>OCPS01000057.1_pt1 | contig 128114 bp, 103 predicted proteins | sample 1538651 | NCBI WGS metagenome assembly OCPS01 (sample SAMN04571715, study PRJEB22368) | human gut metagenome | biome: human gut; material: stool | host: Homo sapiens | place: Luxembourg | collected 2012-09-21 | reverse complement strand
AACAGATATTAAAACCTGTTACGCAATAAAAGTCTAACTTTTTGGGGTCACATCAGCAGGGTGCTTTTTTTATTTTTCTTAAAATCCAAGATAGCCCTTTAATTCCTTAAGTATGGCCAATCCCTGATGTATGAGTTCATTTCGTGTATCAGGATATATGATTGCGGTCAAACCGATTATGGCCAGAATGAATATTATTATTCCAGTAATGAGCTTTATGATGTTTCCTGTTGTTCTTACAAAAAACTTAACAGTATTATCCTTTTCAACTATTACTACATCGTCCGAGGTTTCATATTTAGCTCTGAGCTTTTTCTGTCTTTCCTCTTCATCATATTCCTGCTTAATATCGTTCACTAAGCCTTTTTTAAATTTTGCCATTTTAATTCTCTTTAGGTGCTTCCACCTTTTTCATTCTTTCCCTTTCCTTTTGTCTTTTAAGTTGTTGTGCTCGCTTCCTATTATCTGCATCTATCATTGCTTGTATGTCTGCTTCATGATTTTCCCAATACAACATCTTGTCTTCACTATTGATGTAAGAAATAAGGTTTTTATGTTTTTCCTTTATTTCGTCCAGTCTTCTCTTAACAAACTTGGCAAGTGAAACTTCATCAATAAATTTTCTTTCTTTTCCTTTGTAATCAAAAGTAAAACATACTACCTCTTTATTCTTGATCATGCTTGAAACAAACTGCCCTGACACATTAAGTAAATATGCCACTTGTTTTAAACTTAGATAATCTACAGTATTTAGCCTAATGTTTATGTTTTTTTCAACCTTGTCCCAGTAATTAAGTCTTTCTTCCTCATTTAGATTAAGATACTTGTATACACGGTTGTATCTGGCAATCTGCTTGTAAAATATGTTTTCAACAGATTCAACTTCAATTAAAAGTTTTTCCTTGCCTTTTGTTGTCTTGGTGGCCTTTAGCCTGCCTGTCTCACACATGTGTTGGATTTCTCTCATTTTTCTCTTTAAAAGAAAAGCTGCCTGCACTGAATATATATACTCTTCTTTCATTTAAATCCTCCTTACAATTCTATTTCCATTCTTCTGTTCATCCCCCTTGCTTTTGTATTAGTTTTAGTACCGGTATTCTTGAAAAAATCCATGACATTTTGTTCCGGTGCTTTCATTTCAGGTTGCTTCATGTTGCTAATTAACTCATGCTGTGTAAGTAACATGTCCTTATTGATTACTTCCATGTCATCCGTGGTTGTTCTGAACTCTTTTGGTATTCCTTTGCTGTTTTCAAATTCATAAACATCCTTTACCTTGTCTGTAAAGATTCTGAACTGTTCATCTTTCTTAAAGGCACTTGCAACTTCATCTGAAAATGCCTTTCCTGACATTTGTTTTACAATGCCGCCTTTTCCTTCTCCAAGTGTAATGCCATCCGAATGTTCCTTTCCATTCAGGATAAGTTTAAACTTGTTAGTCTTGGGATTAATGTATTTCTGTTCTTCCGGATTTTTTATGTTGTCAATCTTCTCCTGCGTCTTATATCTGTCCCAAAGATATTTATTGCCCTGCGTATATTCTCTGTCGATTTCCCTTGATATAAAATCATACTCGCTTACCGTATAACACTTACCCGTTTCAAATCCCAGTGTTTCGACCTGCTCACATTTAACAAGATTAACCTTGCCATTTTCACATGCATTTATTAGCACGTTTTCATTCACAAAAAATTTGGAACTCTTATAGCTTTGAAATTCTCTCGGATTATCTACCTGATCCAATGCAAACATTCCTGATGCTATTGGTATCTGTTCATTTATGAGCTGCTCTGCCAGTCCTTCCGATATTTCCACCAGTTCTCTTTCATTCCATAAATTAGGCAATTCCTTCAGTTCTCTATATTCTTCATTGGTTTTTGCATACAATCCTGAAAGAAGATTTTTTGTGTACGCTGGATTAAAAATATTGCATGAATTATCTATGTCCTGTGTATGATTCATGATAACTTCACCAATACTTAATCCTTCGTTAAAGTATTTCTCAGCCTCTTTCCCTATGGCCATGCTGTCACTTTTGATGTATTCAGGAATGCTTTCATCATTCATGAACATGTCAAGTGCACGTTCCTGACCTTTCATGGCCATTCTAAATCTTGCAGCTTCTGCACCGGTTAATCGAATGTTTTCTGCATCCCTAACCACCTCTTTTTCGTTACTCTTTCCTTCGTTAATTTTTTCATAGAAATCTATTGCATCATTAACTATTTCATTAACATTTTCGTGATTATAGGTTTTGTATTTAATCTCATTCTTTTGAAGCATGTCCTTAATTTCATTGTCTTTATCAATGCTTTCTGTAAGATTGTGAATACGTCCCTCTTTTTCAAAATTTGAGGCATCCCTTTCCATAAAAAAAGAATAATTAATGTATTCTCCCTGCAGTTCATTTACAAGCGATTCATATTCAGGTGTTAACTGCTTGTTGTAAATTGTATTTAACATCACCGGAGAATCAGTCACTATAAAATCAACCTGATCATATAGCCTATCCATTCTTCTTGTCTGTTCCTTTAAAATTTCATATTGGTGTTCCGGAGATCCATCCAACATTTCCATGTCCTTTTCATAAACAAGTTCCTTGGCATACTCCTGAACATATTCAGCATTGTAGCCTTCCTTTTTCAGGGCTGCAGTAATTTCCAAGCATGCTGTAGACTTGCCTGCTCCCGGTCCGCCGTAACCGTTTATTACTATCGGCTCTTTATTTTGTGATACCTCTTCAATGTATTCTCTGTGCAAAGCAACGTACGTATCCATATGTTTCATGAAAGATGCATCTTTTGACATTTCAGTTTCTTCTAATCCAAATTCGCCCTTTTCTATTAGATAGTCTGAAATTTTTTCTGCATCCTTAATGGCTGCAAACAGTTCATTTAGCTCGTTTTCCAAAACATCAATCCAATTTTGCACGTAAGCCTCATGGTTTTCCATATGCTCATTTTGTTCATAATCAAGGCCTAATTCCTGCGCAGTAAAAGCTGATGCAATTTCAGCCCTTAATTCTTCCTTTGCATATTCAGGGCTTCCAAACACCCCTGTCATATCTCTATTAAGTCTGCTTATATGACCTGTTGCATGTCCTGCTTCATGAAGCAGTGTTGCCATGTAATCATATTCAGTCTCAAATCTGTTCATTTCAGGTAATGTTATTCTGTCACGACTTGGGTTATAAAATGCCTTGTCCCCACCTTCCGAAAAATCAACATTCATGTTTTTTAGTAAGGTGTCTCTTTTCTGTAAAAGTTCTTCTGTGTTTAACTCGTATGTTTTTTCCTCATATTTTGGAATTCCATCTATCTGCTCACCATTAAACACCGTATACACATTGGATATTGGTTTCACTCTATTCTTGAACTCTTCACGTGTTAATTCATCGGATAACTGTTTAGCTTCCCTTTGAGTAAGTTTTCTCTTTTCCTCCGTGTCATATAAAGACCAAAATTCCACTCTTGTTCCTTTTGATCCGGGCTTTATTTTCCAGCCTTGTGTCTGTGCCTGTTTAAAAGTGCACCATCTTGGATCTTCCCATCCTTCCATTTTCTGGATGAATGACAGCCACATCTTGTTTATTCCACGATATCTTGTGTTTGTTACGGCATTTACTGGTCTGTCCGTGCTCCATGCCATGTGCCAGGGAATGGTATCTTTTTTAAGACAGTCAATAAAACTGTTAATCATTTCCTCACGCATTCTGTTAAGCTTCATCCGTACCACCACCTTCTAACTCATCCCACTCATGAATTACTTCTTCATCAGGCTTTTCGAACTCAAATTCATCCGGGATGTCAATGTCTGCCCCAAGTTGTTCCATTAATTTCATAAATTTTTCTGTTCTGCTATCCATTGTCTTCCTCCTTATTTTTTTCTTTTTCTGAAAAATCCTGATTTCTTTTCCTTTTTCTCTTCGCTCTTGTTTTCTATTGGAATCATTTTCCTATATATGTCTGAATTTCCAAAAGTAAAAGGATCCTTTGATTCATCGGCAAAAAAAGTCTTGTCTGCCTTATCCTCCATGAGTTCTTTTATATCTTTCTTTTCAGCTTCAGAAGTAAAATTAAATATGTAAAACACATCATTGTAAAAATTACTCTTGATCAAATCGTATGTTCTTCCAAATTCATCAGGCTTGCTTCCTACTATAAATATCTGAATGTCCTTTTCCAAAAAAGAAACCTTGTTAAAATCATGTTCGTTGTAAACTCCATAATCATATACTATGTATTCATAATCCTTATCCTGAATTTCCTTCAGACGTTCAGCTTTGTAGTACATGTCAACACTCTGATATGTTGTAAGTCCTTCCATTTCATCATATTGTGAATCCTCGTAGAACTCCCTGACTGCTTTTACAAATCCATGATTATTCATCTCAAAATATGCAGCCTTGTATCCGTTAAACTTAAGATACTTAACAATCTGTAATGCCTGTGTTGTTGTTCCCATTCTTCTTACTGCTCCGGCAACTCCTATCGTTTTTACCTTTTCTTTTTTTGTTAGTTTTTCTGTCTGTTCTTCATCCTCGCCCTCAAAATATATTCCTAGACTTTCATAGCCCCACTGTTCATAAAATCCGTTTATGCAGTTGGTTAAGTCTTTCTTCTTGTCACTGAGCATTTCTGAGAAAATGTAATTGCGTATTCCTCTTGCGTACAATCCTGATAGAAGTTCAGACTTTGGAGAAAATGCGACAGCGTATATTATTATCTTTGTATTTACAGCTTCCTTTACTTTCATAATTGAATCAATGATTGCATCTGCATCATCTGCATACTGCTCAACATCAACTACAAGATATTCACAATTTTCCTTATAGTTCATTATCTCTGGTATTTGATTTACTATGTGAATGTCTGTGTCTATGTATTCAACCGCCTGGTCAAACTTAGCTGCAACATCTTCACAAAAATATCCTTTTTCCTTACTTCCCACAAAAATAATCATTCTTCTTACTTCTCCTTATCTATCTGTCTTTATCCATGTATCCATTAATACTTCACTCTTCAACTGATTGATTCTATTGAAGTATCTAATCACTCTTAATTTGACATATTTTCCATCCTTAGTTATTTCCTCGTCTTTTCTCTCTATCCATTGTTTCTTTCCATCAGGAAACGATATTTGCATGTAACTATTTTCGTCCTGTTTTACAATTTTGCAGTATATGTAATTATCTTCTTCTCTTTTTGTTTCATTAAGAAACATGTACCCATACGTTAAAACAATGAAAATCCATAAAATTATGTATAATTTTTTAAAACTTACTGACTGTAATCTATCTTTTATCTTTATCACTTTATTTCTCCCAATCATTAACTGTCTGTTCTACTGTCTCTGTTAAATTTCCATGTTTCTTCTTTGATGCTTTTTGAATTTTCTCAATTTCATCTAATTTGGGAAATTTTTCAATATTCTCATAATTATTTAATTTGCTAATAATCATTCTTCTTACACTCCTTATAACTCTTGAGAACATCATTCCAATCCTTACCGTATTGTTTTGGCGGCAATTTCCATTTTCTCTCCACGTCAGGATAATTTTCCTTAACGAATGAACATATAAACTGTGCGCAAGGGATTCCGCCCTGATTGTCATTTGTCTTGTCATTGTCAGTGGCAATAATGATTTTTTTAATGTTTCCCTTATCAAGATAAGTCTTTATTGCTTCCCATTTTCCAACACCACCAAGTGCCAGATAATTATATTTTTCATTACTGTCAACAAGGCTCATGATGCTCATTGCATCAATGACAGATTCTGTCACCACCAACACATTGCTCTCATTATCAACATAAAAGCATTTGGCATAATCGCATCCTGCAACATCACCATAGAATGGTTTAAAAGTGTTTGTTCCTCTTCTGCAGGCAAACACCGGAACCACTCCATTGTTAACATCGTATCCAACAAAGACACAATTTCCATTTTTATCCTGATACAACATTTTATTATCAACAAAAAACTGTACTACATCCGGTTTTATGTTTCTTGTCTTAATGAGATATGCATACACCTTTCTCATGTTTGCATCCTTTGCCGGAAGTTTCAGTGTTTTATCAGAAATTCTTTTTTCCTTTCTGACCTGACATTGACTGTCCCTTGGGATGTCTCCCTCAAACTGCCTGATAACCTCGTAAAAACTCATGTTACAGAATTTCATGGCAAAATCTATTATTGAACCCATTTCTCCTATGCATTTTCCATAACCTGAAATGGAATTTTGCCAATACACGTTTTTATGAGTATCTATGATTATTGAATCATGTTCTTTTAAGCTGTAATACTTACCCTTTCTTACAGGCGTAAAACCTATTGACGATGCATAATCCACAATACTTATGTTTTCTTTTATCCAATCAAATTTTTCCTTGCTTGTCATAGTCCCAAATCGCTTTTTTCCTTATTTTTCATGTCAATACGTTTATTTATTTCATCAATGTCAGCCATCAGCTCCTGTATGTCTTTCTGCTTTGATGTAATTGTCGAATTAGCTTCTGCAATCAATGAATCACTTTCAGTCTTTTCCTTATCTGTCTGATATATCTTTTCCTTGTTTATACGTTCAATTTCCTTCTGAACCTCTGCTATTTCATTGTTAAGCTTGTCAATCTGTTTATTATCTGCCTCAACTTCCTTTTGCATGTTTGATATTTCAATGTTAAATTTCTGTGCCATGTAGCCGTTTCTATCCATGCTCTTTAACTCTGCCACTTTTTCAACATCAACAACGTTCGTATAGAGCTTTAGTCTTTCACCGTTTCCATCAGGCATTTCCATTCTTAATGACACATCACTCCATCTTTTTGGAATGCCTGATATTCTTAAGATAATCCAATCATCTTCCTCAATCATCACATCGCATTTCAACTTGTTACCCTTTAAGTCCATGGCAGAAAACTTATATTTGTTTATGCCATCATATGACTTGTTTGCAACATCAAGGTCAATTTCCATTAATTGCTGTGTTTCGGAATACTGCCATCTGTTAATAGTCACCTCTCTGTCTTCCCACGAATTGGTAACTCCTATCTTTGTAAGATATGATGCATCTGCAGATGTTGGCATCCAATAGGTAGAGCTAAAGAAAAACACATATCCTCCCACAAAAAAGAAAATGATAATGAAAAATCTTATGGCATCCTTGTTTCTTTTAATGCTTATTCTATCTTTCAATTTCAATGCTTGCTCCTTTAATTCTTGAATTAAGTTTGTCCTTATACAGTGCTTCAACCAACTCTTCATCAACCAGTTCCTTGTTAAGATTCCATACACGTATTCCCTTCATCTTTGCTTCTTCCAATACCTTATTTAGCTTGTCCTTATTGATGCTGTCCTTATCAATGACATAGACACCTGTTGCATCATCAATGGACTTAACTCTTGTTATGTACTCTCCTAATCTTTTATCCCAAAGTCCCTTGTAAAAACCTTCCATTTTATCGTTGCAGCATAAGTATGCTCTTCTGTTATTTTTCATTTGGTCTCCTTTCACGCAAGTCTTGTAGTCCATTGCTTTGTATTCTTGTCATAAGTTACATAAAAATATAGTGCCCTGCTTTTTTCAAACTTAAGATAATATGTCATTTCAACAATGCCGTCATTGGTATTAATCTGAACATCGCCTGCATAATCGGCATATTTGGCATTTCCATATCCATATCCGTTAACAAATGCCTGTACTGCATTTTTCAGCCCATCAACGTCATTTTCAACCAATGCCATTACATCATCACTTGGAAGTTTTATTTCTATGCCCTGCATTTCAAGATGTTCTTCCCTGTACTCATCAACCGTTACATTTTCGGCTGTTGTTTCTTCGATTGTTGTTATTTCCTCATAACTTGTACTTTCAGGAATATCATGCGTTGTAATTTCCGCACTTTCGACCGTTGTGGTCACTTCCTTATCTGTATCTTTTTTATTAAACAATGGATGTAAAAAATAATAGCCTGCAATGAGTATTGCAACACAAATCATTGCTATTCCAAGTACTTTTCTTTTATCCATGAATCTCCTTTCCATCATCACGGCTTTTCCGTGTATGAGAAATGCATCGTGTCTTTTTTACCTGACCAATCGCCTCCCCAATAGAAGCCATGTGATTTCCATATTTTGATAACTTTTTGTGTGACACTAAACTTGTTAACTCCGGGCTTGTAACCACCATATCCTTTTGACACGTCCACGTTGGTATTATAAAAGCAAGGGTTATCATTCCAATTAATGTCAATTGCAAGTCCATAAGAATGTTGTGATATGGTACCTGTACCACTTATATTCTTCCATACGTAAGCTGCAGTCTGTGAAGCCTTTATTCTAAACTTAATCTTGTACATGTCCTCAAATACTGCCTTAAATTCTTCTGCAAGCTTCTTGTGTACTGTTAATGTCATTGTCGTGCTCTTTCCCTTTTCGTCATATATTTTGACTGTTATTGGTACAAGATATTTGGATACCTCCGACTGATTTTTTGGAACTGTAGCACCTTCCCATATGAATTTTTGCTTGTCTTCATATTTAACCTTTGCAGCTTCCCCGCCTTTTACTGAAACTCCATCAATGCCATCTGCAGAGTAATATCTTAGTACGTGCGATACATAATAAGCGTCTCCGTAAGCATATGGGCCAAGGATGTCTGCAGAGCTTCCAGTTCTTTTCTTTGCCACGCCTCCGTTAAGTTGCGCACTCATTTTTTTCTGATATGCAAGTGCATTGCTTTGTGTCCACTTTCCCAGATTTTCTACCTGCTCCTTGGTTGTGTCTCTTCCAAATCCTGATGTATCATTAATGTATGTAATGTAACCGGAGCCATAATTATAAGCCTGCAGTGCAATTTTTATGTGTTCCAAGTCCTGCGGTGATGATACCTTTATCTTTTCATGATTAAGAAGATTGCAAATGACCTTTACACCATGTTCAATGGATGTTTTTCTGTCTATTGAGTTTGGAGCTTTTCCAAGGCTTTCGGAACATTGAAAAATGTCTTCTCCGTTTCCTCCTGATTCCTGCTGTACAAGTGCCAGGACAAGGTAAACATATTTTTCCTTTCCATACTTCTTTAACTCCTTTTCAATCTCATCCTTAAGTGCAAGAACTGTTGGAGATAACGGCGAATTTTCATAAACAAATTCATTATCCGTATTGTTTTGTTCTTCTTCTCCTCCACCTGAAAGTACGGCTGCAAGACTTGATATCACACTTCCAAGAATTACTACAGTTACCAAAAAAAGCACACATAGGGTTGTTATGGTAGCAATTATTTTTTCCTTCATGTATACCTCTCTTAAAGTCCTCCTGAAAACAGCATGTCCTCATCCTTTGTCAGATGTACCTTAAATTCAATGTTCTTGTCACCACTGATTAACAAAATACATTGTCCTATTTCAAGCTTTGGTATTTTCTCAATCTGTGTTCCTGTTAACTCTCCATCAAAAATCTGATATAACAGTTTTTTTGCGTTTGAACTTTGTCTGAAAACAAATTTATACTGTGTAAGTTCAAATATATTTTTAAGTTTGTTTACTGCATCACTGTCAGAACCTTCAGGAACGTAGTCAGCTGCTCGCTGTGAGGCTAATCCAATTCCGCCAAAGTATTTTCTCGCTTCTCTCAAATAAACAGATACAAGATCAAGTGCATGCGTTTTCTTTGCATTTAGCCATCTGTGACTTTCATCTATTAAAATCAGAAATCTTGTTACATCCCATAACTTGATTTTTCCTTCCCTTAACATGTTAAGCATTAACTTTCCATTAGTTACGCAGTTATCCCAGCACAATGATATTATGTTGATGATCATTGCATCAAAGACCTCATCCTTAAGCTCCTTAAGTGTTGAAATGTCAAAGGTTACTATCTGTTCATCAAGAATGTTATCAATTGATGTATGACCGTCAAAAAGAGTTCCATACGTATCAACTATGTTCTTAATTACCTTACGTATCTTATCCCTTAATAAAAGTGTCTTAGCGACAACCTGTTCTTCAAGGTGAGAATATTTTTCATTCTGCATTTCTTCCATGCTTTCTGTAAGGAAGTTTAAGTAATCAGTAAATGTTGGATAGCTTGCTGCAGGTAATCCGGTACACTGAATGTTTCGTCTGTCATCCGACCATAAGCCGAAGCTTGAATACAACTGCTTTAACACATCCTCAAACTCTGCTATTTCCTCTGCATCAACGCTTCCACCGACCAAAAACTTATAAAATGTACTAACCTTTGATATATGACGGGTGAATGATATGTTTTCATCGTCACCGGCTTTCAGGATTTCCAACGGATTTAAGATACCCTCGCTTCCATCAAGCTTAATTACCTTCCCACCCAAGGTTTTTGTCAATATTGTAAATTCTCCTGATATGTCAAAAGTTCTTACATAATTTCCTTTTATGGCATTGCTCTTAAACTGTTTTTTTAACAATGTTGACTTACCAGAACCCATTTCTCCGATTGCGAGGAAATTATAATAAAGTCTTGTGGAAGTCTTTTGAAAAATATCAAGTAATACGTTTCCGCCACAAGGTGTTGTTCCCAAAAATTCCCCGGTTTCATCATCAAGACTTGAAAAATGAAACGGATCACCATGAGCAACACCAGTTGCAGTAAGTGATTGGCCCTTTGGGAAAAACATTTCTTCCTTTTGTTTTTTATAAGACCTTGTCATTGACTTGTACTCTGACTTGCTCTCATTCAAATATATGGTTGTTAAAAATCCTGAATCAGTTTCCAACTTATCCATTATGTTCTTAATCTTTTTTTCAAGTGATTCAAAACTTCTGTCGGCAAGAAAAATTTTTATATGCACCAGCTTTATTACTTCGTTGTATGAATTTATTTCATCGTACATTCTTTTCATTTCATCAAGTCTTTTGTCTGCATCATAAAGCTCCGCAAAGTCCCTTGCTCCACTTCTTCTTCCTGCCTGCTCCTTCATTGACTTGTTAAGATTTTTCTTCACTTCTGACATGTTATCAGTTGAAATGTCAACCAATGCTACTGTTCCGTTTATGTTACAAACCTTTGCCATCCAGTATGTATCAATATTTTCAGGAAACTTGTAAATGTGAATGCATCCTTCATATCCTGAACCGGTGGTAATGTATTTAACATCCTTAAATGTAATGCCTCCTGCAGGCTTAATTTCATTTAACAGATTCATGTCTCTCTCTGGCTTTTTTGTTCTCTTTTCTTTTTTTGCTATCATGTTAATTTCTCCTAATTAAGTAAAAAGCATTTATTGTTCATACGTTCCAAAATCTGTATCTTCTTATTTTTGTCAATTTCACTTAACAGTTCATTTCTGCCTTTTCCCAAAACATTGAACATTAAGTCTCTGTTTTTCTTTATGTCAGCTTCCTTTTTTCCAAAGATCATGTAGTAATATTCCCTAACCATGTCGTTTTTCTCAATCCATACAAGTTCATCAAGACTTCTCTGCAAAAATTTCTTGTAAATTTCATTTGAAGTGGTTTGTATCTTGTGTCTGAAATATTCCTGCTGTTTAGCTGTTCTGCAGGGAAAGTTCATTGCCACAATTTTTATGTCGTCTGCATACATCTTGTAAAGCTTTATGTAGCGCATGATGTCATACTCTATGTCATCATTGGATGCACTTACCAAATCCTTTGTGTTAATCTGAATAATGTCCATGTATGTCTTGTCCTTTTTTATGAAGCATTTCAGTTTGTCATCATAAAAATAAATGTCAATGATGTCCTTTACCGTGTCTGATATATGTACCTTATTTTCTTTATTATTTTTATTGGTAGTTTTAGTTTTCTTCATTGGCGTCCTTTCTGTCATCTTCCACAACAATATCCTTATAAACCCTATAGTCACGTCTTAAGAACAATACTATGCTTTGGTAATTTCTTCTCTGCTTGTTGCTATGGCTTTTCATCGTAAGCCACAATGCGCATATTATATTAAACGCATAGTAAGGTATTCTTAAAGCTGATGACACTATTGTTCCAAGCATTGCACTGACGGTAAAATATATTAAAATGAAAAACAAGTCATACAAGTAAATGTTGCCGGCAACCTTTGTTTCACTTTTGGTTTCATCCATTGCTATAAATCTAAAATTATCCATGTTCACCTCTCTTATTTGTTCTTAAGAACATCCTTCTTTAATTTTTGAGCTGCATTGCTTTCTGAAGCTTTTTTATTTGAACTTTGACTTATTCCAGTATTTCCTTTAGTGCCTGTTACATGGTTATTTGCTCCGTTTTTTCCAAAGTAATCTCCAGCCTTTGAAGTAAAGCCTGAATTTGCTCCTGCCTTTCCATACTTGCCTGCCAAATCAGATTTTGAGGAAAGAACTCCTCTTTCACCGTTTCCGTTAAAGGTTGATGTAGCATTTTCCATGTCAAGTTCCTTATCCATCCTGCTTGTCTTGTCAATCATTGAACCACCATCACCTAATGGATTAATACCGTTTAGTGCATCTGCTTTTGCATTATCAGGATTCATTCCGTTAATTCCTGCATCATCCATTGCTCTCTTGTTACCTGCAGCATCTGCATTTGCATCAAGTGAATTTTTACCATCTTCATTTACAGAAGAACTATTGCTAACCTCACCATTTTCATTTTGTGTAACATCTTCATTAGCCTCATTAAACTGTATTCCCTCATCATTTTTCTGATTATTCTTGTTTTCATTCTGTTCGTTATTTTCATCATTGTTATTGTTAAATGCTTCCGCCGCACCTGCTCCGGCACCTGCGCCCATTGCTCCGTTTAATGCATCTACATTTGCATTCTTACTTCCATTTCTTACAGCTCCTCCAATTGTCTTACCAAACTTGCCTGCACCTCTTGCAACTCCTGATGCAATGTGTCCTGCACCTCTTGCAGCTCCTGCCATAACTCCGCCTGTATAATATGCACTCATCACCTTCTGCATGCCATCAGACAGTCCGGCATCCAATCCGGTTATTCTCTGTACAAGATTTGGTCCGTCAATTACGGCAAAGGCAATAAAAAGTAAAAACATTCCCTTAGTAAAGCCGTTCCAGTTTTTTCCTGATATGTATTCTGTTGCAATCATGTATAACCTGACCGACACAAGAGATAACATGATGATGATGTAACTGTCCTTTATTCCATCCAAAATCTTAATGGTTTTTTGCCCATTGGTTAAATTTGGAGAATAAAGCATTGCCAATATTTCTGAAAAAACAACCTCGTAAAGAGTTCTAACGACTTTGTATGAAAAGAACAAATATATGATTGCAATACTGATTATTTCAAGAAATGACTCCAACCAATCTATTTCATATCTGTAGTAGTATGTATTAAGTAAATCAGTCCAAATCACACCATCGTAGCATTCAGATACCATAGACTTAACCTTGCCATCCGCTGTCGGAATGTCAGTCTTATAGTTTTCCACAATGTCCTTACTTTCATCCTTAACATCATCAGGGTTTACTATTTCATTTATTTTTAACGCTTTCCATATTGTCTTGTTCATTGGTGTTCCTGCCTTAGCATACGTCACACCATCTGCATTCTTACTTCCAAGATTTCCAAGTCCAACGACCGAATCAATGTATCTTAAATCATGCACATTATTTCCTAATGTCGCATACACTGTGTTAGTGGTTGTTGTTCCCAATATTTCATTCCTTATACCCTTAGTTAAAAGAGTGTTCATCTGACTTACCATCCATGTCATGGACGTAACCACAAGTATGGCCACGCATATGTTAGTGGCAATCTTTGGATTTTTATCCGAATTAAAAACAAGATTAATTCCAAGCCAGCCAATGGCCACACATAACAGCGCAACCCATACAACCTGCCAGTCTGATATGAAATCCTGAACAGGCTGATACTTTGTAAAGTCAATCATTCCAAAGGATTTTTCAAAAAGCCCTGATGCGCCATCCGCAATGACTACAAGGAACGATAGTACTCCACATCCAAGTGATCTAAATGCATTAGAAACCAAATCGTTTTGCTTAAACAGGTCACTGTAATCGGTGTATATCTTAATTAGCTCCTCATCTGAATAACCTGCAGCCATTATTGTTTTTCCCGCAAAAAGAAAAAATATTAATGTAAAAAATCCTGCACATAATATAATTCTTTTTCCTTTTTTTCCTTTATGGGGTTTATTCATTATCTGCCTCACTTCCTATCTTAATTAAAGATAAAACTGCATCTCTTTCATCCTTTTTATCTATCTTCCTGTAAATTAGATCCGTCAGTTTTGACAGCTCCGTATTTTCGTTTATTTCTCTTATGTCTTCCTCATTTAATACCCTTTCCAATGCATTCATGACTGCCTTTGCATTAGAAAGATTCTTTATTATTGGATTTTCCTTATCATCTTCCATGACATTGTGTGTAAGCCATGCCATTGATATTTCATAGTCCCACACCCGCTCCTTAAGGTTAATGTGGCTTCTGTCTGCTGTGTTAATTTCATATAAGTCTATGTCTCCCGGATTTGGAAATGTTTCAGTTAAGTATTCATACCTGTACTTAAATCGCTTTCCTGATTCCTCGGAATTAAATATCGGTGTTGGTTCAACTCTGTTTCCATTTAAATCCTTTCTGCTCATTACACGCTTGACCACACATTCACCCTCATTAAGTCGCATCAACTGGTTCTTGTTAAGTAACGGCTTTTCCTGTGTGTTTTCCATGAAATGCTTGTGGGTTGAAAGCTTCTCACCTGTTCTTTGTAAGTCAACTATTGTTTCATTTCCCAAATCTTCCGAAAAGGTCTGTGCAGTATCTCCATCACTTGTAAGAATGTAGATTTGATTACCGCAATTTCCTTTGATTGTCTTATATCCTTCTCCATATTTTTTTTCAAACTGTGAATACGACTGTATGTAAAAATCATAACTAATGTTACGTCCAAGGTTCATTGTTATGTTTGTTTCAAGTCCTTCTATTGCCGGCATATTACCTGCCTCATCAAGAATGAACTTAACAAGTCTTTTGCACTTTCCACTCTTTTCCCTGCTTGCTCTTTTAGATAAGACAAGAGAAAGCTGACGAACAAATACTGTTGATAAAAAATGTTTTGAATTATCGTAATCAGGAAGTCCAAGGAATACTGCCACCGGCTTATCTCCATAACCTATTTCTTCCAAATCAAAACTGCTCTCTGCAGTCATCTTTGCCATGTTCTCATAAGTAAATGTTGTAAGTCTTGAAAGCATAACCGAAAACACCGAACTCTTAGGCTTGTCTCCGGCAATTTCAATTGCAGCATACTTAAGTTTTGCCCTGTCAAGCTGTGGACGTCTTGAAAAGTACATGTCAAGCGCCGTTATGTCCGGATTTTCCGGATTACGAATCCTTGCAAGCTCTGTAAATGTGTTTATTATTGAATACATGTTTATTTTCTTTACGTTTTCATAAGTTTTTTCATATCCTGCATCTTCCGGTAAGTACATGACTGCAGGATTTAATATAATGTCTGATTTTTCCTTTTTATTTAGTTTTTCCTCATATAATTTATCTGCTTTTTTCTTTAAATCATCATCAAGTCCGTCATATGCTGCTCTTTTTTTAGTCCATATCTTATATCTTCTGTCGTTATCCATTTCATCCATTCTCAAACAATCTTCCAAATGGGCCAATATGAGAGCTACAAGAAGTGATGAAGATGCATCATTCCAAAATCTGTCCGTGTTAGTTGGTTCGTCAGGATTAAATATTGAAAATGCAAATGCCTGGGCAAGTAATTCAGCACTTTCATAATCTCCCTTGACCGCCAACCTAACTATGACTGTCAACGGATTAAATCCCATAGAATGCATCGGATCGTCAAAATTTAAAAGATATACCTTATATCCTCTTTTTTCCAAAGTTTTTTTGGAACTTTTATATAATTCAAGCTTCATGTCATTTATGACCATTGATGCCTTTTTTTCTGCTCTTGAATATACATCTATTGAAGGGAATACATACATTTCCCCCTTACCTGAACGTGTAATACCAATGACAAGATTGTTAACAGGTGATGTATCTATGTATAACTTATCCTTAATTCTTGAAACTATCGTTCCACCATATCCCGGAAAGCTTTCGTTCTTTTCCGGTATTTCCAAAAATTGTGCCTTGATTTCTTCATCTGTGGTCCAGCGTTCATTACCTTTTTGACCAATGTTAAAATATTCTTCTGACCACGCCACTTTCATTTTGTACGCTGTATAAATATCCAAAAATACTAAAAAAACAATTAGAATGATTATCAGCGGGAAATATATTCCACCGTATTCCTTAAAATTTGTAATGTTTGGTAACACATTAAAAAGACCTATGTATTTTCCCGGATTATCCAAATCCTTAATCATGTCAGGAATGGCAATTAATGAATTAACCACGTAATTCAAAATCATGAAAAAGAATATGTCAATGACCGCTATTATTGCCACTATGAATCTTGTATCACTTAGGTATCTTTCTATCTGCATTACTCTCTTTGGATTTTTCTTCTTTTTCATAATTCCTCCTGATTTTTAATTTTCTTCTGCCACTTTCATGGCAGAAGAATGTATTTTTTCATCTAAATTAAAATGAAATCTTTCCAAATATCCAGTTACCCATGTATATGCATCCTGCAAATATTATTGTTCCAATGATTACTCCACCCCAGTGACTTTTAGCAAATTCCTTCGTCTTTTCACTTGGTATTGCCATTGCGATTCCGATTATTGCCAATCCAATAACCGGAAGAAGCCATGCATAAGGTGTACATGCACTCAATAAATTTTTTATGTTTTCTGCAAATTTATCCATTTATAAATTCCTCTTTCTCTTCTTTGTTTTAGTTAATGCCATTTAACAAAAGTTTTTTCGTGATATATATTAATTGACATATAAAAAATGTTATCAGTTGCCATGCATAAATGTTTTACATTTACGCTGTTACTTTTTCTTAATTATATTTTTTTGTTTTATTTCATTACCTTTCTTAAAAAAGACAATGAATAATATTCCCACAAAAGAAATTTCAAGAATCATTACTCCGATACTAATGAGAACTTCCCTGACCGTTTTTTTAGATTCAGGAACTTTTTCATAGTAAGCTGTTTTTTTAATGTCATATGTAGTCCCGGTCTTAATCTGTACTGTTCCCTCATATGTAAGTTTGTAAGTTATTATGTCCTCTGTTTCATCATCTGAATAGCCTTCATAATTAACCCTGTAATGTGGCACTTTTTTCTTAACTTCCACCCGGAGTTTTCTTGTGTAAATGCCATTCTTTTTATGTGCCGAACCCTTCCAATAAGTATCGCCTATTTTATAATTACTCTTATCCACGTTAATGCTTTTTAGAATTTCATCATCATATCCCCTTAATGGATTTTTGGATTTTCCATCAATCTCATGTCCATTCCATTCATAGTAATCCTTGTCTGACGATGTAAATGTAAAGTCTATCCAACTGCTTTGCCAGCTTGCAGCCTTTTCCTTTACCATGTTCTTTTTTTTGCATTTTGCAGTGGCTCCATTTGCGCTAAATACTCTTGTTGCTGGTGCACTCAAAGCCTCACTTTTGGAATCAAACGAAAGATAACCTGTCACCTTTCTACCATTTTTCTTTTTGACTGTTCTAACGCTGTTTTCCACATTTTTAAGCTTGTAGGTAATGCCATTTTTCTTAATTATCTTTTTAGGTGAATATGTCTTGCTTCTTGTTTCCTTGTTAATCGTTAATGTCTTAATTTCGTTGTCAAAATCATCTTCCTGATTAACAATCTCGTAAGTTTCATCTAGGAATTTGTACTTAATTCCATCCTTGCTAAATTGTTTTTCACTCTCCCTTTTTTCATTTTTATCATTGCTCTTATATGTTTCAATCTTTGTCACCGTCTCGGTCTCCGCAAAAACGGAAACCGAAAACGACAACAAAAACAAAAGTGAAAAAAAAGATATAATCCTTAATTTAGTTTGCTTCTTCATCTTTTTTACGTATCTTGTATCTTGAAATTACAATTCCCACAAAAGAAATAAGGAATAATGTAATCCAGAAGAGTGGATTGCTAACCTCACCTGTCTGTGGTGAATTTGCTCCTGAATCTCTCCAGTTTGGTGTTGCCGGTGTTGCATCACCACTTCTTTCATCAGATACCTTGATTGTCTGAACTTTTCCTGTGTCCTTTACCTTGTACTTAAATGCGGGTACTGTCTTGTAACCTTCCGGTGCCTTTGTTTCCTCAACATCATAAGTCTTTCCTACAATCAGTTTTCCATCAATTTTTGCCACACCATTTTTGTCTGTCTTAACTGTTACTACTTTCTTGCCATCAAGCTTAAATGTGAATTCGGCATCAGGAAGTTTCTTGTTGTTCTTCTTGTCTGTCTTTAGGATTTCAACCTTGATTGTGTCATCCTTCATCCTTACCTTCTGAACTTCTCCTGTATCACTAACAGTAAACTTAATGCTTTCTGCAGTTGCATAACCATCTGCAGGTCTTGTCTCTGTAAACTTATAAGTCTTTCCTGCCACAAGCTTACCTTCAACAATGTGTGGTTTCTTTCCGGAAGTCCATTTTTCAATTACGTTTCCGTTTTCATCTGTTATTTCAAGCTTACATCCCGGAAGTTCCTTACTTCCTGTAATCTTTGTCTTAGAGAAGTTGACCTTGATTGTGTCATCCTTCATTACTACCTTGTTTTCAGGCTGAATGCTTTCATTTCCGTCATTTCCAATAACTGTAACTATTGTTTTGACTTCTCCGTTAGCATTTCCCTCTGTTAACTTGAATCTGATGCTTTCTGCAGTTGCAAATCCGTCTGCCGGTCTTGTTTCCGTCATTTCATAGACTGCATTCTGTAAAAGACCGTTGATTACAAGATTGCCGTTTACCATTGTTGCCCTAAGGTTTCTGTAACCAAGTTCATCTGCCTTGTCAGTTATTTTTATTGAATCAGCATTTCCGCTAACCCATGAAATGATTTCATTGCCTTTATCATCAATAACCTTAAGTGATGCTCCTGCAAGTTCTGTATTGTCTGTAAGTTTTACCTTTGACAGGTTGACTTCTGTAGCCTTATTAAGTTTCTTTGCCTCTGCCTTGATTTTTACGGTTTTTGCATCCTTGTATTCCAAGTGAATGTCTACAGGTGTCTTGTCAATGTAGTAACTGTTTGAAATTTTGTCTTCTACAAAGTAATAATCACCGCTATTAAGACCTGTCTTGTCTTCTGCCTTGTTGTATCCCTCACTCATAATTGGAAGATCCGTATTGATGGCAGCCTTACCATTCTTGTCTGTTTTTACTGTTGTTACGAGTTCATCAGCCTTAAGAAGCAATTCACCATCAGCATTATAAATGTCATTCTTTGTGTAAAAATTAAATACTGTGTCTGCCACTCCAAGGTCTGCTGTCATGTCCTTCTTGTTAATTTCGACATCAGCCTTTGCTCTTTCATTCTTAATGTTAAGATTGCCTTCCTTGTCTGTGTCTTTTGTTGAATTGCTAACAACATCTGTCTTTGCATCATTCCACTTAAATTCAATGTCCCATGTATTCTTGTCAGGAATTACATAACCATAAAGTGTTTCTTCTTCCTTCACTGTATACTTACCAAGTGGGAGATATATGGTTACTGCTCCGGTTTCATCATCAACTGTTGAAGTTGTGATGTCGCTGCACTGCTTTGTAAATTCTGCTCCGTTTCCGGTTGTTACCGTTGCCACCTTTTCGCCCTTATCAAACCAGTTTGTTCCCTGATTATCCTGCGTTACTATGTCCTCTGCAGCATAAATTGTAAATTTCTGTCCTTTCAAATAATCTGTCTTAAATACAAACTTATTGTTTTCAGGCTCTGAAACATAGTGATTAAAGCTCTTTAATATTTCACCTGACTTAGTAAGTGTAAGCTTTCCCTTTGCTTCCTTATTAACATAGTTTACTGTAACAAGTGCGTGACTGTTTCCTTCTGAATCAGTCCATGATGTATAATTTGGATTGTCGCTTCCAATTGTTACGTCAATAAATTCATCCTTAATGACAAGCCCTGATGCGCTGTCAATTTCGTAAATCTTGTACTGTCCGCTTTTAAGAGCCTTGACTGTCATTATTTCTCCGGATTCATCTGTAACGAATGTGTCAATGTCTACAAGCTTGTTTCCATTTGAATACTGTTGTACAACCTTTGTCTCGCTTCCATCCTTGTTAACCTTGTAAATCTGATACTTTGTGTTTGCCTTAAGTACTGTCTTGTCTGTGTCTCCATCCTTTTTAACAACCTTTAAGTATGCCTCAAATGGTTTGTTGTTATAGAGATATGTATATGTTTTGTAATTAAGTCCCTCACTTGTGATGTCCTTACCAATTTCAATGATTTGGTCATCAATCTTTTCAGTGTCCTTTGCACCTGTCTTTGTCTGATGAAGCACGTACGTACCATAAGCCAAAGCTGATGCAGTCTTTGCACTTCCCTTTTTATCAATTGTAAGTGTTGAATGCTCGTCATACTTGCACTTGTCATAGCTTCCATTTGATCTAAGATAAATTTGGAACTCTGCTCCCTCTTCAAAATCTGCAGGTCCTGTAGAACCGTCAGATGACATCTTGTACACTTCAAAGAATCCCTTTTTCTCACTTTCGTAAGAATCCTCAATAACTGCCTTTGCCTTGTACTCAACATCGAACTGTGAACCATCAACCTTAATCTGATGTACAGTAGGATCAAGGAAGAATCCTTCCGGTGCCTTGATTTCCTTAATGTAAACTGTGTCCTTTGTTCTTATGTAATCTGTTTCAAGTGTTCCATTCTTGATTGTGTAATCAGATGCTGCCTTTGCATTTCCATTACTGTCATAAACTGTTGTAACCGGATTTGTGCAGGCTGCATCAGTGTACATTCTGTAAACTGCTCCATCAACGGATGTATCACCATGAGCTGTGTTGTCTGATGTGTTTTCAACTTTCTTATTTACAACAATAGTTGCCTTCTTGTACTTATTTACAATTCCAAGCTTTGTTGCCTTGCCATAATCTGCATAAGTTTTATCTGCTGTTTCTGGCCATGAACCGTTAACCTTAGTCCAGCTTCCTGCAGATTCGATTGTGATTATCTTTCCATTTGCATACTCGGAATTGACAAGCATGTCATCACTTCCGGCACCAACTTCCTTGACTGCATATTGATTGCTGATTTTCTTCATCTGTGCATCAAGGTCAGCCTTCATTAATTTTTCAGCTCCCGCTTTTGTAAGGTCAGAGGCATAATTTATGTTTTTGTCATCCATCTTATTCTTAATGTCTTTTTTATCATCAGCAGTCATATTTGCCAAATCAGAGGCCTTAACATATCCATAGTTCTTACTCTGGATCTGATAGTTGAACTTGTATGTTATTCTTCCCTTTGCATCAGTTTCAGCAATTGATGTGAACACGCTTTCACCGTCAGCATCACCACTTTCAGCATTGCCCCAGCCGTTAACCTTGTAGTCATACAGTTCCTTGTAATTTTGTGCTGTAACTTCAAACGGAACTTGTGATACCGGATTACCGTCTTCATCTGTCTTGTCAATTGTAATTCTCTGACGATAAACCAAGGTATCATTGATTTTTTCATATACTGGTAATATTGGTGTACCAACAATTTCCAGTAAGACCTGTCTGTAGCTTCCGCTTCCACCATATTTCCACATCTTAATCTTGCAGGAAACTGTAGCGGAAATCTTGAATATTTCAGCATACAATTCTGCAGCGCTCTTGCTGTCATAATAACCGGTATTCTTTCTCACCTGACTTATTACATCAGTAAGTTTTTTTTCGGAAGTCTCACCTTCCTCACAAGCCCACATGAGTGCCTGTGCATAAATCCATGATTTTGTAGATTCATTTTTGGTTACTGAATACCAATAACCAATCTTCGCCTCCAAGGCCTTCTTTTCATTCTTGCTGTCGCTTGAATATGTAGCATCACTGCTTACGTAAACATCGCCTGCATGGCAGGCCTTTCCCAAGTCCAAACAGAACACCGGGGTTCCCGCGACTTCGGTCTGATACCAAGTGCCGCTTTCTGATTTACTGCCTATCTTCACTGTTCCCAGTGCCCCCAGGTTAGACAGTGTTGCGTTCTTTGTTTCTGCCTTGACTGTAACTGACCCCATTGGAATTAAACCTATGGTCATTATTACTGCCAACAAAGCAGACAACAATCTGTTTAAGAGTTTCTTCTTTTTCACTTTTAATAACCTCCTGTGTTTGTATTTATGTCATATATCCAAGGATATTTAACACCTAATTTATTGCATTAAAAAAACAGCTCATACTTTTACGCATGAACTGTTTTCTAATATATTATTTTGTTATATTATTCCAATCATCAGAGCCATATATTCCTGATGTAACACCACTGGAATCACCTTTTTTGGTTGCTATTGCAATTGCTCCTAATTGATAGCTTTTAGAAACCATATTATGGTAATGTGAATAACCCTTTTCATAAAACTTTGTTTCATACCAAACATCCGCTGGTTTTTCTATGCTACATTTTCCTCCATATACCATATTTTCACCAACTAATAGATTTAATGTATCATCTAACTCCCTAGCTCTGCTTTCAGATGTTAAACTCTGTAAAATATTAAATCTTGTTCTATCTGTTTTTTCATGTGGTGTACTTTCTTTATCTTTCGTCCTCTGAACAGCTATAGTGTATAATATATCATTCCATTTTAAAGGATTAGCTCCTTCTTTCTTTCTCAACTTGTTTTGATATACAAATGCATCTTCTGAACCAAACTTACTTATAAAACCTTTAGTTTTTGCATTCTTATATATCTTAGTATACATGTCCTTTGTCTTAAAACTCAAAACACCTGAATACTTACCGTATTCATTTCCACTTTTTGTTTTCTTATATGCTCTTACTCTTATCTTAACCTTTTCACCTTCAAGCATGTTTGTAAGAGTGTACGTTGGCTTTTTGACTGTCTTGATTTTGGTCCAGCAGCCTTTAGCGTTTTCGTATCGGTATACCTCATAGCCTTTTGCATTCTTTACCTTGCTCCATGTAAGCTTGATTCCATATTTGTATTTAATCTTGCCCCAATTTGGCTTACCATTCTTCTTGATTGACTTAACACCCTTATAATAAGAATACTTTGTTTTTTTCTTAAGCTTCTTTACTTTTGGCATCGTGATCTTATCTGCAACCTTAGTTTCAACCTGTTTTGTGGTTGTTTCCGGTTCTTTTATGTTGTTCAGGATGATTTTCCCGGTAGACTTATTTTCTACCTTTAGCAAATTTCCATCCTTATCAAAGTAAGCAATTGTTCCTGCTTCTGATGATATGATCTTGTAGCTTCCGTCTTTCATCGAAGTCTGTTTGGTCCAAACTGAAACCTCAACCTTGTTTCCATTTAAGTCTATAGTTGTTTCTGCCTTTACCTGACAGCTTAGCATCAATCCTACTGCAAATGTAAAAGCAATTCCTGCCATTACGTGTTTTAACCTTTTCATGTAATCCCTCCTCTTCATAATCGGTTGAAAATTCAAATCGTTGTGTTATAATGAACTTAAACAGAGAACTGAAAGCTGGGTGAAAACCTAGCCGCCGGTTGATTGTTTGGTTACAAAAAGTAACGTCCCACATCATTGCCAGACAGGGGCGTTATTTTTTTGCATTAATGATAGCTAATACAAGTGTAATAACAGTGCAAAGCATAATTACAAAGTTGAATAAATCTCCATATGTAACCATTGGCATCAGCTCCCTTCATATGTATTCCGGCAGCCGATATATCGCCCCTTCAGTTCCCCGTCTAAGTTCACTATTGTTTCAATTTGAATTTTAATAATTTCTGTTATCCAATTATAATATATTTTGTAGTCAAATAATAGGTAAAGATTCAGTAATTAAACAATTCATACGTATTCTGTTTTCAATGTGCGTTTCATATTATTTTTTTCTTTTTTTCTTTTTCTTCTTTTTGAGGACACTGTAATCTATCGTGTATTCAAGTTTACCTTCAATCATTGCCTCATATAGTTCTTTTGCTGTCATCTTCTCGTTTTCCATTTAAGCCTCCTATTTTAGTGACATCTGTGCCTTCATCGCACTGTATTTCTTTTCCTCCGTAAAACCTAAAATAAGTTCTCTCTGATAGTCATAGGAACTTATTCCAATGGCTTCACATATGTCCTTAGCCTTATATCCGTTTTTTCTCATGTCCTCGATTATTACTCTCTGTTCGTATGATATTCTTGCTCTTGGCATACATGCTGCCTCCTTTTTTTTAAAATTATTTATGTAATCAGCATCTAAGTAATATCATCCTAAATATGATTATTGACATCACTATTGCCATAATTACCATCATCAAAGTAACCACCGTTACAGGTACACATTTCCTTTTTAATCTTGTTAATTGATTTTCACTCTGTTGCATTTAATTAATCCCCTCCATTAATTGTTGCTTTACTTCCTACAAATTTTTTATCACTTCATCAATGGATATGAATGCTTCTTCATTTATCCAACTTTCAGTAATCTTTTTCAAAACTGCCTCTGCATACTCCATTTTTTTCATTCGGCATATTTCTTCCGTAATTTTTTGACTTCCTCCAAAAAATCCACTTGCTTCTTTTCTAACTGCCTCAATTGGAAAACCTTCACCAACAAGACTTTCCCTGCAGGTTACAGTGTCAAATTTATCTAAATCAATCACTTTATTGTTACATATTATTTTCATTTATTTTTACTCCTCTATTTCAATGCAAAGTTCCGGCTCTCCATTTATCGTAAGGATTGCCATACTTTTTACTTTCTTATCCTTATATTCTTTCCAGTACTCTCTCTTCTTTTCATCCTCATATTCTCCAAAGTATAACTCGCTACACCAGCCATTAACCGTAATTAAAAAATCGCAATTAGTAAATTTATTTAGAACTTCCTGTAATCTCATAAAAATAACCTCTCTTTCTAATCTTTTAAATATTTTTAATAACTTCTTCCGGTATAGAAGCAAATTGATATATATCATATAAAGGTGCTTTTAGATTTCGACCATATGCTCTAAACTCATATTGGTCAACTACATCTATTCTATTTCTTTTTATTGATTACCTTTTGTTCAATCTTGTATATTATGTATTTGCCCACATTATATAGTAGCAAAATTATGTAAGTAGCAATAAATAACATTAATAATCCAAATAATAAAACAACCATAATCTCAAGTATTTTAATTATGTTTTCCATGTCTTCACCAAAATATAATTCGGTACAGTATCCATTTGCTGTAATTAAAAGTATCATAAAAATAACCTCTCTTTCTATTCTCTTATTTAAGTATTTTTAATAACTTCTTCCGGTATAGAAGCAAATTGATATATATCATATAAAGGTGCTTTTAGATTTCGACCATATGCTCTAAACTCATATTGGCCAACTACATCTATTATTTTCTTTTTTTCAAGTTTCTTCACCTGATCATGAGTTATTCCAAACGTATCCTGGTATGCTTTACTTGTTACTCCGATTTTGTATATATTTGCCAGCTCTTTATAAGTAACTCCATTACTAACTAACAACTCCACAAGCTGCTCTTTTGTTGATGTGGCTTTCGTCTGAATGTTTCTTGATGCACATTCCTCAATCAAATCTTTTCTATATACTAAACTCCTAATTCCATCATTTCTAACTATCTGTATTTTTATATATTCCTCAATTGATAGCTCGCTATCAAAATACTTAATTTTTCTCATTTATGTAATCTCTAAAATTAGGGGACAAAGTTGTCACCCTGTCTTTCCTCATCCTTTTTAACTTCTGTTGCTATCCTGAACTGTTTAGAATTTGTACAGTTTTTTTCGCTTAATTGCAAAAAAATAAATGCAAACAGTACTATTTCTAGTACTATTTGCATTTAATTATAATCTTCACGTATAAAATTCACGGATATTATTTTGGCATCTAAATCGCCAAGACGTATGGAACTAATGAAGCAGGCAGGGTATGACTTTAAAATTGTTACTTCTGACACTCCTGAAATCACAACTAAAACTGCTCCTTTTGACGTAGCCATGGAACTTTCATCTATCAAAGCTTTTGGCGTTGCAAATTCCCTTTCTTTATTGGAAAACGACACTTTAATTATTGGAGCTGATACTGTAGTCTTTTGCGATGATGAAATCATGGGAAAACCATCTGATTATGATGATGCATTTCGTATGTTAAAGAAATTACAGAATAAAACGCATCAGGTTTATACAGGCGTAACCTTACTTCATTACACATCCAGAAATTCATCTCCGAAAGTTAAACCTTTTTATGAAAAAACAGCTGTACATGTATGCCCTATGACTGACGATGAAATAAACAGTTATATTAATACAAAAGATTCTTTTGATAAAGCCGGAGCATATGGAATTCAGGGACCATTTGCAATTCATATTGAGAAAATAAATGGTGATTACAACAACGTAGTAGGTCTTCCTATTTCGCGCTTATATCATGAAATCAATAATTTTTCAGGCTTGTGTTAACTTGTTCAACTGATATGTACCTAGAATTCCGGACATTTTTGTCCGGTAAAGAAGGTACATACAGTTTGTGAAGAGTTCTTATTATACTTATTATAAAACCTGATTTATTGAAAAGTCTTCATTAACCAATACAAATCCCGGTTTTTTGCCTATTTCTATAGTTCCAAATTCATCAAGAATTCCTATTGCCTTTGCCGGATTATAAGTTGCTGCTTTAATCGCATCTGCTATAGGGATTCCAAATTCTATGGCCTTAACCATACAGCCGTAAACATTTGTTACGCTTCCTGCCAGTTCTCCTGTAACAAGTCTTGCCTCATTTCCTTTCTTTATAACAACCTGACCACCTAACTCTGATTCACCATCAGGCATTCCACAAGCTCTCATGCTATCACTTATAAGTATTACTCTGTCGCTTCCAAACATTGAAAATGTTGCTCTTACAACTGAAGGATGAATATGTACTCCATCGCAAATCAATTCTGCTGTAACATTTTTGGCATCCCTTGCTGCACCTACAACGCCTGGATTTCTATGATTTAATCCTGTCATTGCATTATATAAATGTGTTGCATGTTTTGCTCCGCTTTCATATGCCAATGTTGCTTCATCATAATTTGCCATTGTATGTCCTACTGAGAATCTGACTTTATCGTATAATTTTGAAATACACTCTATAGCGCCTCCTCTTTCAGGTGCTATTGTTACAAGCTTTACCATATTACCTGATTCGTCAATAAGTTCTTGTAACATCTCTGCGTCCGGTTTCTGAACATATTCAGGATTCTGAGCTCCTACCCTGTCCGGAGATATAAATGGGCCTTCAAGATTTATCCCTACGAGCTTTGCCTTTAATTTTTCTGAAGTATTTACCTGTTCATTATTTTTTTCCAAAGACTTAGTATTCATTTGAATATCCTTATATTCTTTTGCATTTTTGCAAATTTCCATAAGACGTTGTTTTGGCAATGTCATTGTTGCTGGACAAATGGCAGCTATTCCATGCTCTTTTTCATATTCTGCCATTTTTTCTACAGCTTCAAGTGTTGCATCACAAAAATCACTGCCAACACATCCGTGAAAATGGATGTCTACAAGCCCCGGAATTACCATTAAGCCATTAGCATCGATAATTCTAGTGTAATTATTATCTGATTTATTGTTATTTGCATCTGTACTACCGCTAATATCACTTGTATTATTTGTACTGTCACCATTATTTCCAAAATATATAATATCCTTAATTTCACCTTTATCTAATATTATATCTGCCTTTTCAAATGTAAAATTCTTTGTAAAAACCTTACCATTCTTTATAATTTCCATAAAACCCTCACTTTTGCTTTTCTATAAAATTAATCCTTTATTAACACAAAGCAATTACCAAAATACGAAATTTAACCGAAAGTTTAAATAAAGTTATTTTAGTAATTGCTTTTACTTGTTTTAGTATTCTACTTATTTACACATAATTACTGTTACATCGTTATGTAACTGTAATACTGATGCCGGTACTTTTGGAGTTACCGGTCCAAAGAAGGCTTTTTTAGCTATCTCTGCCTTACCTTCACCGCTTACTACAACAACAATCTTTTTAGCCTGCATTATGGCTTTAATTCCCATTGTATAAGCCTCCTTAGGTACTTCATCGATAGTATCAAAGAATCTTGAATTTGCCTTAACAGTACTTTCTGTCAATTTAACACAATGAGTTTCTTTTTCAAACGCTTCACCTGGTTCGTTAAATCCGATATGTCCATTATTTCCAAGACCTAAAAGTTGTAAATCAACCCCTCCTGATTCTCTTATTATTCTATTATAATCTGAGCATGCTTTATCAGAATCCATTTCCAAACCATCAGGCACATATGTATTCTTTTTATCAATATTGATACGATCAAACAAATGCTTGTTCATAAAATATCTATAACTCTGTTCATTATCAGGAGCAATTCCTTTATATTCATCTAAATTAATTGTAGTAACATTAGAAAAGTCTAAATCACCTTTCTCGTACCAGCGAATCAACTGTTCGTAAGTTCCTATTGGTGTAGAACCCGTTGCCAACCCAATGACACTATTTGGCTTAATTATTATCTGAGCTGAAATAATATTTGCTGCAGTTCTGCTCATATGATAATAATCCTGTGTTTCTATAACACGCATTTATTTTCCTTTCCCTCCATAATTTCTGTAATCCGATGGAGATTTTCCTACATAACTTTTGAATATACGGCAAAAGTGTGTTACATCCTGAAAACCTACGCGTTCAGATACATCCTGAATCTTATAATTTTTATTCTCTAACAAATCTTTCGCCTTATCTATTCTTATTGTGTTAACTATTTCAAAAAATCCTCTTCCTGTGTACTGATTAAGTAACTTACTTAAATGCCAGCTACTTATAAAACATTGTTCAGCCACATCTAAAAGACTTAATTTCAATTTGTAATGTTCATATATAAATTTCAATGCGTTTTTAAGTATAAAATTGTTAGCATCAGTACATTTTAATCTATCCTTTTCAGGAGTATCACATTCAGGATGATTTTTTATAAATGTTTCATATATATAATTCTCTTCTTCATCTGAACGGTTCCATATAGAATCAATTTCTGCATTGCTGCTATCATTTCCCTTCTGCTTAAGATTGTTAGTCATTGCACTTATTGCTTCTTCTAACTCATCTATCTTTGACGGTTTTAATAAAAATCTTGTCACTCCAAGCTTTATAGCCTGCTGTGCATATTCAAAATTTCTAAATCCTGTCAATAAACACACTTCAATATCGGGATACTCAGACTTAATTGCTGCAACCATTGCAAGTCCGTCCATATTATTCATTGATATATCTGAAATTAAAATGTCAGGTTTTATTTTTCTCATAAGTTCTAAACCTACTAATCCATTGCTGGCTGTACCAGCAATTTCACAATTCCAATTTGCCCATTCAATTCCTAATTTAAGCCCCTCTACTATAATCGGCTCGTCATCCACGATAATTACTTTATACATAAAACTCTCTCCTTATTATCCCTTAACAGCACCTACTGTCATACCTTTAATAATGTATTTCTGTAATGCCATATATACTACTAAAATAGGTATTACAATCAAAGTTACTGATGTGAACAGCATACCATAATTTACACCTTCTTTTGAAGCAATATTATTAAGAAGAATTGTAATTGCCCAGTTATCTTTTGTTCTAAGGAAGAACATCTGAGTAAACAAATCATTGTAGCTCCAAAGGAAACTGAAAATTCCAACTGTTACAAATGATGGCTTTGATAGCGGCATGATTATTCTAAAATAAATCTGGAATATATTACAGCCTTCCATATACGCTGCCTCTTCCAGTTCCACCGGAAGCCCTCTCATGTAACTTCTGAGTACTATTATAGCAAATGACATATTTCCTGCAATCTGCGGAAGTATAACTGATAACAAATTTAATGAAACATGTGGTGTGTTTACAATTCCCCAACCTGTCATCATTCTTAATACAGGAATGATGGTGGAGTAGATAGGGAACATCATTCCTGCGTAAAGTAAGGCATCCAAAATTCCCTTACCCGGGAACTTATACCTCGTTAATATATAAGCTGCCATTCCGGAGAATAGAATAACAACTACTGCAACAGTACCAGATATAATAAAACTGTTCCTGTATGCATTCAAAATGTCATAGTTGGCAAATACTGCTTTATAATTATCTAATGAGAACAGTTTATCAACAGGCAATGCAAATGAATTGTTGTATATTGCCTTTTTATTTTTAAACGAATTCATGATGGACCATAGCAGAGGGAAAATTGTCGTAAGAGCCCAAACAATAAGAATTGTATATACAAATACCAAAGATATTTTAAAATTTTTCTTCTTCATGTCTTTTCTCCCTTCTATACATCATAATCGTCACTTGTCTTAAATATTTGATTTACTACAACTGACAATACTACACCTATTATTACAATAACAACTGCTATTGCCGAACTGTAGTCAACATCTACATATACTTTTGAGTACATGTATGTTCCTGTTAACCATGTATTTGACATACCATTTACAAACATTGTCCATGGTAAATCGAATACTTTTAAAGCTCCTGTTACTGCTAATACTACGCATGTACAAATACTATTTCTTAATAATGGAAGCGTTACATATCTAACCTGCTGAAGCTTTGAAGCTCCATCAATTTCTGCTGCTTCATATAAATCTTCCGGTATTCCGCTTAATCCCGTAAGTAAAATTATGAAATAAAATCCAACATATTGCCATATAACCGGAACAAGCATTGTAAACATCGGATATGTTGCCTTCCAGTCAATCAATTCATTTTTACCTGCATCCAAAACACCAATAAGCTGTAGAAGCTGATTTATCATTCCTTTATCATAAAGGAAAACTAAGTTAAACAATAAGCCAAGGGCTGTTGCTGAAATAACAATTGGGAAAAAATATACTACTCTGAAAAATCCTGCACCTTTCTTTATATTGCTTACTAACAATGAAAGAACAATAGCCAGTCCTACTTCTCCAACAATTGTTGCTATAATCATAATTCCTGTATTTTTCAAGGCTATTAACATTTTCGGATCCTTGAAAATTTCAAGATAATTTTTGTAAAACGGAGCATTCCATTTGTCAGCTGCCGTCCCCATATACTTTATATGTTGAAAACTGTTAATTATGTTTTGTATGAATGGGTAGTAAAGAAATATCAACATAAAAACAAATGCCGGTATTAAGAAAAATGCAATATATTTTTTGTTTTGGTATATTTTTGCACCCATATTATATCTCCTTATTTTTTTAAAGCCGGAAGGTTTTTGTTCCTTCCGGCTCTAATTTCTACTTGATTGTTTTAATAATTTATTCACCAGAATTAATTGTTAATGCTTCATCTACAGCTGCTGCAACTTTTGTGTTACCCTGAACAATATCTGCCATACCTGCAAAAATAGGATCTTTTGCTGCTGTTGATAAACTATCCTGTACAGCTGGAGAAATTCCAGTTGCTCCTGCACATAATTCTACACCTGCATTTGCAAGACTTGACATTGAATCAGCGTCAACTGTTGCACCATTCTTTAATGCTGTTGCTGAGCTTCCTGCAAATTTTGATACCATTTCATCACTTGTCATGTATTCAATGAAATCTACAGCTGCTGCACGTTTTTCAGGATCATCCCAGCATTTCTTTGTAATATAGTAACCACTTGAAAGACCACCGATAAGGTCTGTTGACTTACGATTTCCTTTTCCGGGAACGTATGTAACTGTGTAGTTATCAATATCATCTACTGCTTCTTCAATACCACCAACTTTCCATGAACCGTCAATTAAGAAAGCTGCTTTATCAGATGTAAATAACTCAAACGTTTCACTATCTGATGCTGTTAATGTATTGTCTGGGAAATATCCTTTTTCATAAAGGTCTTTGATATCATTGATACCATTTACCCAAGCTTTACCATATTCATCATCTGCTGATTTAGGTAATGTACTATGTGTATCTACATCCTGGAAGTTGAAAATTGTGTATTCAAACCAATAATGTGGAATTTCCTGTAATGAAGCTGCTATTGGTGTGTAACCTGCCTTCTTTATTGTTTCACACATTGTCATAAATTCATCCCAAGTTGTATCTGCTGTTGGAGCTTCAACTCCTGCTTTTTTAAGTACATCCTTGTTTACAAATAATCCTTCCCAGTATCCATTAACCGGTACTGAATAATTCTTTCCATCTACAGGTGATGCTCCAAGCATGTCATCTTTCATATTTGATGCATAATCAGGATATTCCTGTCTGATTTCATCAATTGAAACTACCTTACCCTGTTCAACGAACTGGTTTGAATCAACTCCGTTGAAGAAGAATAATACATCCGGTTCTGAACCTGTTTCAAAGTCTACAATAACTTTTGATTTAAATGTTTCATCAGATGTTGCTGAACTATCTTCAATCTTGTTTCCTGTTTCTTTAGTCCATGCAGCACAGGCATCTTTATAATTTCCTGCGTTTGTGTCTTCACCTGCATATGTTGTTGTAACCTTTAATGTTACCTTTCCTGAATCTGCTTTGTCTTTGTTGTTGCTGCTTGCGGCATCTCCATTGCTTCCGCATCCAACCATGGATACTGCCATAAGTCCTGCGAGCATAAGTGCTAATGGTTTTCTCATATAACTCCTCCAATCCATTCACTGATACCTTTTCTTTTTTCCTTATAACCATATGCTTTTTTTATTTGGTTATAAGTTTTTTCCGTATCTATTATTTATTACATATATTATTCTATTCGAATTGCACAAAAAAGTTAATGATTTTGCTTGTTTATTTGTTGAATATAGTTGTTCATTTTTGTATAAAATATTTAATCTTTTTGCAAAAATTTGTATTTTCTTGTTTTCAATTTAAAAATTTTGCTATTATTGTCAATTTTCCATTTTGAGCCTATCTATTTTCAGTTTACTTTCAGTAAGATTGTCATCAACGTTTTCTATAGATAAACCACTGTTTTCACCATATAAAAGCTTAAGTCTCATATTTACATTTCTAATTCCGATATTATGTACATTCTCTTCCAGTTTCTGATCCGAAAGTAATATTTCTATCTTCGCTTTATCAGCCTCAGTCATATTTCCATTATTATGAACAACTATATACAAGTTATTGTAATCTGCATATATTTTCAGGCTTCCTATAATATTCCCCTCTTTATCTCCTCCATGCTCTACAGCATTTTCTACAATTGGCTGTACTATAAGTCTTGGAATCTTTAAATTAAGTAAATTTTCATCCACATCTTTATCAAAATGGAATCGGCTTCCAAATCTCTGATGAATGATATACAAATAAGCATCTACGTACTTAAGTTCCTCTTCAATAGTGATGAATTTTTCTTTTTTTCTATTCATTGTCGCTTCCATCATTACTCCAAGAGATTCAATCATTCCACTTACATCATGATTTCCACTCATTCTGGCCTTCCAGTTAATAATCTCCAATGTATTATTTAGAAAATGTGGATTAATCTGTGACTGCAACGCTTGCATATTTGCATCTCTTAATGCTACTTCTTCTGCATATATTCGATTAAAAGATTCTTCAAGTCCTAATGACATATTGTTAAATGTATCTATTAGTTTTCCAAATTCTTTATTTCCTTCAAATGCAGGTAAAGTTATTCCATATTCTCCTTCTTCAATCTTTTCAGACATTTCCATCAAATCTGAAATTGGTTTATTGATATTTCTGTAAAAATAATAAAATGTTAACGCTGCCAATAAAATTGTAAGCAAAATGATTAATACATATATATATACATACGTAAACGATTCATTAAGTACTTCCATTTGATTTAATTTAACAATATATGTAAACTGCTGATTATTGCATCTTGTGTACAGATTTACAGTATAATTGTTACTATCATAATTGCTTTCTGTTTCTGTAACTTCTCCATAATTTCTTTTATTATTCTCAGCATAAATTTTGAATTTTTCATTATTTATATCATTTTCATAATCAGGTTCACATACCATATCTCCATCTAGAAATATAGCCCCATTTTCTCTCCACACTACATTATCCATGCTTTTAAACATATTTGATTTATTTATTTCCATAACAATAATTGCATAAGGATTGTAATCACTTGTAACCAGATTTCTAACTAAATACAGATGTTCTCCTATCTCTATAAATTTAGTATTAGTTCCCATTCTTTGAGCTACTGACTTTATCTGTGTCATAGCATTATTTTTTAAATCTGAAATACTTGCATAAGTCGCTCCCGCAACATTGCTATACGTATAATATTCCATTGTTGTTTTTTCTTTAAATACAACAATTGCGCTTGAAATCATTGAATTATATTTGTACTTTTCACTAAGATAACTAGATATTTCTCTGTACATTACCGCTTCATTTTTATCTTCTAGAAATTGTAAATAACTTGTTCTTATGACATTGTCATATGAAGCCTGCTTTGATTCCTGTATTACTTTTTCTATATTACTGTTACAGTTTTCTGCAGCATTTTCCATAGATGTAACTACTGTATTTCTTACCTGATTAGAAGTTTTTGAAGCTGACGAGAAAAAAAGAACAACCGACAATGCTCCAAACGGTACTACAAGGCATATTACCAGCAGTCGAATCATCCCAAAGGTCAGATTTGCCTTTTTCCTTTCTTTATTTAGTGCATTATATCTGTTGTTCTTTTTCATTATTAGTCTCCCTTCAACTTTTACTATTATTTCTGTCGGGAAACTTATTTATTATTCTGTTACTAATATTATATAAATAATTATTATGTAAATGACTTATTAAACTTATGTTACTCCAAAATTACTACTTTAATCCTAAGAATTTCTCATATATTTCACAAACTTCAATAGCCTGTTCTTTTGTTGGCATTTCACAGAAAATACGAATCAACGGTTCAGTTCCTGAGAATCTGCCAATTACCCATCCTCCGTTTTCAAAATAAACTTTGCTTCCATCCATATACGAAACATGCTGAATCTTATATGGCAATTCAGGAATCTGTTTATCTTCGATTAATATTTTGTGAATTTCTTCTTTCTTTTCTTTTGTAAATTTGTAGTCACGCTCTTCCATATAAATAGCTCCGCATTCAGCTTCAATGTCTTTATATATTTCAGATAACTTTCTTCCTGTAACTGCTATCATTTCTATAAGTAACATTGCTGCGTAAATACCATCTTTACCATTAATATGTCCACGTACTGTAAGTCCTCCGGAAGATTCCCCGCCAATAACTGCATTTTCTTCAGTCATTTTTGCTGATATATACTTAAAACCTACCGGAACTTCGTAACAAGTTTCCCCAAACTTATTTGCTACCTTATCAAGCATATGTGTTGTAGCTACGTTTCTAACTACTGCACCATGCCATCCTTTATATTTTACAAGATAATAATATAATAACACAAGAATGTCATTTGGATGAAGAAATCTTCCTGTATCATCAATAACTCCAATTCTGTCCGCATCTCCATCTGTAGCAATTCCTATGTCAAATCCATAATCAATTACTCTTGTCATAAGACCTCTAAGAGTTAATGCACTTGGTGATGGAAGTTTTCCACCAAATAAGGTATCATGTCTGTCATGTATTGTTTCTACATCACATCTTGCCGTAAGCAGTAATGTTTTTAAAGGTATTTCAGAAACTCCATACATCGGGTCTAAAGCAACTCTAAGACCTGCATTTCTGATTTTCTGCATATCTACAGCATTAATTATATTATCTAAGTATTCATTTAAAGGATAAATTTCTTTAATTAACTCTTTGCTTACTGCCTCATCATAATCCATTTCTTCTATAGAATCCACATCTATTTTTGAAGCGTAGTCTTCTATTTCTTTTGTCTGATTTTCATCGGCATCTCTGCCACCATAAGTAAATACTTTTACGCCATTGTAAATAGCCGGATTATGGCTTGCTGTTACCATCATTCCATATGGCATTTCATGTTTTTCTACATAGAACATAATAAGAGGAGTAGGCGCTGATTTGTTAACGAGCAATGTTGTAATTTCCTGTGCTGCAAATACCTGTCCCATCCATCTCATAGCTTCTTTTGACAAAAATCTCTTGTCATAACCAATTATCATTCCTTTATCAGTCTTGCCTTCTGCTTTCATTTTGTTGCACATAGCCTGAGCTAATAATTGAATGTTTTTCTTAGTAAATTCATCTCCTATGACTGCTCTCCAGCCGCCTGTTCCAAATTTAATCATGTAAGCCTCCTCATTATACCTTATGCTACCCCATGGTGATTTCAACCAAATTATGGCTTCCTTTTTCCATAACCGGAATAAAATCTACTATTTCCCCATTTAATTTTATTTCTTTAACTCCTTTATTAACCTTATTAGGGTTAACTACATTTATATCGTACTCCGCGCCTCTCCATACACGGTGAACTTTAAATTTATCCCATTCCTTTGGAATACATGGATCAATATTTAATTTATCAAAATCAGGTCTGATTCCAAGCATATATCTTGTCGCTGAGAAATATGACCATCCTCCACTTCCTGTCATAAACGGATGTCTCGCTCTTCCGTATGCAGTATGGTCTTTTCCCATGATAAACTGGCAATAAGAATATGGTTCTGCTTCTCTGATTTCAATCATGTCATTCTGATTGTATGGGCATAACGAATTATAATATTCCATTGCCCTGTTGCCTCTTCCAAGTACACATTCTGCTGCCCATGCCCATGGGTTTGGATGTGAGAATATCGCACCATTTTCCTTAACACCCGGATATACTCTTGTGATAAATCCTATATCATCATCAGGAACTGTATACGATGGAGCATTTAACATTATTCCATATGGTGTTGCCAAATATTCTTTTACACTGTCCATAGCCTTAATGCCTTTTTCTTCCGATGCCGCCCCCGACAATACTGCCCAGGCATTTGACTCTAAATGGACTTTACCTTCTTTGTCTGTACTTGTTCCAATTTTCTTTCCGTTTTTGGTTATTCCTCTTATAAACCAATCTTTATCCCACAATTCATTATTACATACATCTTTTACATGAGTGGCCATTTCTTTATATTTCTTAACATCATCATCTCTTCCAAGATACTGTGCTAATTCTATAAAATTGTTTATTGCCCAATAATGTAAAAATGATACTAAAGCACTTTCTCCTCCGCCAAGATTTAAGCAGTCATTCCAATCTGCCCTAAGTCCTAAGCAAATTCCTGTTGCTCCTACTTCTTTTGCTGAAAAATCTAAGATTCTCATCATATGTTCATATACGGTACCTTCTCCCTTATCTGCATATGGAACAATCTGATCAGCAAATTCGATTTTTCCTGTTTCTTTTATATATTCCACAATAGATGGTATAAGCCATAAAGCATCATCCGAGCATGCATCTTCAATACCATGTATTATGTCTGACTTATTAATTCCCGGAATTACTGTAGGTGATTTAAAAGGTTTCTTATCATCCTTTTTCTTTTCAAACCATTCCGGTTGGAATAAATGTAATCCATATCCCTTTGAAACTAATCCATTAAGAAGCTGTACTATTCTCTGTTTGCATTTTTCCGGATTAGAATGCGGTATGGTCATTGAATCCTGCGCCGTATCTCTATATCCTAATCCCGTTCTTCCACCTACTTCGATGAAAGATGCAAATCTTGAAAACATTACATTTACTTCTGACTGATATAAATTCCATATATTAATCATTGTGTTCATTGCTTCACTTGGAGTTTCTATTGTTAATTTATTAATTTTATCATCCCAATACTTTTCCAAATCTTTGTATGCTTTGTCCACATTTGCAAAATCGCTATACTTTTCTCTTATTCTTCTACCTTCTGTGTCATCGCCTTCACCTAACATAAAGATAAGTCTGACTTTTTCGCCCGGTTGTATTACAATATTTTTCTGTAAAGAACCGCAGTGATTATTTCCTTTTTCAAATGAGCCTGTACATTGTCCATTTATTACTGCCTGTGGATTATCTTCCGTATGATATAAACCCAGGAACTTGTCTCTGAGGCAATCGAAGCCGTCTGGAGAAAAATTTGAAGTAAAATACTGATAACCAAATTCTTCATAGAATAAGTCATACAATATAATTCCATCCTTATATGAGGAACCCGCACAATACAAACTCATCTGAAAATTCTGATTATCTATCATAATATGATGAAAGGAAAATTCACAATAAGAAAAAATACTTAAGTTCCTAGGTTTATTGTCTGTATTTTCAATAACTACATCCCAAAGTTCAACATCATCTTCTATTGGAACGCAAAGTTTCTGACTTGCTTTTAATTTATCATATTCGCATTCATAAACAGAATATGATAATCCATGTCTGCACTTATACTTAGCTTTATCAAGTGGCTTTCCTACCGGCTGCCATGAAATGCTAAAGTAATCACCATTATCATTGTCTCTTACATACACATAATGTCCCGGTCTGTCCATTGGCACTGAATTGCCTCTAAACCTTGTTACTCTATGATACTCAGGTGTTTTATAAAACATATAACCACCTGCCGTATGATTAACTACCACGCATGTATCTTTCACACCTAAATAATTCGTCCATGATGTAGGAAGATCCACTCTGTCTATTACATACTCTCTTTTTTCATTATCAAAATGTCCGTATCTCATAATCCTCTCCCTGCCTATTTTCTTAGTTAAAATGATGATAGCAAATATAATCTCTTTTTTGAATGAACGTACTTGTTATTACTTTTCTCTTTTTGTCAGATTTGTTTTTATTTTTTGTTATTTGGAACAAATAAATACAAATCAACAATAATTTATAGGTTAATCTATCTAGTCTGGATGGCATAAATATTAGCTAAATAAATTTATTTGATATCGGTGGAGCTAACGCGACTTTAATGCATGCAGATTGTTTCAGTAAATTGTAGATTCATTATAAAAATAAAGAATATTAATTAAATTTTAGACTTTATTTATGTTTGTTTAGTTGTAAAATATACATATAATATTTCAGCTACCACGCTCCCCCATCAACAAAGGACTGCCCAGCGGGCAGTCCTTCATCCTTCATCCTTACTTCTATATTCTCTGTTCCACTCTTCACCCTAGAAGTCAAATATTGACAACTGGCTGTCTTCCGGCATTCCTTCCAGCAGTCCCAAACTTGACATTGTTTCTATTACTGTCTTACTTAGCTTGCTTTTTTCTCGCAATTCATTTTTTGAAACAAATGGGCCTGATTGGTTTGCTACTGCTTCTACCAAACCATCGGCAGCCTTTTCGCCTAAGCCTTCTATCGTGTCAAGGCTTGGCATTAGCTTGTTGTCTATAATCTGAAATTCATGTGCTTTAGCCTTGTATATGTCTATAGGCATGAACTCAAATCCTCTGGCGTACATTTCCTGTACAACTTTCATGTCGCTAAGAGCGTCTTCATCTTTCTTAGCTATTTCGTGATTTGCTTTCTTTCGTTTCAAGTCAGCCATATAATATTCAAGCTTTTCCTTGCCTCGACACATTGTTTCGTAGTTAAATGCTTTTGCTCTAATGGCAAAGTATGCAGCATAGTAAGCAAGTGGTATGTAAACTTTATACCAGGCAACTCTAAGTGCCATCATAATATATGCTGCCGCATGAGCTTTAGGGAACATATATTTAATCTTTTTACATGAACCAATGTACCAGTCAGGAACATTATGCTGGTGCATTACTTCCTCTTCGTTTATTTCCTTGCCACTCTTTTTGTCCTTGTATATCTGAAGGCCTTTACCTTTTCGTACATGCTCCATTATCTGGAAACTTACCTGTGGTTCAATGCCTTTATGCATCAGATATACCATAATGTCGTCACGGGTACAGATAGCAGTTGAAATTGTACATCTGCCCTCTTCAATTAATGTTTGGGCATTTCCAAGCCATACATCTGTTCCGTGAGACAAACCTGATATGTTAACAAGATCAGAAATCTTAGTAGGCTTTGTATCCACCAGCATCTGAATAACGAAGTCTGTACCAAGTTCAGGAAGTCCCAACGAACCTGTTGGGCATCCATCTATATCATCTGATGTTATTCCCAGTGCTTCCGGGCCTGTAAACAAAGACATTACCTTTGGATCATTAATTGGAACATCTCTGTTAACGTTAGTATTTGTCAACTTTTCAAGACGTCTGATCATTGTAGGATCATCGTGTCCCAGAATATCAAGTTTCAATAAGTTGGCATCAATGGCATGATATTCGAAATGAGTTGTAATAATATCAGTTGTCATATCATTTGCCGGTTTTTGGATAGGGGTAAATTCATATATTTCCTTATCTCTTGGAACAATAACAATACCACCCGGATGCTGTCCCGTACTTCTACGGATTCCCTGGCACCCTCTTGAAATTCGGTCAATTTCTGCTGTTCGCTTTATTTGTCCGTGTTCTTCGTAATAATTCTTTACATAACCGTAAGCTGTTTTTTCTGCAAGTCCGGCTATGGTTCCTGCTCTAAATGTGTGTCCCTTGCCAAACATAACTTCCGTATACGCATGGGCATTGGACTGATATTCTCCTGAGAAGTTCAAGTCAATATCCGGCTCCTTTGTTCCACCGAAACCTAAGAATGTTTCAAAAGGAATTTCAAAACCATCTCTGCACATATCCTTTCCGCAATAAGGACATTTTCTTGGTGGCAAGTCAAGTCCTACACCACCGTCTTCCCTTAACTGTCTTATTGTATCCTGAATCTCCTTCACTGCTTCTTTGTCTGCCTCATCAGGTACTGTAACTTCGTCTTCAAAGAATGAACTTTTACACTCTGTACAATAATAGTGGGGTGCCAAAGGATTAACCTCTGTTATACCTGACATTGTTGCTGCAAAAGAAGAACCAACGGAACCTCTAGAACCTACCAAATATCCATCTTCATTAGACTTCCAAACAAGACGCTGCGCCATTATGTACATAACCGCATATCCATTACCGATAATTGAGTTAAGTTCTACTTCCAGTCTGTCCTCAACTATTTTAGGCAATTTCTCGCCGTACATATCGTGTGCTTTTTCAAAACAAATATTACGCAAGTTTTCTTCTGAATTATCCAATACAGGTGGACATTTATCAGGATGAATAGGTGAAATGTTCTCTATCATATCGTTGATTCGGGCAGGGTTTTTAATAACAATTTCTTCTGCCAAATCACTGTCAAGATAATCGAATTCCTTAAGCATTTCATCTGTTGTTCTTAGGTACAAAGGTGCCTGATTGTCTGCATCTTTAAAGCCATTACCGCACTGGATAATTCGTCTGTAAATTTCATCTTCCGGATCAAGGAAATGAACGTCGCATGTTGCAACTGTCATTTTGTTAAACTTCTTTCCTAAGTCAATAATCTTCTTATTAACTTCCTGAAGTTCTTCTACTGAATCAACAAGAAACTTCTTTCTGTCATCTATTTCAGGATCACCTGTTTTTAACATAAACTCATTATTTCCAATTGGCTGCACTTCAAAATAATCATAAAATTCAGCAAGACGTGCTATTTCCTGCTGGCTTTTTCCGTGAAGAATTGCCTGATACAACTCACCTGCTTCACAGGCACTACCGATAATAAGTCCCTCACTTAATTCAAGGTAATCACTTTTTAGGATTCTTGGTCTTTTGTTTGCAAAAGTTTCTATATGTGATTTTGAAATCAACTTGTAAAGATTTACTCTTCCAACCTGATTTTTTACAAGGATAATTGCGTGATGGGCAGGAAGTTTGTCAATTAAGTTCTTTGACTGCTTTCCCTGTCTGTTTAATTCATCAAGGTTATCAATCCCCTTGCCTTCAAGCATTTTACATAATTTTAAGAAAATAAGTGCCGTACATTCTGCATCATCTACCGCTCTATGGTGATGATCCAAAACAATGCCCAAAGCCTTTGCCACATTGTCAAGCTTATACCGTCCAAGTCCGATAATAAGGTATCTTGACATTGCAACTGTATCAATTACTGTAAAATCACATTCCAAGTCCTGTCTTTTACAATTGGCTTCTATGAAACTCATGTCAAAGTCTGAGTTATGGGCAACCATAACCGAGTCCTTACAGAACTCCATAAATTTGGGCAATATTTCTTCTATCTTTGGTGCATCAATAACCATTTCATCATTAATGCTTGTTAACTTTTCAATTCTAAAAGGAATAGGAATTTCAGGGTTAACAAAAGTGCTAAATCTGTCAATAATCTTTCCGTTTTCAACTTTAACGGCACCAATTTCTATAATCTTGTCGCTTTTTGCACTAAAACCTGTAGTTTCCAAGTCGAAAACAACATACCTGTCATTTAAATGCTGACCTTTAGGATTAACAATCATATCCTTTAAGTCATCTACAAGATAAGCTTCAACACCATATATAACCTTAAAGTCACATTCCCTGCCTGCCTTTTCACATTCAGCTTCAATAGCTTCATATTCATGCCATGCATCAGGGAAAGCCTGTACAACACCATGGTCTGTTATGGCAATGGCTTTGTGTCCCCACTCATAAGCACGACGTACAATTTTTTTACATTCACTTACACCATCCATATCACTCATCTTAGTATGGCAATGAAGTTCAATACGCTTGTCTACTGCTGTATCTTTACGCTTCTCTGTGGCAAATGGAGAAATAGACTTCATTCCGTCAACACGGCTGATTTCCACCTGCTTATCCCATGTATCATAAAGGGCAACACCTTTAATTCGCACAAAAGAACCTTTCTTTACTTTCTGTTTAAAGTCCTTAAGCACGTTACCGTCTGCCAAAAACATCTTAACGGCAATACTGTCTGTAAAATCGGTAATTTCAAGAGTAACAATAAACTTTCCTGTCTTTGTTTCTCTCTCATCCATTGTCATAATCTGACCTTTTACCGTGCATTCTCCGGTACCTTCAAAAACATCACAAAGGTTAGTATCTGACTCAAACTTAAAGTCCCTTCCATATACTACCTCAGGATTGTCTGAACGGCTTGCCTTTCTGATTACAACAGGCTTTGGTGCCTCCTCTTTCTTTTCTTCCTTCTTAGCCTTTGGTCCGTTATCTCTGTTAAGTAACACCTCAACCTCGTTCTGAAGTCGTCTGGCATTCTGCTTTGCAAACCTGTTAGTTTCAAATCTTTTCTTGTCAATAACTACCTCAATAGGCATTTCAAATCTGTTAGCAAATATTCTTTCAACTGTGTCCTTTAAAATCTTCATTCTGGATTCTGAAATAATATTAGCCTCCAAGTCAATAATCATCTTATTGCCATCCCAACGAATGGGAGCCTTTTTAAACATAGTTGAAACTATGGGACTTCTTACTCCAAGTTCCATAACTATGCTCTCCTTGTAGGCATCAAGAAGATTTTCTACTGTATACTGTTGTGATAAATGATATTTTTCTACTATTTCAATTCCAATTCGCTTTCCCATTCTAAGATTTCTTATAATTTCATCTCTCACGGTGAAAATAGCAGACTTTTCAATAAGTCTGCTGCTTTCAATATAAACTCTTAACTTGTCATGAGACATGTTAGAGGAAACTCGTGTTACATAAACTTCCTCAAACATAGCCTGCAAATTATCATTTAATTTAAGTGCTGGAAAAACATCAAAAAACTTCTTTTTCTCCAAATTATTCACTCCAATTTTTCAATTCATCTTCCAGTGTCTGTAAAAGCATATCCTCAGGAACTTTCTTAACAATCTCACCTTTCTTAATTAAAAGTCCTTCGCCTACTCCACCGGCAACTCCAATATCAGCTTCTCTTGCCTCTCCGGGACCGTTAACTACACAGCCCATTACGGCAACCTTTATATCCAGATTATCGTATTTGGATACCATCTTTTCAACCTTTTCGGCAAGACCTATTAAGTCTATTCTGGTTCTGCCACATGTAGGACATGAAACTACTGAAATACCGCCTTTTCTAAGTCCTAATGTTTTCAAAATAAGCTTAGCACTTCTTATTTCCTCAACAGGATCACCTGTAAGTGAAACTCTGATAGTATCACCTATTCCCTGATTTAAAATAAGTCCAAGTCCTATTGCTGACTTAATATTTCCGGATGTTACAGTACCTGATTCTGTTATTCCTACATGAAGTGGATAGTTGGTTCTTTCTGCAATAAGTTCATGTGCCTTAACACACATTAAAACATCTGATGACTTAATGCTGATAACAAGATTGTCATAGCCTAAGTCTTCAATAATTTTAACCTTATCTAATGCACTTTCAACTATTCCCTCTGCTGTAACTTTTCCATATTTTTCAAGAATGTGTTTTTCAAGAGAACCACTATTTACACCAACTCTTATTGGAATGTTTCTCTCCTTTGCCACATCAACTACTGCCTTAACCTTTTCAACTGAGCCGATATTTCCCGGATTAATTCTAATCTTGTCAGCTCCGTTCTCCATTGCTGCAATTGCCAGTCTGTAATCAAAATGAATATCCGCAACAAGTGGAATATTAATCTGTTTCTTAATCTCCTTAAGAGCCTTGGCTGCTTCCATTGTTGGAACTGCACATCTTATAATGTCACAACCTGCTGCCTCTAACTCCTTAATCTGGTTAACCGTTGCTTCTACATCTTCTGTTTTTGTGTTTGTCATTGACTGAATAAGAATAGGATTTCCTCCGCCTATTACTCTATCGCCAATCTTAATTACTTTCGTATTATCTCTATACATATTACCTGCCACCTTGCAATCTTATAAAATAATCTTTCTAATATCATTAAATATTAAGAATACCATAAGCACCATTAACAAAATAAATCCTATAAAGTGTATCATTCCTTCTTTTTCCTTAGGTATAGGTCTTCTAATAATAAGCTCTACAATATAAAGGAATAATCTTCCACCGTCCAATGCCGGTATAGGTAAAAGGTTCATTACACCAAGGTTTGCACTAAGCATAATTGCCAGATTAATCATTGTGAACAAAGTAACCATAAAGCCTTCTGACTTAGTCTGGTTGTAAGTATCTCCAATAACATTAACAATACCTACAGGACCTGATACTTCATTAGCTGAAACCTTTCCTGTTACAAGCATCTTTAAGCTTTTAAGAACTGTATTAATTTCATATCTCACTTCCACAAGACTATATTTTAAAACTCCGCCTACAGACTGCTTATCTCTTGCAAGATTATAAACAAATCCGCTGCTGTAAAGCTTAGTCATCTGTGGAACTACCACTACTTTCTTTTCTTTATTATTACGTTTAACAGTAATATTGATTTCTTCTTTTCCAAAAGGATGTGCATCAATATATTCCTTTAAATCCTTTCCTGTTGAAATCTTTGTACCGTTAATTTCCACAACTTCATCTCCTGCAACAACTCCTGCCTGATCCATTGCTGAACCTTCAGGAACACTACTAATAGTAGCCTTTGGATCTGTTTCATAATATGAAATGCCAACTATATAACGTTCTTCACTGTCAGGTGCATAACTAATAGTCTGCTTCTTTCCATCTCTTACAAAAGTAACTGAAATATCACTTCCGTCAAGTGGGCTAACATAATCTTCCAAATAAATTTCACGGCCTACTGAAACTGTAGCTCCGTTATATTTAGTAATTCTGTCTCCCTCTCTAAGTCCTGCCTCGTATGCATTACTGCCTTCTGTTACTTTAGAAACGTAAGAAATATCAACGCCATTGTAACCGATAACAATTAAGGCCAATAAAAATGCAAGAATAAAGTTAAAGAAAGGTCCTGCAACAACAATTGCCATTCTTGCCCATAAAGGTTTAGAGTTAAAAGAACCTTCTTCTGCATTATCTTCATCTTCACCAAGCATTGCACATGAACCGCCAAAAGGAAGTGCCTTAATTGAATATCTTGTGCCACTTTTTGCAACTCTGCTAAGAAGTCTTGGTCCCATACCAACGGAAAACTCGTTAACTACAACTCCACACTTCTTTGCAACTATAAAATGTCCAAATTCGTGTATTAAAACCAATACACTGAAAATTATAAGAGCTATTATAATACTAATTAATGTCTGCATCCTACCACCTACTTTCGATTAATTCATATGTCCACTGTTCAATGTCTAAAATCTGCTCTACCGTAGGATTTGGTATAGCCTTATGCATACTCATACAATATTCAATAATATCTGTTATGTCTAAGAATCCAATCTTTCTGTTAAGGAACTTAGCTACTGCCTTCTCGTTTGCAGCATTAAATACTGTAGGCATTGAACCTCCAACTGTTGCTGCCTGATAAGCCAATGCTAATCCCCTAAAGTTCTCAGGATCAGGATTTTCAAATGTAATCTGTGCTATTTTGCCAAAATCAACTCTTTCTCCTGCCAAAAATCTTCTTTCAGGATAATAAAGTGCATACTGGATAGGTAATCTCATATCAGGAGTTCCAAGCTGTGCCATAATTGCGCCGTCCTTAAACTGTACCATGGAATGAATAAGGCTCTGTGGCTGAACAACAACCTGAACATCATCAAGACCAACTCCAAAAAGCCATTTAGCTTCGATTACTTCCAATCCCTTGTTAACCATTGTAGCAGAGTCGATGGTTATTTTTTGTCCCATGGACCAATTTGGATGCTTTAATGCATCTTCAACCTGAACATTTTTCATCTGCTCTCTTGTTCTGCCCCTAAACGGTCCACCTGAAGCTGTAAGAAGAATCTTGTCTATCTCTCTTGAATTTTCGCCGTTTAAGCACTGGAAAATAGCGCTGTGTTCGCTGTCTACCGGAAGGATTTTTACGCCATATTCCTTAGCCATTGACATAACAATATGCCCTGCTGTAACCAAAGTCTCCTTGTTAGCCAAAGCAATATCCTTACCTGCCTTAATTGCTTCCAAAGTAGGTCTGATACCAATCATTCCAACAAAAGCCGTAACAACTATTTCAGCTTTTTCATAAACAGCTGCTTCAATAAGTCCGTCCATTCCTGCTACTAATTTTACTGATGTGTCCTTAACTGCATCTTTAAGTTTTAATGCTGCATCTTCATTGAAAACACATACAAGTTCAGGATGAAACTCTCTAATCTGTTCTTCTAATTTTGTAATATTTGAGCCTGCCGCAATAGCAACAACGTTCAAATCATCATTTGCTCTTACAATATCTAATGTTTGTGTTCCTATGGATCCTGTTGATCCAAGAATGGAAATATTTTTCATATCGTCTCCTTAAAAAATCTGTAATAAAATCCAAATAACAGGTGCCACATAAATAACACTGTCAAATCGATCCATAATTCCGCCATGTCCGGGAATTAGTTTGCCATAATCCTTGATATCATGATTTCTCTTAATAGCTGATGCAGCAAGGTCGCCTACCATTGAAATTAAAGCTCCCACTGCACAAATAATTGCAAATCCCACAACCGGATTAATGCTCATTGTAATATTGCTTGAAAAAATTGTTGCATAAATTGCTCCAAGTGCTGCTGCTCCAATAACGCCCCCAACTGCACCTTCAACTGACTTCTTTGGGCTTAAAACAGGAGCCATCTTATGTTTTCCAAAAGCTACACCTGCAAGGTATGCACATGTATCACTTCCCCATGAGCAAAGGAAAATAAGCCATACTGTATATGCTCCGTTATTTCCCTCACGTACACTATAAAGATATGATAACATTACGCCTGCATATAACATACTCATAATAGCATTTGAAATCTGTTCTGTTTTATACTTAGGGAACATAAATACATACTGAGCAAGTAAGCACATTAAAAATACTACCATAAGAATCATCATATATTCTTTCTTATCAAAATAAAGTACTGCATAATATGCCAAAACTGCTATATAACCTGTAATTCCAAGTGAATTTTTTTCAATTCCAAGAACCTTGTATAATTCATATACGCCTACTACTGAAATCAAAAGATTTGCCACAAAAAGAATGTTTCCTCCCGGTATAATTGTAGCCAACATTAAAGCTACTAGAACTATTCCACTTAATAATCTTGTAAAGAAAGATTTATTTGCAAATTTACTTAAAACCATTTTTGTTTTTCTCCTACCATTATGTATTTATAATATTATTTTATTCTTCTGTCTTAACTCCGCCGAAACGTCTGTCTCTTTCATTATATTTTACAATAGCCTTCTTTAATTCTTCTTTGTTAAAATCCGGCCATAAAACATCTGTAAAATAAAACTCTGTGTAAGCCAACTGCCATAAAAGATAATTAGACAATCTTATCTCACCACTTGTTCTAATAAGAAGGTCAGGATCAGGAATGCCTGCTGTATCCAAATATGAATTAACAGTATCCTCTGTAATGTCATCAGGATTTAACTCTCCGTCTGCAACAGCCTTTGCCATCTTCTTAGTTGCTCTTGTTATTTCATCACGGCTTCCGTAATTAAGGGCTATAATAAAAGTAATTCCTGTATTGTTCTTTGAGCATTCCTCTAACTCATCAATTCTGTCAAGAATATCCTGATCAAGTTTCTCTCTCTTACCAATTACTTTAACAATCATATTGTTCTTGTTTGCTCTCTCAATACAGTCTGAAAGATAATTTCTAAGAAGCTTCATAAGAGCCTTTACTTCATCATCAGGTCTGTTCCAATTCTCAGTTGAAAAAGCATACATTGTAATATATTCAATTCCCATATCGTGGGCATCTTTAATAATCTTCTCCACATTCTTTGCACCTGCTGCATGTCCTGCGTTTCTTGGAAGAAATCTTTTCTTTGCCCATCTGCCGTTACCATCCAAAATAATGGCAACATGCTTTGGTATATTAAGTCCTGTTATATCAATCTTTTTTGCCATATAATTAATCTCCTTTAACCGAAAATAGAGGAAACACAGGTTTCCTCTTATTCTCTAAAATCTGATATTTTATTATACTGTCATTATTTCATTTGATTTTTCTTCGATTTCCACATCAATCTTCTTAATGTATTCATCTGTCTTCTTCTGAACATCATCCTGATATCCTTTTACTTCATCTTCTGAAATGCCGTCTTCTTTGCCTTTCTTCTTAATGGCATCAATTGCATCTCTTCTGATGTTACGGATAGCAACCTTGGCATTTTCGCCCTTCTTCTTAACATCCTTAACAAGTTCTTTTCTTCTGTCCTCTGTAAGTTCAGGGAATACAAGACGAATAACCTTACCATCGTTTGTAGGGTTAATTCCTACATCTGACATATTAATTGCATGTTCAATATCTTTAAGAATTGAAGCGTCCCAAGGCTGAATACAAATCATTCTTGCTTCAGGAACTGAAACGTTACCTACCTGCTGAAGAGGTGTTGGTGTTCCATAGTAATCAATTTTGATTTTGTCAAGAATATGTGGGTTAGCACGTCCTGCTCTGATTGTTGCATATTCTTCACCTAAATTAGCCAAAGATTTTTCCATCTTATCTTCGTATATCATTAATAATTCTTCCATTATAATTCTCCTCTAATCTTTTATAATTAATAAATTTTTATACTTAATAATTTTTTGATTAATAATCTCTTTATATTTCTAATTATATAATCCTTAAAATTTTTGATTCTATAGTTATTATCCAAAATTACTTTTCAGTTAATAATTATTAACTATTCTACAGTAATCTTTGTGCCAATCTTTTCACCTGATACAGCCTTATTAATGCTGTCTTCTTCGTTTAATCCGAATAATAACATTGGCATCTTGTTCTCCATTGCAAGAACACTTGCAGCCAAGTCAATAACACCTAATCTGTCATCAACAATCTTGCTGATTGAAAGTTCATCGTACTTCTTAGCATCAGGGTTAACAGCAGGATCACTGTCATAAACACCGTCAATTGCCTTTGCACCAAGAATGCAGTCAGCTTCGATTTCAATGGCTCTAAGAACCATAGTCATATCTGTTGAGAAATAAGGATGTCCTGTACCACCTGCAAAGAAAACAACCTTTCCTGCATTAAGGTCTGCTACTGCCTCATCCTTTGAAAATAACTTAGTCCATGTTCCGCATGCAAAAGGTGTATACACATTAGTATCCATTCCTTCTGTTCTGAAAATTTCTGATACATACATGCAGTTCATAATTGTTGCCATCATACCAATTCCGTCAGCCTTTGTTCTGTCAATCTTATTGCTTGTACGTCCTCTCCAGAAATTTCCGCCACCGATAACGATAGCTACCTGAACTCCCTTATCTACTATAGTCTTAACCTGTTTTGCAACAGCTACACAAGTATCTTCATCAAAACCAGTTTTTTTATCACCTGCTAAGGCTTCCCCGCTTAACTTTAATAAAACTCTGTTCATCTTTATCTCCTCTATCATATATGCACGCCAAATTTGTGATAATACTTATAGCATTATTCATAAGTGCAAAATCTAAAGATAGAATAACATATATTATAAAAAAAATAAAGGAGAATAATCTCCTTTATCTTCTAAATTTGCATTTATATTTGCTTTTATTCTTCATCAAAATATCCCAAGTTATCACTCATATCTCTTCCATTAACAAACAATTTCATATTGTAGTCTTCATCATCTTTGACTATGTTTGCCTTTGGAACATACAGCGTAACAAAATATTCTGTCATATAACTGTTAGCCATGTTTTCAATATCCGTACCCATAATTGAATCCGCTGTCTGATCTTTGTTTAAAAATCTTCTTACGTGGTTATTTTCCTGATACATATTTGATATGTAAACAAATTTGTTATCTTTTGCACTGCTTGTAACTTGAATTTTTCCATCTTTAACTTCTGCACTTATCTGGCAATCCTTAAACACATCTTTAATATATTTATTTTTGCTCTTTGAATCTAATTCCATCCTTTCAATTACAATTCTTGGATTTTTGCTTTTACTTATATCAATGTTTCCTACTCCAACTGCACTCATATCATAAGAAGTTGAAATTGTCTGCGGGTACTTGTCATCTTCTTTTATTTGTAGCGGATATGTTTTCTTTTCAGTAGCTGTTTTAGATATTACGTTACTGTCATAATGCATAGTAACCCCTGCTATTGCCATTGTAAAACCGCAAACTGCCATTATTCTTATTAATATTGCTCTTTGATTTCCGCCAAAAGTCAATGACTTGCTATCACGGATTTTCTTTTCAATAATAAATCCTATGAAGAATGCTATTACAAGAGTCACTACGATTTTTAAGAAAAACAATCCCATATTATATTCTCTTTTATAAAATCCAGCTATAGCTGAAACTAAATCTATAGCTTTTTCATATAGGAATAATTTGTTATTTTCCTTAGCATAAGCTGCAATGTTCTGCAAAATATTCCTATAGCTTAAATCTCCTACAATTAGTGTAATTGTAATAACGCCAAATACTGCCATGCTTTTTCTATAAATAACTGCAAATAATTTGATAATTGCTGTAATAAGTAAAAAATATCCCAATAAATATACAAACTCAGCAAAAACAGTTTTCATTGAAAAAACATTTATTAGTTTTATGTTTTTATTAAATAATGAAACTAATGATACCGCACCAAACAAAATCAACTGGTTCATTACCTGAAACAATGACGCAATTCCAAAGGTTGTTACATCGGCCAAATATGCTGATACATATCTTGTAACACTGTTCTGTGGAAATACCATATAATTGTTTTTGTATTCACCAATATTAAAGGATTTGATAACCAATACCAAAATTACTATCCAAAACAATGCAACGCTATTGCGGTTAAGATTCAGATAAAATACATCTTTGTCTGTTGAAAAATTTATAACCATTGACAATATATCTACTAATGCAATTACAATGGCAACACAAAATACTATTATTGCATATTTTTTATTTGTGTGCATTCTTAGCAAATACATTTTTTTAATATTATTTAGTTCTTCTTTTCCCATAATGCCTCCATCTGATTTGCGTTTTTCAAATCTGTCTTATACATATAAATTTCTTCCCCTGAAAGCTTGCTTGTGGCAAGTTCCAATTCATCGGCTTTCTCTGCTTCCTCTTTGTCAAGTCTGCCTTCGATAACTGCCATAGCTCCCAATGTCTGATTTTTCTTATATAAAACTTTCTTTTCTTCACAATATTTTTCAATATTTGCAAGTTCGCCGTCTACCCTGTAAACGCTGTCTTTCAGTTCTTCAATGTCTCCTGCAAAAAGTACATCGTTGTTTCCTATCATTATCATATGTGACAAAATCTTTTCCATTTCACCTAACATATGACTTGAAATTAATATTGTTCTTGGATGTTCTATGTAGTCTCTTAAAATAATTTCATATATTTTGTTTCTGCTTATTGCATCAACTCCCGAAACCGGCTCATCAAGTATTGTTATGTCTGCTCTTGTTGCCATTCCACAACAATAATTAAAAATTGTTTCCTGACCTTTTGACAGATTTTTAATTTTTGCTTTTTTATTTAAACCAAATAATTCCATTAACTTATGAGCAAACTCTTCATCAAATTTTTCATACATCAACCTATACTCTTCGATTATCTTTTTTAACTTCATTTCACTGTAACTCATTACCCCTGCCACATAAACAATGCGCTTAGCTGTCCCTATATCAGTTACCGGATTCTTTCCGTCTATTTCAATTATTCCTTCATCCGGTTCAAACTTGCCGGCTATTAAATTCATTAATGTTGTTTTTCCCTGTCCGTTTCTACCAATTATTCCCGTAATGTGATTTGGCTCAATATCTACAGAAAAATCTTCAAAAACATATCTTTTCTTTCCTTTGTATGAGAAAGTTACATTCTGTATGCTTATGCTTTTAATCTCTTCCATGTTTTCATTATGCATTACTGCACTTCCCTCCTGACTAAAATTGTTGTTACTACTACTTGTTGTGAATTACTTCTTTTTTGTTTGTTTTTTCTGGCTTTTGTACTTAGCTTTGTATTTAATTATGTGTCTGTTTTTCTTTTTAGCTTAGTATTTATTTTTTTTGATTGTTTAACTTTATGTTTAGCTTTTTTGTCTTATTTACTTCTTATCGTATTGTTCTGCTATTAGTTTAAGTAACTCCTCTTTTGTAATTGATAATTTCTTACTTAGTTTAATTAATTGTTCTGCTATCTGTTCCACTTCACTATGCCTCTTCCTTTCTGAAATCATACTTATGGCATCGCCTGCAACTGTCATTGCCTGACCTCTGTGCTTTATAAGAATCCCTCTGCTAACCAAAAGATTAATTCCTTTCGCCGCAGTAGCCGGATTGACTTTAAGCTCCTTCGCCAAAACTAATTGTGAGTAACATGTATCGTTCTCCTTCAATTTTCCTGATAGTATGTCATCTTCAATGGAATCAGCAATTTGCACATAGATTGGAATCATACTGTTTTCATCAATTTTCAATGATGTACCTCCTTGTATAATATCTTTAATCAACTATACTACATTACTGATATAATGTAGTATAGTCCTGTGGTAGTTAGAAGTCAAGTGGATTTATGTCAAAATCATAACTTTCTTAATATTTTCATCTGATTGTTATGACTTTTAGCATGGATTCATATAATTTATTCTTTATTTTTATAACCATATGAGGGGTTTAGATTATTTGTTATGATTTTCTAATGCGGTAGACTTGATTTTTTTGTTCTGTGGACAGGCTTAATTGGGAGCATTACGGATTTTTGGAAAACTTTATACTGAAATTCCGTAATATTTGTCCTGCTCAAGGATTCTTGAATATAAATTACGGATTCTGGGAGATTGTTTTCCTATAGTTCTGTAATATTCGTCCTGCTCAAGGATTCTTGAATATAAATTACGGATTCTGAAATATTTTGGCTGCCAGATTCCGTAATGGGATACGATAGGATAAGATTTTTTCCTGATTTTACGGTTTATGAGATGTTTTTGCTCATATATCCGTAATGCTGTTTTCAATTACGTATCATACACTATTTTCTTTCGCTGACACGTAATCGGCTGCGAATCAAGACAAATATTTCAATATTTTACGTGTGCTACAACATTTTTGCTCTACGACACGTAATCGGTTGCGAATCAAGACAAATATTTCAATATTTTACGTGTGCCACAGCGTTTTCGCTCTACGACACGTAATCGGCTGCGAATCAAGACAAATATTTCAATATTTTACGTGTGCCACAGCGTTTTCGCTCTACGACACGTAATCGGCTGCGAATCAAGACAAATATTTCAATATTTTACGTGTGCCACAGCGTTTTCGCTCTACGACACGTAATCAGCAACGAAACAAGACAAAACAAACAATCTTTTCCCTCAATTGCAAACAAACCACTTCCACTACTGCAAAACAAACCGCTTCCACACCCACAAAAAAACTAGCCAAATCAACTATGGTTAATCTGACTAGTTTTACTCTCTTTATTTTTCTTTCATAACTTTTAGTCAAGCTCTCCGCTTGTTACCCTTTGGATGTGCATTGCAAGATATCCTATCTCCGACTCATCAAAGGACAACTTAAGCAAATGTCCTATATTGTCACATATGGTGATTGCCATCTGAAATTCCTGTGGAAATTTGTTTTCCATATAGTCGTTCAGATTAAGCTTGATTTTTTCACCTTTAAGGGCTCTTGCTATCATATATTTAATGTGATTCATTAGACGGTTGTATGAAATAGATAAAACATTTATTTTTCTTCCTGTTTCAGCTTCTACCATTGAAATACATTCACGCACACCCTGGGCTATAATCATTGACTGGGATACGTTCTCTGTATCAATGGCTGAATGAATGTGAAGTGCAATATAACCTACCTCATGTTCATCTATTTCAACACCCATCTTTTCGAGAAGCAGCGGTTTTATTTCCTCTGCTACTTTGTATTCTGAATGAAAAAGAACTCTTATATCCGGTGTTAACGGATTGCTTATTTGCTCATTGTTCTTTATTCTTTTGACTGCAAACTCAATATGGTCTGCCAATGGAAAAAGTATTCTTCTGTCAATATTTCCAAATTCTTCTTCCGCCTTGTTTAAAACTGCATCTGCAATCTCTAAACAAACTGGAGAAACTTCATTAACAATGTCTTCTGCCTCTCCTCTTTCCGTACATTCTTTCATTGAATATACAGTGTCTTCTGCTCTTGGTTCAACATACTCAGTAACTTTCTTACCGAACCCGATGCCTTTTCCCAAAATCAAAAATTCCTGACATTTTTCTACATCAATTGCCACAACCGCATTGTGGTTTAGCGCTTTTTTTACTCTATACATATCCTAATTACTCTGTGACATTATTCGTAAATATCAATAGCAAAAAGTGATTCCCCTGCCTGTATATCGCCTTCCTTAAGTAATCTGATTTTTTGATTGTCGCTAAGCTCTGTACACATTACAGGTGATGCCAATGATGGTGCATTGGCAGATAAATAATCCAAATCAAGTTTCATAATAGGATCACCCTTCTTAACTTTCTGTCCTGCTTCTACCATTACATCAAAGCCTTCGCCGTTAAGTTTTACTGTATCAATACCAATATGGATAATCATACTAATACCATCTTCTGTTGTAAATCCTACTGCGTGCTTAGTATCAAAAACAAATACAATTTCACCATCAGCAGGTGCCTTAACAACTGAATCTGTTGGAGTTACAACTGCACCGTCTCCCATCATTCTGCTTGCAAAAGCTTCGTCCGGCGCTGTACCTAAATCTGCGGCTATACCTGTAATAGGGCTTGAGATAATAATTGATTTTACTATTTTTGTCTCTTGCTCCTTCTGATTATTTCCATCCTCAGTCTTGTTTTCAACTTCGTCTGACTGACTATTGCTACCATTATACTCTATATTTGGAGCTGTTTCCAGATAATCTTCTAAGTTAGACTTAATTACTGTTACTTTTGGTCCATAAATCACCTGAACACCGTTACCCTTGTGTACTACACCTGACGCACCTGTTGCCTTAAGCATTCCGTCATTAACCAATTCAGCTTTAAAAACTGTACATCTAAGTCTTGTTGCACAGCAGTCAACATCAGAAATATTTTTCTTTCCGCCTAAACCATTAGTAATCATTTCTGATAATTCGTCAACATCACTATTTTCTCCGTTTTCTGACTTGCCGTTTTTCTTAGCTTCAACATCGCTTCTTCTATAAAGTTTGACTTCCTCACTGTCATCCCTACCAGGTGTCTTCAAATCTAATTTTTTAATTAAGAAGCTAAATAAGAAATAATATACGATAAAGTAAACAATACCTACAATAACAATCCAAATCCAGTTAGTCTTTCCATTTCCCTGCATTATTCCAAACAGGAACATATCAATAAGACCGCCTGAGAATGTCATACCTACACCTACTTTAAATACATGCATTAACATATATGCAAGTCCTGCAAATACGCAGTGAATACCATAAAGTAATGGTGCAACGAAAAGGAATGTAAATTCCAATGGTTCTGTAATACCTGTAATCATTGATGTTAAAGCTGCTGATAAAAGAAGACCTGCTACTGCTTTCTTCTTTTCAGGCTTTGCTGTTCTATACATTGCAAGTGCTGCTCCAGGAAGTCCGAAAATCATAAGTGGGAACTTACCTGACATAAATCTTGTTGCTGAAACTGCAAATTTTGTAACTGATGGATCTGCAAGCTGTGCAAAGAAAATATTCTGTGCACCTTCAATTAACTGACCTCCAACTTCCATTGTTCCGCCAACGCCTGTCTGCCAGAATGGAAGATAAAATACGTGATGAAGACCAAATGGAATAAGAAGTCTTTCCATAAATCCGTATACCCATGTTCCTGCGTAACCTGAATTAAGTACTAAATCTCCAACAGAGTAAATTCCGCTCTGGATAACCGGCCAGATAAAGAACATTAAAATACCAACTAATGTGAAAACTAATGAACAAATAATTGGAACAAATCTTGTTCCGCCAAAGAATGATAATACCTGTGGCAATTCGATTTTGTAAAATTTGTTATGAAGTGCTGCAACACCAAGACCAACAATAATACCACCAAACACACCCATCTGTAATGAAGTAATACCTACAACATCTGTTGTGGCACCTTCAAGCATTTTTTCTGCGCCACCGTTAATTGTAATCATGGCACCAATTGATGCGTGCATAATGAAGAAAGCTATAGCTGCCGCAAGTGCTGCAACTTCCTTTTCCTTTTTTGCCATACCTATTGCAACACCCATTGCAAAAATAATCGGCAGGTTAGTAAAAACTATATTTCCCGCATTACTCATTACCTGAAATATTGCATTAAATACTGTTCCAGGTCCCATAATACCTAATAATCCATATGCTTTAAGCATTGTTTCATTTGTAAATGAGCTACCAAGTCCAAGTAACAAACCTGCTACAGGAAGGATAGCTATTGGAAGCATAAATGATCTTCCTACACGTTGTAAAACACCAAAAATTTTGTCTTTCATTTTTTCTCCTTTCAAACACTAATAATATTTTGGTTCATTTGGGCATGTATCATACATTTACGACTATTTTTGTTATAAGTTGCAGCTCTTTTAAACACAAAAAAAGTAGGTATAACAGATACACGACCCCCTTTGAGATGTGTGTATAGCTAATGCCTACTTAAAGTTACATACTATTTAAAATTATTTAATTTACTTCTTTAGAGTAACATCTGATGGTTGGGATGTCAACCCTGATTTTGATTTTTTCTACCAGATTAGTAGATTTTTATATATAATACCACTGTGGTAGGAATTGCTATGATAAACTCAGATATTATCTTTATTGTTCCTCAATTTTCTTTGCCAAATCTTCCAAATACTCCCAACGGTCCATTTTTTCCATAAGAAGTGTTTCCGTTTCTTCCTTACTTTCCATAAGTTCCCTAAGCTTAACTGAATTAGTTGCATTCTTGACTATTTCACCGTCAAGCTTTTCAATCTTCTCTTCTAATTTTGCAATATCGTCCTCAATTGTCTCGTATTCTCTTTTTTCATTGTAAGAAAACTTAAGCTTTTTGTTTCTTATTTTGTATTCCTCTTTTTCGGTTTTGTCTGAATCTGACTTTCCTGCACTGCTACTTTTTGTTTTTAATAAAGCATTTTCTTCAAGCAGTCCCTTTTCCTTCTTTCGATTTATGTAGTCTGTGTAACCACCTTCGTACTGGTCGATTACCCCATTTCCCTCAAAGGAAAAAATTCTTCTGACAACTCTGTCTAGAAAATATCTGTCGTGGGATACGGTAATTACAATTCCATCAAAACTATCCAAATAATCTTCAAGAATTGTCATTGTTTCAATGTCCAAATCGTTAGTTGGCTCATCAAGTATAAGCACATTTGGGGCTTCCATAAGCACACGCAAAAGATTTAAGCGACGTTTTTCCCCACCTGACAATTTTTCAATCTTACTATACTGCTGTGACGGTTCAAAAAGAAATCTTTCAAGCATAACCGAGGCTGACACAAGTCCTTCCTCTGTTCTTACAAACTCGGCAGTATTTTTTATATAATCAATAACCCTATCATCAGGATTCATATAAGCAATTCCTGCCTCTTTGTTATTTTCAAGCTCCTGTGTATAATAACCTATTTTGATAGTCTGTCCAATGTTTACACTACCGCTGTCAGGCTCAATTCTTCCATCAATAATCTTCATTAAGGTAGTTTTTCCACAACCATTTTTGCCCACAAAACCTACTCGGTCGCCCTTTAGAAAATTATAAGAAAAATCATTTATCAAAACTTTGCAGTCATATGCCTTTGAAATATTTTCAAGTTCAATAGTCGTCTTGCCCATTCTTGACTTAATGCTACTTAACTCAATTTTTTCGTCCTGAACAATCCCTTTTTGATTCTTTAGATTTTCATATCTTTGAATGTGTGCTTTCTGCTTAGTAGACCTTGCTCTTGCCCCACGCTGCATCCATTCAATTTCTTTTCGAAGAATGCTCTGACGCTTTCTCTCGCTTGCCTTGGCACTTGCCTCTCGCTCAGCTTTTCTCTCCAAAAATCCTGAATATTTTTCGTTGTAACTATAGATTTTTCCTTTATCAAGCTCGATAATCCTGTTAGTTACGCTGTCTAGAAAATATCTGTCATGAGTAACCATAACAAGCGCCCCCCTAAAACCGCGCAACTGATTTTCAAGCCATTCTGCCATTTCGCTATCCAAATGGTTATTAGGCTCGTCCAAAATCAAAATATCACAAGGTGTAATCAAAACAGAAACCAACGCCAGTCTCTTTCTCTGTCCACCTGAAAGTTCTGAAGTTTTCTGCTCAAAATCAGTAATTCCAAGTCTTGTCATCATCGCTTTAGCCTTAACCAATTCATCTTCATTGGCATGATGGTGAATCATATTCTGAACACTTTCAAGCACCGTGTCTTCTTCATTAAAAATAGGATTCTGTGGCAAATAATGAATCATCATATTGGCTGCCTTAATTACCTGTCCTTCATCCGGGATTTCAAGACCTGCCATAATCTTAAGCAAAGTGGACTTCCCTGTCCCATTAATTCCTATAATTCCTACCTTCTCCCCTTCGTGAAGGTAAAAACTTGCCTCGTCAAATAATTTTCTTTCTGTATATGAATGTGTTATGTTTTCTAATGATAGAATGTTCATTGTGTTCCTCTTTCTTTGGATTGATTTTCTAAACTTGTCATTACTGTTATACTTTTTAGTCTTGTTTTTAATATTACTTTTTAATCTTGCTTTTTATTATTGCTTTCTAATATTGCTTTTTATTATTGCTCTCTAATCTTGCTTTTTATTATTTCTTTTGGTATTGTTCTTTCTTCTTTTTCCTGTCATTTCCTCTACAACCATTTTAAATACTGTTGTTACCGGAATTACTTTTGTCCCAAATTCAAAATCTTCTGAATGATACTGCTTCATAATTATCTTAAGTGCCGCAAACTTATCCTCATCTTCAACAAACTGAATCTGACCGCGTCCCATTACACTTTCGTATGCCATAGTGCAACTCATCTTTTCATCATTTAAAATAAACTCATGTCCACAGTCCATTTCGAAAGCTACCTTGTTATTTTTTTTAAGTAATTCAAGCTTCTTTCCCTCGCTTGCGCAGTGAAAATAAAGAACCACCTTACCGTCTTCCATATTAAGTCCAAAATTCATTGGCACAATGTATGGATAATCTCCATCATTAATCGCCAATCGGCAAACATCACATTTATTTATTACTTCAATTATTTCATCAAAATCTTTTATTTCTCTATCGCTTCTTCTCATAGTGTCCTCCTCGGTAATATCTATTCGTTATTTTATATATGTTGATTTTTTCTTGTATTAATATTTTATGTAAATTAATTTCTTTCTGATTTCACACTTTTTTATTATACAGAAGTAGGTTGTGAAAATCTACGATAATTCTTCAAAGTTGTCATATACATAGTCAAGAATTGCAGTGTTATATAACACTGTTATGAAACTATCTGCTAATGATTTTGTCAATATTTTCCTGTGCTCCATATATGGATCTATTGCCATTTACAACGTAAGCAAGACTGCATACTACCACAAATGCAAGCATATTATTTCCACCAAAAACCTCTATTCCAAGCATAATCGGTGCCATTAATGTATTAGTGGCACTGCCAAAAACTGCCGCATAACCAAGTGCTGCACACAACACTGGTGAAATTCCAAGAAATCCGCCAATTATTATTCCAAGAGAAGCTCCAATTGAAAACAACGGTGTAACCTCTCCACCCTGAAATCCTATTGATAAAGTTAAAACCGTTAGCAACAATTTAAGTAACCAATCCACCAGAAAAATTTCTCCATTTCCAAATGCGTTTGAAATCAGGTTTGTACCAAGTCCGCTATATCTGCCATGCCAAAGTAATAATAAAATTATTGCCAATGGTATTGAAACCAAGCCTATTCTTAAGTATGGATTTACAATTTTTTCAGCCATTATTTTTTTCAGTAATTGAAGTAAATAAGAAAAAATTCTTCCTACAATTCCAAATGCTAACCCTAAAATTATGATTATAATTACTGTTTTTGCATCTGACATATTAATTGTTTCATTTAATTCTACTGCAAACTTTTCCAGTCCCAAAGAATGTGATGTAAATGATGCCACAAAAGCTGCCGTTATTGCCGGGAGCAATGCCTGATAATCCATGTAACCTGCCACAATTACTTCCATTGCAAAGAAAGTTGCCGCCAACGGTGTCTGAAATAATCCACCAAAACCTGCTGCCATACCGGTTATTAACATAATCCTGCTATTATCAGGAGTTTTTAACTTTCTTCCCATATAATGCGACAATGTTGCACCTATCTGAACCGCCACACCTTCTCTTCCTGCACTTCCGCCAAACAAATGTGTAATCCATGTTCCTATCATTACAAGCGGCACCAAAGTCATAGGAATTGAATCCCTTTTATTCTGTCCTGCCTCAAAAACCAAAGTCATTCCCTTTAGACTAACCTTGCTAAAATATGAATACATCCAAACAATAAACAAACCTGCTATTGGCAAAAAAGGTATCAGATATTTGTAATTAGCTGTCCTAAAATCTGAAATGGCAAGTAATCCTCTGCCAAAAATTGTGTCCACTATTCCAACTATAATACCAATAATCACTGCCATTGATATGTACTTAATGCCAAGCGTAATTTTATCGATGTTTCTCATTTTTTTCTCCTATTTTCATATCGTCAGAGAGAAAACGCCTCCAAACACGTTGATTTTCTTATTTTGCTCCGCCGTCTATCGTACAGCGAAAACTTAAACTCGCCTTCGGCTCAAACAGTAAGTTTATCGCTGTACACTATGCTCGCAAAATTTCAAAAATCTGCCTATCGTTTGTAGTCGTTTTCTCTCTAACGACATATAACTTGCAAAAAACTCATAACGCGTAAAAAGCTGACTTCCCCTGTGTATTGCACAGAAGTCATCAGCTTGTTATAAGCGGTTTCGATTAAATCGAGGGAGAACCTCATTCCCTTTTATTTATTGCAAACATATGCATCTCTATGTTCTTATATCTATGTCAAACCTTAGCATATTTATGGAAATGTGTCAATTCTCTTGTTTTCCACAAAAGGTGAAAAAAAGGAACCGGTAACTGCTTTAAAAGTCAGTTCCGATGCCTTTTTGTTCGTATATGTTTACTTATTTTTTTTTGCTCATATTGTGGGCGTGTCCCAAGGTCATTTTTCCACCTTTGTGCAAGCACAGGTGGAAAAGACCTTTTGACACTGTAATATTATTATATTATTTTACGTTAAATGCTTTTATTCCAGGATAAACTGCACTATCGCCTAATTCTTCTTCAATTCTAAGAAGCTGGTTGTACTTAGCCACACGTTCACTTCTGCTTGGGGCACCTGTCTTAATCTGGCAAGTGTTAAGTGCTACTGCAAGGTCAGCAATTGTTGTGTCTGCTGTTTCACCTGAGCGATGTGATGAAATAGCTGTGTAGCCTGCCTTGTGAGCCATCTTTATTGCTTCTAATGTTTCTGAAACAGAACCAATCTGGTTTAATTTGATAAGGATTGCATTACCTGCACCCATTTCAATACCTTTTGCAAGTCTTTCTGTATTAGTAACAAATAGGTCATCACCTACTAGCTGAACCTTGTCACCAAGTCTGTCTGTAAGTTTCTTCCATCCTTCCCAATCTTCTTCATCAAGACCGTCTTCAATAGAAATGATAGGATATTTTTCGCATAATTTTGCCCAATGTTCAATAAGTTCTTCAGCTGTATACTCTGTTCCTGCCTTTGGAAGCTTGTAGTATCCTTTACCTTTTTCGCTCTTCCATTCTGAAGATGCTGCATCCATTGCAATCTTAAAGTCTTTGCCAGGTTCATATCCAGCTTTCTTTACAGCTTCAAGAATAGTTTCAATAGCTTCTTCATCAGACTTAAGTGCAGGCGCAAAACCACCTTCATCACCAACTGATGTAGCTAATCCTCTTTCTTTTAAAATTCCTGCCAAAGCGTGGAATACTTCTGCACACCATCTTAAGCATTCTTTAAATGAAGGTGCTCCTACAGGCATAATCATAAATTCCTGTACGTCTAATCCTGATGATAAAGCATGGCAACCACCATTAACAATGTTCATCATTGGTACTGGTAATCTATTTCCTGAAATACCACCTAAAAATCTATAAAGTGGAATATCTAACGAGATTGCTGCTGCTCTTGCTGATGCAATTGATACTGCAAGAATAGCATTTGCTCCAAGTTTTGTCTTTCCCTTAGTTCCATCTGCATCAATCATAGCCTTATCTACTGCATAAATATCTGATGCATCCATTCCAATAAGAGTATCATTTATAATTGTATTAATATTTTCTACAGCTTTCTGAACGCCCTTACCTAAATATCTGTTTTTATCACCATCTCTAAGCTCTAAAGCCTCAAACTCACCTGTAGATGCTCCACTAGGTGCAGTTCCTCTTCCAATAGTTCCATCTGCCAAATATACTTCAGCTTCTACGGTTGGATTTCCTCTTGAATCTAAAATTTCTCTTCCAATAACCTTTTCAATTTCCAAATAATTCATTATAGTATGCTCCTCTCTGCTTTTGGACTTCTATACCGAAAGGTAGCTAATCTTTCGGTACTTAGATATTTCTAAAGAGTCCAAATGATTTATTCGTTGAAGTTAGTTAGTTACAGTTAACCATAATTATATTAAACTAATTAATATGAAAATGCAAGATGTTTTTTGAATTATTCTTGTTCTGCCGTCGCCAATTACGGAATCTGAGAGCGAAATTTCTGTGGCTTCCGTAATTAATCTTGTTCATTACGTGTGGGACAGCATTTTTGTTCTACGACACGTAATTTTGCGCTGGAAATAAACAATTCTTCTTCAAATTACTTGTCAGATTGAACTTTTATTGTATGACACGTAATTGAACTTTAAATTTAATGAATTTTTCTTAGAATTACGTGTCACATTAGACTTTCATTATATGACACGTAATTGAACTTTAAATTTAATGAATTTTTCTTAGAATTACGTGTCACATTAGACTTTCATTATATGACACGTAATTCACACTCAAATAGATTGGCAACCCCTCAAAAAATTCAATTCCACAAAAAAGAGAGACACCACTCCTTGGCATCTCTCCTAGTATCCAGCTAACCTTCTATACTTGGGTTATAAATATTCTGTTTTACATATACATTTTAAAACATGCTTAAATATGCTTCTTAGAAATATAATCAAATCACATATATCTCTTAAAGATGTGATTGAATATATATGAATTTAAATAGGCAAGCACTGCGAATCCCACAAACAGCATTACATAAACAACGCTTCCTGCAGATCTACCTAATAACACAAGCAATATAATAGGCAACAATGTTATAAATACTATTAACAGTGTCCATGGGAAATATCCTATTCCCATAAGGAAAGCGTTTTTCAGTGTGTTTTTGATGGTATTTTCAAATGTACTTTGAAGTGCCATTGCATATAAAAACACAAACAAAATAGCAAGCGCTGCTGCAAGCATTAAACCTTTTAGCGCTGTTGTTACTATTGTTTTTTCAAAACTATTAATTATGTACAAATCAATTGTTGGTATTAATGCCAACAATAATAATATAATCCACATAATTGTTGACTGTTTAAAATTCTCTTTAAACAGTCTGAAATAGTTTCTGAAAATATATCCTTCTCTGTTTTCTGCCATCTTCTTGGTTACCCCGTAAAGTGCTGTAGTTGAAGCACCTATAGTAATTATAGGCAATGAGCATAAAACAAATAACAAATTTACAACTACCAAATCCGCTATTTTTGATACCACTTCATAAAATTTACTGTCTATTCCAAACACTGTTTTTCCCTCTCTAAACTGCTCTTATACTTAATTTAATATCTCCAAGTCTATTATTTTCTTCTGATAACAAGACACAAGTACAATTATTAATCATTTTATACAAGACGCAAATACAATCTTTAATCATTTTTATATTTCTTTTACAGAATCTCTTTCTAAAAGTTCAGCTTGGAAAATCAACTGCTTCTTTTCCTCTTTTCCGTTTATTTGATCCATTAAAAGCTCTATTGATGATTTTACCATCTGTTCACATGGCTGTTTCATTGTGGAAAGTGATGGTTGAAAATATTTTGACATTTCAATTCCATCGAACCCTAACACTGAATAATCATCTGGTATTTTCTTACCTGCCTCTGAAATAGCCTTATATGCACCAAAAGCTGTTAAATCAGAAATAGCATAAAGTGCAGTAAACTCTTCTTTTGACTGCAATAATTCTTTTGTTACTTCATAACCGTTTGCCACTGAATATTCAGGAATATCATCTTTCATATATCTTACAAGGTTTTCATTCACTTTAATGCCATTATCTGCCAAAGCTTCCCTGTACCCCTTTAATCGAAGACCACCTACTGCCTGATCACTACTTTTACCTGAAATCATAGCTATCTTCTTATGACCTTTTTTGCAAAGATAATCCACTGCTCTGTAGCTTTCTTTTTTATCATCAATAGAAACTGATGAACACTTTCTTTTTGGTGCTGTCATATTAACAGCTACAGTACACAGTACATATGGTACTCCTATTTCTTCAAGCCTTGTGTCAAGATAATCCATCTGTCCACCAAGAAAAATTAAGCCCTTTAATCGTTTCTCCTTTGCAAGCTGTACTGCTACACTTACATCATCCTGGTCCTCACCTACTGCATGAAGTAAAAATGTATATTCATGTTTTTTAAGTTCTTCCTCAAATATTTTTAACATTCCCTGAAAGAACTGGTTATCAATACCTTTTATTAACAGTGCTATCGTATTAGATTCTGTCATTTTCAAATTTCTGGCACTATTGTTAGGAACATAATTATATTCTTTTATAACCTTAAGAATTCTTTTTCTGGTATTCTGATTAATTCCTGGATCATCATTAATTGCTCGAGAGACAGTGCTAATTCCAACTCCGCATATTTTCGCTATGTCTTTAATAGTTAAATTTGCCACGCCTTTCCCCTTTCGTTATATAATTATATATTTTTTAATTCCACAATCTGGTATTCTATCATATACATGTTATTTATGCAAAAAAGCTGCGAAAATTAATTTTCGCAGCTTTTTATTATTTTATCCTCTACCATAAATAACTGTTAATTCTTTTATTGTATTGGATAATTTCTTTGTAATTTGTGTGGATTTTGCACGCCAGCACCAGTTACCTCCCAACGTTGATGGTGTATTCATTCTTGCCTTGTTATCAAGATGTAAATAATCCTGTATAGGAATAATACATGTATTGGCAGTAGATGCCTGAGCCATGCGAATAACTTCATCAACTAATTCTGACTTGTCTTCTACTTTTCTTCCTATGTATTTTTGAATCATCTCTATTTCTTCCGGTTCAATACTGTCTAACCATCCCTTTAACGTTTCGTTATCATGAGTTCCTGTATACACTACACAGTTTTTGTCATAATTGTATGGTAAATAATCTCTCGGTCCGGATGAATCCCTGCTGTCAAAAGCAAATTCCAAAACCTTCATATTCGGAAATCCCGAATCATTAACCAGCTGTCTTACTGAATCAGTTATGTATCCCAAATCCTCAGCTATAATATTAACATTACCTAAGCAATATTTTATAGCATTAAATAAATCTATTCCAGGTCCTTTCTCCCAATGTCCGTTCGTTGCATCCTTATCACCTGCAGGTATTGAATAATATTCATCAAACCCTCTAAAATGATCTATTCGTACAACATCATATAACTGAACACTTCTTTCTATTCGCTTTATCCACCAATCAAAATTAGTCTGCTTATGATATTCCCACTTGTATAAGGGATTTCCCCAAAGCTGTCCTGTTGCAGAAAATCCATCCGGTGGACAACCTGCAACAGCTGTAGGCTTTCCATCATTATCCATTTGGAATAACTCAGGATGTGACCAAACATCTGCACTATCATAAGCCACATATATTGGAATATCTCCAATAATTTTTATACCATTGTCGTTGGCATATTTTTTCAATTTATACCACTGCCTATAAAATTCATATTGGACAAATTCATAAAATTCAATTTCTTCACTTAGCTCTTTTTTGTAATATTCCATAGAATATTCCCATCTAAGCTTTATATCTTCAGCCCAATTATCAAAGCTTCTGCCTTCAAATCTTTCCTTTATGGCCATGAACATTGCATAATCATTTAACCAATAGCAGTTTTCATCTTTAAACTTTTTGAACTCCTCTTTTTCACCAATGTTACTTTTCTTGTACGCTTTCTTTAAAAGTTTAAATCTGCCGTTATACAATTTTTCATAGTCGACTGTATCAGCCCTGTTGCCAAACTTTACCTTTTTACATTCCTCTTCTGTTAACAATCCCTGATCTATTAGATCTTCTAAACTGATAAAGTAAGGATTTCCCGCGTATGTAGAAAATGACTGATATGGTGAATCTCCATAACTTGTTGGTCCTATAGGTAGTATCTGCCAATATTTTTGATTGGAATTTTTCAAAAAATCCACAAACTTATATGCTTCCTTTGAAAAACTTCCAATGCCATATTTTCCCGGCAAACTTGAAATTGGTAATAAAATTCCACTAGCCCTCATAGCTTCTCCTCATATGTTACTTAACCTTTTACTGCTCCTGCAGCTACACCCTTAATAATATGCTTCTGACATGTTAAGTAGAAGAATATTACAGGTATAATACTTAAAATGATAAGTGCCATTATTGCACCTAAATCTACTGAACCGTAGCTTCCCTGTAAGTACTGAATATGAATTGGAATAGTTCTGTACTGATCAAGATCAAGAACCAAATATGGAAGTAAGTAATCGTTCCATATCCACATAATTTCAAGAATACCTACAGATATTAATGTTGGTTTTAACATTGGAATAATAACAATAAAGAATGTTCTGATTGGTCCACATCCATCAATTGCTGCTGCTTCTTCAATCTCAAGTGGTAAACCTTTAATAAATCCTGTGAACATAAATACTGCCATACCTGCACCAAATCCTAAATATATAACCGGAATAGTCCAAGGTGTATTAAGTTCCAATGAATCTGCTGTATTTGACAATGTGAACATTACCATCTGGAATGGTACTACCATTGAAAATACAAACAAGTAATATACTATCTTACAAACCATGCTGTCAACTCTTGCTATGTACCATGCTGCCATTGATGTACAAATCAAAATCAACGCTGTTGATAAAACTGTAATTACAAAACTATATAATACCGATTTAAAAAACGGATAATTTCCAAATGTAAAACCTTTGATATAGTTTGCCCAACCTACTAACGCCTCACCAGTAGGCCATGCAAATGTGTCTGTTTTTACAAAGGTGTTAGCTTTGAAAGAGTTCATTAACACAATAAATATAGGACAAACATAAACTAAAGTTACAATTGTCATTATTGTAGTCAACAGTTTTCCATGTTTTAATGGAATTTCACTTGTCTCTTTCATTTTTTTCTTTTTCGGTGTAGCTTTCACTGTAGAATCTTTAATTGTTGAATTCACTGTCTTCTCATTGTTCATTACTGCTGCACCTCCTTAGATCTTGTTGCCTTAAGCTGGATAATTGATATACCTGCAACTAAGATAAAGAATATAACGGCTTTAGCCTGGGCAACTCCCTTACCTGTAAGAGACTGTCCGTAAAATGTGTTGTAAATGTTAAGTGCCAACATTTCTGTTGTCTTTATAACTGAACCATCCTTTAACTGTTCAAACGGCTGTCCGTTTGTTAAAGCTAAGTTCTGATCAAAAAGTTTAAATCCATTTGTTATTGTTAAGAATAAACAAATTGTAATTGATGGCATAATATTTGGAATTGTAACTCTTGTCAATGTCTGCCATTTTGTTGCTCCATCAATTTTTGCTGCTTCAATTAATTCTCCCGGAACTGCCTGCAAACCTGCAATATATATAATCATCATATATCCTATCTGTTGCCAGCACATAAGAATAATTAATCCCCAGAAGCCATATCTTGTTTCCATAAGAATTGAAGTATTAATTTTTCCTAAAACGCCATTGAAAATCATACTCCAAATATAACCAAGAACAATACCACCTATAAGGTTAGGCATAAAAAATGCTGTTCTGAATAAGTTTGCTCCCTTAATCCCCAATGTTAATAAATATGCTATTAAGAAAGCTAACACATTTATTATAAATAGGGATACTATTGCATACAAAGCTGTATACCAAAATGCATGTATAAATGACGCATCATTAAATGCATCCATATAATTTCTAAAACCTACAAAAGAAGCATCACCTATTGTAACAAATTTACAAAATGATAAATAAATACCTCTCAAGAAAGGATATATAAATCCAATGCAAAATGCTAAAAATGTAGGTGCTAAAAATAGAAGAAAGCATCTTTGAATAGGTTTGCGAAGAAGTTTAGAATTTACAGATGTTCCACCATTATGTTTTTTCTTTTTTCCTTTCACTTCAATCTCCTCCTAATTCTTATTCAAAATAGAATTTTCAAAATTTTTCTATTTTTTAATAAAGGGGCAGACACTGCCTGCCCCACAATGTATTAATAATTTAATTATGATTTTATATTTATCAATCTAAAACCTTATTACTTGTTAGCTGCTTTGTACTGAGTAGCCCAGCCCTGAACGAATGCTGTCTTAACATCATCCCATGATCCACCTGCATCATATTTGTTCATTGCTGCTACAAGACTTGCTCTCCATTCATCTACGTTAGGTGTGTAGTTAAATGACCAGTCAACATTGTAATTTCCTGCTTCAAGTAAATCGTTAGCATTCTTTAAGAATACGTTACCGCTGTCTGCTGCCTTCTTATAAGGGATTGCACCAAACTGTTCTGCCATAACTTTTGTTCCTTCTTTTGATGTTACTAACCATTTCATAAATTCAAGTGTTGCCTTCTGATCTGCTTTTGAAGCCTTAGCATTAACTGCCCAACAGTTTTCTGTTCCTGAACAAAGACCTGCTTTTTCTTCACCTTCAACTCCACAGTAAATTGGAATCATCTGCATATCATCGTCTGAAATTGACTTTTTCAAAGCATCATATTCCCATGTACCATTCTGGTAGAATACTGCTTCGCCCTTCTTGAATTCGGCTTCAGCATCGTAACCACCTGTTGCCAAAGTTTTCTTGTCGTATTTGCTGTTGTTGATATATAAATCCCAAACATTTTTGAAGTTATCTAAGTATGTTCCCTTAATTTCTGCAGGGGCTTCCTTCCATCCGTCATCTCTTCCTTCATAGAATAAAGACATGTTAGCTAAATGTCCTGTGAATCTCCAAGATGAAGCGTCATCCATACCTGATGATGTAAATGCATCAAATCCAAGCTTGTCTGCTCTCTTGTGGATATCTTCTGCAACTGACTTTAATGAAGCGAAATCCTTAATGTCTGTAATTTCATATCCTGCTTTCTTAAGTAATTTCTTATTTACAATAATTCCGTAACTTTCATAACAATAACCCATTGACGCAACCTTGCCGTTTTCATCTTTTAAGTTAAATGCATCTGTACTTAATTCTTTGTAAACATCTGTATCTTTAAGATCGATGCAATAATCATCCCAAGTCTTAACTGCTGCCTGGTTACCAACAACAAATAATGTTGGAGCTGCTGATTTACCCATCTCAGATGTTAATGTTGAATTGTAGTTTCCTGAAGCTGCTGTAACTACTTTTACTTTTACTCCATTTTCTTTTTCGTATGTCTTTGCAATTCCCTGTAAAGCTTCATCTGCTTCCGGTTTAAAGTTTAACCAGTAAACTGAACCCTTTGAATCTGAGCTTGCTTTGTCGCTCTTTGAACTGCTACCGCAACCTGCTAATAACCCTGCTACCATTGTTGCACACAATGCTACACTTAATAATTTCTTACGCATATTCATTTCTCCTTTTTATTTTAAAATATGTATTTAGGTTATCCGTCATTTTCAAATAAATGTTGGTACTTACAATTTATTTGGAAACGTTTCCTATGTCCTGATAGTAGCACTTTTCGGAAACGTTTGCAATACTATTTTCACCTTTTTTTCGCAATTCGGCCTTTTAGCTAATTTTCAGTCCTTTCTTTTGTGCATATTGTATAGTATTAGTAACGTTTTTATATATTTTTTATGCATTTGGAATATATTTGTTATTTTTCTTTCTAGTGAATATGCTATTATATGAGGGTGTTTTTTTTTGTTTTATTGGTATTTTTTTTTAGTTTTTTCTTGATTTTTATAGTTTTCAGATACGATTTTAAAAGTATTTAATTCCATATATTTTAGATTTGTTTAATTCAGTTTTAATAAAGAAGAAGCCACACACTTATATGTGCGACTTCTCTTTTAAAGCTAAAAATTATTTATTATCTGAGCATAATATGCTACTGTTCCAATTTCCAAATATCTCTATTATATTCTTCAATTGTTCTATCTGATGAGAAATATCCTGCTTTTGCAATATTTACAAGCATCTTCTTAGCCCAATCATGTCTATTTTCATAATCAGCATAGGCCTGCTCTCTTGTTTTTACATATGCATCAAAATCAGGGAATGTCATAAACCAGTCTTTTCCAATAAGTTCATTTGAAAGTCTTTCAAGACGTTCCTTGTCACCTATGGACATAAGTTCGCTTCCTGTTATAAAATCAACTGCTTCTTTAATAACCGGATTATTGTTATAGTACTGTGCAGCACAATAGCTTCCGTTAGCATATCTTTCTACAACAGTTTCACTTAAATCACCAAAAATGTAAATATTGTCATCTCCAACAAGATCATGGATTTCTACATTAGCACCATCTTCAGTACCTAAAGTTACTGCTCCATTAAGCATAAATTTCATATTACCTGTGCCACTTGCTTCTTTTGATGCAAGTGAAATCTGTTCTGAAATATCGCATGCAGGAATTAACTTTTCAGCCCATGTTACATTATAGTTTTCAACCATTACAACTTTAAGATATGGACTAACCTCAGGGTCATTATTTATTAATTCCTGAAGGCAAAGTATAAGATGAATTATGTCCTGTGCAATAATGTATGCAGGAGCTGCCTTTGCTCCAAAAATTACTGTTATTGGAGTTGTTGGCTTTTTGCCTGCTTTAATTTCTAAATATTTATGAATTATATATAATGCGTTTAATTGCTGACGTTTATATTCGTGAAGTCTCTTAATTTGAATATCAAAAATAGAGTTTTCATTAATTTCTACATTCTGTCTTTCCATTAAGGCATTCTTTAATTCTGCTTTCTTTGTGTTTTTAATGCTAAGAATCTTGTTTAATACTTCCTCATTGTCTTTATAATCCAAAAGTTTTTCTAATTCTGTTGCATCTTTCTTAAATCCATCCCCAATAAGTGATGTAATAAGCTCTGTAAGCTGTGGATTGCTATGAATAAGCCATCTTCTAAACGTAATTCCATTAGTCTTATTATTAAACTTTTCAGGATAGATTTTATAAAAATTATTTAATTCTACATTCTTAAGAATATCTGTATGAAGTGACGCCACGCCATTAACACTTGATGAATAATGAATGTCAATGTGAGCCATGTGTACTCTTTCTTCTCTATCGATAATGTAAACTGAACCATCATCATACTTTCTTCTTACTTTATCATCTAATACTTCAATAATAGGAATAAGCTGTGGCACCACCTTCTTAAGATATGATATAGGCCACTTCTCTAGAGCTTCTGCTAAAATTGTATGATTAGTATACGCACATGCCCTTGTTACAGCTTCAATGGCATCATCCATTTCAAGTCCTCTTTCTACCATTAAACGGATAAGTTCAGGAATAACCATTGTTGGATGTGTATCATTAATCTGTATAACTGCATAATCAGCTAAGTCATATAACTTGCATCCTTTTTCTACTGCTTCATCAAGAATTAATTGAGCTGCACTTGATACCATAAAATACTGCTGATAAATTCTAAGAATTCTACCTGCATCATCACTGTCGTCAGGATAAAGGAATAGTGTAAGATTCTTTTCAATATCCTCTTTGTTAAAATTAATTCCGTCTTCTACAATATTTTCATCTACACTTTCAATATCAAATAAGTGAAGTTTATTAGTTGTGCTGTCATAACCTGTCACATCAATATCATACATTCTTGAAGTAACATTCATATCTCTAAACTTAACTGTATATGTTACATCAGTCTTTGTAAGCCAACTTTTTTCTGTAAGCCATGGATCTGGAATTGTAGTCTGTGTATTATTCTTAAATATCTGTCTGAATAATCCGAAATGATAGTTTAATCCTACTCCGTCACCATTAAGTCCTAATGTTGCAATAGAATCCAGAAAGCAAGCTGCAAGTCTTCCAAGTCCTCCGTTTCCAAGAGATGGCTCCTTTTCAAATTCTTCTATTTCACATAAATCCTTGCCATTTTTTGCAAGTTCTTCTTTTATATCATCATAAATTCCAAGATTAATAAGGTTATTAGACAAAAGCTTTCCTATTAAAAATTCTGCTGAAATATAGTATAATTTCTTCTTTGAATTTTTATGCTGTTTTCCTTCTGCTATTGTTTTTACCAAAGTAAGTAAAGCATTGTAAATTTCCTCGTTTGTACATTCTGAAATTGACTTATTATACTCTGATTTAATAATTTCCGAAAGATTCATTTTAATACCTCCAAAAAAATGTGGTTTTATATTTGTGACTATATTATAATACTGTTATCATTAAAAATATTGCATTATAGTTTTGTTTTTTTGCACAATACTATCTTTTTTGATTTTGGGAGGTACTTTATGGAGAAGAATCAATACGAAATTTACCACGAAAACAAAAAACATACGCCCAATGATTTTCCTTATAATACTTATTTGTGCTCTATTCCATTAGATTTCAAATCAGTTAATCTTCACTGGCATAACGAAGTTGAACTAATTGTAATCAAAAAAGGACAGGGGTTAGTTAATGTTAATCTTGTAACGTATACTGTTAACGCCGGTGATGTTGTTTTCGTCTTTCCGGGACAACTTCATTCTATTAGCCAAAAAGAGTATAGTATTATGGAATATGAAAATATTCTTTTTAAATCAAGTCTTCTTAAATCTTCAGGCTATGATCTGTGCAATGACAAGTTTATTCAACCTTTACTTTCAGGAAATCTAAATATATATCCTGTAATTAATAGTAACTTTGATTTTCACGACTCTCTTTATTCTTTAATTAACAAAATAGATAAATTGTGTGACAAACGTCCTTATGCATATCAGCTAGCTGTTAAATCTTATCTTTTTCAGATTTTTTACCTTCTGATATCCAATTGTGGGCGAAATGAAATTAAACCAATTAGCAAAAAAGCTCTTGAAAAAATAAAAACAATTCTTTCTTATGTTGCTGAACATTTTCAGGATAATATCTCCATAGAAGAAATTGCCGGTCATTGCTTCTATAGTAAATCATATTTTATGAAGTTCTTTAAAGAAACCATGGGGATGAGTTTTGTACAATATCTTAACGATTACAGACTCGAAGTTGCAGCAAAACTTCTTACCACAACTTCTGATGACATAATTAATATTGCAATAAATACCGGTTTTGATAATTTGTCCTATTTTAACAGGTGTTTCAAAAAGAAATACGGAATTACACCGGGTAAATATAGAAAAGATGCCAGAGATTAATTTTTAAACATTATCATAAATCTCTCCTCTAAAAGCAGTATTGTGTTATACTTTGTAAAAATTATGCAAGAATTATAGTTTTTTTTATTTTATAATAGCAGTATAATACACAAAGCAATATTTCCCAATATGATTCTATAATTAAAGAATTGTAAGATTGCAAGGCATGGAATAATCCGTGTAATCAAATAATCAATACAAAAGAAAGAGTTTGCCTTAATTAATATGGCAATAACGAGGTAAAAGCAATGAAAAAAAAGTGGTGGCATGACAAAGTAGCTTATCAGATATATCCAAAAAGTTTTCTAGACAGTAATGGAGATGGAATCGGAGATTTAAGAGGTATTATTTCTAAGCTTGATTATTTAAAGGATTTAGGAGTTGATATTATTTGGCTTTCTCCTATTTACAAATCACCTTTTGTAGATCAGGGATATGATATTTCTGACTATTATTCTATTGCTGAAGAATTTGGTACAATGGAAGAATTTGACGAATTGTTGGCAGAAGCTAAAAAACGTAATATGTATATTATTATGGACTTGGTTATTAATCACTGTTCAGATAAACACGAATGGTTCCAAAAAGCTTTAGCTGACCCTGATGGGGAATACGCCGATTATTTCTATTTTAGAAAAGGTAAAAACGGCAATCCACCTAGCAATTACCGTTCTTATTTTGGTGGCAATTGTTGGGAACCGGTTCCCGGAACTGACAAATATTATTTCCATATGTTTGCCAAAGAACAGCCTGATCTAAATTGGGAAAATCCTACATTACGCAAGAAACTTTACGATATGATTAACTGGTGGCTTGAAAAAGGTTTGGCCGGTTTTAGAATTGATGCAATTATTAACATCAAAAAAGATTTAGACTTTCCTAATCTTGAACCTGACGGTGCAGACGGTCTTGCCGGTTGTTGGCGAATGGTTGAAAATGTTGAAGGTGTTGGTGAATACTTAGAAGACCTTAAGAAAAATACTTTTGAAAAGTACGATGCCTTTACCGTTGCTGAGGTTTTCAATATGCATAAAGATGAGCTTTCACAATTTATCGGTGAAAACGGACACTTCTCTACTATTTTTGATTTTAGTGCCCATGCCCTTAGTAACGGTGCCCATGGCTGGTACGATGCACCTGATATTAATTTTAATGATTGGCGTAAAACCATTATAAACTCACAGCTTCAGGTTCAAAAATGTGGTATTGAAGCTAATATTATTGAAAACCATGATGAACCTAGAGGTGTTTCAAGATTTTTGCCTGAATATGCAAGAAATCCTCTTGGAACAAAGATGCTCGGAACTGTAAGCGTACTTCTTCGCGGAATCCCTTTTATTTATCAGGGACAGGAAATCGGAATGCAGAATGCCGTTTGGAACGATGTTAAAGAATATAACGACATTAACACAATTGACCAGTATAATCTCGCCATAAGTGCCGGTCTATCAGATAAAGAAGCTTTGGCTGTATGTAGCAAAATGAGTCGTGACAATGCCAGAACTCCTGTACAATGGAGTGATTCTGATAATGCCGGTTTTACAACAGGAACTCCTTGGCTTAAAGTTAATTCTAACTATAAGGACATTAACGTACAAAATCAGGAAAACGACCCTGACTCTGTTTTAAATTACTACCGAAAGTTAGTGGCTACACGTAAATCTCCTGAATACAAAGAAGTATTCACTTACGGTGTATTTGAACCTGCCTATGAAGATACTGAATATGTAATGGCTTATTATCGTGTATCAGACAACCAGCGCATCCTTGTAGCTGCAAACTTTGGAAAAGATGCTAAAACTATAGAATTGAATTTTCCTGTTAAAAAAGTTGTTCTTTCAAATGTTGGAAGAAAGGAAATTAATGAAGTTTCACTTAAATTAGATAGTTGTGAAGTTATAGTAATTGAATGTGGGGAATAGGTAACGCTATTAATTTTATTAAAAAAGGAGAGGGTTCGAATCACCCTCTCCACCAATTAAAATGTTTTCAATTTTTTGTAATTCTATAACTATTCTTAAAGACAACATAATTTACCAAAATTCAGTTAAAATTCATAATTCTTTTCTATCTCTCTAAAAAGAATCACTTCTTTCTGGTTCTTGCTATGCTCTCCTATCATTTTTTCCATCCAAACCATATCGTACCATCTGTTAAATTTGTAGCCACATTTTTTGAATGTGCCGATAAATCTATAGCCTAAATGTTCATGGTATTGAACGCTATTCTTTGTTAAATATTGGTCTTCTACTTCAGGATACCCAATACAGGCATAAAGATTTGTTATGTTCTGGGCTTTCAGTGCTTTCTCCAAAGCTTCGTAAAGTTCCTTGCCATAGCCTTTTCCCCATGCATCCTTATCTAAATAGATTGTTGTTTCAACTGCCCAATCATAGGCTGCCCTATCCTTAAATGTGTTGGCATAGGCGTAGCCTACTATTTTTCCGTCAACCTCTGAAACCAAATATGGATACATTGCCTTTATTGTTCTAATGCGATACTTAAATTCATCCAACGCAGGCGTATCATACTCAAATGTTATTGCCGTATTTTCAACATAATATGAATAAATTCTAAGTAACTCTTCTGCATCTTCTTCTGTAGCAAACCTAATCATAACTTCCAGCCTTTTCCAAACAATTTTCATAAAATTTTTAGTACCTTTTGTTTTTTGCCAATACCTTTTATTACTCATTGTTATTTTTCATTATTATTTCTTCATTGTAATTTTCTTTACTTTAGACCATTTTCCAATGTTTTTTCCGTTTATACCACGGATTCTAACATAATATGTCTTCTTATTCAATTTCTTAATTGTAATTTTAATGTTTGCTGTTGTTACTGTTTTTGTTCCGTATTTTTTACCCTTCTTAAACTTTTTGTTTAAAGAATACTGAACCTGATACTTTTTAGCATTTTTTATTTTGCTCCAAACTAATTTTACAGACTTCTTTTTTGCTTTCTTTACAGCAGGTGCTTTAGCCTTGGCCGGAACTAAATTATTTTCTGCGCCCGGTTTAATGGTACTTGAATTATTTGCACCAGAGTTATTTGTTCCAGGATTAGTTACTCCTGAATTGTTTCCACCCGGTTCAGTAGTTCCAGGCTCTGTTGTGCCAGGGTTACTATTATCCCTATTTATATTTAATGTCTGCTGCATTATTGTATATCCATAAAGATTGTAAGGATCAGATGTTTTTCTTACAAAACCCTCAGGCAATGCGTCCAATTCTTCCCATCCTTCAATTGGAATTGCTATTTTTCCATAGTCTTCAAAATCAATAAATTTAACTACAGTGAAATAATGTCTTGTTACACCATTTGAAGTAACAGTCATTTCCAACACACCATACTCTTTTCCATCATAAGTATAAATTTCATATGAATACTTCCATTTGTCAAGTTCCAGCGTGTCCGTGAAACTATCTTCGTTATACTCATCCTTCATTACAATTGTGTAGCCATTTTCTTCAGGCACAATATTACTTTGGTCTTCAATTTGCCTTGCAACATAGCCCAACTCTTCATCTTCAATTATTTCAAACATATCGTAACGGCCTGTGAGTTTAAAATTATCATCAAATTTGCTACGTCCACCATAATATTTGCCGTTTTTTTCGAACTTAGTAAAATAACATCTGGCTGTTGAATCCTTTGCCACAACATACACATTATTTGTCACTTCGGTAATATGTTGTTCCACTTCATAATTTTGTGTTACCTTGCCATCAATTACAACTGCTTTGTCTTTATCAGAATTGTTTGCGCCTACAATTTCAATAATAGGATAACCTTCTTTGGCATACATCTCCATCTGAACATTTTTCTCTATTTTAACCTTGCCTTCAGTATATTCAGCCTGAATAGTTATTGCCGTGTTCTCTGTTTTTTCACTATTAAGAGTAAGTTTGCCATCGCCTGTTATTGTAAGATTTCCACCATAACCGTCACCCCAGACAATAATCGACTTAAGGGAATTATCACCTTTTAAAAGAATCTTGAAATCGTCGCCCATTACATTCGTAATTAGCTTTTCGTCTCTTTTTACATTGTCTAATGTAAGAGTGTTGCTTGCCTTGTCGTAACTTACACCTTCAATTTTTCCAATCTGATCCTGAGAAAAAGTAGAATAAATATAAGTTCCATTCTCACCGTCAAAAAATTCAATATACGCCGGCGGGTACTCATCCTGGCACGGTCCGTTTTGTGCCATTACATTCATAGGAACCATTCCTATAACCAATCCAATACTTAACAATAAACTTAAAAATTTCTTCATAGATTACTCCTTTCAAACTTTTCCAATAGAATCTATGAATAATGTGCCATATTTAGGCTTTTATTTTAAGTTTACATATGTCTCAAAGTTAATTTTTCCCACTTTTTTCCCATTGATAATAGAATTTTATGAGACCTTCTCTTGATTTTGTGTCAGTCTTCTCGTTCATATTTGATATGTGCCTATACAAAGCCGCTCTTGAAATATAAAGTTCCTGTGCAATCTCTTTTACATTTTTGTCCGACTTAAGCAAAGTCTCAAGCACCTCGCACTCTCTTTTTGACAAAGAAAACTGCTGTACAAAATGTTCCATTTTTTTGTCATCGCTCTCCAAACTTTCCGCAACGTAACTTTTTTTCGAATTTTTTCCATAATAAATTGCCATAAAAATGCTTACAAAAACAAACAAAATAATTATGACAATGCTGTTGCTAAGCATATTTGTTGAATTAAATAATGAGAAAAATACCGTTCCCATTAATACCGCGCAAAAGTTGTTGGTCGCTCTTCCCATTCCTGCCCAAAGTTCCGGGGTTTTCATTTCAAATGATAAATTCACAAAAGCTGTAGTGAAAAATACAGAGAAGAAACCTGCTGATAAATAAAACACAACCAATCCGATTATAAAAGGCTCGCCCATTGTTATTACCAGCATACATATTGTTGATAGCAACGTCACGCTATACATTATTAGGCACATTAGTTTTCTTTCTTTTAAGTCAAATAAAACTCCTGCCACAACGCCGCTAATTGCCAAAAGCAGTCTTGGATACTGCCCAATATCCATTATTCCCTTTGAATGATAATATGTGACAATATTGTCAAGGGTTGAAAAAATACATGCCATAAGCATTATTGTAATTATAAGAACAATTGCTGTTATATGGCTGTTTTTATATTCTGCATTTTTTGAAGCTGTGTTTTTACATTCAATATTTTTTGATTCTGTCTTTTCATATTTCACTTTTCTTGATTTTTCATTTTGGGATTCTGCATTTTCTTCTAAATATAAGTTTAATATTATGGCAATCCATACAACAAGCACAATCGCAAAAATTATCAATCTTGCAATTTTCGAAGCAACAATATTATTGTCACCGAACTGAAACATTATTCCCAGACCATACGCCAAACCTATTGTGCTTGCAACATTTCTTTTACTCTTTAAATAAACCGATGCAATATAATAAACTGCGCTGCCCATTACTCCAAATAATGCAAACATCACGCAACCTGTGATTACCACAAATCCATAACTTTCACTATACTCCATAAGCGCAAAAAGCAACGTTTCCACTACGATAAACGCTGACAATAAGCCATACTTTAATTTTTTATTTATATATTTTTTTATAATGGCAAAAAATAAAAAGCCCAATACACTTGCACCCAAAATGTAGCTTTGCGCAGTAACAACTGACTGTGGCTTTATGTCTCCCACAATATTATCAAATAAATATTCTGTTCCAAGAAAAATATAATTGAACAGTGCCAAAATTATTATGTATTTAAATCTCTCTTTTGAAAAAAAATCTTTGTTCATATATTAACGTTCCTAACGGGATAAATATTGCTTTAATATGTTTTCATTCCTTACTCTTAATTTATTTGTGCAAGCTATACCCCTTTGTACTTGTATTATATGTATTTAACTACAAAAAGGCAATTTATTTTTATTTTTTCTTAAAAATCGTTTGACTTATGTCCGATTTCAGACTATACTCTTTTTAAGTATGATTTCGGACTATAAACACGAGGAGGTTGCGATGTTTTTCATCGCTTATTTTTATTATGAATAAATATTTTGAAAATAAAATGAGTCCTGCTCTTTCTATGTTTAACCACATATACAAAGAGTTTAATGAAATTTATCACGAAGCCACTCTGAAAATGGGGCTTTCAGACAGCGCCTTTGACATTTTGTATTCTATTGTTGACCTAGGCGATGGTTGTTCCCAGAGTGATATTTGCAAATATTCATGCCTTTCAAAGCAGACTGTTAATTCTTCCATTAAAAAAATGGCAAATCTTAACTACTTAACTTTTAAGCCGGGAAAAGGCAGGGTTATGCAGATTTTTCTTACAGATAAGGGCAGGCATCTTTTGGATGAAAAAATTTATCCTATTATAAAAAAAGAAAACGAAGCATTTCTATGTATGACCGATGAAGAATGCCGTTTAATGCTTGAACTTTACGAGAAGTATAATAATGCATTGAAAAATAAATTTAAGGAACTTTAATTTACGAATGGAGATTTTATGGATACTAAATTAGCACAACATTTTACTTATGGAAAACTGCTTAAGTTTGTTTTTCCTTCTATTGTCATGATGGTTTTTACATCTATCTATGGCGTTGTTGACGGACTTTTTGTTTCTAACTTTGTTGGAAAAACAGCTTTTGCTTCAATCAATCTTATTATGCCTTTTATTATGGGGCTTACCGCTTTGGGATTTATGATGGGAACCGGTGGTAGCGCCATTGTTGCAAAAACTCTTGGTGAAGAAAAACCTGAAAAAGCCAACGAATATTTTTCATTAATCGTTTACACAACTATTATTGGTGGACTAATCCTTTCCATTTTAGGAATGTTTTTAGTTCGTCCTGTCAGCATTCTTTTGGGCGCTGAAGGTGAATTGTTGGAAAACTGTGTTCTTTACGGACGTATTACTTTTATTTCTTTGACAGCTTTTATGCTTCAAAATGTTTTCCAAAGCTTTTTTGTAACTGCCACAAAACCCAAATTAGGACTTGCAGTTATTGTGTCTGCCGGCGTAACAAATATGGTTCTTGACTATCTTTTTATTGCCGTACTTGGCTTTGGTCTTGCAGGAGCTGCAATTGCAACTGTTTGTGGCGAGCTTATTGGCGGACTTTTCCCTATATTTTATTTTTCAAGGGAAAACTCAAGTCTGCTTAAACTTGGTCGAACCAAATTTAATGGTTCAATTCTTCTTAAGACTTGCACCAACGGTTCTTCCGAACTTATGACAAACCTTTCAAGCTCAGTTGTTAACTCACTTTATAACATTCAGCTTTTGAAATTTACAGGAGAAGACGGCGTTGCCGCTTACGGAACAATTATGTATGTAAGTTTTATTTTTGTTGCCATATTCATCGGCTACTCTATTGGTAGTGCGCCAATTATTAGCTACAATTACGGTTCCGGAAATAATAAAGAATTACAAAACATGTCCAAAAAGAGTTTGTCTCTTATAAGCATTTGGGCTGTTGGTCTGTTTGTTCTTGCTCAGGTTATTTCAACGCCTTTGGCAACAATTTTCGTAGGTTACGACCACGACCTGTTCCTGCTTACAAGACATGGCTTTAGAATTTACTGTGTAACATTCCTTATTAACGGCTTTAACATTTATGGTTCAGCTTTCTTTACTGCACTAAGCAATGGACTTATTTCAGCAACCATTTCATTTCTTAGAACACTTATCTTCCAGATTGCAGCAATCCTTATACTTCCTGCAATCTTTGGAATCAATGGCATATGGATTGCCGTGGCAATGGCTGAACTTCTTACACTATGCTTCACAGCTACATTCTTTATAAAGCAAAGAAAAGTATATCACTATTAAAAAGATTTTTTACCACCCTGGATGATTGTCTATATTATTCAGGGGGTTTTCATTTTTGGAATTTCCGACGTGTTTTCATAATTTTACCACAACATTTTTGATTTTTATTGAATGTTGTGGTGTTTTTTCGTTTGTTTTCGCTTTCATTTATCACACAAGCTATGAGTTTATTCTTTAATTACCACAACTATATTGTTTTTTCTTAAATGTTGTGGTGATGTACCCCAAAATATAAATTTCCTTAATTATTGGGGTACGTTTTTCAAATTAACGCGTTCATTCTCACAACATACTGTATATGTAATATGTGACTGTACCCCTCTATACACTTTTTCTTGTTTTTTGGGGTACATATTTTCAAACCCCTGCTTATTTTATGCAACATAAAGTTTAAGTTTGCAAGAAACATACCCCGACATTTCATTTTTCATTTTTTTGGGGTACGAGTATCTAATTTATGTTTCATATTATATCACATACTATATTGTAATATTAAAATGTGATAATTGTGGAAATTTTACTTAAACGCTTTCTACAAAAGCTTGTATAATTGTAAAAAATTCTTCCTAAAAGCTTATTATTTTAAGGAAATTCTCCATTTTCACACCTCCATTGGATTTGAATATCTTCTATCAATAAAATTTTCCCGTTAAAAAAAAGCTTGTCAGTTTTACCCAACAAGCCTTTCTTAATCTCCATTTATAGCACCTTAATAATTCAATACTCTTGTACTTCAACTTTAGCACTTTAATAATTCAATACTCTTGTACTTCAACTTTAGCTCTTTAATAATTCAATACTCTTGTACTTCATCTTTAGCTCTTTTATAATTCAATACTCTTGTACTTCAATCTTAGTTCTTTCATAATTTAGTACTTCTACACTTTAGCTTTAGTTCTTTTACACTTCAATTCTAAGCCACTGCTTTTTTTCTACTTACAATTTTTGTTCCGAAATATACTATAGCTCCAACTACCACGCCTACTACTGTGATAATTGCTACAAGTCCCCAGTTTGAATTAACAATTAATGTAATATCAAAGCCTTTTTCTGTCTGTATCTGCTGGAACAAATATAAGAAGTCAATTAAAACTGCAATGCCGAATACCAATGCTCCATTTAAGATTGCCATAACGTTTTCTGATTTTTTCTTTGTTACCGGCTTTTCCACTCTTAAATCCACTGCATTTGAAATAAGTGCAATCACATATACTGTCACTACTGTTTCAGGTATCATATATGCTGCGTTGTAAACTAATGAATATGCCATTCCATCTGCTGTTGGAATTGAAACTCCTGCCCACACAGTACAACCTGTAATTACGTGGCAGATGTATCTTAAAACACAAACAACTGCTGCTCCGATTACCAAAACAGATGTCTGATTCTTGTTTTTCTTAAAAATTCCTACAAGTCCCAAAACTGTAAAAGCTCCAACATAGTCAAGCAAAATAATCGCAACTGCTGCAACCCATGATGTAGCATATGAAACGTTGGCAAGTCCCATTAACAACTGCAAAATACTATATGTAAAGCCTGTTAAAAGTCCCCATTTTAAACCATGTCTGTATCCTGCAACAATAATAGGCACCATGCTTGCTGCTGTAACTGAGCCGCCATAAGGCATATAAATAATCTTGATAAAACTTAATGCAAATGCCATAGCAATTAAAATTGCACACTCAACTATCGTTGTAGATGTTTTTGTTTTTTCCATAAAAAAATCCTCCTTAGATTATACGCAAATCGCCAGAGGATAATTAACCAACATATTGCTTCCTTACGACGGTATTAACCGTATCAAGTAATAAGGGTTGATAAAATCTCTCAGCCTTCAGGCACCCCTAGCGAATAAATATATTAAATTCATATGTTAGTTTAGTGTTTTTGTTAAATTTTGTCAAGGGCTATTATCTGCTCTTCTTACTCTCCGCCCACAATTTTTCTGCGCATGGCTTCCACTTTTCTGCATATTAAAATTTTATTCTTCACATTATATTTTTCTCACATTTTTATCAAAAAGGGGGTTGACTTTTCTATTTTTTGAATGTATTATGAGTCCGAAAAGAAAATATAACTACTTTATCGGTAGGTGAGGTTACCATAGGGATTCGGTTTAATCCTAAGATTGCTGCCGCGAGATTGTGGAGACACAATTAGTTGGTTAGCAGGATGTGTCGTTAAGGCATAACCTAATGCAATTAATATACGCCCTATGATGCTAAAGCTTGAACGGTGATTTTATTTGTGATTTATATCCTTCATTGCTCAGGCTTTGGAGGATTTTTATTTTGTTTGAATTTTGTAAAAAAGATTGCATTTGTAATGTTTCCTATATTCTTAAAGTAGTGATTTTAATCAATGAAAGGTGGTGAGGTTATGAATTCTGGAGCCCATTGTTTTATAAAGCTTAAAAATTTAATTATTCGGAGGTATGTGTATTATGAAAATGAAAAAAGAATTATTTATCAGACTTCTATCAGAACGTCGCTTCAAAGAATTAAAAGAAGATTTAATGACAATGAAAGCAGTAGACATTGCCTCACTGCTTTCACAGTTAGATGACAAAGAAATAGCAATTGTTTTCAGACTTGTTCCAAAAGATAAGGCTGCTGAAGTTTTTTCTAATATGAACAGCTCAATGCAGTCTACACTTGTGGAAATCTTTTCTGAAAAAGAATTACGTGAACTGTTAGACAACCTTTATATGGATGATACGGTTGATATGTTAGAGGAACTTCCTGCTAACCTTGTTACACGTATATTAAATGTTACTCCACAGAACGAGCGTAACATTATTAATCAGTTGCTTAACTATCCTGACGATAGTGCCGGCAGCATTATGACAACTGAATATGTTGATTTAAGTCCTGAATGGACTGTTGCAAAAGCAATGAACCATATTAAAGAAACAGGTATTCATAAAGAAACCATCTATACCTGCTACGTAACATGGCAGCGCAAACTCATTGGTATTGTTTCTGCAAAAGACTTAATGACTTCAGATGACAATACTCTCATAAAAGACATTATGGAAACTGAACTTATCTCTGTTTCAACTCACACTGACCAAGAAGAAGTTGCTGGACTTTTTAGAAAATATGACCTTCTTGCACTTCCTGTTCTTGACACAGACAACAGACTTGTTGGCATAGTTACTGTTGACGATGCCATGGATGTTGTAATCGATGAAGCTACAGAAGATATTACAAAAATGGCTGCCGTTGCTCCAAGTGAGAAAACATATTTTGAAACTTCTTCGTTTGCTCACGCCAAAAGAAGAATCCCATGGCTTCTTGTACTTATGTTTTCATCAATTATAACAGGTAGCATTATTACAAAATATGAAAATGCTTTTGCTGCAATTCCACTTCTTGTTTCCTTTATTCCAATGCTTATGGATACAGGCGGAAACTGTGGTTCACAGAGTTCAACACTTATAATCCGTGGTCTTGCTTTGGACGAAGTACATTTTGGTGACTTCTTCCGTGTAGTTTTTAAGGAATTTCAGATATCTATTATTGTAGGCATTGTTCTTGCTACAGCCAACGGACTTAGAATATTCATTGAATATCACAATTCCGGACTTGCAATAGTAATTGCCCTGTCATTAATAGTAACTGTAACTCTTTCAAAAATCATAGGCTGCACTCTTCCACTATTTGCTAAGAAGATAGGCCTTGATCCTGCATTAATGGCTTCACCATTAATCACAACATTAGTAGATACTTGTTCCATTATTGTATACTTTAACATTGCAACAACAATATTTAAAATATAATTTGATTCAAAAAACATAAATATTTTCAATAGAATTTTTTATTAAGTATATTATAAGTATATGCTGTGAATATGAAGACCACATACACATACACATATACTTATAGTATACTTTTTTATTTTTTATATTCTATACTCTTTATGTTTTATATTCTTAACTCTTTACGGTCTAAATGTCTTTAATGCCTCAATGGTATTTTCTATTAATTCTTCCAATGTCCAACCAAGCATATCTGCCCCACGGTGAAATTCATTTCCTATTAATTAAAAATATATTCTTTCAATACTTTGTATCTAGGTACTCTCTATTTTTCAATACCATAACTTATAATATAATCTAAAGTATAAATATTTTCAAAACTAATCTTATGGTCAACTATCTGAAGTACTCTATTATCAATATCAATCTTTGCCACCATACCTGTAACCTTAAGGTATTCATAATTTTCAAAATAAACTACTGTAGCAATCATCCCTTTGCATAGTCCGTGCATTTTTCGGTTCAATTCTTCTTCCATGTCACTGGAAAGTTCAATTTTTTCAACTACTATTTTCTCCTTTGCCGCCAAAGCATCAGGCAAACCTTTCAATGCTGCAAAAGGCATAAATTGCTTGGCTCTGTTTTCTATGCTCATCTTAGTTCTAGGTCTTCCTGCCATTGTTATTCCCTTCCTGCTCTATGTCCTCCTATTTGCTCATTTCTTTCCATTGTAGTTGCCCTATCCTGTAAATCCATTCCCTTTACAATTGCATTCTTACCATATTTGTTTTTAATCTCTATCATTGCTTTTTGAATCTTGTTATTTCTTTCAAGTTCTCCTATATCCACAAAAAAGCTATATTGCCTACACTCTTCCTGCACAACACCGTTGCAGGTTAAATTAACTCTTCTAATAGGAAAATTAGGATTCACAATTCTATTGTACAAATCAACTACTGCCGGAATTATTACCAAATCAGAGTTCGTTTCAAAATCAAGACTTACCGTTCCGTGGGCTGCCTTCCTGTTTAATCTGTTAGAATATCCTACATGAAGCGTCAATGATTTTGTAATAAGGTTCTTTTCCACCATTTCAAGGCATACCATATCTGCCATCTCCTTTATAATAATCTCACCATCCTTATGATTATAATCACAAGCCAAAACCTGACCACTTGAAATACTATTACTCCCCGGCTTATAAGCCTTAATCTGTTTTATTGTTGTACTCTCTCTTCCCCATGCATGGTCAATAAGCAATTCTGCATCTATACCAAAAATATTATATAAAAAATCTTCCTGACACTTTGCAATATCACCCATGGTCATTATCCCATAAGAATCAAGTCTTCTTGCTATGCCACTGCCAATTCTCCAAAAATCCGTCAATGGTCTATAATTCCACAACTTGCTTTTAAAGCTTTCTTCATCTAATTCCCCAATAAAGTTCTTAGAATGCTTAGCTGTTATGTCCAAGGCAATCTTTGCAAGATAAAGATTGCTGCCTATCCCACAGGTTGCTCTAATTCCCAGACTATTATATATGTCATTCATAATTAACTGCCCTAATTCTCTGGCTGTCAAATTATATAAATTTAAATAATCAGTAACATCCATAAAAGCTTCATCAATTGAATATACATGAATATCATCCTTCGAGATATATTTAAGGTATATTCCATATATCTCTGCAGCATAATCAATATACTTCTGCATTCTTGGCATTGCCACTATATAGTCAATCCCCTTTGGAATTTCAAATATTCTACATCTGTTCTTAATCCCTAATGCCTTCATCGCCGGCGTAATGGCAAGGCATATAGTCTTCTCTGTTCTCCCAATATCAGCCACAACCAATCTTGTAGTCATAGGATCAAGTCCTCTTTCAACACATTCTACTGAAGCATAAAAAGACTTTAAATCTATACAAATATATTTTCTTTTCATAATATTAAACCATAACTAAATAATTACTCTTTTGATAATGCAATTATATATCTCGAACGTATGTTTGTAAAGTGGTAAATTATTCTATTTTTCATTCCATAAAATAAGGCTCTCCACTGGATTTTTCCAATGAAAAGCCTTCTGCTTCTTTTTTCTATTCTTCTTACAATATCTCTTTACTATTTTCTACTTTTCCCCATACCTAACTATACTGTACCTGTTCTTTCCGGAGTTCTTTGCCTGATACATTGCTTTATCCGCACTTTTTGTAAGAACTTTCAGTGTTACCTCTTCTCTTTCTTCGTCTGCAAATACCACGCCTATACTACATGTAACTACCACATTTTCGCCTATTTCATCGTGGTATATTCCCTTAAATTCAAAAGAGATATTGCATCAATATAATTGCTCTCTTTCAATATCTTATTTAATAACTCTGCATAAGAATTTTCCCATATAAAGTCAAGGAATCCAAAGACCTCCAAGCAGCATTAAATCGTTTTTAATTTGTAATTTTTAAGATTTTACACAAATTTTACATTGATAAGACAAAAATCTCCATTATATGGATAATGGGAGTGCACTGCACTCCCACTCTCTTACTCAATTATTACTATAATCTATCCATTAATTCTGAAGGTACATAAGCCTCCACCCAAATACCATCTTCTCTGTATTCTTCTTTGATTAACTGACCGTATTTTCTAATAAGTCCCGGCTTTCCCGCATCTGTGTAAGGAAATAATTTTTCAATATGAATACGCATTGACTTTAATGCTTTTTCAATTATCTCATTTAATTCATCCAAGCCTATCCCCTTTTTGATTGCAGTTTCCACCGTATAATCTGCATTAAAATCCTTCATTATAGGTTTTTCTTCAAGCTTATCAATCTTGTTAAATACAGTAATTATAATTTTGTCCTTAACTTCAAGATTCTTCAATGTATCATAAACAGCCTGAACATTCTTATCCATTACAGGGTTAGAACTGTCTACAACGTGAATTATAATGTCTGAATATTTTGCTTCTTCCAAAGTACTCCTGAAAGCATCAATTAAATGATGTGGCAACTTTCTGATAAAACCTACTGTGTCTGTAAGCAAAACTTCCTGACCGTCAGGTAATTTATAATTTCTTGTTGTCGGATCAAGTGTGGCAAAAAGCTTATCTTCTTCCAACACTCTTGCATCTGTAAGAGTGTTAAGTAATGTAGATTTTCCTGCGTTAGTATAACCTACAATGGCTATGACCGGCACAGGATTTTCCTGTCTTCTTGCTCTTGTAACCTGACGATGGCTTTCTAAATCTTCCACCTGTGATTTTAACTGGGAAATTCTATCCCTAATTAATCGTCTGTCAACTTCAAGCTTCTTTTCTCCGGGACCTCTTGTACCGATACCACCACCCTGACGTGAAAGATTTCTCATACCAATAAGTCTTGTGGAGCGGTAACGAAGCTGGGCAAGCTCTACCTGAATCTTACCTTCTGCCGTCTTTGCCCTGCCTGCAAAAATATCAAGAATGATTAAAGTTCTATCCATTACCTTAACATCTAATTCATCTTCCAGATTTTTATACTGTGCCGGAGTTAATTCATCATCACAAACTACAGCTGTGGCCTCTGTTTCCCAAATCAAATCCTTTAATTCTTCAACTTTTCCTGAACCAATATAAGTTGCACTACTTGCATGCTCAAGATTCTGAATCATTCTACCTACAACTGTGGCACCTGCTGTTTTAACAAGTTCCTCCAATTCATCCAATGATTCCTCCGGGTCCTGATTAGGATTAGAACAAACTGCTACCAATATTACTTTTTCAATTTTCTGTTCTGTTTCGTACATCTTTTCACCTCCGGTCTTCTAACTTTTTATAAACCTTATGCTTAAAATTTCTGACTTTATTATTATCCTTTAACCTTGCTTATAACGTCAATTTTCTTCCATTTTCCACGTTTATATCTTATAAGGCTAAACATACCATTTAAGAACCATGTAAGTCCTGTAGCGTAAAACACACCGTATTTTCCCATAAAAGGAATAAGTGTCATAGGATAAGCAAAACCTACCCTTCCTATACACTCAACAATTCCCGTAAACAGTGAAAACATAGCATCTCCTGCACCGTTTAACACGTTTCTTGTTGTATAAATAAGTCCTAAGAAAATATAAAAACAACATGTAATTCTTAAACCGTTTGCACCAATTCTTATAACATCTGCATCTTTACCGAATATGGACGCAATTGACGGTGCAAAAATCCAGAAAACCACACCAATTGCCAGCGCAAAAATTGAGCTTACCAATGTTGCAGAATTAAATCCTTTTCTAACTCTGTCTTTAAGCCCGGCGCCAATATTCTGCCCTGTGTATGTTGAAACTGCTGCACCAAGAGACATAAAAGGCTGCTGAACCAAAGTTTCAATTCTTGAAACAACTGTAAATGCTGTTGTAAATGTAGCTCCGTATCCGTTAACAACTTTCTGTAAAACAATTAATGAAAATGCAATCAAACTGTTTTGCAAAGCTACCGGAATACCTAATTTGCAACTTTTCTTAATAATATTGCCATTTAATTTTATGTTTTTCTTTTTTAATTTAAAATATGTATTACTCTTGTATGCATAAATAATACATGCCAAAGCTGAAATAAGCTGTGAAAAAGCCGTTGCCACACCTGCGCCAACAACGCCCCAGCCAAAGCTTAATACAAAAATCAAGTCCAATATAACATTTAAAACACTTGCCACAATAAGGAAAATCAAAGGTGTCTTTGAATCTCCCAATGCTCTAAGTATACCTGACACGCCATTATAAAAACCTACGCACACAATACCAATTGATACTACCTTAAGGTATGCCACTGCATCATTAAGAATAACCGGGTCTGTGTCAAGCAAAACAAGAATAGGTCTTGCAGTTACAAAACCAATAATTGCCATAATTACAGAACATATTGTAATAATCCAAATTGAATTTCCGATTGCATCCTTAACTTTTTCTTCATCGCCAAAACCAAAATACTGGGCAACAATAATACCAATACCTACTGAAAGTCCTGCTACCAATGAGAAAAAGAAAAAATTAAGTGAATTAGTTGTACCGATTGCGCCTAACGCATTCGCCCCAACAAAGTTACCTACAATAATGGAATCCACCATATTGTACAACTGCTGAAATATATTTCCTACTAAAAGGGGAAGGGAGAACTGAATTAACAGTTGCATCGGATTTCCCTTAGTCATGTCCTTTACAAATTTATTTTGTTTTTCCAATTTAATACCTCTTCTTATGTAAATACTGCAAAACTAATTTTGCGTCAAAAAATTTTGCTTCCATACTTAAACTCCCATTTTAAACATTTATTGTGCGATTTGAGACCTGCTTTGCACTCCCTCAATTCTAAAATGTGAAGAACCCTACTGCACCGCACAGAATCCCTACCAATGCACCTACAATAACATCTTTAGGAAAATGAACCCCGCTTATAACTCTTACAATTGCAATAATTAAACCGCAAACAAAAACAATTATTCCAAGTGGAATCTCTCCTATGTAAAGAAAAGCCATTCCTATGATAAACGCAGAAAAAACATGTCTACTAGGCATAGACTCCCCTTTTTTATTCTTTTCTATAATAGGCTTAAAATCATACATAGTATATGGGCGCTCACTGTTAATAAATCTTCTGACAATGCTTACAAGAATAAAACTTATGGCTGTTACAGCCACAAACCTTGCAAGTCCTTTATTTTTCTCATCAAAAAGAATTATAATGCCAACAACATACGCCATATATACAATTTTTGTGGCAATGGAATTAATAAACTGAACTATTTTCTCGCCATTTTCTAATCCTCTTATGCCATCTGTTATTTTCCTATAAGTCTGCTGATTCATATTCACCTCTACTGCTTTCTTGCAAGCTTATATTCGTCACCATATGAAAAATATGGACATGTTGCCTTTTTAAACTGCATAAGCATTGCAAGGTCATCTTCATCCATGCTTACAACACAGGCGTACTCTTCATATTCTTCATCATAAACATAGTTACTACAAAACTCACAGCTATACTGTCCACTCATTTTAACTACCTTTGCCTTTCTTTTGCAAAACTAAAGGTTGAAATTCATCTTAAGCAAATCCAAGACATTCTTTCAACCTTTATAATTAATCTAATTTGTAAATACAATATTAGTCTTTAAAATCCAAATTGAAGCCTGTAATGTTTTACAACTTATTTGTATTCTTCAGCTAACTTCTTAAATGCAGGCAAAGCATCTTCAATCTGCTTAGTCTGTACACAATAAGATACTCTGATATATCCCGGTGTACCAAAACTGTCTGCAGGAACTAATAATAATTCATGTTCCTTAGCCTTTTCGCAGAATTCATGTGAATCATCACACATTGCCTTAACGAACAAATAAAAAGCTCCATCAGGGTAAACACACTCGTAACCCATCCCTGTTAAGCTGTTATATAAAAGATCTCTATTAGTCTTATAAATTGAAATATCTGATGTAGCATCAAGACACTTTTCAATAACTCTCTGATACATACTTGAAGCACAAACATAACCTAAAGCTCTTCCTGCACCACAAACTGCTGCATAAGCATCTTCTTCATCATCCATATCCGGTGAAACGGCAATATAACCAATACGTTCACCAGGAAGTGACAAAGCCTTGCTGTATGAATAACATACGAAAGTATTGTGATAATAATTAATTATGTATGGAACTTCAATATCATCATAAACCAATTCTCTATATGGTTCATCTGTAATAACAAAAATGCTATGACCGTATTCTTTTTCTTTCTTTCTTAAAAGGTCACACATTTTTTCAATTGTTTCCTTTGTGTAAACAACACCTGAAGGATTGTTAGGTGAATTAATAATAACTGCTTTAGTTTTTTCATTAATTGCAGCTTCAAATTTCTCCATATCAATCTGGAAAGTCTTATTTTCTGACTGAACTGCAACAAGCTTAGCACCTGTTCTTTCAATAAAAACGCCATATTCAGGGAAGTAAGGTGTAAATGCAATACATTCTTCTCCCGGTAACATAATAGCATTTAAAACTATAGTAAGTGATGATGCAGCACCACATGTCATATAAATATGATTAGCTGTAAGCTTAGTTCCAAATCTACCATTAATGTAATCTGAAACACTCTGTCTTACATGAGCATCACCCTGTGCTGATGTGTAGCCGTGAAGTGCCACTGAATCAAAATTGTCAACCAAATCCTTAATAGTGTCATCAACAATCTTTGGAGCCGGAACGCTTGGATTTCCTATACTAAAATCAAATACATTTTCTGCTCCTATTTCTGCCTTACGCTTATTACCATATTCAAAAATCTCTCTGATTTCTGAACGTACCTTTCCTAACTTAACTAATGACTCTGAATACATCATATTCTCCTTCCTGCTGTCTGATACATAATCCATTACATATCCGTATTTATCATTTAAGTATGCTATTAAATTCTGTTATATCTTTCAAACATCTTCTTAATTGCTTATTACCCCTTAAGAATATGCTTAAACTCTCTTTCATTTTCACGCTTCATGTCACGCTTTGCAATATCCTGACGCTTGTCATATAACTTCTTGCCTCGTGCCAGGCCAATCTCAACTTTTACAAGGCTTCCTTTAAAATAAACCTGTAAAGGTACTAATGTCAATCCCTTTTCGTTAAGCTTTCCAACTAATTTATTAATTTCATATTTATGAAGCATAAGTTTCTTTGGTCTTAATGGATCCTTATTAAAAATATTTCCTTTTTCATAAGGATTAATATGCATTCCATAAATAATAACTTCGCCATTGTCTATTCTTACAAAAGACTCTTTAATACTACAATGTCCCTGTCTAAGCGACTTAACTTCTGTACCGTGAAGCACAATCCCTGCTTCGTAAGTATCTTCTATAAAATAGTCGTGTCTGGCTTTTTTATTACTTGCTATAACTCTAACTGAACCTTTTGCCATTACATCTCCTTTATTATGATAAAATAAACTCTATTATTCTTATAAAATAAAATTCTTTCTTTTGATAAGCAAAATCTATCATTCTGCCAAACTAAAATCAATAGTTCTTGCAACCTTGTCGGCCGCTTCTACTCTAATCTTTACTTTCTGACCTAACTTGTAAGTCTTCTTTGTTCTCTCACCTGTCATTGAATAAGTATTTTCATCATAAATATAATGATCATCCATCATATTTGAAACATGAATAAGACCTTCAACTGTATTAGGAAGTTCAACATAAATTCCAAAGTTTGTTACCCCGGAAATTACTCCTTCGTATTCTTCGCCAATATAGCCCATCATATACTCTGCCTTCTTTAACTTTTCAGTATCTCTCTCGGCATCATCTGCTCTTCTTTCAGTAATTGAGCAGTTCTTTGTAACCTCCGGCAAAATATGATTAAAGTGAGAAATATGCTTGTCTGTAAGCTTATTATTTAAAGCTTCCTTAATTATTCTATGAATCTGAAGGTCAGGATATCTTCTGATTGGTGAAGTAAAATGACAATAATACTTAGCTGCCAATCCAAAATGTCCCTTGCACTCAGGAGTATATTCTGCACGCTTCATTGAACGAAGAGTAATTCTACTAATAAGTGCCTCTTCAGGAGTTCCTTCAATATTCTTTAATAATTTCTGAAGTTCCTTTGGATGAATCTGTTCTTTTGACATTTTTACAGAATATCCAAAGTTGTTTATAAATGTTGTAAGCTGTGAAACTTTTTCCATATCAGGCTCTTCATGATTTCTGTATACGAAAGGAAGCTGTCTCCAATAAAAATCTTCAGCTATTGTTTCGTTAGCTGCCAACATAAAATCTTCAATAATCTTTGTTGCCTTATTTCTGTCATAAGGCTCAATGGAAATAGGCTTTCCACCTTGATTTAATTTAATTTTGCATTCAGGGAATTCAAAATCAATTGCCCCTCTCTTGTATCTTCTTTCTCTAAGAATTTCAGACAATTCAGCCATTAATTCAAACATTGGAACCAAATCCTTATAACGCTCCATTGTTTCAGGATTTTTATCAACAATAATCTCCTTAACTGCTGTATATGTCATTCTTTCATTAACATTAATAAGTGATTCCACTATCTCGTGGTCAATAATTTCACCTTTTTCGTTAATCTTCATGATGCAACTTAAAGCAAGTCTGTCAACATCATGATTCAATGAGCAGATTCCGTTAGAAAGCTTGTGTGGAATCATTGGAATAACCCTGTCCACAAGATAAACACTTGTACCACGTTTCACTGCTTCTTTGTCAAGTGGTGAATTCTCTGTTACATAATGTGATACATCGGCAATGTGAACACCTAATGTATAAATTCCATCTTCTTTAGTTAAAGTAACTGCATCATCAAGATCCTTTGCATCCTCACCGTCAATTGTAACTGTCTGCCAATCTCTAATGTCCTTTCTTCCAACCTTGTCTTCTTCCGGAACTTCATCAGGAATATTCTCAATCTGCTTCATTACTTCTTCCGGAAACTCTGTTGGTATATCATAGTTCTTTACAATAGAAATAATGTCAACTCCCGGATCATTAATGTGACCAATTATCTCTATAATCTTGCCTTCCGGCTTTCTGCCGTTAGTACCATAATCAGTAATCTGAACTACAACCTTATGACCTGTAACAGCTCCCATAGTATCTTTACCCGGAATATAAATGTCCTGAGCAATCTTCTGATTGTCAGGTAACACATATCCGAAAGTCTTTGACTTCTGAAAATATCCTACAACCTGCTGAATCTCGTGTGAAAGCACCTTTACAACTCTTGCTTCCTTACGCTTACCTGTCTGGCTATCCTCAACCTGAATAAGAACCATGTCATGATGAAAAGCTCCGTTAACCTTATCCTCCGGAATAAAGTAATCTTCATCCTGTCCTTCAACTTCAACGAAGCCGAAACCTCTATCATTACTTATAAAGTAACCTTCTATATAATGTTCCTTTGTAATAACATACTTGCCCTTCTTGGTTATTGAAATCTTTCTCTCTTCCAATAACTCAGAAAGCACTTCCTCTAACTGGTCCCTGTTCTCTTTTGTAATGTTTAAAACCACTGCAAGTTCCTTGAACTTCATTGGTATATATGTCTTGTCATTCATAAGTTCGAGAATGACCTTCTTCTTTTTCTCCATTATATCGTTCATAATTATTCTCCTATATGGTATGTGTGACACATACCTTGTAATAAAAATTAACTTTGCTCTTTTCTTTTAATAGCTTTATTAAATTTGTCTTGTTTCTATATTGATATTATAATCCTTTTTTTCTCTTGTGTATCTATTTTTTATAGTTTTTCTTGTTTATATAGAAAAAAGGTGTAGAAACCTACACCTTTTAATGGACTAATTATTATTTCAAATTAATATCCTAAGAATTTCATATTAAGTACAATTGCGATTACAAAGAATAATACTACGAAAACCTTTGTTGCTTTTTCAAGCTTTCCTTCCATAGAACGTCCTTTGTTCTTTCCCCAATATGAGTCAGCAGCACCACTGATTGCACCAGTTAATCCTGCCTGCTTTCCTTCCTGAAGTAAGATTACTACTGTTATTGCTAAGCATATTAATACAAATACTACTGTAAGTACTCTTAATAATGTCATGAGTCTCCACCTCCTATAACGCATTCAAACATAATGATTCTAGCATATATAGATGGTAAAATCAAGTAAAATTATTAGAGTTCCGTTTCGAAATCAGCAGGAATTATCTGTTATTTTATTGTTAGCATTTCTTCTATTCTAATCAACTGGTTATATTTTGCAGTTCTTTCACCACGGCAAGGTGCTCCTGTTTTGATATAGCCTGTGTTTAGGGCAACGGCAAGGTCGGCTATTGTAGTGTCTTCCGTTTCGCCCGAACGATGTGACATTATGGCGATATAACCCTGACTTTGTGCCATACGTACTGCCTCGATTGTCTCCATCACACTACCGATTTGGTTTGGTTTTATAAGGATTGCATTAGCACACTTTTCATCAATTCCTTTTTTGAGCCTTGCCACATTAGTAACAAAAAGATCATCTCCAACTAATCGGATTTTGTCGCCAAGGGCAGTGGTTATTTTTTCCCAGCCTTCCCAATCTTCCTCATCCAGTGGATCTTCTATTGAAAAAATTGGATAATTGGTTACGATATCTTCCCACAACGAAATAAGCTGATCTGTGTCCATTTCCACATTTTTCTTTGGCATACGATAATGACCTTTCCTGTCACCCTTCCACTCAGAAGCAGCCACGTCAAGGGAAATCATAAAATCCTTGCCCGGTCTGTAGCCTGCATCAATTATGGCAGCCATAATCAAGTCAAGTGCTTCTTCCTCGCCTGAAAGATTTGGTGCAAAGCCGCCTTCATCCCCTACGGCAACTGAAAGATTATCTTTCTTTAACAATTTTTTCAAGCAAGTATAAACTTCCGCACACCATCTAATGCCCTCCTTGACAGACTGCGCGCCCACTGGAAGAATCATAAATTCCTGAACGTCAATATTGTTAGACGCATGCGCCCCGCCGTTTAGGATATTCATCATTGGAATTGGCATTTTTTCTCCACAAATCCCACCAATGTATTGATATTCTGGGAGTTTCAAAGCCTTGGCGCAAGCTTTCATATTCGCCATGGACACTGCAAGAATAGCATTTGCTCCCAACTTCTTTTTGTTTTCGGTTCCATCAATGGCAATCATTGTGCTGTCAATTTTTCTCTGATTCAGACCATTCATTCCCTCCAAAGCAGGATAAATCTCCTTATTAATATTCTCCACAGCCTGCGACACACCGGCACCGTTGTATCTCTTGTCGCCATCGCGTAGCTCCATCGCCTCAAACTTTCCTGTTGACGCTCCTGAAGGCACATCTGCTATTGCAGTAAAAAGCTCCCCAGCCTTACCGTCTGCCTTTACCGTTACCTGTGCCTCAACAGTAGGATTGCCTCTTGAATCCAAAACCTCGCGACCTCTTATATCAACAATTTTCAAATACTTATACATAAAAAACCTCCAAAATACACTTTTTAATCAGTATGCGTATTTTGGAGATTTTTATTAATACTCTAAATTTGTTTTTACTCAATTATTTTGTACTTCTTCAATAATTCCTTTTGGTACTCTTTATCCTCTGATATTTTTTCTATTTCATCATACTTTTTTTCTGACACTAAAAGCTTAAGTAACTTGCTAATATTATCCATTCCTTCCTCTCGACCATTCCTAAACTGCTTATCCAACTCCATCTGATATGACATATACTCTCGCCTCCACTGTTTATTGTTTCTGGCTTCAAACACTTTCCTGTCTATGTCCTTTGCAAGCTGACTTTCAGGTTCTCTGCCATCAAAATAATCTAACAACATCTGTAATTCTTTGCTTATGCCATCTCTGTTACCTTTGGTATTTAAGAAAATTTTATGAGTGCCATCATTTAACTTTATGTCCGAATCATCCACACATATATTCTCAAATTCATAAATACTTCTATTCTTTTCAAAGAAATCAAAGGTACAAATAAATATTACATAGCTTGTTTTTAGTATACCATAAGATTGCCCTTTTTCAATTAATTTCAAGTCAATTATGTCCTGATAATATCGTGACCTCTTCGGTAGCTCCTCGTAATTCGTTGTCTGCATTTCAAGATTAAAAACAGTATTCTTGTCATCTTCAACATAGATGTCCAATCTTATTGACTTTGAACCCGGTGCAATCTGAATGGTTTCCTCATAATCAAGATATTCAATATCCCTTATCTTAATGTTTAGTATCTGCTCTAATACCGGTTTGCATATTTCTTTGTTTGACATTACTTTTGCAAACATAAACGCATCTGTTATTCCTAATTCTTCGTATTTCTTTGACACTGACTTATCCTCCCTTACTTTTTTATTTAAATATATATTAATTGATTCGCTTATAATTGTCAACATTTTATTTGTGTATTTTATAGCCAGTTTATGTGATGTTTAGGCATAAAAATAACCTTATTGACTCTACTCAAAGAATCAATAAGGTTGTTCATTCAATATTTTATTTACTTTTCTTCTGAAGCTTCCTGCTCTTCTTTCTGCTTAGCAAGGTATTCTTCTACAGCTTTCTTCTTTAACTAATGATTTTCCTGTCATTTCTTTTGGCTGTTCCATTCCCATTAATTCAATTAATGTAGGAACGATGTCTGCTAACACTCCACCTTCTCTTAATTTGTATGATGGATCAGCGTTAACAAGAATAAATGGTACAGGGTTTGTTGTATGTGCTGTAAATGGTTCGCCTGTTTCATAGTCAATTAACTGTTCAGCGTTTCCGTGGTCAGCACAGATGAACATCTGTCCGTCTACTTCTTTGATTGCATCTACTACTTTGCCTACACATTCGTCAATTGTTTCTACTGCTTTTACTGCAGCTTCAACGATTCCTGTATGGCCAACCATATCAGGGTTAGCGAAGTTTGTAATGATTACATCGTATTTTCCTGATTTGATGGCTTCTACCATCTTTTCGCATACCTTTGGTGCGCTCATTTCAGGCTTCTGATCATATGTTGCAACTTCCTTAGGTGAAGGAACAAGGATTCTGTCTTCGCCTTCGTTTGGTTCTTCAACACCACCGTTAAAGAAGAATGTTACGTGTGCGTATTTTTCTGTTTCAGCAATTCTTGCCTGCTTCATATTGTGAGCTGCAAGGTATTCACCAAATGTATTTTTAACTTCTACTTTCTTGAATGCAATTAATTTGTTAGGAATTGTTACATCATATTCTGTAAAGCATACGAATGTAAGGTCTAATTTCTTTTCTCTTGCAAAACCGTCAAAATCATCTGCACAGAAAGCTCTTGTAATCTGACGGGCACGGTCAGGTCTAAAGTTACAGAATACTACTGAGTCACCGTCTGTAATTGTAGCTACAGGCTGTCCATCTTTCTTAATTACTGTAGGAAGAACGAATTCATCTGTAACGTCTTTAGCATATGAATTCTTAATAGCCTGAACAGGATCTGTTTCTTCAACACCTTCACCCTTTGTCATTGCTACATATGCTTTTTCTTCTCTATCCCAGTTGTTATCTCTGTCCATTGCATAATAACGGCCTGAAATTGTAGCAACTTCACCAACACCGATTTCAGCCATCTTGTCTACCATCTGCTGCATATATTCTGCTGCTGATGCAGGAGGTGTATCTCTACCATCTAAGAATGCATGTACATAAACTTTTTCAAGGCCAAATTTCTTAGCCATTTCAAGTGTTCCATACATATGTGTAATATGGCTGTGAACACCACCGTCTGATAAAAGTCCGAAAATATGAAGAGCACTGTTATTCTTCTTTGCATTTTCCATTGCTTTTACTAATTCTTCATTTTCAAAGAATGTTCCATCTTCTATTTCTTTTGTAATTCTTGTTAATTCCTGATATACAATTCTTCCTGCACCCATGTTAAGATGTCCAACTTCTGAGTTACCCATCTGTCCTTCAGGAAGTCCTACTGCCATGCCACTAGCCTGTCCTTTTACAAATGGATATTCAGCCATAAGTTTATCCATAACAGGTGTGTTAGCTAATGCTACTGCGTTGCCTTCTTTTTTGTCATTCAAACCATAACCATCTAATATTAATAATACTGTAGGTTTCTTGCTCATTGTCTTATCTCCTTTTTAATATATTTATAATCCATAAGAGATTATTTGCTTATTTATGTTTACTCCAACGGCATTAGATCTTGATCTTTCTCCTGACCCCTTAAAATACAAAATATCATATCCGTGGAATATGCTATTCATATCATAACCGCAATCAAAAACTTTATTATCAAGCATTGCCTTTGTTTCTTCCTTTGTTATTTTCATTCCAACTTTTTTGTAGTTACTTCCGCCACCTACATTCTGCTGGATACAGAAATATACAGGATTTCTCTTAATCTTTGTAAAAGTATTTCCTGTAATATTAATTTCTTCAATGCCACCTCCTGAAATGGCATGTGCACCTGAGCTATAGCTCTTCTTTGATGAATTACCAATATTGGTGAACTTGTTATTTTCAATCTTTGTATTCTTCCAGTTTAAAACAAAAACTCCATTATCATGAATATTCTTAAATTCATTATTTCTTATTGTTATATTCTGATGATAGATATTTTCACCTTTGCTGTTTTGTGAATACTTATGTGTTCCAATACCTCTTGTTGTACTGTCAAAAACATTATTTTCAACTGTAACATTATAGCATGGTGTTTTGTCTTTCTTAACCCAATCAAGTGGCAATCCATGAGTTGCCTTGTCTGCCAAGTCAATATTAATTGCTTCTTTCATATAGTACTTTTCTCTAGTACTCTTTTTAGACTTTCCAAAATAGCAATCATGTATATTAACATCTTTTGAACCATTAACTTCGACATAATGATTTCCATTCTGGTTCTTAAATGTTATTCCTGAAATATCAATATTCTTATTATGTGCGGCAACAATTGTAATTCCTGCAATGTTGTCCATATCGAATGTTACCTTGCCTTTGGCCTTGAATGTAACATTCTTTGCACCTTTATATTTCCCTATACTATTCTTTTTTTTGCTCTTACTTCTTGGACAAATCTGCCACATTGATCCTGATGCCTTGTAGTTTGTTCCTGTTTTGTTTATTTTTTTAAATACTACACCATTCTCAAACACTACTTTTGTATTGGATGGCACATAAATGGCATTTGATATATAATATGTTCCCTTCTTTATTGTAAGGGTTCCCCCACCTGCTTTTTCCATCTTGTCTAAAAATGCATTTAATCCAAGATAATGTTTTGTATATTTTGTTGTTATTGTTCTAAAGCTCTTTTTTGACTGTTTTTCTACTTTTGATGGGGTAACTTTAAAATTCTTCTTTGCATATGTATTAGTTTGAAATGCAAAAGTTATTCCACACACAGCAACTACCATAACTGCTGTTTTTATTATTTTGTTTTTTAGTTTCATTTTTTACCCTTCATTAAACAAGACAGAATGCCAACTAGTGGCATTCCGTCTCATATATATACTTATTTATTATAGTTAACAATCTTGCCAAAATCTGGTTTTAAGCTTGCACCACCTACTAAACCACCATCAATGTCAGGTTTAGCAAGTAATTCTGCTGCATTTCCGGCATTCATTGATCCGCCATACTGAATTCTAATTGCTTCAGCTGTAGCTTCATCATATACTTCTTTGATACATTCTCTGATAGCTGCACAGATTTCTTCTGCCTGATCAGATGTAGCTGTCTTACCTGTTCCAATAGCCCAAATTGGTTCATAAGCGATAACTGCTTCCTTAGCCTGATCTGCTGTTACATTTAAGAATGCAATCTTAATCTGCTGACGGATAAAGTCTACTGCAATACCCTGTTCTCTCTGTTCAAGAGTTTCACCACAGCAGATGATTGGTGTAATACCATGTTCGAAAGCTTTTAATACTTTCTTGTTTACTGTTTCATCTGTTTCAGCAAAGTATTCTCTTCTTTCTGAATGTCCGATGATAACGTATTTTACTCCAACATCTGTTAACATGTTAGGAGCGATTTCTCCTGTATATGCACCACTTTCTTCAAAGTACATATTTTCAGCACCAATGTTGATGTTTGTGCCTTTAGCTGCTTCCATAGCTGGAACAATGCTAATAGCTGGTACGCAGAATACTACGTCAACATCTTCATTCTGTACTAATGGTTTTAATTCATTAATTAAAGCAACTGCTTCGCTAGGAGTTTTATTCATTTTCCAGTTGCCTGCGATAATTTTCTTTCTCATGTTAATGTCTCCTCTATATTTAATGTCCTTATCTTATTGATGCTCTGCTTCAATAAGCACGCTGGCATTCGCCAACTTCACAAAAATCAATCTAAGAACAATGAATGCGAACATTCATTGTTCTTGATTTGTTTTTGTGTAAATGGACTCATTTGCCTTAACTCTACTTGTCGTTAGCTGCTACTACACCTGGTAAATCTTTTCCTTCAAGGAATTCAAGTGAAGCTCCACCACCTGTTGAGATGTGTGTCATCTTATCACCGAAACCAAGGTTGTTTACAGCTGCTGCTGAATCACCACCACCGATGATTGTTGTAGCATCTGTATCAGCTAAAGCTTTAGCTACTGCAATAGTACCTGCTGCAAGGCAAGGGTTTTCTGAAACGCCCATAGGTCCGTTCCATACTACTGTCTTAGCGTTCTTAACTGCATCAGCGAATAACTCACGAGTCTTAGGTCCAATATCAAGTCCTTCTTTGTCATCAGGAATTGCGTTTGTTGGAACGATCATTGTTTCGATTTCAGCATCGATAGGATTTGGGAATCCGTCAGCAGCTACTGTATCGATAGGAAGTAATAATTTCTTTCCTAATTCTTCTGCTTTCTTCATCATATCAAGACAGTAATCTAACTTAGAATCATCTACTAATGAAATACCAACTTTTCCACCCTGAGCTTTGATGAATGTATATGCCATACCACCACCAATGATAAGTGTATCGCACTTTTCAAGTAAGTTGTTGATTACATTAAGCTTATCAGCAACCTTAGCACCACCAAGGATAGCTACGAATGGTCTTACTGGATTGTTTACTGCATTTCCAAGGAAATCGATTTCTTTCTGCATTAAGTATCCAACTACTGCTGTGTCAACATATTTTGTCACACCAACGTTTGAGCAGTGTGCTCTATGAGCTGTACCGAATGCATCGTTTACAAATACATCACAAAGTGAAGCTAATTCTTTGCTGAATGCTTCGCCGTTCTTTGTTTCTTCTGCACGGTAACGTGTATTTTCAAGAAGAACTACATCTCCATCATTCATTGCTTCTACAGCAGCCTTTGCGTTTGGTCCTACTACTTCAGGATCAGCAGCAAACTTAACTTCCTGACCTAATAATTCAGTAAGTCTCTTAGCAACTGGTGCAAGTGATAATTCAGGCTTTGGTTCTCCCTTTGGTTTTCCAAGATGTGAGCAAAGAATAACTTTTCCACCATCTCCGATTAATTTTTTGATTGTTGGAAGAGCTGCAACAAGACGGTTTTCGTCTGTGATAACTCCTTCTTTTAAAGGTACGTTAAAATCGCAACGAACTAAAACTCTCTTGCCTTTAACGTTAATATCATCTACTGATTTTTTGTTAAGCATAAATTTGCTCCTTTCATTGATTTAATCTTTTTAGATTTATCCGTTTTATTCTGTGGCTGTTTGTAATCTCAATTATAAACTCTCACTTCTTACAAAGTTATACCCATTATTCATTCTAAGATAATTTGCCACTCTAAAAGAAAAGGTCCGGCCCAATCAGCCGGACCCTTTTTGGATCTAATAATAAATATCAGAAATTAAGCTAATTCTGAGAAGTATTTGATTGTTCTAACCATCTGGCTTGTGTATGAGTTTTCGTTATCATACCATGAAACAACCTGTACTTCATAAGTATCTTCGTCAACCTTTGATACCATTGTCTGTGTAGAATCAAATAATGAACCATAGAATCAAATAATGAACCATATCTCATTCCTACGATATCGCTGGATACGATTTCATCTTCGTTGTATCCATATGATTCGTTTGAAGCTGCCTTCATAGCTGCGTTGATACCTTCAACTGTGATATCTTTTCCTTTAACTACAGCTGTAAGAACTGTTGTTGAACCTGTTGGAACAGGAACTCTCTGTGCAGAACCGATTAATTTTCCGTTTAATTCTGGAATAACTAATCCGATAGCTTTTGCAGCACCTGTTGAGTTAGGAACGATATTAACTGCTGCAGCTCTTGATCTTCTTAAATCACCTTTTCTCTGTGGTCCATCAAGAGTCATCTGGTCACCTGTGTAAGCATGAATTGTTAACATGATACCACTCTGGATTGGAGCGTATTTGTTAAGAGCATCAGCCATAGGTGCTAAACAGTTTGTTGTACAAGAAGCTGCAGAAATGATTGTATCTTCTGCCTTAAGTGTATTGTGGTTTGTATTGTAAACGATTGTTGGAAGATCGTTTCCAGCTGGAGCTGAGATAACAACCTTACGAGCACCAGCATCGATATGAGCCTGTGCTTTAGCCTTTGATGTATAGAAACCTGTACATTCTAATACAACGTCTACGTTTAATTCGCCCCAAGGACATTTTGAAGCATCAGCTTCTGCATAGATTTTGATTTCTTTTCCATCAACGATGATTGAATCATCTGTAGCTGAAACTGTATCAGCCTTTTCATATTTACCCTGTGATGAATCATACTTTAATAAGTGAGCTAACATCTTTGGGCTTGTTAAATCGTTAATAGCTACTACTTCATAGCCTTCTGCTCCGAACATCTGTCTGAATGCAAGACGTCCAATACGTCCGAAACCGTTAATTGCAACTTTTACTGACATTTAATTGTCCTCCTATAATAAGTTTTTTTGCTATTGTTAATTTTCATTAACCTATGCTTATTTTACATAATAAGTTTGCAAATATCAAGTTGTTTTTGCTTATTTTTTGGTTTTTTGTTAAATTTTTGTCAAATTAGCAAAATTGATACGATTTTATGAGATTACGGATTACCAACTTCTTTTTTCTGTGACTACCGTAATTATCTAATTTATGCTAATATTTAACTAGCTCAGGCACATTATCAACTTATATTCATACACAGAAAGGACTTTACTATGTTTTCAGATTACCATGTACACAGCAGTTTTTCTTTTGATTCTGAGGAATCTCCTAGGGCTATTGTTGAGAAAGCCATTGCTCTTGGCATGAAACAGATTTGTTTTACTGACCATCAGGACTTTAATTGGCCAATTGAAGGGGAATCGCCTTATATTGATTTTCCCAAATATTTTGAAGCTTTGAATTCTTTAAGGAATGAATATTCTTCCAAAATCAATATTTTAAAAGGTGTTGAGCTGGGGCTTACTTCTGACAATTTTTCTTTGTGCCATAAGCTTCTTTATTCCTACGATTTTGATTTTGTCATTGGCTCCTGTCATATTGTTGACCAAATGGATCCTTATTATGCAGAGTTTTGGGAAGGAAAAAATGACCGTGACTGTTTTGAACTTTATTTTAAAACTTTGTTAGATTCCTTGAAATATTTTATAGGAAGAAACACTTGCACCACTCCCCGCACTGTCAACACTCTCGGGCATTTGGATTACATTGTCCGCTACAGTCCTAACAAGGATAATAATTACAGTGTGGCTGATTACATTGATGTTATAGATGAGATTTTGAAAATGATTATTGAAAATGATATTAAGTTGGAAATTAACACTTCAAACTTTTCTAAAGGATTTGATTTTCCAAATCCACACACGGATATAATTAGAAGATACAAGGAACTTGGTGGGCTTTATGTTACCGTAGGTTCCGATGCTCACAAAGCCCAATTTGTTGGTTCCGGTTTTGATTTGGTTGAAAAAATCGTTGAAAAATATAAATTAAAAGTTTTTACTATTTAAATTGCAATAACTTAATATTCTATTTTGACTTGATTTTATTAACAACTTTAAATTTGATTCTTAATTTTATCTGCAAAAAATAAATTTGATTTTTACATGATTTTTCAACTTAATTTTCAGCTTTTTGCTCTTAGTTCTTTCACACCGGCTTTTAATTTTTCAACGGTGTAATCGATTTCTTTTCTTGTATTTTCATGGCCTATGGTTATTCGAATTGTTCCATAGGCTTTTTCTTTTGGTATTCCAAGGGCGCTTATTACGTGGGACGGCTTTTCTGCTGATGCAGCACAGGCTGAGCCGGCAGAAATACACACTCCTTCTTCATCCATTATTACTACCAGAGATGTTCCATTTATGCCATCAAAAGTAAAACTTGCGTTGCCCGGAAGTCTGTTTGCGTAATGACCGTTTAGACTTACGTTTGGAATTTCTCCAAGTATTCTTTTTACCATATAATCTCTTAGATTTTTCTCTTTATTGTAGCGGGCACTCATATTTCTCATAGAATCCTCAACTGCTGCCCCCATTCCTATTATTCCGGCCACATTTTCCGTTCCACCTCTTTTGCCCTTTTCCTGACCACCGCCATAAATCAAGGGCATCATTTCCTTTGGGTTTCTCACGTAAAGAAAACCTACGCCTTTAGGTCCGTTAAATTTGTGACTGCTGGCACTAAGCATATCTACCCCAAGGTAATTTACGTCTATAGGTATGTGTCCAAAAGCCTGAACTGCATCAGTATGAAACAAAACTCCCTTCCTATGTGCCACCATTGCTATATTTCTAATCGGCTCAATTGTTCCGATTTCATTGTTTGCTAACATGATCGAAACCAGCGAAGTTCTCACAGGATTTTCAAATCCGTCTTTGTAATCAGTTTTAATTTGCTCCATATCCACAAAACCGTTTTTGTCAACGTCTACATATGTGACTTTTATTCCTTCATTTTCAAGCTGTTTGCATTTATTTAAAATAGCATGATGCTCTATTTTTGACGTTATAATGTGATTACCTAAATATGCGCCGTTGTCCAAAACCCAATTGTCCGACTCGGTTCCCCCTGAAGTAAAAAAAATATTTTCAGGTTTGCAGTTTAACGATTTTGCAATTGTCCATCTTACCTTTTCAACCTGCTCCCTTGTCTTTCTTCCTATGGAATAAATTCCTGACGGATTGCCATATTCTTCTTTTAAATAAGGTTCCATTGCTTTAACAGCTTTTTCACATATTTTTGTGGTAGCTGCGTTATCTAAATAAATCATATTATTCTCCCATTTTTCGTTTTATGTTCAAATTTTAGTTTTTTCTAAACAATTGATTGTCTGCCCTTTTTATGTTGTTATAATTATTGTTTTTGCATAATTCCTGTTTTTTTGAATATTTTATATAAATGCGTTTCAGGCAGTACACTATGCTTAACAAAAATCCAATTATTAAAGGCACTATTATTCTCACCATAGCTAGTCTTTTAAGCAGAATAATAGGTTTCTTATATAGAATATTCCTTTCTAACCTAATAGGTGCTAAAGGTATGGGAGTTTTTCAATTAATTTTTCCTGTACTTGTTTTTTGCATTGCCCTAAGTTGCGGTGGAATCCAAATTGCTGTTTCACGCTTTGTTGCTGAAAGCAAAAGTAGAAAGGAATGTTTTCTTGTGCTTATCAGCAGTATTATTATGTCACTTAGTCTTTCTTTTATTACCTTGGGAGTTTTGTATTTTTTCGCTGAGCCTGTTTCTTTATTTATTATAAAAAACAAAAGTTGTACTGAACTGTTGAAATACGCCTCTTTCACTATTCCACTTGCCACTTTTCACGCCTGCATAACGGGTTATTATTTAGGTTTCAAAAAAACTTTTGTTCCAGCCTGGTCAGGTGTTGTTGAGCAGATTGCAAAAGTTATTTCACTTTTTATTTTATGGCTTGTATGGGTTGAAAAAGGTATTTCCATTACTCCTGTAATTGCAGTTTATTCCATGGTTATTTCTGAATTGTGCGGGGTTATTTTTTGTTTGATTGCAATATTTGGTGAACGTTTTTTTGCTTTTAAGATATCTGAAATATTTTCCGTAATGAAGAAAATGTTTTCTGTTTCTTATGTTTTGACTTTGAACAAAATAATGCTTACTTTTTTACAGACTTTGGAAGCTGTTATTTTTCCAACTGTACTTTTAAAAAGCGGGTTATCCCTGTCTGATTCTTTAAGTATTTATGGAATTTTAACCGGAATGGCCCTTCCGGTGGTTACTTTTCCTTCTGCCATAAACACTTCCGTTTCCACTATGTTGCTTCCCACCATAGCAGGTGCAAATTCCGGAAACGACGTTTCAGGCATAAAAAAAACAACAGAATATTCTATTTGGTTTTCTATGATTACGGGGATTTTCTGTGTTGGTGTTTTTCTTTTTTATGGCGATTTTATTGGAACAAATATTTTCAGGCAGCCTCTTGCCGGCGAATACATAATGATTCTTGCCTGGCTTTGCCCTTTTCTCTATCTTTCCATTACACTTGGCTCCATCTTACACGGGCTGGGGCTTACTAATGCTGCCTTTATTCACAATGTTGTTGGGGTTGTAATACGACTTGCCTCACTATGGTTCGGAGTTCCTGTTTTTGGGGTAGAAGGGTATCTGATTGGCTTGCTTATAAGTAATCTTGTTGTGACTTTGTTACATAGTTTTTATATTCACAAATATGTGGATTTTAACTTTTCGGCAATTGACAATATTATAAAGCCTACACTTTGGATTGCAATTGGTCTTATAATGGGAAAATTAGTTTCATACATATTTAGTTTTGCTGATTGCAAGGGATTAGTTTTTTGTATTTTTTCCGCAGGAATAAGCGGAGTGATAATAGTGATGGTGTTTGGATATTTTGTATGGCGTGAGAGTGTAAATTTAAAACAGTATAAAAATGGAGTATAAAAACTCCATTTTTACACTGAGATATTATTTATTTGATTATCCCATGCTTCTTCATTTATTTTTATTTAAGTGTATAAACACTTACTTCTTGGTTAATCCATCTCTTTTTAGCTATTATAAAGTTTATAGTAAAACCCTCTCTTTTCAAGCAGTTCTTCGTGATTTCCCTGCTCGATTATTTTTCCATCCTTCATTACAAGAATTACGTCTGCTTCTTTTATTGTTGAAAGTCTATGGGCTACAATAAATGTAGTTCTGCCTTCCATCATTTTTGAAAATGCGTCCTGAATCTTTACTTCTGTTCTTGTGTCAATTGAAGATGTGGCTTCGTCAAGTATTAGCATTGGTGGCAGACATAACATTACACGGGCTATACACAATAACTGTTTCTGTCCCTGTGAAAGACTGCCTCCGTCTTCACCTATTACTGTATCATATCCCTTTGGCAAACGCTTAATAAAGTTATGTGCATAGCTTGCTTTTGCTGCATTTTCTATTTCTTCATCAGTTGCATCAGGCTTTCCAAAAGCGATGTTTTCTCTTACCGTAGTATTTCTAAGCCATGTTTCCTGAAGAACCATTCCATAAGAGCTTCTTAAATTCTTTCTTGATATGTCTCGTATATCTTTTCCATCTATTGTAATTGAACCTTTGTCCACATCATAAAATCTCATCAAAAGATTTATGATTGTAGTTTTTCCACAACCTGTCGGTCCAACAATTGCAATTCTCTGACCAGGCTTTACGTGTAGATTTAAGTTTTCGATTAATTTTCTATCCGGCACATAAGAAAAATCAACATCATTAATGTCAACTTTACCTACCTCAATATTCTGGAGCTGATTTTCACTTTCTTCCACATCAATCTCTTTTTCCTGATTAATAAGCGAAAAGATTTTTGCACCACAGGCAATGGCATTTTGAAGTTCCGTAACAACACCTGAAATCTCGTTAAAAGGCTTTGTGTACTGATTGGCATAACTTAAGATTGTTGCAAGTCCACCTACAGTAATTCCTCCTGTCATAATTGCCACAAGGCCACCACTTATTGCAACTCCGGCGTAAACTATATTGTTGACAAATCTTGTACTTGGATTGGTTATTGATGAAAAGAAAGTTCCCTTCAAATAATATTTTGCCAATTCATCGTTGATTTCATCAAAATTCTGAACGGCTTTTTCTTCCTGTCCAAAAGCCTTAACAACTTTCTGACCGCTTATCATTTCATCAATAAACGCTGTCTGGTTGCCCCTTATTTCAGACTGTTTTCTAAACATTGAATACGTACGCTTTGCAATAAATCCCGCCACAAAAAACGATACAGGTGTAATACAAATAACAACCAACGCAATTTTCCAGTTAATCTGTAACATAAAAACAAGTGTTAAAACAATTGTGACAACACCTGTAAACAAGTTTGAAAATCCCATAAGTAAGCCGTCTGCTAACTGGTCTACGTCCGCAATTATACTACTTACAAGACTACCTGTTGAATGTGTATCCAAGTAAGCCAAAGGAAGTTTCTGTATCCTCTCAAAACTTTCCTGACGAATGTCTTTAATCACGTGATATGTGATTCTGTTGTTTAACAGTCCCATAATCCACTGGGCAATTCCTGCAATTGCAGCGATTACAGCTATCTGCACTGCTATTTTCTCTAATCCCTGAAAGTCAACATTGCCTTTTGATACTATTTTGTCAGTTCCTAAACCAATTAGTTTTGGTACATAAAGTGACAAAACAACATAAACCAGGGCAAACAATAATGAACCTATTAACAAATGCCAATATTTTTTTATTCTTTTTAACAATTCCATAAGGGCCTGTTTTTGTGTCATATTATTTTCCATTTGACTGCCCTCCTTTTTTAAACTGTGATTGATAGATTTCCTGATATACTGAACAATCTTTAAGCAATTCATCGTGAGTTCCAAATCCTACAACTTTTCCATCATCAAGAACCACTATCCGGTCTGCATCCATAATTGACGCTGTTCTCTGAGAAACTACAAACAAAGTTATATCTTTAAGTGTCTTTATGTCACTTCTAAGTTTTGCATCAGTTGCATAATCAAGTGCTGATGAACTGTCATCAAGAATCAAAATCTTAGGCTTTTTAACCAACGCTCTTGCAATTGTAAGACGTTGTTTCTGCCCACCTGAGAAATTTTTTCCCTTTTGCGCCACTTCGCTATCAATTCCCTTATCTTTTTCTTTTACAAAATCGTAACTCTGAGATAATTTCAAAGCTTCCACTAATTCTTCCTCTGTAGCATTTTCATTGCCCCAAAGCAAGTTGCTTCTTATTGTACCTTTAAACAATAATGCTTTTTGAGGTACAACGCCAATAATATCTTCCAGATTTTTTCTCTTATAATCTTTTGCGTCAATTCCAAAAATCTTAACTTTTCCTTCTGTAGGGTCATAAAATCTTGGAATCATATTGATTAATGAAGTCTTACCTGAACCGGTACCTCCTATAATACCGATTGTCTGACCGGTCTTTGCCTTAAAATTAACATTTTCTATTGAACTTTCGCCTGCGCCCTCGTATTTCAAAGTAGCATTTTCAAATTCCACTGCAATGTCTTTGTTGTAGTTTTCCGGATTTTTTAATTTATTATCTGAATCATTTTCGCCGGCTAATTTACCAGTTCCATCATTTGAATTATTGTCATTAACTAAATTTAATTCAATATTTCCTTCTGCCATTCCCGGCTCAATATCAAAAATATCCTGTATTCTTCCTGAAGCTGCAAAAGCTTTTGTAAGATTTATAATAAGGTTTGCAAGCTTAATTAATTCAATAAGAATCTGTGACATATAGTTAACCAAGGCCACGACCTGTCCCTGTGTAAGGCTTCCTGTGTTAACTCTATCTCCACCTACCCACAAAATTCCAATGGTTGCAACGTTAATCACAATATAAGTTGCCGGGTTCATTAATGTTGAAATTCTTCCTGCAAAAAGCTGGAACTTTTCAAGTGTTGCATTTTCCTCATTATATCTTGCAACTTCCTGTTCCTGTTTATTAAAAGCTCTAATCACTCGGACACCGTCAAGGTTCTCTCTTGTACTTCCCATGACCTTGTCAAGTCTTGACTGAACTTTCTTATATAATGGAATTGTAATAAGCATAATTCCATAAACTATAACTGACAAAACCGGAATAGCCACAACAAAAACCATAGCCGTCTTTCCATCTACAAAGAATGCCATAATCATTGCGCCAAAAACAATAAACGGTGAACGAAGTAATAATCTTATGGCCATATTAACCTGAGTCTGCACAAGGTTAACATCAGATGTCATTCTTGTTATAAGTGTTGATGTTCCCTGATTGTCAAGCTGAGTGTACGACAATTTTTGTATATGATCAAACAGTGAATGTCTAAGTTCTTTACCAAATCCTGCTGCTGCTTTTGCCGCAAAAAACTGTGCCGTAAGTGAAAAAGTCAAACCGCACGCTGCTAACAATAACAGCACACCCCCCATCTGCAAAACATAGGTTGTATCTCCCCTTCTGATACCATTATCAATAATTCTTGCTACAACTAAAGGAACTAGCAAATCAAAAATTGCTTCCATCATTTTAAATAATGGTGCCAGAAGCGATTCCTTTTTGTAGTTTTTTAGAAATCTTAAAATCTTCATAAAATTCTCCTGTTTTATGATTACACTGCCAAAAGTACCAAATGCTAATCACAAATACTTTATAAATCTCTCATAACTCACTTGCTACTCAATGTAATCATTTTTATTATTAGTTATTTGTATGTTTTTGCCTAAATATTAAGTATAAGTTATATTTTGCCAAAAGACAATAAAGGTATGCATTTAAGGGCACAATCAACGATTATTCTTGACCTATCCACACTGACGTGCTAGTATTTAAATTAGTTATTTTTAGGATTATTTCCTATTAAAAATATATAATCAAATAAATTTCTATGAGGTGTACAAAATGAGTAAAAGTTTTAAAGATTTACTTGCACAGGTAGCTGAATGTCCTATGAAGAAGGTTGCTGTTGCCTGTGCTCAGGACGATGCAGTATTAGAAGCTGTTAAGGCAGCAAAGGAAAGACATATAGCTGATGCTATTTTAGTTGGTGATGAAGCTAAGATTAGAACAATCGCTGGTGTTTTAAAAATGAATATTAACGAATTCGAAATTATTAATGTTGTTGATCCTATTGAAGCTGCAAGAACTGCTGTTAAGTTAGTTCATGACGGCAAAGCTGATATGTATATGAAAGGTCTTATTGATACAAAATCATTCTTAAAGAGTGTTTTAGATAAAGAAGTTGGTCTTAGAACTGACAAAACATTATCACACGTTTGCGTTTTTGAAATAAAAGGTATTGATCGTCTTTTATTCTTATCAGACGTTGCTTTTGTTCCTTATCCTGACCTTGATACAAAGGCTCAGATTATTAAGAATACAGTTGAAATTGCACATGCTTGTGGTATTGAATGTCCAAAGGTAGCTCCACTTGCAGCTGTTGAAGTTGTAAATCCAAAGATGCCTTGTACTGTAGAAGCTGATGAACTTACAAAGATGAATGAAGAAGGAAAGATTCCAGGTTGTATCGTTGACGGACCTCTTTCACTTGACCTTGCAATAGAACCTGAAGCAGCTTACCACAAAGGTACAACTGATAGAAAGATTGTTGGTGATGCTGATGTATTATTATTCCCTGACATTCATGCAGGAAACATCACATACAAAGCTTTAGTTCATACTGCTAAATGTGTTAACGGAAATATTTTAACAGGTACAAAAGCTCCTGTTATCTTAACATCACGTTCAGATGAATTCGAAGTAAAGGTTAACTCAATTGCACTTGCTGCAATCGTTGCTGAAAACCTTAAGTAATCTAATTTTTGATTTATAAAAACGGGCAATTGTTGTTTATTTAACTTTTGCCCATTGTGATAAATGACAATACATTTAATTTATTGGAGGTATAAAAATGTCATACAAAATTTTAATTATCAATCCTGGTTCTACTTCTACTAAGATTGGTGTATATGAAGATGAAACTCAGTTAATGGAAGAAACTCTTAGACATTCAACAGAAGAAATTGCAAAATATGATACGATTTACGATCAGAAAGATTTCCGTAAAGAAGTTATTTTAGATGTTCTTAAAGAAAAGAATGTTGACTTAAATGATATTGATGTTGTTGTAGGTCGTGGTGGTTTATTAAAACCAATCCCTGGTGGAACATATGCTACAACTCCTGAATTATTAGAAGACTTAAAGGTTGGAAAACAGGGACAGCATGCTTCAAACCTTGGTGGTATTTTAGCTTCAGAAATTGCTGCAGAAATCAATGTTCCTTCATACATTGTTGACCCGGTAGTTGTTGATGAATTAGCTGATGTTGCAAGATTATCAGGACATCCTCTTTTCCCAAGAACTTCTATTTTCCATGCTTTAAATCAGAAAGCTGTTGCAAAGAGATATGCAAAAGAAGTTGGCAAGAATTACGAAGACTTAAACTTAATCGTTGTTCATATGGGTGGCGGTGTTTCAGTTGGTGCTCATAAGAATGGTAAAGTTGTTGACGTTGCTAATGCATTAGATGGTGATGGTCCTTTCTCACCTGAACGTTCAGGCGGACTTCCAACAGGTGCTTTAGTAAAAGCTTGCTTTAGTGGCAAATATACACAGGCAGAAGTTGGCAAGATGTTAAATGGTAACGGTGGTTTCAATGCTTATGTTGGTTCTAACGATATGAGAGATTTACTTAAAATGATCGAAGAAGGCGACAAAAAGGCTGAATCTGTTGTTGATGCTTTCCATTATCAGTTATGTAAAGAAATCGGTGCCATGTCAGTAGTTCTTGGCGGAAAGGTTGACCAGATTATCTTAACAGGTGGTATTGCTTACAGTGCCAAGACACAGGCAGATATGAAGAATGCTGTTGAATGGATTGCCCCTGTAACTGTTTACCCTGGTGAAGATGAATTACTTGCACTTGCACAGGGTGCTTTAAGAGTTATGAATGGTGAAGAAGAAGCAAAGGTATACTAATCTTATACTTATTGCAGGAGATTATTTATATGAATAAAAAAAGATTATACAAGTCATCAAGGAACAAGAAAATATGTGGTGTATGCGGTGGTATCGCTGAATACCTTAACATGGACCCAACTGTTATAAGATTAATTACAGCAATTATTGCCTTAGCATGGGGTTCAGGAATCATCTTATACATTATTATGGCTTTTGTAATGCCTTATGATAATGAAATAACATATTAACTTGTTTTATTGTTGCAGACATTGATTATAATATTTCTATAGCGTTGTGATTAGAATTGCAAAGCGATTCAATTAACGATTTATAGTTATAAAAAGGTGTTCAACTTATGGTTGGATGCCTTTTTTGTTTGTTATTTTTTCTAATGTACCCCGACATATTAAATTTTTCTTTTTTCGGGGTACTTTTTCCTGTTATTCAATCTTTTTGTTACTATTTTTGCTTATAAATTTTCCCTAATGTACCCCGACATATTAATTTATTCTTTTTCCGGGGTACTTTTTCCTGTTATTCAATTATTTTGTGACTTATTTTTCTTGTTTTTTACGTTAAACGTACCCAGAAATTTGCACTTTTTCATATATTGGGGTATTTCGTTCTTTTATAAAAACTTTATGTTGTATTTTATTGTTTTATTTTTGCCAATTCCGTACCCCAAAATTTTCTATTTTTGTTATTATGGGGTACATCACCACAACAAATACAATATTCAGGCTAGTTTGTGGTGTTTTTCTCTGCATCCTTATATTATATGTTACTTTTTTATTGTGTTTTCATCTGTAAAAAACCACAACAATTGTTGTGGTTGCTTTACATTTCCCACAAAAAAAGCCTCCCACACCCTTCAGTATGAGAAGCTTTCTTAACTTTAATTCTTCCAAGACATAATACATTTTAACTTATAACAAACCACAAACTTCGTTTACTATTTCAATGCATTATAATTCTCTGAATTTGCTTATTTCTTATAAATTGCTGCCTTGTAATAATATTTCCTATATTACTTCTTGTAAGCCGCTGCCTTGTAATAATATTTCTTATATTACTTCTTGTAAGCCGCTGCCTTGTAATAACATTTCCTATATTACTTCTTGTAAGCCACTACCTTGTAGTAATATTTCTTATTACTCTTCTTTGCCTTGAATGTTGCTAATGACTTCTTAGTAATTGTCTTTACTTTCTTATACTTGCCGTTTTTCTTTGTGCTTCTGTATACTTTGTATCCTGTTGCACCTTTTACTTTCTTCCAGCTAAGTACTGTTCTGCCGGCTTTCTTCTTTGCCTTAACTTTCAACTTTTTAGCCTTTGGTGTTGCCTTTACTGTCTTTGAATCAACAGTTTCGCCCTTTTCGTTTACTGCAACTACTTTATAATAATACTTCTTGCCTGTCTTAACCTTCTTGTCTGTGTATTTTAATGATGTTGTTGTTGCAATGTTTACGAATTTGCTGTTCTTTCCGACTTTACGATATACCTGATATTTTGTAGCATTGTCGGCTTTTGTCCAAGTTAATTTAACTATATTGTAAGCTGTCTTTGCTACTTTTACTGTTGCAGGTGATAATTTCTTTGTATGTGTATCTCCTGAAGCATCAATTGTAGGTGTATCGTCCTTTGTATAATCATCAACATAGTAGAACTTTATTGTGTCTCCTGCTTTTACTTTATAATCAGCAATTCCTACGTTTGGAGCCTTGCCGTTTACTGCGTACATCCAACCACTTCTTGGACCATTATCAAATTCACCAAGAGTTATTCCTGATGGTGTTTTGATTGCTGAAATGTAGTTAGTTGTTCCTTCTGATGAATAGCCGTTGTCTTTTAATGCTTTTGCAATTACATCTGATACTGTTGCACCGTTCTTTACTGTTACTGTAATATCATTAATCCAGTTAGTATATGATTTATGAGCATTTGTTCCATGAACATCATCACCTACTAAAGTAAACTTAGTCTGGATTACATTACCCTTGATAATATCAAGCTGTAATTCTGCTTCTTCCAATACATCAAAGTTAGTTACAAGAGATTTCTGTGTTGCAGTTAAGCTGTCATAAGCTGCTCTTGCTTCCTTAATTGCTGCTTCGCTATCCTTTGTAACCTTGCCAATTGAAGCAATTTTTTCTGTAACTTCTGCTGCTAACTGTTTGTTTTCTGTTTCAGCATCCATTGCAGGAATCTTTGTATCCATGTAATCATCAACATAGTAAAGAATTACTGCATCGTTTTCCTTAACTACATAATCTGCCATTCCAACACTTGGAGCTTCTCCATTTACAGCATACATCCAACCACTGTTTGAACCATTATCATATGCTGCAAGTTTTGTACCTGTTGGTGTTGTAATTGCTGTAATATAGTTGTACTCAGCGTTTACTTCTGCTTCATAACCTTTTGCCTTTAAGCCCTTTGTTATTACATCTCCTGCTGTTGCATCTTTTCTAACTTTTACTGTAATGTTACTAATCCATCTTGTATAAGAAGTATGGATTTTTGTTCCGTGAACATCATCACCTACTAATGTAAACTTAGTTGAAACTGCATTGTCTTTTATATTTTCAAGCTGTGCTTCAGCCTGTACTAATACATCATAATTAGTTACTAATTCTTTCTGAGCATCTGTTAGTGCGTCATAAGATGCTCTTGCTTCTTTAATAAGATTTTCGCTACTTTCTGTAACTTCTCCAATTTCAGAAATCTTCTTAATTACTGCATCTGCCGCCTTCTGATTATCAGCAGGATCCTCAACTGTTGGAACCTTAGCATTGCTCCAATCGTCAACATAATAAAGAATAATATTATCGTCTTTGCTAACCTTGTAACCGCTGCTTCCCACATTTGGACTCTTTCCATTTACAGCATACATCCAACCACTGCCTGAACCATTATCAAATGCCTTTAAGCTTACTCCTGATGGTGTTGTTACACCTGAAATATAACTTGTTGAGCCGATAATTGAATATCCATACTGCTTAAATGCTTTTACAATTACATCCGATGCTTTTGAACCACTCTTAACTGTAATTGTCGCATTAGCAATCCAAGTACTGTATGAAACATGTCCCGATGAACCATGAACGTCATCACCTACTAATGAGAACTTAGTTGTTACTGCTGTCCCCTTAATAATTTCAAGCTGTAATTCTGCTTCATCTAAAACATCATAGTTTGTTACAAGTTTCTTCTGTGCTGAAGTTAAAGCATCATAAGCTGCTCTTGCTTCCTTAATTGCATCTTCACTTTCTTCTGTTACTGTGCCGATTGCTGCAATCTTTTCTGTTACAAGTGAGGCATAATACTCATCTTCACCTTCATATTTAATCTTAACATTATTAAGATTCCAGTATCCACCCTTACCTTCTGTATAAAGCTTGTAAGATGTTAATGCCCAAACTGCCTGAATTGTAGCATACTGGTTTACTTTTCCACCTTTAAGATATACGAAAGCTCCATCATCTTCACTGTAATAGCTCATTAAAGCTGTTAATGTGTTCTTATATTTTGTACCAATTGTTGTTGTTACATCTTTGTTTAATGAAGTTAAAGCAAGTACAACCATTGCTGTTGTGTTTGCATTTCCATAATCATAATTTGCGTCAGCTTTTGATTCAATATAAGTTAATGCTTTTTCAATGATTTCTTTTGCTGCTTCATTATCCTGATATCTTCCAAGTGCCTGAAGAACCATTGCTGTTGTATCAACATCTGACGAGCCCTTTGTCCAGCCGATACCACCGTCTTCATTCTGGAATTTCTTAAGTTCTGCAATAATCTTCTCTCTTGACCACTTAGCATCACTTGGAATTACTGTATTTCTTGCATCAAGTGCCAATAAAGCATATGCTAATTCATTTGCTCCGTCAGACAACTTTTCACTGTTGTAAATTAACTGTGCAATATTTACACCGTCTACATTTGTTATGTCTCTGTTTATAAGTGATAAAACAAGAGCTGCCTTTTCCATGTCAGTAGGCTTTGTTCCTTCTACTGTCCAATTCTTGCTTGCCTCTACTACTGCATCATAGTATTTATTGGCTTCCTGAATTGTAATAGATTTTCCTGCTCTTGCAAGTGTATAAAGGTTCCATGCACCGTTAATGTCATAATTTTGGTTAACATTCTTTTCTGCATATGAAAGGAATCCTTTCAATCCCTTATTTGTAAGAGCTGTCAAATCAGGTGCTTCCTGTTCACTTGCTTCAACCTTTATTGTCAAAACAACAGGTTCTACATTATTTGTTTTATCAACGGGTGTTCCTGTAGCTGTAACTGTGCCTTCGCTTAAGCCGTATACGTAATAATCTGTGCCTGGAAGCCAGTTATTATTATCAGGTGCACTTTCGTCCCTCTTCCACTGATAAGCTGTTTTTCTCTCAATTTTTGCAATTCCATCTGTAGAATATGTCCAATTAAGTTCCGGTTCAGTAACACTATAACCTTCTTCAGATTTTTCACCTGTGAAAGTTAAGTTAACTGCTGATTCTTCATTAGCCTTAATTGTAATTTCTTTTTCATCTGTTGTTACAGATGTTAAAGGATTTAAATATTTGTATGTTACATCTTTTGAACCTGAAACAACATTTTCAGTTCCATTTGGATCTGTGTCCTTAATAGTTGCTGTATATGTAACTGTTCCTGCCTTGTATGGTACATAACCAATAACCATACTTGGAACATATTCACCAATAGTTTTATCGCTGCTTTCAATTGTGTAATTAGCTGCATTAGTTGCGTTTGCCGGATCAACTATTACTGATGAATAATCAGGTACAAAATCCTGGCCGTTAGTGCTGTTAGCATTTCTGCCGTGAATTGTTACGCTGTCATTAATTGCAGGTGTAACTGATTTTACTGCCACGTATTCTGATGTTAATGTTACATCTGCCTTTAGGTCTGTGTTGTCGCTATAAATTGCAGTAATTTTTGAAGTCCCTGCTTTTTTAAAGCTAAAACTGTTTGAACCCGGAATATTCTCAATAAAACTTTCATCATCAACTTTTAATGAAAATCTTCTTGGAGAAATTGCTACAAACTTGTTCTCATTTTTGTATTTAACTTCCATCTTTACAGTTTTTATTTCTGAACCCTTAACTGTAAATTCCCCGTTTGTAACATCCTGTCCGTCAATGTATGCTTTTATTTCTTCTACATCTTTGTTATATGCTTTAAGATTAAATGCAGCTACTACTTCTGAACTACCATCTTCCTTAGTTTCAGTTGCCTTAACAACTGCTGTTCCTGCTTTGTCAACTCTGATTACACCACCATCAGAACCAACCATAATAGCTCCGCTAGGTTCTACACTTTCATACGACCATTCAATTGTGCTTGTTGAAGGTACTCCTTCTAAGCTTAATGAACCGGCAATGTTAGAACCATCAACGTCGTTGCATGAAATTTCTAAATTCTGATTTTCTACTGTAGCTACTGTGTTGTCAAACTTAGTAAACTTAACTGTGTATTTGTTTGCAGGTAAAGTACTTCCCGGATTGTAATCCTGGCTTTCACCAAAATATGGATAACCTGTATTTCCGTTTCTTCCCCAGCTTACACCGTTTTCGCCCTTATTTTCATTTAAAGCACTTACAAAATCTAAAGATTTCATATAATCCTTAGTTTCTGAATATGAATTAACAAGAGCTCTTTCAGGAATAACACTGTTGTCTAATGTTTCTAACCAATATGTATTAATTAACTGTCCTTCTCCTGCAGTATCGTTAGTTCCGTACTGATTAAAGAAAGCACCTGCCTTGCCTTCACTTACTGAATAGCTGTTAGATACAATACCTGCATCTGTTAATCTTCTGGCAAAACCGCAAGTTCCTGTTCCTGAAATATCTGTATAACAGTTAATAATTGCACCTGACATGTTGCTTCCAAGAGGTCCCTTATATCCCTGACCAACATTCATTGTTCCTGTAAAATAAACATTCTGAATTATACCATCTTCATTTACATTTGAAAAAATTCCATCTGAAATGTTTTCAATTTTAATAGAATGTCCTTTTCCATCAAGAACACCATTAAAGTTTTCCATGCTAAAATAAAAATCATCTTGTGTGTTTTTAACTGTAATATCATTGTCTAAAACATAATATTTTCCACTTGAAGCTTTAATCGCATTTAAATCTTTTAATGTTTTTATGTGCGTAATCTTACTGTCATCTGTTGGCAATGCTACAGGCTTAGTCGGTTTATTATTTTTCAAATTGCTAATTGCTGATAATAAATTATTTGTAGCTTTTGTAACCTGTGATTTTGTTGCATTGTCATCACTATTAACTTTAATTGCTTCTGCTAAAGCTTCCTGCAATGCATTCCATGACTTATCAGTATAGTCAGCCTTTGTTATCTTCTGAGCAACTTCAATCTGTGCTACTAACTGAGTTTTGTCAACAATATCAGATGGTACTTTTAAAACAGGCAATCCATTGTTGCTTCCATCAGTTGGTAATGACCATTCAAAGCCTGTGTCAGAAATATCTTTGTTTAATGCCTCTATTCCTTCAGAAGCCTTTAACTTTTCTTCTGTCTTCTTCTCACAGTTGACTTTTGTTGCACTTCCCATAGATACAGGTGATAATCCTACCGTAAAATAGCTGTTTGAAATTGTAGACTGTGATGATGAACTTGTATATGCTATTCCTCCCATAGAATAGTCACCAAAACTTCCTGCAAAATAGCAGTTTGAAATCGTAGAACCTGACATTGTTCCTACTAATCCACCTACTTCTCCCCAATCTGTTGTTGCTTTTATTTTTGCAGTTGAATAACTATTTACAATTGTACCTGAAACAGTATTTGCCATACTTCCTGATTCATCAGGTAATGTAATTTCAGAAGTACTTGTTACTCCAAGGTTTTCGATTGTTCCTTCAACCCTATCTGCCAAATATGTATCTGCCAATGTGATTGTGTGACCTTTTCCATCTAAAGTTCCTTTAATGTCTTTAATATACTGACCTGATTCTAAAGTAATATCATCAGTTAATGCATAAACATCTCCCTCTTCAATTACTTCAGGTAATTCTGATGCATCCTTGATTGTGTAAGGATCATCTGCAGTACCCTTTCCATTAACACCAACTGTTGGAATTGTATAAGGGTATGCATTCCAATCATCAATAAAGTATGCAGTTATTTTTTCCCCATCTTTAAGAGTATACTGAGGCATAACTACATTAGGATCAGGATCTGCACCATTTATGGCAAACATCCAACTACATGCATCACCGTTAGAACCACTTCCAAGAACTGTTCCGTCAGGCTTTGTAATGCTGTTTAATCCATTCCAACTATTTTTTTCATAACTATATCCATTGCTTTCCAATGCTTTCTTAAAAGCATCATCAGCAGTTGCCCCTTTGTCAACTGTAACTTTGTAGTTTACAAGCCAGTTCTCGAAACGGGTATGTGCTTCTGTTCCGTGAACGCTGTCGCCTACTACTGTTACAGATACAGTTATCTGTTCCTTAGTTTCAGACTCTTCTGCCTGAACACTTGTATTTGCAAAAACATTTACAGTATTAAACTGAGTAAACATAAGTGCACATACTAAAACTAAGGCAACGCCACTTTTCCAAAGTTTTTTCATTCTGTTCCTTATGATGTAACTTTACATCATCTCTCCTTTCATTTTTCCTTTTTTAACACCACTGTTTCCTATCACTTATTAAGTAAAAAAATCGGGACACAACATTATTGTATCCCGGCAAAATCAAAACTCGCGTAACAAACCTTCAGATTCAATCTGAAAGCCTGTCTTTAAAAAGCTTATAACTTGCCATTTGCAATTACGTGTGTAAATGGAAGAAATTCTAAGCAGGTCTCCTGACTTATGCAGTAACGTTTTTTCTACCTTCTCATGCCTTGGCACAATGGTTGACTTCTATATAAAAGTCACTGAAAAAACTACACATTTACAGTAGCACGACTGTACAGGTCTCTCACCTGTTTCCCTCTTAGCTCTAAAGACAGACTTTAGAGAACTTAGAATCGTTGTGTTAAAATCGGTGTTATTGTACCACGTTTTTTATAAATGTTCTAGAGCAAATAATAATTATTATCTGCTGTTGTATTCATTTACTCTTCATCTCCCCATTTAAATTTTTTACTTTTATTTTCTTTTTTACGAACATGTTTTTTATTTTACTGTCTTTTAAATAAAACGATGGTCGTTTTGTCTAATCCGGAATTAGTAAATCTATATTATTTTCCAAGATTTGTGTTCAATACAGGCTCCATCTCCTTACTGCATAAAAAAAAACGAGACGACCGAAGTCGTCTCGTAAAAAGTCTAACTTTTTGGGGTCACCTCAATATTCAAATTGATCTCGGACTTTTTTATGTTAATATTATAAGCGTGTTCCAAGGTTATTATCCTACCTTTATACATACGCAGATGGAACAAAACCTTTTAACACTATAATCTTATAAGAATATATACTTCAATACGAATAATACTGCTAATACGTATAATAAAGGTTTAACTTTCTTTCCTTTACCTGTTACTAAGTTAAGTAATACGTATGAAATGATTCCTACTGAGATACCTTCTGAAATGCTGTAGAATAATGGCATTGCAATAATGCAAAGGTATGCAGGAATTGCTTCTGTTAAGTTATCATCTGTAAACTTAATATCTGTAACAGCACCAAACATAAGGAATCCTACCATAATAAGTGCAGGAGCTGTAGCGAATGATGGAATTGTAATGAATAATGGTGAGAAAATCATTGCTATAAGGAATAAAACACCTGTTATTACTGATGTAAGACCTGTACGTCCACCTTCAGCAACACCGGCTGATGATTCAACGAATGTTGTTGTTGTTGATGTACCAAGGACAGCACCTACTGATGTAGCAATAGCATCTGACATAAGTGCAGGTTTGATTTTTGGTAATTTACCATTTTCATCAAGCATTCCTGCTTTTGTACTTACACCAATGATTGTTCCCAATGTATCAAATAAGTCAACGAAAAGGAATGCAAATACAACGATGATGAAGTTTACAATACCTACTGCCTTAAAGTCAAGATTGAAACACTGTCCAAATGTATCACCTATAGCTGAGAAGTCAAAACTTACAAACTTAGTAGGGATAACTGAGAAAAAGTCCTTTCCATCAGGAACGTAAATCTTTGTAAGTTCGCAGATGATTCCAAGAATCCATGTTGATACGATACCAACAAGAATTGAACCTTTTACTCTCTTAATATAAAGAATTGCTGTAATAAATACACCGATAACTGCTAATAATGCACAAATACCTGCTGTATGGAAATTCTGTGTAAAGTCTGTAATTGTAACAAGTGTTGATGAATCAACTACAAGACCAGCATTCTGTAATCCAATGAATGCGATGAATAAACCGATACCTACTGATACTGCTTTCTTAAGATTAACTGGAATAGCATCAAAGATAGCTTCACGAACATTTGTTAATGAAAGTATTATAAAGATAATACCTTCAACAAATACTGCAAATAATGCTATCTGCCATGAATAACCCATTTCTCCACAAACTGTGTATGCAAAGTAAGCGTTAAGTCCAAGACCTGCTGATAAAGCAAATGGAAGATTAGCCATAAGAGCCATACACATTGTACCAATAAATGATGCAAGACATGTTGCAATAAGAATAGCTTCCGGATTCATACCTGAAGCGCTTAAGATGCTTGGGTTTACAGCAAGAATATATGCCATAGTCATAAATGTTGTAACACCCGCAACTACTTCTGTTTTTACGGAAGTGTTGTTCTCTTTGAGTTTAAATAATTTTTCTAACATTTTCCTCTCGTATAGTTTCCTATACTTTTCCTTTCTATAAAATATATTTGCTAGTGCAACCTTTATTATAGCAGAGCTTGAAACAATTTTCTACAAAAAAATGTATGAAGAAAATGGAAAAAAATTATACATATCTTATAAACACCGCAACTACTTAATCGGAATATCAAATATAGTTACAAGAATCAGACACACAGCGCCTATTCCCAATGAATTTTCCATCATATATCTTACATATTTAAGCTGTGAATAACAATTTACAGATTTTAAATATATTTAATTAAATTTCTTCTATTATTAAACCTTAAATATGTGTCAGGATGTTAATTTGTGGTAAAAAAGTTAATTACATATTTTCCAATCTGCATAGTAATTTGTTTATTCCTTGAATTTGACTAATTATTTTTATTATTTTAATATGTTATGGATTATAATTTTTGTATTAATTATAATATTTTTTATATTTATGTGTTGTTGTATAATTACTATTATAATTACACTATATATTTTATAAGAATTTGGAGATTTAAAATGATTGATTTTGAAAAAACTAAGCTTATTCTTGCTTCAAACTCACCGAGACGAAGCGAGTTACTTAAACAGGCGGGATATGAGTTTGAAATTATAGCTTCAAATATGGATGAACAAACTTCTGAAACTGAACCGGCACTTGTTGTTAAAGACCTATCTCTTCAAAAAGCAACAAACGTATTTAACAGTATTATGAAAGTTGTTAACCTGTCTCTTGACGCATACGAGGGAGTTTCACTTATGATTATCGGTGCTGATACAATCGTTGCAAAAGACAACCAGATAATGGGCAAACCCAAAGATTATGACCAGGCATTTGATATGTTAAATCTGCTTCAAAATAACACCCATCAGGTATACACTGGAGTCAGCATTATTCTCTATGATTTTGAAACTAAAGAGAAAAAAGTTCACTCCTTCCACGATTGCACTGACGTTGAATTTTACCCGATGACTGACAGTGAAATCAATTCCTATATTGAAACAGGTGACTGCTATGATAAAGCCGGAAGTTACGGCATCCAAGGCTCTTTCGCCATACACGTTAAAGGAATTCACGGTGATTACAATAACGTTGTAGGACTACCTATTGCAAAGTTATATCATGAATTGGAGAAAATGTAAGTAAAATAACATTATATAATTTTGAAAACTTACCAGAACTATATAATGCGAATCAGCAACACCTTTTAATCAACCTATTATCGATTAACCGAACACTGAATAGCATACTATTAATTAGCCTATCACTTGGTTTTCATTAAGTGATAGGTTAATTATCTTTTATGTTTGATTTATTTTATATTGGGTTTATGTATTTAATTTATTACACCAAGAAAGTTTTAATTATCTTTTCAACATTTCTTGTATCCAATGGACAACTTTGTGATTCATATGTTTCAATAAGATTATCTCCAACTATAAAATTATTACTTATATAGGAATTTTTCTTTTTTAATGCTTTAATTATGTAATCTTTATTATCCATCATCCCATAATGTTCCCAATAATACTCTTTCCTTGTTGCTACATTTAATACTTTAAAATCTGGTTTTACATACCCATATCCCTTTAGATAAAGTGGAACTTCATAACAATAAGGTATATTCATCATATTTAATTTATCTGCAATAATTTTCTCTGATTTCGATTTAACACTTTCGCCTTTTTCAGTCAAAATTTCTATATCTTCTCCTGCTTTTATTCTATACACATACTTACTTGCCTTTGCTATTATTTCCTCCTGCTTTTTATACCAATCACATATATATGCCATATCATCTTTGACATACATTTTAATCTTTTCTAACTTAGGTTCAGAAATCTTATTAACCACATCTAATACTGATTTTTCATTATATTTCTTAACAAATTTTTCTATTAATTTCCTTTGCTCACATATAGTTTTTAATACTTTCTCTGTATATTCTCTTTGAATTAGTTCCGTAGCAAACTTATCTTCCGATTTTTTAAGATATTGCCAATCTGTCTCGCTATCCTTCTTCCAAAAAAATTGACAACAATTTTCTCCTCTTCTTTTTGCATAAATTTTGCCTTCCGGTAATTTTGTTAACTCTTTCAATGCATTCTTCTCAATTGCTGATAATTCATCTAACTTATCTTCAAGTTCTTTTCTAACGTAATCTTTTCCCATGCAATCCCCCCTATTTTTATAATTTTGTTTTTTTGCATTACATAACGATATCATAAACATTGCCATTAATACCTTTCTATCAATTTATAACTACTAATTATAGCCAGTATATGTGGCATTTATCTTTTATGTAGCATTTTTTATTTCTTATGTTGCGTTAATTATATTCTTATATGAGTAACATGTCAATTACTATTTTTTATAATAATTCAATTCTTTCTTATTTGTACTATATAGATAACTTTTTCGTCTGTATGGTACAAATTTCCACACACGACTCATTCAATTTTTCTTCATCTGTACCATATGAACAACTTTTCCTCTGTATGGTACAGATTTCCACATACGACTCATTCAATTCTTCTTCATCTGTACCATATGAATAGTTTTTCGTCTGTATGGTACAAATTCTCACATACGACTCATTCAATTCTTCTTCATCCGTACCATATGAATAGTTTTTCGTCTGTATGGTACAGATTTCCACATACGACTTAT
>OCPS01000054.1_pt1 | contig 130679 bp, 109 predicted proteins | sample 1538651 | NCBI WGS metagenome assembly OCPS01 (sample SAMN04571715, study PRJEB22368) | human gut metagenome | biome: human gut; material: stool | host: Homo sapiens | place: Luxembourg | collected 2012-09-21 | reverse complement strand
TGGTTCCCCGCGTACGTGCCATCTGAGTAACCGAGGGGAGGGCGCACATGGGAATGACTGGTGCATACGAGCGCAATCTCGATGCAAAAGGTCGTCTATCCCTGCCTGCACCCCTTCGCGAGGAGCTTGGAGAGCACGTTCGCGTGTTTAAAGCCCTGGATGTCGATGCTCTGTACGTGTTCTCTGCCGAGGCCTTCGATAAGTGGGTCGAAGGACTCTTCGCGGGTCGTGAGGGCCACGAGGGTTTTAACCCGCGTGACATTAATGACCAGAAGCTCATGAGGGCGATCAACAAGCGCACCACGTCGATGGACGTGGACAGCGCCGGTCGTATCGGTCTTTCCGAGTCTCTCCGCAAGCAGGCGAACCTCGACCGCGAGGTCACGGTTGTGGGCAACTACGACCACCTTGAGGTTTGGGATCGCGCCGCGGCCGATGAGGACGATGACGATGAGGCCCTGCTGGACCTCTTCTTCTCGTAAGGGCAAGGCACGGGTAACGGATGGAGCGTGGGATCTTGACACAAGAATATCGGCATGAACCTGTCATGCTCGGCGAAGTGCTTGAGTCGCTGCGGCTAAAGAGCGGCTCCGTTGTCTGCGATTGCACCCTTGGCGGTGCCGGCCATTCGGTAAAGATGGCCGCGCAGGTGGGGGAGACGGGCCTTTTGCTCGGCGTCGATCAGGACGACATGGCCCTCGAGGCCGCTGGCGCCCGTCTGGACCGCGAGGTTCCCGGAGTTCCGCACCAGCTGCTGAAGGGCAACTTCGGCGACTTGGACGAGCTGCTTTGCTCGGCCGAGGTGCCCGGGGTCGATGGCTTCCTGTTCGATTTGGGCGTTTCGTCACCGCAACTCGATATCCCTGGCAGGGGCTTTTCGTATAACGAGGACGCCCCATTGGACATGCGGATGGATCCGGGTAATAACACCTTAAACGCAGCTGAGGTCATCAACACCTATAACGAATACGACCTCGCTCGGATTCTACGCGTCTACGGCGAAGAGAAGTTTGCCTCGCAGATCGCGCGCGAGATCGTGCGCCGCCGCGAGCAAGAACCGATCGAAACCACCGGCCAATTTGTCGAGATCATCAAGGCGGGTATCCCGGCTGCCGCTCGTCGGCATGGCGGACACCCGGCCAAGAAAAGTTTCCAGGCCATTCGCATCGAGGTCAATCACGAGCTCGATGTGCTCGAACGAGGGCTTGATGCCGCCACCAGGTGGCTCAACCCGGGCGGACGTATCTGCGTCATCTCGTATCACTCGCTCGAGGACCGTATCGTAAAGAACCACTTTAAGGAGATGAGCCAGGGGTGCACGTGTCCGCCGGAGATTCCGGTGTGCGTGTGCGGCAACGTGCCGATACTCAAGGTCATCACCCGCAAACCCTTGGTTGCCCAGCCTGATGAGGTTGAGCGCAACCCTCGGGCGAGATCAGCCAAAATCCGCGTGGCGCAGCGTCTGTAGGCGCGACCGCGCGATATTGGACCTCCCGCTCGCACCATAAACGAAGCTTAAACACACTACCAACGTACTCGGGATGGGAGGCGGCATATCATGGGCTACAACACTTCAAGCGCAGCACTTGCCTATGATATGAACGCCATGCCCGCCTATCGTGAGACGCCGCAGGCCCCCGTTGCTCCCCGTGAGCAGCGCACGCCGCGCTTTGATGTCTACACGGGCGCGGGCCGTCAGGCAAACCAGGCGGTAAGCCCGGTTTTCATGAGCGTTCTTAAAACGTTTTGCATCATTGCGGCTATCTTCATGACGATCGGCGTCGCCCGCGTGGCACTCGCCGGCGTTACGGCCCAGGTGCTCAACAGCAACGCCGAGCTTACCAACACGCTCGAAAAGGCGACCGATGAGAGCTCCGACCTGGAGGTCATGCATTCGGTCTATGGCGCCGACACGCGCATTCGCGACCTTGCGGGCGCTTATGGCATGGTGGAGCCCAGCGAGAGCGTTACACTTGACTTTTCGCAGGATGCAGCCGCGGGCGCCAACGCGACCGCGACCGCTCAGTAGCAAGACGGTAGCTGAGTATGACAAATGACTATCGCCGCGGTTCCGATGGGGGCCGCGGTTCTGGACGTCCCTCGTCGCGGGGACGTTCTGGTTATCAAGGAACGGGTCGGCAATCTTACAACGCCGGGCAGTCCCGTGGCAACGACCCGGCGTCGCGACTTCGCGGCTCGGACGGCCCTCAAATGCATAACACCAGGTCGCGCAAGAGTTCGTCGACCGAATGGCTCACAGGCACGCCTCTGCCTCGCCGCAAAGCCATCATGGGCTTCATCGGGCTTGGTTTGGGCTTGGGCGTCTTTCGCCTTGCCGACTATCAAATTGTCGAAGCCGATAAACTGCGCGAGCGTGCCGATGCGCGCCGCCTGCTTGCACAGACCCTCTATGCCAAACGCGGCACCATCTACGACCGCAACGGTAACGTGCTGGCGTCGTCGGTCGAATGTCGCAACATCGCCGTGAACCCGCAGCTTGTCGAGGATGTTGACAAGACGGTGTCGGCGCTGGTCAAGGCAACTGGAATCGATAAAAAGACCTGCCGCAAGCTCGTCGAGTCCGATGGCACCTGGGTGTATATCAAGCGCCAGGTGGACGAAGACGATGCTGCGGCGCTGGAGAAGAAGAACCTGCCCGGCGTGCTTTTTGAGCAGGCCATGAAGCGCGTATATCCATACGGCAATCTGGCATCGCAGGTGCTGGGTGTAGTGAATGTAGACAACGACGGCTTGACGGGTCTCGAAAAGCAATACAACAAGCTTCTGACCGGCACGAATGGTACCCTCGTGCGCGAGCGCGCGAGGGACGGCAGCTATATCGCGGGCGGTGCCTATAAAAAGGTGGCTGCGGTCGACGGCGTTGACATCGTGACGACGCTCGACGTCAATATGCAGCGAGCGGCTGAGGATGCTTTGGCGGAGGCTGTCGAGAAGACAAAGGCCAAGAACGGCTCGGCTTTGGTCACCGACCCCACGACTGGTGAAATTCTCGCCGCCTGCTCGTACCCGACCTACGACCAGACCGATCTGGAAAACGCCAAGACCGAGGATATGAACTTGCGCCTGGTCACCGACGCCTACGAGCCCGGCTCGGTCTTTAAGACGCTCGTGGCGGGCGCCGGCTTCGACTTGGGCGTCGTGCGATCGAGTACGTCGTTTGAGGTGCCGGCGAGCATCAAGGTGGGTGACGATACCGTCACCGATGCCGACAAGCGCGACTATGCCATGACCATGGATGTGCGCGAGATGATGCGCCGTTCGTCCAACGTGGGCTTTGTCCTGGTGGGGCGCAAGATCGGTGCGGATGACTTTGCCGCCTATGTGGACAAGTGGGGCATAGGTCACAGCTCCGGTGTCGATTTTCCGGGCGAGAGCCTGGGCATCGTCAAGGAGCGTGACCAGTATGACGGCGCCACGCTGGGTTCGATGAGCTTTGGACAGGCGCTGTCCGTCTCGCCGATTGAGATCGCACGTGCCGTGGGCGGCATCGCCAACGGCGGCGTGATGATGACCCCGCACTTCTATAAGTCCAGCAAGGGCGACGAGAAGGACTGGGGCGAAGGCGAGCGCGCGATTTCGGAGGACGCCGCATCCCAGGTGACATCGTGCATGCAGACGGTCGTGTCCGAGGGAACGGGCGTTGGCGGCGCGGTTGACGGCTATGACGTGGCGGGTAAGACCGGTACGGCCGAACGAGCCGACGAGAACGGCGGCTACCTCAAGGAGAACTACATGTCGTCCTTTATGGGCTTTGCACCGGCACAATCGCCCAAGGTGCTGTGCTATATCACGCTCGACGGAACGCCGAGCGGCTCAGATGCCGCTGCGGTGCCGTTCCAGTCCATTATGGCCAACGCGCTCGACGTGCTGGGTATCCCGCACACGAAGTAGGGGGTTACAATCTTTGGGGCGTGGTTTGTTGTCCCATATGAGGGGTGTTCACATGCCCTGCACCACGCATGCGCGGCGCTGGGATACAATACGCCGATAGCATTATTAGGTTTACAGGGGAGCTGCAATGATAGAGATCGCCGTCAACAACCTCGCGGCCGCAACAGGGGCCCGAACCGTGACGGGAGAAGCCGATCAGGTATGCCGCGGGTGCGTTATCGACTCGCGCCAGGTCGAGGAAGGGACGATTTTTGTCGCCTTTCCCGGTGAAAACGTCGACGGCAATGATTTTGCTTCCCGTGCCGTCCAGTCGGGTGCCGGCGCCGTCGTGATGATGCGTGAGCCCGAGGCCGAGCTGGTCTCGCTGGCGCAGGACAAGGGCTGTGCCATCTTGCTGACCGATGATCCCGAGGAGTTTCTGCTGCGTTTGGCGCACACGTACCGTCTGGAGCTTGGCTGCCTGGTCGTTGGTATTACCGGTTCCATCGGCAAGACGACGACCAAGGACGTGCTCGCCGCTGTGCTCGCCAAGCGCTATCGTGTCTGGGCCACCAAGGGCAATTTCAATAACCTGATCGGCATGCCACTCACGGTGCTTTCCGCTCCGGCCGATACCGAGGTCCTGGTGCTCGAGATGGGCATGAACCATTTCCACGAGATCGAGCGCCTGTCCCAGTCCGCCAATCCCAACCTTGCCATCGTGAGCAAGATTGGTACCTCTCATATCGGCATTTTGGGTAGCCGCGAGAACATCGCCCGCGCTAAGGCCGAGATTGTCCAGGGTATGTGCGCCGCTGGCGACTTCTTGCCGCTGCTGGTTTTGGGCGGCGAGGACGACTTTACGCCGTTCATTCGCGATACGTTCGCCCAGCCTGCTGGTATCGACGTGATGCTGGCCGGCGTCTCGGACGATGATGAGGTCCGTGCCCGCGACGTTCGAGTTGATGACGAGGGCCGTCCGGTCTTTACGCTCGATTTTGGTCAGGGCGAGACAATCGATACCATGCTTGCCATCCCCGGCGTGCAGTCCGTCCCAAATGCCGTTAAGGCCGCCGCGGTTGCCTATCGCCTGGGCGTGACGCCCGAGCAGATCGATGCTGCCTTTAGGGGCCTCACGATCACCGGTCACCGCCAAGAGATCAAGCGCGCCAAGAGCGGTGCCCGCGTCATCGACGATTCCTATAACGCCAGTGCCGAATCCATGGCTGCTGGCCTCGATCTGCTGTGCTCGCTTTCGTGCACGGGGTCTCGCATGGCGATCCTGGGCGAGATGGGCGAGATGGGCGATGAGGCTCCTCGCATGCATGAGCTCGTGGGCGCCTATGCCGCCGCCAAGAAGCTCGACATGCTGGCGTGCGTGGGTGGTGAGCTGGCCCAGCTTATGGCCGATGCCGCGCGCATGATGGGCATGGACGAGGACCGCATCCAGGTGTTCTCCGATTATCAGCAGGTGCTCGACCGCATGGGCGGCGCGCTTGAAAAACATGATGTTGTACTGGTCAAGGGTTCCCGTTTTGTTGAGCTCGACCGCTTTGTGGAAGGTGTGTGCTAGCCCATGTTCGGCAATCCCTCGTATCCAACGTATCAGGCTTTTTTGGGGCTTGGCATCGCCGCTACCATTGCGCTGCTGCTCATGCCGTGGTGGATCAAGCTGCTCAAGGTCGAGGGTATCGGCCAGCAGGTTCGTGCCGACGGCCCCAAGCGTCATTTGGTTAAGCAGGGAACGCCCACCATGGGTGGCGTTGTCATCCTCGTCGCGATCTCGCTGACCTGCCTGCTGATGGGCAAGCTCACCACCGAGCTCGTGCTCGTGCTGCTTGCCACGCTGGCGACCGGCGTGCTGGGCCTGATCGACGACCTGACCTCCGTTACGCATGGGCGCTCTCTCGGTCTGACGCCCCATGCCAAGATGATCGGCCTAACCATTATCTGTGTCACCTTTACGGTACTTGCCGTTAACTGGTGCGGCGTTGCCCCCGAGATTCGTTTTCCCGGCGGCCTGACGATTGACCTCGGTGTTCTTTCGACCACCATCTGCGGCCTTTCGTTCCCGTGGCTCTACATTGTCTTTTGCTGGCTGATGATCGCCGGTCTTTCTAATGCCGTGAACCTGACCGATGGCCTTGACGGTCTTGCTGGCGGCACCTCCATGATTGCCATGCTCGCCATGGCTGCGATGGCGTTTTTGCACGGAGACGTGAACCTGTCCATCTTCTGCACCGCGTGTGCCGGTGCCTGCTTGGGCTTTCTGTGGTTCAACTGCTATCCGGCGAGCATCTTTATGGGCGATACCGGCTCGCTTGCCCTGGGCGCTGCGTTTGCATGCACGTCCATCATGACCAACACCGAGGTCGTCTCCCTCATCATCGGTGGCCTGTTTATCGTTGAGACCCTGTCGGTCATGATTCAGGTTGTCTACTTCCACTTTACGCACAAGCGCGTCTTCCTTATGGCGCCCATCCATCATCATTTCGAAAAGAAGGGCTGGGCCGAGACCAAGGTCGTCATCCGTTTTTGGATTATCGCTGCGGCCTTTGGTGCCGTTGGCCTTGCTCTGTTCTTCCAGTTGGGATAGTGGTCTTTCATGTCTCTTGCTGATGTCTTTAGCCTGCTCGTTTTGGGTCAGGGCAAATCCGGTCTCGATGTCGCCCGCTGGGCGCTGGCACATCCCGAGCGCGTAAGCGCCGTTACCGTGTATGGCGGCGGCACCTCTGAGCCCAATGACGCCACGCGTGCGCTCGAGGCTGCTGGTGCGTCGTTTGTCTATGGGACCGAACAGGTCGAGGGCGCCTATGACGTATGCGTGACGTGCCCGGGCATCTCGGAGTTCTCGGGCTTCTTTAAGGCCGGGCGCGAACATGCCGCCCAGATTATGGGTGAGCCCGAGTTTGCCTATCGCCTGTCTCCCGATAACTGGATTGCCATCACGGGCACCAACGGCAAGACGACCACCACGTCGCTGACTGATTATCTGCTCAAGGCTGCCGGCGAGGCCAGCGTTGCTGTCGGCAACATCGGCGAGCCGCCGGTCAACGAGATTGACGGCCGAGCCCACAACGAGTGGTTTGTGGCTGAGCTCTCGAGCTATCAGATTGCTACGACCACCGAGCTCCACCCCCGCGTGGCGGTGCTGCTCAACATCACTCCCGACCACTTGGGCTGGCATAAGAGCCATAAGAACTATGCGCTTGCCAAGATCAAACTGTTTGACAATATGGTCGATGACGATCTGGCGGTTGTCGACGTCGAAGACGCCGGCATTCACGAGTTCGATGAGTACATCTACACGCCGGGTCGTCGCATCTGCAAGGTTGCCTTTGACGAGCCTGAGGGCGTGGATGCCGCCTTTGTGCGCGATGGCAAGATGATCGTGCGCCTGAAGGGCGTCGAGACCCCGCTCATCGCTACATCCGAGCTCAAGATCTCGGGCCATCACAATGTTATCAATGCCCTGTGCGCCGCCACGGCTGCCTTGGCGGTCGGTGCCGATGTCGATGGTGTCTGCCGCGGTCTTGCCTCGTTCCAGCCGCTCGAGCACCGCGTGGAGCCGTGTGGCGAGATTGACGGCGTACGCTACGTCAACGATTCCAAGGCGACCAACACCGATGCGGTCGAGAAGGCACTGACGGCATTTCCCGATGACGACGTGATCTTGCTGCTCGGCGGCCACGATAAGGGCACGCCGCTTGCGGACTTTGCCCGCGTCGTTATGGACAACGTGCGCTCGGTCGTTTGCTTTGGCGATGCGCGCGAGCGCTTCACCGCCGCTATGGACGAGGCCGATGTCGATGGCGATGTGGATATCGCCCAGGCGGATGACCTACGCGACGCCGTGGACGTCGCCCGTTCGCTGTCGAGCCGTGGTGACGTGATCTTACTTTCTCCTGCCTGCTCTTCGTTCGATGAGTTCTCGGGCTATGAGGAGCGCGGCCGCGTGTTTAAGGACTACGTGGCCCAGCTTGCCGCTGCAGCGAAATCACAAATGGAATAGGGGTTGCGGTGAGAGAGGAGAGCCCCCGACAAGGTATGAGGAGGCCCGAATCGGACCGTGCTTCCTCACGTCGTATCACACCGCGTTCCAGCCGCGGCGGGCAGTCGTTTAGCGAACGCTATATTGCCGGCGTTCCCGCCCGTATCATGCGCCCCCGTTTGATATTCATGGCCTGCCTGTTTACCTTGGTATGCTTTGGCCTGCTGATGGTGTACTCGGCGTCTTCGGTCGAGGCGCTGCACGAGAATGGCTCGGCGACGTTTTTTCTGGGTCGACAGGCCGCGTTTGCCGTGGTCGGTGTTCTGGCGCTGATTGCCATCGTGCGCGTTTTGCCGGACAGCTGGTTTGGGGAGGATGTGCTCAGGATCTTCCTCATAGGCATGATAGGGCTACTGTTTCTGGTGTTCTTGGTGGGCAGCGGCAGCCGTGGCGCCACGCGCTGGCTTAACATCGCCGGTATTCAGTTCCAGCCTTCCGAGTTTTTAAAGCCATTTGCCATTGCGTATTCGGCCATCATGCTTGATCGCTTCTTTTCGCCCGGTGGCAACATCAACGAATTCCTTCGCAAGATGGGCATCTACCTGGGCATTTCGCTCTTTCTGATCTTTATCCAGCCCGATTTCGGTACTGTACTGATCATCCTGTTGACCCTCATGTGCATGGCGTTGTTTGCGGGTCTCGACCCCAGATTTATCATCGGCGTGCTAATCTTCGGCATTCTCGTGATCGTGATTGCGCTTGTCGCAGAGCCGTACCGTATGGTCCGTATTCAGGTTGCCTTGAACCCTTGGGCCGACGAGTATGGTGACGGCTATCAGGCCACGCTTGCCATTATGGCCTTTGCCTCGGGCGGTCTGTTCGGCCGTGGCATCGGCAACTCAACCATGAAGTACTCGTATCTGCCCGAGGCGCACAATGACTACATCCTGGCCATCATTGGCGAGGAAGTCGGTTTTGTCGGAACCGTGCTGTTCTTCTTGGTGTTTGCGATGCTGATCTACTCGGCGTTTCGCATTGCCGAGCAGGCGACCAATCGCCGGGGCGCGCTTATGGCGTCTGGCTCTGCGGTCATTCTCGCAGTGCAGTTTTTGATTAACGCGCTGGGCATCCTCAATGTGTTTCCCATGACGGGCAAACCGTTGCCGTTTATTAGCTACGGCGGTTCGTCGATTATTGTGTCGCTTATGCTTGCCGGGTTGATTCTGCGCGTTTCGTACGAGAGCGCCCGCCGCGATGAGTATGACCGCCGCCGTGAGAGCTTTGCCGTTATGGACGAGAGCACCGCCGGCGTGGCCCATGTGCGCGGTGAACGACCTTCGCGTAACGGTTTTACCGTCCTGGATGGCTCTGCAATCGACCCCGCAGCCCGCCCGCGTCAGCGAACGGCGCCGCAAGGTCGTCCACAGCGCCCCAGCCCTCGCAACGCGGGCGGCGGATATAATCGAATCGATTTGAACTCGGACCCGTCGGCACGTCTGCGCACCGACAACCAGGGACCGCGTGTACGAAGGGACTACCATGACCGATAAAATGACCGTTGCTATTGCAGCCGGCGGCACGGCAGGACACATCAACCCCGCGCTCGCCTTGGCCGAAGAGCTGCGTGACCGTGGCCACCGCGTTGTGTTCGTGGGCCAGTCGCGCAAGCTCGAGGGTCGTCTGGTCCCCGAGGCTGGGTTTGATTTTGTGCCCATTACGGTCACGGGCTTCGACCGCTCCCGCCCTTGGACGGCGCTGACCTCGCTGTGGCGTGTCAACAAGGCCAAGCGTGCGATCGCCAGTCATTTCTCAAAGGTCGGCAAGCCCGATGCCGCCATCGGTTTTGGTGCCTATGTCGAGGTTCCACTGCTGGGGTGGTGCAAGGACGCAGGCGTGCCGTATCTGCTGCATGAGCAGAACTCTGTTCCGGGCCTGGCCAACAAGATGATGAACTCCCACGCCGCCCGCGTGTGCATCTCGGTGCCGGCAGCGCGCTCGGTCTTTGAGCGCGAAGGTGACCCTGACCACGTGCTCATGACCGGCAATCCCGTACGTCGCTCGGTGATCGAGGGAGATCGCGCTCGCGGCCGCAAGGCACTTGGCGTTCCCGAGGACGCTACACTGCTGCTCGTCTTTGGCGGTTCACTTGGCGCCCAGCACCTCAACGAGCGCGTGGCTTCGCTCAAAAACGAGCTGCTTTCGCGCAAGAATCTCTATGTGTTGCATTCGACGGGTGCCGACGGCTTTGAGGAGACCGAGCGCGCTTTGGCGCTGACGCCCGAGGAGGCGAAGCGTTACCGCGTCCAGCCTTACATCGACAACATGGGCGATATGCTGGCTGCTGCCGATTTGGTGCTCTCGCGTTCGGGCGCATCGAGCGTGGCCGAGATCGCTGCGCTCGCCGTGCCTTCGGTGCTCGTGCCGTATCCGCATGCGACAGCCGACCACCAAACCACCAATGCTCGTTATCTGGTCGACGCCGGGGCCGGCGTGCTCTGCGCCGATGCCGATATCGACGGTTCTGCCTTTGCCGATGAGCTGCTGCACCTGGTCGATGACGCGGCGGCGCGCGACGCCATGCGTCAGGCGGCGCGTGGTCTGGCTCAGGATAGGGCCGCCGCTCTTCTGGCGGATGCGGTAGAGGGTTTGCGTTAGTTAGACGGGATATCGTCGGTCGCCCTCGCGCTGATGCGGTAGGTGCGGTACAGTTAACGGGTTACAGGCAGTGTTTACGCAAGGAGTACACGAGCACATGGCTGATTCCCAGACTGCAACCTCCGCGCCCGAGTTTAAGAGCGCCCACTTTATCGGTATCGGCGGCGCCGGCATGAGCGGCATCGCCCTCGTTCTGCACGAGCGCGGTTATGCCGTTACCGGCTCCGACCTTAAGACGTCACGTTATATCCGCCAGCTTACCCGCGCTGGTGTGAAGGTGCATGTGGGCCATGAGGCCGCCACGATCGACGAGGTCAAGCCCGACGTGGTTGTTGTCTCCACCGCTATTCCGGAGTCCAACCCTGAACTCGTGCGCGCTCGCGAGCTTGGTATTCCCGTGTGGCCCCGTGCCAAGATGCTCTCTGCTTTGGGCCACGGCTACACCACCGTCGCTGTTGCCGGCACGCATGGCAAGACCACCACGTCTTCGATGTGCGCCACCATGCTCGACCGCATGGGTCTGGATCCGAGCTTCCTGATCGGTGGCATCGTCGAGGGCTATGACACGAACGGCAAGAACGGCTCGGGTGACTACTTTGTCGCCGAGGCCGACGAGTCCGACAGTTCCTTCCTGTTCCTGAACCCCAACGTGGTCATTGTGACCAACGTCGAGGCCGACCACCTCGATCACTACTCGGGTATCGAGGAGATCGAGGCGACTTTCGCCAAATTCATGAGCCTGGTGGGCGAGGACGGCACCGTCATCGTCTGCGGTGAGGACCCGCATCTGGTCGAGCTCGCCAAGTCGACGGGCCGTCACGTGCTTTCCTACGGCTTTGCCGAGAGCAACGACATCGTCTGCATGCACCCGGATGTCAAGGGCATCCAGAGCGACTTTATCGTTCGCTTTGAGGACGGCACTGAACATGCCGTGGAGATCAAGAGCAATCCCGGTCGCCACAACATGCTCAACGCCACGGCGGTGCTCACCGTCGCCCATGTCCTGGGCCTTGACATCGACGCCGCCGCCAAGGCGCTCTCGAGCTTTGAGGGCGTTCGCCGCCGCTTTACCCACGTGGGCGATATCGATGGCATCACCGTGGTCGATGATTACGGCCATCACCCCACCGAGATCAAGGCGACGCTTGCTGCCGCTTCGTCGCTGGGCTACAAGCACGTCGACGTCGTGTTCCAGCCGCACCGCTATTCGCGCCTGCAGGCCCTGTGCGACGACTTTGCCGATGCATTTGCCAATGCCGATAAACTGCTGCTGATTGATGTGTTCTCGGCTGGCGAGATGCCCATCCCGGGTGTCACCTCTAAGATGCTCGCCGATACCGTGCGCGCCAAGCATCCTGGCAAGGAGGTCGTGTACTGCTCCAGCCGTCTTGAGCTCAATCAGGAGCTCGAGCAGATGGTGGGCGAGGGCGACCTGCTGCTCACCATGGGTGCCGGTGACGTTACGACCGTCGGCCCCGAGTTCATTGAGTATCTGACTGCCAAGAAAGACGCTTAAGTCTAATGGGTCTGTTTAACGCCGTCATGGCGCTCTCGGGCATGATCGACACGGATGTGATCGAGGACGAGCGCCTTGCGCGTCATACGAGCTATCGTATCGGCGGCAAGGCCGACCTCTTTGTGACGTGCCATAGCTATCATGCCCTTCGCCGCGCCGTGGCGGTGCTCGATCGCGAGCAGGTGCCGTGGGTCATCATCGGCAAGGGCTCCAATCTGCTGGTTGCCGATGGCGGTTATCGCGGCGCCGTCATTTCGCTCGGACGTGAGTTTCAGCGCACGGTTGTTGCCGATGACGGTTGTACGCTGACGGTCGGTGCGGGCGTGATGTTTGCGCGCCTGGTCAACGATGCCCTGTCGCGTAGCCTCTCGGGCCTTGAGTTTGCCGTTGGCATCCCTGGCTCGGTTGGCGGTGCGATATCTATGAATGCCGGCACACGGACCGAGTGGATTGGCTCGCTGGTTGAGGATGTCGTTACGTTTGACCCGGCATCCGGTATCAAGCATTATGCGGGGTCCGAGATCACTTGGGGCTACCGCGAATGTAGCCTTCCCCGCAATGAGATCATCCTCGAGTGCGTGCTCAAGCTTAAACCGGCGCCCAAGGCCGACATTCGCGAGCGCATGGAACGGTACCTGACGAGGCGCAAGCGTACGCAGCCCATGGGTCGCGCATCCTGCGGGTCGGTCTTTCGTAACCCGCCCGATGCGAGTGTGGGCAAGCTTATCGAGGATTGTGGATTAAAGGGTTTTTCGATTGGCGGCGCGGAAGTTTCGCCCGTTCACGCTAATTTTATCGTTAATAACGGAACTGCCTCGGCCGATGACGTTGCCGCGGTTATCAGACATGTGCACGGAAAGGTGAGGGAGGCGTATGGCATCGAGCTCAGACCGGAAGTTAAATTCCTCGGCTTCTAGAGCATCGAAACCCACCTTCCGCCGCGCCGGAGGGCGTTCCGGCGCGCCTGCCAAACCTCAACGCAATACCGTCGCGCACTCTAAGTCTGTCGGGCATGCTCGACAGACCAGTCGTCCGGTTGTCGGCTCGCAGCTCGGTAATCGTCCGGCCGCAAAAAAGTCCTCGCGTCCCTCGGTGACGTCAAAGCCTGTTATGGGCGCCAAGCCTGCCCGTCCTATGGCAACTCCTAAGCCCTCGACGGGAGCTAAAGCGGCGCGTCCGGGTCGCACACTGGGCGCATCGAAACCGCGCTCGCTGACATCGGTGCCGGCTACCGCCAAGAAGCCTTCGACTAAAAAAGGCGTCAACCCGTTGTCTTCACTTGGGGCGATGGCAAATAAAACGTCAGACGCCGCTTCTCTCGTTACAGGCAAAGGCAAAATCGTGGGCGGCGTTCTGGCCGCCTTGGCCGTGCTCGTCGTCGTTGCCATCGTGGTGATTAACTCTGGATTGTTTACCGCCACTGATATTCAGATTCAAGGCAGCGAGCATGTGACGAAGCACGATGCTATCCAGCTGATCGATTTGCCCGAGGGAACGTCGCTTTTTAACGTCGATCCCGACCAGATTGCCGAGGATCTCAAGCAGAACCCGTGGGTCTCGGGCGTGGATGTCCAGCGTCAGTTCCCGCATACGCTCATCATTACGCCTATGGAGCGCAAGGTCATTGCAATTGCCTATATCAGCTCCGATGACCTTGCTTGGGCCATCGGGGATGATGACACCTGGATCGCCCCGCTGTCGACGTCGGTCGAAGTGGACGATCAGGGCAACGTCATCACGACGGGGCAGGGCTCAAATACCCTGACCGGCATTGATGCCGCGCTGGCGCTCGCTAAGCACTATGGCGCGGTGTTGTTGACTGATGTCTCGGCGGATGTCGCTCCGGTTTCCGGCCAGGCGGTGAGCTCCAAGGCCGTTAAGGCTGGCTTGGATTATGTGCGTGGTTTTTCGAGCGAGTTCTTGGGACAAGTCAAGGATATTTCCACGCCTTCGGTCGAAGCCATCTCGGCAAACCTCAATAACGGCATTGAGGTGTCGCTGGGCGATTCGAACGATATCGTCAAGAAGGAGCGCGTAGTCACCAAGCTGCTTTCGCAGGTAGAGGGCGTAACGTATATCAATGTGCGCTCTCCGGGTAACTATACATTTAGGAACGCTCCGACCTCGTAGCGCTGGTTGATGCTTTGTTGAGGGGCCATACCACGCCGTTTATCTGGTTTGTTTGGTTTTCACGGTCAATTATTTGACTGATACGTTCATAATGTGCAAACATAATACGGTTTACCTTTGCATTTACTTTCAACCTGAAGGTTAATGTGCGCAGGGGTCGACCCATGCTATGGCTATAACCTTTGTTCGGAGGACCGACATGCACGAGACAGAGATCAACAACTACCTTGCCGTCATTAAGGTGGTCGGCGTCGGCGGCGGCGGTACCAACGCGGTCAATCGAATGATCGAAGAGGGCATCCGCGGCGTCGAGTTTGTTGCCATCAACACCGATGCTCAGGCACTCGCGATCTCTGATGCCGATATCAAGGTGCACATCGGCACCGACCTTACCCGCGGCCTGGGCGCCGGCGCCAACCCCGAGGTTGGCCGCAAGGCTGCCGATGAGTCCCGCGACGACATTGCCGAGGCGCTCGCTGGCGCCGACATGGTGTTCATCACCTGCGGCGAGGGCGGTGGCACCGGTACCGGCGCCGCTCCCATCGTTGCCGATATCGCGATGAACGAGGTCGGTGCGCTGACCGTCGCCGTCGTGACCAAGCCCTTCACCTTCGAGGGCCGTAAGCGCAAGAAGAGCGCCGAGGAGGGCATTAAGACCCTCTCCGATTGCGTCGACACCATGATCGTCATCCCCAACGATAAGCTGCTCGACATCGCCGAGAAGAAGACCACCATGCTCGAGGCCTTCGCGATTGCCGATGGCGTCCTTTCCCAGGGCACCCAGGGCATCACCGACCTCATCACCGTCCCCGGTATCATCAACCTGGACTTCGCCGATGTTAAGACCATCATGAAGCAGGCCGGTACCGCCATGATGGGTATCGGTACCTCTTCTGGGGACACCCGTGCCGTCGATGCTGCCCAGCAGGCCATCTCCAGCCCGCTGCTCGAGAGCTCCATCGATGGTGCCACACGCGTGCTGCTCTCCATCGCCGGTTCCAAGGACCTGGGCATCCAGGAGATCAGCGACGCCGCCGACGTTGTCGCCAACGCCGTCGACCCCGAGGCCAACATCATCTTCGGTACCGTTGTCGACGAGTCCCTGGGCGATCAGGTGCGTATCACCGTCATCGCTACGGGCTTCTCCGACTCCAACGTCAACCGTCAGGACGAGCTCTTTGCTGCTCAGCAGTCTCAGAGCAAGGCAGCTGCCTCCGCTGAGCCGCAGCGCACCGCTCCGGCCACCAGTCCGGCTCAGGCCGCTCCGACCCGCAACGTCGGTGGCACCGAGCTTCCTAACTTCGGCAACGATCAGTTCGAGCTTCCCGACTTCCTGAAGCGCGGCAGCTTCTAAGTCATTCTTTGCATTGTTGTGCACAGGGGCGTGTCCGTATGGACGCGCCCTTTTTATTTCGACTTTGTAAACTAGAACCTCCAATCTCTTTACGTTTCCTTTACGATTGCCTCCAGCGCAGCAGGTATCCTTTTAGAGAAGTATGACAGCCGTATAAACGCGGGCTGTAGCGGCGATGCCGCGGTACTTGTGTTATTAGGAGGCTTTAGTATGGCAGCACGTGCGGACAAAGTTTCGCGTGTCGACCATGATGGAGTTACGTTGGTGGAGGGCGCGACATCCGATGTTCGCTTTGCCTTCACCGAGCGCGCCGGTGGCGTTTCCGAAGATGCGTACTCCTCACTCAACTTGGGCTCGCATGTTGGCGATGACCCCTTTGCTGTTCAAGAAAATCGTCGTCGTGCGCTCGAGGCTATGGGTGCCGCCGAGTGCGAGCACAACCTGCTCGTTCCCAATCAGGTCCATGGTGATCATATCGTTGCGGTGACCTCGAACGGCGCCGATGACCTTGAGGACGTTCGCGAGCAGATTGCCGAGGGCTGTGATGCCATCGTCTGCACGGCGCATAACGTGCCCGTGCTGCTCTGCTTTGCCGACTGCGTTCCCGTGGTGCTGGTGGCCCCCGGCGGATTTGCCGTGGTGCACTCCGGTTGGAAGGGCACGATTGCACGTATTTCCGCCAAGGCGTGCCAGGCGCTTTGCGATGCTGCCGGTTGCGATGCGAGCGACGTTTCCGCCTATATCGGCCCCCATATCTTGGGTGACGAATATGAGGTATCCCAGGAACTCATGGATCGCTTTGCCGCCGAGTTCTCTTGCATCGATGCGAATACCTCTCGCATGCTCGATCTTTCCGCTGCCATTCGCGAGGCGCTGGTAGATGTCGGTGTCGACGCGGATAATATCGTGGATACCCAGCTTTCGACCGTGCGTCAGAACGACCGCTTTTATTCCTACCGTAACGAGGACGGCACCTGTGGGCGCCATGCTGCGATCGGCGTGATGCTATGAGAAAGATCGTATCGGTTCTGAGCGCCGCTGTGCTTACGCTTACGCTGTGCGCCTGTTCTTCGGGATCTTCTACCTCTTCCATTACCGTGGCCGGCTCCACGACCTGCCTTCCTATCGCCGAGATTGCGGCCGAGGGCTTTAAGGAGGAGACCGGCATCGACGTGCTCGTTTCCGGTTTGGGTTCTTCCGCTGGGATCGAGGCCGTCAGCGCCGGCACGGCCGATATCGCCAGCTCCTCCCGTGGACTCAATGCCGACGAACAGGATCTGGGCCTGACTCCCATCGTCATTGCCCACGACGGTATTGCGGTCATCGTGAACGACGACAACCCCGTCGATAACCTCTCGACCGAGCAGCTCCGCGATATCTACGCCGGCAAGATTACCAATTGGAAAGAGGTCGGTGGCGAGGACCTGAGGATTCAGGTCATCAACCGAGACGAGGCGTCCGGTACGCGCGAGGCCTTCCGTACCATCGTGATGGATGGCACGCCGTTCGATCGCCGCTCGGCTGTTCTTTCGGGTACGGGCCAGGTGCGCGACGTGGTATCTCGTTCGCGTGGGGCCATCGGCTACATTTCGCTGGGCTTCGTCGATAGCCTCAACGCCAAGACCTCGGTCAAGGCCGTCTCGGTCAATCATGTTGAGGCGTCCGAGAAGACGGTCGCGAGTGGCGGCTATCCCATCTCGCGCGACCTTTACTTCTTTGTGAAGGGTGTGCCTTCGCAGCAGGCGCAGGATTACATCGACTATGTGACGTCCGAAAAGATGGACAAGCAGATTCGCGAGGCGGGCTTTATTCCCGTCACCAACGACGAGAAGGGGAGTGAGTAGCATGGAAGCACAGGAAAACTCCCAGACTGAGCAGAATGTTCAGACGCCCAAGAAGCGCGAGCTGGCGCTCGTATCGCGCAGTACCTATATCAAGGAGAAGGCGCTGCAGTGGATCTTCTTTGCCTGCGCGTTCTTGGCGGTCGTTACCGTCATCCTGATTTTTGTCTTTACCACGTACTCGGCGCTGCCCGTCTTTACTGACATCGGTCTGGCTGACTTCTTTAGCTTTACGTGGGCGCCTTCCGAGGGCCACTACGGCATCTTGTCGCTGCTTGCCGGCTCGGGTCTGGTGACCTTCGGTGCGCTCGCCATGGGCGTGCCGCTGGGCGTGGGTACGGCCGTTTACCTGGTCGAGATTGCCAGCAAGCGCGTGCGTAAGCTCATCAGCCCCGCCGTTGACCTGCTGGCGGGCATACCCTCCATCATCTACGGCTTCTTTGGCATGATCATCATCCGCCCGTTTATCGCACAACTGACCGGTGGTCTTGGTTTTGGTGCGCTGACGGCGTGGTTCGTGCTCGCCATCATGATCGTCCCTACCATCACGACGCTTACCATCGATGCCCTCAATTCCATTCCCATGGGCATTCGCGAGGCATCGTATGCCATGGGTGCTACTAAGTGGCAGACCATCTATAAGGTCGTGCTACCTGCCGCGAAGCTGGGTATCGTTGATGCCATCGTGCTGGGTATGGGCCGTGCCATCGGCGAGACCATGGCCGTGCTCATGGTCGTAGGTAACGCCCCGGTTATTCCCGACAGCATTGCGAGCCCCATCTCGACGCTCACGAGCCAGATTGCGCTCGACATGAGCTATTCCTCGGGTCTGCACCGCTCGGCGCTGTTCGGCATGGGTGTGGTCCTGTTTATCATCTCCGCCACGCTGGTGGGCATCGTCCGTCTGATTTCCAAGAAGAAGAGGGGGTAGGCTATGTCCGATTCCGTTGACACGACGGTCGATACGACCTCGTCGCGCGAGCGCATCAAGCGTGCCCTTTCCCACGGCAAGAAGGGCCGCATCAACAAGGACCTGTCCAACAAGATCATGCTTGGCGTGTTTCGTGCCGCTGCCTACATCACCACGCTGGTGCTGGTCGCTATCATCGCCTACGTGGTCGTCAACGGCCTGCCACACATCTCGCTCGACTTTATCTTCGGTTGGCCCCAGGGCGTCAACGCCGAGGGCGGAATTTGGCCCACGATCGTCTCGACCGTCTACGTGACGGCGCTCGCCATGCTTATCTGCACGCCGATCGCTGTGCTGGCAGCCGTCTATCTGGCCGAGTACGCCAAGCAGGGCAAGGTCGTCGAGCTCATTCGCTACGCTGCTGACGCTTTGGCCTCGGTGCCCTCCATCGTTATGGGCCTGTTTGGCTACGCCTTGTTTGTCGAGGCTATGGGCCTGGGCCTTTCGATGGTCTCTGCCGCTCTGGCACTCGCGCTCTTGATGCTCCCCATCGTCATGCGCACCACCGAAGAGGCCATTCGCGCCGTTCCGCGCTATATCCGTTGGGGCGCGTACGGCCTGGGCGCCACCAAGTGGCAGGTTGTCTCCAAGATCGTGCTTCCTTCTGCCTTTGGCCGTATTGCCACGGGCATCGTCCTCGCCATCGGCCGTGCCATTGGCGAGACCGCGGTGGTGCTCTACACCATGGGGCAGGCCATCAATCTACCTATTTCGCCGCTCGATTCCGGCCGCCCCATGACGGTTCACCTGTATCTGCTTGCCAACGACGGCATCAACATGAACGCAGCCTACGGCACCGCGCTCTTGCTGATGGTGATCATTCTGGCCTTCAACCTGTTTGCGCGCTTCCTGTCGCGCAAGCGTCGCTAGTTAAGGAGTCCCATGTCCGTTTATCAGTCCGCTCCCACGTTGGAGCAAGCGGCCATTACGGCCAAGGATTTCAACTTTTGGTACGGTGACTTTCATGCGCTGACGGGGCTTGACCTCAACATCGCCAAAAACGCCATCACCTCCTTCATTGGCCCTTCGGGCTGCGGCAAGTCGACGTTTTTGCGCTGCATCAACCGCATGAATGACCTGATCGAGGGCACGCGCGTCGAGGGCACCATGACGCTCGACGGCAACGATATCTATGCCGAGGGTGTCGACCCGGTCGATCTCCGTCGTCGCGTGGGCATGATCTTTCAGCAGCCCAACCCGTTTCCTAAATCCATCTACGAGAATGTCGCCTTTGGCCCTCGTCTGCAGGGCGTGACTAGCAAAAGTGACCTCGATGACATCGTGGAAGAATCGCTCAAGCGCGCCAACCTCTGGAAAGAGGTATCCAATCAACTCAACAAGGATGGTTTGGCGCTCTCGGGCGGTCAGCAGCAGCGTCTGTGCATCGCGCGCGTGCTTGCGGTGCAACCCGATGTCCTTCTGATGGACGAGCCCTGCTCCGCCATCGACCCCACGTCCGTCTCTAAGGTCGAGGATCTGATGGCCGAGCTAGCGCCCGAGATGACGATCATCATCGTCACGCATTCAATGCAGCAGGCAGCTCGTATCAGCGACTACACCGCATTCTTCTTGCAGGAAGTTGCCGGCGAGCCCGCCACGCTCATCGAGTATGGTCAAACCGACGCGATCTTCACCAGTCCGGTGGACTCGCGGACGGAAGACTATATCACCGGCCGCTTTGGCTGATCGGCGCGACTAGTCCCAAGCCGATCGGACCTGGTCCGGTGCGTATTCACTGTGCGGGCGGCATGACCGCACCCAACTGATTGGAGTGAACCATGCGCAAACTGTTTTCCCGTCAGCTCATCGAGGCCCGCCACGAGATGCTGAGCATCTACGAGGCCGTCGATCTGGCCCTCCACGATGCCGTGAGGGCCTATGTGACCGACGACCGCAAGCTCGCCACCAAGACCAAGAAGCGCACGCTTTCGATTGACGCGCGCTGCGCTAACTTGGAGGCCGTGTGCTACAACCTGATCGCCACGCAGTCGCCGGTCGCCTCTGACTTCCGCTTGCTGCAGGCGATCATCTACATCGACTTTAACCTGCAGCGCATGACCGATAAGGTTCGCCAGATCTGCCGCGCCACGCGTCATATGATCAAGGCTGACATCTCGCTGCCCCAGGAGCTTGTCGGTACGGTCGAGGCCGAGGCTGAGGCCGTCTACCAGGTGTTGGGCTCTTCGCTTTCTGCGCTCGTCACCAACGACATGTCCATCATCTGCAACCTGGCCGTCGAGGACGAGCCAGTGCACGCCGCCTACGAGAAGTTCTTCCGCACCTTTAACCGTATGGATACGGGCGACTTTATGGACGACGACAGCAACTATGACGATCTGCGCCGCGCCATCATGGTTTCGCGCTACCTCGATCGCATCGCTTCGATTTCCATCGATGCCGCTTGCCGTCTGACCTTCCTGTTGACTGGTCAGCGCATGAATGCCGGTGATATCGCCCGTACAGACGAGGATGAGCTCGAGAGCATGCGCGTGCCTTCGGGCGAGGGTGTTATCATGAGGCCCGCCGTCGACGCTCGCTACGTTGCCAAGGTGCCCGCTAACGAGGTCAGCGAGGGTCTTCGCTACCTGCTCGATCATCTTGAGGATGAGGACGATGGCGAGGACGACGAGGAGTAAGTAATTCCGTTCGTCGAAAGATTGTAAATACCTAAGTGAGCGCGGCCTTGCACATGCGGGGCCGCGCTCTTGCGTTAGCATGGGACTACTTGTTTGGCTGTCAGCGGAGGCGATTAGCAATGGATAACTATTTGGACTTGATGCGCGCTCGCCGCGAGCAGATTCTGGAACGTTTTTATGCGGCGCTCGATCGCGCAGGCCGTCCCCACGACGCCGCGCGCCTCATTGCCGTGTCCAAGACCGTTGGTGTCGATGAGACCGTTGCCGCCATCCAGGCGGGGTATCGCCATTTTGCCGAGAATCGCCCGCAGGAGCTGGTTCGCAAGCTCACGGGTCTGGCGGAGCATCCGGAGCTGCCCGAGGTGCGCTTCGATATGATCGGCAACCTGCAGACCAATAAGATCAATGCGGTGCTGGGCTCAGCCGAGCTGATTCACTCGGTGGGTTCGCTGCATCTGGCGCAGGCGATCTCGAGCCGTGCTGTCCGCAAGATTGAGGCAGGCGAGCTCGCCGGCCCCCAGCGTGTGCTCATTGAGGTCAATGTGAGTGGTGAGGAGTCGAAGGGAGGCTTTTCGCCCGATGAGATTCGCGCCGCCGCGGGTGAGCTTGCGGAACTTGAGGGAATTTGCGTACAGGGGCTTATGACTATGGCGCCCCGGGGGAATAAGGATGTGGCACGCCGCACCTTTGCGGGGCTTCGTGAGCTGAGGGATGAGCTGGAGGCGGCGCATCCCGATTTGAACCTGCCTGAGCTTTCCTGCGGTATGAGCGAGGACTTTGAGCCTGCCCTTGAGGAGGGCTCTACGCTCGTTCGCCTGGGCAGGGTAGTATTTAGCCCGGAGTTTGCAGTAAAATAAGGCTCTGAAGTGCGCACTGATTATCGGGGCGCCTGCACTAAACCGCGAGAGGACACAACCATGGGCTTCCTTGACGAGATTAAAAATAAGATGCACCTGGGCGGCCAGCAGGGTTACGACCAGGGTTATGGCCAGGACGACGACTACGGCTACGATGATGGCTATGACGATGGCTATCAGGGCAACGGCTACAGCGGTGCTTCGGGCGAGGGCTTCTACACCCAAGACGAGCCGAGCAACGGCCTGCTTGGTCAGACGCGCCGTGGTGAAGCTGAGTCGGTTGCCGTGTATACACGCTCCGGACAGCTGGTCGGCGATGACTCTCGCCATGCCACGACGTATAACCCGCCTTCGCGCTCGCAGGACAGTGTTGCGAGCGGTTATCGTCCTGGTGCCTATGACACGCCGTCGAGCTACGCCGAGAACACCCGCGCCCGTGCCGCCGCTGCGCCCGCGCCTGCACCGAGCGATGCCTCGGCCTATGCGAGCAATATCATCAACGCCACACCGCAGCTGCCGGCCTATGTCCTGCGCCCCGAGAGCTATGACGACGTGGAGACCGTGGTGCGCCGCGTTCGCACCAAGCAGCCTGTCGCACTGATTTTTGTGGGCGTACGCACCGAAGTTGCCAAGCGCGTCTTGGACTTCTCTTACGGCTTTGCCTGCGGTCTGGGTGCCACGGTCAAGGAGGTGGGCGACCGCGTGTTCATGGTGCTGCCCGCCGGTTGCGAGGTCAAAGATTCCGATCTCAAGAAGCTTCGTGCCGACGGCTACCTTAAGTAAAGACAAGACGAGGAGATTCCCATCAACATCTACACTGTCGTCCAGCTGGTCAACACGCTGTTCAACTTCTATTCCACGCTCATTGTCGTCTACTGCTTTATGACGTGGATTCCCATGAAGCAGGGTGGTTTGCTTCAGGATATTGCCGCGGTGCTTGATAGCGTGTGCGGTCCGTGGCTCAACCTGTTCCGTCGTTTCATCCCGCCGATGGGCGGTATCGATTTTTCGCCGGTCGTTGCGATTATTGCGTTGCAGTTGGTGCAGAGGCTGGTTCTGCAGCTTCTTATAGGTATACTCGTGTAGAACTGACTTAGTAACTTACGTCGGGCGTGTAGCGCCGAGGCGATGAAAAAGGAGACTTGTTATGGCTATTACCCCTGCAGACATCCAGGCTCAGACTTTCTCTGAGGCCAAGCGTGGCTACGATCCTGCTGAGGTCGACGTCTTCTTGGAGACGCTGTCCTCCGAGGTCGACGCTATGCTCGCTAAGATCGTCGACCTTAAGGGTCGTCTGACTGCTACCGAGCAGCAGCTTGCCGATGCGCAGGCTCAGCTTGCCCAGGCTCAGGATGCCACCGCCCAGGCCGTTCCTGCCGCCCCCGTGGCTGCTCCCGCCCCTGACTTCTCCGCTCAGGAGCGCCAGATTTCCGCTGCCCTGATCGCTGCCCAGCAGACCGCTGAGACCATCGTCAACGATGCCAACGAGAACGCTGAGCGTATCCGCAACGAGGCTGACGCCAAGGCTCGCGAGGTTATCCGCCAGGCTCTGACTGAGAAGCAGGCCGAGCTCGAGGAGATCGATCGTCTCAAGGCTTCCCGTGAGGAGTTCAAGGCCGAGTATCTCAAGCTCATCCAGCACTTCATGGACGATGCCCAGAACTCCTTCCCGGCCGACCTCATGGCCTCCACGCCGGTCGGTTCTGCCGCTTCTCCTGCAGTGACTGTTCCCGCCGAGCCGCTGCCCGTCGCTGACCCGGTTGTCCCCGTGGCCGATCCCTTTGCCCCGATCGACAACTTTGCTGCCGACGACCTGGACTAACATTCGGCCTACAATTTAGTGCCTAGAAAGGACCCGCAGCTTGCGGGTCCTTTTTGGCTTATAGGACAAAATGTGTGTCCACGTTGGGGGCATCGGCGCAGGTCGATGCCCCTTTTTCAGCCGTTTAAATTCCGTGCCCGCTTTTAACCGCTCGGACAGAATGTGTGTCCGGTTGCCTATCGTTCCCGCAGGTAGATAACCTTTTCCGGAACCGTTAAATATCCTTTCGGAAGAGGTGCCCATGAAGGCCGTTTATTGCCCCTACTGCGGCGGTCGGACCAAGCGCAACGGCAGGACCTCATCGGGGTCCCAGCGGTGGAGGTGCACGGCCTGCGGCGCGTCGACGACGGTAAGGTACGACGACACGGCGACAAGGCTGGACGAGTTCCTCGGGTGGCTCCTCTCCAAGGACTCCCGGGCGGCGATGCCGGGCGGCGGACGGTCCTTCAGGCGCAGGACGGCCGAGCTCTGGGAGGTCTGGCCCATGCCCGTCCCCGACGGCGAGCTGCACCGCGTGCTCCACGTCGACGGGATCTGGGTCGCGCGCGACCTCGTGGTGCTCATATGCCGCAGCGGCGAGAGGGTGGTCTCCTGGTACATGGCCAGGTCCGAGAACTCGAGGGCGTGGTCGGCCCTCATGGCGCCGATCCCGGCGCCCGAGGTGGTCGTCACCGACGGCGGGAGCGGGTTCGCCAAGGCCGTGCGCGAGACCTGGCCGCGCACCAGGGTCCAGAGGTGCACCTTCCACGCCTTCTCGCGGGTCAAGCGCTACACGACGACGCGGCCGAAGCTCCAGGCGGGGCGCGAGCTCTACCTCATCGCGCGCGACCTCATGGGCATCGAGACGCTGCACCAGGCCGAGCTCTGGGTCGAGCGCTACCTCGACTGGTGCGGGTTCTGGGCCGACTTCCTGGAGGACAGGACCGTGGTGGACGGCAGGAGGGCCTGCACCCACGAGAGGCCGAGGCGGTGTTAGCGCTCGTCGCTGTCGTCGCTGGTGTCGGCGGGGACGCTTTTCACCTACCTCGACCCCGCCCTGGCCAAGGCCGGCCCGCCGCCGTCGACCAACAACATGATCGAGGGAGGGGTGAACTCGCAGCTGAGGGCCGTCCTGCGCAACCACCGGGGGCTGACGTCGGTCAAGCGCGTGAAGGCGGTGTTCTGGTGGCGCCACGCGCACTCGGGGGACGCGAGGACTGCGCGCGAGAAACTCGCCACGATGCCGACCGACGCGGACATCGACTTCCTGTTCAGCGTCTACTCCGCCTCGCCGTCGCGTGACGACGGAGGGCCGGAGTGGGGCGACAGGGCAGTGTGGGAGGACCTCCACCACAGGGACCCGTACCCGTTCTGGCTGGATTAATGGATGGAAACGGATGTTCTATCGGGACACACATTTTGTCCTATAAGCCTCCTTTTTTATGACTGTGCAGGGGCGCGCAACATAAAAAACCGAGCCCTGCACATTGTGGCGCAGAACTCGGCGAATGGGTGAGCGGTAAAAGGTAGGTTTTAGGGCATGTGCCAAAAACTACTTGAGGAGGAAGTTGGGGAGGGGAATGGTACGGGCCTCGCGATGCTCGGGATCGGCGATGTGGTCGGCGGGATAGCCACAGACGAGCATGTGATAGGGATAGACGCCCTTGGGCAGATTGAACTGCTCCTGTGCCACCTCAGGCTTAAAATGGCATACCCAGCACGTTCCCAGGCCCTGCTCGGTGGCCTCCATCATCATCTGATCACACACGATGGACGTATCGATTTCGCTGGAATTCATCTGATCATACGGGCGCACCCAAGCATCATCGGTAACGCTGCAAATAAGAAAGACAAGCGGAGCCCCAAAGATAGACCCATCACGAGCAAACCGAGGCTGACAAGCAGCAGCCTTCTCCAGAAGCTCAGGCGTATCCAACACCATCACACGGGTTGGATGATTATTACAAGCAGAAGGAGCAATACGCCCAGCCTCAACAATGGCATCCACCACAGCTTGCTCAACAGAACGATTCTCAAACTCGCGACAAGAATACCGAGACCGAGCCAGATCCAAATAAGACATACAAGCCCTCCAACAATTAAAAATCAAACAAACCCAAAGTAACCCAAACAGTACCCAAAGCAGCAATCGGCCAAACGCTCATCAAGGGCCAAAGTGTCCGAACGGATACCAAAGGTCCCTTCAGCCAAACCCCCATTGCGCTAAACCTATCAGCCAAAGTTCCCAATGGTGGTGCATAAGGGAGCGGGCCCGGCCACTAATAACCTTTTGAACGACTCTGCTTGCAGCCGGAGTGAAAAAGGTTATTAGTGGCCGGGCCCGCGACCGGTGGGACATGTACCCCCAATTAACTGTTCTTCATGACAATCGAATCCACAACATCGGCCACGTTCTCGCAGCAGTCGGCGCAGTACTCCAGGAAGGCGTACACGTCGCGCCAGGCGATGACCTCGAGCGGATCCTTGCCGTTGACATGCAGGTTGCGCATAGCGTTGATGTAGAGCTCGTCGGCCTCGGACTCGATCGTGTTGATCTGGATGACGAGTTCGCGCAGGGTCTTGGACTTGCGGTAGTTGGGCAGCTCGACCATCAGGTCTTTCATGGCGCGGCAGGCGTCAGTCACCTTGTGGGCGATGACGATGGCGTCGGGATGGATGCTCTGGATGTTGGTGAAGTAGACGCGCTGCACGACGCCCTCGATGCGGTCGAGTACGGTGTCGAGTGAGCAGCTCATCAGATCCAGATCCTCGCGCTCGAGCGGGGTGATAAAGGCGGTGAGCAAGGCGTCTTCGAGCTCATGGTGCTTCTTGTCTGCCGCATGCTCAATCGCATGCATCTTATCGAGCATGTCGTGGATCTGCGCGGGGTCAAAGTTCTCAAAAATCTTGGTGAGCAGCTCGGCTGCCTGAACGGCGAGGTCGGCGCAGGCAACGTAGTTATCAAAGTAGAACGAATCGGGTTTCTTTGCCATGGGTGGGTCCTTTCGAGGCGAAGACGGGTGGGCGAAGTGTTGCGGTCCGGATGGACGCTCGGTTTGATTAGAGGAACATCATGAACAGCTTGGCCATGACAAAGCTGATGAGTCCGCAGGCAGGGAAGGTGAAGAACCAGGTGAACATCATGTCCTTGACGACGCCGAAGTTGATGGCCGAGAGGCGCTTGACGGCACCGACGCCCATGATGGCGCAGGTCTTGATGTGTGTGGAGGACACGGGGATGCCGGTAAGGGTGGCAAGCAGCAGGTTCGCGGCGCCCGCCAGGTCGGCGGAGAAGCCCTGGTACTTTTCGAGCTTGACCATGCTCTGGCCGACGGACTTGATGATGCGCTCGCCGCCCACGCTGGTGCCGATGCCCATAGTGGCCGAGCACAGCAGCATAATCCAGATGGGGATGCCTGCATCGCCGACGCTCGTCTGGCCGCTGGCAAAGGCCACGCCTAAAAAGAGCACGCCGATGAACTTCTGTCCATCCTGCGCGCCGTGCATAAAGCTCATGGCCGCGGCGCTCGCGATCTGAGCGTATTTAAAGAAGACATTGGCACGTCGCCTGTTGGCGGCGGCGAAAAGAATCGAGACGAGCTTGCACAGGACCCAGCCCATGACAAAGCCCAGGCCTATGGAGAGCGCCAGGCCGTAGATGACCTTCATCCACTCGTGGGCGTTGACGCTGCTCGCACCGCCGAGGGCGATGGCGGCACCGGTCAGGCCGGCGATAAGGCTGTGGCTTTGCGAGGTGGGGATGCCAAAACGCGACGCTGTGGCGCCGTAGACGACGATGGAGAACAGCGCCGCGCATAGGCAGGCGAGCGCCATGGTGCTGTTTCCGCCAAAGTCGACGATATGTGAGATGGTGTTGGCGACGCTCGCGTTAAAGTGCGTCATGATGAGCACGCCGAGGAAGTTGAATGCGGCGCTCATGAGAATGGCGGCGCGGGCGGGCATGCAACGCGTAGTGACGCAGGTCGCGATGGCGTTGGGCGCGTCGGTCCATCCATTGACGAAGATGGCGCCCAACGCGAGGATCACGGTGACGGCAAGGACTGGGTTCGACACAATTTGGCCGAGGAAGGTTGAGAACGTTACGTCCATATATGGGCTTTCTCGAAGTTTGCAGACACGTTACAAAAACATGATAAATCGTATCACCTCCTGCGGGTTTCTTTACCGAGTTCTGATGGGAGAAGTGAACTTTTTGGCACTAAAATTGAATATTAGCCCTGTTGACCGCGGGTGTTCTTTTTGCTAACACGCCATGCGGACACGTGCGATTGCTACGACACTCCAAAACCACAGTCTGTTCGCTTTACAACATGCAAACATGCGTTCGATAATAGAGGGCATGGAATATCGACAGACAGACGGCAAAACTCGGCGCGTGCACAAGCAGTATGTGGACGTCGTGGCTCGCATCCTCGCGGGCGGACAGGTCGTGCCGGTCACCGTCTGCTGGGTCGACGGCCGTTGTTTTACGATCGACGAAATTATCTCGACCACTGGGTTTGGCCTGATGGTCCACGGCATCCGTACGGCAACATATAAGGTGCGTTTTGGTGGGCACGCGACCGAGTTGTATCTGGAGGACCAGACGCGCGAGCGGGCGGACGGCTCGCAGGCGCACGTGATGCGTTGGTGGGTCTGGGCCTTTGATCGTACGCTTGAGGGCGAGCGCCGTAGGTAAGGACGTGCGGCATTCGGGTACAATGGCAGGAATCTTGTCACCTACGGCGCTGTCGTGCGCTTTTTGAAAGGACGAAGTATGAACGATATCCAGGGCTATCAGAACGGCCCCATCGAGACCGGCGCAAGTCGCGCCAAGGAGATGTCGCCGCGCGCGTACAATCTCGCCATGTCTGCTCTCATCTTCTTGGGCTTTTGCGCCATGGGCGCCGGTGCTTACTTTACGAGCACCATGGCGTTTGCCCGCATGATGATGAGCGGCGCCGCTTTGCCGCTGGTCTTTGGCTCGTTTATCCTGACTATTGTCGGTATCGTCATGATGTCGGCTGCTGCGGGCAAGCAGTCCGTGGGCCTGTCGCTCGTGGGTTACGTGATCTTTGCGAGCACCTTTGGCCTGACCGCGTCGTTTGGCCTTGCCAACTATGACCTGCCCACTATCAACACTGCCTTTATCGCCACGGCCGCCATCACCTTTGTCTTTGGTGCCTTGGGCGTGACGTTCCCCAAGTTTTTCCAGCGCGTATATGGCATCGGCTTTGGCATTCTGCTCGCCACGATTCTGGTCGAGATCGTGCTGATGTTCATGGGCGTCTCGCAGTCCATCACCGATCTGATCGTGATCGTGGTGTTCGCCGGGTTTATTGGCTACGACACCTATGTTGCCACGACGGTGCCGCCCACGCTGCCCAATGCGGTGCTCATGGCGTCCAACCTGTTCGTGGACATTATCAACGTGTTCCTGCGCATCCTGAACATTCTCGGTCGTCGCGACTAGTGGCGAATTGCGGCGGTGCTTGCCGTGCGTGCAAATCGATGCGAAAGGCGGTCCTTCGGGGCCGTCTTTTTTGTACGCGGCGGGGTATCATGGATGGGAAAAGCCGATAGCGGCAGCGACAGGAAAGGTGGCCACGTATGGCAGATGTCGACAACAGGAACCGTAACCGCAGGTCTAACCGAGCGGGTCAGCCCAATCCCAAGCGCGAGGCGCGTGCCAAGGCCGCCGAGCGCCATGTGGCGGCTGTGTCCGAGGCCTGCGCCAAGGACATCGAGCGTTCGCTTGCCGGCGTGCGCGAATTCGACGGTATGCCTGCCGGCTTTGTCGCGGCGATGAAGGCCAAGGCCCAGAAGGCGGCGGCTGCTGAGGAGCAGGCCGCCGAGGCTGTGGAGGCTGACGCTGCCGAGGTGGAGACCGCGGTCGAGCCCGAGGTGGCGCTCGAGTCCGCCGAGTCGGCCGACGAGGCTGAGTCCGAGCCCGCCGAGGAGCCTGCTCCGGCCCTGCCCGAGGTCACTGTGCTTGATGCTTCCGCCACGCAGGCAATCCTCGATAACGGCCGCGGCTATGCGCAGTTCTGCGATATGGCCGTGCTTGCCTTTGCCTCGTTTACCAATCCGGGCGGCGGCTATATCCAGGGCTACCTGGGCCAGGAGGCGACGCTCTGCGCAGATTCGTACCTGTACAACGTACTCGACAAGCAGCGTAAGTGGTACGGTGAGAACCGTCGCCGCAACATCAACTGCGAGCTGTACCGCAACCGTGCGCTGGTGGTGCCCGCGGTGCGCTTCGACCGCAACCATGTGCACGCCTATGCTGACGTAATCGTGGCCGCCGCGCCCAACGCCAAGCGTGCTCGCCAGGAGTATCGCGTGAGCGACGATGCCTTGCTTGACGCTCTGCGCGATCGCATCCGCTTTGTGCTTGCCATCTGCGACGAGCTGGGTCGCGAGAAGCTCGTACTGGGTGCTTGGGGCTGCGACAACAACGGCTTTGACGCCGAGGCCGTGGCAGAGCTCTTCCGCGAGGAGCTCGCATCGGGCGACTTTAAGGTCAAGCAGGTGTTCTTTGCCGTGCCTTCTACGCGCTGGGATGAGGACTTCGCCAAGTTCGAGCACGTGCTGGCAAGCTTCCCCGAGCGTAACGAGGAGTCCTATGCCCAGGTTGCCGCACGCGCTGCGGCTGCTCGCGCCGCCGAGCAGGCCCAGGCTGCCGCCGAGGACGATGAGGACGATGACGATTGGCGCAAGTACCTGTAATCGGTACGTGCCGACAGATGGGTCGAGCCGGCGGGAGGGCTACTCCCGTCGGCTTTTTACTAAAGGAGGGGCTTACGATGAAAAACGTTCTGTGCTTTGGTGACAGCAATACCTATGGCTATGATCCGGCTGGTATGCGCGATGGCACCGCGGTGCGCTATGCGCAGGATGTGCGCTGGTGCGGCGTGGCGCAGCGTGACCTGGGCGAGGGCTGGCATGTGATTGAGGAGGGGCTCAACGGCCGCACGACGGTGCGCGACGATATGTGTCATCTGGACACTAACCTCAACGGCATTCGCGCGCTTCCGATGCTGCTCGAGGCCCATAAGCCGCTGGATGCGATCGTGATCATGCTGGGCACCAACGACTGTAAGACGGTCTTTAACGTGACAGCTTCCGATATTGCCCGCGGTGCCATGGCGCTGATTCGCGGCGTCCGAGCGTTTCCGTGGACCGACGCTGCGCCTTGTCCGCGCATTCTGCTGATGGCTCCTATCAAGATCAAGCCGCAGATCGCCGATGTATATATGACCGATTTTGACAAGCATTCCGTCGAGGCCTCGGAGCATTTTGCCGAGTACTACGCGCACGTGGCCGAGCAGTTTGGCTGCGACTTTTTGAATGCCGCCGATTTTGCCGAGCCGGGCGATATCGATTATCTGCACATGATGCCCGAAAGCCACGAGAGCCTGGGCCACGCCGTGGCAACCAAGCTCCAGGACATGCTCGGTGAGTAGCGCGACCCCAAGCCACCACAAAGGCACCTTTGCGGTGGCTTGATTCGTCTGTTTGTCTTGATCTGTAACAGTTTTAAGGTCGAAAACGGGCTAGATGTTACAGATTGAGATTATTTAGGTCGATATCGGTCGTTTGTCTCGATCTGTAACATCTAGGGTCGATTTTGCCGAGTTACTGTTACAGATCGAGATTATCTTCTCAGCGGAATTTGAATATCTCGATCTGTAACAGGTGGGCCGAAAAATGGGCTCTAACTGTTACAGATCGAGATGTTTGTGGGAACCGACGCAAAGGTGCCTGTCCCCTTTGCGGCGGCTTTGGGCTGCGAATCTTAATACTGCCACATGTGGTTGACGGGGCCGGAACCTTTGCCCATGTCAAAGCCGGCGGCGAGAGCGCCGGTTAGGTAGGCCTTGCCGGCGTTGATGGCGTCGGCAAGTTCCATGCCCTGGGCCAGCGCGCAGGCGATGGCGGACGAGAGCGTGCAGCCAGTGCCGTGCGTGTTGCCGGTCTCGATGCGCTTGTGGCGGAACCACGTGGTGAGTGGATCGCCCAGGTGGTTGCCCTCGTCATCGAGCGGCGCGGGCTCTGCCAGCACGTCGTTGGCCTCGTTGACAAAATGACCGCCTTTAACCAAGGCTGCACAGCCAAAGCGGCGGGTGAGAAGCATGGCAGCGTTTTGCTGCGTGCGCTCGGAATCGACCTCGTAGTCGAGCAGCGCCATGGCCTCGGGAATGTTGGGCGTGATGACGGTCGCCAGCGGGAACAGGCGGCGGGTGAGTGCCTCAGAGGCATCCTCGGCAATGAGGCGAGCGCCCGAGGTGGCGACCATGACGGGGTCGACGACCACGTTCGTTGCGTTCCAGGCGCTCAAGCGGTCGGCGATGACTTCGATAATCTCGACAGAAGAAACCATGCCGATCTTGACGGCGCTCGGGCGGATGTCGTCAAAGACAGCGTCGATTTGCGCGGCTACGATATCTGGCGAGATATCCTGCACGGCGGTGACGCCCAGGGTGTTCTGTGCGGTGATGGCTGTAATGGCCGTCTCGGCATACAGACGGTGCGCCGTGATGGTCTTGATGTCGGCCTGAATGCCGGCGCCACCGCTGGAATCGGATCCTGCGATGGATAGAACGGCGGGTACCTTGCTACGATCCATGTTCGCTCCCTTGTCCGGTCGGATTCAAATGGGTCTTTTACCCCGCATTATAAAGATGCCCGGGCCGGCTGTATTCCGAACCCGGGCGGGCGATGCAATCTTTACGCAAATGCAAGCAAATGTTCACACGTCAACAATTGACAGGCACCAGCTCGCCGACAGAAGCGGCCGCGGCGACAGGCTAATCCTCCATGCCCAGGTCAATCGTCGTGCCCTCGAAGATCTTGTTGACGGTACGGACGGCGCACATCTTGCCGCACATGGTGCAGGTGCCCTCGGTGGCGGCGGGGGATTCCTCGTAGCGCTTCTTGCCGGTGACCGGGTCGAGAGCGCACTTCCACATGGCATCCCAGTCGAGCTTGCGGCGCGCCTGGCCCATCTTGTCGTCCATGTCTCGGGCGTGGGGCACCTTCTTGGCGATGTCGGCGGCGTGTGCGGCGATCTTAGTGGCCATAAGGCCATCGAGCACGTCTTGGGCGTCGGGCAGGCACAGGTGCTCGGCCGGCGTCACGTAGCACAGGAAGTCGGCGCCGGAGCTCGCGGAGATGGCGCCACCGATGGCAGCGGTGATGTGGTCGTAGCCCACGCCGATATCAGTCACCAGCGGCCCCAGCACATAGAACGGGGCGTTGTGGCACAGGCGCTTCTGCAGCTTCATGTTGGCGGCGATCTCGTCGAGCGCCATATGACCCGGACCCTCGACCATGACCTGGACGCCGGCGGCCCAGGCACGCTTGCACAGCTTGCCCAGTTCGATCATCTCGGCGGTCTCGGTAGCGTCGTTGGAGTCGTAGAGGCAGCCCGGGCGGCAGGAGTCGCCGAGCGAAATCGTCACGTCGTACTCGTGGCAGATCTCGAGCAGCTCGTCAAAGTACTCGTAGAAGGGGTTTTCGTTGCCGGTGACCTCCATCCAGCCAAACAGCAGCGAGCCGCCGCGGCTCACGATGTTCATCAGGCGGCCGGTCTCCTTAAAGGTCTTGGTGACCGACTTGTTGATGCCGCAGTGAATGGTCATAAAGTCCACGCCGTCCTCGGCGTGCGCGCGCACGACCTCGAACAGGTCGTCCTTGGTGAGCTTGACCAGCGGCTTCTCCATGTAACCGATGGCGTCGTACATGGGGACGGTGCCTACCATGAGCGGCGTCTCGTCGATGAGCTGCTGGCGGAACTGGCGCGTCTTGCCCGAGTTGGAGAGGTCCATGATGGCGTCGGCGCCAAAGTCCTCAGCGATCTTGACCTTCTTCCATTCCTCGGCGGCATCGGCCTTGTCGCCCGAGATGCCCAAGTTCACGTTGACCTTGGTGGACAGGCCCTCGCCGACACCAAAGGCGCGCATGCCCTTTTTGATGTGCACGATGTTGGCGGGAATGGCGATGCGGCCGTCGGCCACGCGCTCGCGGATGTACTCGGGGTCGCGATGCTCGCGCTCGGCTACTTCCTTCATCTGCGGCGTGATCTGTCCGGCGCGGGCGAAGTCGATTTGCGTGACAAGTTTGGACTCGGTCTGTGTGCTCATAAGCACGGCTCCCTTCGTTGGCATTACCCATATCAGGTTTGCGGGTCAGGGCGGGCGCGCCCAATCTCAGCCTGCCGTCCTGTCCTGCAAGCTCCCCGTTTATGTAGTGGGCTCAAGTATAGCCTGAATGGGTACGATTGGCCTAACGAGCGTGCCTGTGAGGAGGCGAACATGGAAGACAAGCATCTATATCGAGAGACGCAATGGGATGTATCGGCCGAGGAAAGCCGTGCGCACCATGGCCTTGTCGCGATTGGCTTCGCGGTGCTTGCCGTGCTTGTGATTGCCGTTTGTATCTGGACGTTTGGTGGTCGCGGCGGCACTGCCTGGGAGTTTGAGGCCGATGATAGCCTACCGATTATGACGGTGAGGAGTACTGGCGGTAATGCCAATACGCTCGCCATTCCGGGCGATTATTGGTACCCGCGCGATGAGTTTGTGCAGTTGCAGCTGAGTGGTGGGTCCATTCCAGGCGAAGAAATCGAACGCGTGACGTTTGACGCGGCGCTCAAAACGCTGACGGTGAAGCTCAAAGATCAAGGAGATGTGCCCACGACCATGGATATCGCCCTGACGGAATGGCGTCTGGAGCCTCCGACGGGTGTTGCGGTGTCCGAGGTTGAGCACGTCAAGATTGTCTATCAGGACGGTTCGACAAACGGGATTGCAAAGGCCGACGGTCTAGCAGAATAGGTGTCGAGCCTAGCAGGCCAATTCATAAAAGTTGCGGTGGAATAGTTCCTGATTGTGCGATAAAAGGCTCAAATAGGAACTATTCCACCGCAAGTTATATAGAGAAGGCTGAGCGGGTCAGTGTTGGGTGCCGGCTCTAGAGCATCTGTTCGTTGATGAACACGAGGGTGCCTGGGCATGAGAGCTCGGGGGCGTGGCGATAGCCGATGTTGAACTCGGTGAGACGGCCGGCGTCCTCGACCTTGTTTTCCGCCATCCACCGCACCATGGAGCCGCGCGCCTTTTTGCTGGCGGTCGACCGTTGGATGGGCTTCCCGTTGCGGATACCCTCGCCAAAGAGGCACGTGACGGCTGTGGCGTCGCCCGCGAGGTGGGGCAGAACGGCTTTGGCATACTCTACGCTGGCGAGGTTGACGATCGTGGTGTTTGAGCCTGCCGGGGCGATAGCCCGCGCGAGCTTGTCGCTCCAAAACGCGTAGAGGTCTCGGGCATCGTCGACGGCGAGCTTCGCGCCCATCTCCAGCCGATACGGTTCGACGGCATGAAAGGGGCGTATGCATCCGTAAAGGCCCGAGAGGATCCACAGATGGTCTTGCAGCCATGCGAGCTGCGCGGCATCCATCACCTCGGGTGCCATGCTCTGGTATTGAATGCCGTGATAGGACATGACGGCGGGGGAGAGGTGACGGGCGAGTTCGGGATTGCCGAGATCGCTGTTTTTCAGGATGGGCCCGAACTCATGCAGAGTGTTGAGGCAAGGCCCCAGCAGTTTGTCACTCACGTTCCATAGCGCTTGTAGGCCGCCGCTGCCTTCATTTCGTTCGATATCTAGCAGTGCACGGTGGAGGCGAGCCGTTTCGTGCGCAAAAGGCGGTATGCCCAAAACGTCAAAGGCATCTTGAGCTGTCCGCATCTGTTTGGCGGGCGAAATGACGACCTGCAGCATGGACACTCCTCTGCCAAAAAAGGAAGTTGCGGTGGAATACGGTCTGTTTTGGCCGTTTATGGGCTAGTTTAGTCCGTATTTCACCGCAAGTTAAAAGGAGACTGGCTAGGCGCGCTCGAGGAAGGCCTTGTAGCCGCGGTAGGCCTCGTAGATATCGGCCTTGTTAGCGACCTCCCACAGGGCGTGCATGGACAGGACGGCAACGCCGGAGTCGATGACGTTCATGCCGTACTTGGCCATGATGTAGGCGATGGTGCCGCCGCCGCCCGCGTTGACGCGGCCGAGCTCGCAGGTCTGGAAGTCCACGCCGGCCTCGTCCATGATGTCGCGGACGAGGGCCACGTACTCGGCGTCGGCGTCGTTTGAACCGCCCTTGCCGCGGCTGCCCGTGTACTTGTTAAAGCACAGGCCGCGACCCATAAAGGCTGCGTTCTTGGTTTCGAACTTGCCGGCGTAGCCCGGGTCGAAGCCGGCGGACACGTCGGAGGAGAGCATGCGGCTGTGGGCGAGTGCACGGCGCAGGGCCAGCGGGCTATCCTCGCCGGCGAGCGTCATGATCTCGGCGACGGTGTTCTCGAAGAAGCGGCTCGTCATACCGGTGGCACCCACGGAGCCGATCTCCTCCTTGTCGACGATGAGCGTGATGCTCGTGCGCTCCACGTTGGCGACGTCGATCTGGGCGAGCATGGAGGGGTAGGCGCAGACGCGGTCGTCGTGGCCATAGCCCAAAATCATGGAGCGGTCGAGGCCCATGTCGCGGGCGGGGCCGGCGGGCACGACCTCGATCTCGGCGGAGAGGAAGTCCTCCTCCTCGACGTCGTACTGCTCCTTGAGGATGTTCAGGAACATCTGCTTGACGGGCTCCTTGGGGGCGTCCTTGTCGTCCTCGTCAAACTTGACGGGACGGCCGCCCACGATCACGTCGAGGATCTCGGCGTCGACGGCGTCCTTGGCGGGCTTGGACATCTGCTCGCTCGAGAGGTGGATCAGCAGGTCGGAGATGGTAAAGACCGGGTCGTCTTCCTTGTCGCCGATGTTGATGTCGACGGTGGTGCCGTCCTTTTTGCAGATGACGCCCACGAGTGCGAGCGGGGAGGCTACCCAGTGGTAGCTCTTGACGCCGCCGTAGTAGTGCGTGTCGAGGTAGGCCATGTCGCCGGCCTCGAAGGCGGGATTCTGCTTGAGGTCCAGGCGCGGCGAGTCCACGTGGGCGCCCAGGATGTTAAAGCCCTGCTCGAGCGGGGCGGTTCCCAGGTTGACGAGCATAAGGTCCTTGCCGTGGTTGGCGGCGTACACCTTGTCGCCTGCCTTGAGCTCGCGGCCTTCGGCGATCACGGTCTCCAGGTCGACGTATCCCGCCTCCTCGGCCATCTTGATGCCGGTCTTGACGCACAGGCGCTCGGTCTTGTTCTCGCTCAAAAACTGCTTATAGCCGCGGCAAAGCTCCTCGAGCTCCTCGATTTGCTGTGGCGTGTACTTTTTCCATGCGCAGGGACGCTCCATGACGCAGGCTCCTTTCGGATCGATCGTGCTGGTTGATGTACCGTGAGCCATCGTATCACGCGCGGGCTCACGGTGGCGGGGGAGCTTGATGTGAGGTGGCCGCGGGGCGGGGAGCGTGTAAACTGGAGTGAGCAAACCGTGCCCAGCCCAAAGCGAGGTATTTAATATGTCTGACAAGCGCCGCACTTTTGCCGTTATCGACGGCAACTCGCTCATGCATCGCGCCTTCCACGCCGTGCCGCCGACCATGAACGCGCCGGACGGTCGCCCCACCAACGCGATCTTTGGCTTTCTGAACATGTTTCTTAAGATGATCGATGCCTTTAACCCCGACGGTGTGGTCGTGGCGTTTGATAAGGGCAAGCCGCGCGTGCGCATGGAGATGCTGCCGCAGTATAAGGCGCAGCGCCCGCCCATGGACCCCGACCTGCACGCGCAGTTCCCTATGATCAAGGAGCTGCTCACCGCGCTCAACGTGCCGATTCTGCAGTCTGAGGGCTGGGAAGGCGACGATATCCTGGGAACCATGGCGCGCCTGGGTGAGGAGGCCGGCTGCGATATGCTGCTGGTGACTGGCGACCGCGACATGTATCAGCTTGTGACCGAGCACGTCAACGTGGTCTCGACCCGCAAGGGCCTGTCCGACGTGGCGATTATGACGCCCGAGAGCGTGGATGACCTGTATCACGGCATTACGCCGGCGCTCGTGCCCGATTTTTACGGTCTAAAAGGCGATACGTCGGACAACATTCCGGGTGTACCGGGCATCGGCCCCAAAAAGGCGAGCGCGCTCATCGCACAGTACGGCAGCTTGGACGAGGTCATCGCGCATGCCGACGAGGTCAAGGGCAAGATGGGCGAGAACCTACGTGCGCATATCGACGACGCACTGCTGAGCCGCAAGGTCGCAACCATTCGCACCGATGCGCCTGTCGAGCTCGACTTTGACGAAACGTCCTTCCCGGCGTTTTCTGCCGACGAAGTCTCCGCGGCGCTGGGCACACTCGGCATTACGGCCATGCAGAACCGTTTCTTGTCGCTGATCGGTGGCGAGGGTGGGGCTGCGGCCACTGTCAGCACGTTTGAGATACCCGCGGTTTCGCGCGCTGCCGCCGGCGATGCCGAGGCGCTCACTGTCGCTGCCGCCGAGATCTCTCGCGCGATCGAGGCAGGCGAGTGGATTGCCGCTGTGGTGGACGATGACAAGGAGGAGGGCGCGCTTTTTGGCTTGACGCGCACGCTGTGGCTGGCGACGTCCAAGGGCCTGTTCGCGCTCGAGGAGGGCGACAGTTGTGCGGCGGCTGAAGTTGAGGGCTTCAACTTCGCCCACGGCGTGATCGCCGGCGTGCTTGCGCGCCTGTTTATGGAGGGCCGCTTGGCGAGCCCGGATACGAAGGCTCTGCTGCATGAGCTTTCGCCCATCGATTCTTCTGAGCCTGAGCTCATGGATCCGCTGACAGTCGATTTTACGCGCATCTTCGATACCGTGGTTGCCGCCTACCTGTTGGATTCCGACCGCTCCGAGTTCGATGAGGCGTATCTGGCCGATACCTATCTGCAGATGACGCTGTCCGCGGTGCGCGGTGCAGAGGGTGCCGGCGAGGACGCTCCTGCGCCCGCCGCTCGCACGGTGGCCTTGACGCTGGCGCTGGTCGCACCGCTGCGCGACCGTATGGCCCGCGAGAACGCCGCCAACGTGTTCGATGGCATCGAGATGCCGCTTGTGCCGGTGCTTGCCAAGATGGAGCGCGCGGGCATGCTCGTGGACCCCGACCGCCTGCATAGTCTGTCCGAGGGTCTGGCGACCCAGATTACCGAGGTTGAGCGCAGTATTCGCGACCTGGCGGGTGACGAGACCTTTAACATCGGCAGCCCCATGCAGCTCTCGCATGTGCTGTTTGACGTCATGGGGCTTCCGACCAAGGGCCTCAAAAAGACCAAGCGCGGCTACTATTCGACCAACGCCAAGGTGCTGAGCGACCTTGCCCGCGACCACGAAATCGTGCGTCTGATTTTGGACTGGCGTGAGAAGTCCAAGATCAAGTCCACCTATCTGGACACACTGGGCCCGCTACGCCGTGGTGACGGTCGCGTACACACTACGTACAACCAGACCATCACCGCGACGGGGCGTCTGTCCTCGAGCGACCCGAACCTGCAGAACATCCCGACGCGCTCGGAGCTGGGTCGTACCGTCAAGACGGCGTTTTCGGCAGGCGAGGGAAGTGTCTTTTTGGCAGTGGACTACTCGCAGATCGAGCTGCGTCTGCTGGCGCATCTCTCGGGCGATGAGCACCTGGTGCGCGCCTTTAACGAGGGCGAGGACTTCCATGCCGAGACGGCGGCGCGCGTGTTTGGTGTGCCGGTGTCCGAGGTAACACCCGACCTGCGCAGTCGCGCCAAGGCCGTGAACTTTGGCATCGTGTACGGTCAGCAGGCCTATGGCCTGTCGCAGTCGCTGCATATCTCGATGGCCGAGGCGCGCGACATGATCGACCGCTACTACGAGGCCTACCCAGGCGTGCGCACGTTCCTCGACAACGTGGTGGCACGTGCCAAGCAGACGGGCTACGCCGAGACCATGTACGGCCGCCGTCGCCATATTCCGGAACTCAAGGCTAAAAATCCGCAACTCCGCGGCTTTGGCGAGCGCACGGCCATGAACCACCCCATGCAGGGCACCGCCGCCGACATCATCAAGATCGCGATGGCCCGCGTAAGCCGCCGCCTGGAAGAAGAGGGCTTTGCCGCCCACATGATCTTACAGGTACACGACGAACTGGACTTTGAGTGCCCGGTCGACGAAGTCGAGCGCCTCACCGCCATGGTCCGCGACGTCATGGAGCACGTCGTAGACCTACGCGTACCCCTAATCGCCGAAGCCAGCACCGGCATAACCTGGGCCGATGCCAAATAAAGAAGCACCAACAAATCCAAAGTAACCAAAAGCAGAAGGGGGCTCCTTGCCAACAAGGAGCCCCCTTCATTCCAAATAATTCAGCTAAGTATCTAGGCGCCAAGACGCCATCTTGGCGGCAGGTAAGTAAACCTAGGGCCTGGCCGGGCGGCACGGGTTAACTTTTCGTAGATTCCGCACGCAAAGAAAGCCACTTAATGTGGCTTTCGTCTTGCGCAGGACCTGACCGAGCGAAAAGATAACCCGTGCCGCCCGGCCAGGCCCGATGGGACGGCTACCGAGCCGCCAAGATAGCGTCGATGAGCGTCAGTACGCCTCCGTCGTTGTTACTCGGAATGCGCCATTTAGCATGCGCGTTCATGTGCTCCTCGGCATTGTCCACGATAAAGCTGTGTCCGACGCGCTCAAGCATGGGGATGTCATTGTACGTATCGCCCACGGCGGCGGCATCGGCGATATCAATGCCGAGCTGCTCGCACAGATGCGCGACGCCGGCGCCCTTGTCGACACCCAGGTTCATAAAGTCGATCCACTCGCGCCCGGCGTTGGTGACGTAGAGCTTGTCCGAGAACTCCGGGCTATAGGTCTCGCGGAATGCGGGCTCGGCGTCGTAGCCGGGGAAGAAGACCGAAATCTTGTTGGACTCGATATCAATGCCCTCAAAGGTGTCGACGTAGTTAATCGTGTTGTAGTAGACGCTGATCTCGTCGTGGTACTGATGGTCGCGGGCAAGCACGTAGAACTCGTCGAAGCAGCACAGGACGGGAACGGCGCGAGGATCCTCCGAGGCACGGCTCAAGACCTGCTGGTACAGCTCCACGTCGATATTGCTCTTATAGATATAACTGCCGCGATAGATTACGCACGCTCCGTTGTCGGGACAAAAGGCGAGGCGGTTCTTGATGTCCTCGAACATCTCCTCGAGCTTGGGGGCTGGACGTCCGCTAGCGGGGCAGAATACGATGCCGGCGTCGGCGAGCTTGTCCAAGCGCTCATCAAGACCCTGCGGCAACACGCGCTCGTCGGTCAGCAGCGTTTTGTCCATGTCGACGGCGATGAGCTTAATGTTTCCGATATTGGCGTCCGATTCGTAAGTTTGCATAAAAGCGAGCCTTTCGTTTCGAAATTGTTTCAGATGTTATAACCATCAACTCGTAGTCAGGCGTATTTTCGCAGGAACGCAGCGTATTTGCACTGCATTTCACAAACTAATGAAAAAACTTTTCAGAAATTTGAATTTGTCGCTTGTGCAGCGGGCACTTTATCGTAATATAGCGACCATCGAAAACGGAGACGGCAAAATAGCCGCTTACCGAGGAAAAGGTACCGTTTACGATATTTGAATTGCGCCCGGCGATAGGTGAAAGGAGAGGCAGATGCAGTTCGTAAAGATCATCACTACTGCAGACAATGCCATCCGACGCCAGCGCGCAATTTCCCGACGACGATAATAATCGTCTCTGTCCGCATGGGGCGAATTGCCTCAACAGAGTCATTTTGAGGTCGTTGGGTTTTAGCACGACATTGCTGCATGTTTCTAGGGCATGTATGTGCTGATTTTTGCTATTTAACCTGATATTGCACGGTGTATGACCTTGAAATGACTTGCAACTGACCGATGTTCTAACTAGCTACCAAGGGCGAAAGGAAACAGCCATGAGCAAGGAAAAAGTCGTTCTCGCATATTCCGGTGGTCTTGATACATCCGTATGTGTCAAGTGGCTCCAGGACGAGAAGAATCTCGATGTCGTTTGCGTTTGCGGCAACGTGGGTCAGGAGGAGACCGGCCTGGACGCCAAGAAGCAGAAGGCGCTCGACCTGGGCGTTCTCGATTGCCAGGTGCTCGACCTGCGCGACGAGTTCTCCGATGAGTTCCTGACTAAGGCCATTGCCGCAAACTCCATGTACGAGAACAAGTACCCGCTGCTCTCCGCCCTGTCTCGCCCGCTGCTCGCCAAGAAGCTTGTCGAGGTCGCCCACGAGTTTGGCGCGACCTACGTCGCCCACGGCTGCACCGGCAAGGGTAACGACCAGGTTCGTTTTGAGGCTGCCGTCAAGGCCCTCGACCCCGAGCTCAAGGTTATCGCCCCGGTTCGCGAGTGGGATCTGAAGTGCCGTCCCGACGAGGTCGCCTATGCCCACGCCCACAACGTGCCGGTTCCCGAGGGTGCCAACGACAATCCCTATTCCATCGACGACAACCTGTGGGGTCGTGCCATTGAGTGCGGCCACCTGGAGGATCCCTGGAACGAGCCGCTCGACGACGCCTGGGTTATGACCAAGAACCCCGAGGACACGCCCGACACCCCGACCTACACCGAGATTGAGTTTGAGGCCGGCAAGCCCGTCGCCGTCGACGGCAAGAAGATGAAACTCTCCGAGATCGTCATCGCCCTCAACAAGATTTCGGGCGACAACGGCTTTGGTCGCCTGGACTTGGTCGAGGATCGTCTGGTGGGCCTCAAGAGCCGCGAGTGCTATGAGGTTCCCGGCGCCCTGACGCTCATCACCGCCCACAAGGCACTCGAGGATATCTGCGTCGAGGGCGACCTGCTCAAGACCAAGATTAAGCTCGAGCAGGATTGGGCGACCGCCGTGTACAACGGCCAGTGGTACAGCCCGCTCAAGAACGCGCTCGACGCCTTTATGGCCGACACCCAGAAGTTCGTGACCGGCACCGTCCGTCTGAAGTTCTTTAAGGGCAACTGCCATGTCGTCGGCCGCAAGAGCCCCTTCAGCCTCTACGACTACGGTCTGGCTACCTACGACCGCGACACCACGTTTGACGAGAAGGCCAGCGCCGGCTTTATCGAGATCGATACGCTGTCGCTCAAGACGTGGGCCAAGGTCCAGGGTCCCAGCTCTGCTGCCGCTCAGGCTTAAGTCTTCCTTCCCTTGGTATCCGCGCGGCCCATCCGCGTGATACATAACGGGCGCATGGGGTCCCTACCTTTCGTTATGCTTGCTGACACTTCTTAACATCGGTGGCCCCTACGTTCCGCCCGCATATATGATGCCGCGACTGCGGCTGAGTCCGAGCCCCGCCGGGGTTGTCCGGCGGGGCTCCTTCTATCAATTTGGCGGCCTTGCGCCTATATATATGAGGAGTATCCATTATGTTCAATGCTATCGCGCATGCTTTGCTTGCCCTCGCGCCCGAGTTCGATGCTGCAAAGGTCGAGGACGTTCCTATGAGCCTGAAGGCCTGGATCGATGGTTCGCAGGGCAACATCCGGAGGGAGACGTTGGGCGCCAAGTGCATGGTGCGTCACTTCTTTGCAAATTAGTTATATGGCCTCGCGCACGGTGGGGAATATGCAAAACTAGCGGTTGAAAAATCGCTTTATCTACATGGCGCATTGCTTTGGGCGCTTCGTTTGGTATTTGATGAAAGGGGACGATCCCATGGCTCTTTGGGGCGGTCGTTTTGAGGCGGGCGTGGCCGAGGTCACGCAGGAGTTTGGCGCGTCGCTGCCGGTCGACAAACATCTCTATAAGCAGGATATCGCCGGCTCTAAGGCGCATGCCAAGATGCTGGCGGCCCAGGGCATCATCAGTGCCGAGGACGAGCAGGCGATTGCCGAGGGCCTGACCGGAATCGAACAGGATATCGATGCCGGCAACTTCACCTTCGACATCAACGACGAGGACATTCATATGTCCATCGAGAGCGAGCTGACGCGCCGCATCGGAGAGGCCGGTAAGCGCTTGCATACCGGACGTTCGCGTAACGACCAGGTTGCGACCGACACGCGCCTGGGCGTCAAGGCGCTGGCCAAGGAGCTCATGGAGGCCAATCTTGAGCTGCGCCACGTGCTGGTGGATGCGGCCAAGAAGTACGACAAGGTGATTCTGCCGGGCTACACGCACATGCAGCACGCTCAGCCCGTGCTGCTGTCGCATCATCTGCTGGCATATTCTTGGATGTTCGCGCGCGACTTTACACGCCTGAAGGCCGCCTTTGATGCCGCCGACAACTGCCCGCTGGGTGCCGCCGCGCTTGCCGGTACGAGCTATCCGCTCGATCGCCAGATGACGGCTGCTGAACTTGGCTTTGCGGGCGTGATTCCCAACTCGCTCGATGCGGTTTCCGACCGTGATTTCCTGCTCGATCTGCATTACGCCGGCTCCGTCATGGCGATGCACCTGTCGCGTCTTTCCGAGGAGATCGTGCTGTGGTCGAGCTCCGAATTTGGCTTTATCACGCTCTCAGACTCTTACTCCACCGGCTCGTCTATCATGCCACAGAAGAAGAACCCCGACTTTGCCGAGCTTATCCGCGGCAAGAGCGGTCGCGTGTACGGCAACCTGGTGCAGTTGCTCGTGACCATGAAGGGCTTGCCGCTCGCCTATAACAAGGACTTGCAGGAGGACAAGGAGGGCGCGCTCGATACCGCCCATACGCTCATGCAGTGCCTGTCCGTTATGGCCGGAATGATTTCGACTTGGACCGTCAACGAGGATGCCATGGCGCGCGAGTGCGGCGTGGGACACCTTGCCGCCACCGATGTTGCCGATTACCTGGCCAAGCGTGGCCTGCCGTTCCGCGAGGCACATGCCGTGGTGGGGCATCTGGTCCTGATGTGCGAGAAGCGCGGCTGTAATCTTGAGGACCTGCCGTTTGAGGTGTTCCAGGAGGCAAGCCCGCTCTTTGAGCGCGACATTACCGAGGCGCTCGACATCCCGTCGATTGTTGCCGCGCGCACGACCGAGGGCGGCACCGCTCCTGCCGCCGTTGCCGCGCAGCTGCAGCGTGCCGAGTCACAGCTCGTGGCCGACGAGGGCGCGTTTGGATCGCTGACCAAGGTAGTCGAGATGGGACACGGGGCAAAGTAAGGTTTGGCTTAATCGGCTTTGGCCATTTATTGATAAATCGTTTTTGCTTTACGGGTGCCCGCTACGGTGGGCGCCCGTATTTTGTTGCTAGGGGGGAGGGGTTTGTCGAGAACTTCTGTAGGACCTTTGGGCAGGTTGTGAAGGGGGTACGTTCGCGGGTGGCAACCGACCGTCTGCTCTGTTCGGTGCGGTTGATAGGCGGTCGGATGGTACTCTAATCGGGCTTCGAAACAGAAGTGACACATATGGAGCGCTTTAATAAATTGCAGCGTTTCAATAAACAGCTTTTTGTTTAACTGCAGCTAAAACTCTGTTACGATGCAGTCCAGGCGGGTGCCGGAATGGGACTTGGGCACGCGCGAACCTACTTGAAAGGCTACTTTTATGGCTATCGAGAAGACCTTCATCATGATTAAGCCCGACGCCGTGCGCGACCGCAAAATCGGCGAGATCGTTGCTCGCATTGAGCGCAGCGGCCTTGTCATCGAGCGCATGGAGATGACCACGCTCGAGCGCGCTACCGTCGAGGAGCACTACGCCCATCTGGCCGACAAGCCCTTCTTTGGCGGTCTCTGCGACTTTATGACGAGCGGTCCGGTCGTCAAGATGGTCGTTTCCGGTCTCTCCGCTGTCTCCAAGATGCGCACCCTTATGGGCGCTACCAACCCGCTTGATGCTGCCCCCGGCACCATTCGCGGCGACTTCGCTGTCGATGTCAACGCCAACGTGATCCACGGCTCCGACTGCCTGGAGAACGCCGAGATCGAGATCAAGCGCTTCTTTGGCTAAACCAGCTTTGACTCCTTAAAGCTGTTAGCGTGTGGCTTGGGCGCCTCGGGATTCCATCCGCGGCGCCCTTTTATTCCAAAATCTATGAAGGGGCCCGCTCGGACATGAGTTCCGAGCGGGCCCCTGCTGTTAGCTTGTGGCACTGAGTAGTTTAGGCTTCGTCGACGACCTTGAGGCCGCGCGTGTGGTCGATCTCGTTGAGGAGGTTAACGCGACGCTCGTGACGACCGCCCTCAAACTCGGCGTCGAGCCACTCGTCGACAATCATCTTGGCGAGCTCGGAGCCCACGACGCGGGCGCCAAAGGCGAGCACGTTGGTGTTGTTGTGCATGCGGGAGAGCTTGGCGCTGAAGGGCTCGGAGCATACGACGGCGCGAACACCTTCGACCTTGTTGGCGGCCAGGCTGATGCCGACGCCGGTACCGCAGATCAGGATACCCAGGTCGACGTCACCGTTGGCCACGGCCTTACCCACCTTGTAGCCGGCGATGGGGTAATCGAAGCTCTCGGAGGTGTCGGTGCCAAAGTTCACGACCTCGCAGCCGCGCTCCTTCAGGTGCTCGGAGATGATGTTCTTGAGCTCGACGGCGGCGTGGTCGTTACCGATACCAATCTTCATGAGTGGTTCCTCTCTGGTCCGTGCGGCGGAATTGCTAAAGGTTTTACCGCGTTCGACTGCATGATAGCGCGACTTTTGTGTAAACGCTCGGGCGTTTTTTGGTCAAACGCTTTAGCATGCAACAAGACTAGCTTTTCATGTATTAACGCTGTCAGTTTGCGCTTGAACGCCGTCCGCCGGAACTTGGGTTGCGGTTTTTGATGCATTGTTATCAAATAAAAGAGCTAACTATTATCGAGAGGCCAGCCCGTTATACAAGTAGGAGATACCTATGCCTGCCGATTCCCTTCGTGATACCGCGTTTTGCGACGTTTTGAACCGCGAGCTTGTCTGCGCGCTCGGCTGCACCGAGCCCATTGCCGTTGCCTATGCAGCGGCGCTGGCGAGCCAGACACTCGGATGCGAACCCGATCATATGGACGTTGCCTGCTCGGGCAATATCATCAAGAACGTTAAGAGCGTGACCGTGCCCAACTCGGGCGGCATGCATGGTATTGAGGCGGCGGCCGTGCTGGGTGCCGTGGGCGGTGACGCCAAGAGCGCGCTCGAGGTGCTCGAGAGCGTTGACGACGAAGACCGTGCTCGCGTGGCCGAGCTTCTCACCGATGCCGATTACTGCGATGTGTCGCTTGTCGAGGGTGTGCCCAACCTCTACATCAAGGTGACTGCCACGGCCGGGGGCCATACCGCGGTCGTCGAGATTACCGACCACCACACCAATGTCACGTGCCATACGCTCGACGGTATCCCGGTATGCGGCAAGTCGGCGGGGGAGTGTGCCGCTTGCGCCGAGCGCGTTGTGGCCGAGCGAGCGGCGGATAAGGCCGACACGCCCATGTCGATTGAGTCCATCATTGACTTTATCGAGGACGGCGACATTGAGGACGCCCGCGCTGCCGTTGAGCGTCAGATTGAGCTGAATGGCGCGATCAGTGCCGAGGGCCTTGCGCACGCTTGGGGTGCCGAGGTGGGCCGCACGCTGCTGGGCGCACGTGCCGATGACGTCGCCTGCCGTGCCCGTGCCCGTGCAGCCGCCGGGTCCGATGCCCGCATGAACGGCTGCGCGCTGCCGGTCGCCATTGTGTGCGGCTCGGGCAATCAGGGCATTACTTGCGCGCTGCCTGTTATGGAGTATGCCGAGTACCTGCGCTGCGACCATGAACGCCTGGTTCGTGCCGTGATGCTGTCCGATCTGATCGCCGTGCATATCAAGAGCTATATTGGTGCGCTCTCGGCGTTTTGTGGCGCTATTTGCGCTGCGTGCGGCGCCGGTGCTGCGATTACCTGGCTGTGCGGTGGCACGCACGAGCAGATTGGTGCGACGGTCTCGAACACGCTCGGTAACGTTGGCGGCATCGTGTGCGATGGCGCCAAGGCAAGCTGTGCCGCCAAGATTTCCGCTGCCGTCGATGCTGCGATTCTGGGTCACGATATGGCCATGCAGGGCCGCGGCTTCCGCGCCGGTGAGGGCCTCATTCAGGATACCGTCGAGCAGACAATCGCCAGCATGGGCTACGTGGGCCGCGTGGGCATGAAAGATACCGACGTCGAGATCCTCAACATCATGATCGGCAAAACCCAGGTCTGCTAGATATTAAGTTGCGGTGAGATAGTTCCTAAAATTACCCGGATGAGGGGCAAACAGGAACTATATCACCGCAACTGCGCTAGAGGTTCTGTTGCCTACGACAGTTCGTCGGCTATTTGGTGCTCGTAGAAGGCTTCGATTACGGCGTTAAAGTCGCGGGCGAAGTCTTCCATGGTTCCGTGCCAGGTGGCTCGGCTGGGTTTTCCCTGGCCGACATAGGCGGTTTGAATGCCGCAGGCGGGGCTGGGGAAGTCGCGCTTGGGGTCGTTGCCCACCATGAGGACCTCGTGCGGCTCGAGCCCCATCACCTGAAGCTGCTCTAGATAGTAGGTGGCATCGGGCTTGCAGCGGGTGGTGTTTCCCATGTGCGTGACGAGCTCAAAGGGGGCGTCGGCCAGGTCGCCCCAACCCATGCGGCACTCGATGGCCCCCTGCGGAAAGCTGGGGTTGGTAAAGAGCGCGCAACGCAGTCCTGCATCCTGTACGGCCTGGAGCGCGGCGTGTGCGCCGGGCATGGCGTGGGCGTTGATGACATCGTCGTTCTTGTACGGCAGGACTTCGCGGTCGTAGTAGGTAAACGCCTCGTAGATGAGTGGGTCCGAGAGGCAAATGCCGCACCGGCGCTCAACCTCTTCTTGGTAGAACTCAAGATTGGTGCGATTATCCGTGCCGCTGCGGCGGTTGGCGTTGAGGTCGACCAAGATGGTGCCGAGGCGCGCCATCGTGCCACCGCGGCTGCGTCGCCCGATATCCGCGAGCATCGACGAGACATCCTTAAAATACCGAAGGATGAATGCGTTGAGGTTGATGCTAAGAAGCGTCTCGTCCATATCGAAAACGACTGCTTTGAGCACGCGGGCACCTTTCTCGATAAATCGTTCTAGAATCGTTGGCTCCGGATACTTTACCTCAAAGGCGTATGGGCAAACTGCTTATCGTCAAGTTGTGGAGACAGCTGTCCATAAGATTACGAAAAAGTCTCCACACGAGTAAAAAAACGCAGTTCACGCTTGAAATCGAACCGATTTCCCCGTAACCTATACGAACGTGATTGCATAAGCGTCACATTAGTATCTGTCGGCTCCCGAGTGTTCCTAAACGTTGTGTGCTTGTCGCACCCTTCTGTAGGTCCTAGCAATCGGGGCCCCGTAGTTCGAAAGGGGTCCACCTTTGAGTGAGATTCAGAACTCGTCCATTTTCTCTCTTGACGATGTCAACGAGGAGGAGATGAACAACCTCATCGACGGTACGATTACCGACTTTGATGAGGGCGATCTCGTTAACGGCACTGTCGTTAAGATCGAGCATGACGAGGTGCTCGTTGACATCGGATTCAAGTCCGAGGGCGTTATCCCGGTCCGCGAGCTGTCCATCCGTAAGGACGCTAACCCTGCAGACATCGTTGCACTTGGTGATCCCATTGAGGCCCTGGTTCTCCAGAAGGAGGACAAGGACGGTCGTCTGGTCCTGTCCAAGAAGCGTGCCGAGTACGAGCGTGCTTGGAACCGCATCGAGGAGAAGTTCAACTCCGGCGAGAACGTCGAGGGCGAGGTTATCGAGGTTGTCAAGGGCGGCCTGATCCTCGACATCGGCCTGCGTGGCTTCCTGCCCGCTTCCCTCGTCGACCTCCGTCGTGTCAAGGACCTCACCTCCTACATGGGCACCCGCATCGAGGCCCGCGTCATCGAGATGGACCGCAACCGCAACAACGTCGTCCTCTCCCGTCGCGTCGTGCTCGAGGAGTCCCGTAAGGCCGAGCGCTCCGAGATCCTGTCCAAGCTCAAGTCTGGCATGCGTCTCCAGGGCACCGTTTCCTCCATCGTCGACTTCGGCGCCTTCGTCGACCTCGGCGGTATCGACGGCCTCATCCACATCTCCGAGCTCTCCTGGAACCACGTCAACCATCCTTCCGAGGTTGTCAAGGTCGGCCAGGAGGTCGAGGTCGAGGTTCTCGACGTTGACCTCAACCGCGAGCGCATCTCCCTGGGTCTCAAGCAGACCACCGAGGATCCGTGGCGCGCACTGGTCAAGAAGTACCCCGTCGGCGCTATCGTCGAGGGCACTGTGACCAAGCTTGTCCCGTTCGGCGCTTTCGTCGACCTGGGCGAGGGCATCGAGGGCCTGGTGCACATCTCCGAGATGGCCAACAAGCACGTCGATCAGCCTTCTCAGGTCACCCACGTGGGCGACAAGGTTCAGGTCAAGGTCATGGAGATCGACCTCGACCGTCGTCGTATCTCCCTGTCCATGAAGTCTGCTGCTGAGACTCTGGGCGTCGAGATCGAGGTTACCCCGCTGCCTTCCGAGAAGAAGGACGAGGAGACCGACGCCGAGTAAATCGGTTTGACGATCACTTGTTTTAAGGGATCCGTCCGCAATGGACGGGTCCCTTTTTGCATTTGTTGCTGAGGTACGCGATGCTGCCCGTGCGCAATGCTGCCCGGGCTGTTCACAGGCTATTGGGTTGTCGGTGCATGAAAAATGCCGACATCCCGCCTCGGGGAGGAGGCGGGAACGCACCGAGTAGACGGAGGGGTGCGGAGCGCGGTCGCGTCTCGACTGACGACGTTGCCCATCGACGACTCTATTGTACTGCATAGCGTGGTTCTTGGTTTATCGTGTCGAACGCTTGTGTTGTGCCATTGCCTGCGGCAACGGTGTGCTACACTCTTGCACTGCTGAGTGGGCCAGACGGTCGCGCGATGTGCTGCTTGCAGCACGCGTGAGGAAAGTCCGGGCTCCAGAGGGCGGGATGCCGGCTAACGGCCGGGCGGAGTGATCCGACGGAAAGCGCCGCAGAAAAGAAGACTCCCACCTGCGCCGCAAGGCGTAAAGGGAAAAGCTGAAACGGTGGTGTAAGAGACCACCAGCGTCGTGGTAACACGGCGGCTTGGCAAGCCCCATCCGGAGCAAGCGCGAATAGGAACGCTATGGGCCGGCCCGGTCCGCGTTCGGGTAGCGTGCGTGGAGCTGCATGGTAACGTGCAGACAAGATAAATGACCGTTCACGACAGAACCCGGCTTATAGGCCCACTCGGCAACTATGTTGACGCTGCGAACCCGTCAGCGCGGCAATCTGCCTTTCAAGCCTTCGGGCATGACCATAAGGTCAATGCCCTCGTCTTTCAAGGCACCTTGCTCGCGCTGACGGGTTCTCGCTGTTGGCGACGGCATCATTGGCGTTTCCGTTCTTGTTGGCGAGGGCAATGGTACTGTCTTTGCCGTATTATTGAGGCTGTTTGTTGCTTTGCTTGTGTTTGAGGGGCTTTGTTGGACAGCTATTTTACTCTGCAATCGAATATTGAGGCTTCGGGCGAGTTTGTGGACCGCAAGAGCCGGTTTATTGCCCAGCTGGTCCATATTGAGTCCGAGGATGAAGCGAATGCCTTTATCGAGATGGTTCGCAAGCGTCATTACGACGCTCGACACAATGTTCCCGCGTGGATTTTGGTCGATGGACGCGAGCGCCAGAGCGATGATGGTGAGCCGAGCCGCACGAGCGGTATGCCGACGCTCGAGGTGCTGCGCGGCGCGGGGCTCAAAAATGTTTGCTGCGTAGTGACGCGTTATTTTGGTGGCACGCTGTTGGGGCCTGGTGGTTTGGTGCGCGCCTATACTGCGGCAACGCAGGCGGCGGTGGCCGCGGCTCAGGAGGCCGGGCAGATCGTCGAGATGACGAGTGTCGTGCCGGTTGACGTGCATGTGGCCTATCCGCAGTATGAGCAGGTGCTTCGTTTGGCGCAGGATTCGGGCGCCAAGGTTTCGGATACCGATTACGCGGATGCCGTGACACTTCATTTGGTGTTTAAAGCGGGGGAGCAGGAGCCGTTTTGCGCTAAGATGCGCGAGCTTATGGCGGGGCGCGAGGAGATCGAGGTCGGCGCTCCCGAGTTTGCCGAGTTATGACGGCGACGGCCGGCGTGCTTTTGGATGGATCCCAAGCGCGCCGGCCGTCGTTTTATGTTGATGCCGTCTACTCGGCGAGCTGCTTTAGCACATCGCAGGCGATCTCGACGGCATCGTCGATGCAACCGGGGCAGCTGCGGAGCGGACCCTTATCCGATCCGATGCCCTTGAGCGTGCCGCAGACGGTCGTCGTGTTCTTCTCGCCAAAACGCTTGGCGATTTCGCGCGACAGCTTGTAGGTCTGGCCCTTGGTCTTGGGGTTTTCCATGCCGTCGCTCATTACAAAGCCCATGATGGCCACAGCGCCTGAGATGGCGCCGCAGGTTTCGGTCATGCCGCCCATGCCGGCACCAAAGCCCTCGGTGAGGGTAAAGGCGATCTGGGGGTCGAGTCCGACGGCGGGCGCGAGGGTGCAGGCGACGGCCTGGGCGCAGTTAAAGCCGCGGGCGTGGTATTCGGCAGCCTGAGCCTGACAGGCGTTGATGTCGAGCTGGGCCGTATCGATTTGCTTCATCGTTGTCTCCTTGGTCACGGTGTACCCGCCTATGGTACCCGTGACGGTGCGTGTAATCATCGAGAGCTTCATGGATGCCTCATTTTTATCTATCGAGCAAATGTCCAAGGCTTGAGATAAATGCCCCGGATCAATTTGTCCCATAACCTACCTTGGGGATGGGTTGAGAGGGGTGCAGGGTAGCGGTATCGTGAACCGAATAAAACTAAAACCCAGGCAAGGGAGCAAGATATGAGCGAGCAGACCATCGGTACCACATGTGTTCAGGGCGGCTATCACCCGGGAGATGCGGAGCCGCGCCAGGTGCCTATCTACCAGTCAACCACGTGGAAGTATGACACGTCCGAGCACATGGGCAAGCTGTTCGACCTGGAGGAGTCGGGCTACTTCTACAGCCGTCTGCAGAATCCTACGTGCGATTTGGTTGCCGCCAAGATCTGCGAGATGGAGGGCGGCACTGCCGCGATGCTCACGAGCTCGGGCATGGCGGCGAATTTCCTCGCGATCTTTAACGTGGCCGGTGCCGGCGATCATGTGGTCGCGAGCTCTGCCATCTACGGCGGTACCTACAACCTGCTTGCCCATACTATGGAGCGCATGGGTCTGACCTGCACGTTTGTTGCTCCCGACTGCACCCACGAGGAGCTCGAGGCAGCCTTTGAACCCAATACTAAGCTCGTCTTTGGCGAGACGATCGCCAACCCCGCCCTTGCCGTGCTCGATATTGAGCGCTTTGCCAAGGCCGCGCACGACCACGGCGTACCGCTGATGGTCGACAACACCTTCCCGACGCCCGTGATGTGCCGTCCCTTTGAGTGGGGCGCCGACATCGTCACGCACTCCACCACTAAGTACATGGATGGCCATGCGGCCTACCTAGGTGGCGTGATCGTCGACCACGGCCAGTTTGACTGGATGGGCCATGCGGACAAGTTCCCGGGTCTCACCACGCCTGACGAGAGCTACCACGGCGTGACCTATGCCGAGAAGTTCGGTCGCGAGGGCGCCTTTATTACCAAGGCCACCGCGCAGCTCATGCGTGACCTCGGCCCCATGCAGAACCCTCAGGCGGCCTTCTTCCTGAACAGCTCGCTCGAGAGCCTGCATGTGCGCATGCCGCGTCATTGCGAGAACGGCCTGGCCGTTGCCAAATTCCTGCAGAGCCATCCCAAGGTGCGCTTTGTGAGCTATCCGGGTCTGGAGGGCGACAAGTACTATGACATGGCTCAGAAGTACATGCCCAACGGTACGTGCGGCGTTGTGAGCTTTGGCTTTAACGGTGGTCGCGCAGCGGCCGAGACCTTTATGAAGAGCCTCAAGCTCGCCCAGATCGCCACGCACGTGGCCGACGCCCGCACTTGCTGCCTGCATCCTGCTAACGCCACGCATCGCCAGATGAACGATGAGGAGCTCATCGCCTGTGGTATCTCCGCCGACATGGTGCGCCTGTCGTGCGGCCTCGAGGACACGGCCGATCTGATTGCCGACCTTGAGCAGGCGCTCGAGCAGTGCTAGGCTAGCGTTCGCACAAGGCGCCGATGCTGGCGAAAGCTTCGGCGACCTTTCGTTCCGATTCCGTAGGCGGGGCCCCAATCGCGACTGTTTGCAGGCGATTGGGGTCCCGTTTTTGCGTTGCGCTACTCGAAAGGATGGATATGGAGAAAACCACAGAGCAGCTGCGCCGCGAGCACATTGCCCTTGAGGGCGACACCCATGGCAAGAACAAATGGGCTATTCTGTTTACCGTGCTCATCATGACGTTTATGTCGTGCCTGGATTCGACCGTCGTGACCGTGGCGCTGCCCGTGATGCAAAAGGAGCTGGGCGTGGGCCTCGATCGCATTCAGCTGGTAAGCTCGGTGTATCTGCTTGCGACGTGCGTGGCTATGTTGCCGTTTGGCCGTCTGGGCGACGTGCGCGGCAAGGTCGGCGTGTTCCAGCTGGGCGTCATCGTCTTTACGGTCGGTTCGCTGCTGTGCGGCCTTTCGGCCTCGCTCGAGGTTCTTATCCTGGCACGCATCGTTCAAGGCGTCGGTTGCGCGGCGGCCATGGCTAACAACATGGGTATCATCACCGAGTCGTTTCCGGCGCGCGAGCGCGGTCGTGCCATGGGTATCCTCGCGACCTTCGTGGCCCTCGGCATGATGTGTGGCCCCGTGCTGGGCGGCATGCTGGTGGCAAGCTTTCCCTGGGAGAGCATCTTCCTCATCAACCTACCCATTGGCGTCATCTCGTTTATCGTGGGGCTCTACACGCTGCCGCATGTTAAGCCGGAGGCTGGCGAGCGCCCCATGTCCCTGATCGAGGCCGCTCGTCGCTGTTTTGCAAATTCGGCCTTCACCATCAACCTTGCCTGCATGCTCATTGTGTTTGTTGGCATCGGTGCATCCGAGTTTATTCTGCCGTTCTATTTTCAGGATGCGCATGGGTTTGGGTCTGGCATTTCGGGCCTGCTCTTTTTGGCACTGCCGATAGTGAATGCCTTTATCGGCCCGCTTTCGGGAACGGTTTCGGACCGTGTTGGCTGCGAGGGTCCTACGGCGGTTGGTCTGGGCGTGTACGTGTGCGGCCTCTTCGCGGTGAGCACGCTCGACGAGCGCTCTTCTATCCCTGTGATCGTGTGCTGCGTCGCATTTATGTCGTGCGGTACGTCGATTTTCCAGAGCCCCAACAACTCGCTGTATATGGGTTCAGCCCCGCGCGAGGCACTTGGTTTTGCAGGCAGCTTGGGCAGTTTGGCGCGCTACGCCGGCATGGCACTCGGCATTACGGTGGCGTCGAATATCCTGTATGGGCAGATGAGTGTGGCGATGGGCGAGGCCGTGACCAGTTTTGTTGCAGGCCGTCCGGATGTGTTCCTGTTTGGCTTTCGCTCGGTGTTCTACGTGCTCATGGCTGTGGCCGCTATGGGCTTTGCGCTCGCCATGGTGCGTTTGGTGAGGATGCGCGCCCACCATTAGCTTGTGGTGGCAGGCTTGCCAAGAATCGGGCTTATCTACTGGTCTTGCAGCTTTATGGTGCGATGCGGCTTGTGGGGCGGGCGGGGGTCGGTCCGTGGTAGACTATCGAACAACGTTTATTAATCGCGCGGTATCGTTGCCGCGAGAAGGGGTTGCGCCATGCAGGAGCTTGAGGATCGTATTCGCCATGACGGCATCGTAAAGGCCGGTAACGTCCTTAAGGTTGATGCCTTCCTCAACCACCAGTGCGACGTTGAGCTGTTCGACCACATGGGTGCCGAGTGGGCCCGTCTGTTCGAGGGTGTCGAGATCAACAAGATCCTGACGATCGAGGCTTCGGGCATTGGTATGGCCTGCATCGCAGCTCAGCATTTTGGCGGCGTGCCGGTGGTCTTTGCCAAGAAGGCCCAGTCCATCAACCTTGACGGCGAGCAGTATGCCACGACCATCTACTCCTTTACCAAGCAGAAGGAGTACCCGGTCATCGTTGGCAAGCGCTTCCTGTCCGAGGGCGATAAGGTCCTGATTATCGACGACTTTTTGGCCAATGGCTGCGCGCTCGAGGGCCTTATTAAGATCTGCGAGGCCGCGGGTGCCGAGGTTGCCGGCATCGGCATCGCCGTTGAGAAGGGCTTCCAGGGCGGTGGCGATAAGCTCCGCGAGCGCGGCTTCCGCGTTGAGAGCCTGGCCCGTATCGCCGAAATGGACTGCGAGAACGGCGAGATCACGTTCGCCTAGGCGCGCAGCACAAGCGATTGGTATGCGATGTGACAAAGGGACTGTCCCTTTGTCACATTTTTTGTATGAGGGGAGGTATTGATATGGATGAGAACAAGATGGGATGGCGCGAGTATGCGCGCTATGCCGAAATGTCGGTCGAGGAGCTGGCACGCGATTGCGAGGTGCAGGTGTTTCGCGCGACGGGTCCGGGTGGACAGGGCGTGAACACGACGGACTCGGCGGTGCGCATGAAGCATGGGCCCACGGGGATTGTCGTGACGGCGCGTGAGAGCCGCAGTCAGTTTCAGAATCGCAGCTGCTGTCTGCGTAAGCTGAGGGCAGAGCTTGAGCGTCGCGGGCGTCCACCGCGCCGACGCGTAAAGACCAAGGTGCCTCAGCGATCGCGCCAGCGCAGGCTCAACGACAAGCACTTCAACGCGATTAAAAAGGCCAACCGTCGCAAGCCAGGCGGGGAGGAATGATCTTCTCAATAAGTTGCGGTGAAATAGGGACTGTTCTGCGGCTTTAGCTGCATAAACAGTCCCCATTTCACCGCAACTTAGGTGGGGTTAGCGGGTGGGGCGCCAGACGTGGAGGGCTCCGCCGAGGACGTCGACCTCGATGCGCGAGGCGACGATGGGCTCGCCGTCGGCCTGGATGGGGTAGTCGGGCTCCTCGAACGTGAGCTCGGCATGACGGCAACGACGCATGCGAACCGGTGGCAGCTTGGTGTGGTGGCCATCTTTGGCCGAAAGAAACATAGGCAGGGCGACCGCACGGGGGACGGGGCCGCAGGCGTAGCAGACGTCGAGCATGCCGTCGCAGGGGTCGGCTTCGGGGCAGATGCGATAGCCCGAGCCGTACGTGGGCCCCAGCTGGATGGCCATGATAATCGCCCGCACGCGCTCGGCGGGCGCGCCGTCAAAGCTGACGGTCATGGGGTAGTTGCGATAGCGCAGGCCAAACTGCTCAAGTCCCGAAAGAGTGTAGAGCGGAGCGCCGGCGAGGCCCGTCTTTTTGCGCAGCTCGGTGGTGCCAAGGCCGATGGCGGCATCGATGCCGACCGAAAGCGTCTGGTCGTAGTACTCAGCGGCAGCCTCGCCGCTGCCGCTTGCAGGGCTCCACGAGCGAATGCGCCCGATGTCCTGATGCTGCAGCTCGCAGGTGAGCAGCGCGCCAAAATCCTTGCCGGAGAAATCGTCGATGCCGAGTGTTTGGGCAAAATCATTGCCGGAGCCTACGGGCAGGACGGCAAGCGCCGGTCGAATCGCCTCTTCTTGCGCCATCAAGCCATTGACGACCTCGTGGATCACGCCGTCGCCGCCGAGTGCGATAACCGTGCGGTAGCCCTGAGCCTGTGCGGCAAGCTCCTTGGCATGCCCCGCGCGTTCGGTCAGCACCAAGTCAAACTGGGATGCGCGCGCGGTCATGTCCAAAAAGCGCTGCAGGCGCTCAGCGACCTCGCGCGCCGCACCCGACTGGGCGGCGGGGTTGGCGATGATGAGCGTGCGACCAAAATCAGTTACGTGCATGGGGCGACTCCCGGCGTATGACGTGACGGTGCGGTCGCGCTCAGGTCGAATTGCCCCCGATTGTGGCTGCACGGCGAATACTTACGTCTACTCTATCAGGTCGTTGTGGCGCTCGATAGCATCCGCTACCGTACCGCCCTCATCCACAATAAGCGAACGACGCTTGGGTGAGATAATGCGCTGGGCGGGGTACACGCCGCGGTGGCCGCCGACGAGATAGCTGATAAAGGCCACGATGACAAAGAACCCGGCGGCCGTGCCGTGGAACAGATCGATGGCCATCATGCAGGTGGTGATGGGCACGTTGAGGCCGGCGCAGAACACGCCGAGCATACCCAGCGCTGCCAGAAAGCTGGGGTCGATTCCGACGAGGCAACCGATCCAGCCGCCGAGCGCCGCACCGATACCAAACAGGGGCGTGACCTCGCCTCCTTGGAAGCCGGCGCCCAGGGTGAGCGCCGTCACCACGAGCTTGATGGCTGCGTCGGCAAGGGTCGTGTTACCGGCGAACCCGGCACCCGAGAGCCAGGTGGCAAGGCCGGCATACTTCCAGGCGTCGAGCATCGCGTAGGCCGCGAGCACTACGAGCGCGCCCACGAGTGCGCGAGCAATATAGTTGGTGATAAAACGACCGTACAGGCTCTTGACGGTTCGAACCGACCAGGCAAAGAGGCGTGCCGTCAGACCGAAGATGATGGCGCTGATGACTACGATGACAACCGTCCGTGGTGTCATGTTGGGAACGCTGGCGATAACATTCGCCTCGTACTCGGTTCCCAAGGCAAGTGATGTAAAGTAGCCGGTAAACGAGGCGACCAGGCAGTAGATGCCCGCGGTGTAGTCGATCTTGCCGATAAAGCACATCTCCATGCCAAAGAAGGCTCCGGCGAGGGGTGAACCGAATACGGCGCCAAAGGCCGACGAGATGCCGGCGAGCATGAGGTCGTGGTGGTCATGCTTTTTGAGGTGGGCGAGGCTCGAGATGTTGCTGGCGATGGTGCCGCCAATCTGCACCGCGGCGCCCTCGCGGCCGGCCGATCCACCCGTTAGGTGCGTGAGCGTGGAGCACACAAACGTGAGGACGGCCATGCGCATATGGATGAGGCGTGTGCCCAGGGCGGAGTCAATGACCAGGTTGTTGCCACGCTTGGCGGCGAGACCGTGGTTCTTGTAGACCCACGCGGTGGCCATACCCACGATGGGGAGCAGGGCGTACACCCACGAATGGTGCTCGCGATAGTCGGTCGCGATATTCAACGAGGCCAAAAACGCCCAAGCGGCAACGCCCATGGCGAGCGAGACAATGACGACGAGTACGAGTAACTTAGCGCTCGCGAGTAGGTTGCGGGCGTTGCGGCGCGTGTCGGCAGCCAAGAGCTGCTCGGAGCGGGTGATCTGATGCCTGCCTGCCGTGATGATGTCGTTCAGGGAGAAAAAGCCGCCGTCGTCGAGCGGCTGGGAATGATCCTGCGCCTCGTTTGCGCTTTCGGGTTTGTCGTTATGAGCCATACGTTCCTCTTTTAGGTTGCAACGCAAGCATTATAAAACGCGGCAAACGCGACGAGCCGGTGGGTTGGTTTCCATTCTGTTTCGCAGCCTGCAACCGACAGGTGTATTTGCGGGTACAGGCCGAGTCGCGGTCGTGCGTCGGGGGATTATACTGAGACAAGCATAAAGAATTGGCGCTCCTGTTGTGCGCCGTGGCATTAAGAGGTACATATGGCAGAGAAACTCATACCGCTGGAGGATGCGCAGTCGATTGTTTTGTCGCACGTTGCTCCGACGGATCTCATCGAGATTCCCGTGTGGCAGGCGGCTGGTTTTCCCTTGGCCGAGGACGCGGTGGCCGATATCGATATCTCGCCGTTTGCCAACAGCGCTATGGACGGATATGCCGTGCGCGCAGCCGATCTTGCTGCGGCCGCCGGTGACACTCCGGTGACGCTCTCCGTCGTAGGACACGAGGCCGCGGGCCATGTCTTTGAGGGCACAATCGGCGCGGGCGAGACCGTCCGCATCATGACGGGCGCGCCGGTGCCCGAAGGTGCCGATGCCGTGGTGAAGTACGAGATCGTCGACGTACTCGATGGCGACGGCAACGAGGGCTCGCACGTTCGCTTCTCGGCGCCTGCCAAGGTAGGGGAGAACGTTCGCTCTGCCGCCGAGGAGGCCCATGCCGGCGATGTTGTGATGCATGCCGGCGAGGTCGTGGCTCCGGCCGGCGCCGGCCTGCTGGCAAGCGCCGGTTACGCGAGCGTGAAGGTCCATGCCGCTCCGCGCGTGGGCATTATCTCGCTGGGCACGGAGCTGGTCGCGCCGGGTGAGCTGCCGGCGCGCGGGCAGATTCGCGACTCCAACTCCTCGGCGCTGATGGCCGAGGCGCTCGATGCCGGCGCCGAGCCCGTGTTCTACGGCATTGCGCCCGATGATGAGCAGGCGATTGCCGAGCTGGTGCATCGTGCCGTGCAGGAGTGCGATTTTGTCATTACGAGCGGTGGCGCCTCGGCGGGTGATTACGATTTCGTGACGGCGCTCGTCCGGCGCGAGGGCGAGGTGCTGTTCGATCGCATCTCGATGCGTCCGGGCAAGGCCATTACGTTTGGCTTGCTTGGGGGTAAGCCGTATTTGGGGCTTTCGGGCAATCCCGCAGCGGCGTATGTGGGCTTTGAGATGCTCGCCCGCCCGGCGATTCGCAAGATGCGCGGATTTGCCGAAGGCATGCGTCCCGTGCAGCAGGCGACGCTCACGCATAGCGTGAAAAAACGACAGCATCGCCGCTTCTTCGATCGCGCGACGGTTTTGCGCGACCCCGAGACCGGTGAGCTGCTGGTGACCGAGGCTAAGACGCAGAATTCGGCGCTGCTTGGAACTATGCAGCGTGCGAACTGCCTGCTGTACATTGACGAAGGACCGTGCGACCTTGCGGCGGGCGACGTCGTGGACGTTGTGCGCGTCGACCTGCCCGAGGGAACGGTGCTATAGGAGGAACGCTATGGAGTTGAAGGTTTCGATCGTGACGTGCTCGGATACGCGCGATCTTGCGCAGGACGAGGCGGGTGCCGCGCTCGAGGAACTTATCGAGGCGCAGGGATGGACGGTCGCCTCACATGTGGTCGTGCGCGACGACGCCAGCGAGATCGGTGATGCCATTGTGGAAGCCGCCGATGAGTGCCACGCCAATGTCGTGCTCACCTGCGGCGGCACAGGGCTTTCGATGCGCGATGTAACGCCCGAGGCGACGCGTGCCGTCTGCGACCGCGATGTGCCGGGTATTGCCGAGGCAATTCGTGCCTACTCCATGACCAAGACGCGCCGCGCCATGCTCTCGCGCGCCGTGTGCATGCAGCGTGGGCATACGCTTGTCATCAACTTTCCGGGATCCACGAAAGCGGCCCGCGAAAGCTGGGAGGCCGTGAGCGATCAACTGGAGCATGCGGCCCAAATGACGGCGGGCGGCGGTCACGCCAAATAAGCGCACTACCTGCGGCGGAGCGACCTTGCGAGTCACTCCGCCTTTCTTATGCAGCGACAGTGCGGGCCGTCTCGTGGTTATTGGTAAAAGAAAATTACCAGGCGAGGGATATTTATCATAAACATTATTCGCGCGGAAGTATAATCTAGTAACGGAATAAAGCCTGCGGCGGGGTGCCCGGGCATAGCGTTCGAAAGGGTTGAATATGTTCGATATGGTTTCTCGCCGCGGATTCGTCTCGCTTTCTGCTGTCGCCGCTGCCGGCCTTGGTCTTGCCGGCTGCTCGGGCAACAAGACGTCCGAGCTGGCCGGATCCGATGCCGGTTCTGCCAAGGCATCTTCCAAGAAAGCTGTCGAGCTGCAGGTCTTTGCCGCCAACTCGCTCGAGAAAGCTCTGCCCGAGGTTCAGGAGCTCTACACCGAGCAGACCGGCACCACCTTTGCCGACACGCAGTTTAAGGCGTCTGGCGACCTTGTCGAGCAGATGCGCGCCGGTGCCGCCGTCGACGTGCTCATCACGGCCTCCAAGGGCACCATGGACGACGCCGAGGCCGCCGAGCTCGTCGACGTCGACACACGTGAGGACATGTTCGTCAATGATCTCGTGATTATTCGTGCCGAGGGCTCCGACACCAAGGTCGAGGCCATCGCCGACGTCGCGAATCTGGACGGCAAGATCGCCATTGGCGACGCCAAGACCGTTCCCGCCGGCAAGTACGCCAACCAGGCGCTGGCTTCTGTGGGCCTCTACACCGGCACCGAGGGCGACGACGGCGAGTACGCGCCTGAGATCGCCGACAAGGTCGCACTGGCCGACAAAGTTGGTACCGCCGCCGCCTATGTGTCCACAGGCGACTGCGTGGCCGGTTTTGTCTACAGCTCCGATATCTTCCGCTACGACGGCATCGAGGAGGCCTTCGTGTGCCCCGAGGATTCGCACAAGCCCATCGTGTACCCGGGTGCCGTTGCCGAGAGCTCCGAGCATGCCGACGAGGCCAAGGCGTTCATCGACTTCTGTCTGACCAACAAGAAGGCTCAGAAGATTTGGGCTAAGTACGGCTTTGAGCTTTCCGCGTAGTGCGGCTTGGCGCGATAATTCCATCGTTTTGTGTTTCACTCCGTCTTTGTATCCGCTTGGAGCTTTTCGTGCTTAATAGATTCCGCATGCTTGTCACCTGTGCTTTGACCTTCGCGCTTTGCTGGGTGCCGGGATTTGCGTTTGGTGGGGACACTGAGGACGGGGCCCAGGTTGCTGCGACCGCTCATGGGCTTTCCTATGGGATCGAGGGTTTTGAGCGGCTGGCCAAGGGGACCGCTCGTGCCATGGAGGGCCAGCCTGAGGGCTACCGGTTTCCCGTTGACGAGGACGTGGACCTTGTAGTGGCGCCTGCTGCCGATCGCGTTGTGGTGTGGATATCGCCTAAGGCGGTCGAGAGGTATGGATTTGATCCGCAGGACAACGAGTGCATATCGGGTCTCAAGGCCCTCATCTGCAAGCTCGACAGCGCAAACTGCATGGGAGGTGCGCAGCTGGGGGACGTGGATCTTCCTTGGTATGTCACGGCGGAAACAACGTTTGATGCCGGCGGGTATACCTATGGCTTTGACGAGCGCGGTGCGGATGGGGACCGCTATGTGGTGATTGCATCAGCCTCGGGTGATGCTAAGGGCGGCGCGCGTTGGCTTGATAGCGCTCAAATGGTAGAGGCATCGTCTGTCGTGTTGCGGGATGAGCAGGGGCCCTTGACCTCACTGGCTTCCTTTTTGGGCGATATCGACTATCGCCCGTTTTGGGTGTCCATTAAAACGAGCGGCCTTGCCCTGCTGATTTCCTTTGCACTGGGCCTGTTTGCCGCGTGGAAGACTATGGGTACCTCGAGTCGCATCAAGGGCCTGCTCGACTCGGTCTTTACCATCCCCATGGTGCTGCCGCCCACGGTCTGCGGCTTTCTGCTTCTCATGCTGTTTGGCCACTCGACCGGGGTGGGCCAGTGGCTCATCGCGCACGGCATCTCGATCGTCTTTGCCTGGCCCGCGGCGGTCATTTCGGCCGTCGTTGTGTCGTTTCCGCTGGTCTACCGCACGGCGCTCGGAGCCTTCGAGAGCCTCGACACGCAGATGCTCGATGCCGCGCGAACCCTGGGCTGGTCCGAGCGTCGCATCTTTACCAAGCTTATGATGCCGCTCGGCTGGCCCTCGATTGCCGCCGGTACGGTCCTCGCCTTCGCTCGCGCGATGGGCGAGTTTGGCTGCACCCTGTTTTTTGCGGGCAACTACGCCGGCATTACGCAGACCATTCCCATCGCCATCTACTTTGAATGGATGGGCGGCAACACGTCCGTGGCGCTCTTTTGGGTCATCGTCGTAATTGCGTTCAGCTTCCTGGTCATTCTGTTCATCAATATGTACACGGCGCATTCGCAAAAGTATCGCGAACGTGGCCTTTCCCGTGCGGAGCGCAAACAGGCCAAAGATCTCGCCGGACAGGGCGATTCGCTCGACCCAGTCGGCGGCGATGCGCTGCGTATCGATCGCGAGGCACTGGCCGAGCTCATGCGCGATGACGCGGCACCGCAGGGAGGTCGATAAGCTATGTCGCTCGTTTTGGATATCAAAAAGCGCTATCCGGGGTTTATGCTCGACATGCAGCTTGAGGCCGGCGAGGAGCGTGTGGCGCTGCTCGGTGCCTCGGGTTGCGGCAAGAGCTGCACCTTGCGCTGCATTGCCGGCGTGGAGACGCCCGACGAGGGCAAGATCGTCGTCAACGGCGTGATCTTCTTTGACTCGGCGGCGGGCATCAACCTTTCGCCTCAGGAGCGCAAGTGTGCCCTGCTGTTCCAAAACTATCAGCTGTTCCCTAATATGACGGTGGCCGATAACGTATGCGCCGGTGTAAAGGATGCGGGCGACGCCGCCGCGCGCAAAAAGCTCGCCGAGCGCTATCTGAGCATTTTCGGTCTAGCCGATTTTGCCGACCGCTATCCCGCGCGACTCTCGGGCGGTCAGCAGCAACGTGTGGCGCTTGCACGCATGGTGGCGGCGCATCCGGGCATTTTTATGTTCGACGAGCCCATGAGCGCACTCGATTCCTATCTTAAGAGCGCCCTCGAACAGAACATGCTCGACCTGTTCGATGTATGCAACCGCACCGTGCTCTACGTGAGCCACGATATTGACGAGGCATGCCGCCTGTGCCAGCGCATCTGCGTGATGCACAACGGTCATGTTGAGGAGGTCGGCTCCGTTGAGGACGTGGTCCGCCGTCCGCAGACGCTGGCAGCACTGCGTCTGACGGGGTGCAAAAACACGAGCCGTGCGCGCAAGATCGGCGACGAAGAAGTTGAGGCCCTTGACTGGGGCATGACCTTTAATGTGGGTCGCGAGGTTCCCGATAATGTGGCGTACCTGGGCATTCGCGCAAGCTACTTCCATGTTGACAATCGCGCGGAGCGGGGTCGCAACAGCTACGATTTGCACGTGGCCCGAGTGAGCGATTCGCGCTTTGAGCGCTTGGTGCTATTGGACGTGCCGCGTGCCGATGCGCCCACGCGTCTGCAGTGGAAGGTCAATAAAGTGGGCATGCCTGTCGACGAGCTGCCACAAGCAGGCGAGACGCTGCGCATGCATTTTGATGCCAGCAGGATTCATCTGGTTTGTCGGTAGGGCAGAGGGCGGGCTGTCGAGGATTCTCGGCAGCCCGCCGTTTCGTTCCCTACCGTTCGCCGAATGTAGAATGGTAATTAATTATCAAGTAAGATAATAATTTATTAAATGGCAACGGGTACCTCTGTCGTACGAATGTCAACGGTGTTCGCATAGTCGATGACCGTTGATATAGTTGACCTCAACTTGTAAAGGAGGGTGCGCACATGCCGCAGACGACATACATTCGCCGCGTTGCCGCGCGCGCCCTGTACATGGCTCGGAGCCGCATATGAGCAGGTATGTTCACGGCTCCGGGAGAGACGACGCACAGCTAAATAATCGACCGCAAAGCAGGTTCCCCAAAATTCCGGGTTTAGGCGCGGCTGGGTTTTCGCCACCCACCGTGCAGCAATACCGTAGCTATTCATTTTTGGTTCGAGAGGGGAACCGTCATGGCTGAAGAATTTGATTTCCATCCGATGTGGGAGAGCCTCGGCATGAATCTTGCCGACCACGACATGCTGCTGGGCGCCGTGGGCCAGATGTACGGCGATATGTTCCTGACGCAGAACAATCGCCCCAAGTCCACGTCCTACCTGGATTTTGTCGCCACCAACATCCACAGCGGCCGTATTAAGGAGATGCTCGACAAGAAGGAGGCCGGCGAGGCCACCAAGATCGTCGGTTCGTTCTGTGTCTACGTGCCCGAGGAGATTGTGCTTGCCTGTGACGGCATCCCCGTGGGTCTGTGCTCTGGTGCCGATTGGGCAACCGATAAGGTCGAGGAGCACCTGCCGCGCAATACCTGCCCGCTTATCAAGAGCTTTGCCGGCTTTAAGTTGGGCGAGGTTTGCCCCTACATTGAGTCGAGTGACCTGGTGGTGGGCGAGAACACCTGCGATGGCAAGAAGAAGGCTTATGAGTTTTTTGCCACGCAAAAGAACATGCACGTCATGGATATTCCCAACGTACACGACGAGTCGACGCTCGTGACCTGGAAGGCCGAGGTCAAGAAGCTCGCCGCCAAGATTGAGGACGAGTGCGGCGTCAAGATTACGCCTGAGCGTCTGAAGGCCGCCATCCACGCCGTCAATGAGAAGCGCCGTGCCCTGCAGCGCCTCGCTGCCACGCGCGCTGCCGACCCGGCGCCCATCAGCGGTCTCGACAGCCTGCTGACCGTTCAGGCCGCCTTTATGGACGACACGCCGCGTCTGACCGGAGCCATTAACGATATGGCGGCTGAGTGCGAGCAGCGTGTCGAGGCCGGCGAGGGCGTGGCGCCCAAGGGGACCAAGCGCATCCTGTACACCGGCACGCCCATGGCCGTGCCCAACTGGAAGCTGTTCAACCTCATCGAGAAGGCCGGCGGCGTCGTGGTGGGCGAGGAGTCCTGCACGGGTTCGCGCTACTACAAGGACCTGGTCGACGAGTCCGGTGAGACGGTCGACGAGATGCTCGATGCCATCGCCGAGCGCTACTTTAAGATCAACTGCGCTGTCTTTACGCCCAACGACCAGCGTATGAAGGACATTGTCCAGATGGCCAAGGACCTGCATGCCGACGGTATCGTCGACGTGGCCCTGCAGTTCTGCACGCTCTACGAAATGGAGTCGTTTGCCGTGGAGAAGGCCGCCGAGGAGGCCGGCATTCCGTTTATGCACATCACGACCGACTACGCCGGCGAGGACGCGGGGCAATTGCAGACGCGCATTGAAGCTTTCTTGGAAACCATTTAGGACTATCCACCCTGGCGGCTTCCCTAGGCGCCCGATCTTGCCGTTCAAACCGTCGCTTGCGTACCAAAGTATGCGGCGCTTCTCTTTCGCGGCAACCTCGGGCACCTGGGAAAGCCGTTTCCTTGGTTGGTTAAAAGGTTTGTTAAGGAGTTATATGTCGGAAAATATTGAGCAGCCGTTGCCGTCCACGTTTGAGGAGTTCAACGAGCAGCGCAAGGCGGCGTTTATTCGCGTCAAGGATTATAAGCAGGCGGGTAATCGCCTGGTCGGTTTTCTGTGCAGCTACACGCCGCTCGAGATTATCGATGCCGCGGGGGCTGCGAGCGTGGCGCTGTGCGGCACGTCCGACGAGGTGATTCCCGAGGCCGAGAAGGTGCTGCCGGCAAATCTCTGTCCGCTCATCAAGTCGACGTACGGCTTTGCCTACTCGCAAAAGTGCCCGTTTACGTACTTTAGCGACATGATCATCGGTGAGACCACCTGCGACGGCAAGAAGAAGATGTACGAGCTGCTCAACGAGCTCAAGCGTACGCACATTCTGCACCTGCCGCAGGGTCGCGATCGCGCCTACGAGCGTGAAGGCTGGTACGAGGAGTGCCGCCTGCTCAAGGAGGAGCTCGAGGGCTTCTACGGCATTACGATTACTGATGACGACCTGCGCGCCGCCGTCCGTCGTCGCAATCGCCTGCGTGCGGCGCAGCTCGATATGTTCGCGCTTCAGGCCAACCAGCCTGCGGCCATGAGCGGTGTCGACCTGATGAGCACTATGTTTGCCGGTACGTTCAGCTTTGATATCGAGGCTTATACGCAGCAGCTGGAGCAAAAGGTTGTCAAGCTACGAGAGGCCTACGACGCGGGCGAGCGTCCGGTTGCGGCAGATGCTAAGCGCATTCTAATTACCGGTTGCCCGGTGGGCGGCGTGATCAACAAGATCGGTCGCACCATCGAGTCCAACGGCGGCGTGGTCGTGTGCATGGACGATTGCTCGGGTGAGCGTACGGCCGCCATGATGATCGACCCCGACGCTCCCGATATCCTACGCGCCATTGCCGATCGCTACTTGGACATTAATTGCTCGGTCATGACGCCCAACGACGGCCGCATGGACAACACCTTGGCCATGTGCGAGAAGTACCACGTGGATGGTGTGGTGGAAAACGTGCTGCAGGCATGCCACACCTTCAACGTTGAGAGCGCTCGTATGCAGGAGGCCGTCGAGGGTGCGGGCATTCCGTACATGAAGATCGAGACCGATTACAGCAACGGTGATATGGGCCAGATCGAGACGCGCATCGCCGCCTTCATCGAAACCCTCTAGGTTTCCCAGGCACCGGATCTTGCCCCTCAAACCGTCGCTTGCGTACCAAAGTACGCTGCGCTCCTCTTTCGGGGCAACCTCCGGCACCTGAGAAACCTAGAGCTAAGGCGCCTGAACGCGCCGCTACCTTTGATGTTCAGATTGGGAGAGAGCCATGATAGGGATCGGGATCGATATCGGGTCTACGGCGGCTAAGGCTGCTGTGGTCGACGGGGAGGGTTCGGTGGCGTGGACGTGCGTGCAGCCAACCGGGTTCTCCTCGGTCGATGCGGCCGAGCGCCTACGCGGCGAGCTCGCCGCAGCCGGCTATGACGTGACGGGCGACGGTGTTCGCGTGGTCGCGACCGGCTACGGCCGTGTCGCCGTGCCCTATGCGCACAAGGTCGTGACCGAGATTACCTGCCACGGCACCGGTGCCGTGCGCCTGTTTGGCGATCACGGCACGGTGATTGACGTGGGCGGCCAGGACACCAAGGTCATCCAGGTTAAGGGCGGCCGCGTGGCCAAATTTGCCATGAACGACAAGTGCGCTGCCGGAACGGGGCGCTTTTTGGAGATCATGGCCGACCGCCTAGGCATTTCCCAGCAGCAGATGGCCGACCTGGCGCGTTCCGGCGAGCCCACCAAGATCAGCAGCATGTGCACGGTGTTTGCCGAAAGCGAGGTCATCAGCCTCATCGGTCGCGGTGAGCCGCGCGAGAACATTGCGCGTGGCGTGATCGACAGCGTGGTCTCGCGCGTGGCGACCATGGCTGGGCAGGCGGCGGGCGCTCCGTACTATCTGACCGGTGGCCTGTGCGAGAACCCCTACGTTGTGGAGCGGCTGGCCGCGCTGCTGGGGTCGCCGGTCACCACCTCGCCCCAGGCCCGCTTTGCCGGTGCCATCGGCGCGGCTGTCCGCGCCGCCGCCTTGGCCTAGGGGTGTACCGCGATATGCGCATCCTCAATATCTCGGCGCAAAAACCAGATAGCACCGGCAGCGGCACCTACCTTGCCGCGCTCGTGCGCGAGCAGATCGAGACGGGGCATCGCGCCGCCGTGCTTTGCGGTGCGGCACCGGGTGATACCCAAGGCGAGCTGGACCGGCGTGCTGCCGTGTTTACCGTGCCGTTCGAGTCGCCCGAGCTGCCGTTTCCCATCTGCGGTATGTCCGATGTCATGCCCTATCCCTCCACACGCTATCGTGACCTGACGCCTTCGATGCTCAAGGCATTTGAGCGGGCATTTGCTGCTGCAATCGATCGGGCGGTGGCTGAGTTTCGGCCCGATCTGGTGCTTTGCCATCACCTGTATCTGGTGACCGCATTGGCGCGCGAGTGCGTCCGGGGCGTTCCGGTTGTTGCCGTGTGCCATTCGACCGACCTGCGCCAGCTTCGTTCACATGCGCTCGAACGCGATCGCATCGTACGTGCGGTTCGTCGGCTCGATGCCGTCTTTGCGCTCCATGCTGAGCAGGCTGAGCAGATTGGCCTGGTGTGCGGCGTCGATGCCGATCGTATCCACGTGATTGGGACGGGCTACGACCATCGCGTCTTCTGCCGCGACGCAAGCGTGGCGAGGCAGCCGGGATCGCTTGTGTACGTGGGCAAGATTTGCTTTAAAAAGGGCGTCGAGTCGCTGGTTCGAGCCGTGTCATTGCCGATTGACGATGACGTTCGCCCATCTGGCTTGGTACTTGTGGGCGGCCGCGGGGACGATGCCGAGTACGCGCGTATCGAGCGTTTGGGCGCGGCCTCGCGTGTGCCGGTGACGCTGGCGGGGCGCCTGGATAGCGATGAACTCGTGCGTGCCTACCGCAGTTCCGACGTCTTTGTGCTGCCTTCGTTTTACGAAGGCCTGCCGCTCGTGACGATCGAGGCCCTCGCGTGCGGCTGCAAAGTCGTGGCGACCGATTTGCCCGGCGTTCGTCCCTGGATGGAGGCGATGCTCCCCGGTGCTCCCGTGACGTGGGTGGCGTCGCCGCGTATGACGGATGTCGATATGCCCGTGGCGGCCGACCTTCCGTTGTTTGAGCGCGCACTGGCAGATGCTATCGCGCAGGCGCTTGCGGCTCCGCCTTCGACGTTTGAGCCGTCGGCGGTCTCTTGGGAAGCGTGCCTGGGGCGTATACTTAAAGTCGTTGATTTGTTGGAAGGGGGTTCGTATGGCTGACGATCAGATTAAGCTCACGTCTATGACTGCCGCGAGCGGTTGAGCCGCTAAGCTGGCTCCCGGAGCCCTCGCCCAGGTCCTGGGCGACTTGCCCAATGTGCATAACGACAACCTGCTCGTGGGGTTTGATACCTCCGACGATGCGAGTGTCTTTCGCGTAGGGGAGAACTTGGGCCTCGTGCAGTCCATCGACTTCTTTCCGCCGATGGTCGACGACCCGTTTCTGTTTGGCCAGATTGCCGCAGCCAACTCGCTGTCGGATATCTACGCCATGGGCGGGCGGCCGAGCCATGCTATGAACCTGCTCTGCATACCCAGTTGTCTGGGCGTTGAAGTTGCCGGTCAGATTCTGGCGGGCGGCGCCGACAAGTGCGTCGAGGCGGGTTGCTCCATCGCGGGCGGCCACACCATCAACGACGACGAGCCCAAGTACGGGCTGTCCGTGAGCGGTTTTGTCGCGCTCGACCGCATGTTCGCCAACAGCGGCGCACGCGCAGGCGATGTTCTGCTGCTGACCAAGGCGATCGGCTCGGGCATCATCACCACGGCCATTAAGGGCGAGCTCATCGAGCAGGACGAGGCCGCAGCCATGTTTGACTCGATGCGCGCCCTCAACGAGGCCCCGATTCGTCTGGCCGAGGGACTTGAGCTTCACGGCTGCACCGACATTACGGGCTTTGGCCTGATCGGGCACGCGTGCGAGATGGCCGAGGGCTCGGGCGTGCAGATCGAGCTTGCGTCGGGAACGGTACCGCTCTTTGACCAGGTGCTCGACATGGCGCGTCTTGGCATTATCCCCGCCGGCGCCTACCGCAACCAGGACTTCTTTGGCCCACGCGTGGCTGCCGACGAGGGCCTGGAGCCTGGCATGCTGGATGCGCTATACGATCCGCAGACGTCTGGTGGTTTGCTCATCGCGGCGCCTGCTGCCGATACGGATGAGCTTGCGCGTCGCCTGCATGCCGAGGGGCGCATCGCGGCCGTTGTCGGGCGCGTGTGCGAGGCGGAGCCGGGCGGTCCTGCCGTCCGCGTTGTTCGCTAGCCCGCACGTTTATGTAACTGTTTGCCGTTCTCTAGAACGGTTCTTTCGAAAGGAATTTGCTATGTCTACCAAGATTGAAGTCAATGCCATGGGCGATGCCTGCCCGCTGCCCGTCGTCAAGACGCTCAAAGCCCTGAAACAGCTCGATGGCGAGGGCGCCGTCGTGACCTCGGTCGACAACGAGACCGCCGTCAAGAACATCTCCAAGATGGCGCAGGAGAAGGGCTGCACGGCCTCGGTCGAGAAGGTTTCTGACGCCGAGTGGCACGTGACCGTGGCGACCTCTAACGCCGTTGCCGTTGCCGATCCCGAGCAGGATGGCGCTGCCTTCTGCGATACCAGCGCCGGCAAGGGCAAACTCGTCATTTCCGTCTACACCGATTGCATGGGCCGTGGCGACGACGAGCTGGGCCACAAGCTCATGAAGGCTTTCATCTTTGCCGTGACGCAGCAGGAGGAGCTGCCCGCGACTATGCTGTTCTACAACGGCGGCGCCAAGCTCACCGTCGAGGGCTCTCCGGTGCTCGACGACCTTAAGGGACTGGCCGAGCAGGGCGTCGAGATTCTTACCTGTGGCACCTGCCTCGACCACTATGGCATTAAGGACCAGCTTGCCGTGGGCGAGGTCACCAACATGTACGTGATCGTGGAGAAGATGGAGCAGGCCGTGCGCGTCGTGCGCCCGTAGCGTATTGGTTGGAGTTGCCATGAGGGAGAAGCGCCCGGCGCTTGTCATCACGTTTCCTACCACGGCGGCCGCCATGGGGTGCGAGTCCCTGTGCATCGAGCGCGGCCTTCCCGGGCGAACGATTCCCGTTCCCGGGGAGGTCGCTGCCGGCTGCGGTCTGGCGTGGAAAGCGTTGCCTGTCGATGAGGAGCTGCTGCGCGGCGAACTCGCCGCGGCAGGCGTCCCCACCGAGGGCTTCACCGTGATTGATATGTGGGAGGTCGTGCGATGATCTACCTGGATAACGCGGCGACGACCATGCACAAGCCGCAGACGGTCATCGATGCCGTGGTGCAGGCGATGTGCTCGCTCGGCAATGCCGGACGCGGTGCAACGTCGGGTGCGCTCGACGCGGCCCGCACCGTTCACGGCTGCCGTGCCAAGCTTGCGCGCCTTTTTGGTTGCCCGAGGGCGGACCATGTGTGTTTTACGCCCAACTCCACGGCGGCGCTCAACACCGCCATCAACGGGGTGGTGCGCCCCGGCGACCGTGTGGTCACGACGGTGCTCGAGCACAACTCCGTGCTACGTCCGCTTAACCGCCTGGCGGTAGAGCGGGGCGTGACCGTTGAGCATGCGGGCTGCGATGCGAGCGGCGCGCTCGACTACGACGAGCTCGAGCGGCTGGTGACGCCTGACACGCGTGCCGTAGTGGTGACGCACGCCTCCAATGTGACCGGCAATGAGGTCGACATTGCGCGCGTGGCCGCCATGGCCCATGCGGCCGGCGCGCTGGTGATCGTCGATGCCTCGCAGTCTGCCGGCACGGCGCATATCGATATGCAGGCCATGGGGCTCGACGTGGTGTGCTTTACTGGCCACAAGGGACTCATGGGTCCGCAGGGGACCGGCGGGCTGGCCGTGGCGGAGGGCATTGACGTGTGGCCGTGGGCCATGGGCGGCACGGGCGTGCACAGCTTCGATGCGCTGCAGCCGCTTGAGTGGCCCACGCGTCTTGAGGCGGGCACGCTCAACGGCCACGGCATCGCGGGCCTTTCTGCCGGCCTCGACTTTATCGAGGCGCAAGGCGGGGTCGAGGCGATCGCGGCGCATGAGCGAGCGCTGGCTGATCGCTTTCTCGCTGGCGTGCGCGAGATTCCGGGGATTAAGCTCTACGGTGCGTTTGACCAGCCCGTGCGCTCGGCGATCGTCTCACTCAACGTGGGTGATATCGACTCTGCCGAGATCTCGGACGCGCTCATGCAAGGGTGGGGGATTGCGACGCGCCCCGGCGCCCATTGCGCTCCGCTCATGCACCGCGCGCTCGGGACCGAGCTCCAGGGTGTCGTTCGCTTCTCGTTTGGGTATTTCAACACGGACGAGGAAGTCGATACCGCGATTGACGCTTTGCGCGATTTAGCCTGCTAAAGCTGCTAGACCGTTTATACTTGCGGGATGGGTGTTTTTGCCCGTCCCGTTTTTGTTTCGACCCGAAAGGTGTGCCTATGGCCTCATCCGCACCGCGCGGTCTGCGCTCCGACCATGTCGTTACCGTCGGCATTGCGCTGTTCTCGATGCTCTTTGGCGCCGGTAACCTCATCATTCCGCCATTGCTGGCACTTCAGGCCGGCACGGCCACGCCGCTTGCCATGATCGGCTTTTTGATTGCCGCTATCGGTCTGCCTGTTATGGGATTTATCGCCGTCGCGCTCGCCGGCACGGCCCGCGAGCTGGCTGGGCGCGTGCATCCTAAGTTTGGCGAATTCTTCGTTGCGGCGGTGTATTTGGCCATCGGCCCGTGCCTGGCCATTCCGCGCACAAGCTCTACGGCCTTCGAGATGCTGGTGCCGCTACTGCCCGAGGGCGTTTCGCTCGGCACGGCTCGCCTGGTGTTTGCCGTTGGCTTCTTTGTCGTCGCGTTTGCGCTCACGCTGCGTCCGGGCGTTATCACGCGCGTGCTCGGGCGCATTACGGGCCCCGCGCTCATTGCGCTCATCGTGCTGGTCGTGGGTGCTGCCGTGATCTCGCCGCTGGGACCGGCTGCCGCGCCGCAGACTCCCTACAATGCCGGTGCTACCGTGCAGGGCTTTTTGACCGGTTATCAGACCATGGATCTGCTTGCGTCGCTCGCCTTCGGCATCATCATCGCCGAGACCATCCACGAGTTGGGTGTTACCGATGACAAGCGCGTGGCCTTTGAGATTTCGCGCTCCGGTGTGATCGCCGGCGTGCTCATGGCCGTCATCTACTGCGGTTTGGCCCTTGCCGGTATGCAGCTCGGCACCGTGATGTCCGACGCCACCAACGGCGCCGCCATTCTCGCCCGCTCGGCCTCCATGCACTTTGGGCTTGCCGGCACGGTCGTGGTCTTCGCAATCTTCTTCCTCGCCTGCATGAACGTGTGCATCGGCCTCATCAGCTGCTGCTCGCGCTACTTCTGCGAGACGTATGTGGTCGAAGGGGGAGCGGAGGCCTCTGAGGAGGCCATGCGCCGTCCCTTTGCGGTTCTCGCCTTTGTGTTCGCAGCGTTTTCGTGCGTGCTCTCCAATGTGGGCCTCGACGTGATCCTTATGTTCTCGGTGCCCATGCTCAACGCCTTGTATCCCGTCGCCATCGTGCTGGTCCTCATGGGTTTGGTACACGGTTTTTGCGACGCAAATCCGCAGGTGTTGGTGTGGGTCGGCGGCGTGGTCGCCGTGCAGAGTGTGATCACCTCGGTCCGCGATGCGTTCTTTGTGGGCACGTGGCTGCCGTTTGATGTTCTTCCGCTGGCGGATATCGGTGCTGCGTGGGCACCGGTTGCTGTGGTGGCGTTTGTGATTGGTCTGGTTCATAGCCAGTTTGTCGCACATTCGAGGAGCTAGGGTTTCTGCGCTTGCACAGGCGGGGAGTCTCCCCTATAATTTCCTTCGCTTTGGGACACGCAAGGTTTAGACCTTAGCTGCTCAACACCTTCGGGACGTGGCGCAGTTTGGTAGCGCGCCTGCTTTGGGAGCAGGATGTCGCAGGTTCAAATCCTGTCGTCCCGACCATATCTTGCGGGCGTAGTTCAATGGTAGAACCCCAGCCTTCCAAGCTGATGACGCGGGTTCGATTCCCGTCGCCCGCTCCATAAGATAGTTTTAACGGCTTTGGCTCCATTTGGTGCCAGAGCCGTTTTCATAAGTGTGCGGGGTAACGGGAATCGATGCCGCCCCACATCCCCTCCTAAGTTGCGGTGAAATACGGACTGTTTTCCGTCTTTTGCGAACCTACTGAAGGCCTGAGTAGCTAATTTGGGACGGGCTTTTTTGGCTGCTCTGGCAATTGGCTGGCAAATGTGGTCAAAAATTCTGTTCCAAAATGACCGGTCTGGTGTTGAGCCACGAAAGCGGCCCATCTACTACGTTTGGCCCGCAGGGGTCGACCATAGCAGCATTTTCGGAAAATTGGCAAGCCGTCTACCAGCGGTTTTGATTTTTCGGATTTCGGTATGGTCGAGGGCAATCGGTTAAACGTAGTAGATGGGCCCATTTCGTGGCGAACGGTGGCATTCGCGGTCCAAAGCTGCCGGTTTCGGATGGCCAACCTGGAAGTTGCGGTGAATTAATTTCTGAAAAGCTCGAATAAGCCTAAATCCAGGAACTATTCCACCGCAACTTAAGAGGGGATGGGGCTAGCTGCGGGGGCGGTGGCGGAGCTTGTCGATGGTGGAGTCGGTGCTGCGGTTGCGGGCTTCGGCTGCGGTTTGGCGCTTGTGGCGGTAATCGATCATGCCTTGGATGATGGGCTTGCCAAAGCTCACGACATCATCGTTGTAGATGGCGGTTCGGGCTGCGAGGAGGCAGTCGGTAAAGTCCATATGGGTCTTGCCAAAGAGTTTGACGGCAAGGGCGACAACGGTGGGCTCGTCGACCATGACGTCATCGAGCAGCCTTTTCATGGCCGCGGCAATCTCAACGCGGGGAACCTTATAGACGTCGCGCAGCGTGACCACGACGCGCGTGATGATTTCGGGGTAGACACGAGCGGTGCGCGTGGCGATGACCTTGGCGGCGCGCGGTGACAGAACTTCGTCGTCGTCCAGCAGGTAACGTAGTATGACGGTCTCGTCGATGATGGTGCTACTCATGGATATCTACTTCCTCGGGACCCAAAATCGAATCGTCGCTTTCTGTGGCAAGATACTCAATCCAGGCATTGCGCTCCTCGGAGCGGCGATTGGGGTCCCCATATGCTTTGAGCGATCCATAGGCGGCGGTGCCGTCCTTTGAGCGCACGGCGACCGGCTGAAAGGGAAGCTTGCGCATCAAAATGCTCTGCGCGACAAAAAGATGGACGGCCTCGGCGAGCGATGTGCCCATGGCGTCGTAGAGATGCTCGGCATGCTGCTTGTCCTCTTCGCGAATGCGCACCTGCAGGATGGCTCGTTTTTGAGTCGATGACATCACTGGCCTCCCTTAATGAGCGTGCAATATGAATGGTCAAATACAGCATCGAATATTAATAGCTAATCTTATAACCACTACTTTATTGCACTCAAGTTAATGAACGCGAAATTTATCACAAACGTATTACGTCCTTTATAAACGAGCGTGAAATCTCCCTTGGATGTACGCATGTATTACACTCACCTTTATAGCTTCTAGAGAATAATTCCAACCTGCCCAAACCCCTGCAATACACCCGTATTGCAGGGCCTATGCTCAAGTTTGCCACCTGCAACTGCGTATATTTAGCCTGTATATCGTTGGAGGAACTCTATCGAAGCGCCTGTTTCGCCGCATGCGCTCGATGCGTCGATGCCGGACCACGGGCGGTCCGGAACAACGTCGACAGGGTCTCTCCGACATGGGATTCAGGAGGGAGTGAACAACATGGGCAATAAACGAGTCGTAGCCGATTCCTCACGCTGCATTGGGTGCCAAACCTGTATGGCGGCGTGCATCGAGGCACACGATATTCCCGGCAACATCGCCGCGCCGCGCCTGCGCGTAACGCGCACCTACGAGATCTCCGCACCGGTGGCGTGCCACCACTGCGAGGACGCTCCATGCGCCAAGGCCTGCCCCACGGGCCCCTTGTTCTTTGATCCAAAGAACCATCGCATCGGCGTTAACGAGGACAACTGCATCGGCTGCAAGAGCTGCGTCATGGCCTGCCCCTTTGGCGCCGTGAGTGTGGCGACCACGCAGGTCCCCGTCTTGATGGGCGACGTGCGCGTGGGTTCGCAGACTAAGAGCTTCGTGCTCAAGTGCGACCTGTGCGTGGACCGTCCCGGCGGCCCGGCGTGTGCCGAGGCGTGCCCGACCAAGGGCCTCACCCTGGTAGACGAGGAGCGCCTGGCAGAACTGACTGCCGAGCGTGCCCGCGCCACCATCGAAAACGAGGCGTAAGCGTTGGGGCGACAAGCCCAATGATTGTCAAATAAGTACCGAGTATTCGGTAGCAGAGAAAGGAAGGAGGGTGTCATGGAGAAGCATAAAGTGATCTGCCCGTACTGCGGCGCCGGTTGCCAGTTTAACCTCTTGGTCCAAAACGGCCAGGTCGTGGGTACCGAACCGCTCAACGGCATCACCAACCAGAGCGAGCTGTGCCTTAAGGGCATGAGCGGCTACGACTTCATCAACGACACCAAGATCTTGACTCCTCGCGTACTGCACCCGATGATCCGCCGCACTAAGGGCGCGGATCTTGAGCGCGTAAGCTGGGACGAGGCACTGGATTTCACCGCATCTAAGATGCAGGCCATAATTGACGAATATGGTCCTAACGCTGTCATGACCACCGGCTCTTCGCGAGGCGGCGGCAATGAGGCGAACTACGTCATGCAGAAGTTTACGCGTGCGTGCATCGGCACCCACAGCGTGGACAACTGCGCCCGTACTTGACACGGCCCTACTGTCCTCGGTCTGATGGACACGGTTGGTTCAGGTTGCATGTCATGCTCCATCCCCGGTATGGAGGATGCGGGCTGCATTTTCCTCTTCGGCTATAACCCTGCCGATTCGCACCCCATCGTCGCAAGGCGTATCGTGCGAGCCAAAGAAAAGGGTTGCAAGATCATCGTCGCCGACCCGCGCCATATCGAAACCGCGCGTATCGCCGATCTTTACCTTCCGATCAAGAACGGTTGCAACGTCGCGTTCCTCAACGCCTTTGCCAACTGCTTGGTCAACGATGGCCTCTACGACAAGGAATTCGTCGCCGAGCACACGAACGGCTTTGACGAGTGGTGGGAGACCATCAAGAACTACACTCCCGAATCCGTACAGGACATCACGGGTGTCGAGCCCGCGTTGATCCACCAAGCTGCCGAGATGTACGCCACGGCGAAGCCCTCTGCCATCATTGGCTGGGGCATGGGCGTATGCCAGCAGAAGCAGAACCTGAAGACGGTGCACACCATCGCCTCCATCGCCTGCGTTGCCGGCCAGATCGGCAAACCCAATTCCGGCCTCGCGCCCGTGCGCGGTCAGAACAACGTCCAGGGCTCCTGCGATATGGGCATGCTGCCCAACCTGTACCCTGGCTACCAGAAGGTCACCGACCCGGCTGTGCGTGCCAAGTTTGCCAAGGCTTGGGGCGTGCCCGAGGAAAAGCTCCCGCTCGAGGAGGGCTACAAGCTCACCGACCTGGGCCACCTGGTCGACGAGGGCAAGGTGCACTGCTTCTACAACTACGGCGAGGACCCGGTGCAGACCGAGCCCGATTCGGCCGGTATGCGCAAGACGCTCTCCGAGCTGGATCTGTTCATTTGCCAGGACATCTTTATGACGCAGACGACCATGCTCGCCGACGTCATCCTGCCCGCTACCTCTTGGGGCGAGCACGAAGGTGTCTTTACCGCATCCGACCGTAGCTTCCAGCACTTTGACGCGGCCGTTCCTCCCAAGGGCGAGTGCCGTCACGACTGGGAGATCTTCGCGGACCTGTCTACACGTATGGGTTACCCCATGCACTACGACAACACCGAGCAGATCTGGAACGAGTGCATCAGCCTGTGCCCCAACTTTGTGGGCGCGACCTACGAGAAGATGGCTCCCGAGGGCGGTTACGCCCAGTGGCCCGTCAAGAGCACCGATGTGAACGACCACGGTACGCCCGACATGTTCGCTGGTGGCAAGTTCACCACCAAGGACGGCCGCGCCAACCTGATGGCGCACGACTGGGAGGCGCCCTCCGAGCTTCCCGACGATGAGTACCCGCTCATCCTGTGCACCGTCCGCGAGGTCGGCCACTACAGCTGCCGCTCGATGACCGGCAACTGCAAGACGCTGGCGCTGCTTGCCGACGAGCCCGGCTTTGTCCGCATGAATCCCGCGGACGCCCAGGCGCGCGGCATCAAGAATGGCGACATCGTCTCGATTCACAGCCGCCGCGGCCAGGTATACAGCCGTGCCGACGTGAGCGATCGCATCAACAAGGGCACGGTCTACATGACCTACCAGTGGTGGATCGGCAAGTGCAACGAGCTGACCATTCACAAGGTCGACCCGGTCTCGCACACGCCCGAGGACAAGTTCTCCGCCTGCCAGGTCGACGCTATCGCCGACCAGGTCTGGGCCGAGGGCGAGGTCGAGCGTCAGTACACCGAGCTCAAGCAGGCTCTGGTGGACGCCGCCGCTCCCCAGGACGTTGAGCCCGGCGCCGCCAAGTTCGACGACGAGACGCACGTGAACCAAATCGTGTAGTCCCGTTCTCGTTGGCTTTTTGGGCCGGGCGTCCCGTACGTTCGGGAGCCCGGCCCGTTATTTTGAAAGGAAGTGGGGATGAACCGCTTCATCGACATCAACCCGGAGAGGTGCATCGGCTGCGGAACATGCCAGTCCGCCTGTGCCGACGCCCACCGGATGCAGGGTCTTCAGGATACGCCGCGTCTGGCGCTCGTGAAGACCGGCGGTATTTCGGCCGCCCTTGCCTGCCACCATTGCGAGGGTGCCCCTTGCGCCGAGGTTTGCCCGGTGAATGCCATCGAGCACGATGGCGATCGCATCCACGTCAAGGAGCAGGAGTGTATCGGGTGCAGGCTGTGCGCCATCGCGTGCCCCTTCGGAGCCATCCATCCCGATGGCACGTCTATCGCCGGTGTCGCAGGCATGTGCGACCCGACGCCTTCGTATCCTAAGTCCCTGAGCAGCCTGCTTACGTGGGCTCCTGGTCAGTACACCTGCGCTGTCAAGTGCGACCTGTGCGCCTTCGATCCGGACGGCCCGCATTGTGTGGCGGCGTGCCCCACCAAGGCGCTGACCGTCATGGGCGGCGCGGCCGATCGCGAGCTCGACGAGGCCAAGCGCCTGCGCTCGATCGAAAACGGTCCGTCCGTCGACGCTACCGCTGTGGCCCAGGGCCTGTCCGAGAAAGCAGAAGGGAGCGTAAACAATGGATAGCATGACGCTGTTTATCGCATCACTTGCCGTCTCGTGCATCGGTGCGCTCGCCTCGGTTCTGCTGATCAAGGCCGATAACGCCGCCAAGACCGCCGGCTGCCTTATCGGCGCCGTCGCCGCAGTGCTTTCGTTTGTGGCTGGTATCCAGGCCGTGCTGGGCGATGTCACGTCGGTCGACACCATCGTGTTCTTCCCGTTTGCCCATTTCCAGCTGCTGCTCAATCAGCTGTCCGGTCTGTTCGTGGCGCTCATCTCGGTGCTCGCGTTTGCCGGTTCGATCTACGGTCTCAACTACTTTGATGAGTACCCGGGCAAAAAGGGCCGCGCCGGCTTCTTCTTTAACACCTTCGTGGCGTCCATGATGCTCGTCATCACCGCCGACAACGTGTTTTGGTTCCTGGTCGCCTTTGAGCTCATGTCGCTGACCTCGTACTTCCTGGTCGTGATTGAGGAGAACGAGAACTCCATCCATGGCGGTTGGCTCTACTTTGTGATCGCGCACGTGGGCTTTGTGCTCATCATGGCGAGCTTCCTCACCATGACCAACTTCGCCGGTGGCTCGTTTGCCTTTGCGGATTTCCGTGCTACGCAGTTTAGCCCCGCGGTCGCATCCGTGTGCTTTGTGCTCGCCTTCTTTGGCTTTGGCGCCAAGGCCGGTATCATTCCGCTGCACGGCTGGCTGCCCAAGGCACATCCCGAGGCGCCGTCCAACGTGTCGGCTCTTATGTCCGGCGGCATGATCAAGATCGGTATCTTCGGTATCCTCAAGGTGGGTCTCGACCTGCTCTCCGCCTCGGGCGTTCAGGTTTGGTGGGGCCTTATGGTCATGGTCTTCAGTGCGATCTCGTCGGTCCTCGGCGTGGCCTTCGCCCTGCAGGAGCATGACATCAAGCGCCTGCTGGCCTATCACTCCGTCGAGAACATCGGCATCATCCTGCTCGGCGTCGGCGCCTCCATGGCCGCCATGGCGCTCAACTCGGTCGGCATTGCCGTCCTGGCTCTGATGGCCGCCCTCTACCACACGTTTAACCACGCGATGTTTAAGGGCGAGCTGTTCTTGGGCGCCGGTGCGCTGCTGTACTCCACGGGTACGCGCAATATGGAGAAGATGGGCGGCCTGTTCCGTCGTATGCCGGCAACGGCCATCTGCTTCCTCATTGGCGCGCTTGCCATCTCGGCCATCCCGCCCTTCAACGGCTTTGTGTCCGAGTGGTTTACCTACCAGTCGCTCTTTAACGCCGCCATGCAGGGCGACAAGGCCGTCATGATCGTGGCCGTGTTCGCTGCCGTCGCGCTCGCAATTACCGGCGCACTGGCCGTCACGTGCTTCGTCAAGGCCTATGGCGTCTCCTTTGCCTCCGCGCCCCGCTCCGAGGCCGCGGCCAATGCCAAGGAGGTTCCCGCCCCCATGGTGTTTGCACAGGGCCTGCTCGCGGCCATCTGCGTCGTGCTGGGCATTGGCGCTCCCGTGATCGCGCCCGTGCTGGTCGATGTCGCCGCGTCCGTGCTGCATCCGTACGGTGGCGTGTTTGCCGCCGAGGGCATGGAGCTCATGAACCAGTACTCCGGCGCTGCCACCTCCACGCCCGCGATCGCCATTGCGCTCGTGGTGCTCGTCGGCTTTGCCTGCGGTTATCGCAAGCTCAAGACCGTCGGCAAGGTGCAGAAGTCCCAGCCGTGGGCATGCGGTTATGCTCCCAACGAGCATATGCCCGTCGTGGCCACGACCTTTGCCTCCGAGGTGTCCTGGTTTATGCAGCCGCTCTACACGCTGCGCGACCGCTGCACGGCCGTCTGCTGGTCCATCGCGCACTTCTTCCAGAAGCTCACCGGTGTGGCCGAGGCTGTGGAGCCCGTACCCGACAAGGTTCTCGTCGATGCCCCGCATAAGGGTGTCGAGAAGCTCGCCGACCTCGCGACTAAGCTCGAAGGCGGCAACTACAGCATCTATATCTGCTACATCGTCGCGGCACTCGTGGTGTTCCTCGTGCTCGCCGTGCAAATGGGTTAAGGAGGGGAGAGCATGAACAACATCGTACTTGCCGTTCTGCAGGGCGTGGTCGTTATGGCCGTCGCGCCGTTCTTCTCCGGTCTCGGCCGCGTGATCCGCGCCAAGATGCACAACCGTCGCGGCCCCAGCATCATGCAGGACTATCGCGACCTGGCCAAGCTCTTTGCGCGCCCCGAGTCCCAGAGCGAGGACGCGAGCTTTGCGCTGCGCATTATGCCGCCGCTGTTCTTCGCCGTCGCCTTTATGCTCGCGATGGGCCTGCCGCTCTTTACGGCACAAAGCCCCATCCCGGTCTTTGGTGACGCCATCACCATCATGTACAGCCTGGCGCTCGCCCGCTTCTTCTTCGCCCTCTGCGGCGTGGATTCGTCCAACGCCTACGCCGGTATCGGCGGCGTTCGCGAGCTGCTCATGAGCGTGCTCATCGAGCCGTCCATGCTGCTGGCGCTGTTTGCCGCCGCCCTGGTGTGCGGCTCCACCGACATCGCCACCATGGGTCAGCACATCATGACGGGCGCCGTCGACGCGCCGGTCGCCGTGATCCTCGCCGGCATCGCCTTTGCGATCGCTTGCTACATGGAACTCGGCAAGCTGCCGTTTGATCAGGCCGAGGCCGAGCAAGAGCTTCAGGAGGGTCCGCTCGCCGAGCTTTCTGGCCCGTCGCTTGCGATGGCCAAGCTCGCCATGTCCATGAAGCAGGTCCTGGTCGTCGCCTGGTTCTGCGCGATCTTCATCCCCTGGGGCGAGCCCGCGACCGTGGGCGTCGCTGCCGTTCTGGGCGCGGTCATCTTCCTGGTGAAGTGCCTGATCGACTTTGTCGTATGCGGCGTGATCGAGAACTCCTGCTCGCGCTCGCGTTTTAAGGTGCTTGGCAATCAGACCTGGGCCGTCGTGGGCATCGCCGTTCTGGCGTTTGTCTTCGTGGTCGTCGGCGTGTAGGAGAAGGGAGAAACAATGTCATTTGCAGTCAGTCTGTCCCTTCTCGGCTTGGTCGCTATCGCGGCCCCGATGGTGGCTTCGGTGCTCGTCGCCCTGTTCCCCCGTCCGTACGCCAAGTGGTTCAGCGTTTTGGGTGCCGCCGTCTCGACGGTCTGCACCATCGCCCTCGCCGCGAATTTCGCTGGCGCCGGCATGCCCGACACGCAGGTCCCCCTGATCTCGTTTGGGCAGACCCTCGTTATGGGATTCACCTTCGATCGCATGAGCACGCTGCTCGCGCCCGCCTTTGTGGGTATCGGCCTGCTTGTCGTGATCTATTCGATTCCCTATATGAGCGAGAATAACCGTGAGCATCCCGACGCACCGCGTCGTCGCTTCTACGCGTACCTCGCGACCTTTATCGGCGCCATGGCCGGCCTTGTGTACAGCTCGACCCTTTTGGGCCAGCTCGTGTTCTTTGAGATCACGGGTGCGTGCTCTTGGGGCCTCATTAGCTACTACATGACGCCTACGGCCAAGAAGGCCGGCATGAAGGCCCTCATCATCACGCATATCGGTGCGCTCGGCCTGTATCTGGGCGCCGCCATCGTGTTTGCCCACACCGGCACCTTCGCCATCACCGCGATTGCCGGCCTCGACACCAAGCTCAAGGCTATCGTCCTTTTGCTCGTGCTGTTTGCGGCCTGGGCCAAGTCCGCACAGGTTCCCATGTACATGTGGCTGCCTTCGGCCATGGAGGCGCCGACGCCTGTTTCGGCCTACCTGCATGGCGCCTCGATGGTCAAGGTCGGCGTGTGCGTGTTCGCGCGTGCACTCGTCTCTGCCGGCGAGATTCCCGAGATCGTGGGCTGGGTCGCCATTATCGACGCCATGGTCACCATGCTTTTTGGTTTCCTTATGTACCTGCCGCAAAAGGACATGAAGCGTCTGCTGGCCTTCTCCACGATCGCCCAGCTCTCCTATGTGTTCTTTGGTCTGGGCCTTTCGGTCTTTGGCAGCCAGCTGGCTTTTGATGGCGCCGTGTGCCACATCTTTAACCACGCTTTCGCCAAGACCCTGTTCTTCCTGATCGCCGGTTCGTTCTCCTTTACGCTCGGCACGCGTATGCTGCCCAAGCTTCGCGGCATCGTAAAGAAGTACCCGATCTCGGGCGTGGGCTTTGGTGTCGCGGCGCTCGCCATTGCCGGCGTGCCGCCCATGAACACGTTCTTCTCGAAGTTCCAGATCATCGCCGGCGGCTTCTCTGTGGGTGCCGGCAACGTCGCGATCCTGGTGCTCGTGTGCATTATGGTCGCCGAGACCGTCGCCACCTTTGCCTGGTTCCTCAAGTGGATGGGCTATTGCCTGCCCGGCGAGCCGAGCGAAGAGGTCGCCGCGGGAGCCCCGCTTCCCCGCGCGATGGCGTTCGTGTTTATCGTGCTCATCATCATGGTTATCGTCAGCGGCCCGCTTTCGGCCAGCTGGATCGGTTAGGAGGTAGAACGACATGGGTTATTCGATCGTCAACATCCTTGGCGGCCTTCTGATCGTCACGTCCACCATGGTGGTCGTCTCAAAGAACATCAAGCATTCCATCAGCTGGTATGCGGTGCAGTCGCTGGTGCTCGTGGGACTGCTCGCCACGCTCGGTGTCACCACCGGTGCGCAGGAGCTGCTTATGTGGGCTGGATCTGCCTTTATCACCAAGGTCGTCCTGGTCCCTTATATCCTCAACCGCGCATACAAGAAGATGGGCGAGCCAAGCGACGCATCGCTCAAGGCCGGCCTTAAGCCCGCGTGGGCCATTTGCATCATCGCCGTGGAGGTCGCGATTTGCTTTGCCGTCGTGACGCAGATCAGCCTGCCCACGGCCGAGGTCGCAACGCCTGCGCTCGCTATTAGCTTCGCTCACTTCTTTGTGGGCCTCACCTGCATCATCTCGCAGCGCAACATCATGAAGCAGATCTTTGGATACTGCCTTATGGAAAACGGCAGCCATGTGACGCTCGCGCTTTTGGCCCCCACCGCTCCCGAGATCATCGAGATCGGTATCGCCACCGACGCCATCTTTGCCGTCATCATCATGTCCATCGTCGTGCGTCGCATTTGGGACGACTCCCACTCGCTCGATGCGCGCGACCTGTCCGAGCTGAGGGGGTAGTCCATGGAAACGTTGATTCTCGCCCTGCTCGCGACTCCTTTGGTGTTCTCGCTGGTCATGGCATTTTTGCCCAAGAACACGTCCTATAACGTGTTTGCCGGTCTCAACCTGGTCTCCGTCGCAGCCGTCCTGGTGCTGTCGATTATGACGGCCGGTGACGTCCTTATGAGCGGCGACACCGCGAGCGCTTTTGGCCTGTGGTTTCACTTCGATTCGCTGGGCGCCATCTTTGTGCTGCTCATCGGCTTTATCGGTTTTCTTACGGGGCTGTTCTCGCTGCCCTATGTAAAGGCCGATATCGAGGAGGGCTCCATGCCCGCCGAGCGCGCCAAGCAGTATTTTGCGCTGTTTAGCCTGTTCGTGTTCACCATGCTGCTCGCGTGCCTGTCCAACAACATGATCCTCACGTGGGCCGCCGTGGAGGCAACCACGCTTTCCACCGTGTTCCTCGTGGGTATCTACAAGAACAAGACGGCCCTCGAGGCTTCTTGGAAGTATGCGATGGTCTGCACCGCCGGCGTGGCCTTTGGCCTGTTCGGTACGCTGCTGATCTACGCCAACGCCGCCGACGTGATTCCCAACGCCCACGAGGCCGCATTCCTGTCGTGCGTGCTGCCGTATGCCGACCAGTTCGACCCGACGCTCATGCGCCTCGCCTTTGCGTTTATCGTGATCGGCTTTGGCACCAAGGCCGGCCTGTTCCCCATGCACACTTGGCTGCCCGATGCCCACTCCCAGGCTCCGAGCCCTGTCTCGGCCCTGCTTTCGGGCGTGCTGCTTAAGTGCGCCATGCTTGTGATCATGCGCTTCTACGGCTTTACTATCCAGGCCGTGGGCGCCGAGTATCCGCAACTTTTGCTGTTGATCGTCGGCACGCTGTCCATTTTGGTGGCGGCACTTTCGATGTTTCGCCAGGACGATCTCAAGCGCCGCTTTGCGTACTCGTCTGTGGAGAACGTGGGCGTTATCGCCCTGTGCCTGGGTATCGGAGGTCCGCTGGGTATCGCCGCGGCCCTGCTGCACTGCGTGTTCCACGGCTTTACCAAGACGCTTGCCTTCTGCGTGTCCGGCAACATCCAGCACGCCTTTGGCACGCGTAGCCTGGCCAAGATCCAGGGCGTCGTCGAGGTTGCTCCCGCAACCGCCGCGCTCGCCGTCCTGGCGCTGCTCGGTCTTGGTGCCTTCCCGCCCTTTGGCATGTTTATCTCCGAGTTCCTGACTTTTGTCGCCGGTGTTACCGCCGGTCCCATGTGGCTGGTCGTCGTGGTCGCCCTCGGTCTTACCGTGGCCATCTCCGCGCTCACCCGCATCGCACTCAAGTCGGTATTCGGCCATGCGCCCCAGGGCATGGGCAAGCATGAGGCCCCGGCGCTCATGCTTATCCCCGAAATCATCCTGGCTGTCATGATCTTGTGGTTTGGCATCGCCACCCCGCTGCCTCTCGTGCACGGTGTGGAGACCGCGACCGGCATTCTGCTCGAGCAGAGCACCGAGGAACTTCACGCGACGCCGATGTACCGCGCTGTGTTCGGTACCGAGACCGCTCAGAGCGAGGTGGAGTAACGAATGATTGAAACTGAGAACAAGGTGTATGCCCGTCGCTGCGAGAGCCATGTCGAGGCCCTGCGCCGCGCCGTTCCGGGCTGCATCGAGAAGGTCGAGTGGCAGTGCGAGGACCAGCTGACGATTACCGTCAAGCAGGACAAGCTGCCCGAGGCCGTCCACTACCTGTATTACGAGCGCTACGGCTGGATTCCCGTGATCATCGGCAACGACGAGCGCAGCCTGTGCGGCCGTTACGCCGTGTACTATGTCATCTCCATGGAGGGGGAGGATCCCGGCTGGGTGACCGTGCGCACCGAGGTCGATCCCGCCAAGATGACGTTCCCGTCCGTGACGCCGTTCGTCCCCGCCTGCGTGTGGGGCGAGCGCGAGCTGCGCGACATGTTCGGCCTGATTCCCGAGGGCCTGCCCGATCGTCGCCGCCTGGTGCTGCCCGACGATTGGCCCAACGGCCTGTACCCGCTGCGCAAGGACTCCATGGACTACCGTTTCCGTCCCGCTCCCGCGAGCGACATGGAAAACTATGAGTTCTTGGCCGATACCAAGGGCAAGGAGACGACGCTCGTTCCCATGGGCCCGTTGCACATTACCTCCGACGAGCCCGGCCACTTCCGCCTGTTCGTTGAGGGCGAGACGATCGTCGATGCCGACTACCGTCTGTTCTACGTGCACCGCGGCATGGAGAAGGTCGCCGAGACGCGCCTGAACTATGACGCCGTGACGTTCCTCGCCGACCGCATCTGCGGCATCTGCGGCTGCGCCCACTCGGTGGCCTATGCCGAGGCCGTCGAGCGCGCCCAGGGCATCCATGTCCCGCCGCGCGCCCAGTACATCCGCGCCATCATGCTCGAGGTCGAGCGCCTGCACTCGCATCTGCTCAACATTGGCCTGGCGTCGCACTACACGGGCTTCGACTCCGGATTCCAGCAGTTCTTCCGCGTCCGCGAGAAGTCCATGGACTTGGCCGAGAAGCTCTCCGGTCACCGCAAGACCTACGGCCTCAACGTGATCGGCGGCGTGCGTCGCGACATTTTGGCCGAGCAGAAGCTCTCCACGCTCACGACCATTCACCAGCTGCGCTCCGAGGTTCAGGAACTCGTCGACGTCTTGCTCTCGACGCCCAACTTTATCGAGCGTACGAGTGGCATCGGCATCTTGGACCGCAAGATCGCACGCGACTTCTCGCCGGTCGGCCCGCTCATGCGTGGCTCGGGCTATGCCCGCGACGTGCGCTTTGACCATCCCTTTGACGGCTACGCCGATCCGGATGTTCAGAAGATGCATGCTGCCACGGCCGACACCTGCGATGCCTTCGGCCGTACCGCCGTTCGCATCCAGGAGGTCTACGATTCGATCGACATGATCGAGACCATGCTCGAGAACTGCCCGTTGGGCCCCATCCTCACCACGGATTGGGAGTACACCCCGCACAAGTACGCTATCGGCGCCACCGAGGCGCCGCGCGGCGAGGACGTGCACTGGGCCATGCTCGGCAACAACCAGAAGTGCTACCGCTGGCGCGCCAAGGCCGCCACGTACAGCAACTGGCCGGTCCTGCGCTACATGTTCCGCGGCAACACCGTGGGCGACGCGGCGCTGATCGTCGGCTCGCTCGACCCGTGCTACTCCTGCACCGACCGCGTGACGGTGACCGATGTCGCCGCCAAGCGCGACCACGTGCTCGACAAGGAGCAGTTCGAGAACGTCTGGCGCGACAAGTCGCCGCTTGCGGGCGAGGGCACCATGGCCGCCCCGCTCGATGAGGAGGCGCTCTAATATGCTGAAGCTTTGGAAGGTTAACGCCAAGGCCGGCGACGCGACGGTCAAGTACCCGTTTGCGCCGTTCCCCACCAACAAGGACATGCGCGGCAAGCCCGAGCACAACGCCGAGCTCTGCATCGCCTGCGGTGCCTGCGGCGTGGCGTGCCCGGCCGATGCCATTCGCATGGACACCGACCTTGCGGCCGATACCATCACCTGGTCGATTGACTACGGCCGCTGCATCTTTTGCGGCCGCTGCGAGGAAGCCTGCCCCATGGAGGCCATCAAGCTCACCGAGGAGTTTGAGCTGGCCGTCATGAGCAAGGACGATCTCACCAGCAAGAGCGTCTACACGCTCGAGCACTGCTCGCGCTGCGGCAAGCCGTTTGCCCCGCATAAGGAGATCGACTACGCCAAGCGCCTGCTGCAAAAGACCGGCGGCATGGAGGCCATCCAGGCCGCCCGTACCGTCGGTATGTGCCAGGAGTGCAAGCGCGAGCTCGACGCCCTGCGCGCCGCCTCGGCCGTAAAGACCGGCAACGCGCACGGCATGGCTGCCAACGAGACGCTTGCGTCCGGTGAGCCCCAGGGCCCCGGCATGGAGTATCTGGGCGGCCACGGCGTGAACCCGGAGTATATCGACCGCGAGCTCAACCCCGATGCGCCCGAGATTCCCGCCGGTCCGGCGCCGGTCGAGGGCATCATCATGGATTTTGATACGAAGGAGGAGTAACCATGGCCGAACCCACGCTTTTGCCCGAGCGGCTTCAGTACCGCCCGACCAAGATCGAGCTCGACGAGAGCATCGAGAAGGCCAAGGCGACCCTTCTTAAGAAGATCAAGCGCTCGGTGTACGTCTACCGTGTCGACTGCGGCGGCTGCAACGGCTGCGAGATCGAGATCTTCGGTTCCATCACGCCCGTCTTCGACGTCGAGCGCTTTGGCATCAAGGTCGTGCCCTCGCCCCGTCACGCCGACGTGCTGCTGTACACCGGCGCCGTGACGCGTGCCATGCGCATGCCGGCCTTGCGCGCCTTTGAGGCTGCACCCGATCCCAAGATCGTGGTGTCCTATGGCGCGTGCGGCTGCACCGGCGGCATCTTCTACGACAACTACTGCGTCTGGGGCGGCACGGACAAGATTCTGCCGGTCGACGTTTACATCCCCGGCTGCCCGCCCAGCCCCGCGCAGACCATCTACGGCTTTGCCATGGCACTTGGCCTGCTGGACCAAAAACTCCATGCCGAGACCACGGTGGAGGCCGCCGGCGAGCAGGCCGATATCCTGCACCCCGGCGTGCCGTACAAGCTGCGCGTTGCCATTGAGCGCGAAGCTCGCGCCATGAGCGGCTATCGTTACGGCCGCGACCTGGCCAACGAGTTTATGGATACGCTCGAGGGTGCGCCCAAGGGCGATATCCGCGGTGCCATGGCGCTGCTCATCGACAAGCAGGACGATCCGCGCCGCGTCGAGGTGTACTCGGCGCTGCAGGATCTGGTGCTGGCCGGAGGTCGCTAGATGGAGCTCACGGACCGCTCTGGTTACTTTGCGGGCCCCGGCATGCTCGGTGGCTCCTTTGGCGATGCCTCGCGCGCAAGCGACGAGGCCGCCGAGGGCGTCGCCGACCCCTGCCTGGGTCATGCGCCCGACCAGGTGGTCTTCTATGAGCTCACGCGTAAGTTTGTGGAGACCGAGGAAGACGTTCCCCAGGAGGCCTGCGACGTGCTGTACTACACGCTCGCCGTGGGCCACCACACCGGCGTGCTTGACTGCTTTGAGCCGCGCCTGTCGGTGCCGGTGAATGTGTTCTATTCGCTCGTCGACGTGCTGCCGGAGGGGGAGGCTAAGACAAAGTTCGAGGCCATCCGCTCCTTTGGCGAGTGCCAGCTCGACAAGGCGGCGGTGCCGTCGCTGCTCGAGGCCTGCGATGCGCTGCTCGACGAGTGCGGTTTTCGCGGGTCGGCCAAGGCCGGCATCTCGGTGTTCGACGACGACTTTGGCCTGCATGCCCAGCAGGTCGCGTTTCTGATGAAGTTCCGCGATCTGGTTGAGCGCGTGCGCGATGTGTCGGGCGTGTATCTGACGGGGAGGTTGCAGTAATGGGTCGCGTTGTGGATGGCCGCGTGAACGGTGCTCCCTTTGCGGGTATCGTGCTCACGGCGGGAAGCGTGCTACGTGCCGACGATGCCGCCGGCCCCGTGCTCTCCAAAAAGATGGAGGACACGCCCATCGCCGGTTGGTACACCATCGACGGTGGGCAAACGCCCGAGGACGACATCATCGAGGTCAAGCGCGAGCGTCCGCCGCGCCTGGTGTTGGTCGATGCCGCCGACATGGCGCTGCCCGTCGGCGCCATCCGCCTGCTCGACAAACGCGATGTGGCCCGCAAGTCGATGTTTACCACGCATTCGCTTCCCTTGTCGATTCTGATCGAAGAAATCGAGCAATCGTGCGAAGATATCGTCTTCATAGGGATTCAGCCGGGCGATACGGAGTTCTATAACCCCATGTCCCCGGAGGTCTTTGAGGCCGTCGACGCCGTGTACGACGCCGTGGCCGCCAACGACTTTTCCCACTTTGTCCGCTTGGGGCAGGAGCTATAGGAGCGCTTGTCCCTGCTGATTAGGAAAGAAGTGATTGACATGGCAGATTCCAAGGTGGAGTACCCCGCTCCCGATTGCCTGGCGCCCGCCGCGATCGAGTCCAAGACCGAGACCGCCGGCGTGACCAAGGCTAACCTGCCGGTCGCTAAGGCCTTTCTGTTGGCAGTGTTCGCCGGTGCGTTTATCGCCTTCGGCGGCCTGTTCTTTACGGTGTTTTTGAGCGACAGCACGCTGGGCTGGGGTGCCCAGCGTGTCGTGGGCGGCCTGTGCTTTTGCCTGGGCCTGGTGCTGGTGCTGGTGTGCGGCGCCGAGCTGTTTACCGGCAATTCGCTTATGGTCTGCGCACTCAAGAGCAAAAAGATCACTCTGGCCCAGATGCTCAAGGCCTGGGTCGTCGTGTGGGTCGGCAATTTTGTCGGTGCCCTGTTCATCGTCTTTTTGGTGTACATGGCCGGCATCTATAAACTTAACGGCGAGGCGGTCGCCAATTCCATGGTGAGTGTCGCTGCTGGCAAGGTGACGATCGACTGGGTGACGATCTTCTTCCGCGGCATCCTATGCAACATCTTTGTGTGCCTGGCCGTGTGGATCGGTACTGCCGGCAAGACCGTGGTCGATAAGGTTGTGGGCATTTTGCTGCCGATCGCTGCCTTTGTGGCCTGCGGTTTTGAGCACTGTGTCGCCAACATGTACTTTTTGCCCATGGGTGCCGTGATGCACGCGTGCGGCTATGGCGCCGACGTCGCCGGCGCCGATGCGCTCAACGTTGCGGGCATTGCATTTAACCTGTCCGCTGCCACGCTGGGCAACATCGTAGGCGGTGCGGTTCTGGTCGCGCTCGGCTACTGGTTTGTCTACGCCAAGAAGTCCGAGGCGTAAGGTACCGTCTGTTTGACGTTGGGCCTCCCGCGGGGCGTTGCCGTGCGGGAGGCTTTTTGGGTCTGGGGCTCGTTGCCGGGCTTTTGGCCTGTTGTGTTTGGTTGATGAAAGGGGTAATCGAGATGGCATCTGCTGTGAAGCGTGACGGTCGCGCCGTGGTGACCACATGCGGGGGATGCTATGCCGATTGCGCCTTTGCGGCACGCGTTGAGGACGGTCGCGTGGTGGCCGAGCTGCCGGTGCCGGGGCATCCATGCGCGGCGCGAGCTCTGTGCGCCCGCGGGCGGCATCGCCTGTCTATGCCGTTTGACGAGCGCGATCGCATTGTGCACCCCATGCGCCGACGAGCTGATGGCTCGGGGTTCGATGTGATTTCGTGGGACGAGGCGTTTGCCCAGATTGCCGAGCGCCTTTTGGGGATTGTTGGCGAGTGTGGGCCTCGTGCGCTGGGCATGACGCTCGGCGTGCCCTCGTTCGACCGCTACTGGGCGTATCGCTTTATGCATGCGCTGGGCTCGCCCAACGTGTACGGTGCCGATGGCGCCTGCGAGGTAAGCCGACTTACCGGTTGGGAGCACAGCCTGGGTTATAGTCCCGCCTCGGACCTGGCACATACCGATTGCATCATGTATTTGGGGCGTTCCATTGTCGATTCGTCGACGATGGGGGCCGTTGATGCGCTCAACGATGCGCGCCGGCGCGGGGCGAAGGTCATCGTGGTTGACCCCCGGCGCAGCGGTTCGGCTGCTATTGCCGATCGCTGGCTCCGCGTGCGCCCGGGCTGCGACTTGGCGCTACTGTTGGGTATTGCCCACGTGCTGATTGTCGAGGATCTGTACGACCGCGAGTTTGTTGCCCGCTATACCACAGGTTTTGACGAGTTGGCGCAGGCAGCCAGTGCTTGGACGCCCGAGTGGGCCGAGTCGATGTGCGACGTGCCGGCGGACGATATCCGTGCGACTGCGCGTGATTTGGCTGCCGCGGCGCCTGCTGCGGTGGTGGACGCTGGCTTTCATGGTGGCATCGGCATTGCGTATGCCAACAGCACCCAGACCGCGCGTGCTATCTGCCTGGTCGATGTGCTGCTGGGCTGTATTGGACATGCGGGCGGCGCGCTCAATCCACCCACACCGCTTGCGCTGGGGGACCTCGATCCCGCACGCTTTGCGCCGCCGCCGGTGCCGCGCATGTCCAAGCTGGGGTCCGAGCGCTATCCACTGGTCGATCCGGTGCGCGGCCTGTGTACGACCATCGGTCAGTCGATTCTTGCCGGCGATTCGCGTGGGCTTATCGTCTATGCCAGTAACCCCGGTGCGGGCTATGGCAATGCACGGGCTTGGTTGAGTATTTTGCAGCAGCTCGGCTTGCTCGTGACGATTGATATTCGCTGGTCCGAGACGGCGCGTGCTTCTGACTTCGTACTGCCCGACGTGACGTATCTGGAGGCCGACCGCGGTGTGGGCACAGTCGTGGGCGCCAACGATTCGCGCGTGTTCTACCGCAACGCCGTGCTGCCCATTTTGCATGACGACACGAGACCGGGGCGGGAGATCTTTGCCGGTCTGGCGCAGGCGTGTGGCGTGGGCGAGTACTTCCAGTTTACGTCTGACGATCTGGCGGCTGCCCAGGTGGCGCCTTTTGGGATCAATCTGGACGAGCTCAAGGAACGCGGCTGGGCCGACACGGGTGTTGCGTTGCCGTCGCGTACGGGCGAGCCGGTGATTCCCCTGGATGGCGGCAGGATTGCGCTGGCAAGCGACATATGGGAGCGAGCCGGCATGGGTCGTGTGCCCAACTGGATCGCTCCCATGGTGGAGCCCGGCCTGGGGATGTTTCGCCTCATTAGCGGCAACCGTCCCTTTGAGTCGCATACTTCGCGCAGGCTCGCGGCCCAAGGTGCCGCCGAGGCTGGATCGGACCTGGATGCCGTGCAGATGAATGCCGATGCTGCTGCACACATGGGCATCGCCGACGGCGAGATCGTCGAACTCGTGAGCGATTTGGGCCGCGACCGCGTGCGCGTGGAGACGACGCCGTATCTGCATCCGGCGTGCATCTTTACGTCGGCCGCCCCCGGCGGGCGTTCGTTTGGCGCCGATGCCGGTGGCGCTCAAGCCTTGGGCGTGGGCCCGCTCGACCATACGCCGCTGCGCTGGGACCCGTTGACGGGTGCCGCGCTCACCCAGGAAAACGCCGTTCGCGTGGAAAAGATCGCGGCGCGCGAGGATAATGACGAGTAATTGACTCAGCTGATGTATTCGACTGATTCACGTTTCTTTTGAAAGGCCGCACATGAGCGATAGCCAGAACATGTCCGATGAGGTGCGCGCCCGCCTGCGCGCCATCCCTTCCGTCAACGAGCTGCTTGCCGAGTGGCCGGTGGTGAAGGCGGCCGGGGAGACCTGCGACGCGGTGGTCCATGCCGCCGTCACGGCCGAGCTCGACGAGGAGCGCGCCGCCATTCGCGCCGGTGTCGCCCCGCGCTCTAAGCGCGAGCTGGCCTCGGCCATCGAGTGGCGCGCGCATCGCTCCGCGCTGCCGAGCTTGCGTCCCGCCGTCAACGCCACGGGTGTGGTTATCCATACCAACCTGGGTCGCGCCCCGCTCGCGGAGTCGGCTGCCAAGGCCGTGGCCGAGGTTGCGCGCGGCTACAGCACGCTTGAGTACAGCGTGGACACCTGCTCGCGCGGGTCGCGCAAGGAACATGCCGCGCAGCTCATCCGCTCGCTTACCGGTGCCGAGGACGCGCTGGTCGTCAACAACAACGCGGCGGCCGTGCTACTGGTGTTGGCAACCCATGCCGCGGGCAAGGAAGTCATCGTCAGCCGCGGCGAGCTTGTCGAGATCGGCGGCAGCTTCCGCATCCCCGATGTCATGGCGGCTTCGGGCGCCAAACTCGTCGAGGTCGGCGCCACCAACCGCACGCATTTGGACGACTACGAGCGCGCCATCACGCCCGATACGGCGATGATCCTCAAGGTCCATCCTTCCAACTATCGCATCGAGGGCTTTCACGAGGAGGTGGGCTCTCGGGAGCTTGCCGCTCTGGCCCACAAGCATGGCCTGCTGTTCTACGAGGACCAGGGGTCGGGCGCGCTGTTGCCCGACGACATCTTGGTGCGCGGCGGCGAAGAAACCACGCCGGCTTCGGTTGCGGCGGGGCTCGATCTGGTGTCGTGCTCGGGCGATAAACTGCTCGGTGCCGCACAAGCGGGCATTATCATGGGCCGTCGCAATCTGGTCCAGGCCTGTGGGTCACATCCGCTTATGCGCGCCCTGCGCCCGGGCAAGCTCGCGCTGACGGCGCTCGAGGCCACGCTGCGTATCTACATGGACGGTGCCGATGTTGCCCATCGCGATATTCCGGTGCTCAGCATGCTTACGCTGCCGCAGGCCCATTTGGAGCGACGTGCCCGCAAGCTGCGCGATCGTATGGTCGCCGGGCTCGATAAGGCTGGCTACCCATGTGCCGTTCAGGTGGAGATCGTCGAGGAATCGTCGACCCCTGGTGGCGGCTCGCTGCCTACCGTGGAGCTGCCCACCACGTGCGTTGCCGTGCGCCTCGTCGATGAGCGTCTTTCCGTTGACGCACTCAAGCGCTCGCTCGTCCAAGATTTCGACACGCCGGTCGTCACGCGAACCTCGCACGATCGCATTTTGTTTGACGTCCGTACGCTTGTGGGCGACCGCGATATCGAGACGGCGGCATCGACGCTCGTCGCGTGCGTTAAGAAGGCGATTGCTCGATGAGTGAGGTTCAGAAGCTGGTGGAGTGCCCCGTTATCGTTGGCACGGCGGGCCACGTCGACCACGGTAAGTCCGCACTGATCGAGGCGCTGACCGGCAAGAATCCCGACCGTCTGGAGGTTGAGCGCCGTCGCGGTATGACCGTGGAGCTGGGCTTTGGCGAGCTGGCGCTGCCGAGCGGCAAGATCGTCGGCCTGGTCGACGTGCCGGGCCATGCGCACTACCTGCGTGCCATGGTGCAGGGTGCGACAGGCATCTACGTTGCCGTGCTGGTGGTCTCTGCCGTTGAGGGTGTAATGCCGCAGACGCGCGAGCACGTGCACGTGCTGGAGCTGCTGGGCGTCACGCATATGGTGGTGGCGCTGACGATGTGTGACCTGGCCGATGTCGAGATGACCGAGCTTGCTGAGCTCGATGTCGATGACTTTTTGTCGGGTACCGTGTTTGCGGGCGCGTCGATTGTGCCCGTGTCGTCCAAGACGGGCGAGGGGATCGACGGGCTGCTTGCGGTGCTCGACGAGCAGGTGGGTGTTTGCTGGGATGCCTGTCGCGACCGTGCCGAGCGGAGCGATGCCGCGCCTCGCCTGCCGATTGACCGCTGCTTTACGATTAAGGGCGTCGGCACCGTCGTGACGGGAACGCTGCACGATGCGCCCGTCGCGGTGGGGGATGAGCTTGTCGCGTTGCCGTCGCGTACGGTCTGTCGTGTGCGTGGAATTCAGGTGCATGGCGATACGCCGCAGGCGTTGCCCGGTCAGCGTGTGGCGCTCAACCTGGTCGGCGACGGAGTCGCGGCGCTTGACCGTGGCGAGATGCTGGGCGTGGTGGACCGCTTTGGCCAGACGTTGCGCTTTATGATGACGTTTACCTACTTGGGTCGCGAGGGAGCCAAGCCGCGTGTGCTCGAGTCGGGTGCGCGTGTGCACGTGATGGCGGGTACAGCCGAGGTTGTCGGCCGCATCATGTTCATGGAGGGCGAGGCCCCCATGGCGGTGGGCGAGACCCGTACCGTACAGGTGCGCTTGGAGGAGCCGCTGCCGCTGCGCGCCGGAGACCATGCCGTGGTGCTGTCGTATTCGCCCGTTATGCTCATTGGCGGCGGGCGTGTGCTGCTTTCGCGTTGCCGTCGTTCGCGCGAGCTTGCCGAAGGAGAGCGTGCGCTGTATGTGGCGCTTGAGGCCGGCGATATCGCGGGCGGTGTGGGCGCTTGGCTGGCGCTGCAGACGCTGCCGGTTACGACGGTTGATGTTGCCGAGGCTTTGGATCTTCGTGTTGGCGAGGCCGATGCCGCACTGCGCGGATTGGTGGCGCAGGGCTCCGTTCGCAAGCTTGCCGCGGGCGATGCGGGCCTCTTGGCGGACGCCGTGGTGCTCGATGCCGCGATGGATGCACTGGCGGCGACCCTGTCAGCCATGCACGCGGCGGCTCCCAAGGAGACGGGCTTTACGCCCGGCGCCGTTGCCCATGCTGCGTGGCCTGCCGCTGATGAAGGCGTTGCCGCGGCTCTGATTGCCGAGGGCTGCTCGCGTGGCGTGTGCGCCGCCGAGGGCGCCGAGGTGTTCGACCCGCACTCCGCTGCCGCCGCGGCGCGTGTGGTGCGCGAGGCCTGCGAACGTATCGTTGCCTTGCTGGACGAAGCCGGCCTGGATGCACCGACGTTGCCCGAGGTGGGCGAACAGCTGCAGCTCGGCCGCGACACCATGACGCGTGCCCTGCGCGAGCTTTCGCTTAAACGCGCGATCGTTAAGGTCGAGCGCGACGTTGCCCTGTCCGCTGCCGCCGAGGCCCATGCGCGTGAGCTCGTCGCCGCCGCCGTTGAGGCAGCCGGCGGCGCTGCCACCACGAGCGTGCTGCGCGAGGCCCTGGGCGTGTCGCGTAAACGTGCCATCAGTATCTTGGAGCACCTGGATGCCGTGCGCTTTACGGTGCTCGACAAGGATGCCGGCGGCCTGAGGTCCCTGCGCTAGGCCGGTTACCCGCTCCTGCCTCCTCAGTTGCGGTGAAATAGTTCCTGTTTTTGGGGTCTTGCAGCCTAAGCAAGAACTATTCCACCGCAACTTCTTGCTTGTCTATTTGGGATGGGGCCCGCTCGGTTTGGTAAAATACCGCCGCACTTGGGAACGGATGGGCTCCGGTGGGCTCCGCGGTCCTCAAAACCGTTGCGAGGCGTGCAAAACGTCTTGGATGTGTTCGATTCACATACGTTCCCGCCATACGCTACCAGCGCTTTTGTGCTCGCGGTCTTGCTGCGTGCCGCAAAGGCGCTGTTTTGTTTTTGCACGAGCTTTTCGTAGCGCCGTTATTTCGGCGGCGGTATTTGGCTTCGTGTGTCGGGTTTCGAACATGCCGATGGAGGTGTTTTGCCGTATGACTACCGTAAGACGTGCCGATCTTTCTTGTGTCGTCCAAGCGGGCGGGATGTCCTCGCGCATGGGCTGCGATAAGGCGCGCTTGGCGTTTTGCGGCGAGCCGCTCATCGAGCGTGTGCTGGGTCGGCTGGCGCCAGTTGCCGGCGAGTTGGTCGTGACGACTTCGCGTCCCAGCGAGCTTGCCTATCTTGAGGAGCGCGCGTTTGGCGGCCTGGTGCCGCGTGTGGTGGCGGACCTTGAAGGACCGGCGGGTGCCATGCGCGGCATCGCGAGCTCGTTGGCCGCGGCCCGATTGCCGCTCGTGGCGATCGTCGCCTGCGATATGCCGTTCGTCTCGCCAGAACTGATCGGCGCGCTTGCCGATCGTGTTGAGGCCGAGGCACTCGACGTGTGCGTACCGCGCGAGGAGCGGGGGATTGAGCCACTGTGCGCCGTCTGGCGCCGCGAGGCCTGCGTGCCGATCGCTTGCGAGCTGCTTGCCGGTGACCGTCAGCGAATTCGCTGCCTGATCGACCGGGTGAACGCCGGGTATTTGGATGAGCCGCAGATCGTTAAGGCCGCGGGCTCCACGCTCTGCTTCGAAAACGTCAATACACCCGAGGAGTTTGCGGCAGCCGAGCTGCTCGCCTAGACGATTGGAGTTGCCATGTCTCACGATATTTGTCCCGACACGGGAGAGCCTTGCACTTGCGATGGTTCCGAGCCCTGTACCTGCGGCTGCGGTGGCTGTGGGCATACTGCGGAAGAGGAAGCGGCCGCCGCGGCGTATCGTGAGGCACACCTCGAAGGCCCATCCGGTGATGCCCTCGACCACGAGCGCAAGATTATCGTTTCGTTCGATAGCACCTTCGATGTGATGGAATGCGAGCAGCTGTGCCTTGCCGCCGGTGTGCCCGGGCGCATCATGCCGCTGCCTGGCTCCATCACCGCCGGCTGCGGACTGTGCTGGGCTATGCCGTTCTCGGGCGATGCCCTCGCCGCCTTCCGTGCCGCCACCGAGGGCCACGTAACCCCCGCCGACTACCATCAGCTCGTCCTCTAACCACCAAAACCACCACAAAGGTGCCTGTCCCCAATGTGGTGGTTCGGAACATGTGGACGAAACAGCTTCGAAACACGCGATTTGCACGTTGGGTGCTCAAAAACGCTTCTACCTGCATCGTAATCAAAACGAAACATCTGCTCGTCGGCTTATGCGTAACTTTCCCGCAACAGTGCGATATTATCCATACTCGATAAAGCTCGCGGCGCATGGGGCGCCTCGAACGATACTTTTCTTTTCCATCAATTGGAGGAAGCATGAGCTACACGCAGAAAGTTCTCGAAGAGCTCAAGGCCCGCTATCCCGAGCAGCCTGAGTTCATCCAGGCCGCGACTGAGATTCTCGGCACCATCCAGCCGGCGCTCGACGCCCATCCCGAGTACGAGGAGGCCGCCCTGCTTGAGCGCCTCGTCGAGCCCGAGCGCATCGTCATGTTCCGTGTTCCCTGGGTCGACGACCAGGGCAAGGTTCAGGTCAACCGCGGTTACCGCGTCGAGTTCAACTCTGCCATTGGACCCTACAAGGGCGGCCTGCGCTTTAACCCGACGGTCACCCTGGGTATGCTCAAGTTCCTGGGTCTGGAGCAGATCCTCAAGAACAGCCTGACCACCCTTCCCATGGGCGGCGGCAAGGGCGGCTCCGACTTTGACCCTAAGGGCAAGTCCAACAACGAGATCATGCACTTCTGCCAGTCCTTCATGACCGAGCTCTATCGCCACATCGGCCCCAACACCGACGTTCCCGCCGGCGACCTGGGCGTTGGCGGCCGCGAGGTTGCCTACCTGTTCGGTCAGTACAAGCGCCTGACCAACGAGTGGACCGGCGTCCTCACCGGCAAGGGCCTCTCCTTTGGCGGCTCGCTCGCCCGTACCGAGGCCACCGGCTACGGCCTGGCCTACTTTGTGGACGAGTACCTCAAGAGCCGCGGCGACTCCTTCGAGGGCAAGAACGTCGTCGTTCACGGCTCCGGTAACGTCGCCATCTACGCGGTCCAGAAGGTCTCCCAGCTCGGCGGCAAGGTGCTGGCCTGCTCCGACACCCATGGCTGGGTCGAGGATCCCGACGGCATCGACTACACCGTGCTCGAGCATGTCTACAACAAGAAGCGCTCCGGCCACGACAAGGGCGTTACGCTCGCCATGTACGTCGACGAGAAGCCCAATGCCACGTGGCACGAGGGTGACGGCCGCGGCGTGTGGCAGCTGCCCTGCGACATCGCGCTGCCCTGCGCTCGCGAGAACACGCTGCTGCTCGAGGACGCCCAGGCGCTCGTCGCCAACGGCTGCAAGGTGGTCGGCGAGGGCGCGAACATGCCCACGACCATCGAGGCCACGACCTACTTCCAGGAGCACGGCGTCGCCTTTATGCCCGGTAAGGCTGCCAACGCCGGCGGCGTGCTCGTGTCCGGCTTGGAGATGAGCCAGAACGCCGAGCACCTGTCCTGGACCTTCGAGGAGGTCGACGGCAAGCTCGAGCAGCTCATGCGTGGCATGTTCCACAACGTGGACGACACCGCCAAGGAGTACGGCGAGGAGGGCAACTTCGTCATGGGCGCCAACATTGCCGGCTTCCTGAAGGTTGCCGACGCCATGCTCGCCCAGGGCGTCTGCTAAATCTTCGCTCGACATAGCATGCGATAAGGCTCCCAGCTATCTGGCTGGGAGCCTTTTCTATTCCGGAGGACTCCTCATAACTTGCGGTGAAATACGGACTGTTTAGCGTCCCAGAACGGCTAATCAGTCCGTATTTCACCGCAAGTTATGGATGGGTGGGTGGATTTTGTCCTAAAACGGTGTGCGGCCCCTCGTTTGGTACACTTAAAAGTACTGGACAAGTGGAGAGATGGGGGAGAACGTGCTCAAGTTCGGTACCTACGTCCGTGTTGGAAACGCGGCCGAAGCCTATGAGCTCTTGCAGAAGAACCGCAACAACAAGATTGTGGGCGGCGGCATCTGGATGCGCCTGGGTTCGCGTCGCGTGGCGACGGCGATTGACCTTTCGGCCTGCGGACTCGATCAGATCGAGGAGACCGAGACCGAGTTTCGCATCGGCGCCATGTGCACCCTGCGCCAGCTCGAGCGCCATGCCGAGCTCAACGCGCTTGTCAACAATGTCTTTGAGTTCGCCGTCCACGATATCGTGGGCGTGCAGCTGCGCAATACCGCCACGGTGGGCGGCAGCATTTACGGCCGCTTTGGCTTCTCGGACGTGCTCTCCGCCTTCCTCGCGCTCGATTCCTATGTTGAGCTGACGGGCGCCGGCCGCGTGCCGCTCGCGGAGTTCGTTGACATGGGCTACGTGCGCGACGTTATCGAGCATGTCGTGGTCGTCAAGCACGATTACCGTGCGAGCTACGAGGCCGTGCGCAAGGCCGCGACCGACTTTCCCTCGCTGAACGTTACCGCCGCCTGGTGGGACAACACCTGGCACGTCACTGTGGGCGCCCGCCCGCTGCGCGCGACCCTGCTGCAGGGCGAGGCGTGCGGCCTTACCAACGAGCATCCTTCCGAGGACGAGCTGCGTGCCCTGGCCGCGTCCGTACGCGCGCTGAGCTACGGCACCAACCTGTGGGGCTCGGCCGACTACCGCCGCCGCATCTCGGCCCCGCTTGCCGTCCAGGCTGTGCGTCGCGCCGCCGGCATCGAGCTTTCGGCCGCGCTTGCGCACGAGCTCGAGGACGTGCAGATTCCTAAGTTTGCCACGGACGAGTATTCCTGCCGCCGCGTGCCCGGCGTCGATTCTAGCGAGGTGCGCTAATGGCTGCCAAACTCATCGATCTTTCCTTTACGCTCAACGACCGCAAGGTCAAGGTTCAGATTGCCCCCGATACCATGCTCTTTGCGCTGTTGCGCGAGCAGGGCTGCGCGTCGGTGCGCTGCGCCTGCGAGACCACCAACTGCGGCCTGTGCACGGTGTGGCTCGACGGCGACCCGGTGCTGAGCTGCTCGGTTCCCGCCGCTCGCGTCGAGGGCCACACCATCACCACGCTCGAGGGCCTCAAAGCCGAGTCTGAGGCGCTGGCCCGTGCGATGGCTGCCGAAGGCGCCGAGCAGTGCGGTTTTTGCGCCCCCGGCCTTATCATGAACGTACTGGCGCTTGCCCGCGCCGCCAAGGAGGACCCGAGCCTCGTCGCCACGCGCGAGGAGCTGTCGCGCCAGCTCGCCGGCAACCTCTGCCGTTGCAGCGGCTACGAGAGCCAGCTGCGCGCCATCGTCCGCTTCCTCAACGAGTCCGGCGTGCAGGTGGGCTTTGAGATGCCCGAGCTGCCGGTCAACGACACCAGCTGCGATGGTGTCGCGTACAAGCAGATCACCCACAAGCAGCCCAAGAAGGACTCGAAGGCGCTGCTCGAGGGCCGTCCCGTCTACACGGGTGACCTGGTGCCCGCCGGCGCGCTCATCGTCAAACTCAAGCGCAGCCCGTATGCGCGCGCCAAGATCCGCTCCATCGACACGTCGCGCGCCCTGAAGGTGCCTGGCGTGGTGGGCGTCTACACCTACGAGGACGTGCCCAAGCGCCGCTTTACCATCGCTGGCCAGAGCTATCCGCAGCCGAGTCCCTACGACCGCCTGATCCTTGAGAACCTCGTACGCTACCAAAACGAGGAGGTGGCGATCGTCGCCGCCGAGACCGAGGAGGCCGCCGACAAGGCGCTCAAGCTCATCAAGGTCGACTACGAGGTACTCGAGCCCCTGCTCGACTTTACCCAGGCGCTCGATAACGACATCGTGGTACACCCCGAGGGCGACGTGACCTTTATGTTCCCGCAGGGTGGCGACGTTCCGCGCAACCTAGTGTGCAGTGGCACGAGCGATTTTGGCAACCTTGACGAGGCGTTCGCCCAGAGCGACATCGTCTTTGAGCGCACCTACACCAGCCAGGCCACGCAGACCGCGCCCATGGAGACCTTCCGAGCCTTCGCGACGACCGACGCGTTTGGGCGCATCTCGGTGACCACCTCTACGCAGGTGCCCTTCCACGTGCGCCGCATGGTCGCGCAGTCGCTCGATATTCCGCAGTCGCAGGTGCAGGTCATTAAGCCGCGCATCGGCGGCGGCTTTGGCTCCAAGCAGTCGGGTTGCTGCGAGATCTTCGTGGCGTTCGTGACCCAGCAGACCGGCCGTCCGAGCTACTGCTGCTACACCCGCGAGGAGACTATCACCGCGGGCAACTCGCGCCACCAGATGCAGATGACCGTTAAGTTGGGCGCTATGAACGACGGCACCATCACGGCCATCGATCTGCACACGCTGTCCAACGCCGGCGCGTACGGCGAGCACGCTACCACGACGATCGGCCTTTCGGGCCACAAGAGCCTGCCCATCTACAACCATGTGAAGGCGAGCCGCTTTAGCTGGGACGCCGTCTACACCAACACCAACCGCGGCGGCGCGTATCGCGGCTACGGTGCCACCCAGGGCCAGTTTGCCGTGGAGAGCGCCGTCAACGAGCTCGCCGACATGCTGCACATGGACCCCGCCGACCTGCGCCTTAAGAACATTGTGCGCGAGGGCGAGATCATGCCGCAGTACTACAACGAGAAGCTCAACGCCTGCGCGCTCGACCGCTGCCTGCTGCGTGCGATGGACATGATCGGCTGGCGCGATAAGCCGCTGGCCGTCGACCTGGGCGACCGCGTGCGCGCCCTGGGCTGCGCGCTCACCATGCAGGGCTCGGGCATCTCCAACGTGGACATCGCCGGCATCGACATGCGCCTGGAAGAGGATGGCTTCATTACCATCGGCACCGGCGCCACCGATAACGGCATGGGCGTCGACACGATCCTGGCGCAGATTGCCGCCGAGGAGCTGGGCGTGGAGAGTTCGTTGATCGTGGTGCGCGGCGTGGACACCGACGTGTCGCCGTTCGATGCCGGCTCGTACGCGAGCTCGGGCACGTACGTGACGGGCCTTGCCGCCAAGAACGCCGCGACCGAGCTGCGTGAGAAGATCTGCGCCAAGGCCGCCCAGATGTGGGACGTGGACGCCGCCGATGTGGTCTTCGATGGCCAGTACGTGCGCCTGTCCGACGAACGTGCCGCGCGCGAGCAGAACCGCTACCTCACGCTGCGCGACTTTGCCAACCTGTGCGTTAAGAACATTGCGGGCGGCGACGCGCTCACCTCGCATGCCTCTGCCTGCCTGCCCGTTTCGCCCCCGCCGTTTATGGCCGGCATTGCCGAGGTCGAGGTCGACAAGGCTACCGGCAAGGTGACCGTGGTGGACTATGCGGCGGCCGTCGACTGCGGCACCGTGATCAACGAGGCGCTCGCGCGCGTCCAGGCCGAGGGCGGCATTGCCCAGGGTATCGGTCATGCGCTCTACGAGATCGTCGAGCACGATGAGCGCGGCCGTCTGCGCACCGGCAACTTTATGAGCTACAAGCTGCCCACGCGCCTGGATATCGGCAGCATCCGCGTGGCCTTTGAGCCGAGCTACGAGCCGACGGGTCCGTTTGGTGCCAAGTCGATCGGCGAGGTCGTCATCAACACGCCGCTCGCCGCCGTTGCCTCGGCCGTGGCACACGCTACCGGACATCAGGTTCGCTCGCTGCCGATCACGCCCGAGAAGGCCCTGCTGGGGGAGTAGCGGGTGAGCGAATAAGTCGTAATTGGCGGGGTGGGGTAACTCGCCCCGCCTTTTGCACTCGTGGTGAGGTCGTGAGCCTGTAAAAGGTGTGCGTGCGCTTGCCGTTCGTATCTGCTATCATTCCTAGTCTGTGCGCTCATGCGGGCGTGGCGGAATTGGTAGACGCGCCAGATTTAGGTTCTGGTGGGATTCCCGTGAAGGTTCGAGTCCTTTCGCCCGCACCAACGCATCTGCGTCGGCTTCGGCCGTCGCGACTCTTTGTTGCATAAAGGTACCAGCACCTCAGATAAGCTGGGCAGTATGAGGAGGAACGTGTTGAACATCACCGCTTCTGACGTCAAGGACGCCAAGCTCACCGCTACGGTCACCATCCCGGCCGCCGACGTCGACGCCGCGATCAAGAAGGCCTACAAGGACACCGCTAAGAAGTACCGCTTCCCGGGCTTCCGCGCCGGCAAGGCTCCCCGTCCGGTCATCGACTCCGCACTTGGCGCCGAGGCTACCCTCGCTCAGGCCACCAACGACCTGATCGCCGCCAACGAGCCCGCCGTCCTCAACGAGCTGGACATCGTCCCCACCAAGAACGGTGACTACAAGGAGCTCGACCTCGCCAAGGATCACGAGGACTACACCTACACCGTCGAGTTCTCCCTGCGTCCCGCTGCCGAGCTCTCCTCCTTCGACGCTGTCGAGATCGAGATGCCCCCTGCGGAGGTCACCGAGTCCGAGATCAACAACCAGGTTGAGATGCTCCTCAACTACCGTGCCACCTTCGAGGACGTCGAGGGTCGTGCTGTCGAGGCCGAGGACTACGTTACCGTCGACCTCAAGGCCGTCGAGAACGCCGACAACTTTGCCGCCGAGGGCCGCATGCTCATCGCCGGTAGCGACAGCAACCCCAAGGAGTTCAACGAGGCTCTGATCGGCGCTAACGTCGATGACGTCAAGACCGTCACCTGGACCGACGAGGTCGAGGAGGGCGAGGAGGCCGAGACCCACACCGTCGAGGTCACCGTCAAGGGCATCAAGGTCCGCAACACCCCCGAGCTCACCGACGAGCTCGTCAAGTCCGACTTCGGCTTCGACAGCATCGATGCCATGCGCGACGCCATCAAGATCGAGATCGAGCAGGACAAGGCTTCCCGCCTCCCGGCCGAGAAGGAGAACCGTTGCGTCTCCGCTCTCGCCGAGCGCCTGCAGCTCGATGAGATGGATGCCGATTACGAGCAGTCCGTCTTTGAGGAGCTTGGCCAGAACTTCCTGTCCAACCTCGCTGCCCGCGGCATGACCCTGGACACCTGGCTGCCCGCTTCCGGTCTGACCATGGAGCAGTTCATCGGCGACCTGCACAAGCAGGCCAACGACGTTGCCCGTGAGTCCCTGGCTCTGGACGCCCTCGCCCGTGAGCTCAAGATTGAGGTCACCGAGGACGACATCAACGCCGAGTTCGAGAAGGCCGGCGTCAAGGACGTCGAGGCTTCCAAGGCCGAGTTCATCGCCGATGGTCGCATGCCTGCCGTCCGTGAGTCCATCCGTCGCTCCAAGGCCGTCGACCACCTGGTCGAGAACGCCAAGGTGACCGAGGTCGACGAGACCGCCAAGGACGCCGAGTAATTCTCGCCACCTTGCCCGCGAGCGCATGCGTGCGCCTGTGATGGGGTAAAGTTATACACCGGTTATCCGGTTGCTTCGTACGGTGCCAGCCAATGCATAGCATGCGGGCACCGTACGTTTATCTAGAACCAATTTGGTCCGCAAGAGAGAAATGGAGATGCGTATGATCGCTAAGTTCGATTCCGCCCTCGTGCCATACGTTATCGAGCAGACGCCGCGCGGCGAGCGCAGCTACGATATCTATTCGCGCCTGCTCAACGACCGCATCATCTTCTTGGGCGAGGAGATCAACTCCGTCAGCGCCAACCTGGTCGTTGCCCAGCTGCTGCATCTTGAGAGCCAGGATGCCGAGAAGGATATCTCGCTCTACATCAATTCGCCCGGCGGCGAGGTTTACTCCGGCCTGGCGATTCTTGACACCATGAACTTTATCAAGCCGCAGGTCTCCACCATCTGCGTCGGTATGGCTGCGTCCATGGCCGCCGTGCTGCTTTCGGCTGGCGCCAAGGGCAAGCGCTTCTGCCTGCCGCACTCCAAGGTCATGATTCACCAGCCCAGCGGCGGTGCCCAGGGCCAGCAGACCGAGATCGAGATCGTTGCCGAGGAGATCAAGAAGACCCGCCGCGAGCTCAATCAGATCCTGTCCGATGCCTCGGGCCAGCCCATCGAGAAGGTCCAGGCCGATACCGAGCGCGACAACTACCTGACCGCTGCCGAGGCCCTCGACTACGGCCTGATCGACCGTATCGTCACCTCGCGCGATCTCGCCGCGAAGGACGCCTAGGATGGCAGGAAACATGCAGGACAACTTTGACGAGAATGGCAACCCCATCCGCTGCTCCTTCTGCGGAAAAGAGCAGGGGCAGGTCCGTCGCCTCGTAAAGGGTCCGACCAACATCTTTATCTGTGACGAGTGCGTCGCCGCCTGTTCCGAGATTCTGGAGGAGTCGCTGGCTTCGGACTTTATGGACGCCGCTCGCAACGGCAAGCTGCCGGGCTTTCTCAACGACCACGGCCAGGCTGCTGGGCAGCCCGCCGTGGACCCCGAGACCGAGGGCTTTGAGCTCGAGGACGACCGCCAGGTCATCACGCACGTGCCGACGCCGCACGAGATCTATGACGAGCTTTCGGCCTATGTTATGGGTCAGGAGGACGCCAAGCGCGCCATGTCGGTTGCCGTGTACAACCACTATCGCCGCGTGATCGAGGGCGGCGCCGCGGTGTCTGCCTTTGACGACGACATGGGCTCGCAGTTCGACGACGATATGGACGAGGTAGAGCTCGCCAAGTCCAACATCTTGCTGCTCGGTCCCACCGGTACCGGTAAGACCCTGCTGGCCCAGACGCTCGCGCGCATCCTCGAGGTGCCGTTTGCCATCGCCGACGCCACTGCGCTCACCGAGGCCGGCTACGTGGGCGAGGACGTGGAGAACATCCTGCTCAAGCTCATCAACGCCGCCGATGGCGATATTGAGCGCGCACAGGTGGGCATTATCTACGTGGACGAGATCGACAAGATCGCCCGCAAGGCCGAGAACCTTTCCATCACCCGCGATGTCTCGGGCGAGGGCGTTCAGCAGGCACTGCTTAAGATTCTTGAGGGCACGGTGGCAAGCGTTCCGCCCACCGGTGGCCGCAAGCATCCCCAGCAGGAGCTGCTGCAGATCGACACGACCAACATCCTGTTTATCTGCGGCGGTGCCTTTGTGGGCCTGGATAAGATCATTGCTGATCGCGTGGGCAACAAGGGCGTGGGCTTTAACTCCGAGATCGCCGGCCCCACCTCGGTCGACGAGAACGACCTGCTGCGCCAGGTGCTCCCGCAAGACCTCAACGCCTTTGGCATGATCCCCGAGTTTGTGGGACGTACGCCCGTCGTCACCCAGACGCAGGCGCTCGATGAGGACGACCTGGTGTCGATTCTGACCGAGCCCAAGAACGCCGTGGTGCGCCAGTACCGCAAGATGTTCCAGCTCGAGGACGTCGATCTTGAGTTTGAGGACGCCGCCCTGCACGAGATTGCCCGCATGGCGCTCGCCCGCAAGACCGGCGCCCGCGGCCTGCGTGCCATCTGCGAGGACGTGCTGCAGCAGACGATGTTCGACCTCCCCAGTGAGGAGGGCGTTGCCAAGGTCGTCGTGACCGAAGCCTCCGTAAAGGGCGAAGAGCAGCCCCAGCGCATCTACGGCTAAACCAGCCTAAAGCGTGTTTGCAAATAGCCTCCGACCACCCGCGGTCGGAGGCTATTTTATATATACGCAATAACCCCAACTACCTGTGTTATTCTGTGTGTTTGTTTAAAGTCTCAGCAAAGTCCATTCAGACTGAAGTAATCGATACCTAAGGGGAGGAATGTAGGCCCGATTTTCGTAGATTCCGCACGAGCCGAAGACCACTTAATGTGGTCTTCGTGCGAGCCAGGACTTGACCGAGCGAAAATCGGGCCTACATTCCTCCCCGGCGGGACAGGGAGAGATATATGGAAGAAATGCCCAAGAACTACGATCCGTCGACCAACGAGCCGGCGATCCTGCAGAAGTGGCTCGACGGCGGCTATTACAAGCGCCGTGAGGGCGTGGGCGACTGCACCGTCACCATTCCGCCTCCCAACGTAACCGGCAAGCTCCACATGGGTCACGCCACCGACGACTCCATCCAGGACGCCATCATCCGTATGGCCCGCATGCGCGGCAAGTCCGCGCGCTGGGTGCTCGGCACCGACCACGCCGGTATCGCCACGCAGACCAAGGTCGACAAGAAGCTCAAGAGCGAGGGCATCAGCCGCCTGGAGATCGGTCGCGATAAGTTTGTCGACGCCTGCTGGGACTGGACCCACGAGTACGGCGGCATCATCGTCGAGCAGATCAAGCGCATGGGTTGCTCCGTCGACTTCGACAACGAGCGCTTCACCATGGACGAGGATTACGCAAAGGCCGTGCGTAAGGTCTTCTGCGATTGGTACCACGACGGCCTGATCTACCGTGGCAAGCGTATCGTTAACTGGTGCCCCAACTGCACCACCGCCATCTCGGACGACGAGGCCGAATATAAGGACGAGAAGGGCCACCTGTGGCACCTGCGCTACCCGCTGACCGAGCCGGTCAACGGCCAGGATTACATCGTCGTCGCCACCACTCGCCCCGAGACCATGCTCGGCGACACGGGCGTCGCCGTCTCCCCGAAGGACCCCGAGAAGGCAGCCTTTGTGGGTAAGACCGTCAAGCTCCCCATCGTCAACCGTGAGATCCCCATCTTTGAGGATTGGCATGTCGACGCCAACTTTGGCTCCGGCTTTGTCAAGGTCACCCCGGCCCACGACCCCAACGACTACGCCATGGGTCAGGCCCACGACCTGCCGCAGATCAACATTTTCGACGAGCACGCGGTGGTCGTCGAGGGCTACGGCGAGTTTACCGGCTTGACCCGCGAGGAGTGCCGCGAGGCCGTCATCAAGTGGTTTGAGGAGCATGACCTGCTCGACCACGTCGAGGAGCACGACCACTCCGTCATGCACTGCTACCGTTGCGACGCCGCGCTGGAGCCGTGGCTGTCCGAGCAGTGGTTCGTCGCCGTCGACAAGCTCAAGGGGCCGGCGCTCGACGCCGTCAACTCCGGCAAGGTCACCTTCCACCCCGCGCGCTGGACGCAGACCTACACCACCTGGATGGAGAACCTTAAGGACTGGTGCATCAGCCGCCAGCTGTGGTGGGGCCACCGCATCCCCGTGTTCTACTGCGAGGACTGCGGTTGGGAGGACGCCCTCACCGAGGACACCGATGTGTGCCCCAAGTGCGGCGGCCATCACGTGCATCAGGACGAGAACGTGCTGGACACCTGGTTCAGCTCGCAGCTGTGGACTTTCGCCACGCAGGGCTGGCCGCAAAAGCCGGAGCTGCTCGAGGGCCATCACCCTACGACGGCGCTCGTCACCGCGCGCGACATCATCGCGCTGTGGGTCGCCCGCATGGTCATGAGCTCGCTGTACTTCCTGGACGAGGTGCCGTTTAAGGACGTCGTCATCTACCCGACGATTCTGGCCAAGGACGGCAGCCGCATGTCCAAGTCCAAGGGCAACGGCGTTGACCCCATGGACCTCATCGGTATGTACGGCGCCGACGCCATGCGCTACAACCTGCTTACGCTGTGCACCAACAACCAGGACGTCAAGTTCGACGCGAACATCGACAAGAAGACCAAGAAGCTCATCGACAGCCCGCGCACCGAGCAGGCCAAGTCGTTTGTGACCAAGATCTGGAACGCCAGCCGCTTCCTGCTCATGAACATGGAGGGCTACACGCCCGGCGAGCCCGTCGTTGAGACGCCGGCCGACGCTTGGATGTTCAGCCGCCTGGCCAAGGCCGTCAAGATGGTCACCGAGGGTATTGAGAACTACGCCTTTGGCGACATGGCTCGCGGCGTGCAGCAGTTCTTCTGGAACGAGGTCTGCGACTGGTACGTCGAGGTCACCAAGGCCCGCCTGAAGGGCGAGGGCCGTCTGCAGGCTCAGCGCAACCTGATCTTTGTGCTTGATACCTCCATTCGCCTGATGCACCCGCTCATGCCGTTTGTCACCGAGGAGATCTGGGACAACATGCCGGCGAGCGTGCTCGACCTGGACGCCGAGGGTAACGTGGACCGCGCCGAGGCGCTTATGATCGCCAAGTGGCCCGAGCCCGCCGACTACGCCAAGTATGTTGACGAGGACGCCGAGCGCGCGTTTGAGCTGTGCCGCGCCGTCGTTTCCGCCGCCCGCGCCACCCGTTCGCGTTATCGCTTGAGTCCCAAGGCCGAGCTCGATGTGGTCGTGCGCGCCGGTGCCGAGGACATTGAGAAGCTCGAGGGCCTGCGCTCGACCATCGAGCCGCTGGCGAATACCGCCTCGCTGGTCATGGGCACCGACGTTGAGAAGCCGGCTGCGAGCATTGCTGTGGTCGACAGCGGCGTCGAGGTCTTTGTGGTGCTCGAGGGCAAGGTTGATCTTTCGGCCGAGAAAGCACGCCTGGAGAAGGAGATCGCCGCGGCCCAGAAGGAGCTCGCCGGCTGCGAGAAGACGCTCGCCAACGAGGGCTTTGTGGCCAAGGCCGCGCCCGCGGTGGTCCAGAAGAAGAGGGACCGTGCAGCTGAGCTCAAGGAGACCCTGGCGGCACTGACTGCTCAGGTTGCAGACTTCTCGTAGGTCTTACTGAGGGGCGCGTCCCGACGCTTTGCTCGCTACTGCGGACAGTCCTGCGCAAGACGGACAGCACATTAAGTGCTGTCCTTTGCGTGCGGAACTTGTATCGAGCAAAGCGTCGGGCCGCTCCTAGTGCGGTTACGTGGTTGTTTGCAACTGGTAGGTTAGGGCCACTGGGTTGTGGCCTTGATCTTGCTGCAATCGGGTAAAGGCTGAAATTGTCAACGCGAGGGGCTCATTCTTTTTGATGAGCCTCTTTTTCTGTTATGGGGGACTTTGGGTTATGGCTAAGCGTTCTGGGTCGTATGTCGTTCCTTTCTCGTTTGAGTTGCTTTCGTTTGATGAGGCTGTGGGGCTTGCTGCTGATACGGGGCGGATTTCTGGGGATGCTGGTCCTCTGCTCGAGACGGTTGTCGATATGCTCGATGAGCTGGGGCGTCCGGACGAGTACTTTGATTGCATTCAGGTTGCCGGTACCAATGGCAAGACTTCGACCACGCGTTTTTCGGCCGCCATTCTTCGCGGCGAGGGGCTCAAGACCGCGCTGTATACGTCGCCGCAGCTGGTGCGCTATCCCGAGCGCATGGAGGTCGATGGGCGTGTTGTGAGCGATGAGGCGTTTGCCCGTGGCGTTTCGGCAGCTGTCGAGGCGGGGCGTCGCGTGAATGCGCACCGTGTGGCGGCGGGGGAGCGCGCCTATACTATTACGCCGTTTGACCTGCTGACGGCTGCCGCACTGGTGGTGTTTGCCGAGGCTCGCGTGGATGTTGCCGTGCTCGAGGTTGGTATGGGCGGGCGCTGGGACGCCACGAGTGCGACCGATCCCGTCGCCGTTGCCATTACGGGCATTGGGCTCGATCACACATGTATTTTGGGTGATACGCTCGAGGCCATTGCGGGGGAGAAGGCTGCGGTTATTAAGCCCGGACGTCTGGTTGTGCTGGGTGAGGGTACGCACGAGTCGAGCGTTCAGCGCGTAATGGATGCTCGCTGCCGCGCGTGCGGCATTGTGCCGCTCGTGGTGAACCATGCCACGACCAAGGTGCCGGAGCACGTGGGCGATACGGTTGAGTTTAGCTGCACCACGCCGCGTGCGATCTATACGTCGAGCATGGTCAAGCCGGCCTATCAGCCGCAGAATGCCGCGTGCGCGATTATGCTGTGCGAGGGGTATCTGGGTCACGAGCTCGATCATGACAAGCTCGATGCGTCGCTTATGGGCTGCCCCACGCCGGGCCGATTTGATGTGCTGGGAACTGATCCGCTTAAGCTGATTGACGCCTGCCATAACCCTCAGAGCTGCGAGAACTTTGTGAGCGCGCTGGACGAGATCGATCCGTGCGTGGAGAACCGCCCCACGTTGCTGTGTGCCGCGCTGGCCGACAAGGACGTGGCTGGCATCGTCGACGTGCTGATTCCGGCCTTCCCCCGTGTGGTCGTGACGCAGACCGATTCCGATCGCGCCCTGCCGGCAGAGGAGCTCGCCGCCCTTGTGGACGCTGACAAGCTCGCGGGCGTGTACCCCAGCGTATCCGAGGCCCTCGCAGCTTTCGAGGCCGCGGGCGAGCCCTTCGTAGCAGCCGGCACCATTACCCTAGCCGGCGAAGTGGCAGGCTTGCTGCGCTAACCCATCCCCTCATCAGTTGCGGTGAAATAGGGACTGTTTTATGGGCTAGAAGCCTTAAACAGTCCGTATTCCACCGCAACTTCTAGGGGAGCTTTGGTGGCGTGCCTAGTCTAGGCGGACCGGATCGTGGGGGTAGGCGTTGAGAATCTCGACGCCGTTCTCGGTCACCAGGGCCAGGTCCTCGATGCGGACACCGGTGCGGCTGGGGAGGTAGATGCCCGGTTCGATGGAGAACGTCATGCCCGGCTCCACGACCTGCTCGTTGACGAGCGAGACGTCGCCTGGCTCGTGGTCCTGCAGGCCGATCGAGTGTCCCAGGCGATGCGTAAAGTATTCGCCGTAGCCCGCGTCCTCAATCACGTCGCGCGCGGCACGGTCCAGATCGCACATGCGCACGCCCGGCGCGATGAGCGCCTCGGCGGCCTCGTTGGCGCGGCGCACGATATCGTAGATGCGCTCCGTCTCCTCGTCCGGCTCGCCCCAAAAGAATGTACGCGTCATGTCCGAGCAGTAGTTGCAGCGGCGTCCGCCAATGTCGAACAGCACCACGTCGCCACGCTTGAGTACGGTGTCGTCGGGCTCGTGATGCGGATCGCCGGCGTTGGCGCCAAAGCTCACGATGGGCGGAAAGCTAAAGCCCTCGCAGTCGTGCTTGCGGTACAGGCCGAGCATCTGGTCGGCAATTTCGCGCTCCGTTACGCCCTCGTGAACGAGCTTGATGGCGTCGACCATCACGGCGTCGTTGGCGGCCGAGGACATGCGCATGAGCTCCTGCTCGGCGGCATCCTTGTGGGTGCGTGAAGCGGTGACGGCAAAATCGCCTAGGAAAAACTCGCTCGCGGTATGGCGCTCCATAAGGGGCATCAAAAAGCCGGAACGCATGACGGTGTCGATGCCAAGCGGCTTGGTCGGATCGACCTCGCGAGCGATAGCGTCTGTCACGACTTCGGTGTCGGTGTGATAGGCGACGCGGGCATTGTCGTACTCCGGCAACTGATGCAGCGCGTTGACCAAGATCACGGGCTCGTCATCGCGCGCGAGCAGCACACCGCAAAAACGCTCGAACATATCGGCATAAAAGCCGGTCAGATAGTAAATCGACCACGGGTCGTTTACGAGCAGCTGCGCACCGGGGTGCTGAGCCTCGAGCGCATCGAGCACGCGCGCCACGCGCTGGTCATCGACATGTGCCATGAAACATCCTTTCGCTAGGCTGCCACCATGGTATCCCAAGCCCGGCACATAGGGACGTTCCTTTTATGCCGGCACTTCGGGACACTCCTTTGCATCCCATGCGCGCCCTCATAAGTTGCGGTGAAATACGGACTGTTTAGCGGCCTGAAGCCATAAAACAGTCCGTATTTCACCGCAACTGCGGAGGAGGACCGGGTGGATGGCGGGGTAGCTAAAAGAGCTCCGTCCCCAATTAGCTAAAGAGCCCCGTCCCCAATTAGCTACTTAGGCTCGGTCGATGTCCATGCTGGCGATGAGGTCGATGTTGGTGTTGAGGAGGTTCTCCAGCACGACGTCGCCCATGCGGATGGGGGCGTTGACGACTAGGCCACGGATGAGGTTCATGGCTTGGGCGTGGAGTGCCAGCGGGATGGCATCGGCGGTGCGCACGGGCAGCAGAGCCTCATCGCCGCCGGATACGGCAACGGTGGTGGTGAGCACGCGCATGGGACAGGTGAGCTCCTGATGCGCGAATTTATCACCGCGCGGGCAGTTGTTGCCGGTTACGGAGCGCACTTCCACCACGGCGCCATTGGCGTCGCGCTCCACCTTTACGGTCAGGAGGCATTCGGATGGGCAGGTCGTGCAGTTGAACTGCAGCGTTTCGATTGCGTTATCGCTCATAGTCTATGCCTCCTCGACGGGATCGACGGACAGGACAATTTCGCTAGCACCCAGGTCGAGCGCTTGTTTGATGACCTTTGCCGGCAGCGGGAAGCTTTCCATGACGCTCGGTTTAAACGCGCGTCCCTTGCCCGCAAACAGTTCCTCGTCGCCTGCCAGAATGCGCACGCGGGCGGCGTCGACGGGCCGGCGCACGCGGAAGTTCAGCTTGGTGAGTGCCACAGTCGTAATGCGTCCCGGCAGCGCGTAGCCCGCGATGCCGGCAGGGGAGACCGAGAGCTCGCAGTCCGGAACGGCGCCCGCGCCGGTCCCCAGCGTGTACGCGGCCGCAGCTGCGCCAGCGCGCTCGGACTCAGTCGTCACGTTGTCGGCCAGGTCGTGCACGTGCAGAACGTTGCCGCAAGCAAAGATGCCTGGTATGCCCGTCTGCAGGCTCTGGTCCACCACGGCGCCGCGCGTGCGCGGGTCAAGCTCCACGCCCGCGGCAACTGAAAGCTCGTTCTCGGGAATCAAGCCCACCGAAAGCAGCAGCGTGTCACACGGAACAATGCGCTCGGTCCCCGGAATGGGCGCCAGGCGTTCGTCGACCTGACTCACCTCGACGGCTTCCACGCGGTCGTGCCCGATCACGCGCGTGACCGTGGTAGACAGATGCAGCGGAATGCCAAAGTCGTCCAGACAATTTTTCACATTGCGGCGCAGGCCGTTGGCGTACGGCATGAGCTCGTACACGCCCTCGACCGAAATCCCCTCGAGCGTGCAGCGGCGCGCCATGATCAGCCCGATGTCACCCGAGCCCAAAATGACGGCGCGCGAGCCGGGCTTGAGGTTCTCGATATTGATGTATCGCTGCGCCAAGCCGGCCGTAAACACGCCGGCGGGTCGGCTGCCGGGAATTTTGATCTCGCTGCGGGTGCGCTCGCGGCACCCCATGGCAAGGACAACCGCCCGTTCGGTGAGCTGCAGCATGCCGGTGGGGCTCATGAGCGTGACGGTGTGGACCGCGGTGTCTTCCGCAGGCTCGCCTGAATCAATCCCAATCACCATGCTGTTCAGGAACAGCGCAGTGTCGGTTGCGTGCACCTGGTCGATAAAGCGCTGCGCGTACTCGGGACCGGTGAGCTCCTGTTTAAAGTGCGACAGGCCAAAGCCGGGGTGGATGCACTGGCGCAGGATGCCGCCCAGATGCTGCTCGCGCTCCACGATGGCCACGCGTGCGCCTGCCTTATGCGCGGCCAGCGCGGCCGCCATGCCGGCAGGTCCGCCGCCGATAACGACCACGTCGAAGGCTTGCGTTTGTACGGCTTCCACGACGCCGCAATCAATCGCGCTCGATTTGAATTCCGCCATCCTAGCGCACTCCCTTCAAAGGTCCCTCGACCAGCCAAGATCCGGTATCCTCCAACAGCACCTCGCTGGGGTCGCAGCCCAGCTCTCGGGCAAGAATCGCCACCACACGGCTCTGGCAAAAGCCGCTTTGGCACCGACCCATGCCGGCACGACAGCGGCGCTTGACACCTTCGACCGAAATTGCACCCGGGCGGCGCCGAATCGCGGCCACAATCTCGGCCTCGGGCACAGTCTCGCAGCGGCAGACAATCTGCCCCCACGCGGGATCGGACTCAATGAGTTCTTCCTTGCGCGTAAGCGGCGCGCGGTCAAAGTCGTCCGGCGCGCGGCGAATTGGGTTCCAGTCAGCCCGCTCGTGCAGTTTCACGCCCGCCTCACGCATCACAAGCTCCATGTGCTCGGCAATGGCCGGCGCGCTTGCCACACCCGGCGACTGAATGCCCGCCGCCTGGAAAAGCCCCGGCACCACGGCCGACTGTCCAATAAAGAAGTCGTTCGTTCCCTGAATGACCGGACGCCCGCCGGCAAACGCGCGCACCACGCGGCGCGTATCCAGATCGGGCACCAGCTTGCGCGCGCCGCTCAGCAGCGCGTTCACATCGCTCGCATAGGTCTGCGTGTCGCCCGGCTCGCGCACGGCGGCCGTCGCGGTGATCACGGTGTTGCCGTGCACGGTGCCCGTCACGATAACGCCCTTCGACACCGGCGTCGGCACGGGGTAGAGCGGCATGAGCGTGCGCGGCTCCTTGTCCAGCACCACGATGTTGCCCTGACGCCAGACCATCTGGAACTCCTCGGCGCCCGCCATATGCGAGATGTCGGCGGCGCCGTTGCCCGCGGCGTTGATCAGGTAACGGCAGCGCACGTTGCCAGCGGGCGTCGCCAGCGTAAAGCGCGCGTCGTCGCCCGAGCCCGCGACTTCAATCGCTTCCACCGGAGCGGACCGCATAAACGTCACCCCGTTGGACACGGCGTTTTCCAGCGCGGCGATGGCAACCTCAAATGGGTCGACAAACCCGGTCGAGGGGCACCACAACGCACACGTCGCATCGGCACTGGCGCGCGGCTCAAGTTCATGGATGCGGTCGGGTCCGACGATCGAAAGCTCGGGCACGCCGTTGGCAAGGCCATTGCTGCGCAGCTGCTCCAAATGCGCACGGTCCTCGTCGTTAAAGCCCAACACCATCGATCCGGTGCGGCAAAACAAAAATCCCAGCTCCTGCGCCCATGTACCGTACAACTCGCAGCCGCGGGCGTTGACCTGCGCCTTAACCGTGCCCGGTGTCGGATCATAGCCGGCATGCACCAGGCCGCCGTTAGCCTTCGACGCGCCCAGCGCAATATCGTTAGCCGCCTCGACCACGCAAATGGAAAGGTCAAACCTCGCGAGCTGCCGCGCGATGGCGCACCCGGTAATGCCCGCGCCCACAATCGCGATATCAAACGTTTCTGCCACAGTGCCTCCCGGACGAGTTGACAGGCCGTCAATAAGACTATCCTACGGTCTGCACACCCCCAGCGCGGCGGCAATGCGGCGAACAGCCCCGCAACACCCGCCAACGGCAGGCGAGGGGAGACCCAGCAATGTCGACAACCTCGTCTGCCGACAACTACGGCAACCGTTCGTCTCGATCTGTAACAGTTAGACGAGGATTTGGGTTCTAGATGTTACAGATCGAGATTGAAGTCGGGGAGGAACCCCTGTGTCTAAATCTGTAACATCTAGACCCGGATTCCGCTCCCACTTGTTACAGATTGAGATGTTTGTGTCCGCGTCAGCCCCGCGCTTAGCCGTGGTCCCATATAAACAAACCCCGTGGTAAACTTGACCGAACTGTTAATATTCCGAAAGGTACCCGTAATGTCCAAGTACATCTCCGAGCTCATGTCGCCGCAGCTTATGGGCGTCGTCTATGCCTTCGTTGGCTTTATCATCGCCCTGTATGTGCTGTCGGTCGTCTATGTGTTCATCGACGCTCGCCGCCGCGGCGCCAGCGCCTACGTGGCATGGGGCATCATCGCCCTCATCCCGTTTGTGGGCCTCATCGCCTACCTGGTCCTGCGTCCGCACTCCTACGCGTCCGACCGCGAGGAGCAGGAGCTGGACATGGCCCTGCGCGAGCGCCAGCTTGCCCAGTACGGCACCTGCCCGCAGTGCGGTGCGCCCATCGAGAAGGACTTCGTCGTCTGCCCGGTGTGCGACACCCAGGTTCGCAACGTCTGCCCCAGCTGCCATCGCCCGCTCGACGCGCACTGGAAGGTCTGCCCCTACTGCCGAACTCGCATTCAGTAACGCATCCATCGCCGGGCCGGCCGCAAGCCACGGGCACCGCGCGCCCCGCGCAAGCCACGGCCGCCACGCGCCCCGCGCCGCCCCCACACGATGAAGCATGCGTAGAAAATCGCCCGCCGTGCCATTAAGGTGCGGCGGGCGCTTGTATACCAAGGCAACCTGCCTATAATGATGCAAGTTAAAACGCCGAGCGCATCGCACGCACTTGCATCAGGCATCCGAGAGGAGAAAACATACCCATGAAGGCACTCTACAATGACGGTTCGGTGGCCGAGCTCCCGCAGGACGAGGTCACGCACGTCATCCGCCACTCCGCCGCGCACATCATGGCGCAGGCCATCAAGCGCCTGTACCCCGAGGCCGACTTTGCCTACGGCCCCGCGACCGACAATGGCTTCTACTACGACGTCGATCTGCCCGAGGGCGTCAAGATCAGCGAGGACGACTTCCCCGCGATCGAGGCCGAGATGAAAAAGATCGTCAAGGAGAACCTCAAGTTTTCCGTGTACGAGAAGCCCCGCGCCGAGGCCATCGCCCTTATGGAGGAGCGCGGCGAGAAGTACAAGGTCGAGCATATCGGCGATCTGGACGACGACGCCCGTATCACCTTCTACCAGCAGGGCGACTACATCGACATGTGCGTCGGCCCCCACATCTGCTACACCAAGGCGCTGAAGGCCTTTAAGCTAACCGGCGTCTCGGGCGCTTACTGGAAGGGCGACAAGGACAACAAGATGCTCACCCGCATCAACGGCGTCGCCTTTGCCACCAAGGAAGAGCTCGACGAGCACATGCACATGCTGGAGGAGGCCAAGAAGCGCGACCACCGCAAAATCGGCCGCGAGATGGACCTCTTTATGATGCGCGACGAGGCCCCCGGCTTCCCGTTCTTCCTGCCCAACGGCATGATCCTTAAGAACACGCTGCTGGACTACTGGCGCGAGATCCACCACAAGGCCGGCTACGTGGAGATTTCCACGCCGCTCATCATGAACAAGCAGCTGTGGAAGACCTCGGGCCACTGGGACCACTACAAGGACAACATGTACTCCACCGTCATCGACGACGAAGAGTACTGCATTAAGCCCATGAACTGCCCGGGCGGCGTGCTGGTGTACGCCTCCAAGCCGCACTCCTACCGCGAGCTGCCCATCCGCGCCGGCGAGATTGGCCTGGTGCACCGCCACGAGCTGCGCGGCGCCCTGCACGGCCTGTTCCGCGTGCGCTGCTTCAACCAGGACGACGCCCACCTGTTTGTTCGTCCCGACCAGCTGACCGACGAGATCGTGGGCGTTGTCAACCTCATCGACTCCGTGTACCAGAAGTTTGGCTTTAAGTATCACGTCGAGCTTTCCACCCGCCCGGAGGACTCCATGGGTTCGGACGAGGACTGGGCGCGCGCCGAGGAAGGCCTGCGCACCGCTCTGGAGAAGCTGGGTATGGACTACGAGGTCAACGAGGGCGACGGCGCCTTCTACGGCCCCAAGATCGACTTCCACCTGGAGGACTCGCTCGGCCGTACCTGGCAGTGCGGTACCGTGCAGCTCGACTTCCAGATGCCGCTCAACTTTGACCTGGAGTACGTGGACGCCGACGGCACCAAGAAGCGCCCCATCATGCTGCACCGCGTGTGCTTTGGCTCCATCGAGCGCTTCATTGGCATTCTGATTGAGCACTTTGCGGGCAAGTTCCCCACTTGGTTGGCTCCCGTGCAGGTCAAGGCGCTTCCCGTCTCTGAGAAGAGCCGCGACTACGCTCACGAGGTGTGCGCCAAGCTGGAGGAAGCCGGCATTCGCGTGGTCTGCGACGACCGCGACGAGAAGATCGGCTACAAGATCCGTGAGGCTCGCAGCATCGACCGCGTGCCCTACATGCTCATCTTGGGCGAGAAGGAGGTCGAGGCCGGCAACATCTCCGTCCGCGATCGCTCCAACGAGACCGTCCAGATGAGCGTTGACGAGTTTGTGGCCAAGGTGCTCGAGGAGATCAAGACCCGCGCCTAGCACAAACAATACAAGAATTAACAAAGGCGATCGTCCTCGCGGGCGGTCGCCTTTTTGTTGTCTATAGAAGAAAAGCCGCTGGTTAGAGCGGCTTTTTTGTTGTGCAAAAAGGTACAGGTTTTTGTAGAGGGGTATGGAGATGCGCCCATTCGCGGCGCATTTTGTGCAATCTGGTAAAACGTGAGCGGTTTGCTCGTATAATGAGCAACGTCGAAAGATACAAAAACCTGTACTTTTGCGACTGCGCCTAGCTGCGAGCGAGAAGCCTGTTCTTAACGCCCCTGCATCTGCGTGCGTCGCGGAGCTGGAGAAGGGGGCGAGAACATGGAACGGACAATGCGGCGCCAAGAGCAGCTGCCCGGTGCTTTTAACGGCGCTATCACCAAAAGCCAGCGCGGCCGCGTCCGCTGGTATCTGGTCCACACCCCCCATGGTAAAGAACGCGAGACCTGCGAAAAGGTCCGTCGCATTATCCCGCACGAGCTGATGCAAGACGCTTTTGTGATGCAAAAGGAGTTCTGGTTTAAGCGGGACGGAGCCTGGTCGCTCCAAACCAAACCCATGTACAAGGAATACTTCTTCGTCGCCACGCGCGATGCTGCCCTGCTCGACAAGGCTTTGGCTCAGCTGAGCTTTGGCTGTCGCATTGCCGGCAGTAAGGAGCGGGCCTATGCGCCCATGCCGGACGATGCGCAGGACTGGTACCGCAGCGTGCTCGACGATAACGGCGTGGTGCGCAACAGCGTGGCGCGCATAGAAGACGGTGTGCTGCACATAGAGCAGGGGCCCTTGGTGGGGCAAGAGGCCCGTGTAAAGAAGATCGACCGTCATAAACGCTGGTGCCTGGTGGACGTGGGCGAAGGCGACTTCGCTTTTAGGGAGCTGCTTGCGCTCGACGTGCCCAGCAAAACGTAAGGGAGACGTTGCGCTGGTAATTCATTCGTTATTTGAATTCATCGATGGGGGGGGGTGTCCCTGGGAACAGGGACGTGGATTTGAACTTGACTACTAAAGAAGTGACAGGGCAAAACGCGCCGGTGGGGGCCGTGCTGGTCGCCCAGGCCATGAGCGGCGACGACGCGAGCATGCGCTACAAGGGCATGCAGGCCGTGAAGGACTGGGACCGCACGCGCCTGGGCTACCGCGCCGTAAAGCGCGTGTTCGACATTGTGTTCAGCGGCTGCGTTCTGGCCGTCATCGCCATTCCGAGTCTGGTGCTCGCCGCGGCCATCCGCCTGGAGAGCGAGGGCAACCCGTTCTACAGCCAGATCCGCGTGGGCCAGACCCGCCGCGACGGCAGCCTGTCCACCTTCCGCATGTGGAAGTTCCGCTCCATGTACAGGGACGCCGACGAGCGTCTCGCCGAGCTCAAGGAGCGAAACGAGATCGCCGGCGCCATGTTCAAGATGAAGGAAGACCCGCGCGTCACCAAGATCGGCAAGTTCATCCGTAAGCACTCCATCGACGAGTTCCCGCAGTTCGTGAACGTGTTCCTGGGCCAGATGTCCGTCGTGGGCCCGCGCCCGCCGCTGCCCAACGAGGTGGCCGAGTATACAGAATTCGACCTGCAGCGTCTGGCGGTTAAGCCCGGGATCACCGGCTGGTGGCAGGTCACGGACCGCAACGATACCGACTTCGACGGCATGGTTCGACGTGATCTCGAGTACATCGCCAAACGCGGTCCCATCACGGACCTGAAGATTGTTCTCCTCACGGTCGTTGAGGTCTTTACCGGTGGCGGTGCTTGCTAAATGGCTGAACCGATTAGAGTAGCTCAGGTTGTTGGCAAGATGGTTGGCGGCGGCGTCGAGGCCGTCGTCATGAATTACTACCGCCATATTGATCGCAGCAAAGTGCAGTTCGATTTTCTTGTCGATTCCGATTCGACGCTTGTTCCCCGCGAGGAGATTGAATCTTTAGGTGGCAGGGTTTTTGAGATTCCTCCCTACCAGCATGTTGTCGAATACCAGCGAGAGCTTCAGCGCCTCTTTAAGGAAGAGAACTGGAAGATTGTGCACAGCCATATCAATGCGCTTTCTGTCTTTCCGCTTCGCGCTGCTAAGAAGGCGGGCATACCTGTGCGTATAGCCCACAGCCACTCTACAAGCGGAAAGGGGGAGTTTGCTAAAAATGTCATCAAAGGCTCTTTGAAGCTGTTCTCAACAAGGTATCCGACTGATTTGGCAGCCTGCACCGAGCATGCTGGAAAATGGCTGTTCGGTTCATCCCGTTTTACTGTTTTTAATAATGCTATCGATTTGAACAACTTTTCTTTCAATCGATCGATTAGGGACGAGCGACGTGCTCAGCTCGGAGCGAAGGACGATACGCTGGTATTGGGGAATATCGGTAGGTTCATCTCTCAGAAGAACCAGTTGTTTTTGCTTGATGTTTTCAAGGCAGTGCATGCTCAGAATCCTGATTCCATCCTTGTCGTCTGCGGCGATGGAAAACTGAGACCTCAAGCGGAGGAAAAGGCATGCTCACTTGGCATTGCCTCGGCGGTGCGTTTTCTCGGCCAGATTTCTGATGTGCAGGACGTCTATCAGTCGCTCGATTTATTCGTGCTCCCCAGCCTGTACGAGGGCCTCGGAATGGTCGCGATTGAGGCCCAGGCTTCCGGTCTCCCGTGCATCTGCTCTGAAAGGGTCCCCAACGATGTTGCGTTATCCAGTCGGTGCAGCTTCCTTCCGTTGAGTATGGGCGTCGAGGGGTGGTCCAACGCGATCCTTGCCGCCCGCAGGGATGTCTTTGATCGCTCCGATCCTCATTCATCTCCGGGGTTTGAATCTTATGACATCTTTAAGGCGGCGCCCAAGCTTGAAGAGTACTACCTGAAGCTATTTGAAACGGTGAATTAATGAAAATCTGTATTTTAACGTGGCTCCATAACCAAAATTTCGGCACGTTGCTCCAGGCTTATGCTCTGCAGCAGTTCTTGAAGTCCGAGGGTCATGATGTTGTTGACGCCGACTATCTCCCCTGCGTCAAAGAAAAGCTACTGAACTGGGCGATCAACCGAAATTCCTTCGATTTGTTTGCCGGTAAAGCACATGAGCTGCTCAATCGTAAGAAGGAGCATGACGACTTCGGTTCCTCGACCGCTGATGTTTTCAATCGCTTTTTAAGCCAGAATATCGTTACTACTGAACGGATTACCGATACAGACGGACTGGTCGGCTTGCGGGGGAAATACGATGCGTACGTCTGTGGATCGGATCAGATTTGGTCGCCATATCTTTTGAACAGGAATTTCTATTTCTCCTTTCTGAGCGACAGTGATAAGCGAATCGCGTATGCGCCCAGCTTCGGTGTTACGAACACCACAGAGAGGAAGAAGAGGATCATTGCTAATCTTCTTAAATCTTTCAGTTCCGTATCTGTTCGCGAAGATGCCGGTGCGGATTTTGTCGAATCACTCGGTCTTGAGCGTCCCTCACAGGTCGTGGACCCTGTCCTGCTTCTGTCGAAGGAGGACTGGGCCCCTCTCATTGACGGAAAATGTCCTGAGCCCGGTAAAATTGTCTGCTACTTTCTTGGGGATAGGCCGTTTTACAGGAAAGCGGTCGAATCGATTTCGAAGGAGCTCGGCTGCGAAGTTGTGACGCTTGTTGGTTCAGGTAAAAATGCAGTCGACGAGGAGCTTAATCCACGCTACGGGCTTGGTCCCGATGAATGGCTCGCGTATTTGGCGAGTGCGCGGTTCGTGCTGACCGATTCGTTGCACGGTACGCTATTCTCCCAAATCTTTCGCAAGGACTATTACTGCTTCAAGCGATTTGAGGAGACCGACAAACGCTCTCAGAATTCCCGAGTCGAGAGCCTCGCGAGGCTCTCGAACACTGAAGATCGCCTACTCGATGGCTATGAAAGCCACATGCATGCTACTGAAATCGAGGGGTATGAAAGACGTCTGTCGGATGTGGAGTCACTCATCTCGTTCTCGAAAAATTGGCTCTTGGATGCTCTCGAACAATAGGGGGAGTCAGCTTGAACAAAAACATCGCCATAATTTCTCATCAAGCCTGTTTTGGATGCGGAGCATGTGCGGCCAAATGCCCTTTTTCGGCTATTGAAATGCATCCTTCGCCCGATGGTTTTGATTATCCCGTGGTGGATGCAGCCAAATGCACTTCCTGTGGCCTATGCCTGCGCTCCTGTCCGGCGGAAAACCGAGTTGATGCGGACTCGGAGGTCATTCGCGCCGCTGTTTTGCAGAGTGGTGATTCTGACGAGCTCGCGCAGAGTTCGTCCGGCGGCGTCTTCTCTCTTCTCGCGAAGCGGGTTCTTGAGAAAGGTGGGCGTGTTTACGGCGCCGCTTGGGACGGTGTTGATTGCGTTAGGCATATCGGTATATCCGATCTTGCCGATATTGCGCTCCTTCAAAAGTCCAAATATGTCCAGAGCGATGCGAGTGAATCGTACCCCGATGTGCTCAACGATCTGAAATCCGGCAAGCATGTACTGTTTAGCGGTACTCCCTGCCAGGTTTCCGCGCTGCTTCTCTATTTGGGTAAGCCGATGGATGGGCTGACAACCGTCAGCGTTGTTTGCCACGGTGTACCAAGCTCTTCCATGTTTCGTTCCTATGTTGACTGGCTTGAGCTTCGGGAGAAGTCCGATGTCACCGCACTGACTTTTAGAGATAAATCGAAATTCGGTTGGGGCCATAACATAAAGATTGAGTTGTCCGACGGCAGGATTATAAAGAGGCCCGCCGCATTCGACCCGTTTTATGGGTCCTATATCAAAGGCATGATCAGCAGATCGTCTTGCTATAGTTGTCCCTTCAGAGGGTGCGACAGTCCCGCTGACATTATCCTCGGCGACTCCTGGCGTTCTGAGTCAGGCCGAGACTGCGTGTATCCTGAGAAGGGCATTTCAGCCGTTATCGTGAAGACCGAGCGCGGCGCCAAGCTGATTGATGAGATAGTCGATTGCGTTGCCTATTCTAACAACGACGTCGCAGCGGATGACGTGCTCCTGCATGAAGACCCTAATAAGCGTTCAGGACTTGAAGAGAGGCGCGATGCGGTCATCGCTCAGTATGAGGCACTGGGGTCGGGGATCTTTGATTCTGTCTTGGTTCCCAAAGTGAGCCTTTTCGACCGTGTGAAAAAAATGCTTCCGCCGTCGATGCGGTTGGGCGTAAAACGTTTGGTCCGATCCATTATACCTGGGAACGCGCATGAGTAGCCTTACCACAGCGATTACGATTTGCGACCGTCCCCATATCGGGGGTGGAGCTTCAAAAATCGCAATCGAGACAGCTTCGGCATTGGCAAAGATGGGGCTTAACAGCTATTTCTTCTCAGCGCTGGGAGATCCCGATCCGGCTTTGGTCGAATCGGGGGTTATTTGCGTTAATTGCGGGCAGGGCGACGTCTTGAACGGTGGCGTCTCTGGTGCTGTTCAGGGCATCTGGAACCGACGCTCGGAAACGGCGCTGGATGATTTGCTCAATCAGCTTGACCCAGAAACGGCGGTCGTTCATGTGCATTCTTGGACGCACTCCCTTTCTCCCTCTATATTCAGGGCAATAGAGCGACGGGGCTTCAAATGTCTCATTACTGCCCATGAGTACTTCCTTGTTTGCTCTAACGGTGGGCTCTACGACTATGTGAATCATTGTAACTGCGGAATCGCTCCCGGTTCTCCGAAGTGCCTGCTGCACAACTGTGACAAGCGCTCGTATGCCCAAAAATTGTACCGGTCCGTTCGTTTCTCCGTGCAGAACCATGTCTTAGGCTCGCTTCGCCCGGCGGTCGCCTTTGTCTCCGACTCCAGCCGTCGATTGATCGAACCTCATCTTGCGTGGAATTCTGAACGGTATGACTGCTTAAACTATGTTGATGCGGCTAAGTTTCAAGATGATTCCGAAGGAGATTCTTCGGCATACCTATTCGTCGGCCGCTTAAGTCCAGAGAAAGGCTGTGACTTGTTTTGCGAAGCGGCCTGTCGGGCGGGCGTGAATGCGATCGTCATTGGCGACGGTACCGAATTGAAGAGGTTGTCGGATAGCTATCCAGATATCAGATTCATGGGCTCCTTGCCTCATGATGAAGTTCTTTCCGTCATGAAACAATCTCGCGCTATCGTCATGCCTTCTGTTTGCCGAGAGACGTTCGGGCTCGTCGCTTATGAAGCAATGATTGCCGCCGGCCTGCCATGTATTGTTTCGGATGTCGGCGATGCGGCCTCCTTTGTGATGTCAAAAGGTCTCGGCGAGATCTTCAACGCAGGTAGTGTGGAGTCGCTATCTGACGCAATGGTCAATATGCTCGATTCTGATGTTTACTCGCGTTACAGGGAGGCAGTTGAGAAGGCGGACTTTAGCCATCTCAAAAAGATCGCGTATGTTGAACGTCTTATCAATATTTACGATCAGCTAATGGCTGAACTTTAATTGGACGAAGGTTTTTAATGGTTACGGTTGTGATGTCAGTCTATAACGGCACACGATATCTTACTGAACAGCTAGACAGCTTGCGACTTCAGACCGTGTCTCCGGATCGGGTGGTGATCGCGGATGATTGCTCGACAGATGGATCGTTCGATCTCATCTGCGAATACATCGAGGAACACGCACTCGCTAATTGGACCGTCAACAAGAACAGCTCGAATTTCGGCTGGCGCAAGAGCTTTAAACGGCTTCTTGACCTTGCATCTATAGACGATGGAATCGTCTTCCCGTGCGACCAGGATGATATTTGGGAACTCGATAAAATCGCTGTGATGTCCTCAATCCTCGAGAAGGACCCCTCGATTGAGGTTCTCAGCTGCGCCGTCGAGCCGTTTTATGAGAGCGGCGGTAAAAAGGTAACAGTCTATGGTGCTGTCGATGATTCCAAACCTCTGGACGATTTGGAGACCCCGGTTTTCGATAGCAAGTTTATGTCGGTACGGCGCCCTGGATGTTCGTATGCCGTTAAATCTAGTTTTATAAGGGAAATCATGCCATATTGGCAGGATGATTTTGCGCATGACGGTATGTTATGGCGCTTCTCATTACTGAAGGGGACTCTCAGACTTCTAAATCAGCCCTTGATTCGGTTCCGCAGGCATGACTCTAATGCAACTGAGATGCGACATATTGACAAGAAATCTCGTGTTGCTGAGATAGGGATGTGCTTGAGATTTTCTAAGGTTTTAGAAGAATACTGCAGTAGTAATCCTGGCGATTATCGTATAATTTCTTCACATATAGAGCATTACGGTTCTGTTTTAAATGCCCGTTTGCACTTGCTCGTAGGTGGCCTAAAAATAAGTGATTTAGGCACCATTCTAAAATACCGTAAGTATGAACTGTCAAATCGTTCCCTGCTTGGTGATTTTAAGGTCTTAATCAGTTCCTGTGACAGTAAGTAGGTGTTTAGAATGCTTGAGCTATTTACTAATGAATTCACTATTTTGATTTTTGCCGCAATCTTAAGTGTCATTTCTCCCGTTAAAGGACTATTTTTTTCTGTTCTAGGATTGCTCGTTTTCAAAGAAGTTCTTTCTGGGCGCCTCTACAAAGTGTTTTTAAATAACGCTATTCCCATTGTCGTTATGGGCGCGATGGTTTTCTTTTCTGCCATTGCGTTTACGTCCCGAAGCATTAATGAATCCCTCCTTACGGTCTGCTCGTATTTCTTTTGCATCCTTCTTGGTTATATTTACGGCAAAGTAAAGAACGATGACTGGGTTGAGTCTGCATTGCTTATGCTTCGCAACGTTATGGTGTTCGCCTGCCTATTTAGCTTTGTCCTTGAAATTGTTTTAGGTCAACGACTAGTTACAAATGGTTCCTTTTCTTTTCTGCAAACTGTAACGATTGATAATCCATCCTTGTATCGACTGCGTAGTTTTTTCGGTCATGCAATCGTATTTGGCCAAATGATAGTTATTGCTGTTGTAATCAACTATAAATTGGAGACGGGCAGGATGAAACGTCTCTTATACTCTGTAGTTCTTTTGGTCGCTCTGCTTCTGACAAAGAGTCGTAGCGCGTGGATTATTCTCATTGCTTTAGCATTGGTGTACCTGATCTTTCGCCTAAAGAACCCCGAGTATTCTAAATGGAATTTAATTGCGCTTTTAGTTCCAGCTGTATTGCTACTCGTTTTCATTCTCTACAAGTTTGGACTGTTTAACTTTGTGGCTTCTCGATTTGGTGAGCTTGAAACTGATGTTTCATATAGCCAGCGTTCCGGAGCCATTGCCTATATTATTCATAGCTTTTTAAGCAGGCCGCTGTTTTGGCTTACTGGAAATGGTTATGGCAGTAGTCGCATGACTATGCTGGGCACGACGGTTGAAATTAGCGGTTTTTCAACGGTGGATAATGGTTTCCTTGCAATGCTGTATGAATATGGTTTTCTTGGAATTTGTAGTTTTGTATTCTTGCTAATTTCCGCTGGTATCGGTTCGTTCAGGTCGGGTTGCGAACTCGATCAAGTACTATTTTCCGTTTCCTGCATATGCTGCGCGGAGCTCATGTTTTATTGCGAGCTTGGTTGGTGGGTGCCAACGGTCATCTTGTTTGTTTCCTGTGGACTCGTTCTGGGTAGAACGAGTGCTCGGTATTCAGATTTGTGCGAGTCAGGCCCTATTTTGATTTCTGAATAAATCAAGGTTGCTAGTTTAAACAAACGAGGTTGAATGAATTATTCGTCTATCGCACGCAACACTATGATTGCGTTTGCTGCACAGTTTATTTCTCTATCGGTCAGTGTCGTCATGTCGCTGCTCGTGCCGAAAATCGTTGGCGTTGCTGATTATGGATACTGGCAACTGTTCATGTTTTATACGACCTATTCCGGCTTTTTTCACCTTGGCCTGAATGATGGTGTCTACCTGATTAACGGGGGTCTCTCTCGTGATGAAATCGATAAGAGCTCAATCAAATCCCAGTATATCTTCGGTGCTTGTTTCCAGGCAGTGATTTGCCTCGGCATCACTTTGGCTTCGCTGCCTCTCGTCGATGATGCAAATCGGTTATTTGTTATCGCGTCTTTCGCGCTTTACACCGTCGTATATAACCTGACAAGTTATTTGGGCTTTGTCTTTCAGGCCATGAACGAAACTAAGCTTTTTTCGTTTTCTACAATGCTAGACAGGCTGGTGTTTCTGGCTCCGCTCCTTGTTTTAATTGGATTTAAGGTTTCGGACTACCATCCCTATGTCTACGCGTATCTCGTTTCGAAAATTATTGCGCTCATATATTGCTCTTGGATGGGCAGGGATATCCTACGCGCTAAATCAGTGTCTTTTGGCAATTCGCTTAAGGACGGCATCCGCAGTATCATCGTCGGCGTGAAGCTGATGATTGCGAACATCGCCGACACACTAATCCTCGGGGTATCTAGGTTTCTTATCGATCATTTTTGGGGTATCGTCGCCTTTGCAAAAATTTCGTTCTCCCTCTCTCTGGTGAATTTCTTCATCACCTTCGTCTCACAGGCGAGTATGGTTTTATTTCCTGCCCTTAGGACAGGCTCTGAAGATGAGAGGGTTCGTTTTTACATTGGCATAAGGAATTCTATCGAGCTTATTTTCCCTGCGATCTATTTACTCTATTTCCCTATGGTTTGGTTTTTGGGGATATGGCTTCCTCAATATGCCGAAAGCCTCAAATACTTTGCGCTCTTACTTCCGATATGCGTCTTCAATACAAAGATGAGCCTTTGCTGTACTACCTATTTCAAGGTACTTCGTAAAGAACAGCTGCTCCTGAAGTTGAATATCGTCACTGTTATTTGTAGCGCTGTTTTTTCGATATTCGGTGTTCTTGTCCTTAACTCGCTCGACGCCGTCCTGTGTGGCGCCGTTATCTGCATTATTGGCAGGTCGTTGTGGTCCGAGCTCTATCTGAACGAACAGCTTTGCGCCCCGGGTTCAACTAGGCCGTTTCAGGAGATCCTGCTTACAGTCGCTTTCGTCTTGTTCGCTGAGCTTTTATCTGGTGGAACTGCGGCGATTCTGTATGCATTAGTCTACGTTGGCTATCTCTTGCTCAATCATTCTGCGCTGAAAAGCGTTGCTTCATGTTTGACCAAACTTAAGAAGCAGCGATAGCTACATCAAAATGGATTGGATTTTAATATGAAAGGCATCATCCTCGCCGGCGGGTCCGGCACCCGCCTGTACCCGCTCACGCTCGTGACCTCCAAGCAGCTGCTGCCGGTCTACGACAAGCCCATGATCTACTACCCGCTGTCCACCCTCATGCTGGCGGGCATCCGGGACATCCTGGTCATCTCCACGCCGACGGACCTGCCCAACTTCGAGCGCCTGCTCGGGGACGGCTCGCGCTACGGCGTGAACCTCTCCTACGCCGAGCAGCCCTCGCCGGACGGCCTGGCCCAGGCCTTCACCATCGGCGAGGAGTTCATCGCCGGCGAGCCGTGCGCCCTGGTGCTCGGCGAC
>OCPS01000045.1_pt1 | contig 138880 bp, 120 predicted proteins | sample 1538651 | NCBI WGS metagenome assembly OCPS01 (sample SAMN04571715, study PRJEB22368) | human gut metagenome | biome: human gut; material: stool | host: Homo sapiens | place: Luxembourg | collected 2012-09-21 | reverse complement strand
CGAGGCCGAGCGCAAAATGGATTCTAAAAAACACCTTGCCAAATAGGAGCGTCAGGACGCAAAGAGGCTCGCCGCACGAAGTGCGCAGCGAGCCTCTTTGCATGTCCGAGGACGTTTTGGGAGGTAGCCCAAACAGCCCCGGCAATCCTGCGGGAGTTAAACCCCTTTAGAACTTGTCGTGGAAGGTACGCGAAATGACCTCGTCCTGCTGCTCCTTGGTGAGCGTGTGGAAGTTCACGGCATAGCCGGAAACGCGGATGGTCAGCTGCGGATACTTCTCGGGGTGAGCCTGAGCGTCGAGCAGCGTCTCACGATTGAAGACGTTGATGTTCAGGTGGTGGCCACCCTTCTCGGCGTAAGCGTCGAGCATGTGGACCAGGTTATCGGCCTGAGTCTCGGAAACTTCAGAAACCTTCATAATGTGTCTCCTTCGATCGATAGGCGCCGGCCGAAACCGGCGCACTAATCAGTAATCGTTATTGTTAGTATAGCACTAACAATAGTTACTCGCCCAGCTGATCAAGGTCGATATCGCCAAAGAACACCTGGTCCTCCTTGCCGAGCGCACTCGGGATGATGGAGAAGGTGTTGGAGATGCCGTCCTGAGCATCGCGGAACGGGAGCTTGGAAACCGAAGACAGCGAAGCGATGGCGCCGTGGCTATCGCGCTTGTGCATGGGGTTAGCACCCGGGGCGAACGGCTGGCCAGCCTTGCGGCCGTCGGGCGTGGAACCGGTCTTCTTACCGTACACGACGTTGGAGGTAATGGTCAGAACCGAGGTCGTGGGCACGGAGTTGCGGTAGGTGTCGTTCATGCGGATGTACTCCATGAACTGGTGCACAACGTCGTGAGCGATCTGGTCGACGCGGTCGTCGTCGTTACCGTACTTGGGGAACTCGCCCTCGGTCTCAAAGTCGACGATGATGCCGTTCTCGTCACGGACGGGGTGGACCTTGGCGTACTTGATAGCGGACAGGGAGTCAGCCACGACGGAAAGGCCAGCGATGCCCGTAGCGAACCAGCGGTGCACGTGCTTGTCGTGCAGAGCCATCTGGATGCGCTCGTAGCAATACTTGTCGTGCATGTAGTGAATGATGTTCAGCGAGTTGACGTACACGCCAGCAAGCCACTTCATCATGTCGTTGTACTTGGCCACAACGTCGTCGTAATCGAGCGTATCGCCCTCGACGGCGCGATACTTGGGGCCGACCTGCTTCTTGGAGACCTCGTCAACACCGCCGTTGAGTGCATACAGCAGGCACTTGGCCAGGTTGGCGCGGGCGCCGAAGAACTGCATCTCCTTGCCGATGCGCATGGAGGACACGCAGCAGGCAATGCCGTAGTCGTCGCCATGATAGACGCGCATGAGGTCGTCGTTCTCGTACTGGATCGAGGAGCTGGCGACAGAAGTCTTGGCGCAGAACTTCTTGAAGTTCTCGGGCAGACGGGTCGACCACAGAACGGTCATGTTGGGCTCGGGGCTGGTGCCCATGTTCTCGAGCGTGTGCAGGTAGCGGTAGCTCATCTTGGTAACGAGCGTACGGCCGTCAACACCCATGCCGCCGATGGACTCGGTGACCCACTGCGGGTCGCCGGTGAACAGGGCCTGGTACTCGGGGGTACGGGCAAACTTGACCATGCGGAGCTTCATGATGAAGTGATCCACGAACTCCTGGATCTGCTCCTCGGTGAAGGTACCGTTGGCAAGGTCTCGCTCAGCATAGATGTCGATGAACGTAGAGGTACGGCCGATGGACATAGCGGCGCCGTTCTGCTCCTTGACGGCAGCAAGGTAGGCGAAGTACATCCACTGGATGGCCTCCTGCGTGTTGGTAGCAGGGTTGGAAATATCGAAACCATAGGTCTCGGCCATCATCTTGAGCTCGCCGAGGGCGCGGATCTGCTCCTGCAGCTCCTCACGATCGCGGATGTTGTCGGCGGTCATGACCGTCGGGGTGGAGGCCTTCTGGGCCTCCTTGTCCTTGATCAGGTAGTCGACGCCGTACAGGGCAACACGACGGTAGTCGCCGATGATGCGGCCGCGGCCATAGCCATCGGGCAGACCGGTGATGATGTGAGCCGAGCGGCAAGCACGCATCTCGGGGGTGTAGACATCGAAGACGCCAGCGTTGTGGGTCTTGCGCTCGAAGGTGTAGCGCTCGACAACGTTCTCGTCGACCTTGTAGCCGTGCTGGCTGGCAGCCTGGCAAGCGATGCGGATACCACCGTTGACGTGCAGAGCGCGCTTGAGCGGCTTGTCGGTCTGGAGGCCAACAATGGTCTCCTTGTCGCGATGGGCATTATCGATGTAGCCAGCGGGGTGGCTCACGATACCCGTGACGGTCTTGGTGTCCATATCGAGGACACCACCCTGCTCGCGCTCCTTAAGCAGCAGGTCGAGAACCTCGCCCCACAGCTCCTTGGTACGCTCGGTCGGACCTACGAGGAACGACTCGTCGCCCTCGTAGGGGGTGTAGTTCTTCTGGATGAAGTCTCGGACGTCAACCTCTCCCGTCCAAATGCCTTCCTTGAAGCCTTCCCATGCCTCCTGCATTGTGTAACCACGCTCCTAGTTACGTGTAATGCGGCGCTCTCTCACACCGCTGCTTATTGAATTCTTGAATTTTCGGCTTGCACTACCGGCTTCTTCCGTTCTTCACCACACGCTGGTGCAGGAAAAACGTTTGTCCACCTTGGAACTACAACCCAAAACCCAAGATTTCACCCGTCTGAGAAGGATAACATAGCGACCCTCTCCATCTGGGCTGTTATATGTTTCTTTTTTTATATCATAAGGGCGTTTTTTACAAACCCGCAGGAAATGAGAGCGTGAACAACTACCGTTCACCGATTTGTTTGGTATTTTTGCTTGCCTTTATACGACGTTCACTCTAGCTGTTATGCCAGCTTTAGCAGGGTAAAGTGTCCCAGAGACCCTACAGAAACTGCAGGGCGGCCACGGTATCCCCCGTGGCCGCCCTGTGGCGTAGCTAGTTTTTAGCTTTGATTGCCGCTTGGCATTAGGCGGCTGCGGCGGCCTTGTCGGTCGTTGCCTTGCTGTTGCCCTGGCCCTCAAAATGCTTGTAGCACCAGCTGGTGACCAGCGGGGTCAAAATAGCCGTCACGATTGCGCAGGCAGCAACCTGTGCCGTGGCCGTTGCGAGCACCGCACCGCCGTACATGGCCCCGTTGACGCTTGCCATGGCAGCAGGCGTGGCCACATTGGCTCCGGCGCAGCTCGAAATGGCCGCACCTGCGACACCCGTACCGCCCGTGAGCTTATCGACCGCGATGACGGGAATTGCAAAGACCACCGAGCAGATCACGCCGAGCAGAATACCGGGAAGACCGCCATTAATGAGCTGGCCAAAGGTCATGGTCGAGCCCATGGCAAAGAAGACGAGCACGATGATGGCGGAAAGTGCCGGTGCCATCATCTTCTTAAAGCTGGGGAACAGGTTGCCCAGGATAATGCCGACGACGATCGGCAGGATGGCGCCCACGAGCGACCAACCGATCGGAGCCTGACCGGCAGCGCCGAGCACGATCATCGTGACCGGAGGGCCGACAACCAGCGTAGTGATGGCGACGGCGCCACGCTCGGCCTCGTTACCCATGGTGCCCATCAGACCAGCGTACATAGCATTGTTGGCGCCGGTGCAAGCGGCCAGCATCACCATGGCAGAGATGCCAAACAGGTTGTCGTTGAACACATACAGGATGAGCAGCGACACGGCAACGACCACGATTTGCTTGACGGCAATGATGATGGCACCGCGGGCAGCGGCGGCAGGAGCGCTCTTAAACGAAATCGTCGTGCCGACAATCAGCAAAAAGGCGCCCACGAGCGGGCCTGCACCCTGCTGGGTCATGCCAAGCGTAAAGCTGCCGAGCGTCTTAAACAGGTCGGGGAATAGCGTGTTGAGCAGGCAGCCCAGCAAAAGCGGCACCAAAATATTGGCACCCGGGATGGAGGACATCTTAAAAAACGGCTCCTTTGCCGCCGGCGCCTCCACCGCAGTCGATTCACTCATATATATCTCCTTTGGATGCATGCGAATCGAAGCCGCACGCGCCTATATCAGAAAGAAGGCGACAACCCCGAGTCGCCAGGGTCGCCGCCAAACGATCACCGCGGGGTATTACCCGTCCAGGACGATGCCGCCGTCGCAGTCACCGATCTCGCCGTTCACGAAGCTGGCGAGGTCGGAAGCGAAGAACAGCACCATCTGCGCAGGCTCGCTGGCCTGGGCGGCGCGGCCCAGAGGAATACCGTTGATGATGCGCTGAGAGTTCTCGTCAGAGAGAATCGAGGTCATATCGGTCAACGTGAGCGACGGGCATACAGCGTTGCAGCGGACACCGAACTTGCCGCCCTCCTTGGCGACTGCCTTGGTCAGGCCGTTGACACCGGCCTTGGAGCTCGCGTAGGCCGCGGTGCCGAGCAGGCCGCCGCCGATCTTGCCAGCAACAGAGCTCACGTTGACGATAGTGCCGGCATGGGTCGCCTTAAAGTGCGGGTACACGGCGTTCATCATTGTGAAGGTGCCGTTGAGATTGATGTCGATGGTGCGACGCCACTCGGTGTCATCGATCTCGTCGAACTTCTTGGTGCTGATGACGCCAGCGCAGTTAATCAGGATGTTGGTCTGCGGCAGATCGGTGAAAATCTGCTCGACGGTCTCGCGCGCCTTGGGCGCATCGGCAACATCAAGCTGGTAGAACTTGTTGCCCTCGCCAAGTTCGGCCACAGCGGCCTCGCCCTTAGCAGCGTTCCTTGCGATGAGCGCGACGTGTCCGCCGCCCGCAACGATACCCTTGGCAATCTCGAGGCCAATGCCCTGAGTGCCACCGGTAACGATCGCGGTTTTGCCCGTGAAGTCAAATGCCATGACTCCAACCCCCTTGATTCAGGTGTCTCCTTGCGGGAAGTTGGAGCATCGCACGTGGCGATAAATGAGTCCCAGTCGTCATGGTGATGACAGCCCCTCGCCTAACCGCGTGCATGATAGTTCTTTAAAACGCTTCAGCAATTGAATGATTTTAAGTCTTTATGCGCTCTTTATATTGCCCACTGTATGAGGCCCACATATGGGGGTATCATCTTTCACCGGAAATAGTTTCTAGTGTTAGGGGTTTTCGGTGGAAGATACCGATTTCCGTGAACTTGGGCGTCAGCTCCTTACCGAGTTCGGCAGCATGCATCAGCGCATTTCGCGTTTTGCGGACAAAGCCCTCGGCGGCGAGATGGCCGTCATGCGCGCCCTCATACTCGCCGGCGGTTCGCTCACGCCGAGCGAACTCGCTGATCGCGCCTGGGTCTCGAGCGCCCGCATCGCCAATATTCTGCGCGCCCTCGAGGCCAAGGGCTGGGTCGAGCGCGAGCACTCAAAGACTGACCGTCGTCGCGTACACGTCATAGTGACCGACAAGGGATTCCAGAATCTCGAAATCAAACGTCGGGAATTCGAGGCCCGCACCGCGGCTTTCCTCGAGCAGCTCGGCGAAACAGATACCCAAGAGATGGTGCGCCTTCTTAGGCGTGCCAACGAAATTATCGACCGCAATCAAGAAAGGAGAGATGCCGAGTGAGGATTCTCAAGCTCTTTAAAAAGCATATCCTGGCACTGTTCGCAGCTATCGTGCTTATCGTAATCAGCTGCAACGCCGATCTGGCGCTGCCTACCTATATGAGCGACATCGTCGACGTGGGTGTGCAGCAAGGCGGCATCGCCTCGCCCGTACCCGACACCATCCGCGCCGAATCGCTCGACGACCTTGAACTCTTTATGAGCACCAAGGACGCCAAGACGGTAGAGGCTGCGTTTGGCAAGGCAGACAAAAACGGCATTCGAACGTACAAGGGTACCGAGGAAGAGCGTGCCGACGGAGGCAAGATTGCCGACATTATGAGCCTGCCCGAGACTGTCGTCCTTTCGCTCGACCAGGGCATTGACGCCGACTCCATGGGCGACATGATGGGCTCGTCCAGCGAGAAAGACAACAACGCTGCCCAGGCCATGCCCACCCCCGAGCAAATGGCAGCGATGACGCCCGAGCAGCTCGCCGAGATGCAGCAGAAGGCCGCAGCGGCGCAGAACATGCAAAAGCAGATCGATGCCGACGGCGGTAAGATCACCATGAAGAGCCTGCGCCTGGGTGTCGAGGGCGGTCTGGTAGACCAAAGCAAGCTCGTCGAGGGCGCCAACCAAATGGCGGACAAAATGGGCTCCATGTCGGGCTCCATCGTCACCCAGCGCGCCGTGAGCTATGTACAGGACGAGTACAAGGCACAGGGCATCGACCCCGCCGACGTGCAGAACGCCTACCTGAGCCACATGGCGACCACGATGTTTGGCCTGTGCCTGGTGTCGCTCGTCGCCACCATTCTGACCGGTGCCGTGGCGTCGCGCACCGCCTGCTCCATCGCCCGCGACCTGCGCCGCGAGACCTTCAACAAGGTTATGCACTTCTCGCCGGCCGAGGTGGGCAAGTTTAGCCAGGCCTCGCTCATCACCCGCTGCACCAACGATATTCAGCAGATCCAGATGGCCGCAACCCTGTTTATCCGCATGTGCCTGATGGCCCCCGTCATGGGCATCGTCGCCGTCATGCGCGTCCTGGCCAACCACACCGGTCTGGAGTGGACCATCGCCGTGGCCATCATCGCGGTTTCGGCCGTTGTCGGCGTGCTCATGGGCCTCACCATGCCCAAGTTCAAAAAGATGCAGAGCTTTGTGGACCGCGTGAACCTTACCGCCCGCGAGCTGCTCGACGGCCTTATGCCCATCCGCTCGTTCAACCGCGAGGAACATGAGCTCGAGCGTTTTGACAAGGCTTCGCTCGACCTGATGACCACGCAGCTCTACACCAACCGCGCCATGAGCTTTATGATGCCGCTCATGATGCTCGTCATGAACTGCATCACCGTGCTTATCGTCTGGTTTGGCGCGCAGGGCGTGTCCGACGGCGTGATGCAGGTCGGCAACATGATGGCGTTTATCTCCTACACCATGCAGATCGTCATGGCGTTTATGATCCTCACCATGGTTTCGGTTATCCTGCCCCGTGCCGAGGTCGCAGCCGAGCGCGTGGAAGAGGTCATCACTTGCCCCACCAGCATCAACGACCCCGTCTCGCCCAAACTGCCCGCGGCCAGCGCGCCGCGCGGCGAGCTCACCTTCCGCGACGTGAGCTTCCAGTATCCCGATGCCCGCGCCGACGTCATCAGCGGCGTGAACTTCACCACGCATGCCGGTCAGATGCTCGGCATTATTGGCTCCACGGGCTCGGGCAAGTCCACGCTCGTGCAGCTGATTCCGCGCCTGTACGACGTCACGGGCGGCAGCATTTCGCTCGACGGCATCGATGTGCGCGACATGACACTTTCCGAGCTGCGCCGCCGCATCGGTTATATTCCGCAGCAGGGTCGTCTATTCTCGGGTACCGTCGAGAGCAACCTCAAGTTTGCCGGCGACATGGTGAGTGACGAGGATATGCGCCAGGCAGCACGCGTCGCCCAGGCGGAGGACTTTATCGCCGAGCGCGAGGACGGGTACGACTCCCCTATCAGCCAGGGCGGCTCCAATGTTTCGGGTGGTCAGCGCCAGCGTCTGGCCATCGCCCGCGCGTTGGCCAAAAAGCCCGAGGTCGTGGTGTTCGATGACTCGTTTAGTGCCCTCGACTACAAGACCGACGCGCGCCTACGCGAGGAGCTGGCCAAAAACGTTACCGACGCCGCGCTCGTGGTCGTGGCCCAGCGCATCGCGACCATCATGCACGCCGACCAAATCATCGTGCTCGACGACGGCCACGTAGTGGGCACCGGCACGCACGAGGAGCTGCTGCGCAGCTGCCCGGCGTACCTGGAGATCGCACAGTCGCAGCTTTCCGCCGAGGAGCTGGGGCTTACCCAAGAAGAAATTGCAGCCGTTATGGAAGGAGGCGAGCGCTAATGGCAGACGAGACCAAGACCCAAATTCCCAAGCCCACCCGTCAGCGTGGACCCATGGGCCGCATGGGCGGCATGCGTCGCGGCGAAAAGGCCAAGGACTTTAAAGGCACCATGAGGCAGCTGCTCGGCTATATTGGCCAGCACAAGATTGCCGTGTTTGCCGCCGTCGCCTTTGCCGTGTGCTCGGTCATCTTTAACATTGTGGGGCCCAAGGTGCTCGGCCAGGTTACGACCAAGCTGTTTGAGGGCCTGGTTGCCAAAGTCAACGGTACCGGCGATGTCGACTTTAACTGGATCGCCAAGACGCTCGGCTTTTTGCTCTGCCTGTACCTGGCGAGCTCTATCTGCAGCCTCATCCAGGGCTGGCTCATGACCGGCGTCACGCAAAAGATTTGCTACCGCATGCGCAAGGAGATCGCCGCCAAGATTGCCGTCGTGCCGATGAGCTACTTTAACGGTCACAGCAAGGGCGATGTGCTCAGCCGCATCACCAACGACGTCGATACGCTCGGCCAGTCGCTCAACCAGAGCGTGACGCAGCTCATCACGTCGGTGACGCAGATTATCGGCGTGCTCGTCATGATGCTTTCGATCAGCCTGCCGCTTACCGGCGTCACCGTGCTCACGCTGCCGGCCGCCGCGATTATCTTGACCGTAATGATTCACTTCTCGCAGCCGTACTTCCGCGAGCAGCAGCAGGTCCTGGGCACCGTCAACGGCATTATCGAGGAGGATTTTGCCGGCCAGAACGTCATTCAGGTGTTCGACCGCGCCGAGGCTTCGATCGAGGAGTTCGACCGTCAAAACGACCGCCTGTTTATTAGTGGCTGGCGCTCGCAGTTCCTGTCGGGCCTGATGATGCCGCTCATGAGTCTGGTGGGCAACATGGGCTACGTGGGCGTCGTCGTGGTGGGCGCGCAGCTCGCGCTGACCGGCAATGCCACGCCCGGCGACATCCAGAGCTTTATCCAGTACGTGCGCAACTTTACGCAACCCGTGCAGCAGCTGGGCAACGTGAGCAACACGATGCAGTCGATGGCCGCCGCCACCGAGCGCGTGATTGAGTTCCTGGCCGCGCCCGAGGAGGAGCAAAAGGCCGACGCGCAGATTCCCGAGAAGCGCCCCGGCCACGTGGAGTTTGATCACGTCAAGTTTGGCTATACGCCCGACAAGACCATCATCCACGACTTTAGCTGCGAGGCGCAGCCCGGCCAGACCATCGCCATCGTCGGTCCTACCGGCGCCGGCAAGACCACGCTCATTAAGCTGCTGCAGCGCTTCTACGATGTGGACGGCGGTTCGCTGCGCGTCGAGGGTGTCGACGTGCGCGACTGGGACCGCGCGGCGCTGCGCGGCGAGTTTGCCATGGTGCTGCAGGATACCTGGCTGTTTAACGGCACCATCCGCGAGAACATCCGCTACGGACGCCCCGATGCGAGCGATGCCGAAGTCGAGGCCGCCGCACGCGCCGCACGCTGCGACCACTTTATCCATACGCTCGCCGGCGGTTACGACTTTATGATCAACGAGGAGGGCACCAACCTGTCGCAGGGTCAGCGCCAGCTCGTGACCATTGCCCGTGCCATTTTGGCCGACCGCCCGGCGCTAATTCTGGACGAGGCAACCTCCAACGTTGACACTCGTACCGAGGAGCTTATTCAGCGTGCCATGGATGCGCTGATGCAGGGCCGTACCAGCTTTGTTATCGCGCACCGCCTGTCCACGATCCGCAACGCCGACGTGATCTTGGTAATTCGCGACGGCGATATCGTCGAGAAGGGCACGCACGACGAGTTGCTCGCCCAGGGCGGCTTCTACGCCGATCTGTACAACTCGCAGTTCGACGAGGCGGCGTAAATTCTGCCGCGGGGAACGAATAACGCCCGAGAACGGGGGCGCAGGACAACCTGCGCCCCCGTTTTTGCTCTGCGGCCCTCAAACCGTCTCCCCTGGGACCTGATTGGCAGCCCCTTCGAGGCCCCGTGGGCAAAAAAGGGCAAATATGAGTACTGTTACCTTTTTAGTAACAGCCAAAACAGCCCCAAATGCCGTTTTCACGGCTTACACGCGTCCCTAAATTGATCAAACAGCCCTATAGCGGACTTATATGTGTTTGCGTTAATAAACATATTTTGCTGTTATGTCTATTATTTTGCGAAGGCAATATGATACCAAGATAGCAACCGTACTCATATTTGGCATTTTTTGCCCACAGGGTATTTCCTGGGGAACTGACAACAGCCTTAGGGTCCCGCGCGGCGCCGCTCCCTCCCGGCATTCGCCGACGTTTGCCCAGATAAAACCTGCCAAAATAAACCTGTCTCTTTTTGGTAGGTTTCGGGGTGACAAGGGCTTGCACTTTAGCGTGCGACAGCGGATAATGCCGAGCATTCGACAATGTTCTCGTTGCCATCAATTGATTGAGGAGGCCCCTATGGCCATGGAATTCAAACGCAGGCTGCCGATCCCTATGGAGATCCGCGAGGAAATGCCGCTTTCTGCCGAGCTTACCGCCAAAAAGCAGGCATTTGACGCCGAGGTCGCCAAAGTCTTTACCGGCGAGGACGCGCGCAAGGTGCTCATCATCGGCCCGTGCTCTGCCGACCGCGAGGATTCGGTGCTTGAGTACATGAACCGACTGGCCAAGACCGCCGAGGAGGTCAAGGACAAGCTCATCATCATTCCGCGCGTCTACACCAATAAGCCGCGTACCAAGGGCACCGGTTACAAGGGTCTTCTGCACAACCCTAACCCCGAGGCGCCCGACGACCTGCTCGAGGGCGTCAAGGCCATCCGCCACATGCACCTGCGCGTTATTGAGGAAACGGGCTTCTTTACCGCCGATGAGATGCTCTACCCGTCCAACTACCAATACCTCGTCGACCTGCTGAGCTATGTTGCCGTGGGCGCACGCTCGGTCGAGAACCAGGAGCATCGCCTGGTGTCGAGCGGCATTTCGGTACCCGTCGGCATGAAGAATCCCACTGCCGGCTCTACCACCGTTATGCTCAACTCCATTTACGCCGCGCAGGCGCACCAGAGCTTCATCTTCCGCAACTGGGAGGTCGAGTGCGACGGCAACCCGCTCGCACACGCCGTTATGCGTGGCTACATCGGTCTCGATGGTCGTACCTACCCCAATTACCACTACGAGCACCTGGAGCGCCTGGCCGAGCGCTATACCGAGCACGCCGGCTACGCCAACCCGGCGGCGGTCATCGACTGCAACCACGACAACTCGGGCAAGCGCCCGCTGGAGCAGTACCGCATTTGCAAGGAGGTGCTCGACAGCTGCCGCCGTAACGAGTCCATCTCTAAGCTGGTCAAGGGCTTTATGATCGAGTCCTACCTGGAGGACGGCAACCAGCCGGTCGACGGCGGCGTCTTTGGCAAGTCGATCACCGACCCGTGCCTGGGCTGGGAAAAGACCGACTACCTCATCCACGAGATCGCGGAACGGGTGTAGGTTACGGCGTTTTACCAAACGCCGTAACGGCTCGACGCTGCAAACCCGCAAGGGCGGCAATCTGCCTTTCAACTTCGGCGGCATGATCAAAAGATCAATGCCGCCTCGTTTCAAGGCACCTTGCTCGCTCTGGCGGGCTTTCGCTGACTTTTGCTTTACCTGCGGTGTTGGCGGGGTAGCTAATTAAGGATGGGGCTCTTTTAGCTACCCGCAAAGTAATCGTTGGGGACGTTCTTGTTTGACTAATCGTTTAAGAACGTCCCCCAACGACTAGCCCTCGCGTATCGTATGCGAGCTGGGCTTCGGGGGCCAGGCGTGCCCTGTTAAACATGCCTTCGGGTCGCACGTTTCCCTTCGAATCGATCATACAAGCCCCCAATCTGTTCGGTTTCCCCAGATTGTGAGCCCGCACACCCAAGCCGCACCGCCCGCCGTTCAGCTGAAACCACCTGCCAAAAAGGGACAGGTTTATTTTGGCAAGTTTTATCTGGGCAAACGTCCAAACCGACGTAAGGGAGTTGCCTTCCCTCGTGGCGGTCTTCTAGCAGAAAAACCAAGTGAGTAGGCTTTTTGCAGAAGGCCGAGCACGCCCTAAAACGCCACAGCTCTGACCTGCAGTTTTATAGATCATTTGTCGCGATGTGCTCGGCAGGTTCAAAAAAGTCTACTCACTTGTATCTGAGACGCACCAGATTGGCAAAAACCGCCGCGAAAGGGCCCCTGGTCCCTTCGCGGCGGTCATACGCCTCTATTTTTGCGACGGTTTTGCCCGCTTGTTATTCGCTGTAGCGGGTGGCGATGGCAGCTTGTACCATGCCGGCGCTCATGAGGTAGGTCACCAGGAAATAGCCACCGTATGCTGCCAGGAAGATCGCACAGGTGAGGCCCACGGTGCCGCCGATGCTCATATTTCCGAAAATGCTCACCAGCTCGATGATCACCTTAAGTGCCACAAAGGAGTGTGCCAGGCCCACTGCCAGCGGGAACAGGAAGAATACCGCTTGCTGCGCCATCACCGAATGGCGAATCTGGCGGTCGTCGCAGCCGATCTGTGCCAGCACACGATAGCTGCGGCTGCCGTCGGCCACGTTGGAGAGTTGCTGGATCGACAGAATCGCCGCGCATGCAACGACCAATACAAAGCCGATGTAGATGGCTAGGTAGCTAATAAGACCGTTCATTTGCGCTGCTTGCGTGTACATCTCGGAGCGTGTGATGAAGGTTCCCCACGACCCCGGCTCCTTGCCGTCAACGAGCAGGTTGTCGAGCACAGTGTATTTAATGCTCTCGTCTGCCTCGGTCGTATCCATCCCCTGTTTGTAGTTAACGAGCAGGCTACTGGAATACGGCTGCAGATTAAGTTGGGACAACAGCTCGTCGGCAACGACGACGGTACCCGGATTACTGCCCATCGCCGAGTTAGCGATGGCCGCCGCATCTTCGTCCGACTTATCGGTTGCGGGCTTGAGCGTATGCCCGCCCAAGGTAAGGGCATGGCCGCCAGCCATATACTTGGTGTACAGGTCGACCAGCTCGCCGCCCATATCACACGTGAGCAGATACTGGTCGTGACCGATGTGCACCGGCTCCTCGCCCATCATCTGACGCAGTTTGTTGTACTGGCTCGCCGGCGTCACAAACAGACCCATCGTATCGGCATTGCTACCCCCGAACGCCTTGGGAAGCTTTTCGCCCATGGCCTTGCACATTTCACTTGGAGTCACCGAAGGATCCGAACCGCCAAGCGGGTAACTCAGATACGAATCGATCTGCACATGCTCACCGGCAACATCGGCAATATTGACCTTCTTGCCGGTCTCGTCGTTGTTGTCCGCCGACTTGCCCTTACGATCGCCGTGCCATGGATCGCCATGCCATGCGGAGTACAAATCGACCGTACTATCGGCCAGCACCATGCGATCGGCTTCAGACGGATTGATGTACTCTTTGTAGTAGTCGAGCGTATCGGGCGTGTAATAGACATACGTCTGTGACACGTCAACAGGGTTATAGCGCTCCAGGTTTTCGTTCATCACATTGGCAATCGACATACCGCACGTCACCGAGGTGATGGCCAAAAACAGGAACATCGCGATGACACCCATCGAAAAGCACACCGTGTTGACCTTGGCCGCAAGCTGGCGCACGGTAAACATGTTGAGGCCGCGCCAATACACGCCGCGCAGGCTCTGCAGCAGCTTGATGAGCATGCCCGAGAGTCCCCAGAACAGGGCAAAGGTGCCCACTGTAACCATAGCGGTCGTAATGCCAAACTGGTTCATGGCCTCTTGCAGCTTGCTGTCCGTCGCGGTTAGCGGGAACCCATCACGTAGCAGACGGTAATAGGCCACGCCCACAAGCACCACGCCCACGGCAAAGATGGCAATCGCAATCCAGGGGTTGCGCGTCTTGATGCTCTCGTTGCGACGCTCGGCACCCATAAGCTCGATGAGTTTGGTACGACGCACGGCGCGAAGGTTCAGCAGTAGCGTGAGCACAAACATTACGAGCATGCAGGCAAGGGTCAGGTTGAACGCATGCACCGAGAAAAAGAAGTGGAAATTGGCAATCTGTGTCTTAAAAAGCGAGGCCGTAAAGAACGTCATGAGCTGGGAGAGTCCCACACCCAGCACAATGCCGGCGACAAAGGCCACGACCGAAACGATCACCGTCTCGAGCGCCATAATCGTGGCGACGCGCCCGCGCCCCATGCCGAGCACCTGGTACAGGCCAAACTCCTTCTTGCGGCGTTTCATGATGAAGTTATTGGCATACACCATCAAAAAGGCCATGACACCGGCCAAAAAGTACGTCAGGTCGCCGAGCATGCTGCCCATAACCTGCGCCAAGCCCTCTTCATCGATTCCGGCGATGTCGACCTGCATCGAGATGGTGTTAAAGGCATAGAAGACCGTGACGCCCAGGGTGAGCGTCAAAAGGTAGACGAGGTAGTCGCGGCCGGCGCGGCGGACGTTGCCCCAAGCGAGTTTACAGAGCATCGGAGCCCTCACCGCCCATCATGGCAACGACCTCCATAATGCGGTCGAAGAACTCTCGGCGGTCGGTGTCGCCGCGGCGCAGCTCGGTGAAGATCTTGCCGTCGCGGATAAACAACACGCGGCTCGTGTAGCTGGCAGCAAAGCTGTCATGCGTGACCATGAGCACGGTGGCGCGCAGGCGGCGATTGAGGGCCTCCAGGCTCTCGAGCAGCAGGCGGGCGCTCTTGGAATCGAGGGCGCCGGTGGGCTCGTCGGCCATGATCATGGTGGGATCGGTGACGAGCGCGCGAGCCGCGGCAACGCGCTGCTGCTGACCGCCGGACATCTGGTAGGGATACTTGTCGAGCACCTGACTGATGGAGAGGCGCGCTGCCACATCCTGCACGCGGGTTGAGATCTCTGCCGAGTTTGTGCGGGCGATGGTGAGCGGCAGGGCGATGTTCTCGCGCGCCGTGAGCGTATCGAGCAGGTTGGAATCCTGGAAGATAAAGCCGAGTTCCTCGCGGCGGAACTGCGAGAGCTTGGCCTGCTTCATGCGTGTTACGTCCTGGCCGTTGATGCGGATGGTGCCGCTCGTGGCGCTATCGATGGTCGAGACGCAGTTGAGCAACGTCGACTTGCCCGAGCCCGAGGCGCCCATGATGCCAACAAATTCGCCGCGGTTGACGGTAAAGCTGACGTCGTTGAGCGCGCGGGTCACGTTGCCCAGCGCTCCATATACCTTTTCGAGATGCGCGACCTCCAGTACCGGGGTCGCCATGTGCGTGGTTTGCATACCGAGTCCTTTCTTGCAATTAGTCTACGGCATCTATAGTCGCAAGAAGACGAGTCGGCTACCATCGATATGGCTTACGCTTGCCTTACCGTTGTGTAAGGTACGGGTAGCTACCCTGCCGCGTGTTGATGTTGAGAGAGGACTCCTGTTGAAGACTGTTCATGTTGCCGCTGGGATCATTCGCAAGGAAGGATCTGATGAGCTGCTTGCCGTGCAGCGCGGCTACGGCGACATGCAGGGACTTTGGGAGTTTCCCGGCGGCAAGCTCATGCGCGGCGAGACACCCGAGGACGCCGTACGCCGCGAGCTCATGGAAGAGCTGCAGGTCAAAGTCACCAACTTGCGCGATTTTTACACCGTTGAGTACGACTACCCCGATTTTCATCTCTCCATGGAGTGCTACTACTGCTCGCTGGCCGATGAATCCGATGAGCCCCAGAAGCGCGACCGCCAGCTCGATATCCGCTGGATTCCACGCACCTCACTTGCCACGGTGGAATGGATGCCCGCTGACAAGGGGCTCATCGATGCTCTGATTGAGCTAAAGGAAGATCGGCTCGAGGCCAACGGCACTGCCAACGACGCCGAGGCCACCACGGCCGACGAGCCCGCTTCCAAGCCCAAGTGCAAAGCCAAGCGCCGCAGCAAGAAGCGTCCCAAGCCCGGCTTGCTCGACGGCATCGATACTTCGGACCTTTCCGCCGACGAGCGCGAACTGGTGCGCCGTCGCGCCGCCATCAAAAAATCCATGAAGGGCAACAAACGCGCCAACACCAAACCCGAGCTACTCGTTCGCCAGCGCCTGCGGGCCGCGGGCCTTACGGGCTATCGTTTGGAATGGAAGGTACCCGGCAAGCCCGACATCGCCTTCCCCGGGCGCAAGATCGCCATCTTCGTCAACGGCTGCTTTTGGCATCGCTGCCCTAAGTGCAACCCTAGCCAGCCCAAGCGCAACGTTGAGTTTTGGGAGGCAAAGTTCCGTCGCAACGTCGAGCGCGACCGCGCTGCCGTGGCAGCACTCACTCAAATGGGCTGGACGCCCATAACCATCTGGGAATGCGAGCTCAAGAAAGACCGCATCGATGCCACCATGGAAAAGGTCATCGAGCGGGTGCGGGCCGCAGAGCCGCAGCGCTAACAGCGAGCATTCACACGCTCCGCACGTCCGCGCCACGTCTACGCCACAAACCTTAGAAAGCCCTTAAGCTCAAAACCTTTCAAGAGTGTTACTCAATAGCCTTGAACTGCGGTTTCATCGTAACACCAAACCAGGTTAAGCCTTTCTTTAGCGCTTCTTTGAACGGTCCGCTGCATAATACTGCCAACGCACGGGACCTAGCAGCACACCCTGTGCGCAACCTTTTGGTGGACATCGAGGAGGCCGCATAAGCATGCATTCTTCCAATGACGCAGCACAGCAGCCATCCCTAAAACATGCAAACCTTTTCTCCTTCCCCCCGACACAGAGAAACGGCCTCCTCGACTCCCCAACCACAAAAGCCAAACGCTCAACCGACCAGAGCCACAACTTACGAGCATCGTTCGAAAAGCTCCAAGCATCTCTAGACAAAACCTTCCCCAACCAAGCCCGGGCATACTAACCCCTCATCAACAAAGCGCCCCTCGCGCCCCATCCTTTCCGCCCTAACGCCACAAGGGCGATCGAGCAGGACGGCTTGGGCGGGTCCCCGTACTTAGTTTCCAAAATCATTCCGCAGCGCGAAGGCCCCCGTTGCCAACGCTTCGTAGAAGCGAGGCAACGGGGGCCTTCATGCGCGAGGACGTTTTGGAAACTAAGTAAGGGGACCCGCCCAAGCCGTCCGGTGAGATCAGAGTACCCTTGCTGTTACTCTGCTTTGCCCACAGAGTTAAGGTTGGTCATGCGGATCTTAACCAGCTCGGTGATCTCACGCATGCCCTCCTTGGCCGGCTTCTTGGGATCGAAGCAGGCAGGGTTCTCGGCCATGTAGGCCATGAAGCCCTTGGTGTAGGCCTGACGCAGCTCGGTGGCGTAGTTAACCTTGCAGATGCCGTTCTTCACAGCCTCGGCAACCTGCTCATCGGGCACACCGGAGGTGCCGTGCAGAACCAGCGGCACGTCGACGGCGTCGCGGATGGCCTTGACCACGGACTGCTCGATGTGCGGATCGCTCGTGTACACACCGTGGCTGGTGCCAACGCCAATTGCGAGGGAGGTGCAGCCGGTACGCTCGACGAACTCCTTGGCCTCGGCAGGATCGGTGTAGGGGCTCTCGCCCTCAACCGCGGGACCGTCGTCCTCCTTGCCGCCAACCTTACCGAGCTCAGCCTCGACGGGCACGCCCATGGCGCGGCCAGCATCGGCAACGGACTTGGTCAGGGCGATGTTGTCCTCGAAGGACTCGTGCGAACCGTCGATCATGACAGAGGTGTAGCCCGTGCGGAAAGCCTGCATGCAGCGGTCATAGCCATCGCCGTGATCGAGGTGCAGAGCGACGGGCACGGAAGCGCGCTCGGCGGCAGCCTTGACCATGCCGTAGAAGTAGTCCAGACCAGCGGTCTTGATGGTGCCCGGGGTGGTCTGCATGATGACGGGGGACTTGGTCTCCTCGGCAGCGGCCAGAACGGCCATAACAAACTCGAGGTTCTCGACGTTGAACGCGCCGACGGCGTAGTGGCCGGCCTGAGCGTCCTTGAGCATCTTTTCGGTGGTAACAAGTGCCATGAGCGTTTGCTCCTCTCCCTCGCCCGCATCTGGACATCGGGCGTAGTTGTTCACAAGGCGTTTTACCTTGCGTTTTACTGCGTTCATTGTATGAAATTCAGCGGCTTTGCACGTGCGAGATATTGAGCCCATGCAGGTCAATACCGTCGTTTTTGAAAAGTAAACGGAAGGAATTTGAGCCGAGTGGACATGTTCGATATTGAATTTTGAGCGTTCAGCGTCTTTCTTTTATAGAAAAGATAAGTAATCGAAAGGTGTTTTCTTACTCAAAAAGAAAATGAACGAAAATAGAGTCAACACAATTCCTGCAAATTTAGCCGAGAATGGAGCAGACATGGCCCAAGCTACCAACCGTGCTTTTGCCGACGAACGCCGTACCGCCATTATGGAAATGCTCGAGCATAATGCCTCGGTGCAGGTAGCAGAAATCGCCCAAACCTTTGGCGTGTCCTCCGTCACCGCCCGCGCCGACCTGGACGCGCTCGCCGAAGCAGGCAAGCTGCGCCGTACGCATGGTGGCGCCGTGTCGCTCCACAAACGCCTGACCGTCTCCACGCAGGATCGCCGCATCAATGTCAACGTCGCCGCCAAGCAGGCCATCGCACAAAGCGCCATCGAGCTCGTCAATGACGGCGACACGCTGCTCGTCGACTCGGGCACCACGGCGCTCGAGTTCGTCCGACTCCTCGATCAGCGCGACGGCATCACCGTTATCACGGCCGACATTACCATCGCCGATTATATCGACGAGAGCATGCCCTCGGTCGATGTCGTCATGCTGGGCGGGGCGCTGCGCAAAGGTCATCGCTATCTATACGGCCCGCTTACCATGCAGGCGCTCCAAATGGTCCACGCCGACCTTGCCGTCATGTGCCCCGGCGCTTTTGTTCCCGGCTGCGGCTTTACGACCGACTTTCCGCAGATGGCCGAGACCAAAACGGCTATGGTCGGTGCCGCCCGTCAAAGCGTCGCCCTCATGGACGCCAGTAAGGTCAACGGACGCGGCATGTACCGTTTTGCCGAGCTGACCGATGTCGGCACCATCGTGATGGACTGTGATCCCGACGATGCCGTCGCCACCTCAATCGCCGAGACTGTCGACGACGCCCGCCCAAATCTCGTCATCGCCGGCGCTTAAACAAAAACCACCACAAAGGTGCCTGTCCCCTTTGTGGTGGTTTTGCTCGTTAAAAGCGAAATATCGCTACTTGGAGAGCTCGTCGGCGAGGGCCTCGATCTGAGCGCGCGAGGCGTCGTTGAGCGAACCCAGCACGGTCACCTTGTTCTGCGCCATGGTGATGTCCTTCATGCCCCCGAGCTCCTTGGTCATAACCTTGGCAGCCGCGGGTGCCCAAGAGCCGGCCTCGACGAGCGCCACCGTACGGTTCTGGTAGGCGTGCTCGGCGAGCGTATGGATGAAGGTGCTCATGCACGGGAAGATCTCGCCCTGGTAGGTGATGGAAGCGAGCACCAGACGGTCGTAGCGGAACGCGTCCTCAACGGCCTCGGCCATATCGTCGCGAGCCAAGTCAAAGACGGAGACCTTCTGGCCGCGGGCCTCGAGCGCAGATGCGAGCTCCTCAACGGCAGCCTTCAGATGGCCATACACACTCGCATAGGCGATCGTGATGCCCTCGTCCTCGGGCTGGTAGCTCGACCAGGTGTTGTAAGTGTCGAGGTAGTAGCTCAGGTTCTCGGTCAGCACGGGGCCGTGAAGCGGGCAGATGATCTGGATATCCAGATCGGCGGCCTTCTTGAGCACGGCCTGCACGAACTTGCCGAACTTACCGACGATGCCAAAGTAGTAGCGGCGTGCCTCGCAAGCCCAGCCCTCGGGATCCTCGATGTCATTGGCGCCAAACTTGCCAAAGCCGTCGGCACTAAAGAGCACCTTGTCGGTAGACTCGTAGGAGAAGATCACCTCGGGCCAGTGAACATTGGGGGCGCCGACAAACGTTAGGCTGTGGCCACCTAGGTCGAGCACGTCGCCCTCCTTGACGACCATCTTGCGCTCGGGGTAGTCGGTGCCAAAGTAGTTGACCATCATGCGGAAGGCGCCCATGCTGGCCACGATCTGTGCCTGGGGATAGCGCTCCATAAAGGCGGCGATGCCAGCAGAGTGATCGGGCTCCATATGATGCACAACCAGGTAGTCGGGCGTACGGCCATCAAGCACGGCCTCGAGGTTGCCGAGCCACTCGTCGACAAAACCACCGTCGACCGAATCGGCGACGGCGATCTTGTCGCCCAAGATAACGTAGCTGTTGTATGCCATACCGTTCTCGGACACATCGTACTGGCCCTCGAACAGGTCAATGTCGTGATCGTTGACGCCAATGTAGCGGATATCCTTGGTAATCTCCATCAGGCAAAGCCTCCTAGATAGACAAAAGAACCCGTCTATCATAACACTCGCCTTCATAGCCACGGCTATCTGTCAACATCCTTACCGATTGTTATTGAGACGGAATATACCTCCGTTGACCTGCAAAAACTATACGCGCGGCGCTGCCGTGCTATGTCGAATAATGAGCTGGCCGGGAATACGAATGGCAACGGTTTTGCCCGCCGTACCCGCCTCGGGAACCGCATGCTCAAACACCTCGCGCCCACGTTGATGCAAGTCGAATCGAACGGTCGTAAGCTCGTTATGCGCGACAAAATCATCGAGCGAATCGTCGACACCCACCACGCTCACGTCCTCGGGCACGCGCAGACCGCTATCGCGCAGCGCGGCAATCGCGCCATTTGCCATCTGGTCGTTTGCCGCGTAAATCGCCGTCATGGTGCGATCGTGCTCGGCCAGGTACCTGCCGGCCTCGTAGCCGCTGTTGGCAGACCAGTCGCCCTCGAGCGGCTCTGCCGGCTCGATGTGTTTACGCTCGAGCGCATCCTGCCAACCGGCGCGACGAAATTGTTCGTCGACCGAGAACGACGGGCCGCCAATATAGCGAATCTGCTCGTGCCCCAGCTCAAACAGGTGATCCATAAGCAATAGCGAGCAGCCGTAATGATCGGAGTCGACCGTGGTCACCCGCGGGTGCGCGTACATGGTAACGATGACCGTGCCAATGCCCGGCAGCGGATCAAACGTCTCAAAATCGGGCGCCATGCGACTCATGCCGATGATGATGCCGTCCACGGGCAGCGCGGCCATACGACGCGTGGCCTCGGCAAGCGAGAATTCCTCAGTCTTGGACATCTCGACCAGCGTGATGGCGCAATTATGCTCGCGAGCAGCGCTGGCGATGCCATCGATCATTGAGAGGTTGCCAAACTTGGTGACATCGTTGACGCACAGGCCGACCGAATGGTAACGGCCGTCACGCAGCGAGCGACCGGCATAACTCGGACGAAAGCCGAGCTCTTGCATAGCGGCCTGCACGCGCTGGCGCGTCTGCTCGTTAACGTTGGGCAAGCCGTTGGCGACGCGCGAAACCGTCTGCTGCGAAACGCCAGCAGCGCGGGCGACGTCGGCCATGGAGACCGGACGCGTACCTGTATCGTTGGACGGGCGCCTTGCCACAGGATCACCTTCACCCTTGCGAGATCTGAATAGCGTGAATGCCGGCCCGGGCAGAAATACATCCCGCGCCGAGGCCCGCTATCGTCGGACGCATGTTAACGTACTCTACTTTTTCTATCTGCATCTCTTCTGCTTTATAAGTCCATACGGCAGTACCGTTCACGGCTGTATTTCTACCGATTACCAGATTCTCAAAAAGTGACAAGCGATGTGTTATGAGTACGTTAACATAGCCCGTAACGTGCGGTATCGTGAACACTTGGTTCATGCCGCTTTAAGTTGTTAACGTACTCATAACGACGCAAAACCCACCCGGGCGCGCCAAGGAAAGGACTCCCATGACCACCCCCGACGAAAAGACATTCGCCACGCTCACCAAGCTATTTGAGGAGGAGTTTGGCCCCATCGGCGATCGCCAGGTGCTCTACGTGCACGCACCCGGCCGTTCCGAGATCAGCGGCAACCACACCGATCACGAGGGCGGCCACGTTATCGCCGGCTCGCTCGATGTCGCCGTTGACGGCATCGCCGTGGCAACCGACACCAACAAGGTCCGCGTTGCCGACGAGGGCTATCCCACGTTTGAAATCGCGCTCGACACGCTAGACGTTCAGGAGTCCGAGAAGGGCACGTCCGCAAGCCTCGTCCGCGGCATGGCCCACGAGATTGCAGCCCTTGGCGTTGAGCCCCACGGCTTCGACTTTGCCTTTACCTGCTCCGTCCCCTCGGGCGGCGGTCTTTCCAGCTCTGCCGCCGTCGAGGCCGCGTACGGTCGCGCCATGGAAACCCTCTGGGGCGCACCCGCCATCGAGCCCGTCGCGCTCGCGCAGATGAGCCAGCGCACCGAGAACAACTATTACGGCAAGCCCTGCGGTCTGATGGACCAGGCCGCCGTGTGCCTGGGCGGCCTTGCCTACATGGACTTTGAGGACCAGGCTCAGCCTAAAACCCAGAAGCTCGAGCTCAACTTTGAGGATCACGGCTATGCGCTCGTGCTCGTTAAGGTCGGTGCCGACCACGTGGCCGCCACCGACGACTACGCCGCCGTTCCGCGCGAGATGCAGGACGTTGCCGCCGAGTTTGGCAAGGCACGCCTGTGCGAGGTCGACGTTGCCGATTTTGACGCCAAGCTCCCCGAGCTGCGCGCCAAGCTGGGCGACCGCGCCTGCCTGCGCGCCGTTCACTACTGGTACGAGAACGGCCTGGTCGACAAGCGCTGGGCTGCTCTGAACGCCGGCGACATCGATCAGTTCCTGGTCCTGACGCGCGAGTCCGGCGCCAGCTCTGCCATGTACCTGCAGAATGTCGTCGCCAAGCTGGGCTCCGAGCAGCCCTCAATGTATGCCCTGGCACTGGCCGAGCACGTGCTCGACGGCCGCGGTGCCGTTCGTATTCACGGTGGCGGCTTTGGCGGCACCATCCAGGCCTTCGTGCCGCTCGATCTGGTCGACACCTTCATTGCCAAGATGAACGGCTGGCTGGGCGAGGGATCTGCCCGCCACTACGCGATTTCTGACAAGGGGGCTTACGCGGCATGGCTGTAATGACTGACGCGCGCAAGGCTGTGCAGGGCCTCATCGAGTACGCTATTCACCGATCGATGATCGGACAGGACGACCGCATCTGGGCCTACAACACCATTCTGGAGTGCATCGGCGCCACGGGCCCCGCACTCGACATGGCCTGGGCGCTCAAGACCGAGAAGATTTCGCTCTTGCACCCCGATACACTCCCCAACTTTGACCTTGAAGGCACGCTTGCCGCGCTTTCCGAGGCTGCCGTTGCCAACGGCGCCGCCGAGGACACGGCATCGGGCCGCGATCGCATCGCCATGCGCATCATGGGCGTGCTGATGCCGAGGCCTTCGTTTGTAAACGAGGAATTCAACGGCCGCATTGGTGTCAACGAGCCCCGCGCCGCAACCGACTGGTTCTACGGTCTATGCTGCGACGCCGGCTACGTGCGCCGCGCCGCCATCGCGCGCAATATCAAATGGAGCACCCCCACCAACTGGGGCGACCTGGAGATCACCATCAACCTGTCCAAGCCTGAGAAGGACCCGCGCGATATTGCCGCGGCCGGTGCCGCCAAAAACACGAGCGAGAAGTATCCCGCCTGTCAGCTGTGCATCGAGAACGAGGGCTACCCTGGACGCTCCGCCGCAGCCGACGGCGGTGCCCATCCCGCCCGTCAGAACCTGCGCGTTATCCCTATCCAGCTCGACGGCGAGCGCTGGGGCTTCCAGTACAGCCCGTACGCGTACTTTAACGAGCACTGCATTGCTATGAGCTCCGAGCATCGTCCGATGCACGTCGACCGCAAAGGTCTGACCTGCCTGCTCGATTTTGTGGACCTGTTCCCGCACTACTTTATTGGCTCCAACGCCGACCTGCCCATCGTGGGCGGCTCGATCTTGTCGCACGACCACTTCCAGGGCGGCGCACACGAGTTCCCCATGATGCACGCCGCTGAGGTCTCGCAGTTTAGCGTGCCCGGCTTTGACCAGGTCAGCGGTACCGTGTTGCAGTGGCCGCTCTCGGTGCTGCGACTGCGTTCGCACGACCGCGCCCAGCTGCTCGACGCCGCCGAGAAGATTATCCTTGCCTGGCGCGAGTGGACCGATGAGTCGGTTGGCGTCGTCGCGCACACAGCCGATGGCGTGGCGCACAACACCGTGACGCCCGTCATCCGCCGCGTCGACTCCCGCGGCAATGCCGGCGGCGAAATCTACGAGGCCTACCTGGCGCTTCGCTGCAACATCACGACTGACGAGCATCCGCTGGGCGTATTCCACCCGCATGCCGAGTACCACCACATTAAGAAGGAGAACATCGGCCTGATCGAGGTCATGGGCCTGGCCATTTTGCCGCCACGCCTGGTTCCCGAGCTCGGCGCCGTCCGCGAGCACCTGCTGGCCGCCAAGGTCGACGCAAGCTACGACCTTGGCGCCGCACTCGAGGGCGACGACCTTTGCCGCAGCCACGCCGCATGGGCCGAGGATGTCTTTGCACGCCGCGCCGATGAACTTACGACCGACAACGCCATCGATATCCTGCACGAGGAGGTCGGCGTGGTGTTTGGTCACGTGCTCGACAACGCCGGCGTCTTTAAGTGGGACGAAGCCGGCCGCGCCGCTCAACAGCGCTTTATCGACTCGCTGTAGTACGCGAACTCGAACGCACGCACTTAACAAATAGCGCCTACACGACCACGGCGCCCGCTGGCAACATCGCCGGCGGGCGCCGTTTTCTGATGCAAGGGTAGCTAATTTGCACCAAAACAAGGAGTGTTCCAAACTGCCGGCAGAGAAGGAGCGCCCCAGGTGCCGACCTAAACCCCACATTATTCGATGGAAAAACGTGGTTTACTCCCACATTATTCGATGGAAAAACGTGGTTTACTCCCACATTTTTCAATGGAAAGACCAAGACGGTCTTATACTAACCATGATCGTTAGGGGGCAGTATGCAGCGACAGCTAATGGACGAACTCATCGCTTGGAAATCTAGGGCAAACCGCAAGCCCCTCCTGCTTAAGGGGGCCCGCCAGACGGGAAAAACCTGGCTTCTCAACGAATTCGCAGGCCAGCAGTATCAAAACGTCATCCGTTTTGACTTTATGCTCGAACCGGGCGCACGTTCGCTGTTCGACGGAAGCCTTGACCCCAAACGCATCATCTCCCAGATAGAGCTCCTGCACGGCCAGACCATAACGCCGACAGACACGCTCATCATCTTCGACGAAATCCAAGAGGCACCGCGTGGCATCACCTCGCTCAAATACTTCAACGAGCTGGCGCCGGAATACCATATCATGGCAGCCGGCTCCTATATGGGGCTCGCGCTCCGACGCGAAAACGAGTCGTTCCCCGTCGGCAAGATCGACCAGCTTACCATGCGCCCCATGGGGTTTGTCGAGTTCGTTCGTGCCGTCGATGGCGATCCGCTCGCAGATGCCATCCTTGCCGCAGACATGGACCTGCTGACAAACGTTTCCGAAAAGCTCGAGCGCCTGCTCAAGGAATACCTCGTTGTCGGTGGCATGCCAGAAGTTGTCTCCGCTTTCGCCGCCTCCCACGATTTCATCGAGGCCCGCAGGCTTCAGCAGCAAATCATCGAAGCTTATGAATCCGATTTTGGCAAGCATGCGCCAGCCCGCATCGTCGAGCGCATGAGGCTGGTTTGGAAATCCCTTCCCGGCCAGCTCGCAAAGGAAAACAAGAAGTTCGTCTACGGCGCGCTTCGTCCCGGGGCGCGCGCACGCGATTTTGAGGAAAGCCTCCAGTGGCTCATGGACTATGGAATCGTTCATAAGGTACCACGTGTTTCCGCCCTAAGAGCACCGCTCACAAGCTACGAGGATCTCTCGGGCTTCAAGCTGTTCTGCATCGACACCGGCATCCTCGGAGCACTCTCCGGCCTCACGCCAGCCATTGTTCTGAACGGGCCCGCTGTTTTTACGGAGTTCAAAGGCTCGCTGACCGAGCAATACGTCGCACAGGAGCTTTTGCTCCAAGGCAATACTCCCGCGTATTGGTCATCCTCCTCCGGCAATGCAGAGACTGACTTTGCCGTCGACCATGCGGGGACCGTGCTTCCGCTCGAGGTCAAGGCGGCAGAGAATCTCAAAGCAAAGAGCCTGAGGATTGCCTGCGAGAAGTTCAAGCTCGAGCGCTGCGTGAGAACATCGTTAGCGGCATATAGAGACGAAGGCACGCTCGTCAATATTCCGCTCTGGGAGATTGGGCAAATCGACAAGCTGGCATAGGCGCTGTGGAGGGGGTGCCCCGTAAGAAGTGTCCCAAACTGCCGGCAAAAAAGGAACGTCTCTATCTGCCGCATTCCCGAAGCAAGGCAACGCCGATGTTTTGGCAACGGCAGCGAGCGGGCCGCATTCGAGACAAGGTGACGTGAAACGAAAGGGCGCTGACCTTCTGGTCGCGCCCTTGAAGTTGAACGTCAGATTGTCCAAATGCGGCCCGCGCAGCGTCGAGCCGTTACGCGGTTTGGTAAAACCGCGTAACTCTAAAGCTCCGTTACTTCAACGTTGTTGAAGATCTCATCCCAGCGGTCCATGACCAGGTGGCCGGTCTTGGGATCCATGGCGTTGAGCTTGCCGCAGGTATTGGCGGTCTTGAGCACCGTGACGTCGTCGGCGCCAGCAGCAATGGCATGTGCAAAGCCGGCGATGGTCGAGTCACCGGAACCCGTCGCGTTCACAGCCGCAATCGCAGGCGTCTTGGCGCGGAACGCGCGACCCTCATGGAAGCCCACCGAACCGGCAGCGCCCATCGAAACGACAACCCAGGGAATACCGGCAAAACGGTCATCGGCGGCGAGCGCCTCGCGCAGGGCATCGACATCATCGGTCGTAAAGGACGTACCCAGCAGGCCGTTAATCTCGGTCAGGTTGGGCTTTACGAGCTCAGGCTTAGCGTCGGACTCCAGCGCGGCCTCCAGCGATGCACCCGAGGTGTCGAGCAGCACCTTGGCGCCCGCCTCCTCGGCGATCTTGACGAGCTCGGCATAGTAGCCGGCATCGACCCCACGCGGCAGCGAGCCCGAAAGCGTCACAACGTCCGCCTTCGCTGCGAGCTCGGCAAACTTGGCCGTAAAGGCCTCGAGCTCGGCCGGGGCGATCTGCGGGCCGCTCTCCAGCAGCTCGGTCTGATTACCCTCGTGCAGGATATTCAGGCAGATGCGCGTCTCACCGGCAATAGGCACAAAGTCGTTCTTGACGCCGTCGGCATCCATAAGCTCGGCCATATAGGCACCCATGTGGCCGCCGAGCAGGCCGGTCGCGAGCACGTCGTCACCCAGCTGCAGCAGCACGCGACTCACGTTGAGGCCCTTGCCGCCAGCGGTCTTTTCGGGCGTCACACGGTTAACATCGTCGATGATCAGCTTGTCGAGCTGATAGCGCGTATCAATCGACGGGTTCATGGTAACGGTCAGAATCATGTTGAACTCCTGTTCCGGGGCGGCATAACCCGCCCCAAACATACGATAGCTCGTTAAAGGATCTCGATCTCAAAGCCGCGGGTGACGGTCTCTCCCGGCTTGGCCACCAGGCAGCCGCGCTTGTGCTCCAGAATATCGTCCTCGTCGGAGCAGGTGGACAGGCCGCCCCACGGTTCCACGGCCACAAAGTCGCCCTCGGGCTTGCTCCACACAATCAGGTATGGCATATCGGGGAACGTCAGGCGCACGCCCTTGTCCTCGGTTTTCTTGGTAAGCGTAACCACGCGGCTCTCGAGCACGTCAAAGATGGTCTCTGCGAAGTCAAAGAGTTCGTGGGTCAGCGGCAGGTCATGGCCGATCATGGGGTTCTTGCTGCGATGCTCAACATCAATCAGGCCCGTCGAGGGAACGGCAGTACAGAGCTCGGTGGCCTCACGCTGCTCAAAACGGAGCTCATAATCGTCATAGGACTCGCCCTCGTCGAGCGGGCACTTAAAGCCGGGGTGGCCGCCCACAAAGAACGGCATGTCCTCGGTGCCCTCATTGGTCACCTCGTACGACACGGCCACCTTCTCCGCATCGATCGTGTAACGAGCAACGATCTTAAACGGATACGGGTACTGCTCGAGCAACTCGGCATGGTCGGCAGAGCTTAGGCTCAGCGCAACCATGTTGTCGCTCTGCTCCTCGAGCTTCCACTCCTGCTTGCGAGCAAAGCCGTGGCGGGCGAGCTTGACCTCGCGGCCGCCCATGGTCATTGCGCGACCGTCACGAAGGCCGCCGCAGATCGGGAAACAAATGGGTGCCTGGCCCGACCACACCGCCGGGTCGCCCTGCCACAGGTACTCACGGCCGTTGGCCTTAATAGAAGTGAACGACCCGCCCGCCGTGCTCAGTGCCACGCGGATAGAACCGTTATCAAGAACAAACTCCATAGGAGCCTTCCCTTTCTTACGACAGCCCGCCAAGTCAATAGGGCTGATAGAAAACCGGCCCGCGCCCCCTCACAGAAACGCGAGCCGTCAATTGAAAAGCTGCAGAATACTGGGTCCCGCCAAAACGAAGCCCACAAGCTCAGCAAGCAAACGTGTTATCGGAGCAGCTTACTGAACCAGAAAGCTTCGCAACAACAGCGGCGACCCCACAGGCACCCCCAACGTCAGCGAGCGCCGCGCAGCGTCGACCCGTTACGCGGTTTGGCAAAACCGCGTAACCCCACTAGTCGTGATACTCGCCGCGGTCCCACTTCTCGAGGAACTCGTCAAAGAAGTGCGGGTCGGCCTGAGCCTCGGCGTCAGCCTTGTTGCAGGCATCGATCTTGGCAATCAGGGCATCGTGCTCGGGAGTCTTCTCGTAGGGCTCCTCCAGGAAGGCAAGCATGATGTCGGCCATCAGGAACTCGCCGGTGATCTTGCCGCCAAAGCCCACGATGTTGGCGTTGAGCTCGCGACGGGCATACAGGGCAGAGGTCATGTCGCGGACCAGAGCGCAGCGAGCGCCGGGAACCTTGTTGACGGCGTTGGTGATGCCGATGCCGGTGCCGCACAGGGCCACGCCAAAGTCGGCCTTGCCGCTGGCAACAGCCTCACCCACGGCCTTACCGTAGATGGGATAGTGCGTACGGGTGTGGCTGTAGGTGCCGCAGTCGAGCACCTTGTAGCCAGCCTGCTCCAGGCGGTCGGCCAGATAGATCTTCTCGTCCGTAACGATATGGTCGCAACCGATTGCGATGGTCTTCTTCATCAGAACGTCCTTTCGTCTGAATTCACAAGTTGAGGTAGAAGTTCGAGTTCTCGGTGGCTCTCGTTAGGCCATCTTGTTGAGCATGTCGACACGGATCTGGTGACGGCCGCCGGCGTACTGTGCACGCAGGAACTCGCGGGCGATCTTCTTGGCGACCTCGGTGCCCACAACGCCCGGGCCCATGGTGACCATGCGCGAGCCGTTGTGCTCGCGGGTCATGTAAGCGGAACGCTCGTCGGAAATGTTGGCGACGACCATGCCCTTGATCTTGACGGCGGCCATATAGGAGCCGACGCCGTACTTATCGAATGCAAAGCCCTGGGAATCCTTGTGCTCCAGCAGGTCCTTGGCAACGGCGGTCGCGGAATCGACAAAGTCCGCGGCAGGGGTCTCGGAATAGTCGACGACCTCGTGACCGTCGGCGATGAGCATCTCCTTGATGGACTCCTTCATCGACATACCGTCGGCATCGGAAGCGATTACAACCCTCATGACATCCTCCTTGAGAGATACGCAGGTGCGTAGTTTCTGTTTGGAAGTGTTGAATCGCGTTCAGGTCCGGGCATCTGAATGTGCGGTTCTTCACTGTTCGTGTTTATTTGAACACATTCGAACACCGACTGCAACAATAATTTGTTTATCTTTGTTCTTTTTTGAACAAACACCATTCACGGATGATTGCTGACCGTTTGAGCCCGGCGCGGACGTAGCGCCCACGTGTTCAACAAACAAAAGGGCGGCCAAGAACGTGTCTCGGCCGCCCTTCGGCGGTATTCCTCGGTATATACAGCTGTTTTAGCTACTCGGACTGCCCACCCTTTTTGGCGTGCTTGGACGGAGCGCTCAAGAAACGACCCGTCAGATAGTTCGCGGGGCCGGAGATATCGATCCCCAGCAGTACGTGTCCCAGCCACAGGAACGCCACGAGCACCAGCAGCGGGATAACGCACGAAGTCACGATCATCACGATGACGCCTTCGATCAGATCGGTCACCTGATGCACGATCTCATCGGTCATCTGCTTGGCACCGCTGGTCACCGACGTAACAAGGCTCGAGGCCCCGTCAGTCAACTGCTCGAGCACGTTTTTGGACTCCTTGGCCTCGGATTTTTTCTTGTTCGATTTTGAGCTGGTCTCGGCTGACTTGTCCGTGGCATCAGCCGTCTTTGCGGCATCGCTCGCCTTTTGCTCAGCTTGCTCAATACTTACGCGATACGTTTCATCGACCTTCTGCGACACCCATACGCTCGCGGGTACGAGCGCCATGCCGATCACGGCAACCACCAGCACGCGTGTCGCCACACGGCGCAGGACGGCGCTCGTACTCCAGCGCCCGTGAATGCCGAGCGACACCGCAAAGAGCACCAACGCAAACGGGATTAGGACGCCCAAGCCAACCGACCACAAAATCGTGAGCAAATATTTCTCTAGGTATAGCACGGCAAGCACGATACCAAGGTTGCCTGAAAGCTGCGCGAGCTGCTCGGCAACCGGCGTTCCCGTATCACCCGGCAGCGCGGTAATGCCCGCAGATAGAGCAACGCATGAAGCCGTGAGCGCCAAAACGTTGCCCTTCTTTTGATCGATGACCTCGATGGTGGAGTCCCAAGTTTTGGTATCGGCGAAATGCGGACGAGCTACAAAGCCCGACAGCAGCGCCAGGACCACGAGCGCAACGATAAAGCCAATCTGCAGCTTTTTGTTTGCGCACACGACATCGGACAGACTGGGCTGCAGCTCGGTTACCGCCGTGTGCTCGGTTATCTGGACAGGACGCCCATGAGCCATCTCGTGCGCGCCTCTCTTTTGAATCGATCCATTGTCCGGCATTTGGATACCTCCTCATTCCGGCCTGTATTGCGGATGGAAGTATACCCACCGAGCAAAAATCGAACGGGAGGACAACGGTGCGCACCAAGACTGTCCCCAATGACTAGTCGTTTAAGAACGTCCCCAATGACTACCTCGGGATGAGTTGCGGTGGAATAGGGATTGTTTTGTGCCCGCCGGCCCCTATTCAGTCCCTATTTCACCGCAACTTGGAGGAGGACAGAAAAAGCCCTGCCGCGGGTAGCGGCAGAGCTTTTGGAAGGGGACTTGGTTGTGAGGGCTCGTTAGGCGAGCTTGGCCTCGAGCTCGGCAATGCGCTTGTAGGCATCGATGGTAAAGCGGGCCTGCTTCTCCAGGATCATAGTGGTCATGAGAGTGTCCTGAGCGTGAGCCATGATGAAGGTCATCTCCATCTCGCCACCGCCGGCCTCCTGCGAAAGCAGCTTGGTCTGCGTGTCGTGGGCACCGATGAGCGCATCGCTGGCATCCTTGTGCAGCTGCTCGGCCTTCTCAAAGTCACCCTCGCGAGCAGCATCGAGCGCTGCAAGCAGATCGGTCTGGGCGTCACCTGCGTATGCGACGATCTCGAATCCAACCATCGAGATTTCTTCTTTGGTTGCCATGTTGCGTTCCTTTCACATATGAACCAATGGAGAGCATCGCGTCCGGGCATACGCGCTGCGTTGTGTATGACAGAAACAATAACATTCAAACAAAAAAGAACAGCGCAAAACGTAATTTCGAGCTATGAACGGTCACTTTTCGACCGTGAACGGTTTTTAAACCAATTTAAACAATATCGAACACAATTAGCGGAAACCCAAACAGACCCGCGCCCTAGCGTACATCGCGCACCGTATCGCCCTCGACGAGCACGCCCGGAAACAGCATGTGCTCCACACCGGGTGCAGCGCCCTCGGCGCCGGCAATCTTGTCGACCGCCCACATGCCGACGCGCTTGTTGTCAAAGCGCACGGTGGTCAGGCGACGGTCGGGCACGATATCGCCCAGGCTGTCATCAACACCCACCACGCTCACGTCCTCGGGCACACGCCTTCCGCACGACTCGAGCCCGCGAATGCAGCCGTAGGCCATGGCATCGTTGGAAGCATAAATGGCCGTACAGGTCGGATCTTCCGCCAGAGCCTGACCGGCAGCATATCCGCTCTGTGCCGTCCAATCCCCACGGACGAGTCGCGGCGGTTCAATACCATGCGCGCGCAATGTCTCGCGCCAGCCCTCCTCGCGCCGCATGCCCGAAAGCGAGCGCTCGGGACACGAGATAAAGTGCACGGTTTTGTGCCCCTGCTCCAGCAAGTACTCGACCACCTGGCGCGAGCAATCGAACTGGTCGTTATCGACCGTCGAGCACAGCGGGTGCTCCAGCATGGTAACGAGCACCGTCTGCATACCGGGCAGCGGCTCAAAGGTGCCAAAGTCCGCCGGCATGCGGTTCATAATCACGACTATACCGTCCACCGGCAGTGCGCTCATACGCGACGATGCGCTCTCGAGGGTATAGGGGTGTCCATCTACTTTAGTGAGGGTGATGGCATAGCCGTGTTTGTCGGCCGCGGCGGCAAAGCCCTCCATACGGTCGAGGTTGCCGGTGCCGGTAATGTTGAACATGGCGACGCCGACGGTCTTAAACTTACCGCGGCGCAGCGATCGACCGGCAAAATTGGGGCGATACCCCAGCTCGCGCATGGCGGCACGCACGCGTTCCTTGGTCTCGGGGCGCACGCTGGGCGAATCGTGCACGGTGCGCGAGACCGTCTGCTCCGAGACGCCCGCGAGGCGCGCCACGTCTTTGACGGATACCGATTTTTTAACAGCGGCCATAGGTCGATCTTTCTATGTCAACGATGCCATTGGTGGCACCCTACGCAGTCAAATGAAACGTCTTCAAGTATATCTAACGCCTCCCCCACCATACGCTCACCACCCAAAACCTACCGTTCACCGACATTTTTGCTTCCCCGAACGGCTTTTGTCGCCCAAATGTTAACGTTGCCATTGTGCAAACACAGAGCCACCGGGCGGCTCAAACGTTTACGCGTAAGGAATCGACGGTTCGCAGGCACAGGAACCACCGGTTCGCGTCTTTTTTTGTGTCACAAAATGGCAACGTCAACATTTTAGCAACCGAACGTCAAAAGCTACCATCGTTGCTAACCCACCGACTCTTAGGAGCATTGCATGGAGCAACTCATCGCCATCATCGAAAAGGGCCAGCCCTTTTTCAACGCGATCGCCCGCAACAAGTACCTCAAGGCGATCCGCGACGGCTTTATCTCCGTCATCCCCATCATCATCTTCTCGTCCATCTTCTGCCTGGTAGCCTCGGTCCCCAACATCTGGGGTTTCTACTGGCCCGATGACATCAACAACGCTCTGTGGAAGTGCTACAACTACTCCATGGGCATCCTGGCCATCGCCTGCGCCGCCACCACGGCCAAGCACTTCGCCGACGCGCAGAACCGCGACCTGCCCAAGAATAACCAGATCAACTTCATCTCGTGCATGTGCGCGGCCATCATCGGCTTCTTGCTCCTTTCGAGCGACACCATCGCCACGGACGCCGCCAGCGGCTTCAACACCACCTACCTTGGTTCCAAAGGCCTGCTGACCGCCTTTATCGCTGCGTTTGTGACCGGCATCATCTACAAGTTCTTCATTAAGCGCAACATCACCGTCAAGATGCCCGAGCAGGTTCCGCCCAACATCTCGCAGACCTTTAAGGACATCATCCCCTTCTCCGTCTGCATCACTGTCTTTTGGGTTTTTGACATCGTCTTCCGCGCTGCTTTTGGCTTCTGCTTTGCCCAGGGCGTCATCCAGGTGTTCCAGCCCCTGTTCACCGCTGCCGACGGCTATATCGGCCTCGCTGTGATTTACGGCGCCATGAGCCTGTTCTGGTTCGTGGGCGTCCACGGCCCCTCGATCGTCGAGCCCGCCATCGCCGCCGCCCTCGTTGCCAACATGACCGACAACCTGGCTGCGTTCCAGGCTGGCCAGCACGCTTCCGCTGTCCTGACCCAGGGTGCCCAGTACTTCGTCGTCTGCATGGGCGGCACCGGTGCCACGCTCGTCCTGGTCTTTATGTTCTGCTTCCTAGCCAAGTCCCAGGAGATGCGCGCCGTCGGTAAGGCCGCCATCGTCCCCGTCTGCTTTGCCGTCAACGAGCCGCTGCTGTTCGCCGCGCCCATCGTGCTCAACCCCGTCTTCTTTGTCCCGTTTGTCTTTGCCCCGATCGCCAACATCTGGATCCTCAAGATCTTTATCGACTTCTTGGGCATGAACGGCTTTATGTACACCCTGCCCTGGACTGTCCCCGGCCCCATCGGCACCATCATGGGCCTGGGCTTCCAGCCGCTCGCCTTTGTGATGCTCGCCCTTATCCTGGTCGTCGACTTCGTTCTGTACTACCCGTTCTTCCGTGCCTACGACGCCCAGAAGTGCGCCGAGGAGGCCGAGATTTCCGAGGAGGAGCTCGCCGCCAAGAACGCCGAGAAGGCCGCCAAGCTCAACGACGCCTTCCAGGGCAAGGCCGACGCCAAGAGCGTTGCCGCCGGCGCTGCTGCCGAGGCCGTGAAGGCCAACGCCCCCGCCGCTTCCGCAGCACCCGCCACCGAGGCTACGGCCACTAGCGACCTCAACGGCAAGCGCGTGCTCGTGCTCTGCCAGGGTGGCGGCACCTCGGGCCTGCTCGCCAACGCGCTGGCCAAGGCTGCCAAGGAGCGCGGCATTAACCTCGAGACCGCTGCCGAGGCCTATGGCAACCACGTGGACATGCTCCCCGACTTCGATCTGGTCGTCCTGGCCCCGCAAGCCGCCAGCTACCTGGCCGACCTGCAAAAGGACTGCGAGCGCGTGGGCAACAAGTGCGTCGCCTGCCGTGGCAAGCAGTACATCGAGCTCTCCCAGAACGGCGACAAGTCTCTCGCCTTCGTCTCCGAGCAACTCTCGAAGTAAGTAACGCTCAGGGCCAGCCGACCATCCAAGACCGGCTGGCCCTTCGATTTAGACGATTGGATCATCATGTCCGTTAACCCTGTTAGCGTCACCAACCCGCCTGCGCAGTTTCCCGAGGACTTTGTCTTTGGCGGCGCCACTGCTGCCTACCAGGTAGAGGGCGAGACCCGCACTCACGGTAAGGGCAAGGTTGCCTGGGACGACTTCCTGGAGGCCCAGGGGCGCTTTTCCCCCGATCCCGCTTCGGACTTCTACAACCAGTACCCCGTCGATCTGGAGCTGTGCGAGGAGTTCGGCATCAACGGCATCCGCCTCTCCATCGCCTGGAGCCGCATCTTCCCCAACGGCACCGGCGAGATCAACCCCGAGGGCGTTCAGTTCTACCACGACCTTTTCGCCGAGTGCCACAAGCACCACGTTGAGCCGTTTGTCACGCTGCATCACTTTGACACGCCGCTGCCCCTCTTTGAGAAGGGCGACTTCCTCAATCGCGAGACCATCGACGCCTTTGTGGACTTTGCCACCTTCTGCTTTAAGGAGTACGCCGACCAGGTGACCTACTGGTTCACCTTTAACGAGATCTGGGCCGACGCCTCCAACACCTACATCGAGGGCACCTTCCCCGGTGGCGTCAAGGCGCATCTTGCCGAGGCTTTCCAGTGCGAGCACAACATGATGCTCGCCCACGCCAAGGCAGTACTGGCCTTCCACAACGGCGGCTTTAAGGGCAAGATCGGCGTCATCCAGTCGTTGGAGTTTAAATACCCGCTCAACGAGAACGACCCCGCCGACATCAAAGCCGCCAATAACGAGCACGTGCTGCAGAACCAGTTCTTGCTCGACGCCACCTTCCGCGGCGACTATGCTCCCGATACCCTCGAGTGCGCCAACCGCCTGGCGGCCATCTCGGGCGGCACCATCGAAATCCTGGACGAGGACCTCGAAATTATGCGCGAGGCAGCGCTCTACAACGACTACCTGGGTGTCAACAACTACCAGTGCCGCTTCCTCAAGGCTTACGACGGCGAGAACGACCTGCACCACAACGGTACGGGCGAGAAGGGCACCGGCCGCTGGCGCGTCAAGGGTATTGGCGAGCATGTGAACAAGCCTGGCATCCCCACCACCGACTGGGACTGGATTATCTATCCCGAGGGTCTGTTCGATCTGCTCGTCTACATTAAGCAGCGCTACCCCAACTACAAGCAGATCTTCATCACCGAGAACGGCATGGGCTACAAGGACCCCTACAAAGACGGCTTTGTGGACGACCAGCCGCGCATCGACTACATCGAGCAGCACCTGCGCTGGTTGCTCAAGGCCATGGAGGTGGGCGTCAACGTGGGCGGCTACTTCCTGTGGAGCCTGCAGGATCAGTTTTCCTGGACCAATGGCTACAACAAGCGCTATGGCTTCTTCTACGTTGACTTTGAAACCCAGAAGCGCACGCCCAAGGCAAGCGCATACTGGTATAAGCACGTGGCGCAGACCCGTCGTCTGGACTAGCGGCTGGCAGGGTCGCCTGCCCACATAACCTGTCCCCATTTCTCAGCCGGGAGCGGCACGTCACACGGCGCGCCGCCCCCGGTCTTTTTGTTTTTGGGCTGGTCGGGAGCCGTTTGTCTCGATCTGTAACATCTAGCCGAGTTTTTTGGTCCTAGCTGTTACAGATTGAGACGAACAGGATTGCTCTTTCCGAAGAATCTAAATCTGTAACACGTAGCCCGCTTTTGACCGTCTACCTGTTACAAATCGAGACAAACGGAGTAGGACCTAACCCCGTATGTCCCTAACAGTCGAGCGTTCGACCAGCGTACTCGGCACATGAATCGCCTCGATAGACGAGCTCTCTCCAATCGCCGCCTCAAACGCAAGCTTACCGACACCGCGCAAATCAAATCGCAGCGTCGTCAGCCGATTGTGAGGAACAAGTCCCTCGAGTGCGTCGTCGATACCAACCACGCTCACGTCGTCGGGCACGGACAGGCCCGCGTTCTCGAGCGCGGCGATAACGCCCAGCGCCATCTGGTCATTTGCCGCAAGCACGGCAGTCGGCGCCTGCGACCCGCCGGCAAGCACCTCGGCCGCAATCCGCTCGCCCATGGCGTACCCACTGTCCGCACTCCAATCGCCACGCAGCATCGGAGCGGCATCGACATGAGCACGACCCAGCGTATCGCGCCAACCGGCCTCACGAAAACGCGAGGAAATCGAGTTTTCCGGACCCGCCACAAACCGCATATTCGAGTGACCATGTTCCAGCAGATAATTGGTCAACAGCTCGCACGAACCATACTGGTCGGAGTCGATCGTCGTGCAGCGCGGATGCGCATACATGGACAGGATGACCGTTCGCACTCCCGGCTGGGGAACAAACTCCTCAAAATCGGGAGCCATGCGGTTCATGTTGAGAATCATGCCGTCGACGGGTCGCTCGACCATGCGGCGCGAGGCATCGGCAAGTGTATAGGGCTTGTCGCCGCCCATCTCGATCATAGTGACGGCAAAATCGTGCTCGCGCGCCGCTTGCATGATACCCTCGAGCGTCGCCAGGTTACCGACACGTGTGATGTTGTACATGCACAGGCCAATAGAACGATACGACCCGCCGCGCAACGCCGCTCCAGCAAAATTGGGACGAAAGCCCAGCTCTTCCATGGCGGCCAGCACACGCTTGCGCGTCTTTTCCGTCACGTTGGGCATACCGTTGACCACGCGAGACACAGTCTGGCGGCTCACGCCAGCGAGCGCCGCAACCTCTGCCGCGCTCGCCGAATGACCATTCCTTGTCTGCTGAGCCATGCCTTCCACGCTAACCTGCTTCCCAACTATTCCCCGCGCCCATGGCGCATCGTACATACATTGATAACGTGCTCATGATACCCGAGCCATATACCACAACATGAAAACTTCTGTCAATCAAAACCGCTTACCGAACAAATACAACCGTTCGCGGCTGTTTGAAGTTGTTTTGTTTCTATACATCCCAGCCGGATGTTAACGTGCTTATTGTCAAATGTTCACGTGCTCATTTTGGTTCTAATCATTTTAAGATAGTGTTTATCGGGCTTTTTCACCGCTGAACGCTAACCAGGGAGCCTCCTGAGCGCAAACGCACAATATCGAACAGCGAGACGAGAGGGTGTATGCATATGTCTTTGCTAAACCGCGTACAGCAGCTGCCGAAGGGCTTTGTTTGGGGCGCCGCAACCGCCGCGTACCAAACGGAAGGTTCCACGAAGGTGGCAGGCAAGGGTAAGACCATGTGGGACGATTACCTTGTCGCCCAGGGTCGCTTTTTGCCCGACCCGGCCAGTGATTTCTACAACCGCTACGAGGAGGATATCCGCCTTTCTGCCGAGCATGGACTCAACGCCATTCGTGTGTCCATCGCCTGGACCCGCATCTTCCCCAACGGCGACGATGCCGAGCCCCTCGCCGAGGGCGTTAAGCACTACCACGAGCTGTTCGCCTGCTGCAAAAAGTATGGCGTCGAGCCCTATGTGTCCCTGCATCACTTTGACTCCCCCGCCGCCCTGTTCAACCAGGGCGACTGGCTCAACCGCAAGACCGTCGACGCCTATGTGCGCTATGCCGAGTTCTGCTTCCGCGAGTTCCGCGAGGTCAAGAATTGGTTCACCATCAACGAGCTCATCAGCCTCTCGCACTCCCAATACATCCAAGGCAACTTCCCGCCCAACCATCACTTTGATGTGACGAGCGGCATCCAGAGCCAGCACAACGAGCTCGTTGCCCACGCCCGCGCCGTCAACCTGTATAAGGATCTTGACGAGACCGAGCACCTGGGCGGACGCATTGGCATGGTCAACGTCCTGACGCCGGCATATCCTGCCACCGACTCGCCCGCCGACCAGCACGCCGCCGACCTGTACAACGCCTTCTACACCGACTTCATCATGGACGGCGCCTTCCTGGGTCACTACTCCGCGCGCACCCTCTCACTCATCAACGAGATTCTGCGTGCCAACAACGCCACACTTACGGTTGAGGACAGCGACATGGAGGAGCTCGCCAAGGCGGCGCCCCGCAACGATATGTTCGGCCTCAACTACTATCAGTCGGCGTTTATCGCCGCCTACGATGGCGAGTCAACCAACAGCTTTAACGGCACCGGAGACAAGGGCACCTCGTGCTTTAAGTTTAAGGGCGTCGGGCAGCAGGTCGATATGCCGGGTATCCCCACCACCGACTGGGATTGGCTCATCTACCCGCAAGGCCTCTACGACACGCTCAAGCACATCAGCGCCACCTATCCCAACCTCCCCGTCATCTATATCACCGAAAACGGCCTGGGCCACAAGGACCCCGAGCCCGACGCAAACGGCATCGTCGCCGATCCCGAGCGCATCGACTTTGTCGACCAGCACATGGAGAAGGTGCTCCAGGCGCGCGCCGAGGGCGTCGACGTCCAGGGCTACTTTATCTGGAGCCTGCAGGACCAGTTCTCGTGGGCCAATGGCTATAACAAGCGCTACGGCCTGTTCTACATCGACTTCGACACGCAAAAACGCTACATCAAGCAGTCGGCACTCTGGTACAAGGAGCTCGCCGACACTATGGCGGACGCGCAGTAGCGCATCGCCTCGCTTTCCCCCGAGAAGGGAGCGGCCCTATGCGATACAAACCCAGCCGCTCCCCTCTCTCCCCCTGGGACCGGCCCCGCCTGCACCCGGGCTTTTAGCAAGCGGGAGACCATATAGGTTTTCAACGTCCATGCCATTAAGATTTCATGCAAAGAGGAGCGTGAACTATGGAATCGATCGTTAAGTTCTTGGAGAAAGGTCAGCCGTACTTCGACAAGGTCTCTAAGAACATCTACCTTCAGGCCATTAAAGACGGCTTTTTGGCAGCAATGCCCATCATCCTGTCTTCTTCTGTCTTCCTGCTTATTTCGACCCTGCCGGGCGTTGTCGCCACGGTCGGCGGCTTTACGCTGCCCGACTGGTGGAACGTCGACGTCGTGAACTTCTGCAACAAGGTTTACAACTTCACGATGGGCGTCGTGGGCATCATGGTCGCCGGCACCACCGCAAGCGCGCTGACCGGCTCCAAGAACCGCCGCATGCCTGCCGGCAAGGCCATCAACGCCACGAGCACCATGGTCGCCGCCATGTGCGCTATGCTCATCTTGGCCGTTACCCAGACGAGTGCCAAGATCGACGGCGCCGATGTCTCGGTGTTCTTTACCGACAACATGGGCACCAAGGGCCTATTGAGCTCCTTTGTCGCCGCATTTGCCACGGTCAACATCTATGCCTTCTGCATTAAGCGAGACATCACCATCAAGCTGCCCAAAGAAGTCCCCGGCGCCATCGCCCAGAACTTCCGCGACATCTTCGCCTTCAGCTTCTCCATCCTGTTTGTCGCCGTCATCGACGTTATCTGCCGCACCTGCTTGGCCGTCCCGTTTGCCAACGTCATCTCCACGCTGGTGAGCCCGCTGTTCGCCGCTGCCGATTCCTACGCCGGCCTCGCCCTCATCTGGTTCATGATCCCGCTGTTCTGGTTCATGGGCATCCACGGCCCCTCGGTCGTTAAGCCTGCCCTCAACGCCGCGCTGTTTGGCAACATCACCACCAACCTCGCCACGCTGCAGGCCGGCGGTCACCCCGCCCTCGCCCTGACCGAGAACTTCGGTAACTACATCGGCGAACTCGGCGGCACCGGCGCCACGTTCATTGTCCCGATCATCTTCCTACTCTTTATGCGCTCCAAGCAGCTCAAGGCCGTCGGCAAAGCCTCTGTCGTACCCGTGATGTTCGCCGTCAACGAACCGCTGCTGTTCGCCGCGCCCATCATCCTCAACCCGTACTTCCTGATCCCGTTCCTGTTTGCCCCCGTGGCCAACGTCCTCATTGGTAAGTTCTTCATCGACTTTTTGGGCATGAACGGCTTTATCTATGCCATGCCGTGGGCACTCCCCGGACCGATCGGCACCTTCATCGACACCAACTTCCAGCCGATCTCTCTGGTCCTGGTTGTCGTCCTGCTGGTCGTTGACTTCTTAATCTACTACCCGTTCTGCAAGGCCTACGACAACGTCCTGTGCAAGCAGGAGGCCGAGACCCTGGCCGAAGAAGAGGCCGAGGAGACCAAGGCCGTCAAGACCGCTGCCGCCCCCGCCGTTGAGGCTCCTGTTGTCGAGACCGCTTCTGCCACTGAGGCCTCCGCAGCTCCGTCCGCCCTTAAGGGCAAGGATCTGAGGGTTCTGGTTCTGTGCGCTGGCGCCGGCACCTCTGCACTGCTCGCCAACGCGCTTAAGGAAGGCGCCGACGAGCTGGGCATCGACATTACCGCCAACGCCGGTGCCTACGGCAGCCACTACGCCATCATGGACCAGTACAACGTCATCGTCCTGGCTCCGCAGGTTCGCACCTATTACAACGAGATGAAGGCCGACACCGACCGCCTGGGCATCACGCTGCTGTCGCCCAAGGGCAAACAGTACATCGACCTCACTAAGGATCCCAAGGGTGCCGTCGCCTGGATCGAGGAAAACCTCGAGGCATAAAACGCTGACGCCACCTGCCGCTCGCAGAAAAAAATGGCCCGTGCATCGATGCGTGATGCGCGGGCCATTTTGTTTAGACCGCACCCGTCCTCCTGTTCATCTTAATCTGTAACATCTAGCCGAGTTTTTGGGTCCCAGCTGTTACAGATCGAGGTGAACGCACAGGCCAAGCCAAAAATCTCAATCTGTAACATGTAGACCGCTTTTGACCGCTTAGATGTTACAGATCGAGACAAACAGATGGGTCAATCCAATCAATCTAGATCTGTAACACCTGGCTGGTCATTTCACTCCTAACTGTTACAGATCGAGACAAAGATGATGGCTGGGTAGACAAAATCTCAATCTATAACACCTAGTCGAGTTTTCGGGTCCCACCTGTTACAGATTTAGACGAGCAGGCCGAGCACGTCTACGCCCGCAGATCCCTTACGCTGGAACGCTCGACCAACACGCCCGAGACGAGCGTACGGCTTCTGGAGCTCGGGGCTTCCAGACCTGCGACGACCTCGTTGAGCGCACGGACGCCCAGCTCGCGGTGGCGAAACTTCACCGACGTCAGAATCGAGTTGGGAATCGTCTTGTAGAGCTCATCGTCGAAGCCGATCACGGACACGTCGTCGGGCACACTGAGCCCTTTGTCACGTAGAGCCATCATCACGCCGTTTGCCATGCAGTCGTTAGCAGCGAGGACCGCCGTGCAATCGGGCTTATCGGCAAGCACAAGGCCCGCAGCATAGCCACTATCCGCATTCCAATCGCCTTGCAGAGGCTCGGGCGGCTCAATGCCACGCGCCTCGAGTGCCGCACGCCAACCTTTCATACGGCACTGGCTCGACAGCGACTCTTTCTTACCAGAGACGAAGTATACGTTCTTGTGCCCACGATTTAAGAAGTACTCGCACGCCATGCGCGCGCCGCCCTCTTGGTCGTCACTGACGGTGGAGCAGGTAGGATGTTCCATCGGTGTGATAATCACCGTCTTGAGGTCCTTCGGTGCCTCAAAGGTATCAAAGTCATCGACCATCTGACGCAGGTTGAAGATCATGCCATCAACAGGCAGCTGCGACATTCTGCGCGCCGCATCGGCAAGAGTCATCTTCTCACCTCCGCACTTCTTAATCATCGTGAGCGCAAAGCCGCGTTCTTCGGCGGCATCGGCGATGCCGTCAATCATGTCCACGGCACCGCCCGACAAGTGAAACAGCACCACGCCGATGCATCCGTAACGGCCCAACTTGAGCGAACGCGCGGCAAAGTTGGTTCGAAACCCGAGCGCCTCCATTGCGGAATGGACCTTATCGCGTGTCGACTCTCGCACGCTATCGGGCTCGTTGATCACGCGCGACACCGTCTTGAGAGAAACGCCCGCGGCAACTGCCACATCGTTCATTGAGACATTTTTCTTGTCCATCGTTGCCACTACTTCTCCAGTCGGTTTTGCATCGCTTGTTTTTTGCGTTCTAGCATACACTACCTGCCCGACTGACAAATCAACCGTTTATCGGACAATATCGACCGTTCACCCGTAAATCCTTGTTGCTCTTCCAAAAATGTCTTACGTTGTCATTAACGAAATGACAACGTTGTCATTTCGAAATGCCTTCCCTACGCAGGAAGGCTTCCGGGCAGTCCTGACCATCCATCGACGACCAGTTCCATCCACATGCATCGCGCATCAAGTAGCAAAGGAGCTCTATGGACGCCATCGTAAAGATGCTCGAAAAGCATCAGCCGTTCTTTGAGAAGATCTCGAGGAACATATACCTCCAGGCCATCAAGGACGGATTCCTTGGGTGCATGCCCATTGTCCTCACCTCTTCGATCTTTCTGCTCATTGCCACCCTTCCCGGCGTAGTCGGCATCACGCTGCCCCAGCCGCTCATCGACTGGTGCAACAAGCTCTACAACTTCACCATGGGCGTCATGGGCATCATGGTCGCCGGCACCACTGCCAAGAACTTTACGGCTTCCATGAACCGTCGCATGCCCGCCGGCAAAGTGCTCAACGACGGTTCCACCATGGTGGCCGCCCAGTGCAGCATGCTGCTGCTCGCAGTCACGCAGTTCACCACCAAGTTCAACGGCTCCGAGCTTTCGGTCTTCGATTGCACCAGCATGGGCACGCGCGGTCTGTTCTCGGCCTATATCGCCGCGTTCATTACCGTGTGGGTCTATAAGTTCTGCGTTTCGCGCGATCTGACCATTAAGCTGCCCAAGGAGGTCCCGGGCGCCATCGCTCAGAACTTCCGCGACATCATCCCCTTTGGCGGTGCTGTCATCATCTGCGGCATCATCGATGTCGTCGTGCGCAACCTCATGGGCGTTCCGTTCTCCGAGCTGCTTATCAAACTGCTCTCCCCGCTCTTTACCGCCGCAGAAACCTATCCTGGCCTTATCCTTATCCAGGCGGCCACCGCGTTCTTCTGGTTCATCGGCGTCCACGGCCCCTCGATCGTCCAGCCGGGCATCGACCCCATCCGTCTTGCCAACCAGGCCGAGAACCTGCAGGTTCTGCTGGCAGGCGGCCACCCCGCCCATTCCCTCACCTTTAACATGTCGCTCGTAGGTGAGTTCGGCGGCACCGGCGCCACGTTCATCGTGCCGCTTCTACTGATTCTCTTTATGAAGTCCAAGCAGCTCAAGGCCGTCGGTAAGGCCTCGATTGTTCCTGTTGCCTTCGCCGTCAACGAACCGCTGCTCTTTGGCGCGCCGATGATCCTTAACCCCTACATGCTCGTCCCCTTTGTTGCCGCCGGCTGCGTCAACGTAAGTGTTGCCAAGCTCTTTATCGACAACGTGGGCATGAACGGCTTCTCCTTCGTGGTGCCTTGGGCTACCCCTGCCCCCATCGGCATCTTCATCACTACAAACTTCCAGCTTATCGCCCTGGTATTTGTCGCGATCATCATCTTGCTGGACGCCATCATCTACCTGCCGTTCTTGAAGGCATACGATAAGCTGCTCTGCGACCAGGAGGCCGAGCGCGCCGCCGAGCTGGGTCTTGAGTCCGATGGTGCCGCTTCCATCGCCGCCAACGCCCCTGCGCCCGCTGTCGAGCAGGCTACCGCTTCCGTCGAGCCGACCGCCGCTGCCGCCGACAGCAAGCCTGTCGCCGATCAGCCCGAGCCCGCCGCCGACGTATCCGCTAAGAAGGACGTCGATGGCCTGAAGGTCCTCGTCCTGTGCGCCGGTGCCGGCACCTCTGCCATGCTTGCCAACGCCATCAAGGAAGGTGCCGCACAGACCGGAGAGAACATCGCTTCCTCCGCAGGCGCCTATGGCCAGCACACTGCCATCATGGATCAGTACGACGTTATCGTGCTCGCCCCGCAGGTTCGTAGCTACTACAACGACATGAAGGCCGACACCGATCGCCTGGGCATTAAGCTGCTCGCTCCGCGCGGTAAGGAATATATCGACCTTACCCGCGACCCCGCCGGCGCCATCAAGTGGCTCCGCGAGAACCTCGACTAGTTCCTCCCTCTGTTGGTGCCCGGATCCCCAGTTCGGGCACCTCTCCCTATTCGTATCCCACAGAAAGGATGACTCATGACCAACCCCATGCAGTTCCCCGACGGCTTTGTGTTTGGCGGCGCCACCGCCGCTTACCAGGTTGAGGGCGAGACCCGCACGCACGGCAAGGGCAAAGTGCCCTGGGACGATTTCCTGGCAGCTCAGGGTCGCTTCTCCCCCGATCCCGCAAGCGATTTCTACAACAAGTACCCGGTCGATATCGACCTGTGCCAGCGCTTCGGCATCAACGGTATCCGCGTCTCCATCGCTTGGAGCCGCATCTTCCCCAACGGTACTGGCGAGATCAACCCCGAGGGTGTTGCCTTCTATCACGAGCTCTTTGCCACCTGCAATAAAGCCGGCGTTATCCCCTATGTCACGCTCGATCACTTCGATACGCCCGAGGCCTTTTACCAGAACGGCGGCGAGGGCTTCCTGACGCGCACGACGATCGACGCCTTTGTCGAGTACGCCAAGTTCTGCTTTGCCGAGTTCACCGAGGTCAAGCACTGGTTTACCTTTAACGAGATTCCCGCGACCGCCGAGGGCAGCTTTATCGTCGGCAACTGGCCGCACGGCGAGAAGTATCGCCTGGATAAGGCCTTCCGGCTCATGCACAACATGATGGTGGCCCATGCCAAGGCCGTCGTCGCCTTCCACGAGGGCGGCTTTGAGGGCGAGATCGGCATTGTCCAGAACCTGGAGCCCAAGTATCCCCTCGACCCCAACAACGCCGCCGACTGCGAGGCGGCTCGCATGGCCGACGTCATCAACAACCGCTGGGTACTCGACGCCACCTTCCGCGGCCACTATGCAGCCGACACCATGGAGGCTGCGACCAAGCTGGCCCATATCGCCGGCGGCGAGCTCGACGTCCGCGACGAGGACATCGCCGCGCTGACCGCCGCGCTCCCCTACAACGATTGCCTGGGCGTCAACACGTACAAGTGCCAGTTCCTGCGTGCCGCCGAGGGCGAAAACGACATCAACCACAATGGCACCGGCGACAAGGGCTCCTCGCGCTGGTTCCTCAAGGGCGTGGGCGAGTCATGCGTACGCGAAGGCGTACCCACCACCGATTGGGACTGGATCATCTATCCCGAGGGCCTCTACGACCTGCTGCTCCGCATTAAGAACGATTACCCCAACTACAAGAAGATCTACATCACCGAGAACGGCATGGGCTATAAGGACGACTTCGAGGACGGCTTTATCGACGACGCCCCTCGTATCGACTACATGCGTCAGCATCTCGCGTGGATCCTCAAGGCAATCGACGGCGGCGTGAACGTCGACGGCTACTTCGTGTGGTCGCTGCAGGACCAGTTCTCCTGGACCAACGGCTATAACAAGCGCTACGGCCTGTTCTACATCGACTTTGAGACCCAGAAGCGCTATCCCAAGGCGAGCGCGTACTGGTACAAGAACGTCGCAGAGACCGGCCTGCTTATGGCCTAGTTTCCGCCGCATACCCCCTGTCGGCCGCATGCGAATCCCTCCACGGGTTCGCATGCGGCCTTTTTTGTTTTTGGTGAGCCCGAGCGAATCATTTGTCTCCATCTGTAACATCTAGCAGGGATTTTCGGCCCCAGCTGTTACGGATCGAGACAAACAGAACGCCCGAGCAGAAATGTCTAAATCTGTAACACGTAGCCCACTTTCGACCGTCTACCTGTTACAGATCAAGACAATAAGATAGTCAAATCCAAACTTTCCAAGCAGTTATGAAGCATGGTTTCTAGTTTTCGGTATCACGAACATACTTTCGGTATCATTTAATGGTATTATGATATCGAAAGTATGTTCGTGATACCGAAAGGAGCCACATGCGCCAGTTCGATTACGCCACAGTCCCAGCGGAACTCGAAGCAACTCCAATCACCAACCTCCTCCTCTCGATACGCGAGCATAAAGGCCGACAGCTTGCTCTGAGTCAAGTCAAACCCGAACTCCTATCGTCCCTTATGGAGGAAGCTAAGATCCAAAGCACCCAATCCTCCAACGGACTTGAAGGAATTGTTACCACCCAAAAAAGACTCAAAGCAATCATGGCGTATTCCGCCAAGCCAAGCTCCCGCGCAGAGGAAGAAATCGCTGGATACCGAGATGTGCTGTCGCTTATTCACGAGCAACACGATTCCATTCCCGTAACGCCATCGGTCATTCTGCAGTTGCATCGTGACCTCATGGCGCACACGGCAATCTCGTATGGAGGCCATTGGAAGGATAGCGATAACGAAATCGTCTCCATTGACGATCAAGGTAATCGATTTGTGCGCTTTAGGCCCCCTTCGGCTCTAGCAACCCCGGGACTTATTAAAGAAGCCTGCCAGTCCCTCAACGATGCTTTATCTCGCCAAGTTTGCGATCCCCTCCTTATATCGCTCCGCTTTATCTTCGATTTTGTCAGTATTCATCCCTTCAACGATGGCAATGGCAGGATGAGCCGGCTCCTTACAACGCTGCTGCTCGAAAAGACTGGATACGACGTTGCGCGTTACATCAGCATCGAACGACTTATTGAAGACAACAAAGCGCTTTACTACAACGCCCTCGCTGCAAGCTCCACTGGATGGAATGAAAATCAAAACACCGAAGCACCCTTTATCCGTTTCATGCTCGGAACAACCCTGGCCGCCTACCGACAGCTCGAACAGCGTACCTTAATTGAATCAAGCACTCGTCCCATGTCGAAGCAAGCGCGCATCGCCGTTCTATTTCAACAGAGACCCGGCGTCATTAAGAAATCAGACATCCGATCCAACTGCCCCGATATCAGCGAGGTTACCGTTAAACGAACCCTCAGTCAGCTTGTTAGCTGCAGCGCAATCGAAAAAACAGGGGCGGGTCGTTCGACGGGCTACATACTCAAAGACGTCCATGCTCTAGAACTATTCTTGCAATCCACAATACCCGATAGCGAGGCCGCAATAACAAAAGAGGCTCCAAAGGATAAGCTCCTTGAACGTGTAAGCCACGCCGAGGATGAAAGCAGAGAGGGGCTCTATGAAGACTACGATTCATTCTCAAGGGACATAAAGACGAAATACGGAGTCTAGTCATATCCCAGAATAGCCTCATCCTTGTTGCCCAAAGTCATTTACGCGTCATTTTAAAGCGGTACCCCTGCGCCGGCTGGGGGGCAGAAGTATCGTCTGCCGATCTTGCTGGAGTCGGCGATGAGGTAGCGCGTATCGGCCTTGCTAAAGGCGAGCTGCTGGATGCGGCCCTCGTCCATGTTGGACGTGGACACGTCGCCGTCCAGAATGCCGTTGGCACCGATAAACGCCGTGTCAATCCCTAGTGCGCGCAGGGTATCCTCGGCCATGGGGCCCACAAAGGCGGCGGTGCGGCGACGGTACATGCCGCCCACCAGGCACAGCTCGCAATCCTCGCGCGCCTCGAGCAGGCTAAAGGCCGAAAGCGAATTGGTCACATAGATGGAAGACAGTTTGTCGGTGACTCGGAGAGCGCCAATGCGATCTCACGACGGTTGCGCGCATTGTCTCAATTAGATACTCAACGAAATACGGCCCCGCAGCTCAATAAGCTGCGGGGCCGTACCATACACCGACGAATCAACGACGAAGTGCATCCACTATTTGGCCAGCTCCTGAACGATCCAGTCAATTGCACCTTCGGGATCGTTGGTAAGGTCGATATACTCCTTGCCCCTTGTGGTGAGCAGTTTAATTCCAAGGCGATCGGTATCGGCCTTCATAGCGTCATAGTACATGCGTGCCTGGGGCGCCAGAACAATCACGTTGTACTGATCCATCGTCTCATAGTGGCTTCCGTACGCACCGGACTGAGAAACCAGATCGATACCCTTAGCAGCGGCACCTTCGCGAAGAGCATTTGCCAAGAGAGTCGAAGTGCCGGCACCCTGGCAAAGCACGAGCACGCGGATCTGCTCCGCCTTGTCCTTTACCGCCTCGAGAGCTTTTGCGACATTTTCCTGTGCGGCAATAGCATCTGCATCCGAGTTTCCTGCAGTCTCCTTTGCAGACTCTTCCAAACAAAGCTGATGGTCATACGCCTTGCAGAACGGATAGTAAATCACAAAGTCAACGACCAACAGCACTGCCATCAATACGAGAGAACGCAGATCGAGACCCGTGGTGAGGAATGCACCGATTGGGCCGGGAAGCGCCCACGGCATGGTATACATGGGGGCGTTCATTCCAATGACGTCAATGAAGAACTTACCGATTATGGCGTTGACCATAGGAGCCACTAGGAAGGGCACGAACATATAGGGATTGAGAACAATCGGCATACCGAAGATAACGGGCTCGTTAACTCCAAAAATCACCGGGATAATCGATGCCTTGCCCATGGCTTTAAGCTGCTTGGAGCGCATAAACATGATCAGGATAATAGGAACGATGAACGTGCAGCCAGAACCGCCCAGACCGCCGATGAAGCTTGTAAAGTCCTGCGTGAGAGCAATTGACGGGTGTCCACCTGCTTGGAAAACCTCAAGATTGGTAACGGTATTGCCGTAGAGCGCAGCATTGATCGGACTCATGACAACCGAAGCACCGTGGATACCCATAAATTGGAAAAGTGCGACCGCGCCTTCGATAAGCGCCATGCCAGGATAGGTGTCGACCGCGGAGAACAGCGGCGAGATTAGAGCGGATACCAAATTGGCGAACGGCACAGCAAGCAGCTTGCGGCTCGCAAGATCGATAAAAGCGCACGCAAGGATCGAAAACCCAAATGCAAAGATATCGCGAAAACTCTGCGCAATAGAGCCAGGGACCTCTTTGGGGAGCTTGATCGTCACATTATGGCTAATGCACACCTTATAGATATTAACGGTCAAGAATGCGGCTACGAACGCAGCGAGAAAACCCTTGGTTCCCATATAGCCGGTTTCAAAAACAGATGTATCTGCTCCGCCAATCGAGACAACATCGTTCGTCACCGATAGCAAGAGCATGCCGCACATGGCACAAACCATGCACGAGGTGGGGTTGAGAGATTTGCCCGAAGGCATGCGACGGTTCATCGACATGGCAAGTGAGCTCGCCGTGGTGCCGGCCACCATAATGCCAAGAAGCCCCATGGTATATGCATAGATTTTATTGAAGAAATCCAGCACCTCAGACGGAAGCGTGATGCCTACATAGGCAGGGAGCGTCGAAAGAAGAAGGAACAGGCTCGAGAACAGCACAATTGGCATATTCGAGAGAAAGCCATCCTTGATCGCCACCAGATAAATGTTCCTCGAGATTTTGTCGAAGAGGGGCTGGTGTTTTTCAAGGAATTTGACGATAGCGTCCATAACACATCCTTTCATGATTCCCGGGCACACAACGATTTATCCGGACTCAACCGTCGTCGTCCCCGTTTGTATCCACGTATGTAAATGAATACGTTCTCGTGCGAAATGTAATATCATTTGCGCGATTTGTCATAACCAATTCTTTTTCCGCTTTGTCGATATGTCAAGAATTCAAATACTTATTCGGTGAACGGTAGTTGATTAATATAAGGTTTTCCCAGCTAAAGGCTATTTTTTCCGAGCAGTACAATAAGCTTGCAACCGTTCACCGATTGGATATAACATATTGAATATATTGTTGTAACAATATTAGAGACAATGTCACAAGCCTGTCGTTCTAGTCAAAGGAAGTAACAATGCCCAAACGATTACTGAACATGTCCGCATCCGATTTTGCCGCCACGTCACCCATGGATCTAAAGCAGGCAATTCTGGCTTCCGAGGGACGTACCATCATGGCGGAAAACGTACCCTCTTCCCAATTTCTCGGCGGCGTTACTAATGCAGAAATCGAACGTGCCGCAGGTGCCGACCTGCTTCTGTTTAACGCGCTCGATGTGTTCGATCCAGTTATTGCCGGTATTCCAGATGATCTCAATGAAAACCCGGTCACTTGGGTGAAGCGAGCATGCGGAAGGCCCATTGGCGTCAATCTGGAGCCAGTTGATAACGAGGCAGAGATGTCTGAATCCCGAACGGAAATCCCCATGGGTCGTCGCGTCTCTCCCAAGACCTTAGAAAAGGCTAACGAACTCGGATTTGATTTTATCTGCCTGACGGGCAACCCTGGAACCGGCGTCTCCAACGATGCAATCGCCCATTCGATTAAACTCTCCAAAGAGCATTTCAATGGCCTGGTCATAGCCGGAAAAATGCATGGAGCGGGCGTTGCGGAACCTGTCATGACGCTCGAAATTGCGCGCAAGTTTGTTGACCTCGGCGTCGATATCCTTCTCGTGCCAGCCCCCTACACCGTCCCTTGCTTCCAAGAAGCAGACCTGCGCGCCATCGTAGACTTTGTACGATCCCACAACGTAGGCAAGTCAATTGAAGAGAAGGTTCTCGTCATGGCGGCAAACGGGACGAGTCAAGACTCCTGCGACAGCGAGACCATTAAGAAAATAGGCCTTGCAGCAAAAGCAGCCGGCGCTGACCTCCAACATATCGGGGACTCCATGAACGGTATTTGCCTGCCCCAGAATATCTTCACGCTCGGACAAGCCCTTCGTGGATACAGGCATCAGATCGTCATGCTGAGCCGCTCTGTGATACGTTAAGGTTACCTTGCCCACGTTACATCCCGACTGAGGCAACCATCAGGTATAACCAACATGCAAACTGAGGCTCTAATGCTCGATACACACGAAAAACGGCCACTCTATTTACAGCTCACCGACGCGCTGCTCAAGCAGATCGTCGATGAATATCAAGCAGACGATAAACTTCCAACAGAAATGGAACTCTGCGACGAATACGCCGTAAGCAGAACAACCGTCCGACTTGCCATGAGTGAGCTGGAGCGTCGTGGAAGTATCTATCGAATCCAAGGTAAGGGATCGTTTGTTGCACCGAAACGCGTTAGCGAGCTCAATTCACTTTTAGACTTTGACTTTGCAAGCCATTGCGATGGCGTTGATCCGGATGCCATCACCAAACATTTCGGCGGCCTCACATCAGGTCGTCCAATTTCCGTAATGATGCTCCAACAATTTGGATGTCAAAGTCGCGATGAAATTCAGCGTCTTGAATTGACCTACGAACTTGAAGGCAGCTTCATAGGCGCTGATACGTTCTTCATTTCAAAGTCGCGCGTTCCGAATAACCAGTTAGATTTTCAGGCATTTAGCAGAATCATGGACGACTTGTCCAAGTCTATCCAATCTGTTAGGGAAAGCTATAGAGCACGTCTGCTTAGCGATTCCGAAGCCAGTAATTATGGTGTTGCAAAACTTCCGGTCATCGAACTGACTCATTATGCTTACGACTCCGGAGGCAAACTAATCTCAATTGTCTGCCGCACCGTCTTAACTGGGCGAATCCCTTATCAAAACTTTATTTTCAAGTCCTAATGTTCTTTTTCTTTTGTCTCGATCTGTAACACGTAGCCGAGTTTTTAAGTCCTAACCGTTACAGATCGAGACAAACAAGGTAGGCCCCGCCGAATTGTCTCAATCTGTAACATCTGGTTGGTGGTTTCACCCCTACCTGTTACAGGTTGAGACGATTTGATAGTGGAATCCTCATTTGCGCGTCATATCGCGTAGCGCTGACGCGCTGGTTTCCACAATGACAGGAGGTAAAAGTCCTCCCGCATCGCCTGTTGGCAATCCCGTAGCGCTAGCTAGCAAATGACCTGCGTGTGCTCCTCGATGGCGGCGCGATCCTCGGCGGCGATACTCGGCTCGCACACCACGGCGTCCAAATTGTCCAGACGACAGAAGGTGTAGAAGTCGCGCTTGCCGATCTTGCTGGAGTCGGCGATCAGATAGCGCGAGTCGGCCTTGCTAAAGGCGAGCTGCTGGATGCGGCCCTCTTCCATATTGGATGTAGACACGTCGCCGTCCAGAATGCCGTTGGCACCGATAAACGCCGCGTCGATGCCCAGCGCACGCAGGGTATCCTCGGCCGTTGGTCCCACAAAAGCGGCGGTGCGGCGACGGTACATACCGCCCACGAGGCACAGGTCGCAGTCTTCGCGTGCCTCGAGCAGGTTAAACACCGAAAGCGAATTGGTCACGATACGCAGGCGAAACGCCGGCAGCATCGAGGCCATCTGCTCAACCGTAGTGCCCGTACCCAAAAAGATGGTCGAGCCCTCCTCGATAAGCTCCACAGCACGGCGCGCAATCTGCAGTTTTTCCTCGGCATGCTTGGTGCGCTTTTCGCTGTGCGAATACTCGTGGCGCAACATAGCGTGGGGACGTCCCTGTGCACTACGGGCGCCGCCGTGCACGCGCTCGATCTCGCCTAGGCTCGCAAGCTCCTCAAGATCGCGGCGGATCGTCATATCCGAGACGCCCAGTGCATCCGAAATCTCCTTGACCGAGACCGTGCCCTGCTCCTCGAGCAGCTGCCGAACCTTATCCTGTCGCTCTGCCTTAATCACGATGAATCCTCGCCGTTCTTTGCGCGCATATCATTCAAACAGTAACGAACAAATTGTATCAGACTCGTACGCGTCAAAAATGAACGCCCGCACAGCTCCAATCATCACTTTTTTGAGAAAAATATCCCCTGCTTTAGTGGGGTGTAGTGATAATCTCGCCTGTTCGCGCTACAGTTTGTCGGAAATACCTCGATGTTAGGAACCAAATGATCACTTCCGAGCTTTTCGGCACCGCGCCGTGCGGTACCCCCGTTCATCGTTACACCCTCAACGGGCCCGAGATCTGCGTTCGCATTATGGACTACGGTGCCACCGTGTTGGGCATCGACGTGCCCGACATTCCCGGCAACGTGCGCGATGTGGTGTTGGGCTTCGATAAGCTCGAGGATTACTTTGACAACCCCGCCTGCTTTGGCGCGACCATCGGCCCCGTGGCAAACCGCACCGCGGGCGCCACGATCGCCATCGACGGCACGGACTGGCATATGCCGGCCAACGAAGGCGTCAACAACCTGCATAGCGATCTTGAGCACGGTCTGCACAAGCGCGTATGGGATGTTGAGCTCGACGAGGTGCACAATGCTGTGCGCATGACCACCTCGCTTGAGGATGGCGAACTGGGCCTTCCCGGCAACCGCACCTTTACGGCCGTGTTTACCGTTACACGCACCGGCGTCTTTCGCATCGAGTATGGCTGCGAGAGCGACCGCGCCACCTACGTGTCCATGACCAACCACACGTACTTTAACCTTGCCGGTCATAACGCCGGCATGGACTGTGAGCACTTCTTTGTTGCTAACGCTGCTCACTACCTGCCCATTAACGAGCAGAACATCCCCACCGGCGAGATTGCTCCGGTCGAGGGAACACCGTTTGACTTCCGCGAGCTGCGCCCCGTCGCACCCGGCATGGAGGCCGACGACCCGCAGATTAAGCAAGCCCGTGGCTACGATCACTGCCTGTGCATCGATGGCTATCAGTACGGGCGCAACCTGCGTCGCGCCCTGCATGTTGAGGAGATGTGGACCGGCCGTGAGCTGGACTACTACACCACCGCCCCGGGCGTGCAGCTCTACACCGGCAACTGGCTGGGCGACGAGCACGCCAAGGACGATGCTAACTATGGCTGGGGCGCCGGCTTTGCCCTCGAGGCCGAGATGTACCCCGACACGCCGCACCAGCCGCTGTTCCCGCAGGGCATTGTGGGCCCGGGTCACCCCTACAGCAATGTGATTGAGTACCACTTTATGAGGCACTAAGCCCACAACGCGACATATCGCACAGCATCGCCCGCCGGCACCACCGCCGACGGGCGTTTTTTCATCTTTTGGGCTCATTTTCGCTGTGACTGTATGAGTGACATATCAAAACTATGCCCATTTACTACGTTTAGCCCGGGATGCTCGACTATGCACCGGTTTTTGTTAAATTCGCAAGCCGTCTACCTGCGGTTTTGTTTTTCTCAAATTCGACATGCTCGGCGATAGCCGATCAAACGTAGTAAATGGGCATAGTTTTTGACAGGCGGCATCGCGCGCGTCCCTCGCAAGGGCAAAATGATCCGTTTTCCTCCGTCCCCAAGTAATCAGTTGAACAGATTGTCGATGGGGTCGGGGGCGGAACTGGGGAGATAGCGGATTTCCAGCTCTATGCCGAGCTCTTGCAGCTCTTTGAAGGCGGCGATGTCCGTATCGTCTACGGCAACGGCAGGCGTAACGGGACGTTTGCCCTCCCCTGCCTGCATATGGCCGATGCTGATCTTGTTGATCGGCACGCCACCCTTAACCAGCGCGAGCGCATCGGCGGGTGAGGCCACCATGATGAGAATCCTTTGGCGCGGCGTTGCGGTATGAATGATGTCGACAGTCCTTTGCACCGAGAAAAACCGCGTCCAGACACCCTCGGGTGTCGCCACCCTCATAGGGGCCCACTTGCGCGAATCAGCCGCAATCTCATCGTTGACAATTAAAACAAGGTTGGAACCCACGACTTCGTTCCACAGCTCAACGTCTTGCCCGTAAATAAACCGGTCATCGATGCGTGTGAGAAGAATCTTGGGTTGAGCCATCGCCACCCCATTCTGTTTGAGACCCGTAAGAGCAAGACATCACGTCTCCAATATTAGTGCATTTAAAGTGAGAAAAGCCGTCAGAACACTTGCGCGGATTTGCGATGTCCCGTATCATAGACAGCCGTTGACGCCTCAGTTGCGTCATCACATGGCCGCCAGCGTAGCTCAGTTGGTAGAGCACCGCTCTCGTAAAGCGGGGGTCACCGGTTCGAGCCCGGTCGCTGGCTCCATTGCACAAGATAGCCGCCTTCGGGCGGCTTTTTTGTTGCCGATTTATCGCACAATGCCAATCCAAGCACAACGCCGCCGGCAACTCCCCTACTCAACAAAAAGCCCCGCCAGCCGCAATCCCCAAAGGAACCGCGATCAGCGGGGCCTAAGCGCGCTCCTCCAAAGGAAAACGCTCACAACACGAACAGCTCAGCCGAGCAGCGCGTTACTCCTCCCAGTAAGCATCTGCAAGTAGCTTAAAGCAGATCTTCTTGACCGGCTGTGCGCCATCGCCCGGGAACTCGAGCGTGGGCATGTGAGGCTCGCCGGCAACGAACAGCGCGAACTTGTCGTCGGCAAGATCGCCGGCAATCGAAGCGTCGGAATCGACCAGGTCGTAGTCGTCCTTCTCGTCAAACTCCTGGACCAGCGTCAGGCTGCCCGTGGCAACCTTAAAGGCCTCGCGACCCTCAATGTCGATCTGCAGGTCGTGATAGCGCTGATGCGTCTCGTAGTGAGCCTCTGCCTCGGGACGCGTCGTGGGAGCCATGACGTTCGCATAGACCTTGTCGCCCAGAATCGGATGGCTGCCGACCTCGAGCTGCGCCGGGTCGTTCTCCTCGAGCCAGTCGATCAACACGTCGAGGCCCTTGAGCATTCCGCGGTACTCCTCGATATCGCCCAATGCACCGTAAATCATCTAAATCCCCTCTCGGATCGCTTCTTTGGCGGCTACTCGGTAAACGCGTTACCGACGCTGTTGCCACCCACATACGTCTCGACCAGGGTAAGGTCGGGATTGAACACGACAACGTCGGCGTCGCGCCCCGACATAATGCTATCGCACTTGTCGTCGACATGAGCTAGCAATCGATGCCGGGGCCGACGCCCAAGCCCTTACAGCTCGGTCACGACAACGCCGTTGTAGACCTCGTCCCAACGGTCCATGACCAGATGGCCAGTCATGGGATCCATGGCATTGAGCTTGCCGCAGGTGTTGGCGGTACGCAGCACCGTCTCGTCGTCTGCGCCAGCAGCAATGGCATGCGCGAAGCCAGCGATAGTGGAGTCACCAGAGCCCGTGGCGTTAACGGCAGGGATATCGGGCGTCTTTGCGCGGAACGCACGGCCATTGTGAAAGCCAACGGAGCCGGCAGCGCCCATGGACACGACGACCCAGGGGATATCGGAGAAGCGGGCATCAGAGGCGAGCGCGGCGCGGAGCTCGTCCACATCGTCGGTGGTAAAGCTCGTGCCCAGAAGGCCGTTGATCTCGGTCAGGTTAGGCTTGACCAGCTCGGGCTTAATTTCGGACTTAAGGGCGGCCTCGAGCGAAGCACCCGAGGTATCGAGCAGCACCTTGGCCCCGGCGTTCTCGGCAATGCCCGTGATCTTGGCATAGTAGTCTGCCTCGACACCGCGGGGCAGAGAACCCGAAATGGTGACGACGTCGGCCTTGCCCGCAAGCTCAGTAAACTTGGCGGTAAAGGCATCGAGTTCCTCGGGGGCAATTGTCGGGCCACTCTCGAGCAGCTCGGTCTGGTTACCGGCGTGGAGAATGTTGAGGCAAATGCGAGTCTCGCCCTTGATGGGCACGAAGTCGTTGTTAATACCGTTGGCGTCCATGAGCTCAGCCATGTAGGCGCCCATGTGGCCGCCGAGCAGACCGGTTGCCACAACGTCGTCGCCCAGCTGACCCAGCACACGGGCCACGTTGAGGCCCTTGCCGCCAGCGGTCTTTTCGGGCGTCACACGGTTAACGTCGTCGATAATGAGCTCATCGAGCTGATAGCGCGTATCGACAGACGGGTTCATCGTAACGGTGAGGATCATTTTTAGCTCCTTATCTCGCAGGCTCCTTGTGCCTCGCGATACGAGTCGACAAAACGGAATTACAGAATCTCAATCGTGAACGAGCGAACGACGGTCTCCTTGGGCTTGGCGACAAGGCAGCCACGCTTATGCTCAAGCACGTCGTCCTCATCGGAGCAGGTCGAAAGGCCGCCCCAGGGCTCAACCGCCACAAAATCGCCCTCGGGCTTGCTCCACACAATGAGATATGGGAAGCCCTCAAAGCTCAGGCGGACGCCCTTGTCCTCGCCCTTTTTGGAAAGCGTGACCTGACGGCTCTCGAGCACGTCAAAGATGGTCTCCGCAAAATCGAAGAGCTCATGTGACAGAGGCAGCGTCTTTCCCACCATGGGGTTCTTGGAGCGATTGGTCACGTCAATCAAGCCAGTCGAGGGGACGGCAGTGCAAAGCTCAGCAGCCTCGTCCTTCTCAAAGCGCAGCTCGTAGTCCGTATAGGCCTCGCCCTCATCGAGTGGACACCTAAAGCCGGGATGACCGCCAATAAAGAACGGCATATCCTCGGTGCCCTCGTTGGTGACCTCGTAGGAAACGCGCACGGCAGCGTCCTCGAGCGCATAGCGGGCGACAAGCTTAAACGGATACGGATAATCGCTCAGCAGCGCGGCGTTATCCTCCGAAGCCAGGCACATCGCCAGCTCGTTCTCGCTCTGGCTCAGCAGCTTCCACTCTTGCTTGCGCGCAAACCCGTGGCGGGCGAGCTTCACGTGATGCCCGGCAAACGTCATGGCGCTGTTGTCGCGCAAGCCTCCGCAAATCGGGAAGCAAATCGGTGCCTGGCCAGACCACACGGCGGGATCGCCCTGCCACAGATACTCGCGACCTCCGGCCTCGATCGAGGTAAACGAACCACCAGCCGTGGACACCTTAATAGAAATCGAATCGTTGGAGAGAGCGTATTCCATTGCCCATCCTTTCGAACAACTGCTTTTTTGCTCGCAAGAACCCGTCTCGGCCCTGACCAAAGGACAAACCCGCACGTTCATCGATACGTCCGGTATCCCAGCCATGCAACGGGGTACCATACAGACATTGATGCAATTACAGCTGAAAGGCCTTCTTATGCGAACCATCATCCTCTACGCCTCGCGCCATCACGGCAATACGAAAAAGCTCGTGGACGCCATCGTCGAGGCACACCCCGAGATCGATACCCTCGATGTGAAGACGCTCGGTAAAAACGAGTATCCCGACCTGCACGAATACCATCTGATTGGCGTCGCCACGGGCATCTATTACTCCGAGATCGACAAGGACATGGCACGCGTGCTCACGAACGTGCTGCAGCCGCAGGACAAGGTGTTTGGCCTTATGACCTACGGTGGCAAAAACAAGTGGTACGGCAAGGATATCGATGGCATCTGCCGCATGAGGCAGGCTATCTTTATGGGCGTCTACGGCTGCCCAGGCTTTGATACGTGGGGACCGTTCAAACTCGCCGGCGGTGTCCAAAAGGGACACCCGACCGCTGAGGAAATTAAGGGCGCCGTCGACTTCTTCGACAAGATCGAAGACGAGTATGGCGACATCATCGTCGAAGAGTACGCCAAGCGCGAGAAGCGCCTAGCATACGAGAAGGAGCATCCTGCAGGAGGCCTGGTGGCCGGCGTTAAGCGCACGGCAAAGAAGATCGCTAACAAGCTGTAACTGTGAAGGTGCTTTTGAGCGTTTAACCCATACGGCGGGTCCGAGCAGATTCGGGCCCGCCGTCTTTTTCTATCGTTACTCGGTAAAGGCGTTGCCGACGCTCTGGCCGCCAACATACGTCTCGACGAGGGTGAGCTCATGGTCGAACACGACAAAGTCGGCGTCGCGACCCGGCATGATGCTGCCGCACTTATCCTCGATGTGTGCAGAGCGAGCCGGCACCTCGGTCGCCATGCGAATGGCGATATCGGCGCTGGCGATGCCCCAATCGACGATGTTCTTGACGCCCTGGGCAAGCGTGAGCACCGAGCCGGCAATGCTCTTGCCGTCGGCGAGCCAGCACAGGTTGTCCTTCATGATGACGTCCATGCCACCACTGGTGTAGCTGCCCTCGGGCATGCCGCCGCAACCCAGGCAGTCGGTGATGAGCACCGTGTGCTGCCAGCCCTTTGCCTGCAGCAGCGCCTTGATGGCGGCAGGGTTTACGTGCTTGCCGTCGCAGATGATCTCGGCGTAGGTCTCGGGCGTGGACATGGCAGCGCCCACGACACCGGGCTCACGGTGATGCAGCCCGCGCTGGCCGTTATAGGTATGCGTAAAGCAGCTGGCACCGGCGTTGATGGCGGCGATGCACTCATCGTAGGTGGCGTCGGAGTGACCGATGCTGGTCACCACACCTTTGGCGTTCAGAGCAGCCGCATAAGCAGCGGCACCGTCGCGCTCGGCCGCCATGGCGCTCTTAACGATGCGACCGCCCGCAGCCTCCTGCCACTGATCGAAGACCTCCTCGGAAGGATCGATCAGGTAGGCGGGGTTCTGCGCGCCCACGTGCTTCATGGTAAAGAAGGGGCCCTCCAGATAGATGCCCTGAATGCGAGCACCGCAGAAGTCGGGACCGCGACCCTCGTCAGCCTGGGCGATGGCGGCGCAGGCATCCTTGATCTGCTCGACGCCATCGGTGAACGTCGTGGGCAGCCAGCTGGTGGTACCGCGACGGGCGAGCTCGGTCGAGCTGATATCGATGCCCTCGGGATCGTTATCGGTAGTCGAGTGGTTATAGAAGCCATGGATGTGGGTATCGACCATACCCGGTGCGATCCACGATCCCGTGTAGTCCTTAATCTCGCAAGAGGGCTCGTCGGCCTGCCAGGCGCCAAAAACGCCATCCTCGACCATAAGATAGCCGCCCAGTTGCGGGCCTGCCGGCAAGAAGAACTTGTCAGCCTTAATTGCGTACGTGCTCATATGCACTCCTTGCTTCTAAAGCAGTTGACTGTGGTGATGCTTATACCCGGTCCATGTAAAAACAAAAAGCGCCCGCCCGCCGTTATGAGCGGACGGGCGCCCTTACAGGGGGACGCGATTAAGCGGTGAAGGGGTGAATCGTCACGCCCTTAACCACGCGGTTGACCGTGCCGGTGGGGCTCGGCGTATCGGGCGTGTTGCCCACGCGCACGGAGTTGAGCAGGCTGATAGCCTGGGCAAACATCACGAACGGCAGGGCAAGGTAGCCCTCGGGAAGCGCCTCGTAGCCCTTAAAGGTGAAGGACTCGCCCTCGTAGACGGTAGCGCCATCCTGCTGAACGGCAACGGTGTGCTGAGCGATCTTGTCGCCACCGATCTCGTTGAGGATGTCGATGTCGTACTGACGGGTGTAGGCGTCGTTGTTGACGAACACGAAGACGAGCGTCTTATCGTCGACGAAGGACTTAGGTCCGTGACGATAGCCCATGGAGGTGTCGTAGGAAGTAGCGACCAGGCCGTGAGCGAGCTCGAGGATCTTGAGCTGGCTCTCCTGGGCAAGGCCACCGAAGGAGCCAGAACCCAAGTAGGTCACGCGGTTGAAGTCGCCAGCCAGGTAATCGGCGATCTCAGGCTCACGGGAGATGACCTCCTCGCCCATCTTGGCAATCGTCTCGACCCACTCGGCCTTCTGCTCGTCAGAGGCAGTGTCGAAAATAAGGGTGGAGAGCAGGGTCATGCAGGAATAAGAACCGGTCATGGCGAAGCCCTTGTCGTTGGCGCGCGGAATGAGCAGCGTCAGCGCGTTGGGATCATCGGCAGACTCGACGGCGAGCTTGCCCTCGGGAGCGCAGGTGATGTTGAGGAACTTGACGTTGTGGACGAGCTCCTTGGCAACGGCAACGGCGGCAAGGCTCTCGGGGCTGTTGCCAGAGCGGGCAAAGGAAACCACAAGCGTGGGATCCTCGGCGCGCAGGAAGTCGCGCGGGGCGCTCACGATGTCGGTCGTGGCGATGGGCTTAAAGTCGTAGAGATCAGTGTTGCCAGCGTGACGCAGGTACGGGGCGCAGGTATCGCCAACGTAGTCGGACGTACCGGCACCGGTGAAGACAACGGACAGACGACCCTCGCCCATAGCGCGAGCCTCGGCCAGGAAGGCCTCGATGGCCTCCTTGTTCTCGCGATAGATGTTGAGCGTATCACGCCAAAGCTCGGGCTGCTGAGCAATCTCGGCCGTGGTGATCTGGGCGCCGAGCTCGGTGAGCTCCTCGACACTCTTCTCGAACATTTCTAATACCTCTCTCTAGAAGTAATCCTCTGACGTGCAATTATACACTTCGGTTGGTTATCTGGTAGTAACCAGTTAAATGCAAAGAATCACCATATGGAAACAATGCGAGCACTAGTTGCTGCGCTGGTGGTAAACCTTGTATTTAAACTGATCGGCACGAGCAACCGAGAGTGTGTACTCCACTACCTCGTTTGACTCGTTATACGTAGTCCTGACCAAATCGAGCACAGGCGAGCCCTCGACAATTCCCAAAAGGTGGGCATCGGTGGGACGGGCTATGCTCGCATAGAACTCCTCTTCGGCCACGCGAATCTTTTGCTGAAAGTCCTGCTCAATCACATCGTAAAGCGGCTTACGCTCCAGCAGCGGTCGCTTTAGGGACAGAAATTGACGAACCGGGAGATAGCTGCGTTCGACCATCATGGGCATGTTGTCGGCAGAACGAAGGCGCTTGAGCTTAAAAATGCGATCACCGATGCGCAATCCCATATGCTCGGCCAGATTCTTATCGGCCTCCATCTCGCAAAACTCGAGAATCGTGGTCTCGGGTTCTCGACCCATCGCGCGCATCTGCTCGGTAAAGCTGTAGGACTGCATAAGATTGGTTGCTTTTGCCGAACGGTCGGTCACAAAGGTACCGCGACCGTGCTGCCGAACCACCAGTCCTAAACGCTCCAGTTCCTGCAGAGCCAGGCGTACCGTAGTGCGCGAGAGACCATAGCGCTCCGAAAGTTCGCGCTCGGAAGGAATCATGTCACCGGCATGATATTCATGGTCAATCTTTTCGGTCAGAATATCGACCAGCTGATCGTACAGCGGTTGCTTACGCGCTCCGATCGCCATTCTATCCTCCCTTTTGCTCGAATTCGGCTAACTACCTAGGGTGTTATGCATTATCTGTCTGCCACACCCGAATCATTAAGAAAACAAAAGCCGCGCGCTCTTTCGAGCACGCGGCTTTTAACATACACATGGCTTAAGGGGTCGGGGTGTGAGCCGCGTAGGGACACACCCCTCAAGCTAGAGCCTTACCAGATGCTCGGCCAGAGACCAAGCGGGCCAGCGCCCAGGATGCCAAGGACGAAGAGCAGGAGAATGCCCTTGGTCGGGGTCCAGCTGTGCTTAGCGAACATGTAGTAAAGCAGCAGCGTAAGCATAAGCGGGACGAGCTTCGGGACGATGGTGTTGAGGGTGTCGGCAACAGAGAAGTTGACCGGATCCTCGGTAACGGTGCCGTAGGTCACGGACTCCATGCCGTTACCCAGATCGGTGACGCCGCACTCGACAGCGTTGCCGTCGGCATCGGAAGCGGTAAGGGCGTTGCCGTCCTTATCGGTCATGGCGATGGTACCGGCCTCAGCGGTCTCGGTATCGATGCCCTCCATACCGGTGAAGTTCTCGGCCTCCTTCTCGGAGACGATCACGGTAGTAGCGGAGAGGCCACGGGTGGTGCCGTTGGGGATCTGGAGGTTGATCTGGGTGCCACCCATGGTAACGACCAGGCAACCGACGACGAAGACGCCCATGATGGAAGCGGCACGCGTAAAGGCCTGCATGTTGGCAGTCAGAGCGTCAATAGCGCTGGTGCCAAGCTTGTAGGACCAGTTCATGAGCCAGAAGCGCAGAGCGAACTGGACGACGTTGAAGATCACCAGGAAGATGATCGGCGCAGCGGCGTTGCCGTTGATGGCCATGTTGGAGGTGATGCCGGCCGTGATAGGCACGAGCGTCAGCCAGAACAGGGCGTCACCGATACCACCGAGCGGGCCCATTGCGGCGACGCGGACGGCGCGGATCGTGGGGATGTCAACCTTGTTCTGCTCGAGCGAAAGCACGATGCCCATAACAAAGGTGACGAGGAACGGGTGGGTGTTGAAGAACTCCAGGTTGTGGCTCATGGAAGCCGCGAGGTCGTTCTTGTTGGTGTGGATCTTCTCCAGACCGGGGATGATGGAGTAGAGCCAGCCAGCGGCCTGCATGCGCTCGTAGTTGAACGATGCCTGCAGAAAGCAGGAGCGCCAAGCCATCTTGTTGAGGGTCTTCTGGTCGAGCTGCGGAGCAGGAGTGAGATCCTCGTAGTGCTCCGGGATCACATACTCATTAGATGCCATCTTCGAAGTCACCTCCGTCAGAAACAGCTGCACCCTTCAGCTCGGTCTGCTGCTGGAAGTCCCAGAAAGCGATGCCGAAGCCGATGAGAGCGAGGATGAGCAGAGCAGGGGTTGCCAGCGAATCGTTGGCAACGGTGATGAGCGCGAGGCCAAAGCCCATGAGGAAGAAGCCCCACATATCGCGGTTCATCATAACCTTGAGCAGGACGGCGAAGCCGACGAAGCGCATCATGCCGCCTGCAGCGGACAGACCGGTCTGCAGCCAAGTCGGGATGGCAGAAGCGATGGTCTGACCGATGGTAGCGCCAGCGATGAAGAACAGGGTGACGACGACAGCGAAAATCAGGCCGAGCAGAGCCATGGCGAAGTAGTTCAGGCGCTCGATGCCCTTGGTGTCCGCGTTGTGAGCCATGTTATCGGCCGTGGACATAAGCGGGGACATAAGCGTGAAGACCAGGGTAACGCCAAGCTGGCCAAGCAGAGCGAACGGAATGGCGAGGCCGACTGCCGCGTTGGGCTCGAGGCCCGTGGCGATAGCGAGAATGGCTGCCATGATGCCGCCGATGACGGCGTTAGGCGGCTGAGCGCCTCCGATCGGCATGTTGCCGATCGTCATGAGCTGATAGGTACCACCCACGAGAAGACCGGTGTTGAGGTCGCCAAGGATAAGACCGATGACGGCGCCGGTGACGATGGGCTGATAGAGAGACTCGAGGAAGTCAAACTGGTCGATTGCCGCGATGAACGTAACAACGAAGACCAGGGCGACCTGGATGATCGAGTATTCCATCTTGCTCCTCCTTTCAAAATGTATGTACGCACTTTGGATATCACGTACAGAACGTCAGGGTTTCACTCCTGACAACGTGGATCACGAGGATTACGAGAAGAGCTTGCTCGTGTCCTCAACAGGCGTGCTCGGAACGCGCCTGATCTCCAACTCCACCCCCAATTCCTGCAGCTCTTTAAACGCAGCGACATCCTCGTCGTTAACTGCGACGGAGGTGGCGACTTGGCGCTTTCCTTCCGACATGTGCATGTTGCCGATGTTTACCTTCTTTATAGGCACACCGCCCTTGACGAGCGTAAGCACGTCTTCCGGTGTTTCGGCCACGATGAAGATCTTCTGGCGCGGGCTCGCCTTGCCAATGACGTCGATGGTCTTCTGCAGGGAGAAGAAACGCGTAGCGACGCCGGCGGGAGCGGCCATCTTCATGAGGTTCTGGCGCATGGTGTTGGACGCCACGTCGTCGTTGGCGACGAGGATGAGGTTGGAGCCCAGGGTGGAGTTCCACTGGGTTGCAACCTGACCATGAACCAGTCGGTTATCGATGCGGGTAAGAAGAATGTTGGGTTCTGCCATGTTGATCAGCTTCCTTTCGATATTTGCTGACGACAGTTACTTGATCTCCTGAATCGCGTAACGCGAAACATCTACGACGGCTCCGGATCGGACTTTGATCTGGACCTTCTCGCCTTCGATGCCTTTGACGGTTCCGTAGATACCGCCGGCGAAAAGAACCTCCTGACCCGGCTTGAGCTCGGTGTGCAGCTCCTTGAAGTACCTCTGCTTCTTCTTCATGTTGATTTGCGACCAGATGGTGTAAATCAAGCCCATGATGACAAGCAGGCCTAAAAGGGCGACCGAGGAGCTCAGGACGTTGGCTCCGAAATCGGCCATTAGATGCCGTCCTCGTCGCCGAAGATATCCTCTTCCTCGGAGCCGGCAACGGATGCGACCGTCTGGGCGGTGATGCCCGTCTGGCCAACGGTCACGGCCTGCTCGCCAAGCTCGGCGAGCGTGGCATTGCCGCGGAGGAACAGAAGCTCAATAACCATGGGAAGGTTGGTGCCAGTCAGAACCTCGACGTTGTCGACATCCTGGGCAATCATCATCGACTGGTTGAACGGGGTACCACCGAGCAAGTCGGTAAAGACGAGCACGCCATCGCACTCCTCGCGCATGGCGGTAATGGCGGCGCGGAGATCCTCACCGTAGGATGCGGCCTGGTCGCCCTCAAAAGGAACGACGGTAAAAGCAGGCTGGTCGCCGGCAACCATAGCGATAGCGCTTGCAAGGCCGGGTGCGAACTGTCCATGACCGGTAAGAATAAAGCCAACCATTCAAATTTCCCTTCCGAAGGTGTGTACGATCTGAGTCCGATGATTTTCGGAAGCCAGCGGGCGCTCGCCCTTAAAGCTTCTTAGAAAGCGTTCTTTGAAGACCAGTGGTTTCTAAACTGGTAGTAACCACGTGACGTGTTGTTGTCACTATATCACCCCAGAAGAGGTCGCTTTCGTTGATTCATACGCTAAAACGTTTTTGCACCGCTCACGGTGATATTTCGACCGTTTACCGCTCGTTAACACTTCTACCTGCGGTTTTGAAACCGTTTCGAAACGCTTTGGCAAAAGAACGGATCTTTCCCGGTGTCTAAACAACGCAGGGCGGCTAAAAATAGCGTGTAGAAAAATTGCAGGTCATTGTGAAGATATGTGAATTGGTCTTTTTGATTTAATACCAGTTAGAACCAGTTTTGAGATTATCGGTGAACGGTAGTTTTCGACCGTTCACCGGTTACTTGTAATCGTTTGCAGCTGTTTTCCCATATGAATTAGGGGAACCCGGTGGAGCGCTTGCGCGATCAAAGGAAATTTTGGCATTTGTCCTTATCCCCCGCGCGTCAAACTCCCGCATCCATAAGTGAGCCAATAGCTCACGCTAATCGTTTTCAATCATTACTTACTCAGTATCCGTAATTATTTATCGTTTATCGTTAATTCTGATATGATACAAGTATCATCCAAAACGCCGATTGGAGGGGTTATGGTCCATCGAAACGCGTCTATATCGAATGACACCATCAGCCGCGAACAGACGGTAGCCAAACTGAGGAAGCTCGCTCGCATCTGCAAATGGGCCACGATCTGCATTACCACCGCGCTCGCTCTGGGGCTCCTCGCAGTCATTGCGATTGACCTTCTACTCATATTGCCTGGCCTCTCCCAAGGCTCGTGTCTCCAATCCGTAGAACTTCAAGCCGGCGAAGGGCCGTGCCTTGCTATCGTCGGCACCGATGCGCAGGCCCCACTTATGCTCGTCGCACACGATGGTCACACTGCCATAGGGAGCCTCTTGATGACATGTCTCGCGCTTACCATCGCGCTAAGCGTGCGCAGGCTTTTCTTCAACATTGAAAAGGAAGGCAGGCCCTTTGACCTTGAATGTAACCAGACACTTCGTCGAGTAGGACATTTATTCCTTATCGGCGGCGTTGCCGTGAGGCTTCTTGGCGCCGTAATCACGGGAATGATACTCTCAGGATTTGGCGGCAGCTTTACGGATGCGTTCGTCGGCCAGTTATTCGAGCCCTCCATGCTCTTTGCAGGCCTGATTATTTGCCTGATTGCCAGCATCTTCCGCTACGGGTATATCCTGCAAAAACAAGATGACGAGTTGCTCTAGGGGGAATCCATGATTATTCTGCGGCTTGACCGCATGCTCGCCGAACGCAAGATTTCATCCAAAGAGCTTGCGGAACGTGTGGGCATCTCCCAGGTCAATATGTCACGCATTAAGACGGGCAAGGTTTCTGCCATACGTTTTTCAACTCTTGACGCGATATGCCGGGCACTCGACTGCCAACCGGGCGATGTACTGGAATATATATCCGACGATGAAGCCGATAGCCTTTTTGGGCTTAAAGATGAATAGCCATAATTAAACTGCCGATCACGCTCTCAACGCAAATAGCCCGCCAGAACGACTTCCGTACTGGCGGGCTATTTGCTGTCTATCGGCTAGATGCTCGATGAGCCGTGCAACTCTTTACGCAAACAGGCCGTAGATGCTGATGTTGGCCTTGGCGTAGAGGCCGTTAGCATACTCGGTCCACTTGGAGCTGGCGCTCGAAGCCTGCGAGGAATACTGCTGGTAGGCGGTGTAATAGGCGGTCATGGCCTGCTTATAGGTGGCGCTGTCGGCCGTAAAGGCATCATCGGCAAAGGCCTTGGCATAGGTGCTGTCGGCATCCTTCCAGGCGCCCTTCTCGCTATCCCACTCGTCGCCGGCAAGGTTGATGATGTAGTCGGCGTAGTCCTTGCTCGCGGTCTCCTCGTTGCCGTCAGCAGGCTCGGTCGGGGCGGTCGGCATGCTTGCGGAGCTGTCGCCGACCTTCTTCTTGTAGAGCTTCTGCAACGTCGCGGACTGGCGGACGATCTGCTTGGCCTGGTCCTTGGACACGCCATACTGCGTGGCCATGGTCTTGTAGTCCGAAGTGCCGATGGAATCCTCGGCGTACTTCTTCATTTCCTTGGAAGAAACGGTAATGCCCTCGTCCTCGGCAGCATCCAGCAGGATCTTGTTGCGCACGTAGGACAGGATGACGTCGGCAGAAGGAGCAGTATAGTTGCCGTCACTATCCTTGACGGTGTCGAGGCTGTACTGGCTCTCGATGGCCTCACGCGCGGTGATGTCGCTCTTCTTGCCGTTGTAGCTATAGCTTGCCACGGTCGAATCGAGCTGGTCCTCGGTGAGGGTCGCCGAGCCAACACCCTTGCCGCCAAAACCACCGTTGCCGATAAAGAAGCCGACCACCGCAGCGATCACGATAGCGACCACAAAGGCGGCAATCATCGTCTTCTTGTGCTTGGATGTATGGTCGTCTTCGTCGGAGTCGTCGTCCTCGTCCTGCTCCTCGGGCATCAGATTCTCGTCAGCGGCATCCGCGGCAATCTGAGCCTCCAGGCGGGCGTCCTCCTCCTCGGCCGTCGTACCGGCAGCAATGTGCTCGGCAGACGTACCGGCGACCAGATCGATCTTCTCGTCCTCATCACCGTCGGGTCCTTCGCCGCGCTCGATGATCTGGATGCCGTCGATCTCGTCCTTCTCGTCCTTCTTTTGAATCAGACCCATATCAGTTACTCCTTGTTAGGAAACATAGTCCGCAATAGAATACGCCCGACAGAGCGCCGGGCGTATTGATTCTTAGGTTATACGCAAACACTTAAGTACTATTTAGGCGTTTGCAGCCTGCATGCCTTAGGCCAGGTGCGCGATAACGGCATCGGCAAAGGCCTGCGTGCCCACAGCGCCCTCAACGGAGCCGGTCTGGGCACGACGAACGTCGCCGGTAACCTGCTCACCCTCGTCGAGCGTGGTAGAAACGGCGGCGCGAATGCGATTGGCCGCGTCGTTCTCGCCCAGGTGATCGAGCATCATAGCCGCAGACAGAATCTCGGCCGTGGGGTTAGCGATATCCTGGCCAGCGATATCGGGCGCGGAGCCGTGCGTTGCCTCAAAGATTGCGCAGTCGGCACCGATGTTGGAGCCAGGAGCCATACCCAGACCGCCCACTAGGCCGGCGCACAGGTCGCTCACGATGTCGCCGTACAGGTTGGGCAGCACCAGGACATCGAAGTCGTTGGGGTTCTGGACCAGGCCCATGCAGGTGGCGTCGACAATCTTGTCGTTGAACTCGATATCGGGATAGTTGGCGGCCACCTCGCGCGCCACGCGCAGGAACAGGCCGTCGGTCGCCTTCATGATGTTGGCCTTATGCACGGCCGTCACCTTTTTGCGGCCGCAGCGGCGAGCATACTCAAAGGCATACTCCACAATGCGGCGGCTCTTGGCGATGGAGATCGGCTTGATTGAAATGGCGGAATCAGCGGCGAAGGTCTTCTGACCCGAGCGCTCGACAAGCTGCGAGAGCTCCTCGACCTCGGCAGCGCCCTCATCGAACTCGATGCCGGCGTAGAGGTCCTCGGTGTTCTCGCGCACGATGACCAGGTCGACGTCGCGGAAGCGCGAGCCGTCGCCCGGCTGCGACAGGCAGGGGCGCACGCAGGCATACAGGTCGAAGTGCTTGCGCAGGGCAACGTTGACGCTGCGGAAACCCGTACCGACCGGCGTGGTGATGGGGCCCTTGATGGCAACCTTGGTCTCGGCGACCGCATCGAGCACGTGCTGGGGCAGTGGCGTGCCAAACTCGTCCATGACGCCGGCACCGGCCTCCTGGACGTTCCAGTTGATCTGGACACCGGTGGTCTCGACCACGCGGCGCATGGCCTGCGTAATCTCGGGACCGATACCGTCACCGGGGATCAGGACTACATCGTGCGCCATAATCTGTTACTCCTCGTCTTCGGCGTCGTCAGATTTTTTAACGCTAGCACGCTTCTTCTTTTTGGAGAGATCCAGGCCAAAACGTTTAACAAGCATTTCGCAAATCTCACTCGAACGGGCCTTGAGATAGCTGCCCTTGCCGTTCTCGGCATCGAACTTAAGGCGCAGCGCGAGCTTCTCGGCGACCTCGGCGTCGATCTCGCCCTGGCCAAACTCGTACAGGCAACCGAGCATGTCGCGATACTCGAGGTCGCCGTGATAGCACTGGATGGCCTCGTCCAGGATGGGCCAAGCCTCGCGCGAACGCTCGACGCTCGTGGCACCCCACACGCACAGCAGGCGGAAGGCGGCATAGCGCAGCGTGGACGAAATCTCGTCGAACAGCGCGGTCTCGGCGCCCTCAAAGGCATCGCCCAGCTGCTCGGGGCAGGTGGTGGCGAGCGCCGCCAGGGCATCGAGAGCCTCCCAGCGGGTCTGAGCCTCGGGGCGGTCGAGCGCCTCGATCAGCGCGGGCACGCAGGGCACGACGCGCTGCGGATCGCGCTCGGCAAGCAGGTGCAGCACGCGGGCGGCAAACTGACGAATGCGGCGCGTGGGGCAGCCGAGCTCCTTGACCAGACGGTCGACGGCGTTCTCGTTCTCCTCTGCCAGCTGAAGCTGTGCCAGCTCCTCTTCGGTGAGCTGTTCTTCCTTGTTTTCTGCCATAGTTACCTCTTCTTACTATTTCTTAGCGTGCTTGCCAGCACCCTTGCTGTCATCGGTGACCGAGATGAGCTGTCGATCGGCCGCGCCATTGCGACGCGCACGGCGGCGTTCCTCGGCGTCGCCCGCGTCGGCGGCGGCACGGTGAGCCTTGTTGACGTTAAAGACCTCGTCGTGCTTGCGCCACGGACCGACGGACTCGCCAAAGCTCATCTTAAGGCCGGCGATAAAGCCGCCGAGCCAGCCGATCGGCGCAAACTGCACCAGCGGGAACAGTGAGAACACCCAGGTCAGCAGGACGACTGCCGCCGCTCCCGCAAAGTTGGCAATCCAGTAGTCGCGCTTGGTGATGACACGCTTTTCGCACGCCCACTGGCCGCACAAAAAGCCAATGTAGATCGCAAAGAGAAAGAGCACCAGCGCAAGCACCACGAACGTCCAGCTCATGGGCGCTACTCCCCGTGATGGTGGCCGCAGCAGCACTCGTGGCCGTCATCATGGCCGTGGCCGCCGCAGCACTCGTGGCCCTCGTCGTGGTGGTGGCCACAACCGCACTCGTGATCGTCGCCATGCTCGCCGCAACCGCAGCCTTCCTCGTGAGCGCCATGCTCCTCGGGACGATACTGCGACCAGTCCAGACCGGCGGCGATGGCGTCGGCCTCCTCCTTATAGAGGACCGTGATGGCCTGGGTGCCCAGCTTGGCGCCACCGATGGCGTCGAGCATGTCGTAGAGCGTAAAGGCCACGTCGGCGCCGGGCAGCGCAAGCTCGCGATCGTCGGCATAGGCGAGCGCCAAGCGCAGGTCCTTGATGAAGTGCTCGACCATAAAGCCGGGCTTGTAGTCGCCGTCGAGCGCCTTGGGAGCCAGGCTCTCCATGGCGCCGGACTTGCCGGTACCGCCCAGGATCATCTGGCGGGTCTTCTCCAGGTCAAGGCCGCTCAGCTCGGCAAACGCCATGGCGTCTGCCATGCCGACCATGCAGGCGCCCAGCGACACCTGGTTGGCGAGCTTGGCAGCCTGACCCTTGCCGGCGCCATCGAAGCAGCAGATGTTGGCCGCGAAGGTGGCAAGGATGTCGCGGACCGGCGCGATGTCGTTCTCGGTGGCGCCCACGATAGCCGTAAGCGTGCCGGCGATAGCACCCGACTCGCCGCCGGTGACGGGGCAATCAAACGCCATGCGACCGGAAACCTGGGCGGCCTCGGCAATGTCGCGCGCCAGCTCGGGCGAGCTCGTGGTGAGGTCGATCAAGACCGCGCCCGGCTTGGTGCACGCGAGCAGGCCGTCGCCCGCCAGGTAGAGCTCCTCGACCTCGGAGGGATAACCCACCATGGTAAAGACGACGTCGGCGTTCGCCACGGCATCTGCCGGCGTATCGGCCCAGACGGCGCCGCGCTCAACGAGCGCTGCAGCCTTGGACTTGGTGCGGTTGTTGACCGTGACGGGATAGCCAGCGTCCAGAATGTGGCCGGCGATGGGGGCACCCATAATTCCGGTGCCGATAAATGCGACAGAGAGCTTGTTTGCCATGAAACCTTTCCTTTTGGGTTGGGTGTTATTACCAGGTTGAATACTCGGTGCCAGCGTTTGGGCTGTGAGTCGAGGGCGATTACGGACGCAGCGCTTGCCTACTGACCGCGCACGCGGCGGGCGATGCGGTCGGAAAGCGACGCCTTGTCGGCGCGGTTCTTACCCCAAAACGCGCAGGCCACCATGCCGGGGCCCACGTGCGAGCCGATGGTGGGACCCACGGAGCTGCGAATGATCGTGACGTCGGCGGAACCCTCCTCCTTGCGGATGGCGGCTTCGAGCCAGTCGCCGTCCTTTTCGGCATCGGCCGTCATGATGGCGATGGGCATGGTGCGATCGGGCACGTAGTTCTCGCGGAACGACTTGAGGATGGACTTGAGCGCCTTCTTGCGGCCGCGGTTGACGCCGATCAGCGACAGCGAGCCGGCCAGGTCGTAGGAGAGCTCGGGCTTGACATCGAGCTTTGCCGTGAGCTGCGCCGCCGCGGGCGGAATGCGGCCGCCGGCAGCCAGCGCGTCAAAGCTCTCGAGCGTAAAGTAGCCGTGGACGTAGGTCTTTGCCTCGTTTGCCCAATCGACCAGCTGCTTGGCGGTCAGTCCCGCCGAACGCTGGCGCACGGCCTCGAGCGCCAAGAGCGCACCGGTCGCGCAGGGCAGAGCGTTGTCGACCACGTAGAGCTCAAAGTTGGGATACTCGGCGCGCACGGCATCTGCCGCCTGGCACGCGGAGTTGTAGCTCGACGACAGCGCCGAGGTAAAGCACAGGTAGACCGTGGGCGTGCCCTCTTTGGCGCACTCGGTAAAGAACTCGATATAGCGACCGAGCGACACGGCGGAGGTAGACACGCGAGCGCCGGCGCGCATGCGGTCGTAGAACTCCTTGGGGCTCATGCTCGACCAGATATCGTCCGTGCGCTCCTCGCCATCGATGATAAAGGGGAAGCCCAAGATATCGACATCGAGGTTCGCGGCGACCTCGGGGCTAAAGTCGCAGCAGGTATCGACGACGATGCGGCAGCGGTCAGAATGGCCGGTAGATGCAGCCTTGTCCATCAAAGCGACTCCTTACGTAAAAAAGGCGGCCATCCGCATGGGATGACCGCCGGCCGTTAACTCATGCAAGTTAACGTATTTTACTCGTCAAGCGTTTCGATGCGGGGCTTGATGATGCCATATCCACCATTCTTACGGTGATACACCACATTGATGAGGCCAGTCGTCGCGTTCTCGAACACGTAGAAGTCGTGGCCGAGCAGATCGGTCTGCACCAGCGCCTGCTCCTCAGTCATCGGGGTGACATCGATGACCTTCTCGCGGACGAGCAGGTCGTCCTCCTCCTCGGGCAGCAGCAGGTCGGCCAAATCCTCGACGCGCTCGACCGGTGCGACATCCGCTGCGCTGGCACCGCCCTGGCGGTTGTCCACGACCTTGGTCTTGAACTTGCGCAGCTGGCGGGTGACCTTATCGGCGGAAAGGTCGATGGCGGCGTACATATCTGCACCGTGCTCGGCAACGCGAATCACCGAGCCGCGAGCACGAACCGTAACCTCGACGATTGCCGGGTTGGGGTTCGAGGGGTTCTTCTCATAGCGAAGTACAACGTCGACCGTCATGGGCTCGATATCGAAAACCTTGAGCGCCTCGCCGATCTTCTCATCCACATGCGCACGCAGAGCATCGGTTACCGTCGTCTTGCGTCCAGAAACCTTGATATCCATACGTGGCTCCAATCTGCCTCGGGGACTTACTGTACTGGCTATGTACCCATTGCCGTGCATTTAATCACGCGGATTCCCAAAGACCCGAATAACGATTGCTTGATACCGCATACCGAAGTCTCGCACTTTTCTGTGGCAAAGTGCGCTATAGGAGGGCGACGGCGACTTTGGCTTTGCACCTAAAAAATGTCTTTGACCTGCTGGTTTTATGGAAACAAAAAAGCCGGGCTCCCCTGTTGGGAAAGCCCGGCAATGCGTGTTGAAACCGTGAAGAGGCCTCTCTCCTAGCGCATGGGAGACGCCACCCCTAGCAATAACTAGCTATTGAGCTTGTTAATGTCGTCGTCGGTGATAATGCCCTCCTGGCTGGACGATTTATCCTCGGAGGTTGCACCCTCGCTGCTCGAATCGGAGGATGCGGACTCGCTGGATCCGGTGTCGGTCGACTGCACGTCGGCGCCCGAGACCGTCTTGGTGGTGAGGTCATAGGGCATCGTGCCGTACCAGACGGAGTGGACCGCCTCGAGCGTGCCGTCGACCGTGATGCTATCGAGGGCATCGCTCACGGCACGGCATAGCTCATCGTTGGCCGCGAGGCCCGCGACGCCGAGCGTCGAGGGCGTCTCGAGCGCGCCGACGTAAGAGATCTGGCTCATCAGGCGCGCAAGGTAGCCACCGGCCGTGGAGTCGCAAATCACGTAGTCGATCTCGCCGGACTCGAGCGCCTCAAAGCACTCGTTGATATTGGAGAAGGTCTTTTGGTTGGCCGTGATGCTCTGCTTGGCGAGCGCTTCCTGCGAGGCCGAGGAGGTCTGAACGCCCAGGGTAGCGGTGTTAAGCGTTTCGGTGGAAACGCTTAACGACTCGCCGTCGCTCGTCTTTCCGAACACTGCCGCAGCGTCGTACAGGCAAGTACCAAGCGTGCTGATGTCACCATCCGTAGAATTGATGTCGCCAATGAAGATGTCGGCCTTTTTGTCGCCAAGCGCGGAATCGGCAGAAGACGCATCGACGAAGGCAACCTTAAGGCCCATACGGCTTGCAAGGGCGCGGGCAGCATCGACCGCGTAGCCCGTGAGGTTACCATCGGCGCCCTGCATGGCCTGCGGGGCATCGGAGGTATCGAGGGCAACCGTCAGGGTACCGGGAGTGACCAGGGCATCGTCCGACACCGTAGGGGTAACGGTCTCGCGCTCGATCTGGTCAATCGTGGGCGTCGTGAACGTGGACAGTGGGTTGAACGCGCATCCGCTCAAGCCCAATACGGCAATGACCGCCGCGGTCCCAGCACCTAACCGAGCCGCATGCATCAAGCTGCCCCTCACCATGTCCACTACCCTGCCTTCTGTGTCGTATACAATCCGTGCGTTGCGCGGAATAACGGGTGTTCCCACCAGCTGACCTGGTATTTGACCCCACACTTGCGCACCGGGGTGTTTGCTCGGGAGGCCATAGCCACCTTCACGACTGGCCCGCTCGCCCGCGAGGCGGTATTGCCCCAAAGAAAGTAGAACGGACGGTGCGGCTTACATCTAGGACGCGCCATGATCGCGCCGCGCGCACGCGGTCGCTTACGTGGATCCCTTTGACCGCGTCTGTCTTGGACTAGGATGGACATTTCGTCCGTCCGCAACCACAGCCTGGCAGGAACGTAGCGCATTATAGCTAAGTTCAAGCTAAAGTTTAAGGTTAGGGGCGTCATTCGCACCGTGAGCACAGATTTTGCAGGTCGGAGCGGACCATTCGTGCCCCCATGAAGCCCGGAGCTCCCCTACGGGGAGCTCCGGGGCACCCGTCTCAGGGCGCCGTGTGCAAAAAACGGCAAATATGAGTACTGTTACCAATTTAGTAGCAGCGTATTACCGCCTCACGAGCCCTTTTTGAGTTCCGCACAGCCTGCTTGGCGCCAAGATATTCCACATTCGTTTATTATCTCTTCGCTGAATCCAGATTATCGGCCCAAGTTTCTTTGTTTTTGCTGTCACTAATCTAGTAACAGTACTCATATTTGCCGTTTTTTGCACAGAGCATATAAACAGACCCCCTATAAAGCCATAGTTTTACGCTGGTTTGAGCCCAAAGCACGCTCGGAGCGTATTCAGCAGAGCATCTTGCCTCTTTCGACGAGCCTCTACGCGATTCTGATATCGCTTACCCATACGCTGGTGCATGCGCCATGCGAGTGCTTCCATCGCTTCCATGTCACAGAGCATTTCGTTGTTGACCGTCGCGACCTCGATTCCCATAGTAATCAAGCCCGTGTTGCGCTTTTCATCATGGATACGTCCCCTCCGAGAGGAATGGCCCAGCTCACCGTTGTATTCCAAGTCAAACCGGGCTGCTTCTTGATACGCATCGCAAACTGCATGCGGCATCCCCGAGATTGCCTGCGCGCGATCATCGAACTCGATCTTGTAGTCGGTCTTAAAGGGACCGCAGGCAAATCCGCCATAGGAAAACGGAAGCGAAAACAGAGCGAGCATGATGCACTCCATGGGCGAGCGCAGGTTTTCTGACAAGTAGGGACACAGACGCTGCAGTTGTTTGGCCGCATTCCCCTTGCATACCGCGAGGTAATCTGCCAGACGATCGGGCGTCAGCACCGGCTCAACCTCAAAGTAGCCCACATCTGCTGGCTGGTCCTTGTCCTTTGCAAGTTTATTCGTAACAGGCGAGGTGCAGGGAGGCAGATACTTCCCGCGGTCACTCAGCGAAATCTTAGAGCACAGCTCCTGGGCCAGGGCAAATGCCTGGATACAGCCGACCTCGCGGGCGACGGCAACACAAAGGGCCTCGGGAGATAGACTGTACACCCCCGGTTCCACCTCTAGAATCGAGCCGGCAGGCAACCCGGAGCATACGGACCAGCTCACGCCAAGAATGCGGCGGCGCTGCGCTGCAGACCCTACCAGCAAGCACAAATCCTCTTGCACCTCGCTGCTTGCGGCCCCAATCCGCACCAAGTCGGGAAGATAGATGTCCTCGGTCGAGGGCGACGACGTGCGCAGCACATGGCGCTCTTCATCGGGATTGAGGTCCCTCCAGCTTATGTAGCCCATCTGCCGGCGCTCGGCGCGCATCATGCGTAGCGCCGAGGCGCCTGTTAGGATTACGGAAGCCGCTAGCTGTTCGCCTGTCGGCTCGTTGCACCGCTCAATCTTTACTGCCACAAAACCACCCCTATCAAACGCGTGCGATAGCAAGGCCATCGACTGCCGCAGCGCCGGCGCGCTTGAGTTCCGCCGAAGCCGCGGCCATCGTCGCGCCCGTGGTGATAACGTCATCGATAAGCAGCAAGCGGCGGCCGTGCACGTCCTCAACCGTCTCGTACATGCCTTGGGCACGCTCGCGGCGCTCCTCACGACCGAGTTCGCGCTGGTCGCCATGCCCGTACTTGACGAGAGCATCGAGCAGGGGAACACCCGACAGCTCGCAAAATGGGCGCGCGATAGCCTCCATATGATCAAAACCACGCCGCCGAAACGCTGCCGCCGTCGCAGGCACAAACACCACAGCATCCGCACCGGACAGCACGCCTCCGTAGCGATCGGGCGCTACGACCTGGGCATGCAGGGCGGTGTCGTAGAGCAGCTCCGCCAGATACGGAGCCAGACGTCGCTCGCCCGCATCCTTGTACGCTTTAATGATGCGCGGCAGCGGATGCGCATAGACGGCGCACGCCAGGCAGCGGTCGAGCGCCTCCGCCATTGCCGAGGACGTGCCCTCGACCGAACACTCAGTGCACAGCAAATCCCCAAACGGGGCGCCGCATCGGGTGCAGCTATGACGTGGGTCGATGAGCGTGAGCGCAGCCAGGCAGTCTTGGCAAATAAGCGTACCGGCGCGCTCGCAGCCGGCACATCGTGTTGGCGACAATGCCTCGAGCGCCTCGCGTGCCACCCGCTCGGCAAACGGTAGTAATTCGTCCGCAAACGGTAGGGTACCGGCACCCTGCAGACAGCTCAATATGTTCAGATGGCTCTTCAAGACACAACCCTCCCTACGTTCGGTCGCAGGGAGGGTTGTTGATTCGGCGCTATGATACCCCGATGTGCTCGGGGCAAGGCGGGCTAAATCCGCTCGCGGGCGTTATTCGCCGGCGGGCGGTTGTGGTGCAGACGAAGACGGGGTCGAGCCCTCGCCACCATTCTGGCGCGGCTTGCGGGAACGGCGACGGCGACGGCGCTTTTGCGCGAAGCCTTGGCAGCCGCTCCCCCGCCATCTCCGGGACGACGGTGCGTGACCTTGACTTCGCCATCCGAAACCTGATCGGCCACGGAAGGAACCGAGGGCTTCTGCTGCGTGCCCGAGGAATGGCGACGGCGCGGACGTGGCGCGCGCTCCTCCTCGCCACGCGGCTTGCCAGCCTTGTCGGCAGGCGCATCGGAGGCCGAGACGCCCTTGGGAGCGGCACCGGCCTCGCGAGCAGCTGCGGCGCGGAAGACGTCCTCGCGCTCCTCGCTCGACAGGTGACGGCGACGACGGCGCGTGGGATTCATGCCACCGCCGCGGTTTTGCTGCTGGGGCTGCTGAACCTCGCGCTCGCGGGAAGCGTTCTTGCCCGCGGTCTCGCCATTGTCGACGGACGCCGCGCGCTTGCGGCGGCGACGGCCATCGGCCGCCCCCTCGGCCTCGGGTGCCTCGGCCTTGCCACGACCCTTACCGCGACCGCGGCTCTCGCTCTGAGCAGCGCGGGCATCGGATTCGACATCGCGACGACGGCGCTTGGGCATCGACGTGCCGGCCAGACGGTCGGCACTCGACAGGCCATCGCCCACGTCGACGCCATTCTCGCGATCGAGCTCCATGAGCGCCAGGCGCATCTCGGGCGACTCGATGCGCTCGAGCACATCACGCGTCACGCAGTCGGGGCGACAGTTGCAGCCCTGCTCGGCGGCCTTCTTTTTGCAGCCCTCCGAGCACGTCATATCGGCCAGGTTGACCTTAAAGACTTTGCCGTTCTCCAGGCGCAGCACCAGCTGCTCACGCGGCGTGTCATATTCCTGGATACGCGCCTTGCCAAGCGGCGTATCGATGAGCGTCTTCTTTTTGGGCGCACGGCTCTTAAAGTCCTTGTACGCCTCGAACTCATAACGCAGGCAGCACATCAGGCGGCCGCAAACGCCGCTAATCTTGGACGAGTTGAGCGGCAGGTCCTGCTCTTTTGCCATGCGGATCGAGACGGGCTCAAACTGTCCGCCAAAGCGCGTGCAGCAGAGCTCCTGTCCGCACTGGGCATAGCCGCCCACCAGGCGGGTCTCGTCGCGCACGCCGATCTGGCGCATGTCGACGCGGATGTGCAGCGTCGAGGACAGATCCTTGACGAGCTGGCGAAAATCGACGCGCTCCTCTGCCGCAAAGTAGAACACGGCCTTCTCGCCGCCAAACAGGTACTCGACGCCGACCGGCTTCATCTCGAGGTCGAGCTCCTTGACCAGGCGGCGGAAGTCGACCATGGCCTCGTCGCCCTGGATGGCTAGGTCATCCGCAAGCTGCAGGTCGATGTCGCTCGCCACACGCAGCACGGGCTTAAGCGGCTGACCGATCTCGTCTTGTGGCACCTCGAAGGGATCGGCCGTAACCAGGCCGATCTCGGTTCCGCGCTCGGTAGAGCAAATGGCATAATCGGCCTCGAGGATATCCAGATCCTGCGGATCGAACCACAGGTCGCGCGAGGCGTAGGTAAACTTAACGGGTACGACTAACGGCATTTCAGTGCCTTCCTGATATCGAACAGCATGACCTCGATGGCCAGCTGGGGAGTAACGTTTCTAGCGATGTTGCGTTCGGCGGTTGCGACCGCCTCGAGCGCCCGCGTGGCGCCCGCAACATTCGTCGCGGCGGTAAGCCGACCGATCGTGTCGCGCACGTCTTCGTTCACAACGTCGGCTGCCTCGTCCTGAAGCGTCAGCAGCACGTCGCGCATGAGCGTCCGCGCGCTCGCCAGCGCTTCCATGATACCCGAACGCTCGCGCGCGTTGAGTTCGCGCTTGTTGCGGTCCTCAAGCTGCTTCAATGCTCCACGCGACAGGTAGTCGGCATTTTGCTCGAGCACCTTTTCCTGCGTGGACTTGACCTCGGCGAGCGGCGCCTTAACGGCGACGATGAGCGACTTGGCGCGGCCGAGCACGTCGGCCTCGTCGGCGGCGATGAGCGAATCGATGGCGCGAACCATCTGACGGCGGGCGTCCTGGCGCTCGGCACTCTTGAGGAACTCGATGCCACGCGTGGGGCTTCCCGCTACGGCGACGGCCATGCGGCAACGCGCAGGGTCCTGACCGGTGGCGCGACTCACGGCCTGCGCGGCGACGGCGGGCGATACCAGCCGAAACGGCACGCACTGGCAGCGGCTCACGATGGTGGGCAACATCACGTCTGCCGAGGTGCCCAGCAAGATAAACATAACGCCCTCAGGCGGCTCCTCGAGCGTTTTGAGCAGTGCGTTGGCGGTGTTGGCGCGCAGTTGCTCGGCACGGTCGATGATGTAGACCTTGGCCTTGGCGCGAATGGGTGCCAGCGGCACGTCATCGAGCAGCTCGCGGGTCTGGGCGATGAGGTAGCCCGTGGCGCTCTCGGGCGTGTAATAGTGCACGTCGGGGTGCGTATGGCGGGCGACGCGCACGCAGCTGTCGCATGAGCCGCAGCCATCCTGCTCGCACAGGAAGGCTTGGGCGAGCGCCCACGCGGCGTCGAGCTTGCCCGCGCCGGGCGCGCCCAAGAACAGGTAGGCGTGCGATGCGCGACCGCTGGCGACGGCATTGATCAAAAAGTCGCGCACGCGCTCTTGGGTGTCGAGCTTGGCCAGCAGGCTTGCCTGAGCGGGGGCCATGTTACTCGGCCTCCTGGGCAAGCGCGGCGGTGACGGCGTCCTGGGAAATGTCGAGGCCGTAGGCGCGAACCTGCTCGACCGTCTGCGCGAAGACGTCCTCGATGGACGCGGTCGCGTCGATGAGCTTTACGCGGTTTGGCTCCTCGGCGGCAATGGCGCAAAATCCTTGGTAGACGCGCTCTTGGAAGGCCATGCCTTTTGCCTCCATGCGATCTGCCGCGCCACGGGCTGCCATGCGTAGCGCCGCCTGCTCGGGCGTGATGTGGTAGACGAGCGTGAGCGCCGGGTGCGTTCCCGCGACGGCCAGGTTGTTGGCATCGCGTACCATCTGACGGTCGAGGCCATCGGCAAACGCCTGATAGCAGGTCGTGGAATCGTAGAAACGGTCGCACAGGACCACCTTGCCGGCCGCAAGGGCGGGGGCGATGACCTCGTGCACCAGCTGGGCACGCGCCGCCTCGTAGAGCAGCAGCTCGCAGGTGTCGCCCATCGCTGTATTGGCGGGGTCGAGCAGCAGAGCACGGATCTTTTCGCTGATGGCGGTACCGCCCGGCTCGCGCAGGCTCACAACCTGGTAGCCAGCGAGTTCGAGCGCGCGGGCAAGCAGGCGCGCCTGCGTGGACTTGCCGGCACCGTCGACGCCCTCGAGCGTGATAAAGCTATGTTGAGCAGGCTCAAAAGCCATGGGCGCAGCCCCTTCCTACAAGGCGCGTAAATGCAGATATATCAACCAAGCCATGATACCCCAGTGCTCGGTGCGTCCCCAATGGCTAAAGGTGCCTTTCCAAAGTTGCGGTGAAATAGGGACTGATTGAAGCTCTGAGACCGCCAAACAGTCCCTATTTCACCGCAACTTATGATGGGGAATTTTGTGCGCTGGGTATAATCGTCGTATTGCATTGAAATGTGGCGAAAGGAGTGGCAATGTCTCGGTATTGCGCCTCGTGCGGCAAACTTCTTGCAGATGATGCCAAGTTCTGCACCTCGTGCGGTGCACCCGTTGAGCAAACAACCGCGAGCGATAGCCAGCCCGCTTTTGAGCAGACCGGTTCCCTCGATACGCCGCGAGCCAAGGCGGACGACCCCCTCGCCTATCGCCCCGACCCCGCCGCACCCGTCTCGAGCGGCTCGCCCCAACAACAGCCGGCTCCCGCATACGCGCCCGCTTCGCCACAGACCCCCGCTCCCAAAAAGAGCGGCACCGGGCCGCTTATCGCCGTTATCGTTGTGCTGGTGGCGATTATCATCGCCCTGGTCATCTTCTTTGCAATCAGACCGTTCGACAACGCCGCCACGCAGACGACTGCCGAGGTAGCTAAGCTACACCATGACGTCGACGACGATGACCTAAAGCCTCTCGGCGATCCCAACAGCCTGTACGACGATGATGACGATGACGACGAGGATGGCGGCGAAGCAACGCTCTCCGAGCAGAACCTCTACCGCCGACTGAGCGAATACTACGACTTGCTCGAAGACCTCGACAACTACGTCCGTGGCTGCGCGCAGAACTTCAACGGCAGCTATCTGGAAGAGGATCGAACCACCCGTCAAAATCTCGCCGACGTCGCCGAGCGCACGGAGGACACCATCGAGCAGTATTACGACATCGTCGAGGACCTAGACGTCCCGACGAGCTCCAAGAACTACAGCTCCTGGAAAGACATCGTTGCCCTGTATGACGACCTGGACCACCGCATTGACGCAATCTGTGATGCCTGGGAGATCAGCCTGAAATACGCCAAGCCTGCGGACCACAAGAATGAGATCGTGGCGCCGCTGTCACGCGACAACGTGGCGGGCACCAATGACAATAAGTACCGCCTAGACTTTGAGGAGCGCTATCCCGGCGCCAAACCCGTCGAAGTGAACTAGTCGCATGCGACGGTCTTAAACGACTAGTCATTCAAGAACGTCCCCAATGACTACGCAAAAAACGAGCGAGGATCATGGGACCCTCGCTCGTTTTTGTTTTGGGCTATGTTTCGGCTGCGCCGCTACTTGTCGGCGGCCGCCTTCTTGGTGGTCGTCTTTTTCGCGGCAGTCTTCTTGGCAGTCGACTTCTTGGCAGCAGTCTTCTTTGCCGCCGTCGTCTTCTTGGCCGTGCTCGCCTTAGTCGTGGTCTTGCGGCCGCGGGCGGGCTTCTTCTCCTTGGTCGGGCAGTCCATGTTCACGCAGATGCGCCACGGACCGCGCGCCGTGTTGACCACCACGATGGGGGCGCCGCACTCGGGGCATGTCTCACCCGTCGCCTCGAGCTTACCGCGCGCCGGCAGAGGATAGCTCACGCCGCAGTCATCGTAGTTGGTGCAGCGGATAAAGCGCTTGCCGCTCTTCTCGCTCTTGTGCGCGATCAGGTCGCCATGGCGTCCGGCCTCGGCGCACACCTTGCACTCGCCCACCTTAAGGTCAGGCTCGTAGTTGGTGGGGCACGTGGGGTTCACGCAAATCTCGAAGGCCTTCTGGCGGAACGGCTGGCACTTAATGCGCGGCGCGCCGCACTCGGGGCACACGGCTGCCTCGCCCTCGAGCGGGCTTACCTTGACGCCGCTCGGCACCGGATAGGTCACATCGCAGTCGGGCCAGCCCATGCAGCCAATGAAGCTGCCACGGGTCTTGGCGCTCGTCTTCATAACCAGGTCCTTGCCGCACTTGGGGCAAGCGCCCACGCGCGCATCGGCCGTGACAGCGTCGCTGATGGCGTCGCCCAACTCCTGCGTGTGCTTGAGCAGCTCGTCGAGCACACCAGCCAGCAGCGCGCGCGAGTGCGTCACTACATGCTCTTCGGTATCCTCGCCGCGCTCCACACGGGTCATGTCGCCATCGAGCTCGCTGGTCATATCGGGGCTCGTGATGCGCGGGGCAAACTGCGTCAGTGCATCGATGATGGCGATGCCCAGCTGACTCGGCTCCACGGGATCGTTTTTGAGGTAGCGCACGGCGTACAGGCGCTCAATGATGCTCGCGCGCGTGGACTTGGTGCCCAGGCCGCGCTTTTCCATCTCCTGCACGAGCTTGCCCTGGCTGTAGCGCGCGGGCGGCTCGGTCTGCTTTGCCTCGAGCTTAATGTCGAACACGTCGACCGTATCGCCCTGCTCCAGCGGCGGCATCTGCTCGTCGCGCTTGAGTCCGTACGGGTACGCCTCGCGGAAACCCGGGGTCACGAGCACATCGCCCGAAGCCACGAACGGCTCACCGTTCACGTCGAGCTCGAGCTTAGTGTTTTCGATGGTCGCGGGACCCATAAGCGTCGCTAGGAAGCGGCGGGCGATGAGGTCGTAGAGCTTGCGCTGGCCGCCGTCGAGCGTGGACGGATCGCCCTCGCCCGTGGGATAGATAGGCGGGTGGTCGGTGGTCTCGACCTTGCCACGCGTGGGCTTCATGGGACCGGCGAGTACCTTTTTGCACACGGGTGCCAGCGCCGGGTTAATCTTTGCCAGGTCGCTCACCACGGCGCCCAGATCGAGCGTCGCGGGGTACACGGTATTGTCGACACGCGGGTAGCTGATGAGGCCCGCCATGTAAAGGGACTCGGCGATGCGCATGGTACGCGCAGGCGAGATACCCTCGGCTGCAGCGGCAGCCTGCAGCGAGGTGGTCGCAAACGGCGTGGGCGGCTGCTGCTTGCGCGAGCGCTTGGTCACCGCGGCGACGGTTGCCGTCGTAGCGCCGTCAACGTGACCGTACGCCGTCTCAGCAGCATCCTTGTCGGTAAAGCGCGCCGTCTTGTGCGCGATCTTAAAGCGATCGTCCTCGGCAGCGCCTTGCGCGGCACCCATGCCGCGAATCTGCCAATAGTCCTCGGGCACAAACGCCATGCGCTCGCGTTCGCGCTCGACCACCAGGGCAAGCGTCGGCGTCTGCACGCGGCCGGCGGAACGCACGTTGCCAAAGCCGCCAAACTTGGCGAGCGTCAGGTAGCGCGTGAGCACCGCACCCCAAATGAGGTCGATGTGCTGACGGCTCTCGCCGGCGTCGGCCAGGTTCTGGTCGAGCGAGACAAGGTTATCGAAGGCCTGCGTGATCTCGGCCTTGGTAAACGAAGAATACTGGGCGCGGGCGACCGGCAGGTCGGGCGCGACCTCGCGCACCTTGTTGAGGGCGTCCGAACCGATCAGCTCGCCCTCGCGATCAAAGTCCGTGGCGATGATGACGCTGTCGGACTTTTTGGCGAGGTTCTTAAGCGAGCGGATGAGTTCCTTCTCGGCCGGCAGCTTAATGACGGGTGCCCAGGTGAGATACGGCAGACTCTCGAGCTTCCAGCCCTTGATGGAGATGCCGTCGGCAAGAAACGGCTTGCGCTTGGTGTCGTAGGGCGGGCGTGCCAGACCATCGGGCATGTCGGCCGGCAGCATCTCGCCGTCCTCGGTAACCGAATACCAGCCCAGCTTTTTATCGAACAGCACGCTGTCGCAAAAATCGGGCGCAAGGATGTGACCGGCAAGGCCGATGGTCACGCACTCCTCGCCCTTCCACTCAAAACGGTAGATGGCGGTGTTGTACACCTTGTCCTTTTTGGGTTTGCCCGTGGACAGACGCTCGGCGATCTGACGCGCGGCGTCGTTTTTCTCGGCGATGATGAGCTTCAAAAGAGGCTCCTATCTCGTGTCTCTGCGGCTACGCCCGCCCGTATGGCGGCCGATTTACGCCCTTGCTTGCTCGATCTGCCCGATGAGCCAATCGCACCAGGCATCCATGCCCTCGCCCTTGCGCGCGCTCACGGCAAACCGCGGCGCCTGCGGATTGAGGTCATCGAGTGTCTTAGTATACCTATCCATATCAAAATCGAAAGCCGGGGCCACGTCGACCTTATTGAGCAGCTGCGCGCCGGCGTGCTGGAAGATGCCCGGGTACTTGATGGGCTTGTCGTCGCCCTCGGGCACCGAGAGAATCATGATGGACAGGTTCTCGCCCAGGTCAAAGTCGACCGGGCAGACCAGGTTGCCCACGTTTTCGATAAAGATGACGTCGATGTTTTGAAGGCCCACCGCCTGGTCGAAGGCGTCAACGGCCTCCATGATCATGTTGCCCTCGAGGTGGCACAGGCCGCCCGTGTTGATCTGGATGGCGGGCATGCCGGCTTCCTTCATGGTGATGGCGTCGACGTCCGAGGCGATATCGCCCTCGATGACGGCGCAACGCAGGCCTGCCTTGTCGCGCAGGCGCTCGTTGGTGCCCAAAATCGTGGTGGTCTTGCCCGAACCGGGGCTCGACAAGACGTTAATCACATAGGTGTTTGTCTCTTTAAATCGCTGACGCAGCTGATCTGCCAGGCGCTCATTGCGCGACAGAATCGGCGATGCGATATCAATCGTTTTCTCGGCCATACTCGGCACTCCTTACTTTGGCCCCTTTATACCCCGTCACCAGATGGCTAGCGGGCTAATCGTCGGGGGTTTCGATTTCGATACTGGCGATGTCGAGCTCGCGGCCGTGCAGCAGACGCACGTTGGCGCCGCCACACTGGGGACAGCGGCAATGGAAGCGGTCGTGCTCAAAGACCTCGCCGCAGTCCAGGCACTCGCTTTGTGGATGGACTTCCTCCACAGCAAGCTCGCAGCCGCGCGTGAGCGGGTCCTCGTCGCGAAACGTCTCCCAGGCAAAGTCGAGCGCCTCGCGCACGACCTCGGTCATATCCCCGATACGCAGCGTCACCAAAACGGCGCGCGAGGCCCCCGCCCCACGCGCCGCGCGAATCACTGTATCGAGTATGCCGTTGACAATGCCAACCTCGTGCATACCGTTTTACTCCTCGTCGTCCTCGTCGTCCGAGAACAGGTCCAGACGGCTCACGAACAGGCCCTCTTTGCCCTCGCGCGCGGTAATGACCACGCGGGCGATAGCGAGCGAGATCTCGTAGAGCGAAAGCAGAGCACCGTACATAAGGCCCAGGGTGACGGGCGAGCCGTCGGGCGTGATCACGGCCGAACCCACGAGCAGGCCAACGTATACATAACGCCAGGCACCGCGGAAAGCAGCGTAGGACACGATGTGGAAGACGGACAGATAGAAGATGATGAGCGGCAGCTCAAACGCCACGCCAAAGCCGATCATAAAGAGCAGCTCCATGTTGACGTAGTTCTCCAGATCGGGCAGCGCCGTAGCGACGGCCGAGGTCTCGCCGATGAGCCACTCAAAGCCCGCAGGAATGATGATGAAGTAGCAAAAGATTGCGCCCAGGAAGAACAGTACCGTCGAGGCGAGCACCGTGGGTACGACCCACTTGCGCTCGTTGGGGCGCAGCGCCGGCAGGAAAAATGCCAGAATCTGCCAGATGATCATGGGCGTGCACATGACCACGGCCATCTTGATGGCCAGCGAGAAGCGCAGGCCAAAACCGCCGAGCGTGGTGGTGATGTAGAACTTACCGTCCGGCACAAAGGAACGGATGGGGTCTTTCAAGATGTCGAGCACCACGGGCGTGGCGAAATACAGCACGATAGCGGCGGCAAACACCGACACGACCACGATGGTCAGGCGGCGACGAAGCTCTCCCAGATGATCGAAGAGCGGCATGCGCGCAGGTCCGATAGGCATTACTCATCGCCTCCCTTCGGGGCGTCGGCGGCAGCGGCTTCGTCCTCGGCCTCGAGCTCGCGAGCGAGCTGGTCGACGACAGCCTTGCGCTTGCGGGGACGACGGGCGTAGAGGTCAGCCGTCGTGGGCTCTGCCGGCTCAGGCTCGGGCTCGGGCTCCGGCTCTGCAGCAGGCTCGGGCTCGGCGGCGGCAGCAGCAGTGGCGGCAGGCTCGGGCTCGGCGCCCTCGGTCTCAGTCTTCTCGACAGCACCCTCGCTCGCGGCCTTCTCGGCAGCAAGGCGGGCGCGGCGCTCGGCAAAGGTCTCCTTCTTTGCGGGCGCGGCTGCCTCGACGGCATCCTCGTCCGCATCGGAATCGTCATCGGCGGCAGCCTTCTTGGGCTTGACCGGAGCCGAAGCGGCCTCGCTCACCGGATCGATAATCTCGGACTGAACAACGGCCGTCATCTTTTCCTGCGTCTCGCGGAACTGACGGATGGCACGGCCGATCGTGCGGCCCATCTGCGGGAGCTTATCCGGGCCAAACAGCAAAAAGCCGAAGACCACGATGATTGCCAGCTCACCCTCTCCAATACCAAACACACATACCTCCAAGGCTCGATGTGAGTCGAGCCCGCACCGCGCCATTCGGCCGGAACTCGTCTATTCATTCGGTCAAGTATAGCGCTCGGACGTCAAAACGTCCGAGCGCATCACAAACATATGCCAAACGGCACGCCCCTTTTGAGGCGGAGCTTATGCCGCCGTGATCGAGATCTCCTGGTCGACGCCCAGCAACTGAACCACGCGCATCACCGGGGGCTGCACATTGGTGCAGCTAAAGCGCTTGCCGTGGTCGACCGCGTGGTGTGCGGCGCCCACGAGCACGCCAATGCCCGTCGAATCGATGTAGCTCACCTGGGCAAAATCGAGCTCAACGGCCTCAGTGGGCTGCTCGAGCGCCAGGTCGATGGCATTGCGCAGGCTATCGGCGTTAGAGATATCGATCTCGCCGGTTACCTTAATGGTGTAGAGCTCTGGCGTGGGGTTGGTGGAAATACCCAAATCCATGTATACGCTCCTTTACGTATCGAAAGTGCGGATAGTACGGGAAGCCGCGCGTTAGGCGCGCTCGGCACGCGCAAGCTCAGCAGCGACGAGCTTAACGGCCAGCACCAGAACATCGAGCGCGGCCTCCAGGTCCTCGACTGTGGGATAGCTCGGCGCGATGCGGATGTTGGTGTCGCGCGGGTCCTTGCCATAGGGCCAGGTAGCACCGGCCGGCGTGAGCTTGACGCCCAGGTCGGCACAAAGCGCGGCGACCTTTTGGGCCGAGCCCTCGGGACCATCAAAGCTCACAAAGTAGCCGCCGCGAGGATGCGTCCAGGTAGCGCAGCCCGTGTCGCCCAAGCCCTCGGTGAGCTTGCGCTCGACGGCCTCAAAGCGCGGGCGCAAGAACTCGGCATGCTTTTTCATGTGCTCCTTGACCGCCTCGATGGTGGGAAGGAAACGCACGTGGCGCAGCTGGTTGAGCTTGTCGGCACTGATAAGGCCGGCCTTCAGGCGCTTGGAGAACTCGGCGATGACCGCGGGGCTCGCGCCGATAAAGCCGATGCCGGCGCCCGGGAAGGTAATCTTGGACGTCGAGGCAAAGGCCACCACGCGGTCCTCGGTGCCCGCCGCGCGAGCGAGGTCAAAGATGTTTGCGAGCTCGTCGGTCTCGTCGTACAGGTCGTGCACGCAGTACGCGTTGTCCCAGAAGATGCGGAAATCGGGCGCGGCCGTGGGCATCTCGACCAGGCGGCGCACAGTGTCCTCGCTAAAGGTGATACCCGTGGGGTTGGAATACTTGGGCACGCACCAGATACCCTTGATGGAATCGTCGGCCGCAACGAGGCGCTCGATCTCGTCCATGTCGGGTCCGTTGTCGGTCATCGCGACGGGGACGTTCTCGATACCCAAGTCGGCGGTAATGCCAAAGTGGCGATCGTAGCCGGGAACCGGGCACATGAACTTGACCTTCTTGCCGTCGTGCGCTGCCTCGTAAGCCTCCCAAGGGTCGCTACCACACGAGCCGCAACGCCAGAACATACCGGCGATGTCGTGCTCGATCAGCAGGCTCGACGAGCCCAGCACGAGCGTCTGCTCGGCGGGGCAACCCAGGAACTCCCCCGCTAGCTTGCGTGCCGAGGGAATGCCCTCAAAGCAGCCGTAGTTGGAACAGTCGACGTTGCCGTCGTGCAGATCGGCGTCGGCGTTGAGGATATCGAGCATGGGGCGCGAGATGTCCACCTGGGAGGGCGACGGCTTGCCGCGGGCCATGTCGAGCGCCAGGCCCTTGGCCTTGACCTCGGCGACCTCGGCTTTGAGCGCCTCGATGGCGACATCGAGTTCGGTGGTTTCCATCTTCTGGTAGATCGTCTGCATGGGTGCGACCTTTCACGAAGCGGTACGTTACAGTTCGTCTAAGTATAGACCGCCACCGCCGCAACGTTATGAAGCCGTGATAGATTAAGTTCATCGCAATGAATTACGAATCGCCGCGCATGCCGGCGTGGAGCGCCCAAGGAGGCACTATGGAGTACGGATCGTTCCAGGCCGAGGAATTCGGCGACCTGCAGCGCCTGGTCGACGGACTGTTTTACGACCGCCACGCCATCGACCGCCTGGATTTGATCGTGCAGGCCGAAATCTTGGACCTGGCGCCCGATCTCATGGAAATCGTCAACCTGCTACCGCCCGGCTATTACGACCGCCAGTCACTTTGCGACCAGCTCAACTCCGCCTTGGCCGCTCACGGCTGGGGCGCCGTCTACGGAACGGTGGAATAAACCTAGTCATTGGGGCCAGTGTGCAAAAAAGGGCAAATATGAGTACTGTTACCTTTTTAGTAACAGCGATTTTAGGCAAAAACGGCCCGCTTTGGCCTTGTTCGCCCTCATTATGAGGACCTCGTCGTCAGTTTCTGATCCACCGTTCACTCGTTAACGTACAGATTGCATGATTATGTCCATTATTTTTCGCACGTAAAATGAAACGCCGTTTGTGACAGTACTCACAAACGGCGTTTTTTGCACACGAGGGTATCCGGGGCATGTCCGGCCCCTGTTTTTGCGCTCTTACTCGTCTTTGGGCGCGGGGTGTTTGCAGACCACGCTCATGTAAATCATGCCGAGCACGGCGGCGGTGACCGAACCGGCAAGGATGGCGGCCTTGGCAGCCAGAACCTCAAACTGGGCCGTCGGGAAGGCGAGGCCGCTGATGAGAATCGACATGGTGAAACCGATACCGCCCAGAATGCCCACGCCGGCAATCATGTGCCAGTTGACATTGTGCGGCAGCTCGCAGGCCTTGAGCTTGACCAAGGCGAACGTCATGCCAAAGATACCGATCGGCTTGCCCAGCAGCATGCCAAAGTACACGCCGAGCGTCACCGGGTCGGTGAGCAGCGTGCTCATGTCCACGCCCACCAGGCGAACCTGCGCGTTGACAAACGCAAAGATCGGCAGAATCACAAAGTTGACCGGCGTGGAGATCAGACGCTCCATGCGGATGAGCGGCGGGGTGACGCGGTGCATGACGCGCTCGACCTTGGTGGTCGAAACGGTAAAGTCGTGCTGGCCCAGGATGTGTGCCTCGTCGTCGTAGCGGTCATCGAGCAGCGGCAGGCACTCGCCCAACCAATCGGTGAGGCTATCGAGCTTGACGCCGCACTTGGCCGGGATGGTAAAGGCCAAGATGACGCCGGCGAGCGTAGCGTGCACGCCGCTCTTGAACATGCAGAACCACAGCAGCAGGCCCAGTACCGAATACGGGGCAAGGCGGTAATGCTGCGTCTTGTTGAGCCACACGAGCGCGCAGGTCACAAGCGCGGCGGCGCCCAACCAAAACGGATTGGGGCTCTGACCGTAGAAGATGGCGATGGCGGCGATGGAAATGAGGTCGTCGGCGATGGCGAGCGTCGAGAAGAACACACGCACGCCGTTGGGCACGCGATTGCCCAAAAGCGACAGCACGCCCAGCGCAAAGGCAATATCGGTTGCCATGGGGATGGCCCAGCCGTTGCGGGCGCCAGCATGGTTAAAGATCAGGTAGATGCAGGCGGGAACGACGACGCCGCCCACGGCCGCCAGCATGGGAAGCATGGCCTGGCGCGGGTTTTTGAGCTCGCCGACCGTCATCTCATACTTAAGCTCAATGCCCACCAGCAAAAAGAAAATCGCCATGAGGAAGTCGTTGACGAAAAGCTCAACGGTGAGACCGGCCGTAAGGTTGCCCAGGCCCACATACAGCGGGGTCTCCAAAAAGTGATGGATGGCCTCGTAGGCATCGGTATTGGCGCAAATGACGGCGGCGATGGCGGCGAAGACCATGACGGCGGCGGAAATCGTGCCGTTCTCGGCGATGCGCTCCCAGATGTCGTGACGTTCAAAGCGTTTGCGCTCACGAACGTTGAACAGCTGCTCAGTTGCTGCCATGGGCGACTCCTTTCACGGGAAAGCTCCCGTCTTAAAAAAGCACGGCCCGCCCAAGTGGCGGCGCCGCGCTCTAACGTACTACGCTTGCATCTAGCCTACCCTGCACGACAAGCACGCAGGCGTGGCCGAAAAGCGGAACCACAGGTTGAACATTATTTGCTCAACGGCACGGGCACGCCTGTCCAAGAGACGACGCGGCACCGTGCACAAAAAAACGACCGGAGCGCGGGGCGTCCGCGATCCGGTCGTGGCGTTTGGTCAAAAGAACCTAGCAGGCGGCCATGATGGGGGCAGCGACCTGCTTCTTACGGGAGAGGACGCCCGGCATCCAGACGCCGTCGTGCTCGTCGGCAATGCCCAGGCCCTTCTGAGCAGCCTCGGTCTCGCCCTCGAGCAGGACCTGCGAGCCCTCCTCCATGATGTCAGTGATGCACAGGACGATGCCGTCAGCACCCTTCTCGGCGGCGTAGGCGCGCATGGCCTCGCGAATCTCGTCGATCATGCCGAGTGCGCGAGTCTTGTCGACAGTCTCGTACTGGCCGATGAGCAGCTTCTTGCCGGCAGGCTCGAACATCTTGATGTCGTTGCCGACCATCTCGGCCGCGGTGAAGGAGCCGGACGGACGGGTGAGGAAGACCTCCATGCCAAACTTGACCGGATCGACGTCCACCTGCTCGCCGAGCTTAGCGGCGACGGCGCGGTCGACATCGGTGGTGGTGGGGCTCTTGAGCATGAGCGTATCGGTCATCATGGCCGAGAGCAGCAGCTTGGCCTGAACGTCGGAAAGCTCAACGCCGAGCACGCCGGCGAGCTTGGTGACGATGGTGCAGCTGGAGCCCCAGGGCAGGCAGATGTAGTGCAGCGGGCCGGCGGTCTCGAAGTCGCCGATGCGGTGATGATCGACAACGCCAAAGACCGTGGCGTCCTTAAGGCCGGCGACGGACTGGGCAGACTCGTTGTGGTCGGTGAGGACGACGAGCTGACCGGCCTCGACGGACTCGATCACGCGGGGCTCGGCGATGCCGGCGTCGGCGAGCAGCTTGGCGGACTCGGCCGGAAGCTGACCAAGGGCGCAGGCCTCGTAGGTGTTGCCGGCATACTCAACCTGGTTGAGCAGCTGGGACAGGACGACGGCGCTCATGATGGCGTCGTTATCGGGGTTCTGGTGACCAAAGACAAGAACGTTTGCCATGGGTATCCTCCACTTGATATGTGTACTTGGACGTAGCTATGGTAGCACGCCGATGCCGAGCCTTCGCAGACGGAAGGGCCACGGCATATTTTGGGGCGCAGGCGCGGGGGGCCAAGGCTATCCCTTTTGCACCATGTTGGTGCAAAGTAACCTGTCCCCCTTGCACCAGCTATTTGCCGGCGGCGCGCAGAGCTACGTAGGCGGCACCGATGATGCCGGCGTCGTTTCCGAGCGAAGCGACCTCGATGGGCGTCTCGCGCGAGGCAGAGAGCGCGTAACGCTGGAAGTACTCGCGAGCCTTGTCGAGGTAGACATCGGCCGAGGCAGAGGCGCCGCCGCCGATGAGGAACATCTCGGGATCAACCACGTTGGCAATAAGCGCCAGTGCGCGACCGAGATAGTCGGCCATGGTATCGGCCGCGGCCAGCGCAAGCTTGTCGCCCTCGCGGCAGGCCTGGAACACGTCCCTGGAATCGGAGGGACCGGTGAGCTCGATGGGCTCGACGCCCGCTTTCTCGCACTCGGCAAGGTAGTTGCTCACCACGCCGGTGGCGCTGGAATACTGCTCCAGGTGGCCATGGCCGCCGCAGCCGCAGGTGCGCTCCTCAGCCGGGTTCAGGCACATGTGGCCAATCTCGCCGCCAGCACCCACAACGCCCGATACCACGTCACCGTTGACGATAACGCCGCCGCCCACGCCGGTACCGATGGTGACCATCACCACATTCTGCACGCCCCTGGCAGAACCGAGCCAGGCCTCGCCCATGGCAGCGGCGTTGGCATCGTTCTCGTACTTAACGACCGCGTCGGGACAGTGCTCCTGAATGGCGATCCTCAGCTTGGGCAGGTTAATGGCAATGTTGGCCTTGACCTTGGCATCGCCCGACGCCGGAATGGGGCACGGAACGGCCAGGCCAATGCCTGCCACAAAGGCGCGCGGAATCTGCGCCTTGGCGACCACCTGGTCGATAGCCTCGGTCACCGCGGCAAAGCCCGCAGCGTCAACGATAGGAGGCGTAGGCACGCTGGCCTTGGCAAGCAGGTTACCGTCTTCGTCGAACAGGCCCTCCTTGACCGAAGTGCCGCCGACGTCAATGCCGATGTAGTACTGCTTAGGTTCCATGGGAGCCCACCTTTCTCGTTTAAACATTGCCTGTATGGTACCGCTCCCAAGGCAAAAACCTACCAAAAAGGGACAGGTTTGTTTTGGCAGGTTTTATCTGGGAAAGCGCGAATGACCGCTTAACGCGACATTACTCAGATGTTTATCTATTTAGAGCGCTCTAATTTATATGCAAAGCGACTTTTAATTATATCTTTCTCGAACTTTTTAAATATACAATAGGGATGCTTAGGTGTTAACTATACTTTCTTTTATACTCAACCAAGTTGGAAAGGAGGTTCCATGATTCCCAAATACGAGGCGATAGCTGCGGATATTCGTCGCACTATCGAGGATGGCGCTCTTAAACCGGGCGACAAGCTTCCTACCGTCGTTGAGTTCTGCAAGCTCTATAACGTTTCCAAAATCACCGTCAAACGAGCTATTGAACAAATCACCGAAGAAGGTCTTATTACCAGCCGGCGTGGATCGGGTACCTACGTTAAGGACACGGCGGGGCTTCCCGGCCAGGCGTTTTTCCAGGGCAAAAACGACCGTACCCAGGGTTTTTCGTATGAGCATCGCGGGGAGAAGGTGACCTCGGTGGTCTACGATTTCTCGATCGTTAATCCACCAGCGGACATCGCAGCCCAGCTGGGAATTGCCGAGGATGACTTTGCCTATCACGTCGTGCGCGTGCGTCAGGCCGATGAGAAGCCCATCGTTATCGAGTACACCTACATGCCCCTCGAGCTGATTCCAGGCCTTAAAAAGAAGGACCTGTACGGATCGGTCTACCGCTTCATCCGCGAGCAATGTGGGCTGAAGATTTCGAGCTTCCACCGTACCATTCGCGCCGTGGCAGCAACCGAGGAAGAAGCCGAGCGTCTGGACACCAAACTTGGCTCTCCCCTGCTCGAGCTCACCCAGATTGGCTTTTTGGACAGCGGCGCCGCCTTTGAGTATTCGATCTCGCGCAACGTTGGCGATCGCTTTGAGTTGCACAACGTAACGTTGGCATAGGTTTTTGTAGTCACGCGGGCGCTCGTTTTGAGCCGTCTTACGCGGCACCCGCACAACCTTATGGGAGTATGCACATGTCCGATTTGATTAAACTCACGCCGATCTTCCACGAGAAGATCTGGGGCGGCCGCCAGTTGGAGACCGTGTTTGGCTACGACATTCCCGAGGGTCCCATCGGTGAGTGCTGGGCCATCTCGGCCCATCCCAACGGCGACTGCCAGATTGCGGAGGGACCGTACGCCGGCCACACGCTGTCGTGGCTGTGGGCCGAGCACCGCGAGCTCTTTGGCAACTGCGAGGGCAAGGAGTTCCCGCTGCTCATCAAGATTCTGGACGCCAAGGACGACCTTTCGATCCAGATTCATCCCAACGACGAGTACGCCGCCAAGCACGAGAACGGCAGCCTGGGCAAAACCGAGTGCTGGTATGTACTGGACTGCGAGCCCGGTGCCACGATCATCGTCGGCCAGCGCGCGCACGACCGCGCCGAGGCCGCGCAGATGATCGAGGGGGGCCGTTGGGACGAGATGCTCAACGTGCTGCCGATTCACAAGGGAGACTTTTTCCAGATCGACTCCGGCACCGTTCACGCCATCAAGACCGGCACGCTGATTCTGGAGACTCAGCAGTCGAGCGACGTGACATATCGCCTGTACGACTACGACCGCCCCGGCACCGACGGAAAGCTGCGCCCGCTGCACATTAAGCAGAGCCTCGACTGCATCGACTTTGATGTTCAGGCCCCGACCGACGGCACGGTGAACGCGCCTGAGGTCGACGGCGTGACCGAGCTCGAGTCCAACCCCTGCTACACCGTCGATCGTGTGCGCGTCGACGGCAGCAAGACCCTCGACCAGCGCTGGCCCTTCATGTGCCTGTCGGTCATCGACGGCGAAGGCACCGTCTGCGGCGACCCCGTCCACAAGGGAAGCCACCTGCTGGCCCCGAGCACCGTCAGCTCCATCGACCTCGAAGGCAAGATGGAACTGATCATCAGCCACCTCTAGTTCGCACCAACAACCCAAACGCAACAAGGGGCTCCCCCGTTCACCAACGGGGGAGCCCCTTGTCCATATATATCAGCCCACCCGGCTCTCCAGATCAAAAAGCGAACGAGCAAAGCGACGTTCGTCCAGCAACGTTACCCAAGGACCCGGGCGGGCGTATGGGGCAACATCGATCGCGAGTTCCGCACGCAAAGGAGGCCACTTAATGTGGCCTCCGTCTTGCGCAGGACTGCCCGAGCAGGCGATGTTGCCCCATACGCCCGCCCAGGTCCGCCGGGATCACGACAGCTTGACGATCGGTGCAAAACCTTTCATAAGCTTTTTGGTCTGGCCGGTCTTTTCGAATTGAACCTCGATCATGTCTCCAGCGACCGAGATCACGGTGCCCGTGCCAAAGGTCTTATGGCTCACGGTATCGCCCGCGGCAAAGTCCTGCGATGCGCTGGCGCGATCGACCTTGCGCTCCACCGTCGGGGACACCTTGGACGAGGGCTTTTTGGCTCGCGGCGCGCCCGAGCCAAAGGTCGAGGCAACACGGCCGGCGTCAGGCGAGACCCCACGATGGCGCTCGGTCCCGTAACTGCTGCCGCCAAAGAAGTCGTCAAAGCTCGATCCGCCGCGCGAACCGGAACCGCCGGTCGAACGCGTATGCGAACCGAACACCTTGCCGCCATACATATCCGAGCCCATGCCCGAGCCAAAGGTGCCGTGACGGTCGCCGCGCTTCTCCCAGCCCGTGCCCTCAAAACCGGCAGAGCCGATACCGCTAAACTCGATATCCTCAAACGGAATCTCGTTGAGGAAGCGCGAGCGCGGGTTGGCAGAGGTCGAGCCGTAGGTGCGACGCGTGGCCGCATAGGTCAGGAACAGGCGCTTGCGAGCACGCGTGATGGCGACGTAGGCCAAGCGACGCTCCTCCTCGAGCTTGCCCGGATCGTCACTACCGCCAAAGTCGTGCACGTGCGGGAAGATACCCTCCTCCATGCCGGCCACGAACACCGCCGGGAACTCCAGGCCCTTGGCGGAGTGGATGGTCATCATGGTAATGGCATGCGTCTCGCCGGCCAGGGAATCCAAGTCGGAGCGCAGGGCCAGCCACTCCATGAGCGCCGGCAGCGCCTTACAGGTGAGCGGACCGTAGGTGCGCTCGATCTCGTCGGCATGCACGGCACCCGCCGGCATCTCCGTCGGCGCGGCATACGCGTTGCCCGCGATGGCGGCGGCCAGGGCATCCTGCGGAGACAGCGCCGGAGCGGCCAAGCTATCGAGCGGATTGGAGCCCGCGGCATCGCGCGCGCCGACGAGTGCCTCAAACGAGGATGCCGGGGCAGATGGCCCCGGTTCGGGCGCGGGCGCGCTCACCACGACGGGCTCGGGCTCGGCGCCGGCAGGCACGTCGGCAACACCGGCTGCGCGCAGCTCTTCCAAGCTCTCGAGCGTACCCTCGATGTCCTCGTGCGTCTCCTCAAATTCGGCAGCGACGCCCAGGAATTCCTGGATGTTCTCGGCGCGGCTCTCGGACTCCATGGTGCCCTCGGCGCGGAAAGCCTGCAGTAGGCCCGTCTTATCGACAATCATCTCGACAACGTCCTTGAGCTCGCCGTCCATGCGGCGACCCTCGCGCACCAGCGACACAAAGCTCGACAGGCCATTACGGACCTTGGCGCTAAACATGCCGGTTTCGGCGCACGCGATCTCGCAAGCCTGGAAGAACGAGCAACGGTTGTCGCGCGCCAGCTGCTCGATTTTTTGGATCGAGGTGGAGCCGATGCCACGGCGCGGTGTGTTGATGACGCGCTTGACGCTCATCTCGTCGGCCGGGTTCACGATCATCTTAAGGTAGGCCATGACATCACGGATCTCGGCACGGTCGAAGAATCGCGTGCCGCCCACGATCTTGTAGGGCACGCCCGCGCGCAGGAACATATCTTCGAGGATACGCGACTGGGCGTTGGTGCGATAGAACACGGCAATGTCGTCGTAGCTCGTGCCTTTGGCATGCAGCTTCTCGATCTCGCCGGCAATCCAGCGGCCCTCGTCGCGCTCGTCGCTCGCCTGGAAGGCCTGGATCTTCTCGCCATCGCCCTCGGCCGTAAACAGGCGCTTGTCCTTGCGCTGCGAGTTGTGGCGTACCACGGCGTTGGCGGCGTTCAGGATATGACCCGTGGAACGATAGTTCTGCTCCAGCTTGACGGTCTTGCAGTTTTTAAAATCCTTCTCAAAGTCCAGGATATTGGTGATGTCGGCGCCACGCCAGCTGTAAATGGACTGGTCATCGTCGCCCACGACCATGAGGTTTTGGTACTTGGCGGCCAGCAGGTTGGCGATTTCGTACTGGACGTGGTTGGTGTCCTGATACTCGTCGACGCTAATGTAGCGGAAGCGCTCTTGGTACTTATCGAGCACCTCGGGGCGGGTGCGCAGCAGCTCAAGCGCGCGCACGAGCAGGTCGTCGAAGTCCATCGCATTGGCGGCGCGCAAGCGACGCTCCAGCTCCAAGTAGACCTGCGCGGCCTTTTTGTCGTTGGGGCTGTCGGCGGATTTGAGCATGTCCTCGGGGCCGATCATGGCGTTTTTGGCCGAACTGATCTTGCTGCGGATCATGTTGATGGGGAATTGCTTTTGCTCGATACCGAGCGCCTGCATAATATCGCGCACCATGCGCTTGGAATCGTCGTCATCGTAGATGGTGAACTGACCGGTGTAGCCCAGCAGGTCAGCGTCCTCGCGCAGCATGCGCACGCACATAGCATGGAAGGTGCACACCCACATGCCGCGGGTACCGCTGGGGATGAGTGCCGCCAGACGCTCGCGCATCTCGGCCGCGGCCTTGTTGGTAAACGTGATGGCAAGGATCTGCCAGGGCTTAACGCCCAGGTCGCCGAGCATATGTGCGATGCGAAAGGTCAAGACGCGGGTCTTGCCCGAGCCGGCGCCGGCAAGGACCAGCAACGGACCCTCGGTGGTCAGGACCGCCTCGCGCTGGGCGGGATTAAGGCTGTCGAGGTCGACGAGCGGCTTGGCGGGTTTGGGTGCCGGCGCGGGAGCGTCGTAGATGTCGAGCGGAACGAGCTCGGGCTCCGGCGCAGCAGGGGCGGTGTATGCATCGAGCGGCACGGGTTCCGGCGCGGGCGGCACAGGTACCGCGACATTCTTTTCCCAGGGCAAGGGCTGGGTCATGGGCGACTCCTCATCTGACGGACGGCGCGCCTGCGGGCAGCGCCATAGTTTGAGCCGTACCAGTATACCGAGCCGCGCGGACACCGACGCAAATCACACCACGACTCCGTGCGTCACCGTCAGGCTCGCCCCAGCGGATTTGGTGCAATGGGGTCAGGTTAGTCTGCACCAATCTATTGACAATCACGAAACCGCCGATGTCATGGCAGCAGCAGCGAGCGACGGTCAGGGCGAACAAATTGGCATGAAAAGGGGGCGGCATAGACCTTTTGGTCATGCCACCCCCTTTGAATGACAAGTTGTCGCCCTGGCCGCCGCGCAGCGTCGACTAAGTTAGAGGCCGAGCATCGGCTCCAGAACGAAGAAGTATGCGAGCACTACGATGCCCAGGATGATGCGGTAGGCACCGAAGCACTTGAAGTCGTGACGGCGGACGAAGCCCATGAGCCACTTGATGGCGATGAGCGAAACCACAAAGGCCACAACGCAGCCCACGCCCAGGATAGCGACCTCGTTGGCACCGAACGTGCCGCCCTTGATGAAGTACTTGACCAGCTTGAGCGCACTCGCGCCAAACATGACCGGGATGGCCAGGAAGAACGTAAACTTGGACGCCACCGAACGCGTGCAGCCCAAAAGCAGGCCGCCGATGATGGTAGAACCGGAGCGAGACGTACCAGGCACCAGCGAAAGCACCTGGAAGCAGCCGATACCCAGCGCAGTCTTCCAGCTCAGGTCCTCGAGCGTGGCGATGGAGCCAAAGTCCAGATTCTCGTCATCGTCCTCATCCTCAGCGGTAGCCGCGGCGGGCGCCGCAAAGTGCGCACCGGCGGGACGTCCACCCGACACCACAGCACGCGAACCAAACGAACCGGCAACGGCCATTTCCTCGCGCTTGCTCGCGCGCCAGTTCTCGATCACGATAAACAGCACGCCGTACACAATGAGCGCCAGCGCCACGACGGGAGCATTGTAGAAATGCTCCTCCATCCAGTCGTTAAGCGGCAGACCGATCGCCGCGGCGGGAATGCAGCCGAGCACAATCTTGCCCCACAGCACCCAGGTGTCGCGACGGCCCTCCTTGCCCTTGCTGGGCGAGAACGGATTGAGCTCATGGAAGAACAGCACACAGACGGCCAGAATGGCGCCGAGCTGAATCACGACCAGGAACATATTCCAGAACGTCTCGCTCACGTTCATCTTGACGAACTCGTCCACCAAGATCATGTGACCGGTCGACGAAACAGGCAGCCATTCGGTGATGCCCTCGACCAGGCCCATGAAGGCAGATTTTAGAAGCTCGATAATATCCAAAGGGACCCCCTCGTTAGACACCCGCCGATATTGTTCTGCGGACGGTGCGGGCGATGTCCCATTATCAACCGTTCGGGCGCGTCTACGCCTACCCTTACCAAAAAACTCGCCCGTTCACAGAATTGCAGGCGGTCAAACCGAAATCCTTGGGTATAACTGCAACAAGATAAAGTGTCCGGCGGTCCGCGCATCCGCGGCCGCCCGACGCACGAGCCCTGCGCCCGTGCGATAGACCAAGGAGGAAACCATGAACGAGGGCTACACCAAGGTATTTGTTTCACTCGACGGTACTGAGCAGCAGGATTTTGTGCTCGCACGCGCCATCAAGGTGGCCGCAAACAACGGCGCAAAGCTGATTATCGGTCACGTGATCGACTCCACAGCGCTCGAGAGCGCGGGAGCTTACCCGGTCGACTTAGTCAACGGCTTGGAGGAGGCCTTTAACAACTCCATCGCGAAGCAGCTCGAGGAGGCCAAGGCTAATCCCGATATCCCCGAGGTCGAAGTCATGATTCGCGCCGGCCGCATTCGCGAGACGCTCAAGGACGAGATGCTCGACGTGGTTAAGCCCGACCTGGTGCTCTGCGGCGCCCGCGGCCTGTCCTCGATCAAGTATGCGCTGCTGGGTTCGATTTCGACGTTCCTGCTGCGCAACACGGACTGCGACATCTTGGTCGTGAAGTAGCGTTGCTCCCGCCGGCCGCGGGGCCTGCGGGGTTTCCACGGGCACGTCCTCGCCGCGTTGCGGCTGCGGGATGTGCCCTTAGGAAACCCCTCCCGGCCCCGCGGCCTTCGCAGCCTTACTTCAACGAGTTGTCTGATAGAAGAATGGCGTGCCGCCCCGTTTGGGGCGGCACGTTTTGTTTGGAGCGGCACGTTTTTGTTATAAGGCGATCCTGCTTAGACGAGCTTGCACTTCTGGAATGATCTTCTCGAACATTACCTCCGCCTCGGGAAAACCCTCTTCTTTGAGACCGCGCGCCGCGTCTCTTAGCGCGTCTGGAACCTCATTGCAGGTATCAGCAATCATTCCGGCGACAATTCCCCCGGGCAAACCCGCCTCAATCATTTGGCTCATCACCGACCCACGCGTTACGTCGTCAATCTTGCGGCTCCCACCAAACGAGACGCCCATCTCACGAACGAGACTGGGGTAAACCGTTGTGCACAGCACGTCATAGAGCGGCGCCAACCTCACCTGCTTCCAACTTTCGTCCCATACGAGCGACCAGTTCTTTAGATGGTTATCGCAGTTACCTACGGCATAGTCGAACAGCTGGTTATAGCCGACAAGGAACCTGTCCTCCATTTGATTCGTCGACGCCCTTCGCACCGCATCGACGATAAGCCCCAGGTAATTGACGCCCGTCGGCTCATATTTAATCTCACGCGAGATGCCCTTGGCCTGACAAACATCTTCCTGATGCAAACGGTATGGAATTGGCAATCCGTCAACCGAGCGTCCGGCATCAGGCGTTACTCGGTCAAATCGCTTCACAGCGATAATTGGCTCGGCATCCTCAACTCGGATAAGAAAACACTCTTCGGCCGATAGGTCCATCAGAGAGGCGGCTCTCACGCACATCGCTTCGCACACCGTCTCACCCGGGAACGTTTTCGATCCCGCCTTGAGAATGTGCGTGGATGGGGCCGCTCCATGAGGCAGGTACCATCCGCCACATGGGTCATCGCCCGTATGGTAGAGACCGACCTTCGCCTGAGCACCTGCAAGGGAGATTCGACTCTCTAGCGCTAAATCAAAAGCAACCTCCGCCGGCGCGTATGCCAGCCCGCTTAGCTGTTCCTCACCTACCTCTTCATAGCCCATTTCGAGACTGTCGGGCGAAGGATCTCGCGTCAAAACCAGAGCGCCGACAGGTTCATCGCGGACTAAATCGAGCACCTTGAAGTAATCTCCGCGTTCCGCTCGCGCCCTTTTCTCAAGGTCCCTGTTGAGCTGCCCCTCCGGAATGATGCCAGAGAAAAAGGAGCCCGTTGCGTCCGGACTAAATGTCTCGGCCGACAACGGCAGCGAGATCGAAATCGGCGCCGCATCACCGCTCTCGAGATATTTGGGGCTATAGGTGAATGCCGGAAACCCCGCATGTTCCTCCAATATGCCAACCAGCTGGTAAGACCCATTAAACTCACGGTGAACGAACAGCGTGCCATCCATTACTTCCCCCTCACCTTCAGAATAAAATCAATATCCACGATGGAGGCGTAATCGAAAATGACACCAATTTCGACCGTTGTCCGCCCCCGTTCGATATCACCAATCACACGAAGGCTGCGACCCGTCATAGTCGCGACGTCACGTTGAGTCAAACCGAGCTCACGCCTTCTGAGCCTAAGGGCCTTCCCTATCTCGGCGGGATCGAAAACCGTGCGCTCCGAGAAAGCGACTTCCGACGGTTTGAGCCTGATGCGCCCATCCAGCTTTTTAATCGTTGTCACCGTTCTCATGACGCCTCCAGCTATATTCCTGTCCGTGAACATAGTATAAACCTGTAGCACTATGTTCATGTACGGGAATATAGTGTTGACTACATTAGCAATGTTCCCGTTCAGGAATATAGCTGCCGAAAAGCCTGATTTCTTCTTAAATGGGAAGATCCTGAACGGCTACGCCATACGACCCGACTACTCAAAGTATTGGAACTTGTTGGTCGAGAAGGCAAATGTTACGACAAAGCCTTCGCCGGAGTCGGATGCCGCGGTGACGTCGATGCCCATCTTGGAGCACAGGCGTGCCACCAGATAGAGGCCGATGCCCGTTGCGCGCTTGGTGGTGCGGCCGTTGTCGCCGGTAAAGCCCTTCTCGAACACGCGTGGCAGGTCTGCCGCACTCACGCCGCAGCCGTTATCGGCAACAGTGAGCTCAATGCGCTCACTCGCCAGACCCTCGTCCAGCAACGCACCCGAAAACACGATCTTCGCGCCGTCCTCGCACGCGTATTTAATGCTGTTCTGGATGAGCTGCCCCAAGATAAACTCGAGCCACTTCTCGTCGGTAAAGACCTCAAAGTCGAGGTTCTCGCACACCGGCGCCACGTGCGCCGCAATGAGCTCGCGCGCGTTGGCTTTAATCGCACCTGTCACCAGGGCCTTGAGGCTCCAACGCCGAATCAGGTAATCGCGCTCCACAACCTCCGAGCGCGCATAGTAGAGCGCCTGGTCGATATAGCGCTCCACGCGGGCAAGCTCGCGACCGAGGTCATCTACGCGCGACAGGTCGTCTTCGCTGCCGTCCAGGTTTTCCAAAATTAGATGGGCTGCCGCCAGAGGCAGTTTGGCCTCGTGGACCCAGCTCTCGATATAATCGCGATAGTCATCGGTCTGACGCCGGCCTTCGGCAACCTCGTCGCAAGCGGCTTTGCCCACCCGGCGCAAGACCTCGTACTCGAGCTCGCCCTCGGCATACGTCGGGCACTGGACCATCTCCTGCACCCATGCGGGACTTTCCAGCTCCTCGGCCGCGCGCTCCAGCTGATGCAGAAAACGACGACGGCGCGCATACTCGATCACAATGCCTAACATGCCAAAGACAAAGGACACGCAGACCGCCACGACCACGATAGAAACGGAAGCGCCAGCGACCGTCAGCACAAAGCAGCTCAGCAGCACGCCGCACGTCCACACGGCGACGGGAAGCAGTGCATCTTTAAAAAACTTGGCAAACGACATGACCGGCCCCTAGACCGAATAGCCCTGGCCGCGGTGCGTGGTCAGATATCCCTTGATGCCGATTTTTTCGAGCGTAGTACGCAGGCGGTTGATGTTGACGGTGAGCGTATTGTCGTCCACGAAGGCATCGGAGTCCCACAGGTCCTGCATGATGGCCGAGCGCGAAACGATCTTGCCCGCGCGGCTCAGAAGCAGCGAGAGGATACGCAGCTCGTTTTTGGTGAGCTCGGTACTGTCGCCGGTTGCCGTATTGGTGACCATGGAGCGGGCGAGGTCGAGCTCCAGTCCCTTGTGGACGAGCGTGCTGTGCTCGCCTGCCGCCGCGGTGCGACGCAGCAAGGCATTGATGCGCGCCACGAGCACACGGGCGCTGTAGGGCTTGGGAACAAAGTCGTCCGCGCCGAGCGTCATGGCCATGACCTCGTCAATCTCGGTCGTGCGCGACGTGAGGACGATGATGGGGACCTCGGATTCGCGGCGAACTTCGTGGCAGATATGCTGGCCGTCCTTGACGGGGAGCGTGAGGTCGAGCAGCACCAGGTCGGGTGCGGCGGCGAGAATATCGCGCGAGACATGCTCAAACGATTCGCAGGCCTCAACCTCAAAACCGGCACGGGCAAGGATATCGGCAAGCTCACGACGAATGGGCTCGTCGTCCTCAACGATATAGATCAGCGCCATGGATTCCGCTCCCCTCTTGGTTGTCTTGCCACCATTATGGCTGCGGAGCCGCAGGTATGCGCCTCGCGCGTCACCAAGGTGACAGAACTGTTCGCGAGCGGCAGGGGCTTGCCCCTCGCTCGCAACGGGCACGGGAATTAAATGAGTTTTTAATCCCGTCCCAGAAACATCATTTAGCGGCGGGCGCGAAGCTTTTCGTAGCCGTCGGCAAAGAAGGCGACCGTGGCGGCGTCGGCCTCCGCGGCGTCCGTCTCGGTTGCGGGGACCACGCCGTGCTCGTCGCTCACCAGGAACAGCGCGCCCTTGAGCTGCGCGGGAATGTCTACGCGCGTGACCGGGATGCCCTTGGTCTGGGCCAGCTGTTCGATGAGCGTCGCCGTACCGCACAGGCACTCGTCCGCCGGCGCCACAAAGGCAAGCTCGCCGTTGTTGACGGCGGCGAGCAGCTCGGGCGCCACGCCGGTCTCGTCGGCTTCGGAGCGGGCCTCGGCAGAACGGGCACGCAGCGCCTTGGCCGACGTGTCGGCCAGCGGCTCGTACTCCCCCACCGTCATGGCGGCATTGCCGTTAACGTCGATCACCAGCATGAGCACGCCGTCGCGTGCGGTGTAGTCGCCCTCGGCAAGTGACCACTCAACGTGCTGCTTGGCCCAACTGAGCATGTTATGGGTAAGTGGCTCGCCCTGCACCAGACGCTCGGACAGCGCGCGGATGTGACGGTTGAGCATGGGCACCTTTTTGTTGGACATACGCCAACGGCAGATGAGCGCGGGCTTGTCGAGCGTGAACTTCTCGACCGCCTCCTGATTGGCGCAAAAGTCCTCGTACGCACGCTGATCCTCGGCATTGCCAAACAGCTCGTCATCATCAATCTGGGGCATGGTTGTACCTTTCGTGTTAGTCATTCCGTCCTCTTATACCAAAAAGACGGCCCTCCAAACGGAGCGACCGTCTTTTGCAGAGATTATTTTAGAAGCGAGGCCAGTCCAAGGGACGAGATAACATCCCACGACCTAACAGGTCGGCGAGGGTTGCCCAGGTGCCGCAGATTGCCGTGAAAGAGGAGCGACGCGTACTTGGGTACGCGAGCGACGAATGAGCGGCAAGGTGCGGTGGCTGGGCAAGCCGCAGCGCCACCTCCCTACTTAATGGCGGAAGTGGCGAGCCCCTGTGAAGACCATCGCAATACCATGCTCGTTGCAGGCCTGGACGCTCTCGTCGTCGCGCTTGGAGCCACCGGGCTGGATGATGCAGGTCACGCCGTGCGCGGCAAGCACGTCGACGTTGTCGCGGAACGGGAAGAACGCGTCGCTTGCACAGGCAAAGCCGCCCTTCTCCACGCCCTCGCGCTCGCAGAAGTCCTCGGCGCGCTCGCAGGCAAGCAGTGCAGAGTCAACGCGATTGGGCTGACCCGGGCCCATGCCAATGCCGGCCTTACCCTTGGAAACCAGGATGGCGTTGGACTTGACGCCCTTGCAGACCTTCCAGGCAAACTCGAGCTCGGCCATCTCGGCGTCGGTGGGCTTGCGGTCGGTGGGGAACGTGAAGGTCGCGGGATCCTCGGTCACGTGGTCGACTTCCTGCACCAGCATGCCGCCGTCGACGGAGCGCAGCTCCACCTGGGCGCCGTGGTCCACGCCGCCAGTAGCCAGCACACGCAGGTTGGGGCGCTTAGACATGCGCTCGAGCGCCTCGGCAGTGTAGCTCGGGGCGATGATAACCTCGACGAACTGCTTGTTCTGATCGGCAAAGTGCTCAACCAGCTCATAGGGAACCTCGCGGTTGCAGGCGATGATGCCGCCGAAGGCGCTCTTGGGATCGCAGGCGAAGGCGCGGTCGTAGGCGGCCGTGATGTCCTCGGCAACGGCGGAACCGCAGGGGTTCTGGTGCTTGAGAATCACGCAGGCCGGCTCGTCGAACTCGCGGACCAGGTTCCAGGCGGCGTCGGCATCCAGATAGTTGTTGTAGCTGAGCGGCTTGCCCTGGATCTGCTCGGAGCCCACGAGCGGGAACTGCGAGCTCGCGGTGTTCTCGCAGCCCTCGGCAAAGCGGTAGACCGTAGCCTTCTGCTGAGGATTCTCGCCATAGCGCAGGTCGTCGACCTTCTCCAGCGAGATCTCGAGCTTGGCAGAGGTGTCCGCCACGTCGCTTGCCTGGGCGGCAAGCCAACGGGAGATAGCCGTGTCGTAGGCGGCGGTGGTCTGGTAGACCTTCACCTGCAGGCGACGACGGGTGGAAAGCGTGGTGCAGCCACCGGTCTCGCGCATCTCGGCCAGGACGGCGTCGTAGTCGGCCGGGTCGGAAATGACGGTAACGCTCGCGGCGTTCTTAGCGGCAGAGCGCAGCATGGAGGGGCCACCGATGTCGATGTGCTCGATGGCATCCGCGAAGGTGACCTCGGGGTTGGCGACGGTCTTCTCGAACTCGTACAGGTTGACGACGACCAGGTCAATCAGCTTAATGCCGTGCTGAGCGGCCTCCTGCATGTGCTGCTCGGAATCGCGACGGGCAAGCAGCGCGCCGTGAACCTTGGGATGCAGCGTCTTGACGCGGCCGTCCATCATCTCGGGATAGCCCGTGAACTCCTCGATGGGGGTTACGGGAACGCCCGCGTCCTCGATGGCACGAGCCGTGCCGCCCGTAGAGATGATCTCGACGCCAAAGTCGTCAACCAGCGTCCGTGCGAAATCGACGACGCCCGTCTTATCGGTAACCGAGATCAACGCGCGTGCGATCTTCACATCAGATCCCATGCAGTCCTCCTGTCTGGTACGCCGCCGTGCTCTGTGAGTCGGTGATACGTCGATCTGCAGCGCTCGCGCAGCGGCATTGAAAATACTGATTTAATGTAGCGCATCGAGCGCGACGATGCACCCCGCAACGCGCGGCTGTGCAGAAAAAGCTTCGAGCGGGGGTTGCAGGAGCGCCACTGGGCACGGTGAGTTGATGGAACACAGGGGCACCATAATTAGATGCCAACGGCGTGGTAGAACTGTGCTCGATATGCATCCGCAATAGAAAGAGGCACCATGGTCTCGCGGGTTCTCTACCGACCGTTTGATACCGAAGATTTCGACGCCATCGCGCTGATCTTGCAGCAGCTTTGGCACAACAACTCGGATAACGATGAGTACAACCGCCTTGAGGCCGCGTGCGATCTTGCCTACTGCCTTTCTTCATCGACGTTTTCGCAGGTTGCCGTAATCGACGGTCAGGCGCGCGGCATTGCGCTTGCACGCGCAGGACAGAGCTCCGGCGTCACTATCAACGAACATTGGATGGATACTGAGCGTGCACTGCTGTCGCAGATGCGTGAGCTAGAACCCGAGTCGTGCGCCGAGTATCTCTCGTTTGTGCGCACAACCATCCGAACCAACAACCGCCTGCTCGAGAGCAGCCCGCTGCCGCACGACAACGAGGTCACGCTGCTTGCCGTGGATCGCGATGTCCACGGCCTGGGCGTTGGCACGGTTCTGCTCGACGCCGCAATCTCGCATCTGTCCTCGCGCGGGGCGACCAGCGCACACCTGTACACCGACTCCAACTGCTCGTGGAAGTTCTACGAACTGCACGGCTTTAAGCGCACCGCCACGCACCGCGCCAACCGCGAGGAACGCCGCCACGCCATGCCGCGCGAAAGCTTCCTCTACGAACTCGATCTAACAGCCTAAACCCGGCAGTTAGGGACGTTCCTTTTGTGCCGGCACCCCGGGACACTCCTTGGCAGCAACCGCACCTAGTCGTTGGGGACATTCTTGGGTAACACAGTCGACGAAACCCTCGTTGGCGTCGCCCTATAGAGGGGTCTGCAAATAGCTGTGGGCAAAAAACATCAAATATGAGTACTGTTACCTTTTTAGTAGCAGCGATTTGGGGCATTTTAGAGGCTTTTAGACATAGCAGCCAGTCAGGCGAGCTGACGTATTTCCACAAATGTTCAATAAAATGGGCCCCTAACGAGAGATAATCTCATTAGGAGCCCATTATTTAGTGCAAATATATGTCACTATAATGGCAACAGTACTCATATTTGGCATTTTTTGCCCACTGCCCCCTGTGTGGGGATCCGTAACGGAAAGATAGATCCATTTCAAAGCATAAAAATGGGATAGATTTTCCGCCAACAGTCGCCGGAGAAGATCCATCCCAAAAATCAGAGCGCGCTAGAACGTTCCGCCGCCGCCTCCGCCGACGCCGCCGCCTCCGCCGCCAGAGAAGCCGCCGCCTCCGCCGCCGCCCGAGCTGTCGGAGCTCGACGCCAGCTCACGGATGCTCTCGTGATACACGTCATCGAACGAATCGAGCGGAGACTCGATACCGTAATGATGGTAGTACCACCAGTAGCAGGGATAATTGTCATAGAAGCCGTCGGCCTCACGCACCTCGGGCGGCACGGCCTCGGCAAGCTGACGCAGCACTTCCTTGGAAACACCCAGCGCCACGCCCATCACCAGCAGCTTGTTCCACAGCACCAGATCGCCGGGGACGGCTTCCTTTAGACGAGTGAAGTCCTCGAGCCAATGCTTAAGTGCCTTGCAGCGAGCCGCCACCTCGGCGCCCTCCGGCGTAAAGCGGCGGAACGTAAGGCCCACGCCGATACCCACCAGCACAATCGGCACCGAGATAACCGCGGCGGTAATGTTCGCCTGTGCGCCATCGGTAAAGAAGATGGATCCCACGGGAACAAAGGCAATCAGGACACCAAGAACCAGGCAAAACACCATTGCAACAATGCCGTCCGAGGCAACGTACTCGCTATCGGCCAACTTGCCCTTAACGGTGTTCTGATAGTCCTCGAGCTTGTCGCCCACGGGTGTAGCGTGCTGCTTGACGTAGTGCTGCAGCTCGTCAAACGTGCGCGAGCGATCGCCGTTCTCGTCGGGCTTAGCACCGGCAAAGAAGACCTTGAGCACCATGTGGTCAATGCCCTTGGCCGACTTCCAGCCCGCATCACTCACCGTCACGCGATACGTCTGCTCTTCTTTTTCACGCCCCAACAGGCCCTTCTTGGCCTTGGTCACGGTCGCCTGCTCCAGCTTGATCACACGGTCGTCAGTGAGCTTCATGAGCGTGGCGATATATGCCTGATCGGGCACCTCGTTCCAGCTCATGAGGGCCGAAAGCACGGCGGGATGGTCGGCCGAAGGCACATCGCGGAAATATTCGTCCTGGAAAAGCGGCTTGGGCTTGCGCTTGCGCAGCTTGAGCATAACGATTGTGCCGGTAAAGGCCACCGCCGCAACAACACTTAGCACGGCAAGTGAATTGGCAATCATGCGAGCGTGAGCGCGGCGGGCGTTAGCCTCGTCGGCCCATTCCTTCTCTTCGCTCATGATCGTTGACATGCGCTCTTCGCCCGAAGCGGTAAGCTGCGGCACCCAGTCGCTAGGGAAGGCGATGCGTGCCTCGGCAAATTCGCCCTGATGCACACAGGGAATGGTATAGGTGACCATGGGTGCGTCCGCATCGAGCGATACATCGCCCGTCAGCGGGCCGTGGCCCCATGCGCGGAAGTTATCGCCCTTGACGGCCGCCGTCCCGGCAGCGGCATTTGCGAAGCGCACTTCCATCTCGACATCGTCGGAATCCGCAGACCAGCCGTCGCCCACGAACTTCCAGTAGAGCTCGGCGGTATCGGCCCAGTTCATAACCGCACCGGTCATGGTGTAGCTCACGTAATAGATCGCGCTGTCGCCGCTCTCGTGGGGGCTGAACACCTTAATCCTTACGCCGTCACCGGTCTGCTCGACCGTGTAGACGCCAGAATCGCCCTTGTTCGCGCTATCGACTTTGTTAAACGCGGTGTCCTCTTCCTCGACACTCAGCACGTCGACGCCCGCCGTGCCGCCCTGCTGGTTGGTGCCCGTATTGATCTCCCAAAACACGCCGTTGATGTCGTCGTCGAAATCAAACTGGCGTCCCTCGACAACGGTCAGCGATCCATCGGCCTCAACCGTGGCACTGATATAGGTTTGGGTCATGGAATAACCGTCGGCGTGTGCGGCGGCGGGCAGTAGCAGCAATGCAAGCGCGACGAGTGCGCAGACGGAAGCAAATCGCGCAAACAGGCGGCGCTGCCGACAGGTTTTGGCAACGGGGTCGTTCATGGGCACATCCTTTGTCTGTGATACCAGCAACGCCATTGTCCCACGTTTACGGGCGCACATGACGAACATCTAGGCCAGCGGAGTATCAAACGGGACGAAAGTCACGCCCGCGGCCGGCACCTGGGGACGTTCCTTATCTGCCGGCAATCTGGGACACTCCTTGGCATGGCCTGCGCCAGCAATAGATACCACTTCACAGCTCTGTCACAGGTGTAGCGGCTTTGTGTGGGTGCGGCACGCGCTGATTGAGCCGCCAGCCGAGGGGCATAAAGCAGTTGAGCGAAAACGGTTTGCCCCTTTGCCGTTCGCTTGAGGATCATGTCCCCCTTTTCCGCGGAAACCCCGGCAGTTGCGAAGAGCTGCCGGGGTTTCTGTCGTTTGAGGGGTTGAAGGGGCTGAGCTTGGGGCGGTAATCGAGGTGTTGAGTCGGTGCCCGCAGCGCACAACACGCAGCCTCGGCAACTCGCGAGCATCGACGACGTCCCCCCACCTCACCCCGCGCTATACTCGTCCGCATGGATATCAACGCATGCAACATAGCAACACACGCCGTGGCAACGTCGACGGCGTCCAACAGCAAGCTCGCCCCCGCCCTCGCGCCCGTCGTGGGCCGCTTTGCCCCGTCGCCCTCGGGCCGCATGCACTTGGGCAACGTGTTCAGCTGCCTGTGCGCATGGCTTTCGGCCCGCAGCCAGGGCGGCAGCATCGTGTTGCGTATCGAGGACCTGGACGATCGCTGCAAGCGCCCGGAACTTGCCGCTCAACTGATTGACGATCTGACCTGGCTGGGGCTCGAGTGGGACGAAGGCCCCTACTACCAGCACGATCGCCTGGATCTGTACGAGGACGCCCTGCGCCAGCTGCAAGACGCCGGCCTCACCTATCCCTGTTTTTGCACGCGTGCCGAACTCCACGCCGCGAGCGCGCCGCACGCCAGCGACGGCACGCCCATCTACCGCGGCGCCTGCCGAGACCTTTCTGCCGAGGAGGTTGCCCGCCGCAGCGCTCTGCGCGCTCCGGCCACGCGCCTGCGCGTACCCGCCGTCGACGACCTCGCAAACGATGTGATCGAATTCGTGGACCGCACGTATGGAGCCCAATGCGAAGCACTCGCCACCGAATGCGGCGACTTTTTGGTGCGCCGCAGCGACGGCGTTTTTGCCTACCAGCTAGCCGTGGTGGTCGACGACGCTGCCATGGGCGTCACCGAGGTCGTGCGCGGATGCGATCTGCTGGGCTCCACGCCGCGCCAAATCTACCTGCAGCATTTGCTGGAACTTCCCACGCCGCACTACGCGCACATTCCGCTGCTCATGTCGCCGGATGGCCGCCGCCTTTCCAAGCGCGACCGCGACCTGGACCTGGGCGAGCTCCGCACCCGCTTTGGCGCGCCCGAGGCACTACTGGGCTGGCTCGCCGGGCAAACAGGCATCGCGCCGGACGCCACACCGCGCTCTGCCGAGCAGCTGGTCGAGCACTTTAGCTGGGATGTTATCCGCACGCATCGGGAAAACATCACTGTAACGGTCGAGTAGCCAGCCACCCCGCCCCTACGCGACATCCCAGGGCTGGAGTTCGTCGCCCAGGCGGACAATACAGTCGTAGAGCACGGTGTGGCACTCGGCTGGGTTGGCGTCACGATGAAAATGCCCGTAGTACCAGCGCTTGTAGTCCAGGTGGTCCTCCAGCTCGTCGAAAAACGTGGTGAGTCGATCGACATCGGGATAATTCCAGCCAGGTGCCGGGTAAAGCGTGGGCGAAAGCATGCGCGTGGAGCAGGTATGGGTGATCGCATAGTCGACCTTCCAACCCACGCTGTCGAGCTTTGCCCGCGCCTCCTCAAAGTTGCGCTCGTCCGGCAGCTCCTGCGGCCACCAGCTGGAATACGGAATGCGGTATTCCTTATCCACGCTCGTGGCGCCGCCCATGGTAAAGATCGTTGAGCCGTCGAGCTCAAAAACCTCACCGCGCGTCAGGCGTCGGATGGGCGAGGTGTCCGACAGACGCTGCGTCAGGCCGCCGTGCCACAGCTCCATGGGGCGCTCCGACCAGTGATCGAAACGCTCGTGGTTGCCGTCGACAAACAGCACGGTATAGGGGCGCGACTCCAGCCAGGCGATGTCGGCACATTCCTCGGCAGAGAAATCCCACGGAAAGCCAAAGTCGCCCGCGATGATGAGATAGTCGTCACTTGTCAGACCATCCCCAAGATCCCAGTCGCGAAGCTTTTGCATGTCGACGCCGCCGTGAATATCGCCCGTCACATAGACCGTCATCGGATCACCACTTCCCTGTAAGTCGCTAGCCCACATTCTGCACGATCACTAAGTCAACCGTTCCAGCCCTTCCATCCTTTGGGACCTACCCCTCGCTCTTCCATCCAAACGGGTCAAACACCCAAAAGATCAGATCGAGCACGCCGCCGGTCATCATGGCGCCGGCAAGGGCCATGCAAACGTGCAGAGAGACGGCACTTCGGAGCACGTCGAACGGCCCCAGAACAGCCAGCAGCGCAACCGCTGTGCCGGCAAGGCACAACGCGAGGCACGGCCACGCGTCCTTGACGCACTTCTTTGCGAGATGCTTGGTGTTGTCACTCATCAATATCGAACTCCTTAGAGGGTCGTTGTTCAGATACATGCCGCCGCGACAGAGCGGGGCGGCAGGGTAAGTGTCACATGCTGTGCGGACATCAATGGAGAAACCGCCTGCTCGACCAACCTTTGACGCCGTTTTGCACCGGCACCACATCCCCCGCTATCGAGGTCTAATACTTTTCCCACCGCTACCCAAAAACTCATCCAACGTTAATCTTGGCTCAAGAATCGCTTAATCTATAACCTGCACTATAGAGTTCGACCAAGGGCGGGGCGGCGCCGCGCAACGCAGGCCGCCGAACGCAACGCTCGCGCCCGGGCAGATCGCCCGGCGTCGCGCCCATCGAACGAAAGGACAGGTCATGGACGACCTCGAAAAAGTTGAAACCATCCGCACCAAGTGCAACGTGAGCTACACCGATGCCAAAGCCGCGCTCGACGCCGCCGACGGCAACGTTTTGGACGCCATCATTTGGCTCGAGTCGCAAGGCAAGACCCAGACCACGTCGGCGCACGCCGCCACCGAGTCCGCGCCGGTCGACGAACCCTCGGCCGAGATGGTCGCCGCGCAGGCCGCCTACGAGAAGTCGAGCGAAAAGACCGACTTCTCCAAGAAGATGGACAGCGTGTGGGAGTACCTCAAAAAGCTCTTCCGCCTGAGCCTGGACACCAAGTTTATCGCCACGCGCCGCGATGCAATCATCCTCAACATCCCCATCCTGATCCCCATCATCGCCCTGTTTGCCTGGGGCGCCACGATATGGCTGATGCTGATTGGCCTGTTCTTTGGCATGCGTTACCGCATCGATAGCGACGGCGACGTGCCCGGCAGCATCAACAACCTTATGGATCACGCCGCCGACGCCGCGGACGACATCAAGCAAAATCTCAACGACGACAAGTAATCTCAGACGGGGGCACGCATGGCACGGATCCTGATCGTAGAGGACGAGGAGAAAATCGCCCGCTTTGTGACGCTCGAGCTGGAGCACGAGGGCTACCAGGTGGAGCACGCCGCCGACGGCCGCACCGCCGTGGACCTGGCGCTGGAGCGCAACTACGATTTGATTCTGCTCGATGTGCTGTTGCCGCAGCTCAACGGCATGGAGGTGCTGCGACGCGTCCGCAAGCACAAGGATGTACCGGTGATCATGGTCACCGCGCGCGACGCCGTGATGGACAAGGTGGCCGGGCTCGATGCCGGCGCCGACGATTACCTGACCAAGCCATTTGCGATTGAGGAGCTGTTCGCACGGATCCGCGTGGCGTTGAAGCGCTCGGAGGCCGTGCGGGCGGCTTCGGGCGTTGGCGGCGCCGGCGCCGGGACGGGCATGGCGACCGGTGCGGGCGTCGGCGCCGGTGCGATACCCCCGGTCAGCGACTCGGCCCAGGCTTCCGCCTCGCTCTCCCCCGCCGCGCTCACCGTGGGTTCGGTCGCGCTCGATCCCGACCGCCGCGAAGTCACGGTCGGCGGCTCGCCCATCGTGCTGACCGCCCGCGAGTTCGACGTCCTCGCCCTGCTTATGGCACATGCCGGCACCGTGCTCACGCGCGAGCGCATTGCGCACGAGGCGCTGGGCTACGAATACGTGGGCGACACCAACAACGTCGACGTGCACATCGCGCACCTGCGCGCCAAGGTCGAGGACGCCGGCGGTGCCCGCATCATCCAGACCGTGCGCGGGGTGGGCTATGTCTGCCGCACGTAACGCCGAGGCCAAGCGCGTCACCTCCATCGCCCGCGCCATCAACTGGAGCTATATGTGGCGCCGCCTGATGAGCTACGTCTGGCTCGATCTGTTGCTGGTGGTGATTGCGGCGGCGATCCTCGTCTATGGATACAACCAGACACTGCCCGACAGCGCGTTTACCGCAGGATGGATCCCCGGCGCCACCGTTCGCGGCATGTCGCTGAAGCCCGCGCGCGGCTGGGACCTGACAACGCTCACCTATACCGTCGAGCTTGCGCGTACCACCAAGACCTTCCCCCTCGCGCAGGACCTCATCGCACTTTGGCCCCTCTATATCGTTGTTGTAGGTTGGCAGGTCATCAGCATGCTCGATATGCTCGGCGGCGCTCGCCGTGTGCGCCGCACCATGGCGCCGCTCAACGACCTGGCCCTGCGCGTGGACGAGCTCGGCCGCATGCAGCTCTCCGGCGGCAAGATGGAAACGCTGGAGCAAGCCATCGAGCGCGCGAGCGTCGACTCGCCGAGCGTCACCACCGGCGACGCCGACCTGGCAAGCATCGAGGTCGCACTCAACCGCCTGCTGCGCCAGATGCAAGAGGCCAAGCTGCAGCAGATGCGCTTTGTCAACGATGCAAGCCACGAGCTGCGCACGCCCATCGCGGTGATTCAGGGCTACGTGAACATGCTCGACCGCTGGGGCAAAGACGACCCGGACGTGCTGGCGGAATCCATCGCGTCCCTCAAGGCCGAAAGCGAGCACATGCAGGAGCTCGTGGAGCAGCTGCTGTTTTTGGCGCGCGGCGATGCCGGGCGCACGGTCCTGCGGCGTGCGCATACCAACCTGGCTGCACTGGTCGGCGAGGTTTGCGAAGAATCGCAGATGATCGATGCCGGGCACACGTATCGGCTGGCCTTTGACGCTGCGCTTATCAGCGACCCGCGCTGCGACGCGTCCGTCGATGTCGCGCTCGTGAAGCAGGCTCTGCGCGTGATCGTGCAAAACGCCGCCAAGTATTCGGACGCGGGCACGCCCATCTCGTTTGGCGTAGCGCCGGATGCGGGCGCGGGCACGATCGACATAAGCGTTGAGGACGAGGGCATCGGCATGAACCAGGAATCCGCAGCTCACGCGTTCGAGCGGTTCTACCGCGCCGACAACGCGCGCGATGCCGGAGCGCAGGGCTCGGGCCTGGGGCTCGCCATCGCCAAGTGGATCGTCGATAGCCACGGCGGCGTCATCGGCGTGACCTCGGTCGAGGGCGTCGGCAGCCGCTTTACGATTCGCCTGCCGCGGTAGGAAGCCCCTCGGCATAAATAAAGGGATAGGGCCACGCAGCCCTATCCCTTTTTGCTAGCTATGACAGCTTGTGCGCTACTCGCGGCACAGGTGCACGGCGAAACCGGCGAACTCGCGCTTAAAGTACACGAGCTTGGTACCACCGTCGGGTAGCAGCGCGCGCGACTCCTCGTTGACCTCGAGCCCGCGCTCGGCAAACCACTTCTCAGCTGCATCGATGTCGTTAACGGCAAAGCCGATGTGGCCTTTGGTGCCACGACCGTTCTGCTTCATGACCTCGACCAGCGAATCGTTGAAGTACGAAACCGGGGTCTCGATAACAGGCAGGCCCATCATCGTCGAGAACAGCTCCGCGATCTCCAGGGCGTCTGCCGGGTCGGCGGCGTTAATGCCCACATGGGCAACGCGCATGCCAAAGAGCTCGACCGGGTTGGCGTTCTGCTCACTCATACAGGCAGCGCCTACTGAGCCATGACGTCGAGGACGGCCTTCTCGGCAGCAACGCGGTTCATGCCGGTCATGAAGGGCACGCCGCTCACGTACGGGCAGGTGAGGCCCTCGGGGGCAACGGTGGTGGCGATCAGCAGGTCAGCGCCCTCGTCGCAGTAATCCTTGGCCTCGGAGATGGCGCACTGCACGATCTCGTACTTGTCGGCGTAACCGTTGGCGTCGAGCAAGGTGGCGACCTTCTGGGCAACGAGCGTGGAAGTAGCAGCGCCAGCACCGCAAGCCAAAACGATCTTCTTCATAGGTAATGTCTCCCTTCATGGTTTACTTTAGGTAAGTGTACCGCAGCGAGCGATGGCACTCGGCCTCGATGAGCTTTTATGCCAGTTTGCTTGCGCGCTGCGTATAATACATCTAGTACGTGTTGTCATACCGCTCGCTTTATGAGCGACTAAGGACCCTAATATGCCCGATTCCCGCACACTCTGGACCGCCGTCGTTATCATCTGCATCGCCGTGTCGGTGTTCTTTAGCGTCAAAAAACGCACCACGTTTAAACGCCTGCAGCAGCTCATGGCCGCCAAGCAGTGGGACGAGTTCGATCGTTTGCTCGACGGCAAACTCACCAGCATGCTGTACCCGCGCTACAACCGCGACTACCTGCGCCTAAACTCCTATCTGCTGCGCGAGGACCACGAGCACGCCAGCGAGATGTTCGACCTGCTGCTGGGACTCAACCTACCCAAGATGCAGCGCGTCGACCTGGTCATTAAGGCTTTTAACTACTACGTTGGTCAGGAGGACCGCAAAAAGTCCAAGGAGCTACTGCACGAGATCAAGGGCTTTGAGGGCGGTCAGGCCGAGGCGGTCGCGCACGAGTGCCAGCTGATGTACGACACGATGATCCTCAAGCGCCACAACGACATTCCCGAGCTGGAGCGCATGCTCAAGGATGCCGGTGACGACAAGGTCAAGAGCTGCCGCCTGGAATACCTGCTGGCCCTGCAGTACAAGAACAAAGGCGACGAAGCCAAGTTCCAGGAGTTCCTGGAGAAGTCGGGCCAACACTCGATGGCCGTCAACGCGTAACGGACGGCTTGTGCTAGACTTCTAGTCTCACGGGGGCGTGGCGGAATTGGCATACGCAGGAGACTTAAAATCTCTCGCCGCAAGGATTGTGGGTTCGAGTCCCACCGCCCCTACCATATGGAGCTTTCGAGCCTGTGTCCCCAAGGGATGCGGGCTCGTTTCTTTAAGATGCCGGTGGGACTCGAACCCGCGAGGGGGCGAGCGTCAAGCGGACGCGCAGCGTCCGCAGCGAGCCGGCGAGGGCGCCGGCAGGCGTCCGAAGCCGGTGCGGATTTGCGCAGCAAATACGCAGACGTCCCACCGCCCCTACCATGTGATTGCTTGCGAGCCCGTGTTCCCCAGGGATGCGGGCTCGTTTCTTTTACACGCCGGCAGGGCTCTAAGTTGCGGTGGAATAGATCCTGTTTATACCGTTTACCAGCTTATTTAGGAACTATTTCACCGCAACTCAAAGGGAGACGGTTAAAGAGCGCTCAGACTCGGGGTCCAGCCGATGGTGGGGGTCGCGCCGTCGAGAGTCTCGTTGATGGTGGCGGCCATGCCGGCGAGTAAGCTGTTCTCGCTTACAGTGAGCGTCTTGTAGCCGCCGGCACGCATGAGCTCGCGGATCACCACGGCGCCGGCCAGAATCACGCCCGCGCGTTTGGGCTGTACACCCGGTAGAGCGGCGATGCCGTCCGCATCCAACGCAGACATGCGCTCGATAGCGGCCGAAACCTGATCCAGCGAAAGCTCGCGCAGGTGCACAAAGCTCGAATCGTACGGTTCCAGCTCATGAACGAGCGCCACGAGTGTGGTGACGGTGCCACCCACTGCGACCAAGCGTTCGGCGCGCTCAAAATTGCTCGGCAGGCCCTCAAAATAGGCAGCGAACTGCTCGCCCGCCCACGCGGCAGCGGCAGTAGGCTCGCCGCGTGCGGGCGGCAGTGCCGAGAAAAATCGCTCCGTCACACGGCGACAACCGATGTCCAGCGAACGCGTGCCCTCCAGCGCAAAGACCCCACGCTCCGGCGCATAGACGCCCGTCGCGAGCTCCGTGGATCCGCCGCCCGAATCGGCAACAATGATGCGCTCGCCGGCAAAGTCGTGCGCCACGCCAAAAAACGTCAGGCGCGCCTCGACCTCGCCCGGAATCACCTGCGGTTCGAGCCCCAGCTCACGCAGACCGTCCAGCAGCAGTGCGGCATTGGATGCATCGCGCGCGGCGCTCGTGCATGTGGTGCAAATGCACGCGGCCCCAAAGGCACGCGCCTCGTCCACAAACATGCGGCATGCAGCGAGCACGCGCTCGACCGCCGCTTCGCAAAAGCGACCCGTCGCGTCCACACCCTCGCCCAGGTCGGTAATCTCGGTATGCTTGGACGATTCCACGATCGCCCCGCCCTCGACCTGCGCCAGCACCAGTCGCGACGACACCGTTCCCAGATCGATCGCCGCCACCTTATATCGTTTGCAATCTGCCATTGCGGGCTCCCCTCCGGGCGCTATTTGCCGTTGGACACGACCGTCTGGCCCTCGACACCGTTAAACCCAAACAGCATGTCGAGCGCCTGGATGTACCACGGGGCGTCCTTACCGACTTCTTCGATTTCCTTGGCAACTTCGCTGGCCTTCTTGGCGTTCGACGACTTCTTGCTCGAAGACGAATCCGAATCGTCGTCCAGGCCCTGCACTTCAATCCTCTTCTCGCCGGGCATCACCAGGCCCAGATCCTCGGACGCCGCATCCTTAATGCCCTCCTCCGAGAGCAGTTTGTCGACGCTTTTTTGCAGCTCATCATTGTATTGCTGACGAATCTCGACCTGCTTGGCCAAGATATCGCTCGAACGCTTTGCCACGTACAGATCGCGCACGGGGAAATACAGGCTCACGAGCACCAGGGCAACGACAATGCCGATGAATAGCCCTCGCTGAGGACCGTGGGTAAAGTCGTAGATCGCCTTGACCACCGCGTTGTCGTTGGCGTAGCGCATAAAGTCCGAACCCGAAAGACGGTTCGAGGGCCTGCTCGATTTGTCGTGTGCCTGAGTCGAGGGACGCGACGCATGCGACGAACGCGCCGGGCGCACCGGTCCATCTGCCGAAGTATTCACTTGAGCATTGGGGCGCGAGGTACTTGTCGGGCGCTGCATGGAGCGGTCGGCGCCGGCGTAGGCGGACCCACCGAGCTGCACCGTGCGCGCACGGCGAGGCGACGGCTCACGCGAACCGGCGGAATAGTACCTGTTGTCGTAAATCTGATCCATGTGCGCCTTGTGCGGTTGAGGTTTGTTTGCGCTAAGTATTCTAGTTATAGCACGAGCGCCCGCACCGCCTTCGCCAGCCTTTGCTCGACATAAAAAAGGCGCTGAGCCGTATGGCCCAGCGCCCATAGCGCTTTGCGGTATCCTGCCAAGGCGAGGCGGAACCGAGTCAGCCTCCCCCTCGCCAAATTCGCCCGTTTAGCGAATGTTGTAGAACGCGGCCTTGCCGGCGTAGCGCGCGCTGCCCTCGAGCTCGTCCTCGATGCGGATGAGCTGGTTGTACTTGGCGATGCGGTCGCTGCGGCACGGGGCGCCCGACTTGATCTGGCCGGCGTTGACGCCCACGACCAGGTCGGCGATCGTGGAGTCCTCGGTCTCGCCGGAACGGTGGCTCACGATGCAAGCGTAGCCGGCCTCCTTGGCGGTCTCGATGGCCTCGAGTGACTCGGTGAGCGTGCCGATCTGGTTGACCTTGACCAGGATCGCGTTGGCGGCACCCAGCTCGATGCCCTTCTTGAGGCGCTCGGTGTTGGTGACGAACAGGTCGTCGCCCACCAGCTGCACCTTGTTGCCAATGCGGCGGGTAAGCTCGACCCAGCCGTCCCAGTCTTCCTCGGCCATGCCGTCCTCGATAGAAATGATGGGATAGGTGTCGACGAGCTTCTCCCAGTAATCAACCATCTGGGCACTCGTGTACTCCACGCCCTCGCCCTTGAGCTCGTACATGCCGGTCTCGGCGTTGTAGAACTCGGTCGAGGCCGGGTCCATGGCGTACATGAAGTCGACGCCGGGCTTAAAGCCAGCCTTCTCAACGGCCTTGGTGATGTACTCGAACGGCTCGGCATTGGTCTTAAGGTTGGGGGCAAAGCCGCCCTCGTCGCCCACACCGCCGCCCAGGCCGGCCTCGTGCAGCACGCCCTTGAGGGTATGGTAGACCTCGGCGCACCAACGCAGGCCCTCGGCAAAGCTCGGGGCGCCCACCGGCATGATCATGAACTCCTGGAAGTCAACGTTATTGTCAGCATGCACGCCGCCGTTGAGGATGTTCATCATGGGCGTGGGCAACAGGTGGGCGTTGACGCCGCCCAGGTACTGGTACAGCGACAGACCCGCCGACTCGGCAGCGGCGCGGGCGACGGCCAGCGACACGCCCAGGATGGCGTTGGCACCGAGCTTGGTCTTGTTGGGGGTACCGTCCGCGGCAATCAGCGCGGCATCGACGGCGCGCTGGTCGAAGGCGTCGAGGCCCACGACGGCGTTAGCGCACTCGTTGTTGACGTGCTCGACGGCCTGCAAAACACCCTTGCCCAGGTAGCGGCCCTTGTCGCCATCGCGTAGCTCGCAGGCCTCAAAGGCGCCGGTCGAAGCACCCGAAGGCACCATTGCGCGGCCAAAGCTGCCGTCCTCGAGCACGACCTCGACCTCGACGGTGGGATTGCCGCGGCTGTCGAGTACCTCGCGACCGTAGACGTCCATAATATCGCTCATGTTGTCTCCCTCTCACTTGGAAACGTAGTGGATGCAAGCGACCGGCTGACCGTGCACCATCGGTGCGCCTCCGTAAGTTAGCCATGTCGCACTTTTTGCATTATGCCCTAAGTTAGCCGAGGGATACACTTGATTTTCGAAAAATTTAGCGGGAACGATGGGGCGCGTCAGCCCGTCGTTCCCGCAGTCTTACTCCTCCGCCTTTGCGGCATCCCACAGGTCGTTGAGGCCGTGGGTCGAGAGCTCGGTCAGATCCACGTGGGCATCGGCCGCCATCTGCTCCACCGCGGCCCAGCGGCGGCGGAACTTTGCTGTGCTGGCACGCAGGGCGCTCTCGGCGTCGATACCCTCCTTGCGCGCGACGTTGACCAGGGCAAAGAGCAGATCGCCAAACTCCATTTCGCGCTCGGGCGAGCCAGGAGCCTCGGCCTCAAACTCGGCACGCTCCTCGGCGACCTCGTCCCACACATCCTGGACCGTCTCCCACTCAAAGCCCACGGCAGCCGCCTTGCGCGACACCTTCTGAGCCTGCATCAGCGCCGGTAGATGCGTGGGCACGCCGTCGAGCAGGCCCTCGGGCGCAGCCTCGCCTGCCGCCACGGCCTTGTCCTTGGCAGCCCTCTCGGCAAGCTTGACCTCATCCCAAATCTTGAGCACTTCGTCGGAGCTCTCGGCATCCACATCGCCAAACACGTGCGGATGGCGTCGGATGAGCTTGGCGTCGATATCGCGCGCCACGTCGGCCAGCGTAAACTCGCCGGCGTCCGCCGCAATCTGCGCATGCAGCACGACCTGCATGAGCACGTCGCCCAGCTCCTCGCGTAGGTGAACCGCGTCGTCCGCCTCGATGCAGTCGAGTGCCTCGTAGGCCTCCTCGATCATGTTCTTGCCGATGCTGTGGTGCGTCTGCTCACGGTCCCACGGGCAGCCATCGGGCTGACGCAGGCGCCAGATGGTCTGCACCAGATGCTGCAGCTCGGCCGACGCGTCGACCAGCGTGGACAGGTCGCGCGAGCCCTCGGCATTTTGCTGAGCCATATGCTGCGCCATGGCTACTCCTCCTCCATGACCACGTGGCGGAACGCACCGCCCTCGTAGATGCCGTAGCTGTGCGTGCCGTCCTTGGGAATGCTCACGCTGCCGGGGTTGAAGAGCCACAGGCCCGGGTGCGCCTCGCTTGCCTCGTTAACCTTGATGTGCGTGTGACCGTAGACGAGCGCGGAGCCCTCGGGCAACGCGGGCGCGTGGTCGACGCTGTTGTGCATGCCGGCGCCAAAGACGTGGCCGTGCGTCAGGAACAGCTCGCGGCCGGTCTCGTCGAACAGCGTGGCGTAGTCGGCCATGACGGGGAAGTCGAGCACCATCTGGTCGACCTCGGCATCGCAGTTGCCGCGTACCGCGATGATGCGGTCGGCCAGGGCGTTGAGCAGCGGGATTACGCGCTTGGGGGCGTAATCGCGCGGCAGGTCGTTGCGCGGACCGTGGTAGAGCAGGTCGCCCAGCAGGACGATGCGGTCGGGCTGCTCGGACTCGATGGCGGCGACCAGGCGCTCGGCCCAATATGCAGAGCCGTGGATATCGGAGGCGATGAGGTATTTCATGGGGAGATCCTTTCGAATGGGGTTGATATGGCTAGACGCAGGATGTCGCCACCAGCCGCGTTATTCAAATCGCAGTGCCGCGCTCTGAGCCGTCTGCATCACGCGTTGGAGCGGCACGTCATGTTCGCGGGCAAGACGGGCGCAATCCTCGTACTCGGGAGCCGCGCGCTCGCTGCCGTCGGGCAGGGTCGCCACCTTAACGGATACCTCGCCCCAAGGCGTTGTCACCTGCTCGAATCGGCGCGGCAGGCAAACGCGTTCCATCACCTGGCGACGAACGGCGTTGGTCGTGGTCTCCAAAAAGATAATCGTCTGTAGGCGCTCGATATCCTCGTGCGAGCAGATCACCTGCAACTGCCATCCGGGGCGACCCTTTTTGCAGTAGAGGGGTAGCCAGTGCACCTCGCGGGCGCCTGCCCCGCGCAGACGGTCGGCGGCGTAGGCGAGCACCTCGGGCGACGCATCGTCGATGTCGCATTCCAGCTTGACGATGGTCTCGGGCGCATCGGTCTCGCGAGACAGCGGAGATTTGCTATCGCATGGCATACGGTCCGGCTCCTTTCCGCACGGGCTCGTTTTGTTCATCCAAACGCTAGCACATCGCGGGCGGCGCAGGGGCGGCGTCATGGGATAGGTGCGACTTTTGCTGGGCGCAAGTGCTGGCGCGTTCCAACGCCGGCCCGCTCCATTCAAACGTGTACGTCAGCCTCCAAACATGTCATTTTTTGCAGCTTTTGGAGGCTGATGTACATGTTTTGAGAGCACAAGCGAGGCCGCACCGCGCGCCGCGCAGCCTTTCCAATCGATTTCGACCCCCCGCGTGCCCGGCGTGTTGAGAGCTGCGCCATTACAATGAAGCGGATTCGCTTGACGCAAAGGAGCCGCCATGTCTGCTTGCCCGCTGATCGATTGCCATACCCACACCTCGTTCTCGGACGGCCATGCCTCGTTTGAGGACAACGTTCGCGCCGCTGCTGCGGCCAGATGCCGCGTCATGGTCTCAACCGACCATCTCACCCTGCCCGCCAGCATGGATGCCAACTGTGAAGTGCAGGTTACTGAGGGCGACCTGCCGGCACATCGTCTGGCCTTTGAGGACGCCCGCAAACTCGCCGCGCAGATTGCGCCGGAACTCGAGCTTATCTATGGCTTTGAATGCGATTGGTACGAGGGCTGCGAGCCTTTGGTTGAGCGCTGGTCCCAGGGCGCCGTCGTGCGCCTGGGCAGTGTGCATTGGATTGGCAGCCCAGGCGATATCATGGCCGGTGCCGCGGGTACGATGGGAACGGAAAACGTCGCGCGCCCCGATACGCCCGGCTCACGCTGCGGCTGGATCGACGATGATACCGACCTGCACGTTTGGGAAAACCTGGGGGTACGCGGCGCGTGGGAGCGCTACGTCGACGACTGGTGCCGCGCCTGCGAGAGCCCGCTCAACTTTGATGTGATGGCCCATCCCGACCTGGTCATGCGCTTTTCGAAGGAAGGTTTTGCGCCCGATTTTGACCCCGCGCCGTTTTGGCAGCAGATGGCCGAGTGCGCGCACGATACGGGTCGCCGCATTGAGGTCTCGACCGCCGCACCACGCAAGGGCCTCGACGACTACTATCCCGCGACCGGATTGCTGCGTTGCTTTGCCCACGCCGAGGTGCCGATCACTTTTGGCTCGGACGCACACCGCGCCTGCGACATCTGCTGGAACATCCGTGAAGCCCAGGCCCACGCCTACGACTGCGGTTATCGAACCTTCGACATCCCCCACCTCACCGGAGAATGGGAGTCCACGTCCCTCGCCTAACTGGTCGTTTAAGAACGTCCCCAATGACTAGTCCCCAATGACTAGTGGCGGCGGGCGTTGAGTTCGCCGGCTAGCTCGTCGAGGGTGATACCGTAGCGCTCGAGCGTCACGAGCAGGTGGTAGACCAGGTCGCCGGCCTCGTAGCGGATGTGATCGTGATCGTTATCCTTGCAGGCCATGATCACCTCGCTCGCCTCCTCGGCAAGCTTCTTGAGCAGCTCGTCCTCGACATCGGTCAACAGACGAGCGGTGTAGCTCTCCTGTGGCGACGCATCGCGACGACCGTGAATCACCTCGGCCAGATCCGTCAGCGTCTCACCGATATTTCCATCCTGAACATTTGCGGTGCGCACACCCATAGTTCAATCCTTTCCGTTTTACCGAGCGCCCAACAGGGCGCCCGCCTTAGGCGAGTTTCTTAAAGAAGCAGGTACGGTTGCCGGTGTGGCAGGCCGGACCCGGCGAGTCAACCTTGACCAGCAGCGTATCGCTATCGCAGTCGGCCCAGAGCTCCTTGACCGCTTGCATATTGCCGCTCGTCGCGCCCTTGTTCCAGAGCTCCTGGCGACTGCGGCTCCAAAACCACGTGGTGCCGGTCTTGAGCGTCAACCCCACCGACTCCTCGTTCATCCAGGCAACCATAAGCACCTCGCCGGTGTCATACTGCTGAACAACACAAGGAATCAGCCCGCGGGCGTCGTATGTAAGCTTTGAAGGATCGGTTATCTCTTCCATTTCTCTCCCCAAATTCAAACTTCGCAGGTCGGCGAGGGTTGTCCAGGTGCCCGAGATTCCGAGCGACAAGCCCGACGACGCGTACTTAAGTACGCGAGGAGGGTTGGAGCCGGAAGGTCGGGTGCCTGGACAAGCCGCAGCGCTAGAAGTCCAACCTGACAGGGATGCCTTGAGAGGCCATATACTCTTTGACTTCGCGAATGCTGAACGTCCCAAAGTGAAAGACGCTGGCCGCCAGCACGGCGTCGGCTTCGCCCTCGATCACACCCTCAGCAAAATGCTCGAGCGTGCCCACACCGCCGCTCGCGATCACCGGAATCGGCACCGCGCGCGCCACGGCGCGGGTGAGCGCCAGGTCAAATCCGGCCTTGGTGCCGTCGCGGTCCATACTGGTGAGCAAGATCTCGCCGGCGCCGCGACGGGCCGCCTCCTCGGCCCACGCCACCGCGTCGATACCCGTGGCGTTGCGGCCGCCCGCCGTAAAGACCTCCCACTTATCGGCGCCCGGCTCCCCGGGCAGCCCCACGCGCTTGGCATCGATCGCCACGGCCACGGCCTGGCTGCCAAACGCCGCGGCAGCCTGGCTAATCAGCGACGGGTCGCGCACGGCGGCAGAGTTGAGCGACACCTTGTCGGCACCGGCTGCAACCATGGTGCGCATGCCCGCCAGGTCGCGAAAACCGCCGCCCACGGTATAGGGAATGGCTAGCTCCTCGGCCGCATGCGCCGCCATCTCGATGGTCGTCGCACGGTTGTCGCTCGTGGCGGTAATGTCCAAGAAGACGACCTCGTCCGCACCCTCGCGGTCGTAGGCGCGCGCCAGCTCCACCGGATCGCCCGCATCGCGCAAGCTCACAAAGTTGACGCCCTTGACCACACGGCCGTCCTTGACGTCCAGGCAGGGAATCACACGTTTGGTAAGCATGGGCTACTCCTCCCCTCGGGCGGCGGTCAGCGCCTGTACCAGCGTAAAGTTGCCCTCGTAGAGCGCGCGACCGGTAATGGCACCTTCAATCGCGCCCTCACCCACTGCGGCCAGCGCGCGGATGTCGTCGAGCGTCGAGATGCCACCCGATGCCACGACGGGAAAGCCCGCGACCTCGGCCACATGGCGATACGCCGCCACATCGATGCCCGTCTGCATGCCATCGCGCGCGATGTCGGTATACACCAGATGCTTAAAGCCCAGCTCGGTGAGCTGTGCCACGGCATCGTCGAGTGCCACGCCCGCGCCGTCGCGCCAGCCGTTCACCTTGACCTGGCCGTCGCGTGCGGCGATATCTGCCACCAACAGCTCGCCAAAGCCTTGGGCCGCCACCTCGGCAAAACCCGGCTCGGTCACCAGTACGGTGCCCAGCGCGATACGGCGAGCACCATAGCCGGCCAGCTCGTCGATGCGCGCGAGCGAGCGGACGCCGCCGCCCACGTCCACGGACAGACCGTCGACGCCGCAGATGGCCTTAATCGCCGCCGAGTTGGCAGCGCATGTGTCCTCGTCCTCGCCAAAGGCAGCGGACAGGTCGACGACGTGCACCCAGCTTGCGCCCTGCTCGGCAAACGAGCGAGCAACGGCCACGGGGTCGTCGGAATATACCTTGCAGCGGCTGCGGTCGCCACGCTCCAGGCGCACGACTTTGCCGCCGATCAGATCGATTGCGGGAAACAGAATCATCGGCCGGCCCCCTCGACGATGCTCACGAAGTTCTTAAGGATGCGCTGACCCAGCGCGGAGGATTTCTCGGGATGGAACTGGCAGCCCCACACGTTGCCATGACGCACGATGCACGGGAAGCTCCGCGTATAGTGCGTGCGCGCCAGCACATCAGCGGCATCGGCGTCGTCGGCCACCGCGTAGCTGTGGGTAAAGTACATGTTGGCACCCTCGGCAAAACCAGCAAGCAGCGGATCGGCCGCGCCGGCGGGCGTCATGTGCACCTGGTCCCAGCCCACGTGCGGCACCTTCAGGCGGCTCGACTCCAAGCGTGTGCACGAGCCGCGCATAATACCCAGGCCATCGACCCAGGGACCGCCAGCCTGCTCGGAGGTGTTGCCGTCGGCGACCGCGCCCTCGTCCGCAGGCACGCCCTCGTTGCCGCGCTCAAAAAACAGTTGAAGACCCAGGCAGACGCCGAGCAGCGGAGTTCCGGCGGCGACGGCATCGAGCACCGCGTCCGCCTCGCCGCTCTGGCGCATAAAGGCGATCGCGTCATAGAACGCGCCCACGCCCGGGATGACCAGGCCGTCGGCATTGCGGATCTGCTCCGAATCGTCCGACGTGCAGGCGGCGGCACCGGCGCGCGCAAGCCCGCGCGCAACGCTCGACAAGTTGCCCTTGTGGTAGTCGACCACCACGATCTTCGGTTCGCCCACGCGACCCTCCTCTTCCCATCATCCAAAACCACCACAAAGGGGACAGGCACTTTCGTGGTGGTTTTTGCCTTTGTGGCGGTTACAGCGAGCCCTTGGTGCTGGGAATGCCCTGCACGCGGGGGTCCAGCTCGCAGGCGCGGCGCATCGTGCGGCCCACGGCCTTAAAGGCGGCCTCGATAATGTGATGCGAGTTGCCGCCCACCAGCTCGCGCACGTGCAGCGTGAGCTTGGCATCGCGCGCAAAGGCGTAGAAGAACTCGACGGCCAGCTCGGTATCGAAGCTGCCCACGCGCTCGGTCGGCACGGGCAGCTCGCAGTAGGCCTGCCCGCGGCCCGAAATATCAACGGCAGCCATCACGAGCGTCTCGTCCATGGCGATCGCCGCGTCGGCAAAGCGCGTAATGCCCGCCTTGTCGCCCAGCGCCCGGCAAAACGCCTCGCCCAGCACAATACCTGTGTCCTCGACGGTGTGATGCGCATCGACCTCGACGTCGCCCACCGCGTGCACCGTCAGATCGAACAGACCATGGCGACCAAAAGCGTTGAGCATGTGGTCGAAAAACGGCACGCCGGTCGAGATATCGCACACGCCAGATCCGTCCAGGTCGAGCTTTACGACAATGTCGGTCTCGCCCGTCTTGCGGGTCACCTCGGCATAGCGGTCCATCTACATCTCCTCCTTCACCAGCGTGGCAAACGCTGCCAGCACCTCGTCATTTTCCTGCGGGGTGCCCACGGTAATGCGCAGGCAGTCCGCGAGCCCCGGCGCGTAGCTAAAGTCGCGCACCAAAATTGAATACTCGTCGCGCAGGCGCTCGCGCACGCGCGTGGCATGCGGCGTGCGCACGAGCACAAAGTTCGCCGCGCTCGGCCACGCCTCCACGGGCAAGCCCTCGGCAGCCATCACGCGCAGAGCGGCCAGCTCGCGCTCACGCTCGGATGCGACCTGTGCCACCACGGGCGCGTACGCATCGCGGGCACGCACGCAGGCAAGCGCCGCCGCCTGGCTCAACACGTTGACCGAATAGATCTGGCGAATCGCCGCGAACACGTCGATGACCTCGGGCGCCGCGATCACATAGCCCAGGCGCGTGCCGGCGGCGCCGAACGCCTTGGACAGTGTATGCAGAATCGCCAGGTTGGGATGCTCGGCGATAAGCCCCTGCGCCGTGGTGGCCGCGCCAAACGAATCGTCGGCAAACTCAACGTAGGCCTCGTCGACCATGACCATGCCGGGGCACGCATCGCACAGGGCCGCGACAAAGTCGAGCGGCGTCACATCGCCCGTGGGGTTATTGGGCGAGGTCACGATCGCCAGATTGCACTCGGGCGCCGCTGCGAGCACAGCCGCTTGGTCGAGCTCAAAGGTCGCCGGGTCGCGCCACACATCGCGCACCTCGGTCTGACAAAGCGACGCAAAGAAGGCATACTCGCTAAAGCACGGCGGGCAGTTGAGCAGGGTCCTCCCCGCGCCGCCAAACGCCAGCAGATAGTTATAGAGCAGCTCGTCGCCGCCGTTGCCCACGCAGATGTTCTCGCGCGTCACGCCACGCCAAGCAGCCAGTTCGTCGCGCAGGTCGTTCGACATGGGATCGGGATAGCGATTGAGCGGCGTAGCGGCGAGCGCCGCATCGATCGCCTCGCGCACACCGGCCGGCACGGGATAGGTGTTCTCGTTGGCCGAAAGGTTGATGCGCGTGGGCGTAAAGTTGGGATCATAGGGCTCGATGCCGGCCAGGTAGGGCTGGACGAGTTCCTTCATGCGCGGCGTGAGTTCGGCCATGTTAGGCCTCCTCGCCGGTCGCGCCAGCGCCATCCGAGCCTGCAGCCGCCAGGTCCACACCCTCGGCGACCGTCGCCACGGCGTCGCCCGGCCAGGCGACCTTGGTCAGGTCGGCCGCGGCCAGCGACTCGGCACTCACGGCATCCTCACCCTGCTCCAACACGCGGCGACGCAGAGCGGCGGAAAGCGCGTGTGCCCACAGGCCCTCGGCCTCGGCCAGGCGCTGTGTGGCGGGAGCGTCGGAGAGCAGGCCCTCGGGCGTATAGCAAATGACACTCGAGCGCTTGACGAACTCCTCCACCGAAAGCGGGTTGGAGAACATGGCCGTGCCGCCGGTCGGCAGCGTGTGGTTGGGGCCGGCAACATAATCGCCAAGCGGCTCGGAGCTCCAAGCGCCCACAAAGATGGCGCCGGCGTTGCGAATGCCGCCGAGCAGGCCCATCGCATCCTTGCAGTGCAGCTCCAGGTGCTCGGGCGCCACGGTGTTCACGGCCTCGACGGCGGCAGCCATATCGGCGGCCACCACGATGGTTCCTTCGTTATCGAGCGAGGCGCGCGTAATCTCGGCACGCGGGGACTGCGCCACTAGGATGTCGATACCCGCCTCGACCTCGCGCGCAAACTGCCCATCGCAGGTCACCAGATAGCAGGCTGCCAGCGGATCGTGCTCGGCCTGGGCCATCAGGTCTGCCGCGACCACCATGGGCTTGGCCGTGGCATCGGCCAGCACGCAGACCTCGGACGGGCCAGCGACCATGTCGATTCCCACGTCGCCCGAGACAATCTGCTTGGCAGCGGCAACAAAAGCGTTGCCCGGACCGGTGATTTTATCGACACGCGGAATGGTCTCGGTACCGTACGCCAGCGCGGCCACGGCCTGAGCGCCGCCCACCATATAGATTTCGTCCACGCCGCCGAGCTTTGCAGCGGCGAGCGTGTAGGGGCTGATCAGGCCGTCTTTTTGCGGCGGGGTCACCATTACCACGCGCTTGACGCCGGCAACCTTGGCGGGAATGGCGTTCATGAGCACCGTGGAGGGATATTGCGCGCGGCCGCCCGGTACATAGATGCCGGCCGCCGCGAGCGGGGTCACCTTGACGCCGAGCATCGTGCCGTCCGCACGCGTGGTAAACCAGCTCTGCTCGACCTCGCGCTGGTGGAACTCGCGAATCTGACGCGCGGCCTTCTCGAGCGCGGCGACAAAGGCCGGGTCCAGGCCCTCGAGCGCGGCATCGATCTGCTCTTGCGGCAGACGGAAGCTCTGCAGCTCAACGCCATCAAAGCGCTGGCAATAGTCGCGCACCGCGGAATCGCCGTTGGCGCGCACGTTGGCCACGATATCGCGGGCGGCGTCGACGATGTTTTGCGGCAGCACACCCTTGCGGTTGAGCTGGTTGGTAACGAGGCGCTCACCGGGAGCAAGCTTGATGGTCTTCATATCGGTATCCCCTATCAGTCGAGGTTGTGTTCGAAAAACGAGAGGCCGGGCGGCGGCGCCAATCGGCCCGCAGCCCGTACGTTGGGGCGCCCGTGCGCGCTCGCGCTATTGTGCCGAGCCCGCGACGGGCTCAAAATGCTTGTCCTTCACGGCCGCGGCCAGACGATCTGCCAGATTGCGTACGCGCGAATCCAGGCGCGCGGCACCTGGATTGACAAAGAAACGGGCCGTACAGTCCATAATGCGACCGGTGATGACCAGGTCGTTGTCGCGCAGCGTGGCGCCCGTGGCAGTAATATCCACGATGCGATCGGTCATGCCGACGATGGGGCCCAACTCGATGTTGCCGTGCAGTGAAACGATGTCGGCGTTCACGCCGCGCTCGGCATACCAGGCACTCGCGATGCGCGGGTACTTGGTGGCCACGCGAAGCGACCCGCGGCGGGCATAGTTGCGCTCGGCCTGACCGACGCGCCATGCGGGCTCCGCCTCGATAAACGTGCACAGGCCATAGCCCAGGTCGACCAGCTGCAGCAGGTTGAGGTCGGCCTCGATGAGCGAGTCCCAGCCGCAGATGCCGCAATCGGCACCGCCGCAGCCCACAAAAGCGGGCGCATCGCTGGGACGCACGATGACAAACTCGATATCGCCGACCGCGCCCTCGCCGGCACGTGTGTCGCGGCCGCGCACGATCAGGTGACGGCCGGGGTCACGCAGCTCAGAGACGTCCAGGCCCGCGGTCTCGAGCACGTCGAGCGTGTCGGCCTTAAGCGAGCCCTTGGGCACGGCGATGCGCAGCGGGCCCTCGGCGCCACGGCCCGCGGCGTAATCGCCGTCGGAAGCGGCATCCTCGGCCGAGGTGCGCGCGGCCTCCAGACGCTCGAGCGAAAAGGCGAAGCCCGCCGCCGGCACTTCGATGCCGTCGCCAAATGCGCCGGTAAAAATGGAATCGTAGCGTCCGCCCGAACCGACCGGATCGGGCAGTCCGCCGGCATAGGCCTTAAAGACCAGGCCAGTGTAGTAATCGAAAGAGTTCATGATAGAGAAGTCGAACGACAGCACCTGGGCGTCCTCGGGTGCCAGGCCCTCAACCAGGGCACGCAGCTCGCGCGTCAGCGGCGCGACGATACCGGCAGCCTCCAGCAGCGCGTCCACGCGGTCGAGCACCTCGGCACCGCCGTGCAGACGCGGCAGCTCGCTAATGGCGGCCTTGACGGCATCGGACTCGGTGCTTGCCGCCACGCGGGCATCGAGGCCCACAAAGTCGTTGGCGTGCACGCAGCGCAGGGCCTCAGCGGCCAGCTCGCGATCCTCGCACGCCACGAGCAGTTCCTTAAACGGACGCACGCTACCTGCGATAATGCGCGCATCGGGCAGTGCCAGCTTACGCACGGCCTCGGCCACGAGCGAGACGATCTCGACATCGCCCGCGGTATCGCCCGCACCGATAAGCTCAAAGCCCAGCTGTGTAAACTGACGCGAGCCACCGGCATTGCGCCGGCACTCGCGAACCACCGGTGCCTCGTAGCGAAGGCGCAGGGGCAGGTCGGCAGCGTGCATGCGGGTCGAAACTAGACGCACGATCGGCAACGTGTTGTCGGGACGGACCACCAGCAGGCGGCCATCATCGTCAAAGAGCTTAAACGGCGTGTCCGCAATGCGGCCGCCCTCCTCGAGCGAACCCTTGTCCTCGAGCAGCGGCGTTTCGACCGGCAGGTAATGATGCTCCCTAAAGCAGCCCTTCACCGTATATGCGATCTCCTCGCGCGCCTGAGCCTCCTCGGGCAATATGTCCCGGAATCCCCACGGTGTGGCCGTCATCTGGTGAGCCTCCTCATGCTGTGTTTCATATAGAACGAAAGACCGGCATAGCTCCGCCGGTCTTCTGGGTACTTTAGCATACTAGAGTATTTGCGGGGAGAATCGTCCTCCTCGGCTCACACCGTATTCATTTGGAAACATAGGGCAAGCGGTTAGCAGCAGTCTCTTGTCACAACGCAAAAAGGGCGCCCGCGCAATTGCGGACGCCCTTGTGCAGGATCGAGATATCAACCAGCCAAGATATCGGACCCGTGACCAGCTCTTAGTAGTCGAACTGGTGGTAGTAGCGGCGGTACTTGAGGTTGTGCTTGGTGACCAGCTCGTAGTTGCGCGCGAGGCGGTCGGTGGTCAGCACGGACAGGATCCAGGGGGACACGATGACGCGGAAGTCGTCGTCCAGGCCCGGGATCGCGTACTCGGCGGTGTCGATGATGACGTAGTCCTCGTCGCCGGTCACGCCGCTGGTGAGGAAGGCGCGGACGCGCTCGTCGAGGGCGCGGCACTCGTCCTCTCCCATGAACAGGAACACCGGGACGCCGGGCTCGAGCAGCTCGAGCGTGCCGTGGAAGAAGTCGTGCGAGGTGATGTGGCGGATGCGCTTCCACTGCATCTCCTCGAGCAGGCACATGGAGTACAGGATGGTCTCGCCCCACAGCGCGCCCGAGCCGATGAACATGGTGTAGTCGGCCAGCGCGTACTTCCTGGCGAGCTCCTCGGCGCGCGGCTCGAAGCGCTTGCGGATGTCGAGCATGTCCTTCCAGACGTCCTTCGTCTGCTCGATGAACAGGTCGAACTTGGGGAAGCAGCCGCGGCGGTTGAGCAGGCGCAGGCCGAAGCAGTCGGCGAGGTAGTAGCCCTTCTCGCAGCCGCCGGCGCCGTGGTCGGAGGCCATCATGACGCAGTTCTCGGCGCCCACGGCCTGTCCGATCTTGCCCTCGGGGTTGGTCATGGCGAAGACGCGCACGCCCATCTCCCTCATCTTGCCGACGGCCTCGAGCACCTCGGGGGTGGTGCCGGACTCGGAGGCGGTCAGCACGACGGACCTGTCGGTCATGCGCTTGTGGCCCATGACGTTCCACTCGGCGGCGTGGATCAGGTAGACCTCGAGGTCGCGGTCGCCGAACTTGTTCATGAGGTACTCGAGCTGCATGAACTCGTCCCAGGTGCCGCCGACGCCCATCAGGAAGACGGCGTCGTAGCCCTCCTCGTGCACGCGGTCGGCCAGGGCGGTCATCTTCTTGCCGGCCTCGTAGACGTTCCTGCCGTCCTCGAGGTAGCCCTCCTGGTCGAAGTGCATGATCTCGATCTTCTCGGTCTCCTTCATGTGTGTCCTCCCATCACATGTGCGCAATTCTATACATCGCGCTTCTTGCTGATACCAATTATAGCCATACGATTGCTTGTTATTTAATACCAATCCAAACTCACGGAGATTTGCGGCGAACGGTCGGTTTCCTCGCCCGAGTGGTATTACAACGCCAATAGTTGTCTATTTCGAGCGCTACTGCCAACGGGTTCCCCACAACTCGCCAGCTATAAAAGCGTTGCGCCAGACCCGCCCAAGCGTTTCCGGCGCAACCGCGCAGTTTAGTTATTCGGCTTCCATCTCCGCTGTCACACGGCGATACATCTCGATAACCTGAGTCGTCGCCTTGGACGGATCCTGATAGTAGCGGCCATCACACGTCTCGGCCGAGACATAGCCCGTATAGCCGTGGCGCATGAGTGCCTCGAGGTCGGCACGCATATCACGCTCGCCGTCGCCCCAGGCAAGATGCGTCGTGCCACCGCCCACATCTACAAAGTGGGTGTGAACGATCTTGTCGCCCAAAACCTCAAAGTAGCCGTCGATCGTGTCGCCGGCAACTTCCATGGCGCCAAAGTCGATACAGGCCTTCAGGTTGGGACGATCGACCGCCTCGAGGATGCGCGCGACATCCTGTGCGGTGTTGACCAACACGGACTCCGACGGCTGCAGGGCCTCGAGCGCGACGCGAATACCGCGCGTATCGGCGTAGTCGCACACCGAGCGCAGCATGGCAACGCTGCGGGCCCAGGCGTCCTCAGCCGGCTCGTCCAGATAGGCCCAACCACTCGTCACCAGAATCTGCGGCACGCCCAACTCAACGGCAACGTCGATCACATTCTTAAAGTACGAGAGGATGCGTTTTTGGCCCGCCTCACCGCGCACCGCGACGTTCCACGGCTTGGGGTTGTTCTGCTCGGGGCACACGCACACGATCTTGATACCGTATTGGGCGGCAAGATCACGAATCTTATCCACCGAATCGTGCTCATGGCAATCCACATACAGGTGCATCGAGCCGGTCCACAGCTCGATATTGCGATAGCCGGCCTCACCTGCAGCCTTAAAAAACGTCTCGATGCTGTAGTAACGATGGTTGATGTTCATGAGCGAAAGCTCGGGTACGACCATAGCCCTCCCCTTTCGTACGGAGTTTTAAAAAACAGGGGGCCGCCGCAGATGCGACAAGCCCCCCAAAGATCGACGCAACCGTTAGACGCGATGGAAGCGCGATTCGAACATATTAGGCAAGCACGCCAAAGTAAGCGCCGATGATGCCCACGACCATGGTGCAGAGGATCAGGACCATCGGGTTGATCTTCTTGGAGAGCAGCCAGTAGTAGAGCCAGAAGGCGGCCATACCGAGCATACCGGGCATGATGCCGTCCAGGATGTCCTGGAGAGTTTGGGCGGAGTCGCCCTGGCCAATGGCGATGGGCAACGAAGCCCAGAACATGTCCTTGCTCATGGCGCCGACGACCATAACGCCGACAATGCCGACGCAGGCCATGATCTTTTGCATCAGGCCGGTCTTCTGAGCCTCGTCGAGGAAGCCAATGCCTAGCTCATAACCCTTGATAGCGCCAAAGATACGAATCAGGAACGCCGGGATGTTGTAGACGAGCAGGAAGGCGATGGGGCCAAAGACGTTGCCGGCCTGGCACAGGCTGATGCCCACGGCAGCGGCGACGACGCGCAGGGTGGACAGGAAGAAGGAGTCACCCAGGCCGGAAAGCGGACCCATGAGGGCGGCCTTGATGTCGTTGACGCTCTCGGGCTCAACCTCGCCACGAGCGACCTTTTCTTCCATGGCCATCGCGATGCCGCCCACGAAGGGAGCGAGCTGCGGGGTGATGTTGAAGAATGCGCTGTGACGGTGCAAGGCCTCGGCGTAATCATCGGGACGGCCGGCATAGATCTTCTTGAGCATGTTGGCGACCATCAGGCAGAAGGCAATGTTCATCTGCTTGTAGTAGGTCCAGGAGAATTCCATGCCCAGGGCGCCGGTGTTCACGGCGCTCTTAATGAGGTCGGAGCGAGTAATCTGGTTCTCGGAATTAGAAGTCATCGTCCTCATCCCCTTCCACAGAAAGCTGGGACTGGGCGCCACCAAGGCCCAGCAGGTCGTACTTGTCGATGCCGATGATGATTGCGATCAGGGCGACGCCGAGGACGGGCACGTTGGCATAGGAGCACAGCAGGAAGCCCAGGAAGTAGAACGGCACGAGCTGCTTGGTAAGCACCAGACGGCCGAGCATGGCGAAGCCCATGGCAGGCAGGATGTTGGCTGCGACGCCAAAGCCATCGAGGACGAACGTCGGGATGAAGTCGAGCAGGCCCTGAACGGCGTCGGCACCCAGATAGAAGGAGACCGAGCACAGGATAAAGGCCAGGACGACAATCACGAGACCGATAATCCAGTGCATAGCGTAGATACCCTTGAGGTTACCCTTGCTGGCAAAGACGTCGGCACGGTCGACCAGAAGGGGCATACCGGCGTTGACGACGTTCTTAATGGCCAGGCACAGAGTGGCGATGGGCATCGCGAGCGCGATAGCGGCCTCGGTGCTCTGACCCAGCTGAATAGCGAAGGCGCAGGCGAGCACACCGCCAATACACTCATCGGGCGGCACGTAAGCGCCGATGGAGATTGAACCCATGAAGAGCAGCTCGAGGCTCGCACCGATGGCGAGGCCGGACTGCAGGTCCCCGAGGACTATGCCGACGAGCGGGCACAGAACGATCGGGCGGAACGCATAGAGCGTACCGAGCTGATAATCGAGCTTACCGAAGGCAGCGATAAGTCCGATGAGGATCGCTTGAACAAGCATTGTTCCTCCCTTTGATCCCTCTTGGATCCGCGCGGCGATTCCCGACTTGTCAGCGCGCCCTTTTCCATGCCGACAATCGCCCAGACAGATCCAGCTTGTACCGGTGTGCTGTTAACACCTAAACCGGTGCAAATGATTTGATACCAATTATATAGTCATGCGAAAACTATTTAATACCAATCGCTCAACGGGCGTGTACTCCCGGTGAACGGTAGATGGGGGTAACGGGTAAAGCGTTTATCCGGTACGCCCACGAATAGGGGCGGCGCCGTGCGCGCCGCCCGTAGTTCCCAATTAGAGGGCGCTTAGGGCATCGACCTTGGGGTCGTCGGCCAGAGCGCGAATCTCGACCTCGACACCGCGGCCGACGAGCTCGCGAATGTCCTCTTCCTCGGCAGCAGTCACAAAGATCTGGCGGGAGATCTTACGGGCATCGGGACGCTGCTCGTCCTTGGACTTGGTGTTGCCCAGGTTGATGGAGGTGATCTGCGGGCAGCCGTCGACAAGCTGCTTGGCCTCGGCGATGCTGGCGACGCAGATGATCATCTTGTACTTATCGGTAACACCGGAGTTGATGGCCTCGATGGCGTGCTCCATGTCCTTGATGACGAGCTTGACGTTGGCCGGCTTTCCCATCTTGAGCGTAGTCTTCCAGACGGGATCGTTGGCAACCTTGTCGCCAACGCAGAAGATGCAGTCAGAGCCCAAGCCCTGGACCCAAGAGACGGCCACCTGGCCATGAAGCAGACGATGGTCGACGCGAAGCAGTTGAATCATGATTGACCCCCAAAGGTCTCATGCCGGAAACCCGGCCCCATTAATAGCAGGCGGTGACTAGAACTCTTCCTCGTCATCCGCATCGGTCAGCAGGTCGTTGACAAACTTGACGCGCGTGTCGTCAGCCGCGAGGATCTCGCGGATAACCTGATCGGCGGGAGCCTCCTGGTCCGAAAAGAGCAGCTGGATCAGCAGCGGCAGATTCATGTTGGCAACCAGGTAGGTGTTGGGGCGCGTCTGGACGATCTTGGTGAACTCGTTGTTGACGCTGCCGCCAAACAGGTCGGTGCACACGATTATGTCGTCGGCGGGGTCGAAGGTCGCCAGGAGCTTGGCGGCCTCCTCGGCGACGTCGGTGCGGCCGTCGACAAACATCGACAGGTCGTGGACGTTATCGCGCGCGCCCGAGAGCAGCTCGGTGCTCTCTTTGATGCCGGTCGCAAAATGCGCGTGGCTGGCAAAGATGTATTGCCTCATTGCGGTTTCCCCCAAATGAAATTAGTAGTCGAACTGGTGGTAGTAGCGGCGGTACTTGAGGTTGTGCTTGGTGACC